>Ga0272442_10000004_pt1 | contig 433995 bp, 315 predicted proteins | sample SSMForm2O_FD_200262 | JGI IMG/M metagenome (GOLD analysis project Ga0272442, IMG submission 200262) | Marine sediment archaeal communities from Little Sippewissett salt marsh, Falmouth, MA, United States - SSM-Form-2O | ecosystem: Environmental > Aquatic > Marine > Wetlands > Sediment ...
ACTGACGATGCGATGGGCAAGACGGGTCGTCCCGGCCGCGCTGCTGCCGCTGCTCGGCTGTTCGCTCTCCTTCGACTTCAACAACCCGGTGGAGGATCTGCCGCCAGACTCGGTCGGCGGCCGGGCCCTGCAGGAGGCCGAGGGGACCGGCGGGTTCGTTCCTGCGCACCCCTGCCGGGCTGCGATCCGGCGCACGCCGATCTCGGCGGCCAACGACGAGAACGGTCGCTTCACGCTGGAGAACCTGCCCGCCGGCGAGCACGAGCTGGTCCTGCAGTGCGACCCGGACGGCGACGGCGACTACCAGCTCAAGCTGCGGCGGCCCGGGATCCACCTCGCCTCGGGCGACTCGGTCAACCTGGGAGACCTGGTGGTGGCGCGCACCGGCTCGGTGGCCGGCGTGGTGACGCTCGACGGCAATCCCGTGGGCGCGGGCGTGCTCGTGACGCTCGAGGACCAGGATACCGGCAGGCCCACCGATCTCACCGGCGAGACCAACAACGAGGGTCGCTACCGCATCGACTTCGTGCCGCCGGGGCAGTACACCGTGTTCGCCTCCGCCGGCACCGCGACCGGCGAGAAGCTGCCGGTGACGATCGAGCAGGCCGACACGGCCGAGGCCGACGTGATTCTGGAGGAGCAGACCGATACCGGCTCGCTGCAGGGCCGGGCGCGGCTGTGGAAGGTGCCGGGTAACGAGAACCACGACGGCATCACGGTCGAGATCTCGAACGAGGGGAACGGACAGGCCAAGCTCGAGGTGGACGCACCGCCCCCTCCGGTGATCCTCACGACCTTCACCGCCTCGGACGGCAGCTATTTCTTCGATGCGCTTCCGCCCGGGATCTATCGGCTGAAAGCCAGCCTCAAGCGCCACTACAGCGCCATCCTCGCCGCCGTGGTGGTCAGAGCCGGAGACACGCCGAGCGCGGCGCCGGACCTGTTCCTCAACTCGCAGGAGCTCCATGACTGCGACGACGACGGGCTGCTGAACGACGACGACCCGGACGACGACAACGACGGCCACGACAACGACAGCGACGCCTTCCGCTGCGATCCGACCGAGTGGCTCGACACCGATCTCGACGGGATCGGCGACAACGCCGATCCCGACGACGACGGAGACGGCATCCTCGACGGCGAGGACGAGTGCCCCAAGCAGAAGGCCTTCACGGCGAGCGGCTGCCCGGAGGAAGGCGCCGACGCGGACATCGACGCCGACGCCGACGCGGACACCGACGCCGACACCGACACCGACACCGACACCGACGCGGACACCGACGCGGACACCGACGCCGACGCAGACGCAGACGCAGACGCAGACGACGACGACGACGACGACGACGACGACGAGGTGGAGCTCGAGGAGGAGTTCGTCTGCCCAGACGACGGCCACGAGCCGAACGACATCATCGGCGATGCCACGGACCTGCCGCCGGGCTCCAGCATCGACGACTTGTTCGCGGCGTCCGGCAACGACGACCTGTTCGTGCTCACGGTCTGCGACGGCGGTCGGCTGACAGTGTCGGCCCTGTTCTACCACGAGGACGGCGACATCGACCTGCAGCTGCTGGCCGCGGACGAGAGCGTGCTCGCCGAGAGCGCCACCGGCACCGACGACGAGCGGATCGACTGGACCGCGGATCGCGACGGCCTGGTGTACGTGCGGGCAAAGGTGCTGACCGGCGCTTCCTGTACGCCGTATCGGCTTGCCGCGTCCTTTTCCGACGAGGAATGCGCGCCAGCCTGCAGCGACGGACAGACCAACCGCGGCGAGAGCGACGAGGACTGCGGCGGTCCGTGCCCGCCCTGCGCGGACGACCAGAGCTGCCACGACGCCGCGGACTGCGCCAGCAGCGTATGCAGCGGCGGCACCTGCGCCGCGGCGACCTGCTTCGACCTGGTCGAGAACGGCAACGAGACCGATGTCGACTGCGGCGGCGCAGACTGCAGCGCCTGCATCGCGGGCCGCACGTGCGGTGCTGCAGGCGACTGCAGGAGCGGCGTGTGCGCGGCCGGCGTGTGCGCGGCGCCGACCTGCTTCGACGGCGTGACCAATCAGGACGAGACCGACGCCGACTGCGGCGGCGCAGACTGCCCCGCCTGCAGCGACGGCCGTACCTGCGGCCAGGCCAGCGACTGCTTCAGCGGCGTCTGCGAGCTGGCCCAGTGCCAGACTGCGGCCTGCGACGACACGGTGAGAAACGGCAGCGAGACCGATACCGACTGCGGCGGCCCGTCCTGCAGCGGGTGCGCGGCCGCACAGGCCTGCCTCGTGGACAGCGACTGCGCGAGCCTGGTGTGCGCGGCCGGCGTCTGTCAGGCCGCGACCTGCAGCGACTCGACCCGCAACCAGGATGAGTCCGACGCCGACTGCGGCGGCACGATCTGCTTCGCCTGCGCCGATGGCCGCGCCTGCGGCCAGGCCCTGGACTGCATCAGCGGCGTGTGCACCGGCGGCCTGTGCCGGACCGCCACCTGCACCGACACGGTGCGCAACGGCGGCGAGACCGACACCGACTGCGGCGGCGGCATCTGCCCGCCCTGCGGTCCGGGCCAGGGCTGCGGCGACCCGCTCGACTGCCGCAGCCTGTCCTGCAGCGGTGGGTTCTGCGACGCGACCTGCACCGACGAGGAGCAGAACCAGGACGAGACCGACGTGGACTGCGGCGGCGCGATCTGCCCGCCCTGCGCCGAGGGGATGAGCTGCTCGGGGAACGGCGACTGCCAGAGCAACGACTGCGCAACGGGCTTCTGTCAGGCCAGCTGCAGCGATGGGTACCTGGACGGCGACGAGACCGACGTGGACTGCGGAGGCTCCTGCCCGGCGAAATGCGCCGACGGCCAGGGCTGCAGCCAGGGCAGCGACTGCACCAGCAATGCCTGCGAGCTGGGACACTGCCAGATCCCGACCTGCGACGACGGCGTGCAGAACCAGGGGGAGCTGCACACGGACTGCGCCGGCCCCTGCCCGGGCTGCCCGCCCGGAACGCCGTGCACCGATTCCGCGGAATGCCTGAGCAATATCTGCACCGGAGGCTTCTGCATCGCTGCAACATGCTTCGACGGCTTCAAGAACCAGGACGAGTCCGACATCGACTGCGGCGGCGACATCTGCCTGCGTCGCTGTCAAGACGGCCAGACCTGCCGGGAGACCATGGACTGCGAGGAGCCAGGCATGTACCAGTGCATCGGCGGCGTCTGTGTGATGCAGTGCTTCGCGGCCGGCACCCCGGTGATCACGCCCGACGGCGTGGTGCCGATCGAGGCCCTCGCCGTCGGGACCGCGGTGGCTGCCTTCGAGCTCGGATCCGAGGATGCGGTGCTGGTCGACGACCGCGGCCGCGGCCATCCGGTCATCGGCGAGGTGGTCCGCGCGCTGAAACACGAGGTGCCGGGCGTGTACCGGCTGCGGATCGAGGACGAGACGCTGTCGGTCACCGGCGAGCATCCGTTCCACGTGCTCGACCGCGGCTGGGTCCGCGTCAAGGATCTGGCAGCGGGCGACTCGCTGCTCACGCGCTCCGGGGAGGCCGCCGCGGTGGTGAGCCTGGAGTGGCGCGCAGGGCCGATCGAAGTGTTCAACCTGACGGTCGACGGGCACCACAACTACTTCGTCGGCGCCGGCGAGTACCTGGTCCACAACAAGTAGAGACCGCGCTTCATGCGTGATACCGGAACGAGGAGGCATTCCGTGAGCATCACACCGCAGCGGATCCTGACCGCCGCTCTGGCCAGCGCCGTGCTGCTGCTCGGCGCGGCGTCCGCCGCAGAGGCCCAGCCGTTCTGCGTGCTCGGGTACTTCAACGACTGGGACACCTCCGGCGGCTGCCCCGAGGGCTACGCGATGACCCCGCTGCCCGACGGGACCCACGTGCTGACCCGCCTCATCAGCAGCTACCCGGGGCAGGACTGGACCGCGTACCGCATCCTGGACACCGCCACCGGCACCTGGCTCGGAGCCGCACGCAGCCGGGACGACGAGAACCTGCTGATCCGGCTGCCGGACGTGGACACCTCGGCCACGATCACCTTTGTCGTCGACCCCCGCCCGGGCGGCAGCGAGGGCTGGATCCCGGATGCGCCGACCCACGGGAACAGCTGGACCGCGACCCACGACCTGAAGGGCGATATCATCGACGGCGACGGGGCCTACTGGCAGATCTCGAGCCCCTTCGGCGTGACCCACGGCAGCTATACCGGAAGCCACTACTTCAAGGGCGTGTGCCCGGGCGATCCGGCCCGGCGCTGCTCGGCGCTGATGCTGCGGGACGGAGACGAGCCCGGCGCCGTCTCGGCGCTGTGGGATGCCGAGCCCGGCGACGGGATCCGCAGCCTCGGTATGGTGGTGCCGATGCACCTCACCCGGGCCACGCTGCCCTGGCTCGCAGCCACAAGGGACGAGGATGGCGACGCGACCTGGGACCACCTCACCGCGCTCGGCCCCGACGGCTGGGTCACGGACGAGCAGGTCGCCAGCGGCACGGTCGATCCCGCAATAATCGATCTGCCGATCGAGGCCATCGGCAGCCTGGCGCTGTTCGAGTTCGACGCCCTGGGCGGACGGATGCGCGCGCGTCTGCTCCCGCCGCCCAAGCTGCTGATCAGCGAGATCGTCATACGGCCGACAAACGCCGAGTTCATCGAGATCCACAACCCCGGCGAGCGGCGGATACCGCTGCGCAACTACTACCTCGCCGACACGGCCTCGTACCCCCGGATCGTGGGGGGCGCGGTCGATGTCGATCCCAGTGACTTCATCGCGCGCTTCCCGGACGACGCCTTCATCGAGCCCGGCGAGCACCTCGTGATGTCGCTCCAGGATTCCGCTCTGTTCCGGGCGATCTACGGCGAGGACCCGGACTTCAGCCTGCGCGGCGACATGTCGGCTGCACGGACCGACTCGATCGGCGTGGCGTCGAGCATGAACAACAACGGCGAGCCAGTGGTGCTGTTCTTCTGGGACGGCATCAACGACCTCGTCTTCGATGTCGACTTCGTGTACTACGGCACTCCCTCGCTGGCCGATCCCGCGCCAGCCAAGTCCGGCGTCGCGGCGGAGAGCCAGACGGACTGGGATGGTCTGTGCAGCATGATGGACCCCTGGTGCGACCGGTACACCTACTATGCCGGCGACACCACCATCGACGCCGGGGCCGACGCTGCGCCGCATCGGGCGCCGACCCACGCCTCCGGGCAGAGCCTGGCTCGCCTGCGTGACGACGAGACCGGATCCGACGCCGGCGGCGATCATCGCCAGCGGCGAAACTGCCATCGCTCCTCGGATCCCGACTTCACGCACTGTAACGGCATCACCGGCGAGGACGAGACCTCGGAGTGGACCTCGCTGACCTTCCTCGCCACGGTCCAGGCCGGTCCCGGTGCCTCTGACTTCTTCGCCGACGGCTCGCCCTGCCTGGCCGACGGCCAGTGCTTGAGCGCCAGCTGCCGGCTGTCGCCAGAGGGGACCCGGTTCTGCGCGCCCGCCGCTGCGGCGTGCACCGCATCCGACGGCAGCGCGCTGGCCGCGGGCGAGACCGCCTGCCACGACGGTGACCGGTGGACCTGCGCGGCGACCGACACCCTGACGCTCGCCGACTGCGACGACGGCCTCGACTGCACCGCCGACACCTGCGAGGCCGGCGCCTGCGTGAACGCGATCCTGCCCGGCCGCTGCCGTATCGCAGCGGCCTGCTACCTCGACGGCGAGGCGGATCCGGCCGATCCATGTCTGCTCTGCGACGCGGACACGGATGCCGGGTCCTGGTCCGCCGCCGTTGACGGCACGGCCTGCACCGACGACGGCCACGGTTGTACCTCTGATCGCTGCGAGGCCGGGGTCTGCGTCCATCAGCGCCTGCCGGCCGACGAGATCTGCCGTCCCGCAGCCGGCGCGTGCGACGCCGAGGAGCGCTGCGACGGCGCGAGCGACGACTGCCCGGCCGACGACATGCTGGCCCAGGGAACGACCTGCCGCGGGGCAGCCGGCGTCTGCGACCACGAGGAGACCTGCGACGGCCAGAGCCCCTTCTGCCCGCCGGACACCAAGCTGCCGGCTTCGAGCGTGTGCCGCGCCGCGGCGGGCGACTGCGACTCGGCAGAGTTCTGCCCGGGCGACAACAACGATTGCCCGGCAGACCTGTACCTGGCAGGGACCGAGGTCTGCCGGGCCGAGGCCGGCACCTGCGACGTGGCCGAGCTCTGTCCCGGCGGCCGGGGATCCTGGATCTCGGCGAGCCACGAGCCGAATACCGGGTACGGCCGGGCCGCGGCCCTGGCGGGCGACGTGGACAACGACGGCTTCGGCGAGCTGCTCGTCGGCGCCCCGGAGTATGGCTCGGGCGGCGCGGTGTTCGTGTACTACGGCACGGCCGCGGGGTACCCGCTGCATCCGGATCTGATCATCGAGGGCGAGCAGACCGGCGCCGGCTTCGGCGCGGCCGTGGCCGGCGCGGGCGACGTCGACGACGACGACTTCGACGACGTGATCATCGCTGCGCCGCAGTACAGCGGCGGCGAGCCGAACGAGGGCCAGGTCTGGCTGTTCTCCGGCTCTGCGGGCGGTCTGGTCGAGTCTGCTTCCTGGTCGTACGAGGCAGACCTCGGGGACAGCGGCCTGGGTTCCGCGCTGGCCGGTGCCGGCGACGTGAACAACGACGGGTACGACGACGTGATCATCGGTGCACCCGCCTGGAGCAACGGCGAGAGCCGCGAGGGACGGGCGCTGCTGTTCCTCGGCTCGGACGCGGGCCTGGGCGCCGCGCCCGATTGGTCGATCGAGAGCGACGTGGAGGGCGTCCGGCTCGGCGCGGCCGTGGCCGGCGCAGGCGACGTCAACGACGACGGGTACGACGACGTGCTCGTCGGCGCCCGGCTGTGGAGCGACGCGCATACCGAGGCCGGCAAGGTCTTCGCCTACCTCGGCTCCGCCAGCGGCCCGTCCGCGACCGCTGACTGGAGCGCGGCCGGCGACCGCGACGCCGCGTACCTGGGCACGGCGGTGGCCGGCGCGGGCGACGTCGACGATGACGGGTACGACGACGTGCTGATCGGCGCGCCAGGCTGGAGCGGCGCGTACGGCGGTGAGGGACGGGTCGAGCTGTACCGCGGCTCGGACAGCGGCCTGGCCGAGACACCGGCATGGAGCGCCGAGGGCGGCCAGCCCCAGGCCCGGCTGGGCGGCGCCGTGGCCGGCGCCGGGGACACGGACGGCGACGGGTTCGACGACGTGATCGTCGGCGCCCCGACCTGGAGCGACGGCCTCTTCGATGCGGGCCGCGCCTTTGTGGTGCGCGGCTCGGACAGCGGCCTGGCAGCCGCCCCGGCCTGGACGAGGCACGGCGGCCAGGCCTCGGGCCTGCTCGGCCGCGTGCTGGGCGGCGGTAAGGCCAACGGCGATGTGTATGACGACGTGGTGCTCGGCGAGCCCGGCTTCGCCGCCGGTACCGGTCGGGTCGAGGTGATCTTCGGATCGCCGGCCGGCCTGATCGAGATCCCGGAGTGCCCGCCGGACACGGTGCTCCCCGACACCGAGCTATGCCGCGACGTTGCTGACGACTGCGACGTGGCCGAGTACTGCGACGGCGCCAGCGGCGCCTGCCCCGAGGATGGGGTGAGGCCGCCGAACGAGATCTGTCGCGAGGCGGTCGATGACTGCGACGCGACCGAGTACTGCGACGGCTGGAACGTGTTCTGCCCGGCGGACGGGGTGCTGCCCGAGACCGTGATCTGCCGTGAGGCCGCGGATCTGTGCGACGCGGTCGAGCACTGCAACGGCACGGGCATCACCTGCCCTACCGACCTGGTGCGGTCCGGCAACGAGGTCTGCCGCGAGGCTGCCGGCCCCTGCGATGCGATCGAGTACTGCGACGGCTCGACCCGCGCCTGCCCCGGGGACGCTCTCCTGCCGACCAGCGAGCGCTGCCGCGAGAGCGTGGGCCAGTGCGACGAGGCCGAGTTCTGCGACGGCCTGTCCGTGGACTGCCCGGCAGACCTCTTCGCCGACGACGGCAAGCCCTGCAACGACGACAACGCCTGTACCGCGGACGACGAATGCCTCGGCGGCGTCTGCGTCGGCGACGCCGACGCCTGTGATGACCAGATCGACTGCACCGTGGACGGCTGCGACCCGGCGGACGGCTCCTGCAGCAACACCCCGGATCACACGGCCTGTCCGGCGGGCGAGGCCTGCGAACAGGCCGAGTGCGATCCGATCGCCGGCTGCCGGCTGCTCCCGCTCGGCGATTGGGCTGCCTGCGACGGCGAGGGCGAGGGCGAGCACGCCTGCTTTGACGGCACCTGCGAGGCCACGCCTACCGGTGACGGCTGCGAGAGCGCCGTGCAGCTGGTTTTCGGCCGTCCCTACGAGGGCCATCTCGACGGCCACCACGCGTTTCGCGCGGCGCCGGAGAGCTGCGCCGGCTCCGAGCTGTCCGGCCCGGACGCGCACCACAGGATCGTGATGCGGGCGGATCACCGCTACCGGGTCACGCTCACGCCCGGCGAGGGCGCGGACCTGGCGCTGGCCGTGTGGAGCGGCTGTGAAGAGGACGATCTCTGCGCCGCGGCCGTGGCCACCGGCGACAAGGCACTCAAGCTGGACGAGTTCTCGCCCCGGCGGCACGGCACCGCGATCCTGCAGGTCATTGCGCAGCCGACCGTGCGCCTGATGTCGGCGCAGAACGGGGCCTCGTACACCCTGGAGGTCGTCGACCTCGACGCGGATCCCGAGGACGTGTGCGGCTCCGGCGGCGACGAAGGCGGCTGCGGCGCGGCCGGCTCGTCGGGCGCCACTGCGGCGACGCTGCTGCTGCTGCTCGGCCTGGTGCTCGGCCGCAGGCGTGGCACACGTCAGCCGAGAGCATGGGAACGAACACTGCGCAGGCTGTCCCCCCTGGTTCTGCTGGTCGCTGTTCTGCTGTTCTCGGCGATCGGCTGCGACAAGTCGGACTCTGGAGACTGCGACACGGACATCGACACGGACACCGACAGCGACACGGACACGGACAGCGACTCGGACACGGACACGGATACCGACACCGACAGCGACACGGACACGGACAGCGACTCGGACACGGATATCGACACGGACGCGGACGCCGATGCCGATGCAGACGCCGACGCGGACGCCGAGGCCGAGGAGCCGCCGGCCTGCATTGACGACGCGCTGGAACCCAACGACGCCATCAGCGAGGCCCACCCTGTCACACCCGGCGAGGACCTGCCCTCGCTGACCTCGCTCGACGGAGACGACGACGTCTTCGCCGTGACCGTGTGCCATGGCGGTGTGCTGACCGCGGACGCCACCTTCGACAACGCGGCCGGCGACATCAACCTCGAGCTGCTCGACGTGCGGCGGGAGCGCCTGGCGGCCGGCGAGTCCAAGACCGATGACGAGTCGTTGACCTGGACCGCCGACCTCGACGGCATCGTGTACCTGGTGGTATCGATGCACACCGCCGGCGCCTGCAATCCGTACGAGCTGACCGTGACCTTCACGGACACCGGCTGCGCGCCCTCCTGCGGCGACGGCCTACGAAACCGAGATGAGAGCGACATCGACTGCGGCGGATCCTGTCCGCCCTGCGACACGGACGCGACCTGCTCCGCCGACGAGGACTGCGCCAGCCGACACTGCGACGCCGGCGCCTGCGTGGCCGCGGCCTGCGACGACAGCATCCTCAACGGCGACGAGAGCGCCATTGACTGCGGCGGATCCCTGTGTAACGCCTGCGCCAACGACCAGCCCTGCCGGACCGGTGCCGACTGTCAGAGCGGGTACTGCGGCGCCGGCCTCTGCCGCGACGCCGAGTGCACCGACGGCGCCCGCAACGGCGACGAGACCGATCTCGACTGCGGCGGATCGTGCTCGCCTTGCGCCGACGGCCGGCGCTGCAGCGCGGGAACCGACTGCGAGAGCGGAATCTGCGCCGGCGGACGCTGTCAGGTCCCGGCTTGCGACGACGGGCTGGCCAACGGCACCGAGAGCGGCCCCGACTGCGGCGGCGTGTGCGCACCCTGCGCCGACGGGCAGCCCTGCAACGACGGCGGGGACTGCGCCAGCCGCCGCTGCGACGGCGGAACCTGCGCGGCCGCCGAGTGCGACGACGGCATCGAGGACGGCGACGAGACCGCCACCGACTGCGGCGGCTCCACGTGCCCGCCCTGCGCCGACGGGGAGGCCTGCCTGGTGGACGGTGACTGCGCGAGCCGCGTCTGTGACGCGGGGCTGTGCCTCGCCGCCACCTGCGCCGACGGAACCCGCAACGCCGACGAGAGCGATGTCGACTGCGGCGGCTCGCTGTGTGCGCCCTGCGCCGACGGCGCGGACTGCCAGGACCACGGAGACTGCGCCAGCGAGCTGTGCGACGGCAGCCAGTGCCGCACTGCCCTGCATTGCCTGGACCTGCTGGAGTCCGGCGGATCCGCGGGTGACGGGGTGTACCCCATAGATCCGGACGGCCCGGGCGGGTTCGAACCGATGCTCGCGTACTGCGACATGAGCACCGACGGCGGCGGATGGACCCTGGTGCTGAACTACCTGCATCGCGGCGGAAGCAATCCGTCGCGGCACCTGTGCAGCGACAGCCTGCCGCTGCTCGGCGCCGACACGCTGGGCGCGGACGAGAGCGGCACCGGCTTCTGGGGCCACGCGGGCAATGCGCTCGTGGCCGCGCTCGCGCCGAGCGAGCTGCGCTTCCAGGGCCGGACCTCGGCGCACACGCGCACGATCCACTTCAAGACCGACCTTTGCGCCTGCATCGATTACTTCAGCAGCGGCCTGGGCAGCTGCGCCGGGCTCGAGCAGAGCTTCGTGGCCCTGGACGGTCACGACGGGATCCTGCCCGGCCAGGCGACCGACGCGGCGATCGACCTCGGCGATCAGGCGATGACCGACGAGCCCTTCTTCTCCTCCGGGTACCGCTGGAGCGTCCGGCGCGCCGGAGCCGAGTGGGCGGCCGACGACCGGCCGCTCGGCTTCTCGCACGACACGCTGCACCGGATCTTCGCGCGCCAGGGCGAGACCTGCACCGACGGCGCGCGCAACGGCAACGAGACCGACGTGGACTGCGGCGGCGCGGACTGCGCGCCCTGCGAGATCGGCCGCGCCTGCTCGGGCGACGGCGACTGCGCCGGCAGCGGCACCTGCCTCCTCGGCGTCTGCCGCGGCGCGACGTGCGACGACGGCGTGCCGAACGGCGACGAGACCGCGACCGACTGCGGCGGCTCCTGCGCGCCCTGCCCTGGCGGCAGCGCCTGCGTCGTCGGCATGGATTGCGTCTCCGGCGTGTGCCGGGGCAGCACCTGCCAGGATCCGGCCTGCGACGACGGCGTGCAAAACGGAACCGAGACCGGCGTGGACTGCGGCGGCGCCTGTCCGCTGGCCTGCCACGGCGCTCCCTGCACCGGCAATGCCGAGTGTCTCGGCGGCCGATGCGAGGACGATGTCTGCACCGCGCCGATGCACTGCCTGGCGATTCTCGCGGCCAAGCCGCTGTCCGCGGACGGGGTGTACTGGATCGACCCGGACGGTCCCACCGGCCGGGCACCGCTGCAGGCGTACTGCGACATGACCAGCGACAGCGGCGGCTGGACCCTGGTGCACAAGCTGTCCAGGGACGTGCCCGGAGATCCGATGGCGCTGTGGAGCGGCGCCGCGCTCAACGAGTCGCGCCTCGATCTGCTGGACCTCGCGGCCGGCACCGAGCACTACCTCAACCGCATCGTGCCCGAGTTCTGGAACACGAAGGGCTTCCCGGTGACCGAGGCGCGCGTGAGCGTGCTCACCGGCGGCGCCGAGGTGGCGTTCCTCCAGTTCGGCGCCGCGGGATCGAATCGAAGCGACTGGTTCGCGCAGGGCCGGCTGGACGCCACCTCCTTCACCGACCTCGCCGCGGCCTCGCCCTCGGACTTCTCGATCGACGGCCGGCCCGGGCTGGGTCGACACTGGCTGATCAACGGCTCGTACAACGGCTGCACCGCCGAATCGGGCTGGCTGCTGGTCAAGGGCGGGACCGGCCCTTGCCCCTGGGAGGCCGGCCTGGCCCCGCACGTGAGCGTGGTGCACGCCTCGGACGCCAGCGGCACCGAGCAGGACTGGAGCGACGGCACCGTGGCCGAGGCCGACGCCCTGGCCGTGTTCGTACGCAGCACGCCGACCTGCGACGACGGCTTCCAGGACGGGGACGAGTCCGACACCGACTGCGGCGGGTCCTGTGCCGGCTGCGCCGACGGGATGCACTGCAGTGACGGCGCCGACTGCGCCAGCACCAGCTGCATCGCCGGGCTGTGCCGCGCCGACCACTGCGACAGCGGTGCCGAGGACGGCGACGAGAGCGACGTCGACTGCGGCGGCTCGTGCGATCCCTGCGCCGACGGCCTGGCCTGCAACGGACCGGAAGACTGCCAGAGCAGGATCTGCTCGGGCGGCGCCTGCGTGACTTCCGCCTGCGACGACGGCGTGCACAACGGTGACGAGACCGGCACCGATTGCGGCGGCTCATGTGCCCTGCGCTGCGTCGGCGAGAGCTGCGCCGACCACGGCGAGTGCCTCACCGGGCTGTGCGAGGCGGGCGCCTGCTTTGCCCGGCCGCACTGCCTGGCGATCCTGGACGCCGAGCCGCTGGCCGCGGACGGGGAGTACTGGATCGACGCGGACGGCGTTGGCGGCCTGGAGCCCTTCCGGGCGTACTGCGACATGACCACTGACGGCGGCGGCTGGACCCTGGTGCTGAACTACCTCCACGAGGGCGGCACCGACCCGGCGCTCGACGCGCGCACCACGGACCTGCCGCTGCTCGGCAGCGACGACCTGGGCCAGGACGAGAGCGGCACCAGATTCTGGGGACACGCCGGCAACGAGTTGCTGGCCCTGCTCGCGCCCAGCGAGGTTCGCTTCGACGGCCTCGGCTCGGCGCACGGCCGCCGCCTCGACTTCAAGACTGATCTTCCGACCTGCATCGACCACCTGACCACGGGCCAGGGCACATGCGCCGGCCTGTCGATGGCCTTCACGCCCCTTGACGGCCACACCGCACTGCTCCCGGCCGCCGCCGTGTCCAGCCTGTCCAACCAGGGCGACCTGGCGCTGATTGCGCGGCCCTTCTTCATCGAGGGCTTCAACCACTGGAACGCGGGCAGCGGCGTCTGGGAGATGGACGACGCACCGGGCGACGATGCCAGCGATACCCGGCATCGGGTGTACGTGCGCCAGCGGCCCACCTGCTCGGATGCGAAGCTGAACCAGGGCGAGACCGACGTGGACTGCGGCGGGCCCTGCAGCCCGTGCGCGGGCGGCGCCTCCTGCCAGGAAGACGCCGACTGCGGCTCGGGCCTCTGCGAGGACGGCCTGTGCCAGGCCCCGGCCTGCGACGACGGCGTGCGCAACGGCGACGAGAGCGACATCGACTGCGGCGGTGCCCTGTGCGACGCCTGCGCCGAGGGCCGGGCCTGCCGGATTGGCGCGGACTGCTTCAGCCGGATCTGCCTGGCCGGGGTCTGCGGGGCTCACGCCTGCGACGACCGCCTGCAGAACGGCGACGAGACCGGCGTGGACTGCGGCGGCTCGTGCCCGCTCTGCGAGGGCGATGACTGCACCGACCACGCGGAGTGCCTCGGCGGGCTGTGCCAGGACCACGCCTGCATGACCCATCCGCACTGCCAGGCGATCCTCGAGGCCGGCGCCTCGGTCGGCGACGGGATCTACTGGATCGATCCGGACGGACCGGGCGGCGAGGAGCCGTTCCAGGCCTACTGCGACATGACCAGCGACGGCGGCGGCTGGACCCTGGTGCACAAGATCAGCAGCGGCGTGGACGCGGACGTGGGCCGGATGTGGCAGAGAGCACCGCTGAACGAGCACGACCTCGACCTGCTCGACCTGGAGCAGGACCACGCACACTACCACAACCGCATCCCGTCACGGTTCTGGAACTTCAACGGCTTCACCGTGACCGAGGCTCGCACCGGGCTGTACGTGGGCGGCAGCGAGGTGGGCTTCTTCCACCACCAGGTCGTGGACGCCAACACCACCGGCTGGTTCAACACCTCTGCGCTGATCGGCTCCTCGTGGAGCGACCTCACCCGCGACGGAGGCGCCTATCTCGATCTCTGGGGCCAGATGCACTACGGGCGACGATGGATCGCTAGGCAGATCTCGGGCTGCGACAACGAGAGCGGCTGGCTGCTCGTGCTGCACACCGCCTTCGAGATGGACTGCGACTGGGAGGCGAGCTTTCACCCGCACCTGAGCATCCTCTACTCCGCCGATCCCGACACGCACCAGCGCTTCGCGGACGGCAACGTGGCCGAGGCCGAGGTGCTCGCCGTGTTCGTGCGCCATGGCGAGACCTGCCTCGACGGATTCAAGAACCTGGACGAGACCGACGTGGACTGCGGCGGATCCTGCTCGCCCTGCGGCGACCGCATGCACTGCCAGCAGGATGCGGACTGCATGAGCGGCATCTGCAGCAGCGCCAACCTGTGCCAGTTCCCGGCCTGCGACGACGGCGTGCTGAACGGCGGCGAGAGCGACACTGACTGCGGCGGTTCCTGTCCCACGACCTGCGCGACCGGGCAGAGCTGCGGCACCGGAGCGGACTGCGAGAGCGGGGTCTGCACTGGCAGCGCCTGTCAGGCGCCGACCTGTGACGACGGGGTGCTGAACGGCGACGAGGGCGGCGTGGACTGCGGGGGGACGTCGTGCCTCAAGTGTGACACCGAGGCCTGCTCGGACGGGGCCGAGTGTCTGGGAGGCGTATGCGACACCAGCGCCTGCCGCCACCCGGCGCACTGCCTGGAGATCCTGGAGGCCGACCCAACGGCTGCAGACGGCGAGTATTCCATCGATCCCGACGGACCGGGAGCCGGCCTGGAGCCGATGTGGGCCTACTGCGACATGACCACGGACGGCGGTGGCTGGACCATGGTGCTCAACTACCTGCACAAGGGCGGCACGAGTCCTGATCCGCTCACCCGCGGTACGGACCTGCCGCTGCTGGGTGCCGACGAGATCGGCCCGGACGAGAGCGGCACACCGTTCTGGGGCCACGCGAGCACCGCCATCGTGGGCGCGCTGCAGCCCACCGAGGTGCGCTTCTTCGGCCAGACCACCAGCCACAACCGGGTGATGCACTTCAAGACGAGCCACCTGGGCACGCTGGCCTACTTCAGCACAGGATCCGGGAGCTGCACCGGCCTGCAGCACGAGTTCGAGCCCTTTCCCGAGCACACCACGTACATGCCTGCCTCGGCCGAACGTTTCCGCTCGAACCAGGGCAACTCGGCCATGACGTACCGGCCGTTCTACCGGTACTCGCCGTACCTGTACTGGCTCATCGACAGATGGTCCTGGCGGGTGGACGACGAGGCGGGCGAGGGAGTGTACACCCTGCACCGGATCTTCGTCCGCCAGCAGGCCACCTGCAACGACGGTGCGCTCAACCAGGGCGAGGGCGATGTGGACTGCGGCGGGCCCTGCACGCCCTGCGCTGACGGCGCGGCCTGCAACGTGGACGACGACTGTGACAACCGGCACTGCGACACCGGTGTCTGCCTGGCCGCGGCCTGTGACGACACCCGGCACAACGGCGACGAGACCGACGTTGACTGCGGCGGGCCCACCTGTCCGGCGCGCTGCGCCGACGACCTGGGCTGCAGCGTGGGAGCCGACTGCCAGAGCGGCGTGTGCCAGGGCGGCATCTGCCAGGCGCCGAGCTGCGACGACGGCGTTCTGAACGGCACCGAGGACGGCCCGGACTGCGGCACGGGCTGCCCGCTGCTCTGCGACGGCGCCGTCTGCGCCCAGGACGACGAGTGCCGCGGCGGCTTCTGCGTGGCGTTTGCATGCGACACCCTGGCCAACTGTCATGACATCCTGCAGGTCGATCCCGCGGCCGCGGACGGCGTGTACTGGATCGATCCCTCGGGCGCGCAGCCGATGCAGGCGTACTGCGACATGACCACGAACGGCGGCGGCTGGACCCTGGTGCTCAGCTACCTGCACCAGGGCGGCCTCAACTCGACCCTGGACGTCCGCTCGGCGAGCCTGCCGCTGCTCGGCAGCGACGAGCTCGGCACCGACGAGAGCGGCACCGCGTTCTGGGGCCACACGGGCAACGCGCTGTTCGCCCAGCTCGCGCCGAGCAAGGTACGGTTCCACACGCAGACCGCTGCCCACGGGCGGGTGATCCACTTCAAGACCGCGCTGCCGACCTGTATCGGCTACCTAGCCACCGGCACCGGCAACTGCCTCGGCCTCAACGCCAACTTCCTGCCGCTCGACGGGCACACGGCGAATCTGCCGTCCGCGCAGAACGCCGGATACAGCGACAAGGGCGACCTGGCCCTGACCGAGTTCCCGATGTACCGCGGCGGCGCGTACCACTGGGGCATCCGCGGCCTGGGTAACCGCTGGGAGGCCGACGACTACGCGAACGGTTACCAGTACGACACCCTGCACCGCGTCTGGGTCAACCACGGTGGCTCGTGCTTCGACGGCGCCAAGAATCAGGACGAGGGCGATATCGATTGCGGCGGGATCTGCCCGCTGTGCGCCGACGGCCAGACCTGCAACGATCCCGCCGACTGTGTCAGCGGCATCTGCACCGGCAACCTGTGCCAGCCGCCCGGCTGCGGCGACGGCGTGCAGAACCAGGGCGAGACCGACGTGGACTGCGGCGGACCCTGCGGGCCCTGCGCCGACGGCCTGGGCTGCGGGGCCAATGTGGACTGCCAGAGTCAGGTCTGCGAGGACGACCTGTGCCAGGCCCCGAGCTGCTCCGACAGCGTGCAGAACGGAGACGAGACGGACATCGACTGCGGCGGCTCCTGCCCGGGCTGCTTCGGCGACAGCTGCACGGTCCACGGCGACTGCGCGAGCGGCGTGTGCGACGTGGACGCCTGCGACTACGGTGAGCACTGCTACGACATCCTGAAGCGGGGCGCCTCGGTGGGTGACGGCGTGTACTGGATCGATCCCGAAGGCGAGGCCGGGGGTCCCGATCCGATGCAGGCCTACTGCGACATGACCACGGACGGCGGCGGCTGGACCATGGTGCTCAACTACCTGCACCGGCGTGATACCTATGCCAGCAACACGGTGCTGACCGACGTCCTGCCGCTGAAGGGCGGCGACGCGCTGGGCGAGCACGAGGAGAACACCGAGTTCTGGGGCCACGCGAGCAACAGCCTGTTCGCCGCGCTGCACGCCTCGGAGGTGCGGTTCTTCGGCCGCAGCTCCCTGCACGAGCGCGTGCTCCACTTCAAGACGGTTCAGCGCAACTGCATCGACTACTTCGCAACCGGCTCCGGCAACTGCTGGGACCTGTGGCTGGACTTCACCGCGCTGGAGGGCCACTCGGCCCTACTGCCCGGAGCGGCAGACGGGGCCCACAGCGGTCAGGGCGACCTGGCAATGGCCCAGTATCCCTTCCACGCCGAGGGTGTGGCCCGCTGGACCGCCGGCGCGTGGGGCAGCTGGGAGATGGACAACTACAACTGGTCGGGCGACGACAACACCGACACGCTGCACCGCGCCTTCGTCCGCCAGATCCCGATGTGCGACGACGGCGTGCACAACGGCGAAGAGACCGACCTCGACTGCGGCGGACCCTGCGGTCCCTGTCCGGACGGCGCCGCCTGCCTCAACGCGAGCGACTGCGAGAGCGGGATCTGCGGGCCGGGCGACCAGTGCCAGGTCCCGGTCTGCGACGACGGCGTGAGGAACGGCGGCGAGGGCGACGTGGACTGCGGCGCGGTCTGCGGGATACCCTGCGCCGACGGCCGGTCCTGCAACGACGGCGCCGATTGTGCGAGCGGCGTGTGCAGCGGCGACCTGTGCCGGGCTCCGGCCTGCGACGACACCGTGCTCAACGGCGACGAGACCGCGCCCGATTGCGGCGGCTCCCTGTGCCCGCCCTGCGCCGACGGGCAGGCCTGCCTGATCGACGACGATTGCCTCAGCGCAACCTGCGCGGCCGGCTTCTGCGCCGCTTCAGCCTGTGACGACGGCAAGCGCAACGGGTTCGAGACCGACCTCGACTGCGGCGGACCCTGCCCGCCCTGCGTGGACGGACAGCTCTGCCTCGTCGGGGCCGACTGCGAGAGCGGCGCCTGCCAGGCCGGCGTGTGCTGGGCGCCCGCCTGCGACGACGGCGTGCAGAACGGCGACGAGACCGGCGTCGACTGTGGCGGCTCGTGTCCGCTGCTGTGCAACGGCGCGACCTGCAACGACGGCGCCGAGTGCTGGAGCGGTCTGTGCCAGGACACGGTCTGCCGCAGCCCGGCGGACTGCCTGGAGATCCAGCAGTCCGGCGCATCCACTGGCAGCGGGGTGTACTGGATCGACCCGGCGGAAGACGGGCCCTTCCCGGCCTACTGCGACATGAACACCGACGGCGGCGGTTGGACCCTGGTGCACAAGCTCTCCCGCGACCTGCCCGGCGACCCGTGGGCGATCTGGCTCGGCGCCGCGTTGAACCGGGATCGAACGGACCTGCTGACCACCGAGCACAGCGACGCACACTACCTCAACGACATCGTGGCGAGCTACTGGAACGGCACGTCACGGGTCACCGAGGCTCGCGTGGGGCTGTACCGCGGCGGGGCCGAGACAGCCTTCGTCCAGTTCGACACCGCGGGGCGGGATCTCGACGACTGGGTCCACCAGTCCCAGATCACGGACGCGTCCTGGAGCGACGTGGTGACCGCAGGGTACGATTTCTTCGGCATCGAGGGCTACGCGCCGGCCGGCCGGAGCTGGTTCATCAACCACGAGCAGGGCACCTCCTGCGTCGACAACCGGGGCTGGCTGCTGGTCAAGCAGGGCGCGGATCACTGCACCTGGGAGACCCGCGCGCAGCCGCACCTGAGCATCCTCCACGCCGAGCCAGGCGGCGGCCACCAGGACTGGAATACCGGCGCAGTCGTCGAGGCGGACGTGCTCGCGGTGTTCGTGCGCAGCCACCCGACCTGTGACGACGGGTACCTGGACCAGGACGAGAGCGACACCGACTGCGGAGGCTCGTGCACTCCCTGCGCCGACGGCCTGGCCTGCCTTGTACCGGCGGACTGCGAGAGCGGGGTCTGCACCGGGGAGCTGTGCCAGGTTCCGGCCTGCGACGACACGGTACACAACGGCGACGAGACCGACGCTGACTGCGGAGGCTCGTGCACTCCCTGCGCCGACGGCAAGGCGTGCCTGCTCCCCGATGACTGCGAGAGCCTCGTCTGCACCGATGGCCAGTGCCGGGCGCCGGCCTGCGACGACGCGGTGATCAACGGCGACGAGACCGGCGTCGACTGCGGCGGCTCATGCCCGCTGGCCTGCGACGGGGAGATTTGCAGCCAGCACACGGACTGCCGCAACGGCTTCTGCAACGTCGATGTCTGCGAGCGAATCGACTCCTGCGCTGCGTACCTGGCGGTGAATCCGGGTTCCCCGGACGGCGTGTACACCGTCGATCCCGACGGGTACCTCGGAGCGCCGCCCCTCGACGTGCTCTGCGACATGACCACGGACGGCGGCGGCTGGACGCTGGTCGCGAAGGTGCACCTGAACGACTACCGGATCGCGACCGCCGACCCGGGCGCGGGCGGCTCGCCAGACGCCCAGAAGATGAACAGCAACTGGAGGACCGAGGAGAGACGCACCGACAGGATGCTCGATACGAGCGTCGCGTACTCGAGCGAGCTCCAGAGCAACTTCTTGCTGGAGCGATTCGTGCCGCTGTTCACCGGAGCAGAGGTCGCGGTCCGGTGGGAGTTCATCGCCTCGAGCAATACGGATTCCAGAACCCTCTACGCCTTCCTCACGAACGCCAGCGACTTCCTCGGCTGGCAATACAACACCGGGAGCTTCCAGGTCTGCGATAGCATTGACAAGTCGAGCTGCGTGGCCGACGGGAGCTGGACCGGCCCGGTGTTCCCTGACGGGAACCACACGAACATCGATCCCACCGTGTTCAACAACGTCAACTCGTTGACCGGGCTCGGCAACGCACACTTCAGGTACGGCTATGCTAGCGGCTGGTCCCTGTGCTCTTCGACCGCCGACGACAACGGGAACGAGTGGCCCGACAACGGCATGGACGGACACTGGGGCAATGGTTCGCGGACGTGGGTGCGCTAGCGCCGGTCAGGTCTTCAACACCTGCTTCAAGGCGCCGAGCACGACGCGGTTCTGCGCCATCGTGCCGTAGCTGATGCGGATCCAGGTCGGCAGGTCCCAGTCCCGGCCGGGCCTGACGTACACCCCGCGGGCGAGCAGGTCCTGCACAACCGCGAGGCTGTCGCGGCCGACCTCTGCCAGCACGAAGGGCGTGACGCCGACGCGGGCAGCCAGACCGAGCGCGGCCAGCTCCTGCTGGTAGTAGTACACCCGCGCCTGGTCACGCAGCCGAAGCGTGCGCCGCAGATGGTCGCTGTCCTCCAGTGCGGCGAGCGCGCCGGCGTACCCGGCCGTGTTGATCGAATAGCGCAGCGCGCACCGGCGCAGCGGCTCGAGCAGATCCGGATGCCCGAGCGCGTACCCGATCCGCATTCCGGCCAGGCCTTGAGTCTTGGAGAAGGTACGCAGCACGAGCACGTTCCGATGCTTACGCACCAGCCCGCTCGAATCGACCTCGGGTGCGAACTCGATGTACGCCTCGTCCACGCAGAGCACGACTTCAACGGGCAGCTTCCCGGCCAGCCCGGCCACGGCCTCACGCGACAGCACCGTGCCGGTCGGGTTGTTGGGATTCGTGATGTTGACGATCCGCGTCTTCTCGTTGACGAGCCGCGCCATGGCCTCGAGGTCTTGCACGAGTCTCCTGTCCAGCGGCACCAGATGCGTCTTCAGGCCCAGACGCTGCGACTCGAGCGGTAGCTCGCGATACGACTCGCGCGCGGTGACCACCTCGCCATCCGGCAAGGCGAAGGCGTGCGGCAGGTTGCGCAGCAGCTCGGTGGTTCCGCAGCCGAGCAGGATCCACGACGGCTCCACGCCGTGCCTGCGCGCCAGCGCCCGCTGCAGCGCCTACGAGAGCGGATAGCGGTGCGCTTCCTGCAACGCCGCGCTCATCGCCTCGATCGCCCGGGGTGAGGGTCCCAGCGGGTTCTCGTTTAACCCCACACGCACCGCGCCCTCGGGAAAACCCCAGTCCACCGGCGCCACCGCCGGGCCGGACGCAGGCGGCGACGGCCCGGGCGCCGCTGACGGCAAAGCCGTGTCCTTGCAGCCGGAGAGCACCGCCGGCAGCGCGGCAACACCGGCGGCCCGGACCACGAACTCGCGACGCGACAGGTTCTTCATTCGAACTCCTCGATCAGCTGCGGCAGGAAGCTCATCAGATCCTCGACCACGATCACGTCAGCCAGATCGTTGATCACCGCCTCTGGATCGCTGTTGATCGCCACCACGAATCCGGCGCCGCGCATGCCCGCGGTGTGCTGCCGCGATCCGGAGATGCCGCAGGCAATGTAGAGCTTCGGCTCCACGGTCATCCCGGTCATGCCGACCTGGCGGGAGTACGGCAGCCAGCCCGCGTCGCACACCGGCCGCGAGCCCGCCACCGCCGCTCCGGGAAACAGCGCGGCCAGCTTCTCGACCAGCGCGAGGCCCTCGGGACCGCCGACGCCCCGGCCCGCGGCCACGATCACCTCGGCCTCGGCGATGGCCTCGGCGCCGGCGTACACCTGCTCGATCCCGAGCGCGCGGGTCCGGCCCGGCGCCGCGGCGCTGACGCGCAGCTCTGCCGAGACCTCACCGCCGGCCAGCGGCTCGGCCGCCTCGAAGGCGCCCGGCTGCACGGTGAGCACCGTGGAACCGGTCAGCGGAGCCAGCTCGAGCCGCACCTTTCCGGCATGCGCCAGCCGGGAGAGGACCAGCCGCCCTCGCCTGCCCCGACCCACCGCCTCGACACCGGTCACGCAGGCGGCACCGATCCGCGCCGCGAGCCTGGGCGCCAGGTCGAGCCCCTGCGAGCCATGCGCGAGGCAGATCAGCTCGGGCTGCTCCTCCGCGATTAGCTCGACCAGCGCCGCGAGGTACGCCTCTGCGGTGTACGGCTCGAGCCCGGGCCCCTGCACGGCCACGGTCCCGGCGCCGGCGATCCTTGCCAGCTCGTCACCCAGCTCGCCGAGATCTCCGCCCAGCAGGGCGACGCGCAGGTCGGCCGACCGCATACCGCAGAGCTCCCGGGCGCAGGCGATCACCTCGGCGGACACGGCCGCGACCCGGCCGCCGCGGTGCTCGGCCACCACCAGGACCGGGCCGCTCATCGATTGCTCTCCGGCTCGCGCAGCAGCGCCCGCTCCGCCAGCAGCCCCAGCAGCGCCCGCGCCTTGTCCCGTGGCGCGCCCTCCAGCACCCGGCCGGCGCGCACTCGCTCGGGCCGGGCCGCGCCCAGCCGCTCGATCGTCGGCGCGACCGCGGGCAGGGCGCCGGCCTCGATCGTCTCCCAGCTCCGCTGCTTGGCCCGCAGCAGGCCGGACAGCGCCGGATAGCGCGGCTGGTTGACGCCGCTCTGCACGGTCAGCACGGCCGGCAGGGACAGCTCCACGCGCTCGCGCCAGCCGCCCTCGATCTCGCGGGCCGCCTCCAGCGTCATTCCGCCCGGACGCAGGTCCACGGCCACGACCGCGGTGGCGCACGGCCAGTCGAGCCGCTCGGCCAGCATCGGCCCGACCTGTCCCTGCATGCTGTCCTCGGACATCACGCCGCACAGGATCAGCTGGTATCCCTTTCCGCGCGAGGCCGCGGCGATCCACGAGGCCACGGCGTCCGGCCGCGACGCGTCGTCATCTTCGCGCACGAGCAGATGGATGCCGTGCTCGGCGCCCATGCCTCCGGCCCGCACGAGCACCGAGCTCGCATCGGCCGGCCCCACGGTCAGCGCCTCGACCCGGACTCCCGGCAGCCCGTCCTTGATCCGCAGTGCCTCCTCGACGGCGAACTCATCGTAGCGGCTCATCTGGTATCGAGGCACGCCGCGAGGCAGCACGCGGCCGTCCGGCTCGATGCTCAACGCCGAGTCGGCTTCGAAGACACGCTTCACGCAGACCAGGATCCTCATGATCAGTCTATTGACACGGATCTTGACCGCGTGCAACATGGGCCGCGTCGTATGAGCCCGATTCGCGCTACCCGCCACGGCCCGTAGCCTGGGAGTCCGCCATGGATTTCGCCGTCTCCGAGAAAATGCAGACCGTGATCGAGATGATCGACGAGTTCGTCGACAAGGAGCTGATCCCGCTCGAGCCGGAGTTCACGCGCAAGAGCTTCACCGAGATGAAGCCCGCGCTCGAGGAAAAGCGGGCGATGGTCAAGAAGATGGAGCTCTGGGCGCCGAACCACCCGACCGAGTACGGCGGGATGGGCCTCGACCTCGTGGAACACGCCCTGGTCTCCGAGGCGCTGGGCCGGTCGCCGCTCGGTCACTACGTGTTCAACTGCCAGGCTCCGGACGCCGGCAACATCGAGATCCTGCACCTGTACGGCTCGGACGGGCAGAAGGAGCGCTACCTGCGGCCGCTGATCGACGGCAAGATCCGCTCCTGCTTCGCGATGACCGAGGTCGACATGCCCGGCTCCAACCCGCTGATGCTCGAGGCCACGGCCGTGGAGGACGGCGATGAGTGGGTGATCAACGGCCACAAGTGGTGGACCACCGGGGCCGACGGCGCCGAGTTCGCCATCGTGATGGCCGTGACCAATCCCGACGCCCCACCGTACCTGCGCGCGAGCATGATCATCGTTCCCTGCGACACGCCGGGCTACAACCTGGTGCGCAACGTTCCGGTGATGGGCCACGAGGGCGACGACTACTTCAGCCACGGCGAGGTGCTGTTCCAGAGCTGCCGCGTGCCCAAGGAGAACCTGCTCGGCGGCCAGGGTTTCGGCTTCGTCATCGCCCAGGAGCGCCTCGGTCCCGGACGGATCCATCACTGCATGCGCTGGATCGGCATCTGCAACCGGGCCTTCGATCTGATGTGCCGGCGAGCCTCCGAACGCAAGATCGCGCCCGACGGCCGCACGCTGGCGACGAGGCAGATCGTGCAGCAGTGGGTGGCCGACTCGGCGGCCGAGATCCAGGCGGCGCGACTGATGGTGCTGCACGCGGCCTGGGCCATCGAGAACGTGGGGCAGAAGGAGGCGCGCGACGAGGTCTCGCTGATCAAGTTCGTCGTGGCCAACACGATGCAGCGGGTGGTCGACCGGGCGCTGCAGGCGCACGGCGGCCTGGGCGTGACCGACGACACGATCCTGGCCTTCTTCTACCGCCACGAGCGCGCCGCGCGGCTCTACGACGGCGCGGACGAGGTGCACAAGGTCTCGGTGGCCAAGCGGATCCTCAAGCGCTACGCGCCGGAGCCGACCGATGCCTAGCGATGTAATCGACCACCCCCGGGACGTGCGCGAGGGCGAGGCGCTCGACGTGGAGCGGGTGGGAGCGTACCTGCGCGACGCGATCGCGGGCCTGCAGGGCGAGGTCACGATCCAGCAGTTTCCCAGCGGCTTCTCCAACCTGACCTACCTGATCGGCGTCGGGGAGCGGAAGTTGGTGCTGCGGCGGCCGCCCTTCGGCAAGAAGGCCAGGACCGCCCACGACATGGGGCGCGAGGTGCGCATGCTCCGCGCGCTCAAGCCCTACTTCCGCTACTGCCCCGAGGTTCTGGCGTACTGCGAGGACCCGGAGGTGCTCGGCGCGACCTTCTACGTGATGGAGCGGATCGAGGGCATCATCCCGCGGACCAACTTCCCCCGGGGCGTGGAGCTGACGCCCGAGCAGGCGCGCGGACTGTGCGAGCGGTGGATCGATGTCTTCTGCGAGCTGCACGCGATCGACCACGAGGCCGTGGGACTCGGCGACTACGGCAGGCCCGAGGGCTATGTCCGGCGTCAGGTCGACGGCTGGAGCAAGCGCTTCCGTGACGCCCACACCGCCGACGCGCCCGACTTCGAGTCGGTGATGGCCTGGCTGCAGGATCACATGCCGGCCGACACCGACGCACCCTGCGTGATCCACAACGACTACAAGTTCGACAACATCGTGCTCGAGCCGGACGATCCGCTGAACATCATCGGCGTGCTGGACTGGGAGATGGCCACCATCGGCGATCCGCTGATGGATCTGGGCAGCTCGCTGGCGTACTGGGTCGAGGGAGACGATCCGGACGAGGCGCAGATGATCCGCACCCTGCCGACCACGCTGCCGGGCATGCTGTCCCGCGACGAGGTGGTGGCGCGCTATGCGGAGCGCTCCGGGCGGAGCTTCGACAGCTTCGACTTCTACCACGTCTTCGGGTTGTTCCGGCTGGCCGTGATCGCGCAGCAGATCTACTACCGCTTCTACCACGGCCAGACCAAGGACGAGCGCTTCGGCATGCTGGTCTTCGCGGTGACGATCCTGGAGCAGTCGGCGCAGAGGGTGATCGAGCGGCACGGCTGAGTCGGCCACGCCAGGGTGGGGGGGCACGATCGTGAGCCACGGTTCCGGCGGTCTGGGTGCGGGTCCGGTGATCACCGTGGTGGTGCTGCTGATCCTGGCCTTTCTCGCCTTTCGCTACTGGTACGAGCCAGACGAGGGCATCGAGTGCCCCGAAGGCGCGGTGCGGATTCACCTCGAGATCGAGGACCGCATCAGCGAGTTCTGCGAGATGGAGGCGCTCAAGCACGGGCCGCTGCGCACCTGGTTTCCGCAGTCCAACCGCACCCTGGTCGAGGAGAGCTACGACCGCGGCCGCAAGTGCGGCGTCTGGAAACGGTACGGCACGCTGGGTGAGCTGCGCTACGAGTCGGACCACGGACCGTGCAGCTGGCACGAGGAGTAGGAATCCGGCGCGAGCGCTGTTTCCGGAGTCAGTAGATCCGGTCGACCCACGGCCCGCCCAGGGAGTCGGACTTGCTCGGCATCCGCGAGATGCTGAACAGGCCGTCCTGGTCGACCGCGCCCTCGGAGTACCAGATCGCAATCTGCCCGTCGGTGTCGAGGTCGGCCTCGGCCCAGACCATCACCACGGTTCCGGGGCCGCCGTTGCCCTCGACCTTGTAGTGGTAGTCGTAGTACAGCGGCTCGCTGGTAAGGAATCGGAGCGCCTTCCAGCAGGGCGCGTCCCAGGCGTCGGCTGACGGCAGGTAGTGGTTGCCCATCCGCTCGAAGGCAGGCGGGTACCCGGCCTGATCGCACTGACCGGGCGCAACGGGGAATGCTCCGGTGGTCACCGACCCGTCCGCGGCCACGTGCTCGGATTCGTGGAAGTCCCTTAGGTCTCGCACGATGCGACCGACGTACTCCTTGGCCTCGGTCTCCCGGGCGCGCTTGGTGTACTGCAGGAAGGCCGGGATCGCGATCGCGGCGATCATCCCGGTGAAGATGAAGCCGACGAAGAAGCCCACCGGGATGGCGGCGATGGCCACCGCGTTGCTCTGCCCCGGGCGCTTCCGCACCAGCGCGATGATGCCGAGGATCGATCCGAGGAAGGGGACCAGGGGAACGAAGAACAGGCAGGCGAACACCAGGGCCACGATCGCCAGCGCCGGCGTCTTCTGCGGGGCCGGCGGCGCCGGGGCGGCCGGGGGCGGAACAGGCTCCGTCATGGCGAGGCTCCTTTCCCGTGGAATCGCGACCGGTATCTTCCGTCATCGCGAAGATGTCAAGCCCGGCCGCGGCCTCCCCGGAGAACGCCCGCGATGCGATCGCCGCTGGCGCTGATTCCCTTTCCTCCTGATTTCCGATAAGATACCACCATCCAGCACCCCGGAGGCACCATGACCCGCAAGGTCCCAAGCGCCCTTCTTGCCACCCTGGTACTGGCCCTTCCCCTTGCCTGCGACACGGCAAGCAATGACGCGGACGCGGACATTGACGCCGACACGGATACCGATGCCGATTCCGATTCCGACACGGACACCACATCCTGCACGGCAGGAGCCTTCCGATGTGCCAGGGGTATGCTCCAGCGCTGCACCGGCGGAGAATGGGAGGACTGGGACGACTGCGCGGCCAAGGGCATGGCCTGCGGGATTCCCGATGGAGGCGAAGCGCGGTGCTGCGCCACCGAGGCGTACCAGCTGTGTTACGAGGACAACGTCCACTGGTCCGACGAGTGCGGAAATGCCGGCGCGCTGGTGACCGACTGCGTGTCGGGCGGGTATTTCTGCGTCCAGGTCGAGGCCTCCTCCTTCGAATGCTGCGGAGGTCCCGGCCGGAAATGCTCCAGCGAGGAGCCGCCAGAGATGGACGAGCGCATGGTCACGGCGACAGCGGACTGGCTGGGCCAGGACGAGGAGTTCACCGCGTACGGCCAGGGCAACGTGTACTGGGTCACCGACGGGCAGGGGCTGTCCATCCGGGCGGCGGATCCAGCGTTTGGTACATCGAATCCCCGGCGCGTCACGCTCGACATCGAGCTCTTCGAGGATGCTGACGGCGGGATACCGGCCTGTGCCCTGGATCAGAGGTCTCTGCCGCTGTGCTTCGAGATCGGGGCCGATGGAGGCGCCATCGCGTCGATCGAGGATGGAACCGTGTACTACGTGACAGAGGAAGAGGCGACAGGGCATCTCGAAATCCTCGGGCGGGGATCGGAAGGTGCGTTGATAGGAACCTTCAGCCTGACGGCGTACCGCAGGTCAGGGTCGAACGTGCTTCCGGACCAGGCCGTGGTCTTCACGAAGGGCAAGTTCCACGTTCCGAGGAAGAATCCGTGAAGCAGAGAGAGCAGACCGGTACTTCGGCTTCTGCTCTGGGATAATCCGGGTCACACGGGAGGTACGGGATGTACGACAAGGAGATCGTGATCGCGAGCGCGGCGCGGACCCCCTTCGGCCGGTACTGCGGCTCACTGCGTGAGCACGACTACTTCGACCTCGGCGCGATCCCCATGGCCGAGGTTCTCGGGCGCGTGGACCTCCCGCCGGACACGGTCGACGAGGTCTTCTGGGGCGTGGGCGACACCTCGGTGTGCAAGGACGTGTACACGCCCGTGGCCGCGCGCCAGACCTTGCTCAAGGCCGGTCTGCCCGCCGAGACCCCCTCGATCTCCCTGGACAAGGCCTGCGTCTCGGCCATGTCCGCGGTCAAGCTGGGGTGCACGGCGATGCAGGTCGGCGAGATCGAGGTCGCCATCGGCGGCGGGGCCACCGCCTTCAGCCGGGAGCCGCTGATCGTGCGGGGCCTGCGCGACAAGGGTTTCCGCATGGGGAACGTGACCATGGAGGATCCCCTGCTCGCCCTGGGGTACAAGGACTTCAACCCCGTGTCCGTGGACACGGACGACGTGGCCCACGAGTACGGCTTCACCCGGGAGGACCAGGACGCCTGGGCTTTCCGCAGCCACCAGCGGTACGGCGAGGCCTGGAAGGCCGGGAGGTTCAAGCAGGAGATGATCCCGCTCGACATCCGGCTGCCCAGGCAGGAGCCCTTCGTGCTCGACATCGACGAGCAGTACCGGGAGAGCACCACGCCCGAGCGGCTGGCCGGGCTCAAGGCGATCTACGACACCCGGGCGATCACCGCGGGCAACGCGCCCGGGCTGAACGACGGCGCCGCCGCGATCCTGTTCATGACGCGGGCGCGGGCCGAGGCGCTGGGCCTGGAGCCCCTGGCCCGGATCCGGGCCATGGTCTCGATCGCCATCGATCCCGGCCGCATGCCCGAGGGCCCGGGCGTGGCCATGCGCAGGGTCCTCGGCCTGGCCGGCCTGACGCTCGACCAAATCGACCTGATCGAGATCAACGAGGCCTTTGCCGCGGTGCCCCTGGTCAGCCTGGAGCTCCTCACCGGACGGGACCGCGAGGCGGCCCGGGCCCTGCACGAGCGGACCAACGTGAAGGGCGGCGCGATCGCCGTGGGGCATCCGAACACGGCGAGCGGGGCGCGGATCATGATGACCCTCGTGTACGAGCTGAAGCGCCGGGGCGGGGGCCTCGGGCTGGCCGCCATCTGCGGCGGCCTGGCCCAGGCGGACGCCTGTGTGCTCGAGGTCTGAGCGCCCGCCGCCCCGCCGCCGTGCACCCTCCCACGCGCACGCAGGGATCCTTAGAGTGCAGGCAGGCGCGATTCGGGCCCTCAGATCTTTCCATTTTGTTTCCACATCGGGGGTCAAAGGGGGGTACAGGCGGATCCCAGTGGACCCGCCGAAGCCTACCGCGAGCACAAAAAACCCTTGCGCTTACAAGGGAAACCGGTGATTCTGCGGCACGTGGGGCGGTGGCGGAACTGGTAGACGCAGGGGACTTAAAATCCGCTGGTGCACGCACCGTGAGGGTTCGAATCCCTCCCGCCCCACCAGATGAGAACCAGCCCCGCGCTAGAGAATCCCCTGCTCGGTCAGCGCCGCCTCCAGCTGCCCGGGATCCTCGAGCAGCAGCGTCTGCAACCCCGCGGCCCTGGCCCCGTCCACGTTGGCCGGTGTGTCGTCGATGAACAGGCTCTCCTCGGCGCGGATGCCGCAGCGCTCGAGCAGCATCCCGTAGATCGCGGGCTCGGGCTTGAGCCGCCGGACGTGCGAGGAGATCACGCCGCCGTCGAACAGCTCGAGGAAGGCAAAATCCCGTTCGGCGATCTCGAACAGCGAGGCGTGGTAGTTGGAGAGATAGTACAGGCCGTACCCCCGCCGCTTCAACGGCGCGAGCAGCGCCACCGAGCCGGCGATCGGAGTCAGCAGCCGATGCCGCGCGGCCATGCACTCGCGGATCAGCGCCGCCTGCCCCGGGTGCCTCGCCGCGAAGGCAGCGGTCGCCTCCTCGTCGGTCAGCGTCCCGCGGTCGAGCTCGATCCACTCCGGCGTGCGGAACACCGCGTCGAGCAGAAAGGCCACGTCGTCCTCGGAGTAGTATCCGGCCAGGTCCTGCTCGGGCCGGAACCGGACGAGCACGTTGCCCAGGTCGAAGACGATATTGCGCAAGGACTCAGGTCTCCGAGCCGAGGTCCTCCTCCGGCTCCTCGGCCGCAGCCGCGAGCTCCTCGACCGGAGCAGGGAGACTCCACGACAGGCCGTCCTGACCCAGCCGCTTCAGCTCGACCTCGAAGGCGCTCCCCGACCATCGCCGACAGGTGCAGGAGTACGAGCCGTCGGCATTGGCCTTGACCGGCTCGTCGCAGGACGTGCAGAGAAGCCAGCCGTCCTCTATTCGCATCGCGCTGTCACCCTTGCTCGCGGTCACTTCAACCTCGTCCTCGTTCCCAGCCGGATTGGACGGATTGTAGCAGAGAGAGCCAATCTGCGGAGGGATCAAATTGTCGCGCGGGACGAGAACGCCGAACTGCCTCGGCCGCGGGATTGCCTTCACGATAGAGCCTGAGAGCCCGCGCCGCAGAGCACATCAGTCGAAATCGATCTCAAAGGCGTGCCTGCCGGCGTCCAGACCCGTGAAGCTCAGCACCAGCGTCTCGCCGTCCGGCTGCTCGCTCGAGAGATCCGGGACGCCCTCGACACGGCTCGACGCCACGAGGTGCCCGGCGGGAAGGTGAACCACCAGGGTCTGGCTGAAGTCCGGCGCGGTCTTCACCTTGCCGGTGAGCGTCCTCGCAACACCGTCGTACTCCACGTCGCTCACGATCCCGGGGCCCATCAGCGCGTGTCGGTTCGTCCCCAGGACCACGGGCGCGCCGGACAGGGGCACCAGCCGGATCAGCTCGGCCGTGTGCGGTGCCAGCGTTCGCTCCAGCACGCCGCCGACCGTGCCGAGGCTGGTCTCGCCCCAGAACTCGTACCCGGCGTACTCCCCGTCGAGGCCGAGCGCCGCGAGATCCACCCTGTGCACCAGTGGCTCGCCGTCCGCGCGCTCGGCCGGCGGGCTCTGCGTCAGATCGCGGTTGCGGCCCCAGTGGAACAGACCCAGCACGTGCGAGCCGTCATCGAGCCGCAGGTGCCAGAGCTCGGGGTGCTCGGTGCGGAACAGGTCGAGCGGCCGGGCGGTCAGCCCCTGCAGCGGGAGGATCCGGCGGAACACGTCGATCTGCGGATCGGTGAGACTGTCCACGTCCTCGCCGAGCGCGATCATCCCGCCGGCGAGCGCCACCAGGCTGGCCCAGGTCCGCGCCTCGGCCAGGGTCAGGTCGCGGAAGAACATCTGGTCGAGGTGGTTCCACCAGGTACGGCCGTTGAAGAAGTAACGCCTCGCCGTGATCATCACCGCCGGCTTGATGCCCTGGGCCGCGGCGCCGGTGGCGCCACCGTATTCCGGACAGCCGCCGTCCCAGCAGGGCCAGTCGTCGAGCCCGATGCGGAAGCCGTCGACCAGCCCGACGTTGGGAAAGGTGGCCGAGATGTTGGTGAAGTAGATCCCCTCGCCCACGCCCTCGCGGAAGGCCGCGACGGCGCGCCGGAACAGCGCGGTGGGCGTCCAGCTGACATCGGCCGGGTACTCGCTGACCAGCTGGTAGTACGCGAAGTCCATCTTCACGCTCTCGTAGCCCCAGTCGCGGACGCGCTCGCCGAGACCGCGAACGTGCTCCAGCACGTCCTCGCGCGTCAGGTCGAGGGGGTGCATCTCCCCCTCCATCAGCACCGTGCCCCACATGTTCTTGCCCACGAACCACTCGTCGGCGTGGTCCTGCCACACCTGGGAGGCCTCCTCGGCCGAGAGCGGCGCCATCCAGATCTCGGGCCGGAGGCCGCAGCTCGCGATGTCCTCGGCGATCGTCAGCATGCCGCTCGGGATCTCGGCGCGGGCGTTCCAGTCGCCCCAGGTGTCCTGCCAGCCGAGATCGAGCTGCATGCTGTCCAGACCATAACCGCCGAAGCGCGCGGCCAGTCCCTCGGCGTTGCGCAGCAGGAAGGCCTCGTCGATCTCGTCCTTCATGAAGTCGGTGTACCATGAGTCCCAGCCCGAGAAGGGCCGCGGCGGCAAGGTCACGGAATGCCGGCGCGCCAGCGCGTCGGCGTACGCCTCGAGCGCGTCGAAGGGCGTGGCCGCGCCGAGCACCAGCAGGGCCGTGCCGCAGTCCACGGTGTGCCCCGCCGGGACGCTCACCGCAGCCGGGTACCGCAGGTCGGCGAGCAGATCGGTCATCGGAGTCCGTCCCTCCACCACTGCTGCACGGGCGAGATCGCCGCCCAGGGCGACCAGCGGCGTGGCCCAGTCGAGCTCGAGAAAGCCCGCGAGGAAGGAGCGGCCCGAGGCGAGGTCGTACGCGGCCAGGTGCCCGTTGGAGAAGGACGAGTACAGCGACACCAGCGGCAGCTCCTCCGGATCGGACAGCGGCGTGTCACCGGTGAGCATGTCGGCGTAGAAGTCCAGCATCTCGTCGCGGCCGTTCTGGAGGATGCGTACCGAGCCGGGGTGATCGCCGAGCAGCACGGCGCCGTCGTCGTCCGCGGAGACGCGGAAGGGCAGGAGCTTGCGCACCGCGACCGGGGCGCCCGAGTCGTTGCGGAAGTCCGTCTCGATGATCAGCTCGTGCGGGCGGTCGGACGCAGCCTGGAGACGCAAGCTCACGGCGAGCCCGGCGTCGGTATCCGTCTCGCAGCCGATCCCGCTGCGGTCGTACAGCGTGGTCACGCCGCAGGTCATCGGTCGTCCGAGCGTGGAGGACAGCCGACGCTCGTCTCCCTGCTCCAGCTCCACGGCCGCGTGCAGGCCGCGAATCTCGGTGCCGTCGGCGGCGATCACGTCCAGCCGCCCCGCAGCCTCGTCGATCTCGACCCGGATCACACCGGTGTCGATCCCGCCCGCCGCACCGCCGCCGTCATCGCAGCCCGCGGCGAGAAGGCCGACGCAGAGGAGCAGAACCGTTGGATAGTATCGCATGTGTCAGTCCAGCTCGATCCACACGGGGCAGTGATCCGACCCCATCACCCCGGGCAGGATGCCCGCCGCCTTCAGCCTCGGGCGCAGCGCCTTGGAGATGCCGAAGTAGTCGAGCCGCCAGCCGATGTTCTTCTCCCGGGAGCGACCCCTGTAGCTCCACCAGGAGTAATGCCCGCCGCCCTGCTCGAACTCGCGGAAGGTGTCGATGAATCCGCTCTCGAGCAAGGCATCGAAGGTGGCCCGCTCCTCGTCGGTGAAGCCCGCGTTGCCGCGGTTGGGTCCGGGGCGCGCCAGGTCGATCTCCTGGTGCGACACGTTGAGGTCGCCGCAGAACACGACCGGCTTGTTCTTCTCCAGCCGCTTGAGGAATCTCCGGAAATCGGGATCCCACTCCTGGGTCCGGTAGTCGAGGCGTCCGAGCTCGCGCTGGGCGTTGGGCGTGTACACGTTGACCAGGTACAAGTCCTCGAGCTCGGCCGCGATCAACCGTCCCTCACGGTCGTGCTTCTTCTTGCCCAGGCCGTTGCTCACAGAAAGCAGGGGCACTCGGCTGATGATCAGCGTGCCCGAGTAGCCCTTCTTCTCGGCCGAGTTCCAGTGCAGCTCGTACTCGCCCGGCAGCTCGAGCTCGACCTGGTCGGGCCGGGCCTTGGTCTCCTGGATGCAGAGGATGTCCGGCCCGGTCTCCTCGAAGAAGTCGAGGAAGCCCTTCTTGAGTGCCGCCCGGATGCCGTTGACGTTCCAGGAAAAGATCTTCATCGCGGCGTGCCTCCGAACCACAGATACCCTGCCCGGCCAAAAGGCTCAAGGGACGAGGCGAAAGACCCGGGTTGACTGGCTGTCGCCGCTCGGCCAAGATGCCTCCATGCCCCGGGCACAGGCAAACGGCATCGACATCGAGTACGAGATCACCGGCAGCGGCGAGCCGCTGCTGCTGATCATGGGACTCAACTGCCAGCTCGTGCACTGGCCCGACGACTTCTGCGACACGCTGGCCGGCCGCGGCTTCCAGGTGCTCCGTTTCGACAACCGCGACGCGGGCCGGTCCACCTGGCTGGACCACCTGCCCGCGCCCAATGCCCTCGGGTCGGCCCTGCGTGCCATGGTCGGCCTGCGCTTCACCCCGCCCTACTCGCTGGCCGACATGAGCGATGATGCAGCGGGACTGCTCGACGCCCTGGGCCTGGACTCGGCCCACGTGGCCGGCGTGTCGATGGGCGGGATGATCGCCCAGACCCTGGCGGCGCGCCACCCGGGCCGCGTCCGCAGCCTGACCTCGATCATGTCCGGTCCGGGCGGGCCGCGCTCGCTGATCGGACACCCGCGCGCGATGTACTGGCTGCTTCGCCCCTATCCCGACGACGAGGAGGCCGCGCTCGAGCAGTCCGTGGAGCTGTTCCGCGTGATCGGCAGCACCGGCTTCCCGTACGACGAGGAGCTGATGCGCGGCATCCTGCGGCGCGCCATGGAGCGCGGCGACAACGACGCGGGCTTCCTGCGCCAGCTCGCGGCGATCTGCGCGGCCGGCAACCGGAGCCGAACGCTGGCCGGGATCCGCTGCCCCACGGTGGTGATCCACGGCGCCGCCGATCCGCTGATGCTCCCGCGCAACGGCAGGATGACTGCGCAGGCCATCCCCGGCGCCCGGCTGTTGATGATCGAGGGCATGGGCCACGACCTGCCACGCGGCGCCTGGCCGCGCATCGCGGATGCGATCTCCGGACTGGCCAGGCCGTCCGGCTAGCGGCAGTCGAGCGGCGGCGCGTACGGGTCGATGATCTCCGCGGTTCCGGTCTCGTAGAAGCTCTCGAAGAAGTGCCGCCACTGGCGGACGGTGACCGGCTTGTTCAGCGAATCCCCGTGGGTGAAGCGCGGGTCGAGGATACCACCGCCGCTGCCGTCGGGCTGGCAGTTGTGGCTGAACTGGTTGTACCCCTGGGTGATCCCGCCCGGTCCGTTGCCGGCCACCGGGAAGCCACCGCCCTGTGCCATCGCCTTGACCTCGTGGTACGGGTCGCCGACCTGCACCGCCCCGGCCGCGCGGCCGAGGGTCTCGTTGGAGAGGTTGCCCACGATCAGGTCGCCCTCGACCATCTGGAACACGATCGGCTTGGGCGCATTGCCCAGCTCGGTGAAGGGCTCGGCAAAGATCCCCATCGCGTAATTCGCCGGGTCTCCCGGGTCCATCAGCGTCTGCAGGAAGGGAAACCAGCGGTCGAGCTCGTAGGACGGTGACGAGGGATCGGAGGAGGACACCAGCTGCCCGATACCGTTGATGATCGAACCGAACAGCGCGCCCTTGAGGATGATGTCGAGCACGCCGGCCCCGCCCACGTTGTTGAAGCCCACCTCGATGTCGGGAGACAGCGCCAGGATCCCACCGCTCATCACGCCGCCCAGCGAGAGGCAGGTGTACCCGACCTTGTCATCCACGATGTCGGGCACGCCGTCCGGAGCGCCCTCGGGCAACACGTCGAGGCCGCCCGGGTGGGTCAGCAGGCGCAGGAACACCAGCCAGTCGACGTAGTCCTGACGGAAGTTGTCGCGGATCCACGAGACGTTGAGGAAGTCGGCCTCCGGCTCGATGCCGAAGAAGTGCATGATGCCCAGGCCGTCGCCCAGCAGGTCGTCGCCGCAGGGCTCGCAGGCGTCGGGCTCGCAGACCGCGGTCACGGTGCAGCGCTCGCCGTGGTGGATCGAGGAGATGTAGCCCGTGGCCCAGCCCCGCGGCGTGCCGCCGTCGTCGCCGGCCAGTCGCTCGGCCACGCCGCCGCCCTCGTACAGATCTCCGCCGAGGCCGTGGTGGTACACGAAGGCCCGGTACGGCTCGGCGCCCTCGGCCGGGCCCGGCACATCGGGAAGCAGCAGCCGGAACCTGACGCGATGAGTACCGACCGGCTCGGGGTAGCCGTCCTCGCCGATCACGAAGTACCCGGTGGCCGGGTCGCGGTACGTGATCGACTCGAACTCGCCCTCCACCTCCCAGGACAGCGCCACGTTGCCCTCGGGCTTCCAGGTCAATGAGCCGGGGATGATCGTCGGCGGATTCGCGGCGGTCTGCTCGAGCACCTCGCGGGCCACGTGCAGCATGTCGCGTCGCGGATCCATCGTCGAGAACACGGTCAGCCCGGCCACGTCGGCCGGCGTGACCTGGAATCCGCGGGCGCCGAGCAGGGCGAACAGCGGAGCAATCTCCGCGGCGATGCGGTCGAAGCCCGGGCCGTACGCCTTGCCGGTGAGCAGCCGCGCGGTCCAGGGCGACGGGCCGAGGCAGCCGCCGTCCTCGGGCTCCAGGCGCCCGGTGACGATCGCCGCGTACTGGGTGGCCGGCAGCAGGGGCCGCGCCGGATAGAGCAGCAGCAGGCTGCCCGGCCCCTTGTTGTCCTTGTAGTAGGTGAGCAGCACCTTGCGCGCCTCGCCGTACTCGGGCGAGGCGGGGTCGATGTCGAGCAGCAGCACAGGCGCGTCGGGTGCGACCGTATCCTCGGGCGTGATCTTCCAGATCGCGGCGTCGTCGAGCAGGCCGTTCTTGAGCCTGGTGTTGAACTCGAAGGCGATCTTGGCCGTGGTGCCGAACCCGTCGAGCTGCTCGAGCTGCCCGCGGGTGATCGGCAGGAAGGCGAAGTCCGCCTCCCAGGGCGGCACCCGGTCGGGCGGGAAGTGGGGGCGGATGCAGGTGGGGCTGTCCTCGGTCACCCGGGTGTACAGGTTGCTCGGGAAGGGCGTCATCGCCCGGCTGAGGTACGGGTCGAAGACCACGTGCTTGCCCGAGTCGCAGAATCCGGGCGGCATCGTGGTCTCGTCGCCGTGCGCCCCGCACCAGCAGTGGTCGCGGCTGCCCACCGCGTCGCAGGCCTTGAGCGCCTCGATGCTGCACTGGTCGAACCCGGTCTCGTACGCCGCGATGCAGGGCAGCCCGACCGCGGCGCAGAAGGCCTCGCAGCCCTTGGCGTTCATCGCCTCGCCCGCGCAGTGGCCCGCGCTGGAGGAGCACAGCGTGAAGCTCGGCTCGGCGTCGAGGCCGGAGCAATCCACGGCGCCGCCCGGCGGAATCGGGAACTCGGTCTCGAAGGCGGCGCAGGGCCCGGGCGCCTCGCCCTCGGCCTCGGCGTCTGCCGCGGCATCCGCCTCGGGGCCTTCGCCCTCGCGGGCTTCCACCTGCGCCTCCGGCTCCGGCGTGACCTCGTCGGCCTCGCGAGCCGCCTCGGCATCGGCTTCCGCGTCGGAATCCGTGTCCGTGTCCACGTCGGAGTCCGTGTCCGTGTCCACGTCGGAGTCCGTGTCCGTGTCCACGTCGGAGTCAACGTCCGTGTCGGCGTCGGAGTCCGCGTCCGAGTCGACATCCGCATCCACGTCCGCGTCCGCGTCCGCACCAACGTTGCGATGATGTCTCGTGTCCTCCGAGCAGCCGAGCAGTACCAGCGCCGCGATAGCCGCGGCCGCCGTCGAAAATGCTCGACGCATGGCCATCCCTCCTCCCTTCGTCACAGTGTAGTGCTTCCATGGACCTTCAGGCAAGGCGCAGAACGCATCGAGGTCGCGTTCGGACGAATGAGGTGTTTCAGACCCACGACACTCCGAGGATCAGCAGCACGGCCACGACCACCATCATGATCCCCTCCCCCGCGATCAGCCCCGAGGCCAGCGAGGGGCCGTAGCTCTCGACCAGCTCCGGGCGCCGGCGGTTCACCTGCTGCGTGAGCAGCGCGCCGAGCCACATGCCCCAGCAGTAGTACGCCGGCACCATGAAGGCGATGCCCAGCGCCACGGGCGAGGGCAGGAAACGCGCGACCCGCTTCACCCGGGCCAGCAGGGGCAGGGCGATGCCCAGCAGCGCGCCCACGCCAGCCGCCTCCACCGCGCCGGGCGGCAGCGAGCCGAGCCCCTGGGCCAGCACCTGGGCCATGGCGTACCAGGCCTGCACCGCCGGGCCGGTGAAGTCGTCGCCCGGGATCTGGTACGCCGCGGTGAGCAGGCGGTACACCCCGGCCACGGCGAAGATACCGGCGCTCACGCCGATCAGCTGCGTGAACACCTGCCGCCGGATCGAGACCTTGAGCATGTAGCCCGCCTTGAGGTCATGCATCAGGTCGCCGGCCTGCGAGGCGCCGGCCGCGGTGATTCCCGCGGCCATCAGGTTGGTCGTCATCTTGCCCGGATCGAGGGCGCCGTACACCACCTGGGTGATCTTGCCCATCGCGCCCACCGGATTGATGTCGGTCTCGCCCGTGGCGCGCACCGCGATCATCGCGATGAGGAAGCTCAAGATCACGGCGAGCAGCGACATCCAGATCGCGATCTCGAACAGCAGGCTGGCCAGCACCACGGTCAGCGTGGCCGCGGCTGCGAGGCCGATGATCCACAGGGTCAGCGGGAAGGGATCGGGCGCGTCCTCCTCCTCGCCTTCCTCGGGGGCCTGTTGTTTCTTGCCCATCGCGGTGAAGGTCCGCGCCACGGTGCGCCACTGCAGGGCCAGGCTGGTGAACCCGGAGAAGACCATCATCGCCACCCCGGGCCAGAGCACCCACTTGAAGGCGGCCTTGTACACCTCCTTGGCCGTTTCCGCCTCGACCACGCCCATGTCGAGCAGCACCGGCGCGCAGACGCCCCAGGCGATCACCGAGCCGGCGAGCAGGGACCAGCCCACGCGCGGACCGATCAGGATCCCGGCGCCCATCATCATCGGCGAGAGGTTGAAGCCGAGCCGCAGGGCGTACACCGCGGTGCCGAGGATGCCGACCTGCTTCAGCCCGATGTCGTTGAGCGAGAGGTTCTCCAAGGCGTGCAGGCCCAGCGGCTTGATCGAGTACAGCAGCTTGATCGCGGCCGCGGCCAGCGCCGAGTAGAGCAGCATCTTGGCCTTGGCCAGCGCCTCGGCGCCCGAGGCGTACATCGCCTTTATGGTCTCGCCCGTGGCCGTGCCCGTGGGGTAGCGCAGCTTCTCGGCCACGATCATCTGGCGCCGCAGCGGCACGGCAAAGAACACGCCGAGGAAGGCGATCGAGGCGCTCCAGCCGATCAGCTCCCAGTACGAGAGCTCCCGGCCGAGCATCTCCAGCGCCGGGATGCAGGCCACCAGGCCGCCGGCCGAGGCCATCGTGCCCGAGGACGAGCCGGCCGTGGCCGAGATCAGGTTCTCCTTGGCGGTGTACGGGTTGCGCAGCCGACCGAGCATGCGAAAGAAGGCGAAGCTGATCACGGCCGCGGTGATCGAGGCGCCAAAGGTCCAGCCGATCTTGAGGCCGATGCACACGTTGGAGGCGCCGATAAGACAGCCGACGAACAGGCCGGAGATCACCGCACGCAATGTGAATTCGGAGTTATTCGCCGGTGCCATTGCTCCCCCTCGCCGTGGACCGGCGGAGTATAGCACCACCGTTCGCCTTCTGGCCATTGACATTCGCCCTCCCAGCATCGATCATTCTCAATCAAGGTATCGATGAGTCGAAGGGCGGTGGAATGATGGTGCATCACGACTCGAGCCTGACCGGAGTCGGCCTCTTTGCTGCCGTCTTCGCGCTGCTGCTCCTCTCGGGCGCCTGCAGCGACGAGGACGACGACCGGGCGGTCTGCACGGACAGCACCTGCCTGACCGAGACCCTGGCCGGCGCGACGCCGGGCACCACGATCGATCTCGCCGCAGGCACCTTCGAGGGCAGCTTCGTCGCGCCCAGCGGCGTGACCCTGATCGGCGCCGGTCCCGAGGCGACCACGATCCGGGCCTCGGGCGATGCAGCGGCGGTCACCGTGGCCGCGGGGCCGGGCACGACGACGATCGCCAACCTGGCGGTCGAGGGCGCCGAGGACGGCGGCATCCGGGCGGTGGGCGACGGCTCGGGCGGCCTGGTGCTGACCGACGTCACGGTTTCGGCAGCGGGCTGGGTCGCGGTGTTCGTGCAGAAGCTGGCCAGCTTCACGGCCGCCAGGGTCGAGCTCTCCGGCAACCTCACCACCGACGAGTTCTCCGGAATCTCGATCCGCCCGGACGGCGAGAAATGGGCCCTGGCCGGCATGGTGATGCACCAGATCGGCGAGGCCGAGCTGTCCGAGATCGACGCCACGCTGTTCGCGATGTACGGCGTGGTCGCCGAGGCCACGCCCGTCACCTGGACCGGGGGCGAGATCCACGACATCGTCGCGACCGGGATCTACATCGGCGGGCCGTACGAGGTGAGCCTGAACGACCTCGAATCGCATCACATCGCCGCCGGCGCCACGCCCTACGGCTACGGCATCGTGGCCACCAACGGCGTGCACCTGGTGACCAACGGCGTCAATCTGCACGACAACGCCATCGCCGGCATGGTGATAGACCATTCCACCGGCGATCACGCCGATGCCGACATCAACAGCAACGGCAGCCGCGGGCTGTGGATCCAGTTCTGCGGGACCGAGGGCGCCCAGGAGACGGCGGTCACGGTCCATGGCGCGAACACGGTGCTCGACAACAACAAGGGCGTGACCTTCGGGGCGTACCAGAGCCACGGCATCTCGCTCTCGGATGCGACGATCAGCAACACCCAGACCGCGCCGATGGTGGCCGCGGACTCGGAGATAGGCCTGGTGGAGGTCGGCGACGGGATCAACGGCATCAACTCCAACGGCCTGGTGTTCACCGACCTCAACATCGAGAACAGCATACGCGCCGGCGTGCTGCTCGACGGCTCCGGGTTGATCACCCTCCTCGCACCCGGCGACCCGCCGGTGCTCGACGTGACCTTCACCAACGTGACCGTCAGCGGAGATGCCGGCGAGCGCGGCTTCGTGGTGCAGAACGCGACGGTGGAGTCGACCCCGGAGGTGAGCGCGGCGCTGCAGGCCAAGGATCAGGTCGGCACCGACCTCGACATCGTCAAGGAGCTGACCACGGACAAGGTGCCCGACCCGCAGGACATCAACTCGAACGGATAGCGCCGCCCTCCGGCCATGGCGCGCCCGGGATCGGTAGGGCCTCCGTGTCGGAGTTGCTCGCGCTGCCCTCGATGATCAGCCCCTGTTCTCGTCATCAGTCCGGATCGTCGATCACCTCGGGCTCGGAGGGAAGCCGCAGCGCCGTGGCGTCGAAGTTGATCTGGTTCTCCTCCATGATCAGGCCGTTCACGGCATCGAAGAAGTCGTAGTCTTCCAGCGCCTCCTGGATGTTGATGCCGATGGTGTTGCGGCTGATCTCCAGATCCGTGCCATCCACGCGGCTGCTCTGCACGAGCTGGACTCCGCACATCGCCGACCCGGCGATCCGCACGCGCTCGACCGTGATGTCGGCGCCGAAGTACGAGCCGAGGCCCACTCCGCCTCCCTCGCCGGCGCAGCTTCCCGGCCCCTCGGGAGGCCGCTCGGCGCACTCGCGGACCCGGGTGTCGGCGATCTCGACGTCGGTGAGCGAGATATCCGAGCCGAGAAAGAAGGCGGCGATGCCGATCTCGCGGTTGCCCACGAACCGCACCCGGTTCATGGTGACGCTCGCAGCCCAGGTCGCGCTGAGGCCCCACCCGATGGTTCCGTCCGCGGCCTTGCTGCGGGTGCCGGAGACGACGAGATCGGTCAGCGAGAGCTTGCTCTGGGGATAATCGGTGAGGATGCCGTACCCGATGTTGTCCTCGAACAGGCCGCGCTCGAGCGTGACCTGGCCGCCCTTGATCGCACTCATTCCCCAGCCGTACTCTCCGTCATCGCACCGGCTCCGCGTGCCGCGGACGACCACGTCGGTGAGAACCGCCTCTCCGTCATCGATCAGCTTGATCCCGATCGTGTGGTTGTCCTCGAACAGGCCGCGCAGGACCGTGGCCCGCGCGCCCTGCCTCACGGTCAGACCCCGGCCGTAGCGCCCGCTCGATTCCTGACACTGCGTGCCCCGGACGATCGCGTCCTGAAGCTCGATCTCGGTGCCCTCGGTGCTCACATCGATGCCCGCGAAGCGATTGCCATCGACCAGGATTTGCCTAGCGTCCACCCGCGCGCCGTACGCCATCTGCAGGCCGCCGCCGTTGGAGCCGTACTCGTTGGCCCGCGTGGCCCGCACGATCACGTCGTCCAGCGACAGGGAGATGTCCTCTCCGCAGCTCCAGATGCCGGTCGCGTGATCGTGGAGCAGCAGCGCCTCACGAACCCTGGCCACGGTGCCTGCATTGACGGTCAGGCCCGTCCCCCCGCTGGGCACGGTGCCGTCGAATCCGTTCCACCGCGCGAGCAGCCCCGTCAGATCGATGGTGACATCCTGTCCGCCGCTGTACACGGCGTCGATCCGGTTCGCCTCGACGGTGATCCGCTCGGCTCGCAGCCGCTCGGCGCCTTCGCCCGTCCACAGGCCCGATCCTCCGGCCTGGTGCTCGTTCGCGCGGACCGTGTCGACCAGCACGTCGGTCAGCTCCATCCTGCCGTGCAGCGCCAGCGCCCCGGCCGACCGGGTGTTGTGGATCCACACCCCCTGCGCCGTGATCTCGGCATCGGGCGAGTTGGTGCACAGGCCGACGCGTTCGCCCGTGATGCGGAGGTTGCGGACCATGACCGCGGCCTGGCCCACGACCTGCACCGCCGCGTCGTTGACACCGCCGGTGGGCGAGGCCATGCCGCTGATCTCGGTCCGCTGCACGCAGGCGCCCCAGAGCGTGAGGGACTTCTCGATCTTGAGCCGCTCGACGTACATCCCGCCGGCGATCGCGATCACGTCGCCTTCGGCCGCCGCCGCGATCGCCTCGCCGATCGTGGCGAAGGGCGCCTGCGGCGTGCCGTCGCCGCCGGGTGCGGCGCCGTCCCTGACGTGGATCCGGTTCCCCGGCACCTCGGCCGGGATCTCGGGCCCGTCGCCCGCCGGGCAGGGATCGCCCAGCGGCCGGCACTCGCTGAAGCCCAGCACCGGGAAGGTCCCGTCCAGCGCCGGATCGCAGACCGGCCGATCGCCTTCCTGCTCGCCGTCCTCGAGCGGAGTGAGGTAGTCCCCGGCCCGCAGTCTGGGCGGCGGCACCGGTTCGCACCAGGAGAAGGGATCGCCGTCCTCGTCGAGCAGGGACTCGTGCGCCACCGGCACCCAGCCCTCGGCGCAGGCCCAGGACTTGAGCCTCACCGGAGCCGGAGGCCGGGGCGGTTCGATCAGCGGCGTGGTGTCCGTGTCGGAATCCGTGTCGCCGTCCGTGTCCGTGTCGGTGTCGACGTCGCCGTCGAGATCCGTGTCGGCGTCGGCGCCGGATCCCGACTCCTGGCAACCGAGGGCCAGCAGGAGGAGCAGCGCTATCCATGGCCGGCGCATGATTCACCTGATGCGGGGCTCGTGATCGTTGCCCAATGATACCACGGTCCCGCCACAAAAGGCACCGTTCGCGGATCACCGGGCGATGGAGGACGATCCGTTCCGGTCAGCGCTCCTCGAGCAGCTCTCGAAGGTCGGCGGGCAGCGCATCGCGGAGCGCCGCGTCCGGAAGCCCCACGAGCTCGCGGAGCTTCGAACGATCGTTATCGCCGGGCTCCGGGATCTCTCGCCAGGCGGCGAGGTGCTCGGCCAGGGCCCCGGCAGCGCCCCGCTCCGCCGCCAGTCGGCAGGCCAGGCCGCGGGCCAGGCGCCTCAGCCGCGGCCGTCCGATCTGCTCGGCCACGTCGATCAGCTCGAGGATCTGCTCCTCCTCGGCCTCGCGGTCGGCGAGCCGCCGGCAGCACTCGATCAGGATCTGGAGCGTCTCGGCCCGGTAGTCGAGACTGCGGGTGCGGCGGAAGGTCGACCGGGCACTCTCCAGCTCGGCTCTGGCCTCGCTCGCCCGGTCCAGGGCGAGCAGGCTCTCGCCCGAGTTGGCCTGGCAGATCGCGACCTCCACGACGTCGCCGACCGACTCGAACAGGCCCCGCGCCTCGCGGAACAGTAGCAGCGCCTCCTCGTGTCGCGCCTGCTGCTGCCGCAGCACGCCGAGATTGATCACGGTGCTGCCCTCGCCCGCGCGGTTGCCCACCGCTCGCGCGGTCTTGCGGGCGAGATCGAAGGCCGCCTCGGCCTCGTCGTGCCGCTTGATCCAGGTCAGGCACACGCCCTTGCCGTCGAGCAGGGAGCCCAGCTCGGCGCAGGGCTCCAGCGCCTCGACCAGAGCGATGCCCTGATCGTACTTCTGCAGCGCCGCCTTGTACTTCCGCTCCAGGTGGTCGATCCAGCCTTGCTGCTTGATCGCTGCGGCGGCGAGCCGGCAGGCCTCGGGCTCATCCGTGGTCCGGTGCGCGAGGATCTCGTCGAGCAGGGCCGCGGCCGACGAGCGCTCACCGGCCTGGAGCAGCGAGCGCGCCGTCTCCAGCCCGGCCCGCCACAGCACGATGTCGAGCTCGTGTCGCTGGCTCGCCAGCACGCCGAGCGTCTCCCGGGTCTCGTCGAAGGCCTCGCTCGCCTCGGCCGGCCGACCGACACGCCGCAGCAGGCGCGCCACGCGGACGCGGGATCCGAGCAGCTCCGCCGGGTCGATCCGCGGCGTGCCGGATGCGTCGCGGGCTTGGAGCCAGACCCACGTCAGATCTTCCAGCGCGCGCACGGTGTCGCCGCGGTCCTCGGCCTGGCCGCCGGCGCGCAGGCGGAAGGGCAGCGCCTTCAGCGGATCGCCGGCCGCGTAGTAGTGGTGGGCCAGCAGGCGGTCGAACTCCTCACGCCCGCCCTCGACCCGCGCCTCGAGCCACTCGGCGATCGAGCGGTGCAGCCCGGACTTGACCTTGCGCAGAACGTGCCGCTCGACCGCCTCGCGAACCGCGGGCAGCTGGAAGAAGAACTCCCGCTCGTCCGGAATCCGGCTCGCGCGCCGGAACTCGATCAGCTCGCGGCGACGCAGATCGTCAAGCACTGCACCTGCTTCCGGCACGCCGAGGGCGGCGACCAGGCCCTCCCAGCCCACCTCACCGACGACCGACGCGACCTGCAGACATTTGCGCGAGGGACCGGGGAGCGCGTCGACGCGCGAGAGGATCGCGGCCTCCACGGACTGCGGCAGCACGATGTTGCGGATGCGCGCGGCATCCACTTCCCATCGCTCGCCGTCGTGGCTGATCGCGCCCCGATCCGCCAGATCGGCCAGGATCTCGGCGATGAACAGTGGATTGCCCTGCGACACCTCGACGACCCGTTGCACCACGTTGGCCGCCACCGGCTCGGCGTGCTGCAGCAGGTCGCGGACCATCTCGGCTGCGTCGACGTCGGTCAGCGGCGCGAGGTACATCTTGATCCGCGGATCGCGGCCGGCGAAGCGCTCCTCCACGACGGCGTCGGCGTCGGGCCGATAGGTGAGGATGATCAGCAGCGGCACGCCTTCGAGCGCGGCGAGGTCGGAGAGCAGGTCGAGGAAGGACACCGAGGCGGCATGCACGTCCTCCACCGCCATCACCACCGGCGCGCGCAGGGCCCGGACGCGGTAACCCGACACCAGACCCTCGCGCACCGCCTGCTCGAGTCGCTCCGGATCTTGGGCCAGCGGCGCCAGGTGCGGGATCGCTTCGACGGGCATGCCGAGCAGGTGCGCCAGCGCGGCCTCGCTCGCCTCGTGCTCTTCCGGCGAGAGCCCGAGCTGCCGCATGCCCTCGTGGACCAGCTCCAGTATCGTATCCGCATCCTCGCCGCCGCGTGCTCGCGTCAGCAGCCGCAGCAGCTCGACCAGCGGCGCGTAGGTCGAGCCGGTGCGGTAATCCCGGCAACGCATCAGATCCAGGTCGATGCCCGCCTCGCCGACCAGCCAGCCGGCAAACTCGTTGATCAGGCGGCTCTTGCCCTGGCCGAGCGGCGAGCGCACCGTGGCCAGCACCACCTGCCGCCCCTGCCGCGCCTTGCCGAAGGCCGAGCGCAGCTGGTTCAGCTCGCGGTCGCGCCCGATCATCCGCGTGGGCACGCCGAGGAAGGTCGGCTGCCGCAGCTCCACCCCGCCAGGCCGCCGTCCCACGACCTCGACCACCGCCACCGAATCCTGCTTCCCCTTGACCGAGATCGGCTCGAGGGCGTTGACGCGATACAGGCCGCGCACCATGCGGTACGTCTCCTGGGAAGCGAGGATCGATCCCACGGGGCAGGCGCTCTCCAGACGGCTCGCCACGTTGACCGCATCGCCCATCACGGTGAAGTCGCGGCTCTCGCCGTGGCCGACGTATCCGGCCATCACCTGTCCGGTGTTGATTCCGATGCGCATCGCCAGGCTCCGGCCCGTCCGCCGCTCCAGGTCCTCCGAGAAGCCGCCGAGGAAGTCCTGCATCGCCAGCGCCGCGTCGATGGACCGCTCGGCGTCGTCGTAGCGCGCCACGGGCACGCCGAACACGGCCATCACGCAGTCGCCGATGTACTTGTCGATCGTGCCGCCGCGCGACGTGATCGCCTCGGTCAGCCCGGCGAAGCAGTCGTTCATCAGATCCTTCACCTCCTCGGGGTGAAGGTTCTCGCTCATCTCGGTGAAGCCGGATACGTCGGCGAAGAGGACGGTGACGATCTTCAACCGCTCCTCATCCGCCGCCTGGGGCGCCTCGAGGACCGGCGCCAGCCCGCTCTCCACCGCGGTATCGGCGGCCCGCGGAATCGCAGCGCCAGTCCGCGGCTCGGCTGTCGGCCGCTCCGCGGTCCGGGGCGGTGCCGGTTCGCGCTGCCCGGCCGCGCTCACCGTGTGCGAGCGCCGGTCGTCGAAGGGCAGCCGGCTTTGCTCGCGCTCGGCCATGGCCTGGAGCAGCTCGCGCAGGTCGGGCTGCGGCGCACCGCAGGATGAGCAATAGGTCGAGCCGGACCAGACGGCGGAGCCGCAATGCCAGCAATGGAACGGATGCTCCAGCGGCGCTCCGCAGGTCCAGCAGTAGTCGTCGGCCTTGCGCACCCTGCTGCCACAGGCACTGCAGAGCACGTTGGCGCGCACCGGCAGGCCGCAGAGGGCACAGATCTCCTCGCCCTCGGGAATCGACACGCCGCAGCGCAGACAGGTGTCGGCCATGATCCTCTCGACCGCTTTCACTTGATGCCGGGCGAGTATAGCACTCGCCGCGCGCGCCGGGCAAACAGCCGGAGACGGCCGTTAGCCCTCGTTATTGCTGGCGAATAACGTCCTGGCCACGACGCGCAGGGCCGGCGCCAGAGCCTCGTCGCCGGCATCGAACAGCTCGTTGTGCAGCTGTGCGTCGTTATCCGGCGTGCCGGTGCCGATGCGGAACATCGCCACCTCGGAGAGCTCGCCGTACCAGGAGAAATCCTCGCCGCCCATCGACGGTCGCTCGATCAGCGTCAAGCCCTGCTCGCCGACCACCTCCAGCGCCGCGTCTCGAACACGGTCGACCAGCGCCGTCGAGTTGAACAGCGGCGGTGCACCCCGGTGGAAGACCAGCTCGCAATCCCCGCCCATGCCGCGGGCGATTCCGCCGACAAGCTCGTCCATCCATTCCTGGAGCTCGGTGCGCAGCTCCGGGTTGAAGCAGCGCAGGGCGCCGCTCGCGCGCACGTGGCCGCAGATCACATTCGCCGCGTCTCCACCCTCGATCGTGCCCACGTTGACCACCGCGCCCTCCAGGGGATCGGCCCGCTGACCGACGACCTGGTAGATCGCCTCCACGACCTTGGTCGCGATGAGGATCGCATCGATGGCCTTGAAGGGTCGCGAGGAGTGGCCCGAGCGTCCCCTGATCAGCAGGTCGAACTGGTCCGCCGAGGCCGTGACCGCGCCGTAGGGCAGGCCGACCTGTCCCTGCGGCAGGGCCGGCTCGACGTGGAGCGCGAAGACCGAGTCGACACCCTCCATCACGCCGTCCTCGATCATCGCGGCCGAGCCGGCCGGCACCACCTCCTCGGCCGGCTGGAAGAAGACGCGGAGCCTGCCCTGCAGCTGCCCGCGCAGCCGGCTGGCGATGACGGCCGCGCCGAGGGCCACGGCCATGTGGAAGTCGTGCCCGCAGGCGTGCATCACGCCCGGGTTGACCGAGGCGTATTCGACGTTCTTGCCTTCGGCGAGGGCGATGGCGTCCATGTCCGCGCGGTACGCCGTGAGCGGCCCCGGCCCGACGCCCTCGATGTCGAGGGCGATACCGGTCTTGGCCAGTCCGGTCCGGTGCTCGATGCCGTGGGACTCGAGCTTGCCGGAGAGGAACTGCATCGTCTCTCGCTCCCGCCAGGAGACCTCGGGGTGCTTGTGCAGATGGCGCCGGATCTCGACTAGCTCGGGAAGCAACGACTCGACTTCACGATCGATGGCGGTCCGGTAGTCTTCGGGTAGCACGGCACGCCCGGGCGTGTTGCTCATTCGCAGAAGCTCCTCTCCTCCCCCGGCTGCAGCATGGTATTCGTCTCGAACTCATGAGCCAGATGGTCGACCACCCGCTCCATCGACTGCGAGGCCTTGAACACGCGGTGCTGGCGCATGCAGCTGTTCCCGCACTCGATCATCCGCTCCAGACGATCGAACTCCTCCAGCGAGCCCAGCCGCTCGGCGGTCGGTCGCAGCACGTCGAAGGTCTCGCGCAGGTGCTCGGCCATCGGGATCAGCTCGCCTCGCTCGTTGCGGATGACCTGGGCCTGCATCCCGTAGCGGATCGCGCGCCACTTGTTCTCGGCGAGCGTCCAGTTCTTCAGCATCGGCATCTTCTGGCCCTGGTCGTACAGATCGCCGAGGTACACCACCAGCGCCTGGACGAAGGCGACCATCGCGATGTTCTCGTACAGCGTGGGCATCGCGTCGCAGACCCGCACCTCCACCGTGCCGAAGCCGAGGTGCGGGCGGATGTCCCACCACACGTCGCGGATCGAGTGGATCGTGCCCGAGTTGAGCAGGGTGCGCATCAGCCGGACGAACTCGGCCCAGTTGAGCAAGAAGTGCGGCAGGCCCGCCTTGGGCAGCCCCTCGAAGATCTTGGTCCGGCCCGAGGAGAGGCCCGTGTCCCGCCCGTGCCAGAAGGGGCTCGAGGCGGACATCGCCAGCATGTGCGGGGCGTACGAGGTCAGCGAGTTGACGATGGCGATCGCCTTCTCGCCCGAGTTCACGCCGACATGCACGTGCAGTCCGGAGATCAGCAGGCGGGACGCCGGCCAGCGGTGCGTGTTGAGCAATCGGCCGTAGCGCGGATCCTCGCTGTGGATCTGGTCACGCCAGTCCGAGATCGGGTGGGTTCCCGAAGAGATGAGCCTCACGCCGAGCTCCCTGGCCAGCGCCTGGAGCCGGGCGATGCAGCCGTCGAGATCTCGACGGGCTTCCTTCACGCTGCGACAGACCACGGTGTTGATCTCGACCATGCACTGCCACAGCTCCTTCTTGACGAAGGTCTCGTCCTGGAAATGATCGAGAAAGTCCTTGGCCCGCGGCACGAGCTGGCGGGTCTCGGGATCGACCAGCCACAGCTCCATCTCCACGCCGATGGTCGGCTCTGGAGAGGAGTTGAAGATCAACGGCTCCACGGCTTCGGCTTTTGCTAGCACTGCGAATCCTCCAGCCTCCCGGTCCCGGACCACGAGGGCATCAGGGCCATCTCCGCGCTGACAGACTTGATAAGATAACGGAGTTACCAGGGTTTCGTCAATTTCCTGGCTCGGGCGCACCTCGGATCCATCGCGGCCGGCGGATTTTCTCCCAGCGCTGGGTTGACAGGCGCCCGGGAATGGTTAAATTTGCACCATGACGCAAACGTGCAAAGATGAGTCCTGCCCTGCACTCGACACCGTGCTCTCACCCCAGCTGTTCCGCGCGCTCTGCGATCCCAACCGGCTGGCGATCCTGGCCCGGCTCGCCGAGTGCTGCGGCTCGCTCAAGGTCGGCGAGGTTGCCGAGTGCTGCCCGGTGGACGTCTCGGTGGTCTCGCGTCACCTGGCCACGCTGCGCGACGCCGGGATCCTAACCGCGGAGAAGCAGGGCAAGGAAGTGTTCTACACGCTCGAGGCGCGCTCGCTGGTGCAGAGCCTGCGAAGGATCGCCGACGCGATCGAGGCCTGCTGCGGCGGGCCGCAGGAGGAGCCCGAACATGGTTGACAAAGACCTCGAGAGCGAGCGGGTGCGCGACGATGTGTCCAGGGCGTACGCCAGGGCCGTGACAGCCGGTTCCTGCTGCTGCGGCGGCGCGGCAGCGCCCAGGGGCGCGGTGGCGCAGCTCGCCGGGTACAGCGACGAGGAGCTGCGCTCCCTGCCCGCGGACGCGGCGACCAACGCCTTTGGCTGCGGCAACCCGGTGGCGATGAGCGAGATCGGCGAGGGCGAGGTGGTGCTCGACCTGGGCTCGGGCGCGGGCATCGATATCCTGCTCGCGGCAAGGAAGGTCGGCCCCACGGGCAAGGTGATCGGCGTGGACATGACCGACGAGATGACCGCCCGCGCGCGGGAGAACATCGAGGCGGCCGGCCTGTCCGAGCGCGTCGAGGTGCGCAGGGGCATCATCGAGGAGCTGCCCGTGGAGGACGGCTCGGTCGACTGGGTCATCTCCAACTGCGCGATCAACCTCTCTCCGGAGAAGTACCGGGTCTTTGCCGAGATCGCGCGCGTGCTGAAATCCGGCGGGCGGATGCTGGTCTCGGACATCGTGGCCGAGGATCTGCCGGACTGGATCCGCGGGAGCGCCGAGCTGTACAGCTCGTGCGTGGCCGGCGCGATCGGCGAGCAGGAGTACATCGCAGGCCTGCGGGCCGCCGGGCTGACCGACGTCGAGGTGCGGGCGCGGCTGGTGTACGACGCCGCCCAGCTCGAGGCCTTCGTGGAAGACGACGTGGCTCCGCTCGAGGAGACCTGCTGCAGCCCCGGATGCTGCGCGCCGATCGGCAAGAAACGGATCGAGGAAGGGATCCGTCAGGTGCAGGGCAAGATCTGGAGCGCCAGGTTCTTCGCGCGCAAGGCCTAGCGAACCCGTCTCCGGATAGCCAGCAGGATCATGGCGACCAGGACCATCCCGGGCCAGGCGCCGCCCAGCCATGAGGTCGCTGCGCAGCCCGAGCCGTAGATCGTGTCCGAACCCGCGTCGTTGTCCGTGTCACTATCGGCGTCCGTGTCCGCGTCGGAGTCGGCGTCAGTGTCCACGTCAGTGTCCGCGTCGGAGTCGGCGTCAGTGTCAGCGTCGGAGTCGGCGTCAGCGTCGGAGTCGGCGTCAGCGTCGGAGTCGGAGTCGGAGTCGGCGTCAGCGTCAGCGTCGGAGTCGGCGTCAGCGTCGGAGTCGGAGTCGGCGTCCGCGTCGGAGTCGGCGTCAGTGTCAGCGTCGGAGTCGGCGTCAGCGTCGGAGTCGGAGTCAGCGTCAGCGTCGGAGTCGGAGTCGGAGTCAGCGTCAGCGTCCGCGTCCGCGTCGGCATCGGCGTCAGCGTCGGAGTCGGAGTCGGCGTCAGCGTCAGCGTCGGAGTCGGAGTCAGCGTCGGAGTCGGAGTCGGCGTCAGCGTCAGCGTCAGCGTCGGAGTCGGAGTCAGCGTCAGCGTCAGCGTCCGCATCAGCGTCAACGTCCGTATCCGCGTCCGTATCCGCGTCCGAATCGCCGCCCTCGCAGTCTGCTCCGGCACGCGCCTCGGTGTACCCTTCGCAACCGCTGCCGTGGACCAGCGAGCCGGTCTCGGGGTACGTGAAGCGCCCGCCGTCGGCAGCCACGAAGAGGAACCAGTACTCGTGGCAGCCCGCGCCCGGATCGAGCACCACCTCCCACGCGCCGTTGGTGATGTCGCCGTAGCGCAGGCTCAGGTCGTGGCACTCTCCATCCACCACCACGACCGCGCGCAGCGGCGAGCCTCCCGCGTCCTCGTGGTAGTAGCTCGCGCCGAAGCGCTTGTCGCGACCCTCGCTGAAGCTGGCGCCCGAGACGATACGCTCCAGGGTTCCGCCCCAGGCGAAGTCCTGGGTCCAGTAGCTGTGGTAGCAGTTGTTGCCCGAGCCGTATCCCACGCCCAGGGCGCCGTGCCCGCCGCACATGTTGCTGCGGTGACCGGGTGAGTTGAGCCACTGGCAGATCGTGTCGTTCGGCGTGTAGTTACCGGCCGCGATGTTCTCGCCCGAGTACCCGGCCCCGAACATCCGCACCCGGGACGAGGCGCTGGTGCAGGTATCGCACCTCTCGAGACAGCCCGTGGCCAGGATCCCTCCGGCGTCGCACTGGATCACGTCGCCCACCGACTCCAGCATGCAGCAGGAGTTGTGGCCCCAGCACGGCGTGTCCACCAGGTGCTGCGAGTGAAACCTTGCCGCGTGCGAGGACTCGAGGTAGTACGCCAGCGGCCTGAGCGGCCCGCAGGCCAGCTCCGGGCTGCCGCAGTCGTGGCCGAGCCGCACCCGGTTCGTCAGGTAGTGCAGGGCTCGCTCAAAGGCCGAGGGGTACCCGTCCACTGGTACGCCGTGATCGCCCGGTGCGGGCGGAGGGGGCACGGGCGCGTCCCGTGCCCCTGCATCGACGACGATCTCCGGGGGCAGGAGCACGGCCGGCCCGGCAGCCGCGGCCGAGGTGGCTACCAGCTGAAGCAGCCAGGGAGCGAGCAGGCGCAGCCGGCGCACAGGGAGCATCGGTCCACCTCCAGCGGGTGGACCCATTGTAGTGCGCCGCTCGGAGGTCGTAAAGGCCGCGGCTACTCGGCGGGCGTCTCTCCGCCGCCCTCGGCCTCGCCCCCGCCCTCGCCGCCGCCGGCATCGGGCGCCACCTGCTCGGTCTCGCACTTGCAGGCACAGAGACGCTTGAGCTGGTCTGCGTCGGCCATCTGGTCGGTGGCCGCGATCATGTCGGACTCGGTACCCTCGGCCGGGCCACCAAAGGCCTTGAGCCGCTCGCACTCGCCGCGGCAGAAGACCTCGCAGCGCTCCTTCTCGGAGGCCACGATCTCCTCGTGGGTCGGCTTGGGATCTTCCTTCTTCTGCTTGTTGCCGCAGCCGGCCACTAGCGCCAGCGCACCGGCGAGCAGGAAGAGAATCGCCGCGTACCTCATGGTTCCGTACCTCCTTCTCTGCGCCGGGCGGCGCAGGCCAGGCCGAGCAGGAGCAGGGCCGGGATCACGGCGTGCTGCCGTCCGGCTCCGCACCCGCAGCCCTTGTCCGAGCTTGCAGAGTCTGTATCCGCGTCAGAGTCCGTGTCAACATCGGAGTCCGCGTCCGTGTCGCTGTCCGCGTCCGTGTCCGCGTCGGAGTCCGTGTCCGCGTCGGCGTCCGTGTCAGCGTCCGTGTCCGTGTCCGCGTCCGTGTCAGCGTCTGTGTCCGTGTCCGCGTCCATGTCCGTGTCCGCATCCGTGTCCGCGTCCGCGTCCGTGTCCGCGTCCGCGTCCGTGTCCGTGTCCGCGTCACCGTTCTTGGTCCCGTACGCGTACAGGTAGTGCCCACGCACCACCACGGTGCCGTCCTTGTGCACGGCAGGCTCGCTCAGCGGCTGCCCCTGGAACTGGTACTGCCACAGCACCGTGCCGTCCGTGTCCACCAGGGCGATCTCGCCCGACGTGCTGAACACCAGGGCCCGGTCGTCCGGATCGAGCAGCGGCCCCGCGTGCGGCCGATCCGTGCCCGAGCCGAGCGGCAGTCGCCACACCTCGGTCCTGCTGACGCGGTCGATGCCCACGGCCGTGCCGTCGTGCGAGATCAGCGCCACCATCCCGTCGCTCACCGCCACGGTGGTGCGCACCACCATGTCCTCGCCGTCCTCGTCCGGGGAGAGCAGCGACTCCCAGACCTCGCTGCCGCTCTGGTCGACGCCCAGCACTCGACCGTACATCGCCACGAACAGCGTGCCGTCCGAGGCAAAGGCTGGCGAGCCGTACAGGTCGGCCCAGGTGCGTCGATAGAACTCGCTCACCGCGCCGCTCGTCCGGTCCACGGCCAGGATCACGGCGTCCATTCCGCTGCGACCGCAGAGGTACAGCCGGCCGTCCGGCCCCAGGGCGAGCTGCTGGTCGCCCATCATTGCCGCGGTCTCGCTGCGCCAGCGCAGCGCGCCGGTGGGTCCAAAGGCGATCACCTCGCCCATGTCGCCGGCGAGCATGGTGCCCATGTGCACGAAGATGTTACCGTCGTCGTCGATCAGCGGCGAGGACAGGACCACGAAGCCGGGGAGATCGAGGTCTGCGGCCGACCAGGCCACACCGCCGGTCTCGGGGTCCAGGCCGGCGATGCCGCCGTGCTGACCCACCAGCACGGCCAGGCCTCCATCCGTGAAGGACGGCGAGGCGTCGATCGCCCCCACCGGCTCCGTGACCTGATGCCGCACCGAGCCGTCCGGCTCCACGATCCACACCTCCCCGAAGCTCAGCGGGGCCACGATCGCGCCGTCGGCGGCGATGGCCGGGCCCGAGAACCCGAAGCTCTTCGAACCCTGCGTGGCCTCGGTCGTCCACAGCTCCACCGCGTCTTCCGCAATCGCGTACGGCGAGACGCCGTCGTTGGTGTCCGAGTACCGCGCCCGCGGCCAGACCGCGTCATCCGCGATCGCGGCCTGAACCAGGCCGAGAGCGATCAGCGAGACACCGATAGTCCAGGTCCGCATGTCAACCTCCGGAGATCGCCGGGAAAGTACCACCGCTGGGATCCTCGGGTCAAATTCTTGTGTGGCGACCGACGGGATATCCGCCTCTTGACTCCCCTGCCCTACCGGGCCTAGATCAAACGCAACGGTCGCCCCTCGGCGGCCCGGACAGGAGGAAGGGTTGGCTGCCATCAAGATCCCGAAGGACTTCATCGCCGCGATCCCCAAGACCGACCTGCACGTGCACCTCGACGGCTCGCTGCGGCTGGGCACGCTGATCGAGCTGGCGCGCAAGCGCAAGGTCGAGCTCCCCTCGTACACCGAGGCGGGCCTGCGCGAGCAGGTGTTCAAGGACCAGTACGCCGACCTCGGCGAGTATCTCCATGGCTTCATGTACACCTGCGCCGTGCTCAACGACGCCGAGGCCCTGGAGCGAGCCGCGTACGAGCTGGCCCTGGACAGCATCGCCGAGAACGTGCGCTACCTCGAGGTGCGCTTCGCGCCGCAGCTCCACATGCGCCACGACTTCCCGGCGGAGAGCGTGGTGACCGCGGTCCACCGCGGGCTCGAGCGCGCGACCAAGGAGCACAACACCGGCGAGGCGGTGAAAACCGGCCAGGATCTGCCCTTCCACAGCGGCATCATCGTCTGCGCGCTGCGGATGTTCACGTCGTCCTTCTCGCGCTACTACCGGCGCTGGTTCGAGGTGCACCGCTTCGCCGATCCCAAGTGGACCTACGCCCAGGCCTCGCTCGAGCTGGCTCGCTGCGCCGTGTCTCTCCGCAACGAGCACGGCCTGCCCGTGGTCGGCTTCGACCTCGCCGGCCAGGAGGACGGGTACCCGGCCGACGACCACGCGCCCGCGTACCAGTACGCGCACAAGCACTTCCTCCGGAAGACCGTGCACGCCGGCGAGGCGTACGGCGCGGAGAGTATCTTCCAGGCGCTCACCGATCTGCACGCCGATCGGCTGGGCCACGGGTACCACCTGTTCTCGCCGGACAAGATCCGCGATCCGTCGATCAAGGATCCGGAGGCGTACTGCCGGGCGCTGATCCAGTACATCGCCGACCGGCGGATCACGATCGAGATCTGCCTGACGAGCAACCAGCAGACGCATCCCGACCTGCAGGATCTCAAGGACCACAACTTCCGCAAGATGCTGTCCACGAAGCTCAGCTACACGCTGTGCACCGACAACCGGTTGATCTCCAACACCACGGTCACCCGCGAGCTCGAGCTCGCCGTGGACGTGTTCGGCATGTCGCCGCGGCAGCTCAAGAACGCCACCGTGTACGGCTTCAAGCGCTCGTTCTTCCCCGGCACCTACGGCGAGAAGCGGCACTTCACGAGGATGGTGCTCGACCGCTACGAGGAGCTCGAGCGGGAGTACGGCGTGGACCGCGGCCCGCACGACCCGGTGCAGGATCTGGTGTTCTGAGGCCGGCCGTCGGAGGTGAATCGTGAGCGATGGACGTCTCGAGGAAGGCCCCTTTGCCGGCGACGTGCTGGTCGAGCGCGTTGAGCTCCGGACCAAGAAGAACGGCGATCCGTACACCGCCCTCGACGTCCGCACCCTGGCGGGGCAGATGGTCTCGGCCAAGTACTGGGACGGCGCGCTACAGGGCGTCGACGCCGGCACCGTGGTCCGGCTCGAGGGCTCGGTCCGGGAGTGGCAGGGACGTCCGGACCTGGCGATCAACCGGGTCGGCGAGGCCTCCGAGGGACGAAGCCCGCGGGAATTCCTGCCACGCTCTAGCTTCGATCCCGAGGAGCGTCTCGACACCATCCTCTCCCTGGTGGAGCAGCACACCACGGACGAGGTGCAGACCGTGGTGCGGCACCTGCTGGAGAAGCACCGCGAGGCCTTCTGCGCCGCGCCAGGCGGCGTGCGGATGCACCACGCCCGCGTCGGCGGCCTGGCCGAGCACGTGCTCGACGTGCTGCGGCTGTCGCTCGACACCGTGCTGACCCTCGCCGACCTGGGACACGACGTGGGCTCGCTCTCTCGCGACGCCATCGTCGGCGGTGCCGCGATTCACGACATCGGCAAGATCCGCGAGTACGTGTACGGAGACCGGCTGGACTACGACGACGACGGTCGCACCGTGGGGCATCTGGCGATGGGCCACCACATGTTGATCAGCGCGGTGAAGGAGCTGGAGCTGCCCTACACCGATGCGCTGAAGCACGTCGGTCACATCATCCTCTCCCACCACGGCAAGCTGGAGTGGGGCTCGCCGGTGGAGCCGATGACCGTGGAGGCGCTGATCGTGCACCGCGCAGACCTGCTGTCCAAGGACCTCGACATCGGCCTCGAGATCCTGCGCAACGCCGCGGGCGAGGAGAAGTGGTCGTCGCGCGACAACAGGCTGTTCAACATCTCCAAGACCCTCCGCCGCTTCTAGAGACCGCGCTCGCGCTCGTGCTCGTGCTCGTGCACGCGATCGTGATCGCAAACGACACGCCAACCTTGACACCCGGCAAACCCGCATGGGATCGTTCCGCCAACGATCTCGGCTCCGGGGGGGCCACTCTTGGCAGCGACCTGCGCCCGACATCCCAACCAGCGCGCCGCCTACCGCTGCAAGGGTTGCGGGCGTCATCTCTGCACGGCCTGCGTCACGGAGCGCGACATCGGCACCAACGTGATCAAGATCTGCGTCCTCTGCTCCGGCTCGACCGAGCCGCTGCATGCCGAGGACGCCTCGGTGGGCTACATCGCCAGCCAGGTCCTGGTCGCGCCCTTCCGCAAACACGGCCTGATCACGCTGGGAATCGCCGCGCTGGTCTTCACCTTCGCGCCCTTCGTGCCCTTTGGCGGTCTGATCGCGGCCGGCGCGGCCGCGGCCTTCTTCTTCCTCACCGTGAACACCGCTTCCAAGGGCGAGTTCGACGTACCCGAGATCGGTGATATCTCGGACTGGATCGACGACCTGCTGCTTCCGGCGATCAAGTTCACCCTGGCGGGCTGGACCGTGTGGCTGCCCGTTGTGCTGTACTTCGTCTTCTTCAAGGCGGGCGACATCGCCGAGGCGGCCACGTCCGCCGAGGCGGTCCGCGAGCTGCTGGACCCGGTCCTCCTGGCCCTGCTGCTGCTGGGCGTGGTGTACATGCCGATGGCCACCCTGGTGGCGGCGATGCAGCACAGCATCCTGGCGCTGCTCAACCCGTTCCTGGTGTTCGGCCTGATCTTCAGGGCGCCGGGCGCTTACTTTGCAGCGCTGCTGATGTTCTACGCGGCCATGGCGGTCGGCGGGGTGTTCGGCCTGATCGTGGGCCTGGTCTTCGGCCTGCTCGGTATCCCGATCGTGCCCTCCTTGCTCGGCTGGTTCGTGCAGCTCTATGCGTACTTCGTCTGCGCGTCGGTGCTCGGCGGCCTGGCCTTCCTCCGCGGCGAATCCTATGGCCTGGCGCCGGTGCGCCGCCCGGGGAGCAGCGTGGACATCTCCCACCTGCCCCAGGTGGCGGGCGGTTCCGCACCCGCACCCACGACCGCGGCACCACCCGCCACGCCCACACCAGCGGCACCGGCCGATCCCTTTCCCGCGGCGCCGATGCCAGCCGCCTCACCGCCGCAGCCGCCAATGCCCGCGGCGCCGCAGCCGCCGATGCCGGCCGCACCGTCCACGCAGGCACCGCTCGAGCTGCCCCCGGAGCCGGCGGCTGAGCTGTCCGCTCCCGAGACGGGCATCCCCATCCTGAACGCTGAACCCGAAGCGCCTTCCGCGGCTGCCGCGTCGGCCGATCCGGCGGCGCTCGTGGCCGCGGGCGACGTGGACGGCGCATGCGAGGCGTACCTGCTCCAGCTCCAGACCAACGCTCGCGCCGTGCTCCCCCCGGACGTGCTGATGGCCGTGGCCCAGCGCCTGCAGGCCCGCGAGCAGTACGCCGAGGCCGTGGCCGCGTACCGCAAGCTGGGCGCCCTGTACGGCGATCATCCCCAGGCCGCGAACGCGCTGCTGCAGGCCGCCTTCGTGGCCTTCCGCCAGCTCGGCCAGCGTGAGGACGCGGTGCTGATCCTCGAGTTCCTCGCCTCCCGGTACCCGGGCAGCCCGGCCGAGGCCCAGGCCCGGCAGATCCTTGTAGCGCTCAAGCCGCAGGGCTGAGCGGGGCGGCTGGCCGATCATCGGCTTCACCCACACGGCGGTCGCCCCGCCCTGAAGGGCCGGGGCTACGGTGCCCTTCGGGCAAGCCCTGGCGGGCTAGCGGCAGTAATGGGTACCGAGCCCGAGCCCGCAGGGCTTGCCCCGCTGGAGGCGGGGCCCCGTAGCCCCGTCATTCATGGCGGGGCGACAGGGGCGATGACGAAACCGGTACAGGTCCAGATACTCCGATCCCCTCGCGTTGACACGACCCGTCGCGCTCCGTAGAGTGACCAAAGCCCCTGCGGAGCGCGGAGGTGCGGCGTGCGACGGCGAATGGCGGCGATGCGGCGGACGCTCCGGTCCGCCGGACTGATCCTGGCTCCCTTGCTGGCTCTCTCCGCCTGCCAGGACGACCGCGAGAGCGCGGACGCGGACACCGACGCGGACACCGACGCCGACACCGACTCGGACACGGACTGCGACACCGGCGAGCAGCCCGACGCGGGCGCGATCCTGCTCTACGATCCGCTGCGCGGCGGCCACTTCTTCGATCTGCCATTCCCGAACGACGACCTGATCCGCGCCGACGGCACGCTCGACCTCGCCGGCTACCCCAACCCGAACAGCAACTCGCAGATCAAGAAGTACCTCCGCGTGGCCGAGGACGTGCTCGAGGGCTTCGGCACCAACAGCCCGGCGTACTTCCGTTTCGACAGGAACATCGACACCACCTCCCTGCCCGGCAGCGAGGCGGCGAGCCTGGCGCCGGGATCGAGCGTGCTCCTGGTGAACGTGGATCCGGACAGCCCCGGGTACGGCACGCGCACGCCGGTCTCGTGGCAGTGGTTCGACACGCCCACGACGTACCTGCCGGCGCGAGTGCTGGCCGTGGCTCCGATGCACGGCTTCCCGCTGCTGCCGAGCACGACCTACGCCACGGTGATCACCGACGGGCTGCGCGCCGCGGACGCGCGAGCCGTGGGTGCGGACGACGCCTTCGCGCGCATCCGCGCGGATTGTGCAACCGGGGATGCCGATCTCGAGCCCCTGGCCGCGGCAGCGGCGCCCCTGCTCGACTGGCTCGACGCGGAGCCGATCGACCGGGAGAGCATCATCGGCGCCGCGGTGTTCACCACCCAGGATCCGGTCGGCGAGCTGCACCGCATCCGCGACTACGTGCACGGGGAGCTGTACGTGCCGGCTCAGCTCGACATCGAGCTGAAGAGCGACGAGGACGAGGACTACGTACTCTACTGGGGCCACTTTCGCGGGACCAACTTCCAGCACGGCATCCCGCCGTACAACGAGAAGGAGAACCCGGACGAGGAGCGCCCCGGCGCCTTCAAGTTCGACGAGAACGGCGGCCCGGTACGCTACACCACCGAGGAGCTGCGCTTCTCGCTCACCATCCCCAAGGGCGTGGCCGCGCCGGCCGCGGGCTGGCCGGTGATGCTGTACCAGCACGGCACGGGGGGCAGCTTCGGCTCGATGTACGGCGACAAGCCGACCAAGCCCGCGCGGCTAATGGCCCGGCGCGGTGTGGCCTCGCTGGGCGTGGACCTGCCGCTGCACGGACCGCGGACCGAGGGCTCGGTGAGCGAGGAGCTGCAGACCTTCAACTTCATCAACGTGTACGCCGGCCGCACCAACTTCCGCCAGGGCGCGGTGGATGCGGTGGTAACGCTGCGCTTCATCCGCGAGTCGCTCGAGGTGCCGGACTGGATCTCGCATACCGGGGCCGCAATCACCTTCGATCCGGACACCGTGCTGTTCGCGGGCCACTCCCAGGGCGGAATGAACGGCGTGCTCGTGGCCGCGGTGGAGCCGGGCTTCAAGGGCTACGTGCTGTCCGGCTCGGGCAGCGTGCTGTCGATCACGCTGATCGAGCGGATCGACCCGCCGCTGCTGGTGCTGCTCAAGCTCGGCGCCGGCATCCCGGACGAGGAGGAGGTGACGACCTTCCACCCGGTGATCGGGCTGATGCAGACCATGGTCGAGGTCACGGACATGGCCAACTACGCGCCTCTGTGGCACCACCGGCCGCGCGACGGCGTGGCGCGCCAGGTGCTGATGACCGAGGGCTTCCTCGACGAGGCCACGCCGCTGACCTCGGCCGAGGCTCAGGCCGTGGCCGCGCGGATCCCGAACCTGCAGCCGATCGGCCGCAGCGTGCCCGGGCTGGTCCTGCTGGGGATCGACCCGCTCGACCGCCCGGCCTCGGGCAACGTGGAGGGGCCGCCCGGTCGGTTCGTGACCTCGGCGCTGTCGCAGTACCCAAACGACAACCACTACGCGGTCTTCGACAACGAGGACGCGGCGCAGCTGTACTCGGACTTCCTGCGGTCGCTGGTCGACTCGGAGGTGGGGGTGCTTCAGTGAGTGCCAGACCGTCAACGACCGCGACCGGCCTGCCGGGCGTGGCCGCGGCCCTGCCCGGCGACCTGCCCCTGTGCCTGTTCGTCGGCGGTCTGCCGTCGGTCGGCAAGAAGGGCGGCAAGACGCCGCTGTCCCGCACCTTGGGCCGGCTGTTCGGCCTCACCGGCAACGAGGACGCGCTGGAGTCGATGCTCGGGCCGCTGGCCAGCGCCGGCTTCGACCCGGCCCATCCGGGCAAGGTCGGACTGGCCGCCTCCGAGGGCCTGGCCCTGTTCGACGCGGGCCAGGCCGTGGGCCTGGCCGGGGCCATGCGCTCGCCCAAGAAGTGGAACGAGGCGGTCCGCGCCGCCGCGACCGAGGCTCCACAGCCGCTGGAGGTGCCCGGCGCCAAGGAGGCCGGGGCCGCCACGCTGGCCGACGGCCTGCGCATCGCGTACGCCCGGGGCAAGACGTGGCTGTTTGCCCTGGCCGGGTTCGGCGAGACCGAGCGGGCGGTGGAACGCCTGGGCGAGCTGCTCGAGCTGCCGCCCGGGCGCAGCCTGGCCCGGCAACCGCTGTTCGCGGACTGCGCGCGAGGTGTGGCGCGGGACAAGGGCCTGCTGCTGTGGGTCGACCGCAGCGCCTTCACCCGGCTCTGGGCCACGGGCCGGGAGCCAGCCGCTGCGGGCGCACCCCCGCCGAGCGGCAGCAGCGGCTCGAGCTGGCTCTCCGGCCTGGCCCGCCCCGAGGGGCTGGCCCTGGGCCTGGCCGCCGACGCGGACGCGCTCCGCCTCGACGGCCGGCTCGCGATCGAGGGCAGCCTGCTCGAAGCGCTCGACCGGACCGTCAAGGGAAACAACGTGACGCGGGTCGGGCCGGGCACGCTGGCCCGAAGCTGCCCGCTGTTCGCCGTGTCCGTGCTCGACCTGGGGCTGCTGGTGCGCATCGCCCCCTCGCTGGCCGGCATGCTCGGCCGGCTCGCCGGTCGCCTGGGCGACGTGCTGCGGCCCGGCTTCACCGGCGATAGGGGCGGCGGCGCCCTGGCCGTGGGTCTCACCGGACTCAAGCCGACCGCCGCCGTGACCGCCGACCCGTCCGAGGAGCCGGACGTGTTCGAGGCCGTCGAGGGCTTCCTGGTGCTGCAGCTCCTCGGCGAGGCCCTGCCCGCGCGGCTGGCCGGCCGGGTCCTCGACACCTTCGGCGATGCGGTGCGCGGCGGTCTCAAGCGGCTAAAGGTAACGGACCAGCCCGAGACCACGGCTCGCCTCGCCGGTCATACCTTTCACGTGGCCGTACGCCGGGGCGCGCTGGTCGTGGCCACGAGCAGCGAGCCGATGCGCATCGCCCGCAGTGTGCTCGAGGCCCCCGATCCCGAGGTGCTGCCTCCGGGCTTCCTGCTCGGCGCGGGTGTCGATGCCGGGCGGCTGCTCGACGGGATCGACGATCTCGGCGATGAGACGGCAATGATCGAGGAGATGCAGGCCACCCTGCAGCGCTTCGGGCGGGCCCGGATCGAGCTGGCCAGGGTTCCGGGCGGCTTGAGCATCAGCCTGCGCCAGGAGAAACCCTAGCGTGCGGCGGAGAGCGCGTGCGTTTGCGTTTGCGTTTGCGTTCGCGTTCGCGTTCGCGTCGGTCACACCAGCCAGAGCCTACCCTCACCGGCCCGACTGGCAGACGCTGAAGACCGAGCATTTCGCGATCCACTTCCACGACGGGACCTATCTCCTGGCCGCCCGGGCGGCCGAGATCCTCGAGCGCGGGTACGACCGCCTCGTACCCTGGCTGCGCTGGTACCCGGACGAGACCGTGCACGTGGTGCTCTCGGACGAGACGGACAGCGCCAACGGCTTCGCCCGCATCCTGCCGTACAGCCAGATCGGCGCCTTCCTCGCGCCGCCCGGGTCGGATTCGAACCTCAACGAGTCCTCGGACTGGTTCGAGCTGCTGCTCGACCACGAGCTGACTCACATCATCCACATGGACAGCGTGCGCGGACTGCCCGCCGTGATCAACACCGTGTTCGGCAAGTCCGTGGCGCCGAACGGCGCCCAGCCGGTGTGGCTGATCGAGGGCGTGGCCGTGCTCTCCGAGTCGGCGCTGACCGACGGCGGACGGCTGCGCAGCAGCCTGTTCCGGATGATGATCCGCAGCGCCGCGATCGAGGATCGCCTGCCCCCGATCGACCGCCTCGACGGCACGGCCACCCGCTGGCCCGGCGGGACATCGGCCTACCTCCTCGGCTCGCACCTGATGCTGTACGCGGCCGAGCGCTTCGGCATGGAGGCCATCGGCGAGATCACCACGCGCTACGGCGGCAAGCTGATCCCGTACTCGCTCAACCTCACCCTGGCCGAGACGACCGGGGTGGGATGGGTCGATCTCTACGACCAGTGGCGCATCGCACGCATCGTCGAGGCCGAGGCCCATCGAGCCCAGGTGCTGGCCCTGGGACGTCGAGCGGGCGTGCGGCTGACCCGGGAGGGCTTTCGCGCCAGCAAGCCGCGGCACGCGCCGGACGGCTCCGGGGTGATCTACTTCCGCTCCACCGTGGAGGGCGAGCCCGAGCTCCGCTGGCTGCCCGGGCGCGGAGAGCCGGAGCGGGTGCTGGCCGAGGTTCACTCCCGGGGCGGCGCGGTCTTCACCCCGGACGGCCGGGGCGTGATCTTCGCGCAGCGTGAGCGCGCGGCCCAGGACTACCGCCACGACGACCTGTTCTACCTCGATCGGCAGAGCCGGGCGATCCGCCGCCTGACCCAGGGACTGCGCGCGGCGCAGCCGGACATCTCGCCCGACGGCCGGACCGTGGCCGTGGCCCTGCTGCGGCCGGGCGAGCGCGTCCTCGGCCTGCTCGACCTGGAGAGCGGCAGCTTGAGCTTCCCGGCCGAGGCGCTGCGGCTGCAGTCGGTCGACGGACCGCGCTGGTCACCGGACGGCAAGCGGCTGGTGTTCAGCGGATGGCGTTTGCACGGCGGCCGCGACCTGTTCCTGCTCGACGTGACCAGCGGCGAGATTCGCACGCTGACCTCGGACCGGACGCAGGACATCGATCCCTGCTTCACGCCGGACGGCCGGGCCGTGATCTTCGCCTCGGACCGTGCGGCCGAGTCGTACGAGCTGTACCGCTACGACCTGGCGGACGGCCGCCTGACCCAGCTGACGCGGATGGTGGGCGGCGCCTTGGCGCCCGACGTGGCGCCCGACGGTCAGAGCCTGGTGTACGTGGGCTACACCGCCGACGGGTACGACCTGTTCCGCCTCCCGCTCGACGGCGCGGACGCCGGACCGGCCATGGTGTACCTCTCGGAGCACCCCGAGCCGGACCGGCCCGAGGAGCCGGAGCTCCTCTCCAGCGAGCCCGAGCCGTACTCGCCGTGGTCCTCGCTCCTGCCGCGCGCCTGGACGCCGATCCTGTCCAACGACGGGGACCGGCAGACCGTGGGTCTGCAACTCGCCGGCCAGGACGCCCTCGCCCGACACCTGTGGGCCCTGTCGCTCAGCTATGCCTTCGGCGGTCCCGGCCCGGCCTATGACCTGGCCTATGTCTACTCCGGGATCTATCCCACCTTCTCGCTGTACACCTGGCGTTACGGCGGCCGGGCGTCCGGCCGCTTCGTTCGCGACGGCGTGCACCAGTCCTACGACCAGGTGCGGTACGGCGGCTCGATCTACATCTCGCTGCCGATCTCCGAGGATCTGCGGTACCATCGGCTGCTGGCCGGGTACCGGCTGCAGCACTCCGACGTCAGCTACTCGAACCGGGGCAACGGCTTCGACCCGGCCGAGATCGAGCCGACCTACCCGAGCGACAGATTCGACGCCGCCGCCATCGCGGGCTACAGCTACTCGGACCTGCGGAGCTATCCCGCGGGCGCCGGCCCGGAGCGCGGTCGCACCTTCACCGCCCGGATCTCGCTCTACCGGCCGGAGATCGGCTCGGACTACAGCCGCACCACGGCCTCCTTCCGCTACACCGAGTATATCGGGCTGCCCTGGTGGCATCACTCCCTGGCGCTCAAGCTCTCCACCGCGCTCGGTGTCGGCGACAGCGGGCACAGGCCGTACTTCGCCCTCGGCGGCGTGCCGGAGCAGGACCTGACGCGCGCGGTGATGGTCGGCGAGCGGCTGGGCAGCAACTACCTGCGCGGCTATCCGCCGGGGTTCTGGGTCGGCGACCGCTACTGGCTGATCAACGCCGAGTACCGGCTGCCGATCTGGCACCTCGAGCGCGGCCTGTGGACCCTGCCCTTCTACCTGGGCAAGCTCCACGCCGCCGTGTTCTACGACGTGGCCGAGGTCGATCTGCGCCGCTTCGATTTCGACGAGTTCCGCATGGGCGCGGGCGCCGAGATCCGGCTCGACACCACGCTGGCCTACTACCTGCCGATGACCTGGCGCATGGGAGTGGCGCACGGCTGGTCCGAGGGCGGGGAATGGCGCTTCTTCCTCGGCGTGGGGGGGATATACTAGTCCAGACTCCGAACACGGTTGAAAGTCGAAAGTCCAACGTCGAAAGTCCGGGCTCGGCCGCCACTTTCGACCTTCGACTCGAGGCTCCGACGCTCAGCACGCCTGGTCGGCCCGAGGAGGAGCCGCGCCAGTTTTTGGCTTGCTCGGCGGGGTGTCTGTGCTATCGTCGTTCAAAGTGGGTGATTCCTGGCGGATAAAGCGGACATGAGTGAGGATCGATCCTCCCTGCTCGGGCAGCTGTTTCAGATCCGCAGGGGCGAGTACCGCCTGGTGATCCTGATGTTCTCGGCGCTGCTCTGCGGCGTCACCGCCTTCGTCATCGGCCGCGCGGTGCGCGACGCCCTGTTCCTCTCCCGGCATGGTACCGCGGATCTGCCCTACGTGTACATGATGCAGGCCGTGGTGGTCGGCGCCTTCTCGTACCTCTACTCCCGCATCGCGGACCGCCGGCGCCGCGATCGGATTATCGTGATGGTCAGCCTGTTCCTGGCCACGACCCTGTTCGGGCTGCGCTTCCTGGTGACCAACGTCCGACACGAGTTCGTGTTCGCGGTGCTCTACGTCTGGATCGAGGTCTGCGGCGCGCTGCTGCTGATCCAGTTCTGGACGCTGGCCAACGACCTGTTCCATCCGCGCGAGGCCAAGCGCCTGTTCGGGCTGATCGGCGCGGGCAGCGTGATCGCCGGCGCCACGGGCGGCTTCGCCGTACGCTACCTCGCCGGCCTCGTGCCCGACACCGCCGACCTGCTGATCCTCGCCAGCGCCTTCGTGGCCCTGATGGTGCTGGCGGTGTTCCTCGTCGGCCGCACGGCGCGCGACCGCCTGGTCGGCTCCTACCTGCTCACCCGGCCCGGGCGCAGCCGGATGCACCTCAAGCGCTCGAGCGCCAGCATCCTCGGCGAGCCTCACCTGATGCTGATCGCCGGCATCATCGGTCTGACCTTCATCTCCACCACGCTGGTCGACTACGAGTTCAAGATCCTCTCTCGCAGCCACTACGCCGAGGCGTACCCGGACGAGCCCGCGGCCGTGCCGGTCGAGGGCGTGGTCGAGCGTGTCGAGAAGGCCAAACCGGCGGGCGCGGAGCGCGGCGCGATCAGCCCCGAGGCCGAGCGCCAGCTGACGATCTTCTTCGGCCAGTTCTACGGCTGGACCGGCCTGATCGCCTGCCTGTTCCAGCTGCTGGTAACCGGGCGGCTGCTGAAATACCGCTTCGCCTCGCTGCTGTTCCTGCCGGCCACCCTGTTTCTCGGCTCGGCGGCGCTGGCCTTACGGCCGGGACTGGCCGGCGCGCTGGTCGGCAAGTTCGCGGACACCGCTTTCCGCTACACGGTCAACGACTCGGCGACGCAGATCCTGTACCAGCCCGTGCGCAAGGCGATCGTCGGACGGGCCAAGGCCTTCATCGAGGGCATCCTCAAGCCGCTGTCGATCGGCGCGGCCGGCGGCCTGGTGCTGCTGTTCTCGCTGGATCGATCGCCGGCCATGGCGGGCTGGATCATCCTGGTGGTGGTGCTGGGCTGGATCGCGCTGATCCCGATGGTCAACAAGCGCTATCACACCGCGATGGTCTCCTCGCTGTTCGAGCACCGCCTGGATCTCTCCGGGGCGGGGGTGTCGATTGCGGGCAGCCGCGCCGAGAAGGAGATCGAGGCGCACCTCGACCACGACGACGACGACCACGTCCAGCACGTTCTGGAGATCCTGCCCAGGGTCAAGGGTGCCAACTTCTCCGGTTCGGTGGCGCTGCTGCTCACGCGCGACTCGCACGCGGTGCGCCGCGAGGCGCTGCGCTACCTCTCCCAGCACGGCGACCACAGCCACCTGGCGCAGATCCTGCCGCTCTTCGTCGAGGAGGATCGGGAGCTGCGCGCCGAGGCGGTGCGAGCGTACTGCGCCGTCGGCGGGGAGCAGGCGATCCGCACCGTGAAGCCGCTGCTCCGCGACCCCGCACGCCAGGTCAAGGCCGCGGCCGTGTCCGGACTGATCCGCCACGGCGGGCTCGACGGCATCCTCGAGGCCGCCGCCGAGCTGAAGAGCATGCTGGAGAGCGAGGAGCCGGCCGACCGCGAGCAGGCGGCCGCGGTGCTCCGCGTGATCGGCGTCCGGACCTTCTATCGCCAGGTCCTGTCCCTGTTCTCCGATCCGGTCACCGAGGTCCGCATCGCCGCGCTGCGCGCCGCTGGCGAGATGCGCAGCCCGGAGCTGCTGCCCTCGCTGATCTACAAGCTGGGTGACCGGGCCGTGGCCCCCGCCGCGGTGGCCGCGCTGGTGAGCTACGACTCCTCGGCGGTCCAGGCGCTGGGCCGCGTGCTCGGCGAGGACCGCGAGCAGCAGGGGATCCGCGCCCACGCCGCCCGCGCGCTCGGCGAGATTGCCAGCCAGGAGGCGGTCGATCTGCTGGTGGAGCAGCTCGACGATCCGACCGAGTCGATCCGCCTCGCCGCAACTCGGGCCCTGGTCCACGCACGGCGTGTGGATCCGACGCGGCGCGTGCCGCCGGAGCCGGCCCTGGCCCAGATCCGCACCGAGCTGCGCGACTACTATCAGTGGCTGGCCGCCGAGGAAGACCTCAAACGGGGCAACGTGGAGGTGGTGCTCGACGCGCTGGCCGAGAAGCGTCAGGGCATCCTCACCCGGGTCTTCGGTCTGCTCGGCCTGTTCCTCGACGCGCGCGAGGTCGACGCGATCTGGGAGAAGCTGAAGTCCGGCGACGTCCGCCTCAAGGCCAACGCGATCGAGGCCGTGGAATACCTCCTGCTCAAGCACCGCGAGCTCAAGCGCGCGCTGATGCCGATCATCGACCCCGAGCACACCGCCGAGCAGATCACCCGCGGCGGCCGCGTGTTCGAGGCCGAGATCAAGCGCGACTCGGCCGAGGACTGGCTGGCGCGCCTGCTCGAGGATCCCAGCGAGTGGGTCATCGCCCTGGCGCTCCACGCGATCGGCCTGGCCGGCGCCCGGGGCCTGGCCGACCCGGTCGTGGCCCATTTGTCCAGCGAATCAGAGCTGATACGTGAGTCCGCGCTGTTCGCCGCCTCCAGGCTTGGAAACGCCGTGGATCTGGAGTATCTTCTCTCCCGGCACGCCGAGGATCCGTCACCGGCTGTCGCCCGGGCCGCCCAGGCCCTGGCCGCGGGAGCAACGTCATGATCTCCACGGTGGAGAAAGCCCTGATCCTCAAGGAGATCGAGCTGTTCTCCCGGATCCCGGGCGAGGACCTGGCCCAGATCGCCTGCTTCGCCGAGGAGGTGACCTTCGAGCCCGGCGACGTGGTCTTCGAGGAAGGCGACCTCGGTGACTCGCTGTACCTGATCCTCTCGGGCGAGGCCAAGGTCAATCGCGGCCGAACCGTGCTCGCCACGGTAGGCGAGAAGGACGTGTTCGGAGAGATGGCCCTGCTCGACTCCCAGCCTCGCTCCGCCGCGATCACCGCGCTGACCGAGCTGGTGTGCCTGCGCATCACGCGGGCAGACTTCAACTCGCTGATTGCCGAGCGCAGCGCCGTGGCCGAAGGCGTGATCCGCGTGCTGGTCAAGCGCCTACGCAGCTCCGGCGACGACGTGCGCGAGGCCAAACGCAGGCTGGGGATGATCGAGAAGGAGCAGGAAAAGAACAAGAAAGGCGCGTAAGGCGGTACGCGCCAGCCGCCGTGCCCAGGGTCAGCACCCCTCGTCGATCGTGCCGTCACAATCATTGTCCCAGCCATCGCAGGCCTCGGCGGCACCCGGGTGGAAGTCGGGATCGCCGTCGGCGCAGTCGCCCTGGGCCGGCGTGTACCCGTCCTGATCGTGATCGACGTCGTCCGGGCTCCGCGCACAGCGGAAGCCGAGGTAGTACTCCTGGTCGGTCGGCGGCGAGTAGGCCCGGTTCGCGCCGCGGAGGTACCCGCTCACGCTCCAGTCCTCGAAGGTGCCGCCCCTGCGGACGCGGCCGGTTCCGGTATCGTAGCTGGCCGGCCCCAGCGGGTTGTCCGTGGTGCCGGTCCCGTAGTAGGTCGCACCGTAGTTGTCGTGAGTCCACTCGTACACGTTGCCACCCAGATCCCACACGCCGGCCGGCGTGCGGCCCGCCGGATGGGCATCGACCGCCGAGGTGTCGCCGACGCAGGGCTGGCCGGCGTCGCCGGTGCCGTAGTTGGCGCGGACGCAGGAGGCGGCGTCGTCGCCCCAGGGATAGAGCCGGTCCGCGGCGGCGGGCCCGCGCGCCGCGCGCTCCCACTCGGCCTCGGAGAGCAGCCGCTTCCCGGCCCAGCGGCAGAAGTCACGCGCCTGGTACCAGCTGACGTGAATCACCGGGTAGCGAGCATAGGTCGGATCGCCGTAGTACGAGCCGCGCGTGAAGCTCGCGGTGCTCGACGGCGCGGTGCAGGCGCCGTCCGTGACACAGGCCTTGTAATCCTCGTTGGTCACCGGGTACTTGTCGATGTAGTAGGCGTCCAGGCTGACCGTGGTCACTGGATCCTCGTCATCGCCCGCCTCGAGGTCGATCGAGCCGCGGATGAAGTCGCCGGCCACGATCAGCACCATGTCGTCGGGGCAGACCAGATCCGCGCCGTCGCAGTCCTGATCGATGCCGTCATTGCAGATCTCGGTCCCGCCCGGGTGGGCGTCGGCGTGCGCGTCGTCGCAGTCCGTACCGCCGGAGGCTTCGCTGCCGTACTCGTCCCCGTCCCCGTCAACGCTCCCGCCGTCACAGATCAGGCTGCCGTCACAGTCCTGATCGAGGCCGTCGCCGCAGACCTCGGCGGCATCCGGGCTGCGCCCGGGATCCGCCTCGTCGCAGTCGCCCTGGGCGATGGAGTAGCCGTCGCCGTCGTGGTCCGAGTCCGGGTGGCTGCGCGCGCAGCGAAGGCCCAGGTTGTCGGCGTGCTCGTCCGGAAGCAGCTCGGCGCGGTTGGCGGCCCGGATGAACAGCGGCTCGCTGAGCCAGGACCCGCCCCGCCGCACACGGCCGTACCTGAAGAACAGACCGTCCACCTGCTCGGCCGGGCCCAGCGGATTGTCGGTCTCGCCGCTCTCGTAGTACACGTCATCGTACCAGTCGTGCACCCACTCGTACACGTTGCCCGCCAGATCCATCACGCCGTCGGTCGTCGCTCCCGCGGGCCGGGCGCCGACGACGTCGGTGTCGCCGAGACATGGCGTGGCTCCGTCCGGGCCGCCGTGGTTGGTCAGCGTGCAGGTGGGCGTATCCTCGCCCCAGGGGTAGGTCCGCTCCGATGGCGCCTCGCCGCGCGCCGCCCGCTCCCACTCGGCCTCCGAGGGCAGTCGCGCGCCGCGCCACTCGCAGTAGGTCCTGGCCTGGTACCAGGTGATGTGGATCACGGGATGATCTTCGTACGTTGCGCTGCCGTAGTAGCTGCCCCGGGTGGCCGACGAGAAGTCGGCCGGCGGGGTGCAGTCCCCAGAGGTCACGCACCCGGCGTACTCCCCGTTGGTCACCTCGTGCACGTCGAGGTAGAACGCATCGAGGGACACGGTCCGCTCGGGAAGCTCGTCGTCCTCGCCCTCCCCGGCGTCCGAGCCCTGGACCAGCTGGCCGCCCGGGATCAGCACCATGCCGCTGGGGCATTCCAGATCGGCACCGTCGCAGTCCTGATCCCGGCCGTCACCGCAGAGCTCCCGGGCCCCGGGATGCACCGAGGCCAGTGTGTCGTCGCAGTCGGTGCCGCCCGAGGCCTCGCTGGCGTACTCGTCGCCGTCGGCATCCACGGTGCCGCCGTCGCAGATCAGGCTGCCGTCGCAGTCGTTGTCCTCGCCATCGCCGCAGACCTCGGGGCCCGGTGAATCCGGCCGGCAGTAGTACTCGCAGCCGTCCCAGGGATCTTCGTTGATATCGTGGTACTCCTCCGCGCAAGCGCCAAAGGTGCACTCGCCGGCCACGCATGCTGCGCCCGAGGCGTGGGCCGGAGCGCAGGGCCGGTCGCAGCCTCCGCAATGCTCGGTGCTGGTGTCGGTATCGACGCAGGACGAGCCGCAGGCGGTCAGCCCGTCGGCGCAGCGGCAGATGCCGCTCTCGCAGGTCTGCCCCGGATCGCAGGGATCGAAGCAATCACCGCAGTGATCCGGATCCGAGCGGGTATCGACGCACTCGCCGCCGCAGTCGGTGAGCCCGCCCTCGCAGTCGCAGACGCTGTCGACGCAGCCCCTCCCCTCCTCGCAGGGCCGGTCGCAGAAGCCACAGTGCTCGTTGCTCGACGAGGTATCGACGCAGACCCCGCAGTCGGTCAGGCCTGCCGGGCAGAGACAGGTGCTGCCCCGGCACTCCCGGCCGCCGGTGCAGGGATCGTCGCAGCTCCCGCAGTGCCGGGCGTCGCTCGTGGTGTCCACGCACTCGCCGCCGCACTCGGTCAACCCGCCGGGGCAGACGCAGCGCGACTTCTCGCACAGGCTGCCGCCGAGACAGGGCTGGTTGCAGCCGCCGCAGTGCGCGTCGTCCGAGGTGGTGTCCACGCAGGCGCCGCCGCAATCGATCCGACCCGGCGGGCACTCCTGTCCGCACACGCCGCCGTAGCAGACCTCGCCCGGCGCGCAGGGCTCGTCGCAGTCCCCGCAGTGGGCCGGATCCGAGTCGATGTCCACGCAGCGCGTTCCGCAGTTCCGCAGGCCCGCCTCGCAGCCACACTCCGATGATATGCACTGCAGGTCGCCGGCGCAGATCTCGCCGCAGTGCCCGCAGTTCAGCCGATCCCGGGAGGTGTCGGTGCAGCGGTTGCGGCAGACCTCCCGCCCGGCCGGACACAGGCATTCACCGGCCACGCAGCTCGCGCCCGCCGGGCACGGCCGGTCGCAGTCCCCGCAGTGCAGCACATCCGACTCGGTGTCCACGCAGCGGCCGCGGCAGGCCCGGGTCCCGGGCGGGCAGCCGCCCACGCGGCAGTCGCTGTCGAGGCACACCTGCCCGGCCTCGCAGCTCCGCATGCAGGTGCCGCAATGCTCCGGATCCGAGGTCAGATCGAAGTCCTCGTCGGTGAACCCGTCGCAGTCGTCGTCCACGCCGTTGCACGCCTCGAGCTCTGGGCTCACCGCGCCCTCGCAGGCGCTCCAGGCGCCTTCCGCACAGGTCTGGATCCCGGAGCGGCACTGGCCCACGCCTCCGTGACTCACGCCGCAGGCCCGGCTCGCGCCCGCCTCGCAGGGACAGCTCTCGTCGAGGCCGCCGTCGCAGTCGTCGTCCACGCCGTCCCCGCAGACCTCCTCGGCGCCCGGGTTCACGGCGCGATCCGCGTCGTCGCAGTCCGGGCCGAGGCAGCCCGGGCCGCGGCCGTACCCGTCGCCGTCCGCGTCCTCGCACAGCCGCGAGACCCCGATCTCGAGCAGCACGGGGACCCGCCGCATCTGGCCTTCCACGATCTCGGCCTCGGCCGAGCCCCGGGCCACCGCGGCCGCGCCGTGGAACAGCAGCGCGCGGATCGTCACCGCGCCCCGCACCGGCCCGGCCAGCAGCTTCAAGCTCTGAGGAAAGGTCGTGCCGTCGGGGAAGGGCTCCCTGACGCCGAAGCGCACCGCGCCGTCCGAGACCACCTGCAGACCGAAGTCGTCGAAGTCGGTCGGCGCGATCAGGGACGCCGGTCCGTCGTCGAGCACCAGGAACAGGCCGGTCTCGGCCGTGCTCGATCCATCCGAGCAGCTCGCGACGGCGAGACCCGCGAGGAGCAGCCACGAAGTGGCGGAGCGATGTGCAACTCGATGCATGCTCACCCCCGCCGCTCGGCTACTGCAGCGTTACCGACCAGTAGGTCAGCGTGCCGCCGTCCCCGGTGTAGTCGTCGTTCATCTGCAGCCGCCACAGGCCGGCCGAGCCCTTGCCGTCGAAGAGATCGACGTGAAAGACCTGGTCGATGTTGTCCGTGCCTTCCCCGGTGTGGTCGTGCAGCGTGTGGGTCGTACCGTCGGGGTGCCGGAGCTCGACCCACAGGTCGCCGATGTACGAGTGCGTGATCATCACATGCACGTTCACGGACGAGAGCGTGAAGCTCTCGTCGATCGTGATGTCGCTGTACACGATCTCGGCGGTGCCGTCCGGGATGGTCAGGTCGGTATCGTTCTCGCCGAAGGCGGGCGCGGGGCAGCCCTCGTCGATCTCGTCGTCGCAGTCGTTGTCGATGCCGTCGCACAGCTCGTCGGCCGTGGGGTACGAGGTCGGGTCGCCGTCGTCGCAGTCGCCGCCGGCCGGCGTGACACCGTCCTGGTCGTGATCCACGACGTCCGGGCTGCGACCGCAGCGAATGCCGAGGTTGTAGTATCCCGAGTCGGGGATCCGGTAGTAGCGGTTGGCGCCGCGAATGGCGCTCTCCGAGACGTCGAAGGCCCCGCCCTTGCGCACGCGCTCCGTGCCGGAGGCCGGGCCCAGCGGGTTGTCGGTGTTCCCGCTCTCGCCGTAGTATTCCGCGTCGTACCAGTCGTAGACCCACTCGTACACGTTACCCGACAGGTCCCACACGCCCTCGGGCGATGCGCCCGACGGATGGGCGTCCACGGCCGAGGTGTCGCCCACGCAGGCCGAGGCGCTGCTCGAATCGAAGTTCGTCCGCTCACAGGTCGGGGGGTCGTCGCCCCAGGCGTAGAGCCGATCCTCGGCCGAGGGCCCGCGAGCCGCGGCCTCCCATTCGGCCTCGGAGAGCAGCCGCTTGTCGGCCCAGCGGCAGTACGCGCGGGCCTGGAGCCAGCTGACATGAATCACCGGATAATGCGCGTAGGTCGAGTTGCCGTAGTAGCTGCTTCGAGTATCGGAGGATGTGCTCGAGGGCGGCGTGCAGCCGCCATCGGCCACGCAGACCGCGAAGTCCTCGTTGGTCACCGGGAAGGCGTCGATGAAGAAGGCCTCGAGGGTCACGGTCTCCTCCGGATCCTCGTCGCTGTCACCGGTGGCCGAGCCGCGCTGGTACGTGCCGGCCGGGATCGATACCATCTCGCCGGGGCAGACCAGGTCCGAGCCGTTGCAGTCCTGGTCGATGCCGTCTCCGCAGATCTCGTCCACTCCCGGGTTGCGCATCGGGTCGCCGTCGGCGCAGTCCCCGCCCTCGGGGGCGTCGTACGGATCGGCCGCCTCGCACAGGCAGCGGAAATCATCCGTGGGGCCGTACCCGTCGCCATCGCCGTCATAGAAGTACTCCGTGCAGCCGCCGGCTCCCTCCTCGTCGGTCTCGCCGTTGCAGTCGTTGTCCAGGTCGTCGCAGACCTCGGTCCCACCGGGATACGCGGCGGCGGCGTTGTCGTTGCAGTCGGTGCCGCCCGAGGCCTCGCTGCCGTACTCGTCGCCGTCCGCATCGACGGTACCGCCGTCGCAGATCACCGAGCCGTCGCAGTTCTGGTCGAGCCCGTCGCCGCAGACCTCGGGCTCGCCGGGGTTGCGGTCCGGGTCGGCGTCGTCGCAGTCGCCCAGGGCCGGCGAGTACCCGTCGCCGTCGTGGTCCGAGTCCGGGTGGCTGCGGGCGCAGCGGAAGCCGAGGTTGTTGTCATGCAGGTCCGGCTCCTGAGGGGCGCGGTTGGCGGCGCGGATGTACAGCGGCTGCATGTCCCAGCCGCCGCCGCGGCGCACCCGGCCGTAATAGAAGTCGGGATCGTCCGGGCCCAGCGGGTTGTCGGACGGGCTGACCGCGTAGTAGTCCTCGTGACGCCAGTCGTGGCACCACTCGTACACGTTGCCGGCGAGGTCCATCACGCCCTCGGGCGTGGCGCCCGTGGGGCGCGAGGCCACGGCGTCGGTGTCGCCGACGCAGGGAGTGGAGCCGTCCGGCCCACCGTAGTTGGTCCGGGTACACGTGGGCGCTTCCTCGCCCCAGGGATAGGTCCGCTCCGACGGCGCGGGCCCGCGGGCTGCCCGCTCCCACTCCGCCTCCGAGGGCAGGCGGCAGCCGCGCCACTCGCAGTACGCCTTGGCCTGGAACCAGGTCACGTGGATCACCGGGTACTCCGCGTACGTCGCGTTGCCGTAGTAACTGCCGCGCGTGGCCGAACCGCTGCTCGCCGGCGTGGTGCAGTCGCCGGCGGCAACGCACTCGGCGTACTCGGCGTTGGTCACCTCGTGCACGTCGATATGGAAGGCGTCGAGGTGCACGGTGTGCTCGGGCTCCTCGTCGCTCTCGCCCTCGGCGGGATCCGAGCCCATCACCAGGTCGCCCTCGGGGATCAGCACCATGCCGGTGGGGCACTCCAGATCGCCGCCCACGCAGTCCTGGTCGATGCCGTCGCCGCAGATCTCCTTGGCGCCGGGGTGGATCGTCGCGTCGGTGTCGTCGCAGTCCGTGCCGCCGCTGGCGATGCTGCCGTAATCGTCGACATCGCCGTCGACCGTACCGCCGTCACAGATGCGCGAGCCGTCGCAGTCGTTGTCCTCGCCGTCGCCGCAGACCTCGGCGCCCGGCGAGACCGGAGCGCAGTGGTACTCGCAGCCGTCCCAGGCGTCCTGGTTCAGGTCGTAGTAGTCGACGGAGCACTGGCTGTACGTACAATCCGAGGAGACGCAGCCGCCGCTCGTGACGTGCGGCGGATCGCAGAGTCGGTCACACCCGCCGCAGTGCTGGTTGGTGCTGGTGATATCCACGCAGGAGGTGCCGCACTCGGTCAGGCCGCCCGGACACTCGCACTCTCCGAGCACGCAGCTCAGATCGCCGAGGCACGGACTGTCGCAGCCCCCGCAATGCTCGTTGCTGGTATCGGTGTCCACGCAGACCTCGCCGCAGGCGGTGAGGCTGCTGTCGGCACAGCCGCACTCGCCGAGGATGCAGGTCGTGTGCCCCAGGCAGGGCTTGTCGCATTCTCCGCAGTGCGCGTTGCTGCTGCTGGTGTCCACGCACTCGTCTCCGCAGGCGACCAGGCCGTTTTCGCAGTAGCACTGGCTGTTCTGACAGGTCTGGCCCGTGAGGCAGGGATCGTCGCAGTCGCCGCAGTGATCCGGATCGGATGTGGTGTCCACGCACTCGGTGCCGCAGGCGGTCAGGCCGCCGGTGCAGCCGCAGATGCTGTCGATGCAGGTCAGCTCGCCCTCGCAGGGCCAGTCGCAGAAACCGCAGTGCGCGTCGTCGGACGTGGTGTCCACGCACTCGGTGCCACAGGCGATCAGGCCGCCGGTGCAGCCACAAGCGCTGTCGATGCAGGTCAGATCGCCGAGGCAGGGCCGGTCGCAGTCACCGCAGTGCGCGTTGTCCGAGGTGGTGTCGGCGCACTCGGTGCCGCACGCGGTCTCGCCGCCGACACAGTCGCACTCGCCGGCGATGCAGGTCAGCTCGCCGAGACAAGCCCGATCGCAGAAGCCGCAGTGCTCGTTGCTGGTGGAGGTGTCCACGCAGACGCCGCAGTCGGTCTGGCCCACCGGGCAGAGACACTTGCCGCCCCGGCACTCCCGGCCGCCGGTGCACGGGTTGTCGCACTCCCCGCAATGCCGGTCATCCGTGGCGGTATCGACGCACTCGGTACCGCACTCGGTCTGACCGCCCGGGCACACGCAGTGCGACTTCTCGCAGGTCGCGCCGGCCGGACAGGCGTGGTCGCACTCGCCGCAATGCAGCTCGTCAGAGGTGGTGTCCACGCAGCTGCCGCCGCAATCGACCTTGCCTACCGGGCACTCCTTCCCGCACTCGCCGGCATAGCACACCTCGCCCGGATCGCAGGGCACACCGCAATCACCGCAGTTCTGCGGATCATTGTCCGTGTCCACGCAGCTCGTCCCGCAGACCGAAAGCCCGGCTTCGCAGCCGCACTCGCCCGCCACGCACTGCAGCTCGCCCTCGCAGACCTTGTCGCAGCGCCCGCAGTGCTGCGGATCGGTATCCGTGTTCACGCAGCGGTTGCGACAGACCACCTCACCGGCCGGACACAGGCACACGCCCGCCACGCAGCTCGCGCCGGAAGGGCAGGGCTGGTTGCAGTCCCCGCAGTGCAGCAGATCGGTGTCGGTGTCGACGCAGCGGCCACCGCAGGCCTCGGTGCCCGCCGGGCAGCCACCCTCCCGGCACTGGCTGTCGAAGCACACCTGATCGGCCTCGCAGGTCCTGTAGCACTGGCCGCAGTGCTCGGGATCCGAGGTCAGATCGAAGCCTTCGTCGGTGAGGCCGTCGCAGTCGTCGTCGCGTGCATTGCACTCCTCGAGCGCAGGGCCCACCGCCCCGGTGCAGGGGTTCCAGAGGCCGTCGTTGCAGATCTGGGTGCCGGCGCGGCACTCGCCAACGCCTCCGTACTCCACGCCGCAGGCCCGGCGCGAGCCCGCCTCGCAGGGGCAGTTCTCGTCGGCGCCGCCATCGCAATCGTCATCGCGGTCGTTCCCGCAGACCTCCTCGGCGCCGGGACTCACCGCCGCGCTGGAGTCGTCGCAATCCGGGCCGAGGCAGCCCAGGCCGCTGCCGTACCCGTCGCCGTCCGCGTCGTCACAGAGACGGGCCACGCCCGACTCGAGCAGCACGCCAACGCGCCGCATCTGCCCCTCGACGACCTCGGCCTCGGCCGATCCCTGCGCCACGGTGGCCGCGCCCCGGAAGAGCAAGGCGCGAATCGTCACCGTGCCGCGCACCGGACCGGCCAGCAGCTTCAGGCTCTGTGGGAAGGCCGTGCCGTCGGGGAAGGGTTCCTTGACGCCGAAGCGCACCGCACCATCCGACACCACCTGCAGGCCGAAGGAATCGAAATCAGTCGGCGAGATCAGCGAGGCCGCGCCATCGTCCAGGACCAGGAACAGGCCGGTCTCGCCGGATGTCGTGTCGTCGGAGCATCCCGGCAGGGCCAGCAGCCCGGCCGCCAGCAGCGTCACGAGGCCCGCTTGCATCCAACCACGCATCACGCCACCCCCTAGAAGCCGAGCAGGTGCAGGGTGCGGTTGCCCAGGCTCGCGCTGCCCGGTCTGCTGTCCCCACCGCCGGACTGGGTCACGGCCACCGGGATCACCACGGCCGCCACGACGACCGCGGCCACGCCGGTCCACAACCACCATTCCCTGTAGATCGGGGTGTCGTCGGGCTGCTCCTGGAACTGACCCGGCGGCGGCGCCGGGCCCAGACCGCCAGCCGCCTCGGTGCTGGATCCGTCCGAGGCCACGACCGGCTCCGCAGCGCGTCGCAGCGCGATCTGGAGCGGCGTGGGCTCGCCCTTGCTGATCTCCACGGCCGCGACCTGGCTCTCGTACCCGTCCAGCGTGATGCGCACCTGATGCGATCCCACGGTCAGGGGCACCGCCAGCGGGGTCTCGCCCACGGGTTCGTCATCCACGCTGACCAGGGCCATCCTGGGCTTGGACTTGACGATCAGGCGGCCGGTGACCGCGTTCAGCTTGACCTTGACCTTGCGCGCACTGCCCGCGGCGATCTTGACCTTGGCCGTGAAGGGCGGGTACCCGGTCTTGCTCACCTTGACCTCGTGGGATCCGGGACGCACGACGATCGGCTCGAGGATCGGCGTCTCGCCGACCTTGTCCTCACCCAGGAAGACCTCGGCGCCGTCGACCTTGCACTCGATCTCGAGGAAGCCGGCCACAGCCTTGAGCCTGGGGTTGACCTTGGTCGTGTCGCCCGGCTTGACGTGCACGTCGCCGGACCAGGCGTTGTGCCCGGGGCAGGAGATGCGCACCTCGTACTCGCCCGGCGGCACGCCGTCGAGGATGCTGCCCGGGCCGAGGCCGCGCTTCTTGCCGTTGACCTCCACCGAGAAGCCGCGGCAGTCCACGTCGAAGCGGAGCGAGCCCGGCTCGTTGGGCGGGATCTTCTCCAGCGGGATCAGCTCCGGCGCCTTCGCGGCGCTGTCCTCGACCTTGCTGCCTTCCTCGCCGGCCAAGGCTGGCAAGTGAAGAACCAGACACAGGCCAAGCCAGACGGTCGATACGACCCGATGCATGACACCCTCCCTTCGGCCCCGGGAGACCACGACTCGCTCCCGGAGAGGGAAGTGTCATATATCGCAATAAAAATAATGTGATCAAGGTCACACGCGCGACGCGGGCCCGATGCGCCCCCGCGAGGGCCGGCCCGGGCCGCCCCAAGGGCCCGCACACAATCTTTTGGCCGCCCGCAGCGGCCGGTGCTATCCTCGGGGTCATGAGCGGTTCGGGCAAACATCTATCCATCCTGCGCCGCCGGGGCCTGATCTGGCTCACGGCAGCGGTGGGCGGGCTGCTGCTGCTCGAGGGCGTGGTGCGGCTCTCCGGAGCCGCGGCGCGGCACGTGTACGATCCGATCTATCGCCCCTCGGGGAGCCCGGGCGTGGTGTACGAGCACCGGCCGGGCGCCAGGGGCCTGGCGCGGTCGAGCACGCGGGTGCGCATCAACGGCGCCGGCCTGCGAGCCGACCGCGAGTACGCCCGGCGCAAGCCCGCGGGAACGACGCGAGTCGTGCTGCTCGGCGACTCGGTGACCTTCGGCCAGGGCGTGTCCCTCGGGCAGAGCTATCCAACAGTGCTCGAGCGAGAGCTGCTCCCGCCCCTGGTACACGGCCAGCGGGTCGAGGTGCTCAACTTCGGCGTGTCGGGCTACAACATCGACAACATGGTCGCCACCTTCGGCCAGCGGGCCCTGCCCTTCGAGCCCGACGTCGCCGTGCTCGCGCTGGTCAGCGACGACCTCTCGCTCACCCGCGCGCTGACCGCGGACGACTCGGGGTACACGCACAACGCGCTCACGCCGAGCCCGCCCGGCCCGATCAAGCGCTTCCTGCGGCGCTTCCACCTCTCGTACTGGCTGCGCGACCGCTGGTGGGCGCTGACCGGCGGCGGCCGCACGGGGCTGGACGCGGTGGAGGATCCCGAGGCCGGGCGACACGCCGAGACCTGGGCCCGGGCGCGCGAGGCGCTGCAGCGTTTCGCGGCCGACGCTCACGCGGCCGGCGCCACGCCGATCGTGGCGTACCTCCACTTCCGCGAGCGGGCCTCGGCCCGACGACTCGCCGCGCTCGCCGCCGACTCCGGCCTGCGCTTCGTGGGCTCCTGGACCGCGGTCGGCGAGGACGCGTCCGGGCTGATCATCCCGGGCGACGGCCACCCCAGCGCCGCGGGCCACCGCGTCCATGCCCGGGCGCTGGCGCCGGTTATCGCCGAGCAACTGTCGAGTCGACGCTCGCGAGCAATCGGTGCTAGAATCGAGAATGACGCAAGGAGGTAACCGTGAGCCGCAAGTTCACCCTGGTCATCGAGAGGGACCCAGAGACGGGCTGGCTGGTCGGCTCGGTGCCACAGCTACCTGGATGCTATTCGCAGGCTCCCAGTCTGTCGGAGCTCGAGGCCGGTATCCGCGAGGCCATCGCCGCGTACCTGGGTGAGGAGGAACCGGACCTGGATCTCTCCGAGTTCGTGGGCGTGCACACGATCGAGGTCGCCCTTTGACCCGCCTGCGCGTCGTTCCCTATCGCAAGCTCAAGAGAATCCTCGAATCGCAGGGATTCGCTTGGGTGCGCTGCGTGGGCAGCCACAACACGTTCAGGCATGAGGACGGGCGAACGATCGCGATCCCGGACCACGGCAAGCAAGAGATCGTGCGTCCGCTGCTGCGGAAGATCTTACGAGATGTCGGTCTCTCAATAGAGGAGTACGACAGGCTGCTCGACGAGCTGTAGCGCGGGTCCTACCGCTTCACCCGCACCCAGTTGCTGGTACCGGGCACCGGGTCGCCGTTGCGCCGCACGCCGATCAGGTAGTCGCGCTCGGCGCCGGGGGCCAGCTCGTTGGCCCCGTCGATGTACGCGCCGGCCCTGATGTCGAGCACGGCCCGTTCGACGAAGTCGCCGTCGAGCTCGTCGTCGAAGAACACCACGGCCTGGTCGCCGTCCTGGCTGTCCACGGGTGGGTTCCACGTCAGCTTGACCACGCCCGGGCTGTAGAACTCCCACAGCAGCAGGAAGCGGCCGTAGTTCAGGTCGTACGGGTTGTCGCGAGCGTACGGATCCCCGGGTGCGATGCAGGACAGCGGCAGCGCGAGCAGCGCCACGATCGCCAGACAGGCCGGCCAGCGCATCACCACTGCCCCCTGATAACCACGGCCGCGCCGCCCCCGGGCAGCAGGGCCGCTGACGGGGCGCTCTGGCTGTCCGGGGCGAGCAGCATCCACAGCAGGCCGCCGACCACGGCCGCGCCGCCCACGCCGAACAGCACCGCGGCCGCGGTCTCGTTGTTGCGGGCGATCTTGCGGTTGTGCTCGGCGTTGTCGTAGTGTCCGGCGCCCGGGTCGCCGCGGTCGGCCGCGGCCAGGTACGCGTCGTACTCGGACTCGGCCGCGTCCGCGGCCTGGGCCGCGTGCACCTCGAAGGCGATCCCGCCGCCGAGCAGGCCCACGCCCGCGCCGAGAAGGCACCACTGGAACACGCGGGCCACGCTCCCGCCCCCGGCCGGCTCCGCGGCCGGCTCCTCGCCGTCCGGGACTGCGGCGCCCTGCTCGGCAGTTCCGGTCTCGCCGGCCCCGTCCTCGCCCTCGCCCGCCGGCGCCGCGGTCGGCCCGGAGCCCAGCTCGTCGAGGTGCACGGCCACGCGCGCCTGGTCCGGGCTGCGGATCGCGATCTCGATCTCCAGCGCGCGGTACCCGGGCTTGGCGATCTTGACGCGGTGCACGCCGAAGGGCACCGCGGGCAGGATCACCGGGGTCTGGCCGACCGACTCGCCGTCGAGCCGCACCTCGGCCTCCAGCGGATCCGTGACCAGCTTGAGCTTGCCCGTTGGATTCCGCAGATCGATCAGCACCTCGCGGAACTTGTCCGCGTGAACCGCCAGGGTGAACTTGACCTCGAGCTCGCCGTGGACCAGCCTGAACCGGTGCTCGCCCTCGGGCACGTCCTCCACGGTAACGGGCGAGCGCTTGGCCAGCCGCTCGCCGTCGAAGAAGACCTCGGCGCCCGCGGGCTCGGTCTTGAGGTACAGGCTGCCCTTGGCCTCGTCTGCAGCGCTCTCGGCCGCTGGCGCAGAGCTCGCCCACAGCAGGACCAGGATCAGGGTCGTGACGCGTCGCATCGAACGGCTTTCATACCCATCCGAGCCCTTCACGTCAACCACGCAATTGCCGGCTGCCTGGCCTCGGGCCGGACGGTCTGCTACACTGGCGTGCATCGCGGATTGATGCCCCGGAGGTGACATGCGAGGCACCTGGGTTCGGACGTGGGCGCCAGCGCTGGCGACCCTGCTGCTCGCCGCAACGCTCGGCGCCTGCTCCGAGGACGACGATAGATACGAGTTCTGCGAGTCCGAGATCGAAGTCGTCTTCGATCCGATCGACGGTCCGCTGCTGCCCTTCCCCTCGGACCTGTACCTCACAGCCGACTCCACCCAGCGGAGCGGGTACCGTATAAACCTCACCGCAGACAACCTCCCCTCCGGCGACGTGCTGTTCACCACGTACTCCGAGGACCAGGAGCAGCTGAACCAGATCGACGGCTTCGGCACCACGGCCGCGATCGCCTTCGGCTTCTCCGCCGAGATCGGCGTGCCCAAGCAGAACCCGCCGCCCGAGGAGGAGCTGATCGCGGATCCGCCGCCGAGCCTGGTGCTCGATCCGGGCGCCACCGTGGCCGCGACCACGCCCGTGGTGCTGATCGGCATCGGCGAGGGCTCTCCCGACGAGGGCCGGGCGATCCCGCTGCTCATCGAGTACCTCTCGGCCGAGGCGCCGGACGGCACGGGCGAGCACTACCTGCTGGCCCAGCCGGCGTACCCGCTGCGGCCCAAGACGAGCTATGCACTGGCGCTGACCCGGAACCTCACCGACGCCCAGGGGAGCTGCGTGGCACCCTCGGCGGCGACCCGCAGCCTGCTCGCCGGCGCCGAGCCCGAGCGCTTCGGGCGGCTGGGCGAGCTCGCGCCGCGCGCGGTCGAGCTGCTCGCCGGGCAGGGCTTCATCACCGACGCCGGCGACATCTCCGGCCTGACCGTGTTCACCACCCAGAGCACCACCGACGAGCTGGTCGACACCGCAGCCCTGATCCAGCAGCAGGCCGCGAGCGCGCCGCCAGCCGTGATCGAGGGCAGCGTCACCGTCGAGGCCAGCAGCGGCGGCGTGGCCCTCGAAGTGTTCGGCAAGTTCACCTCCACGAACTACCTGGGTCCGGAGGGCACCTTCGTGGTGCAGGACGGATTGCCCGTGCCGCAGGGCTTCGAGGAGATCGAGTTCCAGCTGATGATCCCCGAGGCCACGGCCGAGCATCAGCCGCCCTTCCCGCTGATCATCTACCAGCACGGCCTGCTGGGGAACAAGAAAGAGGACGGCGGCGCAAAGCGGGCCCACGCCCGCGCCGGCTTCGCCACCATCTCGATCGACGCCGTGGCTCACGGCTCGCGGACGTGGGACACCGGGTTCTCGCTCTCCAACTTCTTTGCCATCGACTTCGCTGACGGCCAGTTCAACATCCCCAAGATGCGGGACAACTTCCGCCAGACCTATCTCGACGTGGTGCAGCTCGCGGAGCTGGCGCCGGCGCTGTCCGAGCTCGACCTGGTGCCGGACGGGGCGCCGGACGGCGTGCCCGAGATCGCGGCCGAGCCGTTGTACATCACCGGCCACAGCCTGGGCGGCCTGATGTCGAGCGCCGAGGCGGCGCTGATCCCCGGAGTCAGCATCGGCGCCTTCAACGCCGGCGGCGGCGGCATGCTCGACATGATCCGCCGCAGCGAGCTGTTCGGCAACTTCATCACCATGCTCAAGCCCGAGGACGCGACGATCACCGAGGTGTACCGCTTCATGCCGATCCTGCAGGTGATGGCCGAGCGGGCCGATCCGCTGAACTACTCGCGCCTGGTGATCGACGAGCCGCCGGCCGAGCTCGAGGGCAGCGCGGCCAAGCACGTGCTGTTCCAGGAGGTCGACGGCGACACCTTCGTGCCCAACCACTGCAACGAGGCGATCGCCCGCGGCCTGGGCATGGGGCACCTGAAGCCGGTGGTGCACCCGGTGTTCGGCCTGCCGGCCGTGGACGAGCCGGTGGCACTCAACCACCCGGCCGGCGTGACCGCGGTGTTCTTCCAGCTCGACGTCCTGTTCGGCGAGGGCGAGGAACTGGTCAAGGCCGAGCACGTGGAGAGCTACGGGGATCCGATCCCGCAGGAGCAGTGGATCCACTTCTTCGAGACCTTCCGCGACACGGGCGAGCCCGAGGTGCTCGATCCGTACCGCGTGCTGGGCGTGGACCGTCCCTAACCGACCACGTTACTCGAGCACGATGTCGCGGCGGGCCTTGTCGCTCGCCGAGTCGAGCGTGAACTCGGTGGCCGGGTTGTCCTGGGGCGGGGGCGGCGGATCACCGAGGAAGTAGATCCGGAGAGCAAAGCGACGTCCCACCGGCACCCTCGGAATCGAGTAGTCGAACTCCCCGGTGGCGTCGTCCTTGATCGCCCGGACACGGGGCAGCACGGTGAGCGAGTCCAGGTCGACCAGGGCGACGTGGGTCACGTCGGGCCGAGTCACGCCCTCGCTCTTGCTGATCGTGCCGTGGACATACAGCCCGGTCGCGACCAGCTCCAGCGGCAGCGCGACCTCGGCCGACTCGCCCTCGACCAGGTCCCGCACCACGGGCTCGGCCGGGACAAAGGCATCGGCCCCGGCGTCGGTCCGGTCCGTGCCCGGCTCGCCGATGCGCAGGTACGCCACGCCGGAGAAGCTGCGCGCAGGACCGGCCGGCACCGTGAGCTCCACGGTGTGCTCGTCGCCGGGCATTGCGCCGCCATCGGGCACGACCTCGGACACCAGGGGCGACTCGATGCCCTCGCCGCTGACCTCGACCCGCAGGTGCAGCCCGGCCGCATCGAGGAGCACGTGCCCGCTGTCGTCACGGGTGGGATCACCGGTGGGCGGGGGTGCGGGCCGATCTCCGGTGCTCAAGCTGAAGCTGACCCGAGCGTCCTCGTCCGATGGCTGGAGCAAACAGCCGCCGAGCAAGGCGACCGCGATCAATGCCAGACCTGCACGCATCCCGCGCACCTCCGTACTCGACGTGCACCAGCATACCAGTCTGCGCCGGGGCCGCAAGATCACAGCTCCAGCTCGAGCTGCAACACCGCTCGATCCCTCCGGAACTCGAACTCGTCCTCGCTGCTCCAGCTCTCCCAGTGCTGCCAGCCGAAGCCGATCCGCCAGACATCGGCAAAGGGCCAGCCCAGCTCGAGGGCCAGGTTCAACCGGTCGTCCCTCCGCCCGGAATGCGACTGCTGGTACTTTGCATGCTCGTAACCCGCAGAGGCGCCCGCGCTCAACGCCCCAAGCCGCAGCGCCAGACCCACCCGCCCCCGCGGCGCGATGTGGTCGTACTCCGCCGAGCGGGCGCGCGCCCAGCGCAGGCAGGCGTCGAACTCCAGGTCGAGCGTGCCGTCGGCGAGCGCGAAGATCTGCTCGAGGCAGGAATCGTGAGCGCGCTGGTTGAAACGAGACAGTCGCCCGGCGAAGTGGTGGATGCAGTAGGCGTACGAGGCGCGGGTCACGGCCCGGCCGCCGGAGCGCAGATCCACGCCCGCGGTCCACTCGTGCCGCTCGGCCTGGAGATGGAAGCCCGACTCGCCGTCGAGATCGGCCAGCGCGGGACCTCCGTCGGCCCAGCCCAGGCCGATGTCGTAGACCAGGCGCAGATCGATCTCGTCATCGGGCAGCGGGAAACGGGCGCGATAGCTCCCGCCGGTGGAGAGCTCGAGGAAGGACAGATCGTCGGCCAGACGGCCGAGGTACTGTCCGCGCCGCAGGCCGAGCAGGCCCTCGAGCCGGTGGCGATCGGTCAGCACCGGACGCACGAACAGCTCTCCTCGCACGTCGAGCAGCCCGCCGCCGGCGCCCGCCGGGATCGTGCCGTCCTCGGGATCGAGCAGCGCACGCGAGTCGTACCCGCCGGCGAGGGAGAGCCGGAGCGCCCACCAGCGTTGCGCCGGAGCCTCCGCGGCCCCGGCCGCGGGCTCGCCGGTCGCGCCGGGCATGGCCGTGGGCAGGCGCGCCTGCACGCGGGCCAGCTCGATCCGGGCCTCCAGGTTGCCCGGATCGAGCTCCAGCACCCGGCCGAAGGCCTCGGCCGCCTCAGCGGGTCGGCCGAGATCGACGAGCGTCAATCCCTCGTAGTAGTGGGCCGGCACCAGGGTCGGCTCGGCCTCGCGGGCGGCGCGGAAGTGGGCCAGCGCCTGCAGCAGGTCGCCCCGGGCGTACGCCACCAGACCGGCCTGATGCTCCTGCTGGCCCGCTGCCCCGGCCGCGGCCGACGTACAGAGTGACACCGCGAGCAGGAATGGGAAGAAACGGGCCATCACGAGCCCGCTCCAGGAGAGTCAGCTGGAGGCGGCAACCGGATTCGAACCGGTGAATAAAGGTTTTGCAGACCTTCGCCTTACCACTTGGCTATGCCGCCTCGATTGCCAAAAACCCCCGACCGCGGGGCCGAGGGCCGGAACGACGGTGGAGCGGGAGACGGGACTTGAACCCGCGACCTCCACGTTGGCAACGTGGAGCTCTACCACTGAGCTACTCCCGCGATATCAAAGCACGGAGTGCGAATCCTACCCATCCCCGACGCACTGTCAAGCGATTTCTCCGCCGATCTCCTCTACCGCGAGGAACACCCGGCCCTCCCCCTTCAACTCGATCACCGCCGGCGGACGCTCGGCGCCTTCGAGCTCGATCCGACGCACCCTGGGCAGCAGCTCGCCGGACCAGCCGACCACCGCGCCCCACCGGGCGCGCACCGGATGCTCGCGCTCGATCTGCAGGGTGACGATCTTGCCCGGCGTGGCCATGGCGATCATGCCCTGGCCGGCGAACTGCACCAGGTCCAGATCCGGAGCCTCGCCGCGTCCGGGTACGGTGCCGTTCTCGAAGGTGAAGCCGCGGTCGAAGCCGAACACCAGCTCCTCGCGCAGGAACACCACCCCCGGATCGAACCGATACACGTTGAGACGGCGCTTTCCGGCGCCGACCAGCACGTGTCCGCTGCCCGAGACCTTGAGAATCGGGTCGGCCTCGTCGCCCAGGCTCCCCTCCGAGGCCTGACCGCGGACGCGCCTCCCTTCCACCTCGAGGGCCAGCTCGCCCACGAGGGAGAGCAGCCCCGAGCGCCGCAGGTGCACCTGGTCGTCGACAATGACGCGCAGCACGCCGCCCGGCAGCGGCTGGAAGGCATCGACCCTGGCGTGACCGACCGCCTCGTCCGCTCCATCGACCGAGACCATCACCTGCGGGGCATCGGCCAGGGTGCTCGTCGGCTCGGGCCGCGGTTCGGGCGGTGCCTCGTCCCCGGCCGCCTTGCCGACTTCTCCTTCTGCCGCCGCATCGAACTCGTCCTCCGCCTCGTCGCTGCTGTCGAGATCGGCCTCGGGCTCGATGGCCTGGCCCCGTACCGTACCCGGCTCGAACTGCGTCTCCGGCTCGGACTCGGTCACCACCTCGGTCTCGCCTTCGAGCTCCGCGCCACCGAGCTCGACGGCTTCCTCCGGCTGCTGGTCGGCAGGGATGATCTCGACCTCGGGCGCATCTCCGGACGAGCCGACGGGCACGAACTCCTCCCGGATCTGGTCCTTGGTCACCGGCTCGGGCTCCACGCCCGCAGCCGCCTCACGGTCGTCATCGCGCCAGCCCCAGGTCTCGCCCGAGGCCTTGCGGTAGCCGACCACCGGCTCGGGCCGATCGTCCACGTCCTCGATCGAGAGCTCCCGCACCAGGCTCGGCCGCCCCTCGTCCCGTCCGCGGGCGATGCGGGTCTCCATCTCGGTGACCATCTCCTCCTGGCCCGCGGACTGGAAGTGATCCCGAGCCTCCTCGAGGCGATGCTCGTATGACAGCAGCAGCCCGAGGAAGCTGTGCGCTCGCCGGTTGTCCGAAGCGAGCGACAGGCAGACCTCGAGGGCCTCCCGGGCCTCCCCGCGACGATCGAGGCGCATCAGGGACAGCGCCTGGTTCACCCGCAGCACCGGATCGCCGGGGTTGAGCTGGATCAGGCGGCGGTAGATCTCGGCGGCCCGGTAGAACAGACCGAGCCGGTAGTACACGATGCCGAGCAGGCTCAGGCTCTTCTCGTGCTCGGGGCGAACCCGGAAGGCCTGCTCCAGCGAGGCCCGGGCCTGCTCCAGATCGTCGGCGCGCAGCGCCTCCTCGCCCCGGTACAGATGATAGAGGAAATCCGTGCTCATCCCTTACTCATCCTCCGGCGAGGGCCGGCGACGCGTCCGCTCGCCGCCGCTCGATATAGCTGCGATACAGATTCAGCACCCGGCGGACATAGCGCTGGGTCTCGGGGAAGGGCGGGATGCCACCGCGGCTCTGCACGGCTCGCAACCCCGCGTTGTACGCGGCGAGCGTCAGGCTCAGATCACCGTCCACAGCCCGCATCAGTCGCTTCAGGTGCCGCGCCCCCGCTCGCAGGTTCTCTCGCGGGTCGAAGGGATGCCGGAGGCCGAGGTCTCGCGCGGTCCGGGGCATGATCTGCATCAAGCCCTCGGCGCCGGCAGGCGAGACCGCCCGCGGATCGAAGCCGGACTCGACGTGGACCACGGCCTTGACCAGCTCGGGCTCGAGACCGTACTCGGCGGCGGCGGAGGCGATCAGGGCCTCGAGGGAGCTGGGGGGCGTTCGGTCACGATCACGTTCACGTGCACGTTCACGTGCACGTGAACGGTTTGGGGGCGGGGCGCCCAGGAGGTGGCACGAGGGGTCGGAGGGCACGTTGGTCAGCAGGATCCCGCCGTGGCCGTCGGGGCACCGGTACACCTCGGCGATCGCCGAGCCCGGCAGCACCGAGACCGCGGCCAGAAGCGCCGCCCAGACGAGACAGGACACCCGCATTCATCGCTCCGCGAAGGGATATCGTACACGGAAGGCGCGCTCGCGGGCAAGTTAATTGACAGCCGAGGCCCTCGCCGGATACGGTCGGCAGACTCGCGGAGGTGAGCTGCTTGAGACACCAGCACGATTTCCTGGTCATCGGCAGCGGTGTGGCCGGCCTGGTGTTCGCCCTCAAGGCCAGCCGGCACGGAACCGTGGCCGTGGTGACCAAGAAGGAGGCCGCAGACACGGCGACCAACGCGGCCCAGGGCGGTATCGCCGCGGTCACCTCTCCCGAGGACAGCTTCGACCAGCACGTCCGCGACACCGAGGTCGCCGGTGATGGTCTCTGCGATTCCTCCGTGGTGAGGTTCTGCGTGAGCGAGGGCCCCGAGCGCATCGCCGAGCTGGTCGAGTACGGACTCCACTTCTCGCGCCGCCAGAACGGTACCGGGGTGGAGGAGTACGACCTGGGCCGGGAGGGCGGACACAGCAAGCGCCGCATCCTCCACGTCGGCGATCTCACCGGCCGCGAGGTCGAGCGCGTGCTGCTCGAGCAGGCTCGCGCCGAGCCCAAGATCGAGATCTTCGAGCAGAGCCTGGCCGTGGATCTGATATCCCGCCGGCGCACCCTGCGGCAGGAAGGCGTCGACCGCTGCCTCGGCGCGTACGTGCTCGACGCGGCCACCGGCGAGGTGTCGACCTTCCTCTCCGGGGTCACCGTGCTCGCCACCGGCGGGGCGGGAAAGGTCTATCTGGTCACCAGCAACCCTGACGTGGCCACGGGTGACGGCATCGCGATGGCCTGCCGCGCGGGCGCGGACGTGGCCAACATGGAGTTCTTCCAGTTCCATCCGACCTGCCTGTACCATCCGGCGGCCAAGAGCTTCCTCATCTCCGAGGCAGTTCGCGGCGAGGAGGCGGTGCTGCTGACGCTCGGCGGCCGTCGCCTGATGGAGGGCGTGCACGAGGATCTGGACCTGGCCCCGCGCGATGTGGTCGCGCGCGCAATCGACCGGGAGCTCAAGGTCTCCGGTACCGAGCACGTGCTGCTCGACATCAGCCACCGCTCACGGTCGTTCCTGCGCCAGCGCTTCCCCACGATCCACCGCACGTGCAAGGACCTCGGCATCGACATCGCGACCCAGCCGATCCCGGTGGTGCCTGCCGCGCACTACTGCTGCGGCGGAGTGATGACCGACGCGCACGGTCACAGCACGATTCCCAGGCTGTACGCCATCGGCGAGACATCATGCACGGGACTGCACGGCGCGAACCGCCTGGCCAGCAACAGCCTGCTCGAGGCGCTGGTCTTCGCCCATCGAGCGGCCGAGCACGCGATCAAGGAGGGCGGCCGGGCGCCGTCCCTGCGCAGCCGCACGATCCGGGACTGGGACACGGGCTGGGCCGTCGATTCCGACGAGTCGGTGATGGTCAACCACAACTGGGACGAGATCCGGCGCTGCATGTGGAACTACGTGAGCATCGTCCGCACCGGGCGGCGGCTGGCGCGGGCGCGGCGACGGATCGAGATGATCCGCAACGAGATCCGCGAGTACTACTGGGACTTCCTGATCACCCCGGATCTGATCGAGCTGCGCAACCTGGCGCTGGTGGCCCAGCTGATCGTGGACTCGGCGATATCGCGGCAGGAGAGCCGCGGGCTGCACTACAACCTCGACTTCCCGGATCGCGACGACCGGCGCTGGCTGCGGCCGACCGTGCTGCGTGGCTGGAAGGGGCGCACGGGCTCTGTCTGAGACCCGAGACCTGAGGCCTGGGCTGCTCGGCGGATCCGGCACTCGGGAGCGCGAAGTCCGAGCACGAATGTCCAGGCGCACGCTCGCCAATGGCTCGCGTGGGCGCTCCCTCGACCGAACACCGCCTCGCAGCTACTTGGATCCCAGCTTCTGCAGATCCCACTCCAGGCGGGCCACGCCCAGCGGACCGTCGAGCGCGAGCCGGACGAACCGAGAGCCCGGCGGGACCGCGGGCGAGCCGTCCGAACGCTCCCTGGGGAAGAACACGCGGTAGACCCGGTCCCAGATCTCGAAATGGGGGTACAGCACCTCGCGCTCCGGCAGGGGGCGCCGGTCGCGCTGGATCTCCACCGGCGTGAGGGGCGGAAGCTCGTCGACCAGCAGACGCAGGTGCCATGGCGAATGCCGGCGGTGAAGCTTGTCGTGCTTGCGATCCGGCACGAAGATGCCCACGAGGAACTCCTCGCCCCGGGCCTGGTCCTTCTGCCCATCGGCCTCGAGCCGAGCCACCTCCTCGGGACCGTATTGGTACAGCGCGGTCAGGTGCTCCCGCCGAGCGATACAGTACTCGTTCGAGAGAAAGGTCGCCGCGATGGACACCTGGAGGTCGAAACGCTCCAGGCTCTTCGCCGCGCGGGTCCACCGCGTGCGCACCTTCTCGTACCGGTCGGCGCTCTGCTGGCGGACATCGACAGCGGAGCAGGCGAGCCCCAGCAGGCCCAGCACGATCAGCGGCCCGTGAACACGCCTCATCAGCTCGTGCCCTCCCCGGCGCCGAGCGGGAAGTCGCGCCGTCTGTACAGGGCCTCGAGCGTGTGCCCCGCCTCGCGCAGATTCTCGGCGCCGCCCTCCTCGCGATCGACCAGCGCCAGTACGCGGCGCACCGGATAGCCGGCCTGCTCCAGCCGCTCGAGGGCCCGGATCACGGATCCGCCGGTGGTGACCACGTCCTCCAGCAGAGCCACGGGCGTGCCCGGCTCGACGCGCCCGGCGCCGACGAGGAATCCGCCCACGCCGTGGCCCTTCTGCTCCTTGCGCACGATCATCGCCGGCAGAGGACGTCCCTCGAGGTGGCCGACCACGGCCACCGCGGTCACCAGCGGATCGCCGCCCACCGTCACCCCGGCCACCGCGCGGACCTCGTCGCCCTCGGCGAGCCGCGCCAGCATCGCCCGCCCGATGAGGTAGGCGCCCTCCGGGTGGAGCGCGGTCTCCCGGCAGTCGACGTAGAAGTTGCTTCGCTTCCCGGACGCGAGGACCACGTCGCGCTCGGCAAAGGACCGCTCGACCAGCAGCTCGAGCAACCGGCGGTTCACCTGCGCGTCATCAGGTCTCACTTGCTGCCTCCGGCCTTCGCCTTGGCCTGTCCGAGAAAATGGCCCTTGCCCAGGGACACCGAGTCATCGAGCACGCGGGCGTAGATCCGCCAGGTGCCATCCTCGTCCATCCCCCGCTTCCGGGCAAAGGCCCGGGCCGCCGCCTGCTCGGTGCCGTGCTCGGTCATGCCCTTCTCGCTGCGCCACTTGGTGATCTCGTAGCCAAGCTCGATCTCGTCACCATTGGGCGAGGGATCCTCGTCGTCCTTGAAGTAGTCCGCGTTCTCCACAAAAGTGCCCTTGCCGTGCTTGAGCTCCACCGTGCCGAGGAAGAAGCGGAAATACTTGACCGGATCGAGGGGCACGCCGGCCTCCTCCTCGGTGCGATCGAAGAGATAGACCACGCCCTCGGTGTGACCCTCGCGCGCCGCGATGTACTCGAGGTACGGCAGCACCTCTCGCAGGATGCTCTTGCGGGTGACGGACTTGGCCACGAACTGCGGCGGTGTCCCGGCCTCCTCCTTGGTGAGGATCTTGATGCCCCGCGGCTTGGGCACCTCCTCGGGGATCGCCACCGGGGACTTGGACGGCGCCTTGGCCGCTGCCTCGGGCGCAACCGCCGGCGCGGCGTCGGGGGCGGCGTCGATCTCGACCTCGCCGGCCTCGGAGCAGCCGGCGGTAATCAGGCCGACCACGGCCAGCAGGGCGACCGCGGGGTGCAGCGCGGGGATGACCAACCGTCCGCCGAGCACCATCGGATGCAGACCTCCCGCCGAATTCCGAGATCCTTCAGGTTGATAGCCTAGCGCCTCTCGAGGTGTCAAGGAAGGGGCCCGGTCGCGGGCGCGCTCACGGCCGCAGGCGGATCTGCAGCGATGCGGAGAAGATCCGCCGGTCCAGCTCGTCCGAGTACGCCGTGGTCGCGCCCAGCTCGGCCCAGGCAGCGGCCTGCAGGGTCAGCTCGAACTCGATGCGCCACGGCCCGTCTCCAGCCGGACTGAAGCCCTCTCCGCGATACCCGCGCGAGACCGGCGCCCAGGCCGCGAGGGCCCTCAGTGCAAGCGGACCGAGCTCTCGCGCGCCGAGCCGCGCGCGCAGCCACAGGCCGAGCCGGTCGCCGCAGAGATCGACCGGCACGCCTCCCTCGGGCTCCCTCCAGGCGCCGTCCACGCTCAGGCCGAGGCCTGGCGCGAGCCGCAACGGCCCCAGCTCCAGGGGCCAGTCCACCTCGCCGTCGGCCAGCAGCTCGCGCGGCGTCCGGTCCGGGAGGAAGTAGTGCCGGTGCTCCACCGAGGCGCGGAGCCGCAGCGGAGCTACCGCGATATCGGCCGCCAGGCGGGCGTGGAGGCGGTGGATGCCGTACGCCACGCTGCCAGCGCGCTCGGCCGGTCCGTAATCCAGATCGAGGCCGAGCCGGGCCCGGCGTGCTTGTCCGGGCGCGGCGCGCACGGCCACGGCAGCCCTGGGGATCGTTCGTTGCCGATCGAGGATCGAGATTCCGGCCCGGCCGCTAAGGCCGAGGCCGTACTGGGGCCAGCGCCTCATCAGGCCGAGGTCCAGGTCGGTGCGGCGACGCTCGCGGTCGAAGTCGAGGGCCGGGTCGGGCTGCTCGATCGACTCGGACAGCAGGCTCAGACCGGCCGCGGGGCGCAGCACCAGACCGCCCGCCAGCGGCACCCAGCCGGACAGCGTGGGCCCGTGGTCCCAGCTCTGGTAGCGCAGGCCGTCACCGCCGCCGGAGCGGCCAGTCGCCGAGTAGTCGAAGCGCGTCGCCGGCCCGATCCGAGCTCGCTCCGCCCGGAGGCCCGGCGACTGTCCGCCGGCGGCCGCAAAGTCGTCGAGCGCTCCGGCCGCGCCGGCCGGATCGCCGCTGGCCAGCAGGTAGCGCGCAGCCAGCCGGTCTCGCCACCGCGAGCCGAGTTCGCCGGCGCCCGCGGGTCGCAGCACCTCGGCCGCGCGAGCCGGATCCTTGAGCCGGGCCAGCGCACGGGCCTGCCACTCCGGACCGAGCGCGCCGCGCTTGCTCGCCTCGTGACAGTGCGGCAAGGCCTGGCGCGGCTCGCCGCGCTCCAGCATCAGCACGCACAGCGCCCGGTGATCCCAGGCCGAGAAGGGGCCCTCGACCGATCGGATCGCGGCCAGGGCGCCGCTCGTATCTCCCTGCCGGCGGAGCAGTGCGGCGCGCCGCTGAAGCGCGAAGCGCTGGTGCTTGGGATGAACGCCGAACTGGTCGAGCAGACCCGCGGCCTCGCGATCTCGCCCCAGCCGCAGGCAGGCGTCGACCAGCGCCCGCAGACTCGCGGTCTCGTTGCCTCCGCGCGCCTCGACCGCGAGCCGGATGTGCGGGTACGCCTCCTCCGGTCGATCGCTGCAGAGCAGGGCTTGGCCCAGGCCGAGGTGTCGCTCCGAGGTGCCCAGGGCCTGCACTGCCGCGCGATAGGCCGAGACCGCGCCCTGGCACTCGCCGGCCAGCAGCCGCGCCGCCGCCACCCGCTCGGCCTGCTCGCCGGGAGGGGCGGCCCGGGCCGCGCCGGCCGCCAGCGCGAGGACGACGACCGCGGACAGACTTGGCACGCTTCGCACGCAGACCACCGCTATTCGAGCTCGGCCAGCAGGCTGTCGAGATCATCCGGAGTGACGTGCTGCAGACCCTCCGCCATCGCGCCACCTCCGCGTCGATTACCGGCAACCGGGGTATCACAGCGTCGAGGCCCGGGCAAGGTCGGGCCTCGCGACGCTTGCCAGGCTGGTGCAGGCTCTGGTAGACAAAACGGAAATCTCTGCTCGCGAGGGGAGACCGCGTATGCTGTCCAGATCGCCTTGGATCCCGACCTTGATCCTGCTCGCCTCCCTGCTGCTCGCCGCGCCGCTGGGCGCCGCAGAAGAGGACGAAGGCGGGGGCGAGTCCGACAAGGCACCGGCCGCGGACGAGGAGCAGAAGACAGAGGAGAAGAAGGCAGAGCAGCCGGCCGAGGCCGCGCCCGAGGCAAAGGCAGAGCCGGCCCCTGTCACGCCGGCTAGTACGGCCGCAGCCGGAGGCGAAGGCTCTAAGCCCGAGGCAGAGGCGAAACCGGCCGCAGAGCCAGCCCCTGTCACGCCGGCTAGTACGGCCGCAGCCGGAGGCGAAGGCTCTAAGCCCGAAGCGGAGGCGGAACCCGCCGCAGAGCCGCTACCCAGCCCAGAGCCCCCGCCCGAGGAGGACGACGAGGGCTGGTCCAAGGACTTCTACTTCGACGGCGAGTACCGCTTCCGTGCGATCCACCTCGACGCCTTCCCCCTCGACGCCGAGGGCCATCGCTTCGATCAGAGCGACTACGCCGAGCAGCGCCTGCGCCTGCAGCCGCGGGTCGAGCTGGGTGACACCCTGGGTCTGCACGTGGAATTCGACCTGCTGCACGGCCTGACCGGCGGCGACATCAACGGCATGGGCCTGAGCATGCCGCGGCCGGGCTACGACTTCGAGGACTTCGTGCGCCGTCCGCGCAACCACCTCGACGGATTCAGCTTCGGCAACTTCGCGCCCCGGCAGCTCTGGCTGCGCTATCGCACCCCGATCGGCGAGCTGCGCGTGGGACAGATGCAGTCCGACTGGGGGCTGGGTCTGGTGGCCAACGGCGGCAACCGCAAGCTCGACTTCGGTGACGCGTACAACGGCGACCTCTCCGAGAGACTGCTCTTCGCGACCAAGCCGCTGCTACTGTTCTCCGACGCGGACTGGGCCGACAACCTGCTCCTCGTGCTGGGCGGCGGCGTCGTGTTCCAGGACGATCACGGCTCGCTGCTCGACGGCGACCTGGCGTACGAAGGCCTCGGCGCGCTGCGCTACGCCATCGACAAGCTCAGCCACGTCGGTCTGTACGTGGCGTACCGCAACCTGAAGGCGGAAAGCCCGCCGGCCGAGGGCAGCCGCAAGAAGGAGCTGGCGGTCTGGGCCATCGATCTGACGGCGCGCTACGGCGTCGACATCGAGTCCATCGGCGCCGAGCTCAGCGCCGAGGTCGAGCTGGTCTATGTCGTCGGCGATACGACGATGACGCGAAACCTCGCCGCAGTCGACGGCCTCGACATCAGCCAGTTCGGCGCCGCACTCGAGGCCGACCTCGACTTCGGACCGATCGCGATCCGCCTAATGGCCGGCGTGGCCACCGGGGACGACAACCCGTTCGACGACACCGTGAACAACTTCCGCTTCGACCCGAACTACGGCGTGGGCCTGCTGATGTTCCGCGAGGTCCTCGCCTGGCAGTCCGCTCGCTCCGCGATCCTGCTCACCGATCCGGACCTCTCGGGCTACCCGCAGGAGGGCCTGACCCTGCTGCCGACCAACGGCTCGGTGACCAACGCCGGCTACCTGATGCCCGAGATCATCCTCCGCCCGGTGGACAACCTCGAGGTGCGCACCGGCCTGCTTTGGGCCAAGGCGATGCGGAAGATCGTCGACCCGCACAATGCCAACACCCTGCCGCATGTTGGCGGCTGGCCGGTGACCTATCTCGGCGGCGAAGGCGGCCGCGACTACGGCCTGGAGCTCGACTCACGGATCGACTACACGGTCGATCTCGTCGAGTACCTCGGGCTGAAGCTGAAGCTCGGCCTGGAGCAGGCCAGTCTGTTCCCGGGCGATGCCTTCCAGCGCGCCGACGGCTCCAGGATGGACCCGGTGCATCTCGTGCGCGGTCGCGCCGAGGTGCTGTGGTAGGGCCATTTTTCCCGCCATTCATGCGTTTTCTGCTTGACCTCGACGTCGAGGTCAACTACTAAACAAGCGGTTCTTACAACCACGGGAACGAAGTAAAAGGGAGGAACGAAAGCATGGCAGCCAAGCCGATGACAAAGTCACAGGTCAACACCGCAATGGCCGAGAAGATGGGCATGACCAAGAAGGAGGCCGCGGCCTTCATCGAGGCCTTTGTCGACCTGGCCACCTCGCAGGCCAAGAAGGCCGGCGCCTTCACCATCCCGGGCATCGGCAAGCTCGTGCTGAGCAAGCGGAAGGCGCGCATGGGCCGCAACCCGCAGACCGGCGAGCCGATCAAGATCCCGGCGAAGAAGGTCGTCAAGATGCGCCTGGCCAAGGCCTGCAAGGACGCAATCCTGCCGCCGAAGAAGTAGCTTCCGCCTCTCCGGGGCCACACCCCGGCTGACGCTCACCGCTCCGGGTTACGCCCGGCATCTTGTCCTTGACGGTCGAAATCGGCCGCGGCGGCACGTCGCAGAGCAGTGATCCGTCCGTCCTGGACACGGACGGTCGTCCCGGCTACCTTCGTACGCTGGAGCGAGCGAGGGTCAGGTCAGCGATGGGCGTACTGGGTCGAATCGAGAACCGCGTGCGGCTTGGAGCCGCGTACCTCACCGGCAACGCCGAGCCGGGCGGCCATCCGCTGGACCTGACACTCGAGCTGACCAACCGCTGCGATCTCAGCTGCGTGATGTGCCCACGAAACTGGAGCGGCCGGCCGGTCGGCGACATGGACATCGGCCTGTTCCGCGCGATCATCGACCAGGCGGCCGAGCACACCCAGCTCGTAGACCTGTGCCTGGCCGGCGAGTCCCTGCTGCATCCGCAGGTGTTCGACGCCATCGAGCACGTCAAGGCGCGCGGGATGAGGGCCTACCTCCAGACCAACGGCAATCCGGTAGATCGCGCGACGGCGCGCCGACTTGCGGCCTCGGGCCTGGACTTCTTGAGCTTCTCGATCGACGGCGCCAGCGCCGAAACGTACACCGCGATCCGCAGCGGCGGCGACCTGGCCCGGGTGGAGCGCAATCTCGAAGGCTTCATCGCCGAGCGCCGGCAAGCCGGAAGCGGGCCCTTCACCATCGTGCAGCTCATCGCGCAGCGCCGCAACGCCATGGAGCTCGAAGCCTTCAGGCATCGCTGGCGGGACAGTGGAGTCGATGCGGTGCGGATCAAGCCGCTGATCCTGAATCGCGAGCACGGCGAGCGCATCGGCGACCAACTGCTCCGGCCGGCGCCGCCCGGGCCGCACCCGCCCTGCGTCCGCACCTGGCGCGGCCTGGCCGTGTACTGGGACGGAACCGCGGTTCCCTGCTGCTGGGACCTCGACGGCTGCGAGCCCCTCGGCAACCTGACGCACGACTCGCTGATCGATGTCTGGCGCGGTCAGACCCTGAGCGGCCTGCGCCGGCTGCAAGCGGCCGGACGGTACGACGAGATTCCACTCTGCCGGTCGTGCACCTGGAAGAACCTCAACCTGTCACGAGCGATGGCCGGGCTGGGTACGCTGCTCGGCGACAGTTCGACGGTGCTCCGAATGCTACCGACGCTGGAGCGGCTCGGCATCCTGAGCTAGCCTGCATTCCTCACCAGCAGCCCTGCGGGGTAGAGTCGACCGTCGGCGCGGTAGTCCATTGACCCCGTTTCCGACGGCCGCTCATCGAACCGGACTTGCGGTTTTCCCGCATCCGGCTCTCCGACTGGTTTCACGCGGAAGCACACGGCAATATCCCCACGTGCAGCGGTCGCAGACGCTGGACTCCGATTTCGCCGAAGACCACAGCATCTGAGAATCGCCGGGTGCCCCGCGAGGACACCTTGTGACGACGCCGCAGGAAGTAGCGAACGCGTTCGTAGACGTAATTGTCAACGGCTCGGTAGGCCATCAGGCGAGTGCCCACACTGAAGTAGTTCGCCCATCCCCGCAGGAGGCGGTTCAGGCGCGCTACGACCTCGTCGCGGGGGCCTTGATTCCCGGGGCGCAGCACCGAACGCACTTTGCCCTTGAGACGCTGGATGCTCTTCTTCGACGGCTTCGCAGCCAGATACCAGTGACCATCTTTCCGGTATCGCTCGGGCCCAAACGTGTATCCGAGGAAGTCGAAGTGCTCCTGACGGCCATTACGGATGGACGTTTTGGCTTCGTTGAGGGTCAGGCCGATGTTCGACATCGCCCACCGCGTCCACTCCAACGCCTCGGCCGCGTGTCCACGGCTGAGGATGACGAAGTCGTCCGCGTAGTTGACGATACGGGCTTGAAACCGCCCGCCTTTTCCTCGCTGTCGCCACGCCCTGAGGTACCGATGCATGTACACGTTGGCGAGCAGAGGGCTGATGACGCCGCCTTGCGGCACACCACGCTTGCTCTTCTTGCCTCCCGTCATGCGTCGGCCGCCATTCCCATCCTGCTGCTCGACCGGTACCTTCAACCACTTCTTGATGAGCGCGAGCATGTGTCGGTCCGAGACGCGACGCGCTACGCTCTGCATCAGGTCGTGATGTGGGATGCTGTCGAAGTAGCCGGACAGGTCAGCATCGACCACATCCGTGTAACCTTCGCACAGTGCACGATGGACCTCCCGAATCGCATCCTGGGCAGACCGACGCGGACGGTAGCCATAGGCACAGTCCTCGAAGTCTGCTTCGAAGATGGGTTCCAGCACAAGCTTGGCGGCTGTTTGAGCCACGCGGTCCCGAATTGTCGGGATTCCGAGGGGCCGCTCACCTCCGCCAGGTTTGGGAATCATCACCCGACGGACAGGCGCCGGACGATACGTCTTCTCACGCAGTTCTCCCTGCAGCTCCGAGAGCCAATCCTGCCATCCCTGCGCCTCAATGTCCTCGAATGTCACCCCATCCACACCGGGGGCCCCACCATTATAGCGGGCAAGCCGCCAGGCGTGCTCGAGGATGTCCTCGCGGTACACCTTGTCGTAGAGCAGGTAGAACCGGAACTCGGATTCTGCCTTCGCTTTCGCGTAGAGCTTCCTCTGAAGCCGCCGGATCTTTTCTGGGGTCTGCAGGCTCACGCCAATCCCCTCGTCCTTGGCTCCTTCGAAAGCACCCAGAAGTGAGGCCCCTTTCCTCCTCCGGCATTACCCGGCCTCATCGGTGTCGGGTCGGAGGAGGCGCCCGTGGTATGAACCGCAGGCTGGCCTCCGTCCGCCGCCCAAACCGGACGTGCAGTTTTCCCGCATCCGGCTTTCACGAAGACGCCCTCACATGGTGGGGGCCGATGGAAGGAATCAGACCGACAAGGTTCACCAAGCCCAACTCGCCATACAGCTTTGCGTTGGGGAGGGTCTTCCATCCCCGACAGCGCCAGCGTTTGTAGCGATGCGACCAGATACGACGCACCACCCAACGGTCGAGCTGGTTGAAGAGCCTCCGGACGTGAGCACGCTTGTAGTAGTGCCCCCATCCCCGCAGCACCGGGTTGAGCTGTTGAACCAGCACCTCGGTGGTCACCGGCGCCTTGCGTCGCGTCCTGCGGCGCACTTGATCCTTGAAACGCTGGATCGATTTGTGGCTCGGAAACGCATACAGGGAGCCCGAACGGGCGCCGCTGCGGACCTTGCCCGGCGGAAGCCGAAGCCCCTTGCCACGCTTGATCTTGTAACCGAGGAACTCGAATCCATGCTTGACGTGCACAATCCGGGTCTTCGCCGGGTTGATGCACACGCCGAGCTTCTCCAGGACCTTCGTCGCCTGTGCCAAGGCGGCACGCGCCTCGGTCGCGGACTCGCAGGTAACAACCCAATCGTCCGCGTACCGCGTGAGCCGGTATCCCTTGCGTCGCATCTCCTTGTCGAACGGCGTCAACAGGATGTTGCTCAGCAGGGGCGACACGACTCCGCCCTGCGGTGTCCCACGCTCGGTCGGAAAGAGACGCCCTTCACCGAAGCTCCCCGCTTTCAGCATGGAGCGAATCAGACGAAGAACGCGGCCGTCAGAAACCCGCTGGGCCACGAGCGTGCGCAGCTTGTCGTGGTCGACCGTCCCGAAGAAGTTGCTCAGGTCAGCATCTACCACCCACTCGCGCCCGGACTCCAGCTCTTTCCAGACCCTGCGCAGGGCATCGTGTTGAGACCGCCCTCGCCGGTATCCGAAGTTGGCGTCATCGAATACCGGCTCAAAGATGGGCTCCAGTCGGTTCAGCAGCGCTTGCTGGCACACCCGGTCATAGACCGTTGGGATTCCAAGCTCGCGATGCTTCCCCGGCCCGACCCGCCTTCGGGATACGCTTCTGCCGTACCGGTTGGGGCCGGTAGGTGTCGGCTCGCAGCTCTTCGTGCAACCTGTCGAGCAGATCGTCAAGACGCTCGCCAAAATCGTCGATGGACTGTCCGTCAACACCTCCAGCGCCCCGGTTCGCCTTCACGCGCTCCCAGGCCATCTCGAGGTTCTTCCGCTTGTACACCTTGTCGATAAGAGAGTGGTCCTTCCTTTCTCCCGTAGGGTTCATCCAGTCGGTGAGTCTCCTCGGACGCTGATGTTCGGGTCTTTCACTCAAGGAACTATCCACCTCAGTGCCCTTGCTCATCTCGCCTTCCTTCAGGCCCCAACCGTCTTCGCCGGCCGCCTTCCCCAGCCCACTCGGCTGCCGCATACGCGGTCACGCGGCTTTCGCCGCGCATGGAGTACTACTCGGCCGTCCGACTCCTCGACGAGAGTCCCTTCCCATTTCGCTTCTGCTTATAGGGTCGGTCACCGCGGCGCCACCCGCGGACTCGCCGAGGTCTCCCGGGGTCACGCCCTGGTCTTCCGTACCGTGCCGTCCGCAAACACCTTGGTGCGGTGGGTGGATGAGAGCGCCTTCGCCTCCATAGTGCAGGCTCGACCTTGCCCCACCTTTGGCCGACCGGTTCGTCACGGGGTCGCCCCCTCGACTACGGCCCGGTACTTCTCCGCAAGCCCTTCGGACCCCACCTCACGGTGGGCGCCCTGCCATCCGCAGCTCCCCCGAGGCGGCTGTAGGTCCACCTTGGCTGTGTCCGGCTTTCGCCTTCGTGCCCGTTTAGGTTTCTCCATACCTTCCTCCTGCGGCCGGCGAGGCATTACCCCCGCCTTTGGATACGGCCCCCCTCATCCGGGGGCCGGAGGGACTCCAACCCTCCTGACCAGTGCGCTGCCCGGCGCACACTATGGACCTCTCCGACTCCCACACCGCCCGCTGTCCGAAGCCAGCGTCGAGGGTCGCGACCCCTCGACGATGTGGGCCTCCCACGTTACCTGGAGGGCCTTCCTCACGTGCCATTCCTACTACCCCGGTGGACCGCGATGGGTGCACTCGTCGGTTGCTTCCCCACGCACGGCGGCATTCCCCCTTTCTCAGGTGGGTCGGCGTCCACGACTTCACTTTCGAGGCCTGCTCAGGATTCACTCGCGTTACGGCCCATGAGGTTGCTCGCCTGGCCAAACCAGACGTTTGTCCCCGAGGCTTAAACGGCAGCGTCACCGCATACCGCCTCTCGGGTAGCTACAGCGCCGAACCGACAATTGCACTGGCGGATCTCTCATCCGCTGGTCCTCCACGCCATCGTGGCGCACTGAGAAGTGCAGGCTAGAGCCGACCCTCGGAGCGGCCGTATCCGCGCCGCAGCGCGTCCAGCCGCCCGCACCAGGCCAGGTTGACCTCGGTACGCCGCGCGCACCAGCACGCGTCACAGCGCGGTGGCCGGAGGCGCGCCATCGCTCGCCGCAAGCCGTCGCGGATGTCCACGCCGACCAGCGGGCGATCGCGCCCGATGCCGCAGATCTCCACCCGGCCGTCGGATAGGATCCGCAGGAACAGCCGCCCGCCCGCGCAGGCGATCGGCTCCGGGCCCGGAAAACCGGCCAGGTACTCCAGCGCGGAGACCGAGTTGGCGATGGCCGCTTCGCCGCCTCGCTTGCGCTCGGCCAGCTGGGCCATCAGAGCACGATAGCGCGTGCCGCCGGGGGCTAGCGGATTGCGGCTGCGGCTGCGCAGCAGCCGGGCGTACGCCGGCTGGAAGGTCACCCGCACCCCCAGCCGGCGCGCAACATCGAGCACCTCTTCCACACAGTCGAGGCTCTCGGTGGACAGCACCGCGGTGAACTCCACGCTGACATCCGCAGCGAGCGCGGCCTCGGCCGCCCGAATCGTCGCCCGGTACGCGCCCTTGCCGCGCAAACGATCCTGGACATCAGGGCCACCGTCGAGAGATAGCACCACGTGGTCGAGGCGCGAAAGCTCGGTCAGCCGCTCGGGTAGCAGATCGCCGTTCGTGGAAACGCCCACGCGGATACCGCCGGCAGCCGCGCGATCCACGATCAGCGGTAGGTCCCCGCGCAGCAACGGCTCACCGCCGGTGAGCGAGAGGAAGCGCGTGCCCGAGCTCACGAGATCGTCTACCACGGCAAGCGATTCGTCCGTCGCCAGCTCCGCCTGCTCGCCGCGCCAGCTGTCGCAGTACTCGCAGCGGCGGGTGCAGCGGCGAGTCACCTCCCAGCTCACGGCCAGCGGGTAGCGCCCCGCACCGAGCCGCGCCAGGCCGGCCTTGCCGAGGCCGGTGAGTATTCCGATCACGAGACGCCTCGCGCTAGAAGGTCAATCACCTGTCTTCTCCACCCGAGCGCCGAGCTCTCCGCGGGCCAGCCGCACGTCGATCTCGTCGCCCGGCGCCACCTCGCCGGAGTCGCGCAGCACCGCGCCGTCCGTGCTACGACGCGCAATGGCGTACCCACGCTCGAGCACGGCCCCGGGGCCGAGCGCGACCAGCCGTCCGCTCAGCGCGTGATGCCGCGCCCGCGCGGCGGCCAGCGAGGCCCTGGTCGCCGAGCCCAGCGCGCGCCCACCGGCGCACAGCCGGTCCCTGCTCCGCGACACCGTGGCGGCCGGCGAACGCTCGCCGAGCCGCACGCCAAGCTCCACCAGCCGGCGCCGCGCTCCGTCGAGGCGGGCCGCGCCGAGGCGTTCGAGCCGGTGCAGCCGCTCCTCCAGCGCCAGCCGCTGATCCGCGATGCGGCGCCGCGGGTCGACCAGCTTGAGCCGGGCCACCTCGAGGTCCTTGCGCTTCCCGGCGATGCGGTCCCGCACAGTGTCGTGCATCCGCTCCCGTAGCGTGATCAGCTTCTGTGCCAGCTCTTCGCGGTCCGGCACGATCCACTCGATCGCCGCGGTGGGCGTGGGCGCGCGCAGATCGGCCGCCAGGTCCGATATCAGCACGTCGCTCTCGTGGCCCACGGCCGAAACCACGGGCAGCCGGCTCGCGACCACGGCCCGGGCAACCACCTCCTCGTTGAAGGCCCACAGGTCCTCCAGCGAGCCCCCGCCGCGCCCGATCACGATCAGCTCCAGACCCTCCACCCGGTTCAGCGCCGCAATGCCTTCCGCTATCTGCGCGGCCGCGCCCTCGCCCTGTACCGCAACCGGCATCAGCACCACGCGCAGGGCCGGATTGCGCTCCCGTACGATCCGCAGCATGTCCTGCAGTGCGGCCGCCTCCGGGCTGGTCACCACGCCGATCGCCTCGGGGATCTCGGGCAACGGCCGCTTGCGCTCTTCCTCGAACAGCCCCTCTGCGGCGAGCTTGTCCTTGAGCGCCAGGTAGCGCCGCCACAGCTCGCCCTCTCCGGCCGGGCGCAGGCGTTCGCAGATCAGCTGGTAGCGTCCGCGCGGAGCGTACACCGAGACGCGGCCGAGCGCGATCACGCGATCGCCGGCCGAGGGACGGTGTGACCGCTGGTTGCGGTTACGGAACATCACCGCGGACAGCTCGGCGCCGGCGTCCTTGAGGGTGAAGTACCAGTGCCCCGATCGATGCGCGGTGAAGTTCGAGACCTCACCCTCGACCTCGAGCTCGTCGAAGCCGTCCTCCAGCGTCGACTTGATCGAGGCGGTCAGCTCGGAGACGGTGAGCGGTCGCTGCGAACCCTGGTCCAGGAGATCCCGCATCGGGCCGTCACTTCTCGAGAGTGGACTTGACGACCGGCCGGCCGAGCTTGGAGCTGTACTCCACGAACCAGTAGCCGAATGACTCGGACTGGGCGACGAAGCGCTGGCCGTTCCTCGAGACCTGGACCTTGAACGGCCGGCTCAGGCCGTCCGCGGGCAGCTCGCGCGCCTTCACCGCTCTGACCAGCTGGCCCAGCGGGTCGTCGCCCTTGGGGTAGCTCCCGTGATCGATCTTGTACACCGCGAACATCGAGGCCAGCTCGGCGATCCTGTGCGTGGTCCGCCTGATGCGCTCGGCCTGCAGCGCCTCGGCGGTTCCCGGATCCGGGCCATCCGGCTCGCCGCGCGGTACGAGCCGCGCCACGATCATCCGGCCGCTGTCCGTGGCCAGCGCGGCCAGAAGGTCGCCGGAGCGGCTGGTTCCGTGGATGTTGGACTGGATCCGACGCTTGGAGCGCTCGGTGATGTCGTACGAGCTGAGGTCCACGGTACGCTCGAGCCCGGGCAGGGTCCTCCGGGGCGACACCAGCAGCAGATCGTTGCGTCCGGCGCCGGCGAGGAAGCTGGCACAGCCGCCCACGCCCAGGGACTCCACGTTGCCCGAGGGCAGCGCCACCCGCACCACGTCGGGATGTCCAGCCTCATCGAGATCGACGAGGTAGATCGCCATCGCGTCCCCGCGCCAGCGCGGCGGCACCGAGCCCGAGGCCAGGCTCTGGCCGGCCACGTCCAGCACCACCTTGCCGCTGCGACCGTCGAGCACCACCAGGTGGGGCTGATTGTCACCGGCGCGTATCTGCCGCAGGGCCAGGTATTTCCCATTCGGAGAGGGGAGCAGCCAGTACACGAAGGACCGTTCGAAGCGCCTCAGGATCCGCGGCGCCGCGGTCAGCCCCTCGCGGCAGATCACCCGGGTCACGTCCTGGCCCGCCCGGTCGGCCTCGGTGTAGCACAACCGTTCGCCGACCGGCCAGAAGACGGGATTCATGCCGCTCTTGCCCGGCGAGGAGACGCGAGTCAGCCGGCCGTCGGCCAGGTTCAGCACCTGGACGGCCAGCGCCTCGTCGCGATCGCGCTTGCCATTGCGGTTCTCGTCCTCCACGGTGAGCAGGGAGAGCCGCGAGCCGTCCGCGGACCAGGGGCTGCCGAGCAGGGCATTGGCCCAGGTGTCGGGACCCGAGGCGAGGCCTTCCAGCACGCGCCTCGGCTTCTCGCCGATGGCGGCCACGTACAGATCCCAGCCCCTGCTCCCTGGCGCGGCAAAGGCCACGCTCGTTCCCGAAGGCGAGAGCGCCGGGTACAGCGCGCCCCCGGGCGCCTGGATCTCGACCACGTCCGTCAGGGTGTACGTCCCGGCCCGGGCCGGCAGGGCGGTCAGCAGGAACAACAGCGGCAGCCAGCGGCGCATAGTCACCTCGAATTTGGCACAGTAGCAGAAGCACGGCGGCAGGACAACTCAGGGCGCGATGGCCCCGATCGGCCGCGCCCGCCGGTCGAACTCGCCCTGCAGCCGACGAAGATCCCCGACGATGTCCGGGTCGCCGGGCGCCAGTCTCCGCGCCTTCTGCGCCGCCAGGAGCGCTTCAGGGATGCGGCCCACGCTCTCCTCGAGCAAGGCCAGGGCCAGCCAGCAACGGGCGCTGTCCGGCGTCTTCTCGAGTGCGCTCCTGAGAACCTCGCGCCCGCGCACGCGATCGAGCCGGCTGCGCGCCTGGATCGCACCCAGCAGGCAGGCCGCCTCCGCCAGGTCGGGCTTCACGGCCAGGGCTCGTTCCAGCTCGGCGCTGGCCGTAGCGTCGGCGCCGGCCCGGGCCAGGCCCCGGCCGTACCGGAAGTGCATCTCCGCCGAGTCCGGCGCGAGCACGGCGGCTCGCTGGTATGCTGCAAGCGCACCCTGGGTGTCGCCCGTGGCCTCACGCACGATGGCCTGGCGCAGGAAGCCCTCGGCGTCGCTCCGCCGCCGGTCGAGCAGTTTCTGTGTCTGAAGCGCGGCTCGCTCCAGCTCGCCGGCGACCAGCAGTGCATCGATCAGTCCCAGGCTGGCCTCCCGCTGACCCGGCGAGCGCGAGAGCGCCGCCTCGAAGGCGTGGCGCGCCTTCCCGATCTCGCCTTGGGCCAGGGTCGCGCGGCCCAGCCCGATGCACGGTCGCGGATCCTGTCCTCCGGCCCGCACCGCCCGCTCGAAGAGCCGCACAGCCTCGCCGCTCTTGCCGTCCGCCTCGGCCGACTCGGCGAGCGCCAGCAGCAGTCGGGGATCCTCGGGCGCGGCCTGCTGTATCGCGGACAGCAGGTTCCTCGCCCTGGCCGCATCGCCGGCCGCACGGTGCGCCCGGGCCTGGAGCAGCCGCAGCTCCAGGTTGCCCGGGTTGATACCGAGGCCCTGCGCGGCGAGCTTCACCGCGGCGCCCGGATCCTCCTCGAGCTCGAGGCGGATCAAGCGGGTCAGGCCCTCGACCGAGCCCGGCGGGGTATCCGCCGCAGCGCGGAAGGCCTGCCGGGCCAGGTCCGGCCGACCCATCTTCCAGTGCAGATCGCCGATCGCGATCCTGAGTTTGGCCTCACCGGGGCGCTCGTCGATCAGCGCCTTGTACTGGAGCACCGCCGCGGCCTCCCGGCCGCCCAGCGCCAGGCTCTCGGCCAGGCGATCGCGCGTGCCCTCGCGCTCCGGGTCGCGGCCGACCACCGAGCGGTACAGCTCTGCTGCCTCGCGGTAGCGCGCTTCCTCGAACAGCCGGTCTGCGCGCTGGTGGTCGGCATCGATCTCGGCGCGGTCGTCGAGACAGCCAGTAGAGGCGAGCAGGGTGATGACAAGGGTAAGCTCGAGCGGACGGGGGAGCCGCCGGCTCACGGGCTTCCGACCTCGAGGGTGTCGATCAGGATCCGATCGTGGCCGTCGGTCTTGTCCTTCTCGACAACGCGCATCCGCCCGCTGTCGTTGAACAGCCCGCCGTAGAGCTTGAGCTCGCCCGCCTTGCAGCCGCGGGGCAGCACGAAGCGGTGCCGATCCGCCACCACCTGCCCTGCCTTCCAGGCGGTCGTGGGGAAGCGGCCGTCCGCCGGCGTGGTGTCGCGGACCAGGCAGCGTCCCCCCTCCTGCTCGCCGTGGAGGAACACCTGGTACTCGGTGCCGAGGGGCTTGCCGACCTTCCAGTACAGGGTCAGATCCACCGTCTTTCGCGGCGCCAGCTCGAGCGACGCGAGCCGATAGCCGGCCAGTTCCAGATCGCCGAGGTGAGCGCCGATCCCGCTGGTCAGCGTACCCGGCAGCTCATCCTGCACCACCCCCTTGGGCGGCGGCACCGGCTTCCTCGGCACGGCACGGCCGTCGTGCAGCAGCACCACATAGTTGTCCGGGTGCTCGTTGAGGGTCTTCATCGAACGCCGGGCGATGCTGCGGTACTCCCGAAGCAGGCGGCCGCGCTTGCCGCCGTCCCGATTGGTGACGAAGAGGATGCGTCCCGGCTCGGTGAGCACCTCGCGCAATCCTGCCTGGTCCTTGACACAACCGACGGTATCGCGCGAGTACCACACCTCGCCGCGCCAGGTCATGCGGTAGTTGAACACCCGGTCGCCCTCCTGGCGGTGCTCCTCGACAGCGCTCCAGGCATCGGACTGACTCATCGCCGGCGCCACGGCGGGCATGAAGCCGTGGATCAGCAGGGCCGCCAGCGCCAGCGCCCCGGCGCCGAGCACGCCATAGGCCACGCGCCGCGCCCGCCCCGACAGCAGCAGCACCAGCGCCAGGCCGATCGGCCAGACCAGGTACTGCAGCCACGGCGCGGACAGGGCCACGGTGCCGAGCTTGTCCAGCGGCGCGCGGGTGTAGTCGTAGGTGATGCTGTATGCCCAGTAGCCCGGACCATCGAGCAGGGTGCTCGAGAACAGCACGAACACCGCGAGGCCCGTGGCGAGCAGCAGGCGCTCACCGCCCGTGATCTCCCGGTCCTTGAGGTCGGCGAGGTACAGGCCGACGAGCAGGGCCAGTGGCGGCAGCACCGGGAACACGTAGTGGTTGAACTTGGTCGCCGAGGAGGCGATCACCGCCAGCCACACCACGATCCAGCAGGCGGAGAGGATCACCGCATGGCGGCGGCGCTCCTCGAGTGGATCGCCCCACAGTCTCAGCTGGGGCTCCTCGCGGGCTTCGCGGGTCTCACCCGGTTTGATCGCCGTCATCAGCGCCGGGACAAAGGTATCCTTGCCCGCGTCCGGCGCCAGCCGGCGGCGAACGCCGAGCAGCAGGTGCGCCAGCGCGGCGGGGATCAGGGCGATCCATGGATAGAACGAGGCGAGCAGCGGCTTGACGTAGTACTCCAGGCCGCCCTCGCCCGCGCCCTGGAACACCTTCTCTCCCCGGGTCACGTGGTGGTAGATGATGTACTCGTTATACCACCGATCGCCCTCGACCCCGTCCTCGCCCAGGGTCCACATGTAGATGTGCCACGGTGCGGCGAGCAGCAGGAACCAGACCCATCCGCTGACCGGCCGGATCCGCGCCAGCAGCGCCCAGTTCCAGGTCACCAGGGTGAAGAGCAACACCGCAGCCGCAGGGATGGCCACGCCGGGGAGTCCCTTGGTCATCGTGGCCAGGGCGGCGAAGGTGTAGAAGCGGTACAGATAGCGCGGGTGGCCGCGCGGACCGAAGGCCCAGACATAGAAGCTGCCCATCGAGGCGATGAGGAAGGCGGCGAACATGATGTCCAGCATCGCGTGGCGGGCGAGCATGGCGTACATCGGCGCCGTGGCCAGCACCAGGGTGGCGATCGCAGCTCGGCGGGTGTCCCAGACCGTGCGCACCGCCCAGAAGAAGAACGAGAGCCCGTAAGCTCCGGCTATCGCAAAGGGCAGGCGCGCCACCAGATCGCTGACGCCGAAGATCAGGAAGAACAGGGCCTGGATCCAGAACGCCAGCGGCGGCTTGGAGTAGAACACCTCTCCCGGCTTGCGCCACTTGCAGCGGTTGTCGTTGTCGCCCCAGTGCAGTACCAGCCAGTCACCGCGCTCGAGGATCTGGCGCGAGACCTCGGAGTAGTGCGTCTCCCAGGGGTCCCATAGCCCACCGTGAGATAGGTAGGGCAGGAACAGGCAAAGGCCCAAGACGAACACCAACATCCGGGCGGTGAAGAACCGTCGCAGGAGCTTCTTCATGGCGTGCAAGATAGCGGAGGCGGCCGAAGGGTGTCAAACGATTTGGGAATCGCTACTCCGCCCTCGACGCCTGATCCTTGGCCCAGCAGCACTTCTTGTACTTCTTGCCCGAGCCGCACGGGCACGGCGCGTTACGGCCGACCTTCGGCCTCTCGCGCTTGAAGGTCTCGGGCTTGCCCGGCGGGGCCTGGCTGGCATCGGGCCCGCCGCCGCGCGACTCGGTGGTCCCCGCGACGCGGGCCTTCTTGCGGGGCCGGAAGCGCTCGACGTCCTGCTCGGACTCCAGACGAACGCGCATCAGCCGCTCGAGCAAGCCGGACTCGATGTCGTTCATCATGCCGACGAACATGTTGTAGCCTTCCTTCTTGTACTCCCGCTTGGGATCCTTCTGCGCGTAGCCGCGGAGGCTGATCCCCTCGCGCAGGTGATCCATCGAGAACAGGTGCTCCTTCCACAGCCCATCGATACCCTGCAGGTGCAGGAATCGCGTCAGGTCGCGGAAGGGCGGAAGCCCGATGGCCTCGATGCGGCGTGCGAGCCTGGCCTCGACCGCGTCGAACACCTGATCTTGCACGCTCTCCTGGGACAGCGGCTGGTCTTCCCCGGGCGTGGGATCGACCTCCACGTCGAACTGCGACTGCACCGCCTCCTTCAACGACTCGAGGTCCCATTCCTCGGGGTGCACGCTCTGGGGGCACTGGGCGTCCACCAGATCGACGATCAGGTTCTCGACGATCGAGAGCAGTCTTTCGGACGCACGATCGTCGGCCCGCGCCTCGACCAGCCACTGCCGGAAGAACATCCCGGCGATGCCGTCACGGACCGCAGTCTCGGCCCAGTCGCCGTTGATATCCCCGACATCGAGCGTCAGATCGTAGCGCTCACCCGCGGTCTCCTTCAGACCACGCAGATCCCAGTCGGCGACCTCGATGCCGTAGGGGCAGCGACCGAGCACCAGCCCGTCGAGCGCCTCCAGCCGACGCAACAGAGGGGTGTCCGCCTCCTCGTCGCCTTCCCGCTTCTCCTTCTTTTTCTTCTTCTTCTTCGACCCGCTGGCCTCGTCCTCGGTCGCTGTGGCGGCCAGGCCACCGCCGGACTCGATGCGATAGGCCAGCGCAGCCCGCAGCAGATCCTCGGGGAGCTGCTCGACCTCGATCCGGCAGCCGTGGGCCTGTAACATCGAAGCCACGTCGCCCGGTGCCGGCGGCCAGTCCTTGTGGGTGGCCGTGACGTTGCCCTCCTCGTCCTTGTCCTCACGGACCGAGAGCCGCTCGGTGGCGATGCCGGCCATCTCGTGGCAACGGGCCAGGGGCCAGTCCGGAAACACCTCGAGCTGCTCTATGCCGCGCGAGAGCTGCCGCAGCGCGCTAGCGGCGAGTTCGCCGGGGAAGGCCGGGCGCAGCTCGGACGGAGAAGCGAACTCGAAGCCGAGCACACCGGACAGCGCGGAGGCGGCGCCGGCCACGTCCCACTGCTCCGGCTCGGTGTTCTTGGGATAGAAGGGCTGCAGTGTCGGACCGAGCGCCCGGCGGGTCTCCTCGTGCAGCACGAAGGGCTGCTCGCCCTCGAGCACACGACGACGCAGACCGTAGACCGCCTTGCGCTGGTCGTTCATCACGTCATCGTATTCCTTGACGTTCTTCCGCGAGGAGAAGTGCTGGGCCTCGACCTGCTCCTGTGAGCGCTGGATCGCCCGGCTGACCATGCCCGACTCGATCGGCTCGCCCTCCTCCATGCCCAGCCGATCCATCAGCGGCCGCACGCGGTCCATGCCGAAGATGCGCAGCAGATCGTCCTCGAGCGAGAGGAAGAAGCGGCTCACGCCCGGATCGCCCTGCCGCCCGGAGCGGCCGCGGAGCTGGTTGTCGATGCGCCGAGCCTCGTGCCGCTCGGTGCCGAGGATGTACATCCCTCCGGCCCCGAGCACGTTCTCGCGCTCCACGTCGCAGGTCTCGCGGTTGCGGGCCACGGCCTCGGCAAAGGCCTCGGCGTCATCGCCGTCGGGATCCTCGAACTGCCGGCGCGCGAGGAACTCCGGGTTGCCGCCGAGCACGATGTCGGTGCCGCGGCCGGCCATGTTGGTGGCGATGGTCACCCCGCCCTCGCGGCCGGCCTGGGCCACGATCTCGGCCTCGCGCTCGTGATGCTTGGCGTTGAGCACGTTGTGCGGCACGCCGCGCTTCTTCAGCTTGCGCGAGAGCACCTCGGATTTCTCGATCGAGATCGTGCCCACCAGCACGGGCTGGCCGCGCTTGTGGCAATCCTCGATCTCGTCGAGGATCGCATTGAACTTCTCGCGCTCGGTCTTGTAGATCACGTCGTCGGCGTCGATGCGGACCATCGGCAGGTTGGTCGGAATCACCAGCACGTCGAGCTTGTATACGTCGCCGAACTCCTTGGCCTCGGTATCTGCGGTGCCGGTCATGCCGGAGAGCTTCTTGTACAGGCGGAAGTAGTTCTGGAAGGTCACCGTGGCCAGCGTCTGGTTCTCGCTGCGGATGCGGACGTTCTCCTTGGCCTCGATCGCCTGGTGCAGCCCGTCGCTCCAGCGCCGCCCCGGCATCAGCCGGCCGGTGAACTCGTCGACGATGATCACCTCGCCGTCCTTGACGACGTACTCCACCTCGTTCTTGAACAGCGTGTGCGCCTTGAGCCCCTGGTTCACGTGGTGCAGTAGCTCGATCTCCTCCGGCGCGTACAGGTTGGGCACGCCGAGCAGCCGCTCGACCTTGGGCACGCCCTGGTCCTCGGTGAGCACCACGGTGCGCGACTTCTCGTCGACAGTGTAGTCGATGTCCTTACGCAGGCGGGGGATGATCGAATTGATCCGGACGTACTTGTCGGTGGCCTCCTCGGAGGGGCCGCTGATGATCAACGGCGTCCGCGCCTCGTCGATCAGGATCGAGTCGACCTCGTCGACGATCGCGTAGTGATGCGGCCGCTGCACGTAGTCGTCGAGGGAGAACTTCATGTTGTCGCGCAGATAGTCGAAGCCGAACTCGTTGTTCTGCCCGTAGGTGATGTCCGTGCGGTAAGCCCGGCGCCGCTGCTTGTCGGTGATGCCGTGGACGATCACGCCCACGGAGAGCCCGAGGAAGCGATAGACCTTGCCCATCCACTCGGCGTCGCGACGGGCCAGGTAGTCGTTGACCGTGACCACGTGGACGCCCTTGCCGTCCAGCGCGTTGAGCACGCAGGGCAAGGTGGCGACGAGGGTCTTGCCCTCGCCGGTCTTCATCTCGGCGATCTTTCCCTGGTGCAGGTTGATGCCGCCGACGATCTGCACGTCGTAGTGGCGCATGCCCAGCATGCGCACGCTCGCCTCGCGCGTCGCGGCGAAGGCCTCTGGCAGCAGGTCGTCGAGCGGCTCGCCGTTTGCGCGACGCTCCTTGAGCCTGGCGACCAGGGTGCGCAGATCCGAGTCGGAGAGGTTGCGCATCCGGGCCTCGAACTCGTTGACCGACTGCACCACGGGCGCGAGCTTCTTCAGGTCGCGCTCGTGCTTGGTGCCGAAGACCTTCTTCACGAGCCACTTGGCCATGCGGGCGCTCCGCTTGCTTCAGGACTTTCGTTTATACCGCCGGGCTTCGAGCGGTGTCAAAAACCGGGGCCTCATCGGGCACAAGAAGAGCACCCGGCTGAATGGCGTCAAGGGGGGCATTCACGTGCATGTTCACGTAAGCGTGAAATGGCGGTAGTGGTACGCTGCGCTGGAGGTTATTCCTCGAGAATGTAGCGTCGCGGGTTCTCGGGGATGCCGTTGAGACGGACCTCGTAGTGCAGGTGCGGGCCGGTGGAGCGCCCGGTGTTACCCACGGAGGCCATCTTCTGGCCGCGCACGACCTTCTGGCCCACCGTGACGAAGTTCTCCTGGTTGTGGCCGAACCGCGTCTCCACGCCGTAACCGTGATCCACGATCAGCATCTTGCCGTACCCGCCGCGGGTTCCCTGGAACACGACCACGCCGTCGGCCGGCGCGAGGATCTCGGCACCCTGCGATGTCGCGATGTCGATCCCGTTGTGCATCGCCCGATCTCCGTTCCAGGGCGAGACGCGGGGACCGAAACCCGAGGTGACCCAGCCCCGCACGGGCCAGATCGAGGGCAGAGAGCGCAGCAGCGAGCGCTGATCTGCGAGCACTTCCTGCAGCTCGCGCAGGCTGCGCTCGCGGCGGCGTGCCTCATCGCACAGGTTCTCGATCTTGAGGTCGAGCAGCTCGGGCGAGATCCCTTCGGCCGGTCCGAGCTCGAGCGCCTCGTCGGGCAGCGGCAGGTCGCCCTCGGCGCCGCCGCTGACCGCGGCCATCTCGCGACGGCTGAGCGGTCCCATCGCCACGTGGCGGTCCGGATCGTTGAGCTGGGTGATCGCGCGCAGCTTGGCGTCGAACCGCTCCACGCGATCTAGCGTGTCCGAGATGTACGCCAGCTGGTGCGCGACACGCTGCAGGCGCTGCTTGAGCTCGAGGTTCTCGCCCTTGAGCCGCGTGCTCTCCTCGCTGAGCCGAGGCACGCTGCCCGCCATCCAGACCATCCACCCGAAGGCGATGACCGCCACGAAGATGGAGCTGAAGGCCACCCAGAGCATGCGCTTGGTGAAGCGAAAACGCCGGACCTGAGAGGATCTCTCGGGTACGACCATCAGGGTAAACGCCCGGTTGGGCTGGCGCCTTTCCTTGGTCGGTTTCGACATCTAGCCCTTTTTCCCCGCTTCCGACTCTAGCACACCTACACAGGCGCACGGAATTCCGCGTCGCCTTTGCGCCACTCCAATAGCGGCAAAGGTATCAACGGGTTGAAGTACCTGTCAACCTTTTTCTTTTTCCTTCCGATAACGCAACATCTCCCTGGCATGCTCCCGGGTTCGGTCGGTCACCTCGATCCCGCCGAGCATGCGTGCCAGCTCCTCGACGCGCGCTGCGTCATCGCCCAGGGGCCGGATCGAGGACAGCGTGCGGCCCGCTCGCGACTCCTTGAGCACGCGGTAGTGGCGATCGGCCTGGCTCGCGATCTGCGGCAGGTGGGTCACGCAGAGCACCTGGTGGGCCGCGCTGACCCCGGCGAGCGCCTGGCCCACGACCTCGGCCACGGCGCCGCCGATGCCGGCGTCGACCTCGTCGAACACGTAGGTGCCAACCGGGTCCGCGGCGGCCAGCGCCTTCTTGATCGCCAGCATCGCGCGCGACAGCTCTCCGCCCGAGGCGATCTTGAGCAGCGGCTTGAGCCCCTCGCCCGGGTTCGGACCGAACAGGAACTCGACCCGGTCTGCGCCGCCCGCTCCGACGAACAGCTCGCCAGCCTTCACGAAGCCCGGGTCGTCGGCCCCGGCCGCGCTCACCACCACCTCGAAGCCGGCCTCGGGCATGGCGAGACGTTTCAGCTCCGCGGTGACTCGCCTGGAGAGCTTGCGGGCCGCGGTGCCGCGCCTGGTCGTCAGCCGCATCGCGGCCTCGACCAGGCGAGAAGCCTGCCCGGCCTCGGCCGCGGCCAGCTCGGCCAGTCGCTCCTCGCGGCGGACGAGGCCCTCGAGCTCGGCCGCCATCTGATCGCGGCGCTCGAGGACCGCCCGGGTATCCGGACCGTGCTTGCGACACAGGCGCTGGATCGCGGAGAGGCGCTGCTCGATCTCCTCCAGCCGAGCCGGATCGGCTTCGATGGCGTCGGCATACCGACGCAGCTCTGCCGCGGCCTCCTCGACCTCGACCCGCGCTCGCTCCAGGCTCGCACGCAGTGCGCCCAGGCGATCGTCGATCTCGACCAGATCGGCGAGCTGCCGATCGGCGTCGTCGAGCCGCTCGACGGCTGCGCCCTGGCCCTCGTACAGCGCCTCGACCGCGCCGCGTGTCCCCAGGTTCAGCTTCTCGGCGTGCCGCAACCTGTTGCGCTCGCGCTCGAGGGCGTCCTCCTCTCCGGGCTTCAGGCGCAGGCCGTCGATCTCGGAGATCTGGAACGCGAGGAAGTCCTCTCGCTCCGCGCGCTCGCGCTCCGACAGGTCGAGCGCCTCTCGCTCGCGGCGGATCTCCAGCAGCTCCCGGTGCCTGACACCGACCTCCTCGCGCGGCCGGCCCAGGCGACCGAAGGCGTCGAGGATCTCCAGATGACTCTCCGGCCTGAGCAACCGCTGGTGCTCGTGCTGGCCCGAGATGTCGACCAGCTGCGCGCAGGCCTCGCTGATCAGCCTCAGCGGACAGAGAGCGCCGTTGATCGCCGTGCGGTTCTTGCCGTCGCGCCGGATCGTCCGCCGCACCACCAGCTCACCGTCGGCGTCGGGCAGCCCCGCAGCTCGGAGCAGGCCGGGAACCGCGGATCCAGCTTCCAGCTCGAAGATCGCTTCTACCGAGCCATCGTCGGCGCCCTTGCGGATCCAGTCCCCTCCGGCCCGCGCGCCGAGCAGCAGCTGCACCGCGCCGAGCAGGATCGACTTGCCCGCGCCGGTCTCTCCGGTGAGCACCGAGAACCCGGGCTCGAACTCCACCTCGAGCTCCTCGATGATCGCCAGATCCTGTATCCTCAGTACCCTAAGCATCCCCGCACCCGTTCACGTGAACGTGCACGTGAACGTGATCGTGATCGTGATCGTGATCGATCACGCCCTATCGCTCCCCCCAGTGCAGCTTGGCCTTGAGGATCTCGTAGTCGGTCCGGTTCGGTGAGCGCACCAGCCGGATCGGACGCGGAGAGCGGGCGATGCGTATCGAATCGCCCGCCTGCAGCGTCTCGCCACGCTGGCCGTCCAGGGTGAGATACAGCTCCTCCGCATCCTCCTGCACGAACAGCTCGACCACGCTGGAGTCGAGCAGCACCAGCGGACGCGCCGTGAGCGAGTGGGGACAGATCGGATTGAGCACCATCGCCTTCAGCTCGGGCTCGATGATCGGGCCGCCCGCCGCCAGGTTGTAGGCCGTGGATCCGGTGGGCGTGGCCACGATCAGACCATCGGCGCGAAACACGGCGACCCGCTTCCCGTCGATCCAGGTCTCCAGGCCCACGATGCGTGCGAGCGGACCCCGGTTGATCACCACGTCGTTGAGAATGTCGCCGGAGAGAATAACCTCGCCGTCGCGGTGCAGCTCGGCCACGAGCCGCGTCCGCTCCTCGATCTCGAGCTCACCCTCAAGCGCCCGCTCCAGGGCCGACTCGATCTCGTCGAGCGAGAGCACGGTGAGGAAACCCAGGCCGCCGAGGTTGGCGCCGAGGATCGGCACGGCCTCGTCCCCGATCAGTCCGGCGACGTAGATCAGCGTGCCGTCGCCGCCGAGCACCAGCAGGAGGTCGACGCGACCGGGTAGCTCCTGCGCCGGTACGCCGCCATCGAGGCCCGCCCTGCCGGCCGCCTCGGCGTCGAGCAGCCCTTCGGCGCCTCGCCGCTCGAGCCAGCCGTGGAGGTCCCTGGCCAGCTCCAGCGCGCGCGGCTGATTGCGCTTGACCACGATGCCCACGCGGCGGATCGGATCCATCTGCTGGCCTCCTGGAAAGCCGGTGCCTGCGGGCGATCTAGCACGGACACCCCTGTCTTGCAATGGCCCATTCGCCATGCTAACCCCTCCTGCGATGGACCTTTTCGAGCAGAGCGCGGACCACGAGGCAAGGCACGCGCCGCTGGCCGAGCGGGTGCGCCCGCGCGACCTCGAGGGATTCCTCGGCCAGGACAAGGTGCTGGGTCAGGGCACTCCGCTGCGCCGGATGCTCGAGAGCGACCGTATCCCGAGCCTGATCTTCTGGGGACCGCCGGGCACGGGCAAGACCACGCTGGCCCGCATCATCGCACAGCGGACGCGGGCCGAGTTTGTACCCTTCAGCGCGGTGCTCGGCGGGGTGAAGGAGATCCGCGAGATCGTCAAGCAGGCCGCGGAGCGGCGCAACCTGCACAGCCGCAGGACGATCCTGTTCGTCGACGAGATCCACCGCTTCAACAAGGCCCAGCAGGACGCCTTCCTGCCGCATGTCGAGAAGGGCGTGATCACGCTGATCGGCGCGACCACCGAGAATCCCAGCTTCGAGGTCAATTCGGCGCTGCTCTCCCGCTGCCGCGTGATCGTGCTCGAGCTGCTGCAGCCGGAGCACATCGTCGCGATCCTGCGTCGGGCCCTCGCCGACGAACGCGGATTCGGCGGTCGCCGCATCGAGGTCGATGAACCGGCCCTCGAGCGCCTCGCCCGCCAGAGCCACGGCGACGCGCGCCAGGCGCTCAACGGGCTCGAGGCCGCGGTCAACGCCGCGAGCGTGGACGACGGGGGCCTGGTGCGCATCGACGAGGAGGCCGCCGAGGCCGCGCTGCTCAAGGGCACGCTGCTCTATGACAAGGCGGGCGAGGAGCACTACAACGTCATCTCGGCCTTCATCAAGTCGATGCGGGGCTCAGACCCGGACGCCGCCGTGTACTGGCTGGTGCGCATGCTCGAGGCCGGCGAGGATCCGCTGTTCCTGCTCCGCCGCATGGTGATCTTCGCCAGCGAGGACATCGGCAACGCCGATCCCGAAGCGCTGGCCGTGGCCGTCAACGCGATGCAGAGCTTCCGCTTCATCGGCCTGCCCGAGGGCGTGCTGCCGATGACCCAGGCCGTGACCTACCTCGCCTGCGCGCCCAAATCGAACAGCGCGCTGACAGCGTACGCCGCGGCCCGCCGCGACATCAAGGAGCTCGGCGCCCTGCCCGTGGCGCTCAAGCTGCGCAACGCGCCGACGAGCCTGATGAAGCGCTTGAGCTACGGCAAGGAGTACCGTTATCCGCACGATTTCGAGGGCGCGTACGTGCCCGAGTCGTACCTGCCCGAGGAACTCGAGGGCCGGCGCTACTACGAGCCCAGCGAGCGCGGCCGCGAGGCCGAGATCCGGGCCCGGCTGGAGGCGTGGCGCGAGGAGCGGGAGGAGTAGCCAGGGATTGAAATCCAGGCTACTTACCATGATCCCTGCGGAATGAACGCCTACGCTCGCCCCGAAGGGGCGGTGGTACGTAGCCTGGCGTTTCCAATGCCAGGTGTCTCCCAGGTACGGACTACATCGTGGGCTGATAGAAGTAGTCGAAGTGCTGGTACAGGCAGATCCGGTTGCGGCCCTCGTCCTTGGCCTTCTGCAGGGCACGATCGGCGTAGCGCACCAGGCTCTCCTTGTCGGATACACCCTTGCTGGGGAAGAAGCTGATACCCATGCTCGCCGTGACCTGCGACGCCTTGTCGCCCTGCTCGAAGGTGGTGCTGTTCATGTCGCGCCAGATTCGTTCCGCCACGGAGAGCGATCCGGAGAAGTGCGTCTTGGGCAGCAGAACCAGAAAACGGTCGCCACCGAAGCGGGTGACGATGTCGATTTCACGAACGTCCCTGCGCAGCAGCCGCGCCACCTTGCGCAGGACGTGATCGCCGAACTCGGTGCCGTGCTTCTCGTTCACGTCGCGGAAGCCGTCGAGGCCGAGCAGCAGGCAGGACAGCGGATCGTTGTAACGCTCCGCGCGCTTGAACTCCTCCTCGAGGCGCTTCGTCATCTGCCGGTGGCTCATCACGCCGGTCAGCGCGTCGTTGGTGCCGGCGCCGCGCGCCGCCTCCCGTGTGGCGCGGATGCGGTCCTGCAGATCCTTGATCCGCAGCATCGCCCGCACCCGGGCGACCAGCTCGCGATTGTTGAACGGCTTGCACAGGTAGTCGTCGGCGCCGGACTTGAGCCCGCGGACCTTGCTCTCCACGTCGTTGCGCACGGTGACCAGGATCACCGGCAGGAACCGCTCGCCGGCGAACTCCTTGACCCGCCTGCAGGTCTCCACGCCGTCCATCTCGGGCATCATCACATCGAGCAGCAGCAGGTCGGGCAGGTCTTCCTGCTCCAGGCGCTCGAGGACCTTCTTCCCGTTTGGCACCACCTCGGCTTCCAGGCCCTCGGCCCGGACGAGCTCCGAGAGGAACAGCGCGCTGTCCTCGTCGTCATCGGCGATCAGGATCTTGTGGAGCGCCGTCATCGGCCTCTCCGTGCAAAGCGGCCCCAGTTGGACCGCGATGATAGCAGAGCCAGGGACGCGACCGCAACCCGGCTTGCCCAACGAGGCCCGGGTGCCGTATGCTTGCAGGCCCAAACGCGGCAGGGAGGAGACCGTCATGGCGCGACCCGACCGACCGTCCTCGTTGCTCGCCGTCTGCCTGCTCGCCGCAGCCGCCGCGATACCGGCGCTCGTCGGATGCGACAAGAACGGCGGCGACTCGGACACGGACAGCGATACCGACACAGACTCGGACACCGACTCGGACAGCGACACCGACACGGACTCGGACACCGACACCGACTCCGACACCGACACGGACTCGGACTCGGACAGCGACACCGATACCGACATCACTGGAATCAACGAGGTGCGGGACCACACGCTGACAGCGGCTGACGAGACATACAGCGCGCCAGTGCCGACGCTCTTCGCCACCGCCGAGGTGCTGCCCACGCTGGCGTTGAACGCCGTGGCCGCCGTCGCCGGCGTGTGGGTCGGCACCGACAGCGGGCTGTACAAGCTCGACGAGGGCACCGACCGCTTCGACGCCTTCGCCCTGCCCGGCGGCGATGGAAGGGTGAGGGCGATCGGACAGGCGCTGACATCGACCGACCTGCTCGCCGTGGGACTGGCCAACCGGATCGATTTCATCGACACGACAGGCAACGGAGCCGATGTGTCGGTGGCCGTGCCCGGCGGCGAGGTCAACACCCTGCTCCAGGCCGGCGATACGCTGTACGTGGGGCAGACCAGCGGCCTGGGCAAGATCGAGGCGGGCGGAGCTTTCGAGCCGGTGGTCCAGTCCGCCGGTCTCTCGGTGACCGACGTGGCGCTGGACGACGGCGACGCGCTGTGGATGGTCTCCTCGGCCGGAGATACGCTGTGGAAGTACGCCGGCGGTATCCTGGCCAAGATCGAGATCGCCAGCGGCCTGCTCGCCGACGAGACGGTCCACGCGGTCGCTGCACCGCCGACCGAAGCCGGCGTGGTGGTCGCCAGCGAGACCGGGCTCTCGCACATCGTGGGCGAGCAGGCGACGTTCTACCTCGCCGAGCCCGGCGGGATCCCGACCGGGGCGATCTCCACGCTCTCGCCGGCCGACGCAGACAGCCTGCTGATCGGACACGAGATCGGGGCCAGCCTGTACATGCTCGGCGGAACGGCGAAGCACTTTGCATCCCTGCGCTGGCTCCCCGACGACCATGTCACCGCGGCCGCCGCCGGCGCCGACGGCACGCTGTGGCTCGGCACGGCCGCCGGTCTGTCGCGGATCGCGCCGGTCGAGACCACGCTGGCCGACAAGGCCGCGCATCTCGACGAGTACCTCAACACACATTTCTGGCGCATGGACGGCTTCGTGCCCGCCGAGATCGCGTTCCAGGATCCCTGGGATCATACCCTCGCCCCAACGCTGCAGGACAAGGACAACGACGGCCTGTGGACGCAGATGCAGGTCGGCGCCTTCTGCTTCGCGTACTCGGCTACCGGCGAGCAGAAGTACTATGACCGCGCGCGCAAGGCGATCGAGAACATGATGCTTCAGATCGACATGCCCGCGCTCGACTTCCAGTCCGCGGGCCTGGGCCAGGGCTTCGTGGCGCGCTCCATCGTCCGCGACGACGAGGGCATCATCTACGACGACAAGGCCACGCGGGACAACTGGCATCCGGTGGAGTGGGAGAGCCGCAGCTACTACTGGAAGGACGACACCAGCTCGGACGAGACCACCGGGCACTTCTTCGGCTACTCGATCTACCATGACCTCTGCGCCCAGGACGCGGAGGAACGGGCCGAGATCGCGGAGCACGCCGGTGCGCTGGCGCACTTCATCGTGGACCACGGCTACCGTCTGCTCGATCTCGACGGCGAGCCGACCACGCACGGGCACTGGGAGCCGGACCGCTTCGCCGGCATCGTCAATCCGAACACCGGCAAGCTCGACATCGGCTACTGCATCAGCCATGCGCCCGACCCCGAGCATCAGGCGTACTGCTTCGAGTCCGAGGGCGGCGGCGGCTGGCTGCAGTCGATCGAGATCCTCGGCCACCTGCTGGCCGGCTGGCACATGACCGGCGACCAGGAGCTGTACGACGCATACGACCATCTCATCACCGAGCACCGCTACGATGTGCTGGCGACCTTCGGCGATCACGTCAAGACCGTGACCTCGCGCTCGATCGCCAACCACTCGGATCACGAGCTGGCGATGCTGGCCTACTTCACGCTGCTGCGCTACGAGCCCAACCCCGAGCGGCTGGAGATCTGGAAGCAGTCGCTGCTCGATTTCTACGAGTGGGAGAAGCCCGAGCGCAATCCGCTGTGGGCCTCGATCGTGGCCAGCGCGGTGCGGGACGGTCACGATCTCGACGGCGCGATCTCGACGCTACGCGAGATTCCGGCGGACATGCGCGAGTGGCAGACCAGCAACGCCCATCGGCTGGACTACGAGGTCGACGAGGCTGCGGACCGCCACGGCCGGGCGCAGTTCACCGCTGTGCCGCCGTACGGCGAGATCCGCACGATGTGGTGGAACGGCAACCCGTACGTGATCGAGCACGGCCGCGGCGGCGTGGTGGAGCGCAGCCCGATGTTCTGGCTGCTCCCGTACTGGCACCTGCGCCACCTCGGCGTGATCACCGACTGACCCTAATCACGTGCTCGTGCACGTGCACGTGAACGTGAACGAAACGTTCCGGAGGCCGACATGACCCATCGCCGTCTCCTTCTCGCCCTGCTCCTCGCCTTCACCTTCTCTGCCTGCGACGACGACTCGGGCGGCGGCGACGCGGACACCGACACCGACACCGACACCGACACCGACTCGGATACCGACTCGGACACCGACAGCGACACCGACGTGATCCCGGATCACGTGGTCAACGAGGTGCGCGATCACACGCTGACCACCGCGGATACGCCGTTCATGATGGAGCTGGCCACCCAGTACCGCACAGTGGAGCAGCTCCCCGACCTCGACGTGCGCACCCTGTCCGCTGCCGGAGACACGATCTGGGCCGGCACCGCGACCGGGCTGTTCAAGCACGATCCGACCGAGGACAAGTTCGTGCAGGTCGCCCTGCCCGGCGGCGACGGCCCGGTGGTCGACATCGCGCGAGCGCTCACCGCCACCGACGGCTTCCTTGCCGTGGCCCTGGCCGATCGGGTCGATTTCGTGTCGACCGGCGTCCTCCTCGGCTCCTCGGTGGCCGTGCCGAACGGCGGGATCTCGGCGATCACCGTTTCCGGCGATACCGTGTACGTCGCGGCATCGCCCGAGCTGGGCAAGATCGAAGGCGGCGCGTACTCGGTGGAGTACATGGCTGCGGCCGTCGCGCCGGCCGACGTCGAGGTCACTGCTGACGGCAGGATCTGGATCGCCAACGCGATCAACATGCCATTGCTCACCTGGGACGGCCAGGACACGGTGACGATCACCGACGCGGACGCGCTGATGGATGGCGGCGTGCCGGTGCTGGCCCTGGACACGACCGGCACCGGCGTGTGGGTCGGCGGCGACCTGGGCCTGGTCCACATCGCGGCCGATGGGACGGCGACGACCGTACTCGCCGAGCCGGGCGGTATCCCGAGCGGCGAGATTACCGACCTCGTCGCGAAGGGCGACGCGGTGATCATCGGGCATCCCATCGGCGGCAGCTACTGGGATCCGGCCGCGCACCACCCGGACCACTACCAGACCGGCCGCTGGCTGCCGGCCGACGCGGTCATGGCCGTGGCCGTGGACGGCGACGGCAACCGCTGGTTCGGCACCGCGGCTGGCGTGAGCAAGATCGAGCTCACCGAGACCACGCTGGCCGACAAGGCCGCGAACTTCGACGAGTACCAGAACGAGTGGTTCTGGCGCATGGACGGCTTCGTGCCCTCTGACATCCGCTGGGCCGATCCCTGGGACCACAGTGCGGGCCCGAGCTACCGCGACAAGGACAACGACGGCCTTTGGACGCAGATGCAGGTCGCGGCCTTCTGCTACGCGTACGCCGCGACCGGCGAGCAGAAGTACTACGATCGCGCGCGCCAGGCGATCGAGGTGATGATGCTGCAGATCGACATCCCGGCGGTGAGCTTCGAGGCCGCGGGCATGCAGCGCGGCTTCGTCACCCGCTCGCTGGTGCGCGACGACGAGGGCGAGATCTTCACCAGCAAGGAGCCCCAGGACAACTGGCATCTGGTCGAGGACTACGAGGGCCACGACTACTACTGGAAGGACGACACCTCCTCCGACGAGACCGACGGCCACTTCTACGGGTACCCGATCTACTTCGACCTCTGCGCCCAGGACGACGCCGAGCGCGCCGAGATCGCCGAGCACGCCGGCGCGCTGGCGCAGTACATCATCGACGGCGGGTACAAGCTGGTCGACCTCGACGGCGAGGGCACGACCCACGGCCACTGGCAGCCCGAGGTGTACGGCGCGATCGTCAACGAGCGCGGCAAGCTCGACGTTGACTACTGCATGGCGCAGATCCCCGAGGGGATGGAGTACTTCGACTGGTTGGAGATCTGCATGGGCGTGTACGGCGGCGGCGGCTGGCTCAACACGATGCAGATCATGGGCCACCTGCTCTCGTCCTGGCACATGACCGGCAACGACGACTTCTACCGCGCCTACGACTGGCTGATCACCGAGCACCGCTACGACGTGGTGGCGACCTTCGGTGAGAACGTCAAGACCGTGACGATGCGCAGCATCGCCAATCACTCGGACCACGAGCTGGCCTTCCTGGCGTACCACACCCTGCTGCGCTACGAGCCCAACCCGGAGCGCCGCGAGCTGTGGCTGCAGGGCATGCTGGAGGTCTACGACGTATGGGAGAAGAAGGAGCGCAACCCGATGTGGGCCGCGATCGTGGCCAGCGCGGTGCGTGACCGGCACCACCTCGATGATGCGATCCGCTCGCTGCAGGAGATTCCGCTAGACCTGCGCGAGTGGCCCTTCGACCACAGCCACCGCAAGGACTACGTCAAGGACGACGCGCTGGACCGCTTCGACGACGAGCAGCTGACCGAGGTGCCGCCGTACGACGAGATCCGCACCGTGTGGTGGAACGGCAACCTGTACGAGATGACCAAGAGCGGCAACGGCACCGAGGAGCAGGGCCCGATGTTCTGGCTGCTCCCGTACTGGCAGCTCCGCTACCTCGGTGTGATCACGGAATAATCACGCCCCACGGCCCAGCTGCTCCTGCACCAGCGCCACCAGCGGCGCGACCAGCGACTCGTCCATGGCAAAGCGCCCGCCCGCAGCCTCGAACAGCTCGGGCAGCGGCCTCGACCCGCCCAGCGCCAGCGCCTCCTTGTATAGCCTCAAGCCCCGCGCCGGGTCTTCCAGCTGGTTGCGCCAGACCTGCAGCGCACCGAGCTGGGCGATGCCGTACTCGATGTAGTAGAAGGGGTTGCGGTACACGTGCGGGTACTGCCAGCCCAGCCGCCGCATCGGCTCCAGGCCGCTCCAGTCGATATGCGGCCGGAAGCGCGCGTCCAGCTCGACCCACTTCGCCGCCCGAGCTCCGGCGTCCGTCGCATCCCCGGTGGTGTACAGCCAGTGCTGGAAGGCGTCGATCATCGCCATGAAGGGCAGGAACTCGAGGATCTCCTCGAGCTGCTTGTTCAAGATGCGCTCACGCGTGGGCGGATCCTCGAACACACAATCGTAGTGCCGCCGCGCCAGCAGCTCCATCGCCATGCTCGCCACCTCGGCGAACTCCAGCGGCGCCTGGCGGTAGCCCTGCAGCCGCTGCTCGCGGGCCAGCAGGTAATGAAACGCGTGCCCGCTCTCGTGCGCCAGCACACCGATGTCGCGGGCCGTGCCCACGGCATTCAGGAAGATGAAGGCCAGCCGCGACTCCGAGAGGTCGGACATGAACCCGCCGGGCGCCTTGCCCTCGCGGCTGCCCAGATCGAGCAGATCACGCGCTGCCAGCCCGTCGAACAGGGCGCCGAGCTCGGTATCGAGCGCGTGGAACACCGCGGACAGCTTGCGCTTGAACTCGGCCTCGTCGCCGAAGGCCTTGACCGCGGCCGCGCCGTCCGGGTCGACCTTGAGATCCCAGGGCCGCAGCGTGTCCACCCCGAGCCTAGCCTGCCGCGCCTCGGCCAGCCGCGACACCGCGGGCACCACGCAGCGCTCGATCGCCCGCTGCAGCGCGAAGCAGTCCTCTGGCGTGTAGTCGAAACGCGCGTACTCCTGCCACATGTACTCGCGAAAGCTCGGCCTGTCCGCGTTGGCCGCGAGATCACGGCGCAGGCCCAACATCTCGTCGAGCAGCGCCTCCATCGATCCGGCATCGGTGAGATGCGGCGCCCAATGCGCTCGCCAGGCGCGCTCGCGCAGCGCCCGGTCCGGCTCCTCGATCCGCGCCGCAGCCGCGGGCCGGGTCAGGCGCTCGCCATCGAGCTCGACCATCCAGGCGCCGCTGATCTCGTCGTAGCGCTGCTTGAGCTGCTCGTGCTCGGCGATCAGGGCCAAGTTCTGCTCGCGGAACAGCTCCACCTCGGCGCGCGCCTCGCGCAGGAAGGGACCGTAGTAGTCACCCAGGCCGGCCGTGCCCGTTGCTGCGAGCAGGCGCTGCCGGGCCGCGGCCGCGGCCTCGGTGGCCGCGGGCAGGATCTGCTGGCCGAAATGACGGTACGCGGCGGCGGCCGCCTCGTCCCGCGTGTCCCGCGCCGCAGCCACGGACGCCTGCTCGCCGACCTCGGCGATCGCCGACTCCAGCTCGGACAGCGCGTCGAGGAAGATCTCGACCTCGCCGGCCTCGGTCAGCGGCAGCGCCTCGAGGCGCCCGTATTGCCGCCGCACCTCGTCGGCGTCAGAAAGGTCGGCGTCGTTCGGCATTCGCCGGCGGGGGTAGCTGCGGTCCAGGTCGATTTCAGCCATGACACGCTCCTCGTGGGACAGGATAGCAACGAAGTTGCCGCTCATCCAGCGGGACTTGTGGATAATCAGATAGCCCACTACAATGTGCCAGAGGAAGCATGGAGCGATTCGGTGATTATCTGCTGATCCGCAACCTGGCCAAGGGTCGGATCACGCAGGTTTTCAAGGCCAAGCCCGTGGGCGTGCGGGGCTTCACCGACACCGTGGCCCTGCATCGCGTGCGGCCGCCCTTCGACGAGAACGAGGAGTTCCTCAAGGTGCTCTCGAGCCAGGCCCACCTGGCCGCCGCGCTGGACCACCCCAAGGTGGTGCGCATCCTCGACCAGGGCCTCGACGGTGAGCAGCCGTACCTGGTCACCGAGTACCTGCCCGGCCGCGACCTGCTGGACCTGATGGTGCGCTGCGCTTCGATGCATCGCCGCCTGCCGATCTCCACGGCCTGCCGCATCGCGATCGAGGTGCTCGAGGGCCTGTCCGCGGCCCACCGCTTCGAAGGGCTGGGCGACCGGCCCCAGGCGATCCTCCACGGCGGCCTGACCCCGGGCTGCGTGCTGTTCGGCTTCAACGGCCGGATCAAGGTCTCGGGCTTTGGCTTCGGACTGGCCATCGCCGTGGCCCGGGCCCTGGCGCGCGATCTGCACGTGATGCAGGCCGCGTACTCCAGCCCCGAGGTCGCCCGCCACCACCGGGTCACGCCGGCCTCGGACATATTCTCGCTGGGGCTGATCCTGGCCGAGCTGCTCACGCTCAAGCCGATGTACCCTCGCAAGGATCCGGCCGAGCTGGAAGAACGGATCACGACCTGCCGCTGGGAGCGGAAGAACCTCGAGCCGCTGCCTCCGCCGCTGCGCGGGTTCATCAAGAAGATGCTGGCCGAGGATGCGGAGGCGCGGTATCCGAGCGCGATGGCAGCCCGCACCGCCCTGCTCGAGGTGCTGGGCGTACGGCCGGGCGAGGTGAGCCAGAAGACGCTGGGCGCCGCGGCGCAGGCCCTGTTCAAAAAGGAGATCGAAGCCGAGGAGGCGGAGAACCGCGAGGTCGAGGCCGAGCTGGAGAACCAGGTCGAGCACGCCTCGGCCAACGTGTCCGATCACCCGCAGCAGGTCGAGGTCGACGTGCTCCCGCTCTCGGCCATGATGCCCGCCAGCGGCGTCGAGCCGATCGAGCCCGAGCCGACCAACGTGGTCGAGGTGGCCCTGCCGATGGCGGGCGCGTCCGAGGAGATCAGCGAGGCCTCGGAGGTCTCCTGGGCCGATGTGCAGGTGCCCGAATTCGTCACCGGGCCGACCGGTGAGATCCAGCAGGTCGAGCCTAGCGAGATCCGACGCGACCTGGAGGCCGGCCGGCGGCGCCCCCACCCGCCGCCGACGCCCGCCGACGCCCTCGAGGCACACCCCACGATCGAGGCGATCCCCGAGCCCGATCCGCCGCCCAAGCCCGTGCCGCGCGCGCCGGCGCCGCCCGCAGCGGCCGAGGCCGATCCGACTCTGTCCGGAGACCTGGCTCGCCGTTCGCTGGCCGGGCTGCTGCATCGGCTGGCCGTCGACGACCGCTCCGGACGGCTGGAGCTGCGACGGGATCCGGTGGTCAAGTCCTTCTTCATCAAGGGCGGCCACGTGGAGTACGTGCGCTCCAATGTCGAGTCCGAGTTCCTCGGCGAGTTCCTGGTCAAGCGCGGCGCGATCACGCGCACCTACCTCGAGAAGGCGCTCGGCGACGCTGCGGTCCGGCACTGTACCTTCACCGAGCTGCTGCTGGCGGAGAAGATCATGGCGCCGCACGACCTGGCGCGGCTGATGACCGAGCAGAACCGGGAGCGCGTGCTGTCCTGCTTCGAGTGGGCCGCGGCCAGGTTCGCCTTCTTCGACAAGGAGGAGGTGCAGGCCAAGCGCGTGCCGCTGACCCTCGAGCTGTACGACCTGATCGCCGAGGGCGTGCGCGAGCGGGTTCCCTCGGTGATCGTCGAGCTGGCGCTCAAGGCCGACTGGCTCAGCACGCCGGTGCTCAAGGGCAAGCCTCCGGAGCAGCTCAACTTCACCGCGGCCGAGCAGCGGGTGATACAGGCCGTGGACGGCAAGCAGATGCTGCAGGACGTGGTGATGACGGCCGGCGGCGGCGCCGAGGAGATCGTCCGTGTGATCTACCTGCTCCAGGAGATCGATTGCCTGCGCTTCAGGCAGCTCCCGCCTCACGGGGCGTAGGCCCAGGCTCCGGCCATGGCATCGCGGGCATCTTCTTGACCCCTCCCTGCAATAAGTGGCACCCTCGCTCCATGAAACATCCAGTCATGCTCGCCCTCGCAGCCGCGCTACTGCTCGTAGCCTGCGACTCCAACAACGGCCTGCGCCGTACGCCCCAGGGCAACGGGCCGGCCGTGGTCTTCGACATGCAGGCCAGGCCGCTGCCCGAGATCCCCTTCCCCAACGACCTGGCCACCCGCGCCGATCCGGGCTCACCCACGGGCCGGCGGATCAACGCCAGCCTGATCGCGCCCACCCGTCTGGAGCACAAGGTGCGCAACACCATCGACAAGCTCGACGGGTTCGGCACCTTCGCGGCGATCTCGGTCCGCTTCGACAAGCCGCTGGATCTCGACCGCATCGCGGCCGTGCGCCACGACGACTCGGACCGCTCCGACGATCTGGTGCTGCTGCTGAACATCGACCACGGCTCACCCCACTTCGGCGAGGCCGCGTACCTCGATCTGGGTCGAGGCTACTTCCCGGTGACCCTCGAGCTGCCGGACAACTACTTCGCCTCGGACTCCCGCCGCGCAGCGAGTAACCTGATATTCGAGACCATCGACGAGGACCTCGACGGCAACGGCGTGCTCGACGCTGGCGAGGACACGGACGGCGACGGCGTGCTCGACAGGCCGAACGTGTTTCCCGGAAGCGCCGGCGATCCGTACCGCGACCTGGTCGACTTCTACGAGCGGGAAACCGACACGCTGATCATCCGCCCTATCGTACCGCTGCGCGAGCGCACGCGCTACGCGGTCGTGCTGACGAGCCGGCTACGCGGCGTCGCGGGCGAGTCGGTGCGCTCGCCCTTCCCGTACATCAACCACGCACAGCAGACGGCCGATCTCGGCTCGCTGGGCGCGGCACTGGCGCGCCACGGCCGCGATCTTCACGACGTCGCCTTCACCTGGTCGTTCACCACGATGAGCATCCACCAGGACCTGGACGCGCTGCGCGCGGGATTGCGCGGCGAGGGCGTGTTCGCGCACCTGGAGCAGGACTTCCCGACCGACGCATACCTGCACCAGCTGCGCGACGAGCCCAAGGCTCGCGAGAAGGCGATGTACATCGTGCGCGCTTCCGAGATCGAGAATATCCTGCTCGCCGCGGGACGCTTCATCCTCCCGCTGATCAGCGCCGGCGAGGACGCGCTGGACCCGCTGCTGGAGAGCTACGACTTCGTCGACTACTTCGTTTCCGGGTCGTTTCGCTCGCCGTACCTGCTCGATGCGCCCGACGAGGTGTGGGACGTCGATCCGAATACCGGCCACCTGACCACGGGCGAGCAGGACGTGACCTTCTGGCTCACCGTGCCCAAGGAGCACAAGCACACTTTCACCGACGGCAGGGTGATCGAGTACAAGCGGCCCTTCCCGGTTGTGCTCTACATCCACGGCTCCACCTCGACCCGGTTGGAGGCGCTGGGCTGGGCCGGCACGCTGGGCCGTTACGGCTTCGCGGTGATGGGCATCGACGCGGTGGGCCACGGGCTGGACTTCTCGCGCGTCTCGCCCGAGCTGCAGGACCTCGTCGAGCAGCTCTTCGCCAGCGGCAACAAGATCGGTATGTACCGCGCGATCAAGAGCGATCGTGCGCGCGACCTCAACGGCGACGGCTGGACCGACTCGGGCGGCGACTTCTGGTCCGCCGACGTGTTCCACACCCGCGACGTGATCCGGCAGACCGTGCTCGACGGCATGCAGGCGGTGCGAATGATCAACTCCTGGGACGGCACGACCCGCTTCACCGCCCGCGACGACCCCAGGCCGGCGTTCCAGCTCGGCACGCCGGGCGAGCAGACACGCTGCGACGGTGGGACCTCGACCGACGGCCGGATGGCCTTCGACGGCGACGTGAACTGCGACGGAACGATCGACCTCGCCGGCGACTTCGACGGCGACGGCGTGGTCGACGTGGGCGGGCCGGGCAACCTGATCGTGGCCACCGGTGTTTCGCTGGGCGGCATCGTCAGCTCGCTGCTGGCCTCGGCCGAGCCGGACATCGTCCGCGCCGCGCCGATCGCCGGCGGCGGGGGCCTGGGCGACATCGCCGCTCGCTGCCTGCAGCCCGGCGTGGTCGAGGCCGTGTTCTTGAAGCTCTTCGGCCCGCTGATCGTGGGCGTGCCGTACGCGCCGGTGGACGGCGAGCTCGTGGAATGGGACGACGCGGCCACACGCAAGATCTTCCACACCGAGTACGGCATCGACCAGGTGCGCAGGATCTACAGCGAGAAGCAGCCGGACCGCGACTGGGCCGTGGGCGTGGTGGTCAAGGACAAGATGGTCACCCTGCAGTCCATACCCGACGAGGACGACGTGCTGCACATCGACTACGACGCCATTGCCCGGCCCGAGGAGGGCGAGATCCCGCCCGGCAAGATCAGCCTGCGCGTGGAGTACGATCTGTACAACGTGAACAAGGAGCTGCGGCTGACCATCGCCGACCACGTCGATCTCGCGCAGGGCGACGGCGTGCGGCTGACCAACCTGCACAACGGCGAGAGCAAGACAGTGGAGGCCGGGCCGTACGGCCGCTTTCGCATCGCGGTCGACGCGGACAGCATGGAGGACCGGGACAACCCCGACCTCGACGAGCGCCACGCCGCGCTGATGCGCGGTGACCACCTGCGGATCGAGCTGCTGCGGGCCGACGGCGCTGTCGAGCGCACGATCTCCTCGCTGACGCAGGACCTGGAGTGGCACGCCACGCCGCTGAGCGCGGGCGATCCGATCGCGGCCCTGGTGGAGGGCTTCGCCCTGCAGCGCGGCACGCCCGATTTCCGCAGCTTCATCGCGCTGTCGCAGACCATGCTCGAGCCCGCGGACCCGGCGAACTGGGTGCACCGGGCGGCGGACCGTCTGCTGCTGATCCAGACCATCGGCGACATGAACGTGCCGATCAACACCGGCATCACCACGGCGCGGGCCGCCGGACTGCTGCGCTTCGACCCGCTGAGTGCGGATCCGGTGCCCGAGGCCAGCCGCCGGCAGGACGGACGCACCGAGCACCAGGTGCTGTTCGACTACTACATCCACGAGGGGCTGGAGAAGCTTCGGCGCTTCCCGGACCACCCGGAGAATCCGGAGACGCTCGCCGACTGCGACGACCTCGACCGCAACCTCGACGGGTACGACGCACCGTCGCCGGCCGAACCGGTACGCGCCACGCGCTACGATGGGCAGGGGCGCCCGGTCGCGGGCGTGCGCTTCCCGTACCTGCTGCCCGAGGGCCAGCACGGCTTCCGCGTGCCCGCGCCGAGCAAGGCCTTCGACATCGACAGCTTCATGATCAACCAGATGGGCCGCTTCTTCCAGGACGGGGTGATCGTGGACGACGAGTGCCTAGAAGATTACAGCTGCGACTTCATCCCGGCCGAGTTCGTGCCGATCGAGTAACTCGGGCTTGCCAAAACACCGCAATCCGCAATAGAACATCGTACAGGCACCGACGTCGAACAACCACGGGAGCTCATCCATGCGAAGCAAACTCTACGTCCACGTTTCCGTCCTCGCCCTCTGCGCCGTTCTCATCGAGCTGGGCACGGCGACCTGCACATTCGAGGAGCCGCCCTGCCCCGAGGTCGAGATCCCCGACCAGGGCGGCGAGTGCGACAAATACTGCAGCTGCGCCGACGAGGAGATGGTCGGCCGCGTGTTCCGCTTCACGCAGCTCGAGATCGACGAGCCGGACAAGCTGGCCGAGATGCTCAACGAGATCTGGTCCGACGACATCGACACCAACACGCTCAACGTGCTGTTCGAGATCACCGAGGTCGATCGCAACGAGATCGGCTCATTCGAGACAATCGTCTTCCACGGCGGGCCGGGCTGGCGCTCACCGAAGAATCCGCTGAAGCTGGCACCGGACGAGGGCCAGCCGTCGCAGAGCGTGGTCGACTCGTACTGCATGCTCGACGGGTACCAGGTGGACGTGGACGTGGAGCGCTATCACGGCCAGCAGTGCGAGTACAAGACCTCGGCTCTGACCACGCTGTTCTTCCACTCGGGTCCGGGGGACTGGCCGCTGGTCTGCGCGCCGCTGATCGACCCGCAGAACTCGATCCCGATCACCAACCTCAAGATCCGCTTCGGCCTGAACCGCGACTGCACGGGCATGATCAACGGCTTCATCGAGGGCTGCATCACCCAGGATGACGCGAACAAGATCTGCATGTGGCTCGGCGACTACGAGCAGGCGGAGCTCAACGGCAAGTACCAGAGAGGAGAGATGACGGCGGAGCAGCTAAGGGCGTACGTCGAACCGGAAAACCCGGAGGAGGACCTCAAGCTGTCGAAGTACTGCACCGACGGGTGCGGAACGATGTGGCTCAGCTTCGGCACGTCGGTGGAGATGTACAAACTGCAGAAGACCTGCATCAATGAGAAGGGCCAGCAGGGATACCGCATCCAGGGATTCGTCAGGGCAGTCGAGGTGACGGACAAGTACGATCCGGTGGCCTCCGCCAACTGCACGGAGTTCTAGGATGCACACACGCTACATCGGGCTCGCCGCCTCGCTGCTGCTCGCCGGTCCGGCCCTCGCCGGCGGCATGGACGTCGGCGAGCACGGGGCCAGGGCCACGGGCCGCGGCGGCGCCTTCACCGCCAAGGCCGACGACCCGTCGGCGATCGACAACAACCCGGCCGGCCTGGCCAAGCAGCGCGGCACGCACTTCTACATCTGCGGACGAGTGCTGTACGGCCCGGTGGAGTATCGCCGCGCCCGCACCCTGGACTGGTCCGGCGTGACCGAGGGCGGTGTGCCCAGCCTGGTCGATTTCGAACATACCCACAACGAGGCGCCGTGGTTCCCGATCAACGGGATGATCGTGGCCCAGAGCGACTTCGGGCTGGAGGACTGGACCTTCGCCGTTGGCGTGTACGGCCCGCCCGGCGTGGGGTACGTGGAGTACCCCGGGGAAGGCGCACAGCGCTTCACGCTGACCGAGATGGAGGTGACCATCCTCTACTACACGGCCGCCGCGGCCTGGAAGTACAACGACCTGTTCGGTCTGGGCCTGAGCCTGCAGTGGGTCGATGTACCCACGCTCAACTTCGAGATGGTCACCGACGGCAACGTGGCGCCCAAGCTGGTCAACCCGGTGCAGAGCGACTTCGAGATCAACACCCGGGTCGAGGCCGCCGACCGCATCGGCTTCACCGCCATCGTCGGCGCGTGGCTGAAACCGATCCCGCAGCTCGAGGTCGCCGTGGCCGGCCGCGTGATCCCGGTGCCGGTAGAGGCCGAGGGCACCCTGGCGCTGAGGGCGCTCTACCTCAACCTCCCGGATGGCATCCGGACGACGCGTAACGGCGAGCCGGCCGACGACGTGACCTTCAAGATGCTCCTGCCGCCCAAGCTGCGGGCGGGCGTGCGGTACTCGCACAAGGACGGCAAGCGGGAGGTCTTCGACATCGAACTCGGCGTACACTACGAGCTTTGGTCGCTGATCGACAAGTACGAGATGGAGATGAACATCCGCTCCGAGGTGGCGGGGCAGATCATCGACATCGGCACGATCGACATCGACAAGAAATGGCACGACACGATCGCGGTTCGCCTCGGCGGCGACTACAACGTGGTACCAGACTGGCTCACGCTGCGTGCCGGCTTCTTCTACGAGACCGGGGCCGAGCCCAAGGGGTATGCGTACCTCGACGTGATGAGCCTGGAGCGCATCAGCCCGAGCGCCGGCTTCACGCTGGCGCACTGGGGCTTCGAGCTGTCCGCGGCGTACACCTATGTCTGGCAGAAGCCGATGGTGGTGACCGAGGAGGAGTCGCGGGTCTACCAGCAGATGCCCGCCGGGCAGTGCAAGGCGCCGTACACCAATCCAAACCTCTGCCACCCGGAGTACATCGGCAAGCCCGCCGCGCCGGCCAACGCCGGGACGTACATCTCGGATTATCACATCATCACCTTTGCGCTGTCGTACGGGTTCTAGGCTTCGCGACGAGCGCCATGGACGTCATCATCATCAGCGCCCAGTATGTCGGGAGCATCTCCGGCGGCGGCGGGGTGCATGTCCGTGAGCTGACCCTCGAACTCGGAAAGCTGGGCCACACGGTCCTGGTGCTGTCGATGGGCCTCGGGGACAGCCCCCGTGAAGAAGAGCTGTTGCTCCAGGACCCACACAATCCGGATCCCATGAAGCGAGAGGCGAGAATCGAGGTCGTCCGCTTCTGGACCGAGGATTCGAGGAGCATCAGTACCCCCTTTGCCGGAACCAAGCAGGAGGAGATCGACAGGCTCGTGGCGTTCAGGGAGCAGGTACTGGACTACCTGGTCGATCGCGACGGAGACGAGGTGGTCCACATCCACGGCCACTTCGCCGTGCCAGCCATGGCCCGCGAGCTGAAGCAGAGGACGCGGCATCGAATCGTCACCTCGATTCACACCTTCGAGTCGATCTCGGAGCGCGCAAAGGGGAAAGACGGGGCCGGCCAGAAGTTCATCAGGATCATGGAAGCCATGGAGCGGGAGGCGATCGAGCATTCCGACTGCGTGATCGTGCGCAGCGAGGCCGTCAGGGAGCAGATCGCGGAGCTATTTCCGGGGGCGGCGGACAGGGCGCGGATCGAGGTCATCTCCAGCGGCGTGTCGTCGTCGTTCATCCATCAGCCGCCGCTTGCCGAGACCGAGCTGGAGCGGATCCGCATCCGATACCATGTATCGGGCAAGCTGATTCTCAACGTGAACCGGATCGATCCATCCAAGGGAATCGAGAACCTGATCGAAGCCTATGTCCGGCTGTACCAGGACAATCGTCGAGCCCACGTCGGGGGCGAGGGCCTCTCGCTGGTGATCGCTGGCATGATCGAGGAGAAGAACCGCTGGTACAACAATCGACTCGAAACGATGATCATGGGCATCAGTGACGACGAGATCCGGAGGAGCATCTCGATCCACCAGAACATCCCGGAGCAGGACAAGCTGGGCCTGTTCGAGATGGCCAGCGTCTTCGTGCTCAGCTCGCTGCTGGAGCCGTTCGGGATCACGGTGGTCGAGGCCCTGGCCAAGAATGTCCCGGTGGTCGCCGCGGCCGTGGAGGGTCCCAAGGACATCATGGACCTGGAGCAGGTTGAGCCGCCCTTTGCCCCGGCCGCGGGCGGGGTGCTGGTGCACTACGACGATCCGGAGACGCGGGCCGCGAACCTCTTCGAGGGGATGAGGTACGTGCTCGAGAATCCCGAGGACACCGAGGCGCGAGTGGGCAGGGGACGCGACAAGACCCTGGCCCAGTACTCGTGGGAAGCCCTGGTGCAGAAGAAGCTGGCGATCTACGAGCAGGTCCGGCAGCGGGGACCCGGGGAATCCTCCTAGTCCGTCCCCGAGGCCAGTGCGTTGGCCACCGCAGCGGCCAGCTTGTCCGGCAGGAAGGGCTTCTGGATGAAGCCGATTGCACCCTCGTTGATCAACCCGTCGGCCGCGGAGTCAGCACTGAATCCTGAAATGAGCAGCGCCCGGACTCCGGGGTTGATCTCCTCTAGCTTGCGAAAGGTCTCCGGCCCGTCCATCACCGGCATGACCATGTCCAGCAGCACCAGGGCGATCTCGTTGGGCTTCTCCCTGTATTTATCCAGGGCATCCGCGCCATCCACAGCCTGGATAACCCGGTAGCCCATCGTCTCCAGCAACCTCGCGGTCGAAGTGCGCACCGTCTCCTCGTCGTCCACGAGCAGGATCATGCCCTGTCCCGTGGGGACTGCAACCGGCGGCCGGTCGGATGCCTGCACAGCATCTTCACCGGAAGATCCGAGGGCTGGCAGCAGGATCAGCACCGTGGTGCCCTGGTCCGGCTCGCTCACCAGGCTGATGCTGCCGCCGTGGTTCCTGATCGTGCCATAGACCATGGACAGCCCAAGGCCCGTTCCCTGGCCAAGGGCCTTGGTCGTGAAGAAGGGCTCGAAGACCCGCTCCAGGATCTCCGGGGTCATACCCGTTCCGTCGTCTGTAACCACGACCTCCACGTACCGTCCTGGCTTCAGATCCCAGGTGCCGCTGCGCCCCACCTCGTCCAGGATGAACTCCCGGGTCCGTAGCGTCAGCCTTCCGCCGTCGGGCATCGCGTCTGCCGCATTGATACCGAGGTTCATCAAGACCTGATCGATCTGACCCGGGTCGCCCTCGACCTTCGACAGGTTCTCGGCAAGCCGGGTCTCGATCTCGACCTTCTTGGAGATCGTCCGCTCGAGGATCTGACGGGTGCGGGAAATCGAGTCGTTGAGATCGATCCGCTCCCTGCGGTATTTTCCCTTGCGGGCAAAGCCGAGCAGATTGCCGGTCAGGTCGCGGGCCTTGTTACAGATGGCCAGGATCTCCCCGATGTCCTCGGCGCGGTGGTCATCGGACTCCAGGTCCATCTGCACCAGCGAAGCATAGCCCATGATGCCCGAGAGCATGTTGTTGATATCGTGGGCCACACCGCCCGCCAGCCGGCCGATGGCTTCCATCTTCTGGGACTGGAGAAGCTGCTCCTGGAGCACGGCATTCTCCTCTTCCGCCTGCTTGCGTCCGGTGATGTCGCGATCGACTCCACGGAATCCGACGATCTCGCCATCCACGTCGATCACCGCTACGGCACTGCTTTCCAGGTACCGACAGCTTCCATCCCGGTGCATCCACCTGATCACACGACCTTGCCAGCCCTGCTTGTTCGCGATCCAGCGAGGGAACTCGGTCTCGATAATCCGCCGGTCCTCCTCATGCATCAACTCGAAACTCGGCCTACCCACCAATTCTGCCGGTCTGTATCCCAGGATTCGCTCGACAGCTGGGTTGGAAAAGGTATGGACTCCCTGCAAATCGATCGACCAGATCCAGTCCTGGGTGGTATCCACGATAGCGCGAATCGTCTCCGCTTGCTCGTGCAGCTCCTCCTCCGTCCGCTTGCGCTCGGTGATGTCGCGCGCGATTCCCAGAACCACGGATTGACCTGCGAGCCGACAGGGGACCGTGCTGATCTCGACGGGCACCTGGCCACCGCACACCCGGTTCAGCGTGAACTCGTCCGGACCTGTCGCGTGACCTGCCATGTTACTGGCCAGGGTCTCCGCCGCTCTTGCCAGCTGGTCGGGAGGCAGCAGCTCCAGGTCGAGGAAGTTCTTCCCGATGAGCTGATTTCTCTGCACTCCGATGATATTCTCGGCGGCGCGATTACCGCCGATGAAGGTGCCGGTAAAATCGTTGATGTAGTAAGCGTCCGGCGCATACTCGAAGAGCAATCGAAAGCGCTCCTCACTCTCCCGCAGCGCCTCCTCCTTCCGCCTGCGCTGATCAACATCGGTGGCCACGGCAAATACCTGCCCATCGATCGCCGGCGTCGCCATCCAGGAGAGCCGCCGATACGAGCCATCTTTGTGCCGGCAGCGATTCTCGAAATGCGCTACGGAATCCCCTTCCAGCTGCTTCGCCAACCTCAACGTCGTCGACTCACGGTCATCCTGATGGATGAACTCCTCGATGGGTCTGCTGCACATCTCTTCCGCACTGCGTCCCAGGATCTTCAGGCAGGCGGGATTCACCTTCAAGAAGCAGCCCTTGGCCGGTGAGACCACGCACATCAGGTCGGTGGCGACATGAAAGAACGAGTTCAACTCGTTCCGCAGCTCCTCCCCGGCTCGCCTGCGTTGCTCCTCCAGGTCTTCGAGTTCCGCGACTCGCCGCCGGAGTTGCGCCACCTCCTGCCGGAGCTGCTGGTTGGACCAGGACTCAAAGGTCATGAGGCACCCGTACCGTGCAACTCTCATTCGCCTTCAGGCAACGGGAGGTGTCGAGTATTGGATTCGATGAAGGGAAAGCGGCGCAGCTGAAGCGGGAATTCACGTAGGGCTCCGTCTTACCCGTCAGCCCCCCCCCGCTTCACGAAGAAGATAACAGCTTCTTCCCATATTGCAATTACCTGGAGAACTAGTCGGTTATTCTGGCTGGAAACCGTCCGCCAGTATCGTTCGGATCGTCACTGAACGACCGCCACCCTACCCTCCACCTGCGCGGCGAGGAACAGGATCACGTAGCGCCCCCAGGGCTCGCCCTCGGGCTGGTGATGCGCCACGCCGAGCGCCACACCGAGGCGCGCGCGCCGGAGCAGCTCGTCCGGGAACTCGAACTCGTCCAGCGAGCCGGCCTCCACGATCCAGCCGTACACCGAGCGGCCCAGCGGCTCGAGCGCGGCCTCGGTCAGCTCCTCGAAGGCCTCCTCGGGCTCCTTGTTGCCATTCTCGATGCTCACCGCGGCCACCGCGATCAGCTTGTCCACCTCGTGCAGCCGCTCCAGCGGAGGCTTGTCCCGCTCGCGCCGCAACCCGTCCAGCCGCTCCCACACGGCGCGGGCGTTGGCCTCGCTCTGCTCGCGATCGAACAGCGCGTACGTGCTCATCACCGCGGCCAGCACGTTCGCCTCGGGCACGAACATCGGACCCACCGCGATGCGGGTGGCCCTGGGATCGAGCAGGGCCTCGCGCGCACCGGGCCGCTCCAGGGCCAGCGAGACCAGCCCCGAGAGGTCGCTGGTCTGCCCGACCATCTGCGCGGCGAACAGCCCGTACTCCACGGTACCCTCCACCTCCCAGCCGGCGCGCAGGCCGAGCACCACGGTATCGGCCATGGTCTCGGGTGCGCCGCCCACGATTGCGGAGAAGTAGTGCGGCGCCAGGCGCGTGGCCACCTTGCTCTGCTCCGGCTCCAGGGTCAGCTCGCCCAGCTCGGCCCGGGCGCGCACACCGTTGAGCAGCTCGACCAGCCCGATGATGAAGCTGGCCTCGTCCTTCACGCTGCGCGACTCGTCGGTGTAGCTCGGCCGGGTATAGGTGTTGGCGGGCTCCCGCTTGGGCCAGGACAGCATCTCCAGCACGGTGTCGCCGAGGATGCGACCCGGCGGAAAGGCGCCGACCTGAACCCAGGCGTAATCGTCGTCGGGATCGACCTTGCAGCGGAAGGCGAAGCGCGGAAGCTGGAGGTTCACGCCCTGCTCGCACTGCTTCACGCCGTAACGGCCGTGGTTGATCAACGCGCGCATGCGCTCGGCCGGGATCATCAGCTCGCCGCTGATGATGATGTGACCCTCCTCGTCGGGGAAGGCCGACATCTTGGTCAGGTGCACCTTGCGCTCGGCCGTGGCCAGCATCACCACGGCCTGTCCATCGCGGCGGCCGAACCACAGGCCGGCCGTACGGCTACCCGCGCCGAGGTGACCGCCGACCAAGTCCTGCACCGACTCCTGCCATTGCTCGAACAGCTCCTCGTCGGTGACCTCGTCCGGCACCTCGCCCGAGACCGATGCGGCCATCACCTGGGTCGCGGGCGAGCCGCAGCGGCTGGTGATGAAGCGCCGCAGGCTCTTGGACGGCCGCGCATGATGGGCCAGGTGGAAGCGGCCCAGCTCGCGGGCCACGCAGTGCATGCCCTCGGAGAGCAGCAGGGCGCCGGGCTTGTCCAGAGCAGCCTGCTTCAGCGCCGAGCCCCAGGGCGAGGCGTACGCCGTTGTCTCGGCACCCATGGTCTCGGGGAAGGGACCGCCCAACTCCCAGGTCTGCACGTCGAGCACGTCGGACTCGAAGATGCTGTGTGGGGGCGGCGCCTCGGCCAGCTCGGCCAGCACTCCTGGCTCGGGGAAGCCGGCGGCAGTGCGGCCCGTGGCGCAGCCGCCAGCCAGAAGGGCGCTGGCCAGCAGGATGAGCAGCGATGCGGGTTTCCGCGCCATCGCACCTCCTCACACCTCTATGGTGCCGCAATCGGGGACGCTTGGCAAACCGTGCCCCCCTGCCGCATCGCGTCAAGATCTCGGGGACCGCCGCAAGTCCCCGACCCAGGAAGGGATCGACATATCCAAAGACGGGCGATCGGCATTGCAATGCAGCCTGGCGAGCGCTAACCTGCCCGTGCTGGCGCAGACTCCGAAGGAGAAGGCGATGAAGGTTGTTCCAATTGGAAGCCCAGTCGAGCTACCCGCACCGCCCGGCGCCGAAGAGGCCAAGGCCCAGCCGTACATGATCAACGTAGAGCATCCCCATGGCGTGCAGACCCTGTGGTCGCTGGAGGTGAGCCTGGTGTACGCCGGTGCGGCCGACAGCGAGGAAGACGCCAAGGAACGGACGGCCGAGCTCACCGAACGCCTGCGCGAGATCCTGCCGCAGATGTTACCGCCCGGGGGCTGACCTCACTCCGGTGCGCGCAACCGCCCCCAGATCTCGGGGTTGACCTCGGTCATCCGCGCGGTCACGACCTGGTACACCTCGTCCTGCTCCGTGACCAGACCCCAGTTGTTGTCCTCGCCGTCGAAACGGCCCTCGGGCGGCTGATCGACCCATTCGAACCAGTGGTACCCCACGATCCAGGGATACGAGTGCACGGCTCCCCGCACGTACTCGGCGAAGGCGTCGGCCCGGTCCTGCTGGGTCCCGTACGTGGGGTAGATGAAGGGCCAGGTGTTGGGCAGGCCCGAGTCGGCGGCGCGGAAGCCGTACTCGGTTATCAAGATCGGCTTGTCGATCTCGGCGTGGAGCGCGGCAAAGCCGTCCGCCGGGTCGGGTGCGCCCGACATCTGCATCGCGGTCTCGGCGATGCCCTCGCCGAACACGTAGTTGTTGATCGAGAACACATCCAGGTACGGCTCCGCGGCTCTGAAGACCTCGCCTGCCACGCCGAATCGTAGTAGTCGGCCAGCGTGCCCTCGACCCAGTCGGCGCGGGCCAGGTGCAGGATCGCGCAGTACGGCATGCGCGGCGCCATCAGCTCGAGGTGACTCCAGGCGCCGACCGTGTTGAAGCCCCAGGAGCGCAGCCTCGTCACCGCGGTGTCGGCCCAGTCTTCGAGCGAGTCGTACCTGACGTCGACCGCCTCCTCGTACGCGCGCTGCCCGCTGTCCACTCCTGCGTCGCCGTGGGGGCCGATGCCGTTCACCCCGATGCTGTGAAAGGGGTGGCCCTCGGGCGTGACGAACCACCAGCGGTCGCAGATCTCGTCCACGCGGAAGAAGCCGGTCGCTTCCAGGGCCACGCGCGTGTCTCCCCCGTACGCGTCGAGCACGGGCTCGCCCGCCACGAGCGGGCAGCTCGAATCGCTGTCGCTGTCCGAATCGCTGTCGCTGTCCGAGTCGCTGTCCGTGTCAAGATCCGCGTCGCCCTCGCCGCCCGGATCGCAGCAGATCATCGCACCCGCGAGCGCGCACGGCAGCACCAGTCGGAGAGCGAGTCGAGGACCCGTCATAGTACGACCTCCGACGCCAACACGTCGCGATGATAAGACCTTCGAGCACATCCTCGCAAGCGCGGGCGCCCGCCCGCGCGCTCGTCCTTGACCCCCGCGCGAGGGGCGTGTACCTTTTCCTGCATCGCGCTGATGGGATTCACGGCCTCGCTCCGGCTGTGATGCGATGTCGCGGGTCTGCGCGCCATCCGGTCGTCCCGTCAGCGCTGCAACCGCTCTCTCCCGGAGGTCTGCCATGAGCCTCAGATCGCTGCTCCTGACCGGTTCGAGCATACTCTTGCTGGTCGCCGTCGCCGCGTGCGACACGCAGCTGGCCAAGCAAAATCCGTACGACCCGGACCTGCCCGAGCACCAGAAGGAGCCGGCCACCCTGTCCGGCCAGATCGAGCTCGAGGTCGGCGTGGCGGCCTCGGCCACGGTCGAGGTGCGGCCCGCGGGCAAGAGCACCACGCCCGAGGAGGACGGCAGCTTCCTGATCAGCGACATCTCGCCCGGCACGTACAGCGTGGTGGTCTCGGCGCCCGGCCACAGCACCTGGACCCAGGGCGGCGTGTACTGCGGCGTGGGCCAGCGTGTCGATCTCGGCCGCATCGGCCTGCTCGCCGCACGGGGCTCGATGCAGGGCTCGGTGGTGCTCAAGCTGGACCCGGACAACGACGCGGGCACGCACGGCGGCGCGCTGGTTCACGCCCATGCGGTGTTCGAGGGCCGCCTGGCCGCGGGCGACGCGGGGCAGAGCTCGGTGACCAATCCGGACGGCAGCTGGACCATGACCGGCATGCCCGTGGGCACGTACCAGCTCAACGGGAGCAAGGACGGGTACGCGCCGTCCCCGCCGATCGAGGTCATGGTGACCGAGGACGAGATGGCGCCGGTGGCCGACATGGTGCTGCGCTCGATCACCGGGGTGATCGAGATCGACGGCGGCGAGGTGTACACCAACGACAGCGAAGGCGACGTGATGGTCACGGTGCTGGCCTTCGAGACCGACGAGATGCAGATCTCCGAGGACCCGGAGTTCCCTGATGAAGAGTGGGAGCAGCACAACGCGCAGCGGGAGTGGCGGCTGTCCGCGGGCAACGGCGAGAAGACGGTGTTCATGCGTTTCCGCAACGGGGAGACGTACGAGACGCCGCTGGTCTACGACACGATCGTGCTCGACACCGAGCCGCCCACGGTGGCGTCGGTGCAGATCGCCGGCAACGCCGATCACGTGACCGGCGCTCAGGTGGCGCTGACCCTGCGCGCCGAGGACACGCTCTCCGGGGTGGCCTCGATGCGCACCGCGCTTCAGGGCGAGGACATCCTGGCCCAGCCCTGGGTCGACTTCACCTACCAGCTGGTGGTGGAGCTGCCCGTGGGCCCGGATCCGGACGGCGTGGAGTCCACGGTGCAGGCCCAGTTCCGGGACGGCGCGGGCAACCCGAGTGACGTGGTGGCCGACGCGGTCGTGGTCGACAGCGTGGCGCCGCAGAACGCATCGCTGGTGATCGAGCACGGCGCGGCGCGCACGGCCAGCCGCGACGTGATGCTGACGCTCACCGCCGAGGGTGCCCGCGAGATGAAGGTCAGCAACGACTCGGGCCTGCTGGACGCCGAGTGGCAACCCTTCTCGCCGAGCCTGGGCTGGCGACTGACCGAGAACGACGAGCAGAAGACGGTGTACGCCCGGTTCCGGGACCCGGCGGGCAACCTGACCACGATCGTGGAGGACAGCATCGAGCTCAACACACGGGGCAACCTGTCCGGCCGCTTCCTGCTGGAAGGTGCCGCGGCCGACGGCAACGCGGACATCACCGTGTCGCTGCGCTCTGACCCGCCGCTGACCGTGCCCACGCAGCCGGACGGCAGCTTCGCCCTGCTCGACGTGGCGGTGGGCGCGTACTCGCTGGAGGCGAGCAAGGACGGGTACCGCACGGCGGAGCTGCCGTACTTGGAGGTCGAGCCAGGCGGCTCTCTGGTGCTGGAGCCGCGGACGCTGAGCATGCTGCGGGGCAGCCTGACCGGCAGCGCCACCCGTCAGGGCGCCGGCTCGGAGAAGCACGGTGGCATCCTGGTCGAGGTGCAGGGCTCGGGCAGGAGCACGGTGACCAACTCGGCCGGCGAGTGGACCGTGGACAGTCTGCCGGTGGCGCAGTACGCGGTGCGGGCCTCGGCCGCGGGTTACGAGACGGCAACGGCCTCTGACGTGACCGTGGTGGCGGACACGGCGACGGTGGTGCCGCCCCTGGTGCTGGCACCGGATCCGGGCTCGATCACGGGCTCGGTCACGCTCGAGGGCCTGACCGCGCCGGATCTCGGCATCGCCGAGATCGTGGTGGCGGGCCAGACCGTGTTCTGCGAGGACGACGGCGGCTTCGAGGTGCTCGACGTGCTGGCCGGCACGTACGTGCTGCTGGCACGGGCGCCGGGGTACGGCCCGGTCGAGAAGCTGGTGACGGTGCAGCCGGGAGCGGAGCTCGCGCTGACGGATCCGATCGCGCTGCGCATCGCCCGCGGCCACCTGGTGGGCGCGGCCGAGCTGGAGAACGAGACCGATCACTCGGGGATCGTGATCGCGGTACAGGGCACCGGCCGCTCGGCGGTGACCCTGGAGACCGGCGAGTGGACGATCCGTGACGTGCCCGTGGGCCAGTACACGATCACCGCCTCGGCCCTCGGATTCCACGACGCCCAGGCCACGGATATCACCGTGGTCGCCGAGGACGAGACCGCGGTGCCGTTGCTGACCCTCCTGGCCAATCCGGGCTCGGTGACCGGCGTGGTCGAGCTCGAGGGCGTGGCCGCGGGCCTGTGGGACGGAACCCTGGTGACGATCGAGGGCACGGGCCTGTCCGAGACCACGGCCGGGGACGGAAGCTTCACCTTCAACTCGGTGCCGGCTGGCACGTACCCGCTGACCGCCCGGACCGTTGGCTACGCGGCGGAGCAGACCACGGTCATCGTGCTGCCCGGCGAGCTGGCCGACCCGGTGCTGCTGACGCTGGCGATCGCGCGCGGCGAGATCGCTGGCACGGCCACGCTCGCCGGCGAGACCGACCACAGCGGCATCACCGTCGAGGTCGACGGCCAGGGATACGCGGGCGTGACCGTCAACGACGGGACGTACCGCATCCGCGACGTCCCGGTGGGCACGTACACGCTGACCGCGCGCAAGGAGGACTACACCAGCCGGCCGGTGGGCGCCGTGACCGTGGTCGAGGACCAGACCGTGATTGCTGCCGCCGTGGAGCTGGTGCGCCAGCGCGGTGACTTCGAGATCCTCGAGCGAGCCACGGACGAGCAGGAGTACATCAACGACCCGGCGGTGAAGCTCGAGTTCACCGTGATCCCTCCGGACGCGGCCGACATCTGGATCGCCGAGGATCCGGGTTTCACCACCGGCGTCTGGGAGGTCTTCACCGGCCCGGAGCACGACTACGATCTGCTGGGCGTGGACGGCGTGATCAACGTGTTCGCCAAGTTCCGCGACACGCTGGAGGTGGAGTCATCGGAGTTCACGGCGAGCACTGTGCTCGACCGCGCGCCGCCGCTCGACACTTCCAGCGTGCTGATCGACGACGGCACGGACTACTCGACCAGCCCGATCGGCGAGGTCACGCTGACCCTCGACGGCCGGGACGAGACCAGCGGCATCGGCTGGGTGCAGATCTCGACCGACGGGGCCTTCGACACCGAGGGCGACGACGCGTACAGCCCCACGATCAGCACGCCGGTGGACGGCCCGCTGACCGACGGCCTGAAGACGGTGTGGGTCAAGTTCGTCGATCGCGCCGGCAACCGTAGCGTGCTGCCGGTGAGTGACGCGATCTACCTCGACCGGGCCGTGCCCGTGGATCCGGCGCTGCAGATCAACGGCGGCGCAACCTTCGCCACGGGCGCGCTGGTCACGCTGACCCTGTTCGCCCGCGACGTCTGCACCGTGGGTTACCCCACCGGCGCCTGCGACGCCGGGTACGCCGAGCCGGCGCAAATGATGGTCAGCAACGATCAAGGCTTCCAGGGCGCGCTGTGGGAGGCGTACGCCGTGGACCGCAGCTGGTTCCTCAAGCCCGGGGACGGCGAAAGGAACGTGTATGTCAAGTTCCGCGACGGCGCGGGCAACGACTCGCCGCAGATCTCGGCCGGCATCATCGTGGACGGCACGCCGCCGGGCAGCCCGCAGGTCACGATCCAGGGCGGCGAGGTCACGGGCACGCGCAACGTGACCTTGAGCCTGTCGGCCAACCCCGAGCCCGCCGAGATGATGGTGGCCGAGGGCGGAGATTTCTCGGCCGCGGTCTGGCAGACCTTTGCCTCGACGCGGGCCTTCACGCTGTCCGTGGGCGACGGCCTGAAAACGGTGGCCGCCAAGTTCCGCGACGCCGCGGGCAACGAGAGCCTGGTCGCCGCGGACACGACCACGCTGGACACGGCCGCGCCGGGCGGCTCGCTGTCGATCCTCGAGGGCGATTTCGTTGCGCTTCCGGGCGTCACGCTCGCATTGACCGCCTCGCCGGACGCGACCCGCGTCTGCGTGTACGGCGACGTGGACAGCGCCTGCGATCCGCTGACCGATCCGCTGACCTGGGCTGCCTTCAGCAGCACGCTGGCCGCGGACCTGACCGCCGGTGACGGGGCCAAGACCGCGCGCGTAGTGCTGGCCGACGCGGCCGCCAACAAGGGCACCGAGCTCGCTGCCGCGACCGTGCTGGACGCCTTGGCTCCATCCGGCCTGGCGCTGAGCATTGCCGGCGTGGGCCCGGCCGGGCACACGCGCAGCGCGGCCGTGACCCTGAGCCTGGCCGCGACCGACGCGACGAGCGGTGTGTCCGAGATGATGGTCTCGGAATCGTCCACCTTCGTGGGTGCCGATTACGAGCCCTTTGTCACCGCTCGGGCCTGGACCATCGGGGGCGCGGACGGGACCAACACGGTGTACCTGCGGGTGCGCGATCGGGCCGGGAACTTCGACGACGCCTCGGGTACGATCGAGCTCGACCGCGGCCTGCCGAGCATCGACAGCCTTAGCGCGACCGGCGACAGCGGCGAGCCGGCCGGGTACTCGCTCGACGACTCGGTGCTGCTGAGCTTTACCGCATCCGACGGGCTAGCCCTGCCCCAGGACCTGGACTACTGCCTCGACAACTCCCCGACCTTTGACAATCCGACCTGCGCGGACCTGCCCGCGAGCGGGAGCGTGATCGACCTGGCATGGACCCTGGCCGCGGGCGACGGCCAGCGCCTGGTGTACCTGAAGATCACGGACCCGGCCGGCAACGAGACGATCTCCAGTATCGCGCTCACCGTCGACGGTACCGCACCCACGGGCGCGGCGCTCTCGATCGAGGAGGACGCGGCCGATCCGATCCCGGACAACGGCTACACCCACCGGAGCGCGGTGGTGCTGCACCCGCAGGCGTCCGGCGCGACCTCGATGTGCATCACCGGCGACGTGGCCGCGGCCGTGGACTGCGGCGTGCCGGCCAACTGGATCGCGTACTCCGAGAGCGTGGCCACCACGCTGACCGCGGGTGACGGCGCCAAGCAGGCAGACGTGCGCTTCCGCGACGCGGCAGGCAACGAGACCGCGCCGATCTCGGCGTCGATCGTGTTCGACGGCACCCTGCCCGGCGGCCTGGGCGTGACCATCGCCGGCGAGGGCCCGGCCGGGTACACCCGTGACGTGGGCGTGAGCCTGACGCTGGCCGCCGCTGACGCGACCAGCGGCGTGTACCAGATGATGCTGGCCAACGACGCGCTGTTCACCGGCGCCGAGTGGCAGCCCTTCAGCGGCGGCGCGGCCTGGACCCTGCCCGGTCCGGACGGGGACAACACGGTGTACTTCAAGGTCCGCGATCGGGCCGGCAACGAGGCCGGCGCGACCAGCTCGATCGTGCTCGATCGCGCCGCGCCGACCATCTCCAGCCTGATGATCAACGGCGGCGCCGCGTACACGGCGTCTGCCGACGTGTCGCTGGATCTGGTGGCCGACGACACGCTCACGGTCAAGGCCGATCTTTTCCTGTGCCTGGCCAACGAGCCCAACTTCGTGGCGCCGGACTGCGCGGCCGTGCCCGACCTCACCGGGTACGCCTGGACCCTTGCTGCGGGCGACGGCGACAAGACGGTGTACGCGCGAGTGACCGACGAGGCGGGTCATGTCAGCGAGCGCAGCGCCGCTATCCTACTCGACAGCGAGGCGCCCACCGGCGGCACGCTGGTGATCGACGGCGGAGAGTACACGAACGCGGCGAACGTGAACCTGAGTCTCTCTGCGGCAGGCGCGGCCGAAATGTGCCTGTACGGCGACATTACCTCGCCCTGCGACGAGTTGATCGACGCACACTGGAGCCCCTTCGGCACCTCGGCTTCCGTCGTGCTGAATGGCGGCGACGGGCTGAACACGGTGCGGGTGAAGTACCGCGACGCCGCCAAGAATGTCACCGGCGAGGCATGGGACACGGTGACCCTCGACGGCACCGACCCGTCGGTCACGGTGACCGTGCTCGGCACCGGACCGAGCGGCTTCTCCCGCACCGCGGATGTGACCCTGCAGATCTCTGCCAGCGACGCCACCAGCGGCGTGGCCGAGATGATGGTCACCGACGCGGCTTGCGGCGGCGGTTCCTGGGAGGGCCTGGCCTCGGTGCGCAGCTGGACCCTGCCCGGCCCGGACGGCGGCCAGACGGTGTGCGTGCGCGTCCGCGATCGAGCAGGCAACACCGGCGACGGCAACGGAGTCGTGATCCTCGACCGCCAGGCACCGACCTTCACGGCGGTGCTGACCCTGGCCGGCAACAACGGCGAGCCCATCGGATATTCGGGCGACGCTGAAGTCGACCTCGGCTTCACGGTCTGGGACGACGTGGACGCGGCCGACGATCTCGACTACTGGCTGGCCAACGATCCGAGCTTCTCTGGGGCTATGCGAACCGACGTGCCCGCCGGCGGCGCGGTGGCCACGACCTGGACCCTGCTCACCGGTGAAGGCGCGCGCACGGCTTTCGCCAAGATCACGGACCAGGCCGGCAACGAGGTCACGGGCAGCGCCAGCATCGTGGTCGACAGCGAAGCCCCGATGGGCGGAGGGCTCAGCATCATCGACGCCGACTCGATCCCGGACAACGGGTACACCAACGCCACGAGCGTGACCGTGAGCACCCCGGCCGCGGGCGCCAGCGACCGCTGCGTGTACGGCGACCTGGTCGGGGCGGTGGTCTGCACCTGGGAGGGCTCGTACTCGCCGAGTGCGCTGGTCGATCTCGACACGGCGACGAACGGCACCAAGACGATCAACGTGCAGTACCGCGACGCGGCGGGCAACGTGGCCGGGCCGTACGCGGCCACGATCGAGTACGACGGCACCGATCCGGGAACCGCCAGCGTATCGATCGACGGCGGGGCGTCCCACGTCAGCGAGGCCGTGGTCACGCTGACCCTGGCCGCTTCGGACGCGGGCTCGGGCATCGTGCAGATGCGTCTGGCCAACGGTGCGGTGCCGAGTGGGGACTGGGAGCCATACTCCACGGGCCGCTCCTGGACCCTGGCCGCGGGCGCGGACGGCAACCGTGACGTCACGGTGCAGTTCCGCGACCGGGCCGGCAACATGGCATCGGACACGGCGTCGACCACGCTCGATACGGGCGATCCCACGATCACGACATTCAGCGCCGTGGGCAACGACGGCGAGCCGGCCGGATTCACCCATGACACCGCGATCGACGTCACGCTCACGGCCACCGACGTGAGCGACGGGACCGAGCTAGATTACTGCGTGGCCAACAACGCCAGCTTCGACGGCGCCCAGTGCGGCGACCTGGCCGCGGGCATGCCGCACACGATCGCCATCGCCGACTGGACCCTGGGCACGGGCGACGGCACCAAGACCCTGCACGCCAGGGTCTGGGACCGCGCCGGCAACGAGACCCTGGACACGGTGGAGATCGTGCTCGACAGCGAGGGCCCGACCGGCGGCGCGATCTCGCTCACCGAGGACGCGCTCGACCCGATCCCGGGCAACGGGTACACCAACGTGGCCGCGATCACGGCCAACACCCCGGTTTCGGGCGCCACGGACCGCTGCGTGTACGGCGATCTGGTGGGCGCCGCGGCCTGCGTGTGGGAGGGCAGCTACGCCGAGACCAGGGCCGTGACCCTCACCGCGGGTAACGGCACCAAGACCGTGAACGTGCAGTACCGCGACGCGGCCGGTCACGTGGCCGGGCCGTACTCGACCACGATCGAGTACGACGGCACCAATCCCTCCTCGGCCTCGGTGCTGATCGACGGCTCGGCTGCCGGAGGGTACGTGGACGACGACGTGGTCACGCTGACCCTCTCCTCGTCTGACGCGGACTCGGGCATCCTGGAGATGCGCGTCGCCAACGGCGTGGCCGCAGGCGGCGACTGGGAGCCATACTCAACGGGCCGCTCGTGGATCCTTGCCGTCGGCGCGAACGGCAACCGCGACGTGACCGTTCAGTTCCGCGACCGCGCGGGCAACACGCTTTCGGACACGGCGAGCACCACCCTGGACACGGCCGCGCCGAGCCTGACGTCCCTGACCGTGACCGGTGACGGCGGCGAGCCGGCCGGATACTCCAACGACAGCACGGTCACCGTGACCGTGGACGGCACGGACGTGATCGCGCCAGCCAGTGTCAATGCCTGCGTGGCCAACAACGCCGGTTTCGACGACGCCAACTGCGGCCTGCTGGTGGCGGGCACGCGCACGATCAACAGCTTCGACCTCGGCGCGGGCGAGGGCGCCAAGGTGGTGTACGCCCGGCTCACCGACCTGGCCGGCAACACGGTGCTGGACACGGCGGGCATCGTGGTCGACGGCGAGGCGCCGGTGGGCGCGAGCATCACGCTGGAGGAGCTCGCTCCAGACCCGATCCTCGGCAACGGGTACACCGACCAGACCACGGTCACCGCACACCTGACCGTGGTCGGCGCGACCGAGCAGTGCGTGTACCTCGACGGCATCGGCTCCTGCTCCTGGGAGAGCCCGGTCACCGCCACCAAGACCGTCACCGTCTCCACCGGCGGCGCCGGGATGAAGACGGTCAAGGCCGAGTTCCGCGACGCCGCCGGGCTCACCGTGGGCCCGGTGCAGGCACAGGTGTACTACGACAACACGGATCCGCCGGTGCCCACGCTGTTGATCGACGGATCCGCCTCGGGCGGGTACGTGGACGACGAGGTGGTCACGCTGACCATCGCGGCCACCGACGCGGACTCGGGCATCCTGCAGATGCGCGCGGCCAACGGCGGCTCGGCCGCGGCCGCGGACTGGGAGGGCTATTCCACGGGCCGCTCGTGGACCCTCGACGCGGGCGCCGACGGCGGCAAGCAGGTCACCCTGGAGGTGATGGACCGGGCCGGCAACACCCGGTCGGTCACGGCGAGCACCACGCTTGACCGCGCCGCGCCCAGCGTCACCGGCCTGACCGTGACCGGCAACGGCGGTGAGCCGGCCGGGTACTCGTACGACAGCACGGTGAACGTGACCGTGGACGGCACCGACGTGATCGCGCCGGCCAATGTCACCGCCTGCGTGGCCAGCAACGCGGGCTTCGACGACGCGGACTGCGGCCTGCTCGTGGCGGGCACGCGCACCGTGCTGGGCTTCGACCTCGGGCCGGGCGACGCCACCAAGGTGGTCTATGTCAGGCTCACCGATCCAGCGGGCAACCAGGCGCTGGACACGGCCACGATCGAGGTCGACTCCGAGAACCCGAGCGGCGCGGGCATCACGCTCGAGGAACTGGCCCCGGATCCGCTGCTGGGTAACGGGTACACCAACCAGGGCACGGTCACCGCGCATCTCGCCGTGGCCGGGGCCTCGGAGCAGTGCGTGTACCTCGACGGCATCGGCTCCTGCTCCTGGGAGAGCCCGGTCACCGCGACCAAGGACGTGACCGTGTCCACCGGCGGCGCCGGGATGAAGACGGTCAAGGCCGAGTTCCGCGACGCCGCGGGCCACACCGTGGGCCCGGTGTCGGCGCAGGTGTACTACGACGCCACCAATCCTCCCGTTCCCACGCTGCTGATCGACGGCTCGGCCTCGGGCGGGTACGTGGACGACGAGGTGGTCACGCTGACGATCACGGCCACGGACGCGGACTCCGGGATCTATCAGATGCGCGTGGCCAACGGCGGCTCGGCCGCGGCCGCCCCGTGGGAGGCGTACACCACGGGCCGCTCGTGGACCCTCGACGCGGGCGCCGACGGCGGCAAGCAGGTCACCATTGATGTGCGCGACTACGCGGGCAATCCGCGCTCGGTGATCGCGAGCACCACGCTCGACCGCGCCGCGCCGACCTTCACCTCGCTGACCGCGGTGGGCAACAACGGCGCGGGCGAGCCGGCCGGGTACTCGTACGACAATACCGTGGACGTGACCATCGTGGGCACCGACGTGATCTCGCCGGCTAACGTCACCGCCTGCGTGGCCAACAACGCCAGCTTCGACAACGCGGACTGCGGCCTGCTCGTGGCGGGCACGCGCGTGATATCCGGCTTCGACCTCGGCGCCGGTGACGGGAGCAAGGTGGCGTACGCCAGGCTCACCGACCCGGCGGGCAACCAGGCGCTCGATACCCAGGGCATCGTGGTCGACTCCGAGGCGCCGTCGCCGAGCCAGGTCACGCTCACCGAGGACGCGCTGGATCCGATCCCGGGCAACGGGTACACCAACCAGACCAGCATCACGGTCAACACGCCCGCCTCGGGCGCAGCCCAGATGTGCATCACCGGCGATATCGCGAGCGCGCCCAACTGCGTGGGCGTGGGCTGGGAGGCCCACCTCCAGTCCAAGGTGGTTAGCCTGGAGGCCCCCAACGGGAGCAAGACGATCCAGGTCTACTACCGCGACGCGGCGATGCACCAGGTGGGCCCGTACGAGGCCGCTGTGTACTTCGACGTGACCGATCCGGACCTGGCCGACGTGGAGATCGAGGAAAGCGCGGACTGGGCCGGGTACGTCAACAACCCCAACGTGAACCTGGCGCTGGACGCCCACGACGATGGCTCGGGCATCCTGGAGATGCGCATCGCCAACGGCGCTACATCGGGCGGAGACTGGCAGCCGTACGCCACGGGCGCCTTCTGGACCCTAGCCGTGGGGATCGACGGCAACCGCAGCGTCACGGTGGAATTCCGCGATCGCGCGGGCAACACCGACGACGACACGGCCACCGTGTTCCTCGACACCACGGCGCCGACCAGCATCGGCGTGGCACTCAACAGCGGCGCCGAGTACGTCAACGACCGGAACGTCACACTGGACACCGATGCCACGAACGCCGATGAGATGTGCGTGTACGAGCTGGAGGGAGGCTCGGGATGCGTGTGGATGCCCTATGCGAATTCACTCGCGTTCGCGCTCACGGACTTCGACGGGCTGAAGACGATCTACGCCGAGTACAGGGACTTTGCAGGCAACGTGGCCGGGCCGACCACGACCCAGGTCTATCTCGATCGTCTTCCACCGTACAACGAGTTCGTGGAAATCGACGGTGGCGCCGTGGCCACGGCAAGCACCACGGTCACCCTGTCGCTGTTCGCCGAAGATGACACGCTGGGCGCCACCGAGATGCGGATTGACAACACCCCGCTGATGGCCAACCCGTGGATCCCGTACGCCACGAGCAAGCTGTGGACGCTGTCGCCGGGCGACGGCGTTAAGGCCGTGTTCGCACAGTTCCGGGACGTGGCCGATAACCAGGGTTCGGTCGTCACTGACGACATCGTGCTCGACACAGTGGGCCCATTTCCGGTCACGGTCGTGGCCACGGGCAACGATGGCGAGCCGGGCGGGTACTCCAAGGACGACTCGGTGACGGTCACGGTGACGGCCACCGACGGGATGTTCCCGGACACGATGCAGGCCTGCGTGGCCAACGACGCCAGCTTCGACGGAGCAGTTTGCGGGCTGATGCTGCCCGCCGGTCCAATGATTTACGAGTTCGTGACTGATCCCTTCATGCTCTTCCAGGGCGACGGCCTGCGCACGGTGTATGCCCGGGTCACCGACGAGCTGGGCAACGCCACCGAGGCCAGCGCCAACATCACCGTGGACAGCCTGCCGCCGGAGAACCCGACGGCCACCATCGAGGAGAACGACAGCCGCCCGGACAACGGGTACACCAACGACCTGGACGTCACGATCCATCTCTCGGCCTCGGGCGCCGACGCGTACTGTATCATGGGCATGGTTGATGTAGCTCCCCCGCCGAACTGCAACGATCCGCTCGATCCCAACTGGCTCTCGCCGGTTCCCGCCAGCGTCAACGTGACCCTGGTCGACCTCGCCGGGCCGCACGGGCTCGAGGTCCACTACCGCGACGTGGCGGGCAATCCGGTGTTCGTCCCGGCCTTTGGCACCGACACCGGCATGGACCTGGTGTACGACCACGCCAACCCGGGCCTGTGCGATCTGTTCATCACAGGCACGACCCTCGACCTCGCCGACACGCCGCAGGACGACGTCGCCACCACGATCTACACCGACGTTCGGCTGACCCTCTCGATGGACGACGCGGACAGCCCGATCACCCAGTTCAAGGTCAGCAACGACTGGGCCTTCGGCGGCGCCACCTGGCGCGAGTACATCATCCCCGAAGTCGAGTCGTGGCTGCTGCCCGGAGGCGCGGCCGACGGCGAGCCGCGCACGACGTACCTGCGCTGCCGCGACGCGGCCGACAACTACAGCGACACCAGCGACGGGATCATCCTCGACAACGTGGGCCCGGCCGCGCCGAGCGTGGCGATCGACGCCGGAGCCCAGTACACCACCGACATCGAGGTCGAGCTGACGTTGACGGCCGAGGTGGGCACACCCTTTGCCCGCTGGGCCACCACGCCCCTGATCGGCGGCGTCTGGCAACCCGCACCCTGGGGGCCGCCCAAGCCGCTCGTGGACCTGATGACGACGGACGAATGGAACACGGTGTACGCCGAGTTCCGCGACAATGCGGGCAACCGCTCGGCGCTGGTGAGCGACACCATCTTCTGGGACAACACCAACCCGATGCCGCCAGTCAACCCGGTGACGCCGGGTAACTTCGTCGTGGCCGACAACACCTACTACGTGGACACGCTCACGCCCACGCTGAGCTGGGAGCCCAGCCCGTCCACCGACGTGGACCACTACACGGTCACGCTGACCCGCGACCCCTTCGGCCTGAACATCATCACCTCGTATAACACCTCGTCGCTCAGCTTCGGCACGCCGGCGCTCACCGAGGACCTGTACTGGTGGAACGTCAAGGCCGTGGACGCGGCCGGGCGCGAGAGCGGCGTGGTCAACGGCGGCGACTTCTTCTGCGACGTGACCCCGCCGAGCACGCCGCGCTTCGCCTCGGTGGCGAACTGGGTGCAGAACCTGGCCGATCATCCGGTCACCTGCAGCGCGGACAACCTGATCCCGATCGACCTGGCCGTGACCTCGACCGACGGGGAGGGCAACTTCGACACCTACGAGATCTCCGGCGGCCACACCATCGCCGGCGCGCAGCCCTGCGCCCCGCTGTGGGACTACACCGATGCGCAGCCGTACGTGTTCGACGCGGACACGATCAACTTCTTCCTGCTGGAGAACACCGAGGACACGCTGCGCGTGCGCGGCCGCGACAAGGCGGGCAATATCTCCAGCGAGGACTTCATCGTGATGGCCGAGGACAGCAACCCGCCGACCAATCCGGTGCTGGCCGCCCTGCCCTACAGCGAGTCCGGCGGCACGTACTACCTCAACGACAACAGCGTCACCGTGAACATCGGCGTGCACAGCGTGGACGCCGAGGACCACTTCGACCGGTACGAGAGCTGCCGCTGCGCGGCCGCGCCCTGCGACGGACCGGGCGAGTGCCTCGACGCGGGCGGCACCTGGATTGAGAGCGCCTCGCCGGCGTCGGTGACCTTCGACCTCTCCGGGCTGCAGGACCAGGCCAGCATCCTGCTGGTACGCGGCTGCGACCTGGCCGACAACTGCTCGGCGCCCGACGTGGCGGCCGACGGCGTGTCGATCGTGGAGGACTCCACGCCGCCCTCGGCGCCGAGCATCGCGCCAGGCATGCGCGTGGTCAATGCGCGATCGGCCAACATCTTCGTCACCGAGTTCAGCACAGACAACTTCCTGCTCGACCGGTACCAGGTGTACGGCGGGCTAAACACCGAGTGGACCGACCTGCCCTCGGGCGCGACCGTGGCCGAGGTGCCGCTGGTGCCCGACCGCGAGAACGTGATCCAGGTCCGCGGCGTGGACATGGCGGGCAACGTGGGCACGGCTTCCTTCCCGTCCGAGATCACCGAGGTCTCCACGCTCAAGATCACTCCCGAGCCTACCACCAGCGCGCTGCGGCCGCGCTGCTTCGGCGATCGCGCGGTGTGGTACGAGACGAGCGGCGGAGCCTTGCGTGTCGGTATTCAGATGCTGGATCTCGCGACGATGACCGAGCACTACCTGGCAAACACCACGAGCGATCGGTACCCGGACATCCACCGCGACTTCGTGGTCTGGGAGAACACGGGAGGAGGCGGCCAGCTGATGATGCAGAACCTGCGCCTGCCGCTCGCCAGCGGACCGCACAACCTGGGCGCCGGCATCCGGCGGCCGGTGGTGACGATGAACTGGACCACCGGCGCGGCCGGGGCCAACGACGTGGTGACCGCGTTTCAGACGACCACCGGACGCACCACGGCGATGATCGAGTACTGTGACATCAGCGTCTGCCTCGATGCGCCCTGTGCTGTGAGCTGCCCCGCAACGGGTGTGGCCGTCACCACGGCCGGCAACTTCGCGGCACGCATAGCGGGCGACAAGATCATCTACTCGGACGACCGAGGCAACCCCAACGAGGATCTCGAGATGTACACCCTGGGCCAACCGGTCGACTCGGGCCAGAAGGTCAACCAGAGCGGATTGCCCACGAACATCTCGCCATTCCCGAACGACCCGGGCTACGACATCTGGAACAACCTGATCGTCTGGACCGAGAATGTCGTGATCGGCGACGCGGCGGTGGTCCTCCGCGACACCGGACTCGGAGCGCCGGTCAAGATCGAGCAGGAGGACTCGGTGCTCTGGCCCGCGATCTTCGGCGACCACGTGGTGTGGTACGACGCCCGGCAGGGCAACCAGGACATCTATCACCTCGACATGACGGGGAGCGGAGAGGAGTCGCTGGTGCAGGAGGCGAGCGACCAGGTGCGACCCGACGTCTGCGGGCACCGCGTGGTGTGGCAGGATCCACGAACAGACATGGCCGATACCAACAACATCTACATGGCCGACGTGTCCAGCGAGCGCTGGGTCACGATCAACTCCAGCAAGCAGCAGCGGCCCGAGATCTGGAATGACCGCATTGTGTACCAGGACGACCGCGGCGCGAGCTACAATATCTGGATGTTCGAGCGCAACGTCGGCGAGACGGTGCTCGTCAGCGGCTCCGGCGACCAGATTACTCCCGACATCTGGGACCAGTACATGGTGTACCGCGACCAGGTCGGCGTCAGCGACCACATCTACCTCTGCGACGTTACCGACTGCGAGAACACCAAGCTCCAGGTCGACACCGACACCGGCCGCACCGAACCCGGTGGCGTGACGCGCAGCGAGCCGAGGATCTTCGGAGACACCATCGTCTGGCGGGACAACCGCATCGCCGGCGAGTTCCACCTGTACACGGCCACGTACACCACCGGCCCGCTGGCCGTGAACCCGGACGTCCGCATCACGAATGCGGGCGTATCGGGCACGTCCGCCCAGTACCCGCAGATCACCGACGGCGGACGGATCGTGTTCGTCAACATGGGGCTCGACGCCACGGGCGATATCTGGCTCTACGATCCCGCCGCGCTCTGCGGCGGGGCCGAGTGTTTCGTCAAGGGCGCGGACGCCACCCGCCAGGGCTATCCCGACGTGTACTGGGATGCGAGCACGTACCGCATCGTGTACGAGGAGGGACTCGACGGCACGGGCAAGGAGATCTACATGATGGAGCCCGGCGCGGACGGTAACTTCGGCACCGCCGACGACGTGGAGACGATGATCGCGGGCACGCCCGGGTACTACGTGGGCAGCTTCGACCACAACTGGCCGCGCATCTGGAACGACTGGGTGGTATGGTCAGACGAGCGCAACGTAGGCTCGATCAACGTCAATGACATCTTCCTCTACGACATCGAGAGCCGCGCCGAGTATCGCATCACCCCGCTGACGCTGGGCTCGTACAAGGCGTACTACCCGATGGTGCACGGCCACGACGTGGTGTGGCAGGACGACCGCATGGGCTGGGACCAGAACTACGACATCTACTGGTGGACGCCCGACACCGACTGAACAGACGACCAGCCGCACATTTGCTTGACAGGCCGACCGGATCGGTGTGATCTTGCTCCCGCTCTTTGCGACCGAGACAGAGCTTGGAGACGGCGTCAGCCGAATTCGGGGGAATCTCCAATTCACAACGTAATTATCAGTACTTGATTCATAGGAGCGGGTCCCGCCCGCAACCGAGAAGGAGGGCCAGGCATGGCGATCGAGCAGTGGAAGTACGATGGACTCGCGCTTGACGGGACCACCGAGGTCGAGCCCGACGAGACGACCGACAGCCTGCTGCCGCCCGGTGGGCGCTGGAGCAAGGCAACCGCCGGCGGGCCGACCACGACCGTGGCCGACGACCCATCTGCCAATAACAACAAGACCTTGCAGATCACGGACGGCAGCCACGCCGCCACCTGCGCCTTCACCCGCGAGACCGTGCACCTGCCCGGCACCGCACCCGGCAACACGGCCAAGCTCACCGCCCGGCTCAAGGTGGACACGCCGAGCGGCGCGCCCGAGTTCCAGGGCGGCACCCTGGGCGTGTTCATGGAGATCGACGACGGCACGAGCCGGCTCTACATGTGTCTGCTCAATCCCGATTTCGCGAGCGGCGCCGACCCCGAGGTGGGCATCGCCGGCGCAGGCGCGCTCAACTCGCACGGTACGTACACCACGGACATCCACTACTGGGACGACGGCGCGTATCACACCTACGAGCTGACCCGCAACGCGGACGGCTCGGCCACGCTGGACGTGGACAGCGGCAGCGTGGTGATCAACGTGCCCGCGGGTAGCCTGCAGCCCACCAGCGGCACCAAGCGCTTCGGCTTCGGCTGCGCGCCGGACGGGATCAGCACCGCGTACTGGGACGAGGTGACCTTCGAGAGCGACGGCACCCCGGTCAACGACACCTGGCTGCGCGAGACGAACGCCGACACCGGTGACGGTACCGTCCCCGGCGACCCGAACCCCTTCGACATCATCGTGCACGACCTGGGCAGCGGGGCCAGCCCGGCCGCGCCGCCGGCCGACCCGGCGGCGGAGTACCCGCTCGCGGGCGACCAGTACGGCGTGGCCACGCTGGAGACCAACGCCTCGGGCGGCACGCTGGCCGACAACACCGTGTTCGTGCGCGTGCGCAACCGCGGCAGCGACACGATGGCCGACGTGCGCGTGCGGCTCTACCTGGTGCCCGACGCCGACCTCGGCGACCCCGCATCGTGGGCCGGCAACGGGTACGAGCTCACCGCCCCGGGCGGCGTGCCGCTGGCCCACCCGGGCGCGAGCCTGAACGCGGGCGCTCTCGGCTTCACCGCGGCCACCAGCTTCGCCAACAGCGACAGCGTGGGCACCACGCTCAACCTGGTGGCCGTGGTCTGTGACCCGGCCGAGCTGTCCGACCCGCGACCCGCGGACCTGTTCCGCGACGGCATCACCTTTGCCGACCTGCTGTTGAGCAACAACGTCTGCCGCAAGACCGTGACCGTGCAGGATGCCTTCGGCCTGCCGACGCTCACCGTCTCCACTAACCTCGACCCGCTGCCGGCCACCACCACCCAGGGCGACATCACCGTGACCGCCACCTCGGCCCTGCCGCCCAACCACCGGCTCGAGGCCAGCGCGGACGGCACGAACTGGGTCCAGGCCGCCAACGGGCCCGACTACGACCAGGTCACCGTGACCCTGGCCTACGGCGCGCAGGACATCTTCGCCCGCACGATGGACATGGGCACCAGCACGCCCACCTCCCCGATCACGGTCGGGCCGGTCACCCGTGAGCTCGACCCGGCCCAGCTCTCCACCGATCTCGACCCGCTGCCGACCACCACCACCCAGGGCGACATCACCGTGACCTTTGGCGGCAGCTTCCCGGCCAACGTCAAGCTCGAGGTCAGCGTGGACGGCAGCAGCTGGACCACGGCCGCCAACGGGCCGGACTACGACCAGGTCACCGTGCCGCTGGAGTACGGCGCCCAGGACGTGCTGGCCCGCACCTACGAGGACGGCAGCGGCATCACCTCCCCGGGGGTGATCATCGGGCCGGCCACGCGGCAGCTCGACCTGGCCGATCTGAGCACCGACGTCGATCCGCTGCCCGCGACCACCGATCAGGACACCGTCACCGTGACGTACAGCGGCTCGGCCTTCAGCTCCGGCGTCAAGCTCGAGGTGAGCACCGACGGATCGACCTGGATCCGCGCCACCAACGGGCCGGGGTACGACGAGGTCTCGGCACCCCTGGCCTACGGCACCCAGACGCTGCAGGCGCGCACCTTCAACGAGAACGCGGGCGACTTCTCTCCGCCGCGCACCCTCGGCACGGTGCACCGCGAGCTCGACCTCTCGCTGCTGTCGACCGACCTCGACCCGCTGCCGGCCACCACCGCCCAGGACACGGTCACGGTGACCTTCACCGGCGGCGCGATGCCCGCGGGCTTCCGGCTCGAGGTCAGCACCGACAGCACCACCTGGATCCAGGCCAGCAACGGGCCGGACTACAACCAGGTCATTGCACCGCTGGCCTACGGCAGCCAGCTGGTCCAGGCCCGCACCTGGGACACCGGCTCCAGCACGTACTCCAACCCGGTGACCGTGGGCACGGTCCACCGCGAGCTCGACCTGGCGGATCTCAGTACCAACCCGGGGCCCCTGCCGCAGACCACCACCGGCGGCTCGATCACGGTCACGTACAGCGGCACCGCCTTTGCCACCGATGTCAAGCTCGAGGTCAGCCTCGACGGATCCACCTGGACCCGCGCCACCAACGGGCCGGGGTACGACCAGGTGACCATGACCCTGATCCACGGCGCCCAGGTGGTGCAGGCCCGCACCTTTGACGAGGCCGCGGGCACGCCCTCCCCGGCCGTGACCCTGGGCACGATCACCCGCCAGCTCGACCTGAGCGATCTCACCACAAATCCCGGCCCGCTGCCGGTGACCACGATCGCGGATACGATCACCGTGGACTACAGCGGCACCGCGTTTGCCGCGGACATCAAGCTCGAGGTCAGCCTCGACGGCTCCAGCTGGACCCGCGCCACCAACGGGCCGGGGTACGACCAGGTCAGCATGACGCTGAGCTTCGGCACCCAGACCGTGCAGGCTCGCACCTTCAACGAGGCCGCGGGCGACTTCTCGCCGCCCGTGACCCTGGGCACGATCACCCGCCAGCTCGACGCGGCCCAGCTCTCGACGAATCCCGGACCGCTGCCGCTGACCACCGACGCCACCACGATCGACGTGATCTACAGCGCCGCGCTGCCGGCGGGGGTGACCTTCCAGGCCAGCCTCGACGGTATCAGCTGGACCTCGGCCGCGGCCGGACCGCCGTACACCGTCGCGCTGGGCCTGGCCTTTGGCCCGCAGACCGTGTACGCGCGCACGATCGACCTCGCCATGATCGCCTCGCCCACGATCAACCTCGGCGTGGTCACCGCCCGGCCCTGGGATCCGATCGTGACGTACGTGCAGAACAACGTGTTCGACGACAGCATCGACTTCACCGTGACCAATCCCCAGACCGACACCGAGGTCGAGTACAGCATCGACAACGGCGGCTCCTGGCAGACCCTGCCCGCGACCTACATCTTCCCGGCCCCGGGCACGCTCGACTTCTACTTCCGCAGCCGGACGACCGTGGCGCCGCTGGTGTATTCCAACGAGGTCGGCCCGACCACGATCAGCTACGTGCAGGCCGGACCGAACCAGCCCGACTTCTGGATCCGCGACAACTTCTCCGATCCCGGCGATGGGACCGGCTCGGGCACGATGTGGCGCAGCCCGGACATCATCGTCTATGACCTGGGCAACACCGCCAGCCCCAGCCCGGCGCCATGGCCCGACTCGGCCGCGGCCACCGCGGCCAACCCCAACCCCAACGCGGCGAACACGTACAACAAGTTCGAGGTCGGCAACGTCAACTACCTGTACGTGCGGGTGTGGAACCGCGGCAACGTCGACTGGCTGGCCAAGGTGCGGCTGTACGTCTGTACCAGCTCGACGCTCTCGAGCATCACCAGCTGGCTGATGCTCAACCCCGGCGACCTGGCCGAGACGATCCCGGCCAACAGCTCGATGGTGGTCGGCCCGTTCACCGTGCGACCCGAGGACCTGTGGGGCGGCAACGTCAACGACGCGCTCAACTTCTCGGGGCACTACTGCTGCTTTGGCGTGGCGTACACCGACGACCCGCTGCTCGACCCGATCCCGAGCGAGTTGGTGACCCCGCCCCCATCGCTCAACGTGGGCCAGTGGGTCAAGAACGACAACAGCGTGGCCTGGAAGAACCTCAACCAGATCGATGTGCTGACCAACGCCAGCTCGCGGACCATCCGCAGCGGCATCGCGGACGGCGGCACGGGTAGCGTCAACCGCGTCGAGCTGCTCGCCGAGGGCCTGCCCGCCGGCGCCACGGTGACCCTCACCCTGCCCGAAGCTCATCTCACGAGTGCCGGCGAGCAGCTCGAGCTGGAGAACCTGCGCAAGGCGACCCTCACGCCGAAGAAGCTCTGGCCGCAGGCCTTCGTCCCCGAGTACGGCAAGGCACCGCGGGCGACCGGGCTCGCCGCTGCGGCGCGCAAGCTGCGCGGCCTCAAGCTGCTCCAGCCCCAGGAGAACATCACCGGCCGTCTGCTGCGCGGCGTGGTGGACGGGATCCCGCTCGCGCCGGGCGAGGAGCTGGAGGTGCTGATCCAGGTCAACATACCCAAGGGGCTGCCCACCACGCCCTGCAACAAGTTCCTCGTCTCGCTGGTGCAGTACATGAACGGCCAGTTCGCCGGCCGCGACAACTACGACGTCTTCCCCACCGACTGGGACCAGGTCGACTTCCTCGCCAGCAAGAGCAAGCACCTGGTGCACGAGCGGGCGTGCCCGCTGGCCGAGCGCATCCCGATCAGGGATCGCGAGGCCTTCCGCACGCTGGGCGATGCGCGCCGCGCCGGGTACGACCGGGCGGCGTGCTGCCTCGGCGAGAAGACGCTCCCCGGCGAGCTGTCGCCGAACCTGCTGGAGCACCTGCTGAACCTGGTCAACGGGGCCCGGGCGGCCAAGTCGATCGCGGATGTGCTGAGAATCGGCGGCGCGCCCCGCGGCCGCGGTGCAGGCTCGACCCGTGACCTGGCCCTGGCGCTGATGCGTCGGCGCAAGCGGCGCGGTCCCTTTGGCTCGGCCGAGGCCCTGCTCGAGGCGCCCGGCTTCGACGAGGACGGCTTCGCCTGCCTGGCGGCCGGCATGAAGCGCCTGCGCAGCGGCGAGCGACGGGTGCCGACCGGTTTCCACAAGACGCGCCAGGCCGGCGTGCGTGCGACCGGCAAGGCCCGGGACGCGGCCGCGCGCAAGGCCGACCGGGCGTTGAAGCGAGCGGCGAACAAGCGGAACAAGGACAACGCCGGTCGCTTCGAGCGGCTCAACCGCGCGATGATCGCCAAGGTGCGCAAGGAGGCGCAGGCGGCCCGGGTCAAGGCCCAGGACGGGCCGAACGTGCTCGCCGGCCGCGTGGTCGACCGGCGGCGCGGCACGCCGCTGGTCGGGTTCTCGGTAGAGGCGTACGATCGCGGCTGGCACGACAACGACCTGCTCGGCGGCTGCGCCACGGACGAGAAGGGCAACTTCGAGATCCGCTACTCGCAGCAGGACTTCCGCCGCGGCGCGCTGGACGGGCGCGTGCGGCCTGACATCGCGCTGCGCGTGCTCGCGCCGAACGGCGAGGTGGTTCACGAGGCGCCCGAGGCCGAAGGGCACGCCGCCCCGCGAGTGAGACTGACGCTGAAGGTCGACGCCGGGCGCTCCGCGCGCAAGGGCTACCGTATCGAGGGCCGGGTCCGCCCCCAGGGCCGCGGACGGTCCGCGGCCGGCCTGCAGGTCGCGGCCCACGGCTGGTCTCTGCTCGACGACGACGCGCCGCTGGGCGCGGCCTGGACCGATCGCCAGGGTCGCTTCGTGATGGTCATCGCGGAGGAGGAGGCGGAGCGCGGCCTGTTCGGCGCCTTCGAAGACGCCCCGGACCTGTTCATCGAGGTGGCCGACCGGCGCGGTCGCATGCTCGGCGGCTCCGAGGTCTGGAAGAGTGCGGGCCCGGTCCAGAGGGTCGAGGTTTACATCTGATGAGGCAGTGCGAGCCTTGCTCGCAGCGGAGAGACAGCTATCCGGAGCCCGCCATGCGGGGCTGGTGAGCAAGACCGCGGATCAACACGGGGTCCGGAGCCGGCGTGGCCGGGCCCGGAAAAGATAGACCGAGCTACTGGGCCTTCTTGGCCTCTTCCTCGGCCTGCTTCTTGGCGTCCTCGATCATCTTGTTCAGGTCCATGCCGCCACCCTGGTTGGCCTCGTCCATGGCCTCCTTGAAGGCGCCCTCCATCATGCTGGTCGCCTCGGACACGGCCATGATCGTGGCGATCTGCACGTACAGGCCGAGGATCAGGGCGATCACGCTCAGCACCAGACCGGCGATGCCCAGGCCCTTCTTCTCACCCTTGAGAGCCAGCGCACCGAGGATCGCGCCGACCACGGCGAGAACCACGCCGAGCCAGCCGATGCCCGGAATCCACGAAAGAACAACGCCCAGGATACCGAGAATAAGTGCTGCAATGCCCATTCGGAAGCCCTCCTTTTACTAACCTGCGCTCTAGAAGCTGATCATTGGCGTGCACCCTGCCAGACTGCCGCCCGAACTGCAAGCGAAAAAATGTCCAAAACCGAACAATCTCGCCCCTGTGATCGGTATCACAGTCGCCGTGTTGCCGGGGGCTACTGCTCGGCCGTGATCAACCCGTGGTACCGGCCGAGCCAGTACGCCACGAGGAAGTCCTCCGGAGAGAAGACCATCTGCCGGTCCTCACTCCGCTCTTCCTGGATCTCGAAGAAATCCAGACGCCACAGGTAGTTATCAAAATGGTACTCGGCGAGCGGGATGATCTCGGCCGCGGCCGGCTCGTCGAGTCGGGTGCGGCAGACCTCCTCCTGGGTGCCGGCCGGGATGGCCCGATCGAACTTGATCGGGGGAAAGCTCTTCAGTGTGCAGACCGCGTCGTCCACGGCCGGGCCGGCGATCGGATCGTCCGCATGCACGCCGGAGAGCCCCACGTACGCGAAGGTGAAGAAGGAGTTTCCGATTTCGGAGATGGTCTGATGCTGAGGATTGTCCGAGTGGAACATGCCGTCGCGCAGCACGGCCTGCAGGCGCGCCCGCAGATCCGGATCCCGCTCCCGGCGCAGCAGCGGGTACATCGCCTGGTAGCACATGTCGAAGTTGTCGTAGTTCTGCTTGCAGCCGGTGAGCCACAGCCAGAGCAGGTCCTCCATCGTGCGGATGTACGTGCCCAGGTCTGCATCGGTCGGCGGCAGGCTGCACACCACGCCGTCGCGCGTCTCCATCAGACAGCCGTAGTAGAAGTCATCGAGCTCGGCGTCGGGTCCGGCCTCGGCCGCGATCTTGATCCACGAGGAGAGCAGCATCGCATTGAAGCCGGGCGCGTCGTCCCAGGCCGAGTGGTACATCCGACCGTGCTCGGTGGGCTCGCCGGTATGATCGATGATCTGCAGGTCGTTCTTCATCAGGTGTGCCGCCACCTCGGCCACGAGCAGCTTGACCTCGGCGAGCAGCTCGGCGTCGTCGAAGTGCTCCAGGGCCGCGGCGTACCCGAACATCATCCCGTCGTACCCGTCCTTGCTCGCGTCGTGGTTCCAGCGCCAGCCCTCGTATCCCAGTGCGGCGGAGTCGACCCACACCTCGCTGCCGCTGCCGTCGTAGTCGTAGGCCACGCCGGGCTTGTACATCGAGCGGCAGTACAGGCCCTCGATCCCGGTGACGCGGGTCGAGTCCTTCATCCCGGCCACGACCTTCCTCGCGTTCTCCACGGCCTCGGCCTCGCCGGTGACCGCATAGCGGAAGGCCTGGGACGCGAGGTACATCCCGCTCCAGAGGATCACGTTGGGGTGGTGCTTCCAGTGCTCGACCGCGGAGAGGTCGTCGGTGAGTCGGATGTTGCGCAGCAGGCCGTCCGGACAGAGGTGGTCCTCGCGCGCCACGCGGTCGAACTCGGCGGCCAGCTCGGCCAGGGTGGCGTCGATCTGGATCGATTCGCAGGTGGGCCAGGGCTCGCCGGTGTCGGTGTCGCTGTCGCTGTCCGAATCGCTGTCGCTGTCCGTGTCCGCGTCCGTGTCTATGTCCGTGTCCGTGTCCGTGTCTGCGTCTGCGTCGCCGCTCGAGCCGTTGTCGCAGGCGAGCGCGAGCAGCGGGATGGCGATCAGGATCATTCGTTTCACGGTCTGCCTCCGGGGTTCCGGGGATACTAGCCGGGGACGCGGCTCTGACACAAGGGCAACCCGGGGCGCGCGCCGCCGATTGTGCCGCCACCCGCGATGCGCTAGGCTAGGCCACACAAAACCGGAGGCGATACGATGACCCGTAAAACCGCTTCTATCGTCTGTCTCTCGCTCCTCTCCGCCGCTGCGCAAGCTGTGGACTCGCCCGTGACCAAGCTGCGCGACAACGTCAAGACCCAGGACGTGGTGGTGGACAACAACGGGCAGATCCACGTGCTGTTCCGCCAGGGCATGACCCTGCGCTACGGGCGGATCGAGGACCGCGCGATCACGCTCGACGAGCCCGTTCCCGGCGCCAACCCGCTCAACACCCGCTTCACCCGCCCGCGCCTGGCCGTGCGGCCGGACGGCACCCGGGTGCACACGGCCTTCACGCCCAAGGTCGGGGAATCCGAGGAGCTGAAGCACGCCTGGCGCGACGGCAGCGGCTGGCACGTGGAGAACGCCTGGGTCAAGAGCCAGGACAACGAGTTCGTGGCCGTGCCCGCGATCGGCGCGGATCTCGACGGCCGAGTGCACATCATCGCCCAGTACTTCGGCAACAACCCCGAGTGGTACTCGCTGCGCTACCTGCGCAAGGGCCCGGCCGGGGGCTGGACCGCGCCGGTGGAGATCCAGAACCCGGAGGACCGCCAGTGGCGCGACACCCACATCTTCACCGGCCGCGTGGGCGGGATCCACGCCACCTGGAAGTCGGGCCGGCAGAAGCCGGGCCGCTACTGCTTCACGGCGAGTGGCGGAGAGCTGACCAAGGCCAATGCGATCGACATCCCGCGCGATCCGTCCACCAACGCGGTGTCCATCGGCGACAGCTACGTACGCGACGGCGACGTGCACCACGCCTTCATCGCCATGGCCAGTGGCGCCGAGGCCCGCGGCATCGACCACCAGGTCAAGCGCAGCGGCGCGGCCGCTTTCGGCGAGTACAGCCAGGCCAGCGTGGGCTACTTCAGCATGTGCGGCTTCGAGTGGGACCTGTGGCCCTCGATCGCGGTGGCCAAGAACGGCCGTGTGTTCGTGGCCTGGGCCGACTGCCCCCCGCCCTGCCCGGCGAGCCTCGAGGTCTCCCGGGTGGTGCTGGCCACGCTGGATGGCGGCGCGTGGTCGCACCGGGTGCTCGATGACGCGGCCAGCATGAACCCGGACCACAAGCCGGCGCTGGCGGCCACGGACGACTACATCATCGCGCTGTGGCAGGACGGCGACGGTGCGCTGGTGATGCAGGAGATCGATCCCGAGGGCAGCGGCGACGCGGACACGGACGCGGACACGGACACGGATGCCGACACGGACACGGATGCCGACACGGACACGGATGCCGACACGGACACGGATGCCGACACGGACACGGATGCCGACACGGACACGGACTCCGACGCGGACACGGACTCCGACGCGGACACGGACTCCGACGCGGACACCGACGCGGACACCGACTCCGACGCGGACACCGACTCCGACGCGGACACGGACTCCGACGCGGACACCGACTCCGACGCGGACACCGACTCCGACACCGACACGGACTCCGACACTGACACGGGCTGTATCGACGACGGCGACTGCCCGGGCGATCAGGTGTGCAATGCCGGCCGCTGCTGGGCGCCCTCCGGCGGCGGCAACGGCGGCTGCGGCTGCGCGAGCACGCGCGGAGGTCCGGGATCCCTCGTTCTGGCCGTGCTCGGGCTGTACCTGGCGGCGCGCAGGCGCGGCAAGAGGTGAGATGAGGCGTCCGCGACCCGGATCGCTGGCAGCGCTGCTCGCCCTGCTATGCCTTATGGCGCCGGCCGGCTGCGACCGCGCGAAGGGCAGCGATGCGGACACGGATGCCGATTCGGACACGGATACCGACTCGGACACCGATACCGACACCGATGAAGACGTGGTGCCCGGCGACGGCTTCCACATCGTCGTGGACACCGAGTCTGGCACCTTCGACGTGGTCCTCGACGACGGCACCGTGGTGCTGCAGCGCGCCTTTGCCGAGGTCGAGGTGCGCGCTCCGGGCAGTACGCGCACCAGGGTGTGCCGCACAACTGACGCCTACAATCGCACACTGGATGTCCAGCCGATGACGGACCGGTACGGAGCTGCGACGTACGCCTTTCTCGATCTCACCGACCTCGAAGGCGCACCCCACCTGATGCTCCGTCTCGTCACCTACGACCACGAGCCGTTCTTCACCGCCACGCTGTTCACCTGGGTTACACCCGAGCAGAACGTGCTCGTGCGCCAGGTTCCGATCAAGGTCGAGGCCGCGCGCAACGGCGGGCTGTGGCTGGGCAGCCACCCCGCGAACCACCGCATCCTCGAGGCGGGCGCCTTCTTCATCTCCGAGTTCTTCGTCAACCTGGTGCCCGGCGACGTGGCCGAACCGGTGGAGACCCTGGGCATGGGGTCCTTCCACGGGCACCAGAAGGGGCACTCGATCTCCAACTGGAACCACGCGATCAAGGACCTCGACACGGGCCGCGGCTTCGTGGCCGGTGCGCTGGACTTCGACCACAGCTCGCCGATGTGCAACACCTCCTTCGACGAGGCCGAAGCCGAGGCCGCGGACGGCCGCACGCCCTTCACTTACTGGTCGGTCGAGTTCCCGTACCTGCCCAAGGGCAAGGAGCTGGAACCCGACGCAGAGTTCGGCGGGACCAAGGTGATGGTGATGCCCGACGTGGCCGACCCGCTGCAGGGCCTGGAGCACTACGCCGAGGTGCTCAAGTTCTGCTATGACATCGAGCTGTGGACCGAACGCAGTCCGGAGCACCGCATCCCCACCGGCTGGAACTCGTGGACCGGCTCGGGCGGCATCTCCGGCGGGTACGGCTCGGACATCAATCAGCCGCTGATGCTGGACAACCTCGCAGCCATGGTCTCCGAGTTCTCGGACTTCGGCAACGAGTGGTTCCAGGTCGACGATGGGTACCAGTTCGCGTACGGCGACTGGGACTGGAACCCGGACCGTTTTCCGGACGGCCGGGCCTTCATGGGCCACCAGATCGAGGACGCGGGGTTGATCCCGGGCGTGTGGATCGCGCCCTTCCAGGTCAGCGAGGGCTCGGAGCTGTACGCGGCGCACGAGGCGGACGGCTGGTTCGCGCCGCAGCTCCCGGTGGCCGGCGGGGACAAGCCGATCCTCGACCTGACCCACCCCGACGTGCAGGCCTGGCTCACCGAGCGCTTCCGCGAGATCCGCGCCGACGGGTTCCGCTGGATCAAGACCGACTTTGTGTACTGGGCGCTCGGCGCGAGCGCATTCCACGACCCGACCGTGACCCGTGAGGAGGCGTACCGCATGGGCCTGGAGGCGATCAGGGCCGGCTCGGACGACGGAGCGCTCCGGGCCGGCGGCACGGCGGGCGACACCTTCTGGCTCTCGGTGTCGATGTTCGGCCCGCACGTTGGCTTCGTCGACTCGATCCGCCACAACCTCGACACCATGCCCGCCTGGGACCAGGAGAAAGCGGACCAGACGCGGATGACCGCCCAGGGCTTCAAGCCCACGGTGCGCACCATGGCCCGGCGGTTCTACCTGCACAACCGCGTGCTGCAGTTCAACCACGACATGATCCTCTTCCGCTCCAGCCAGAAGCCGGACGTCCCGCCGATCACCCTCGACGAGTCGCGCTGCCTGATGACCGCGATCGCCATGTCGGGCAGCGTGACCAAGTTGGGCGAGAAGCTGGTGGAGATGCCGGCGGAGTGGATCAACGAGTACCGCCGGGCGATCCCGGTGTTCGGCCGGCCGGCGCGGCCGCTGGACCTGTTCGAGAAGGAGTACCCCGAGGTGTGGCACCTGCGCGTGGATCCCACGCAGGGCTTGAACACGGGCGGCAGGGGCCCGGCGTACGACGTGGTGGCGCTGTTCAACTGGGGGCTCAACGACGACCTGACGACCAATCCGTACACGCCGATGCCGGACGGCGCCGAGCGTGTGATCTCGCTCGCCCTGGCCGACCTCGGCCTCACGGCCTCCGCGGACCACGTGGCGCGCGAGTTCTGGAGCGGAGAGGTGGTCGAACTGCAGGACGCATTTGTCCGGACCGTGGCGCCGCACACGGTGCAGCTCTGGGCGATCCGCGAGGCGCTCGACCGACCGCAGTACATCGGCGGCCGCCGGCACCTGCTCCAGGGCGCGGTGGAGATCCGCGGCATCGAGTGGGACGACAGTGCCAGGACGCTGTCGATCACGTACGACGCGGCGCCGGGATCGGTGAAGGCGCCCTTCATCCACGAACTGGACTTCCGCGTGCCCGTTGGCTGGGAACTGGCCGCGGCCGACGTGCCCGCGGCCGCGGCCGGCTCGCTGCAGACCGCGATGGACGGCAGGGTGCTGACGCTGGGCTTCACGGTGGATGCGCGGCAGGACGCCGCGATCACCCTCACCTTCACCGGGCCCTAGGAGGACGCCATGGCGCGACAATGGCTCATGATCATGCTGCTGCTGGCTTCTGCGGCTTGCTGGCTCGCGGCGGCCTGCGGCAACGGGAGCAAGGCCGGGTATGCTGACGCGGACACGGACGCGGACGCGGACTCGGACACGGACGCGGACTCGGACGCGGACTCGGACGCGGACTCGGACACGGACACGGACACCGATGTCGACTCGGACAGCGACAGCGACACGGACAGCGACACGGACACGGACACGGACAGCGACACGGACGCGGACAGCGACAGCGACTCGGACGCGGACAGCGACACGGACACGGACACGGACACGGACGCGGACACGGACGCGGACACGGACGCGGACAGCGACAGCGACTCGGACAGTGATGCGGACTCGGGCCTCTCAATCCGCGGCCGCTGGCTCGGACTCACCGGCAACGACGGTGTATGGCGCGTGCTGATTACCACCGGCGAACTGCGGCCCAGCGCCGGCCTGCTCGACAAGCTCGTCGCCAGCGGCAAGAACGGCTTCAACAACAACGTCACCGGCGCCGGCGGGTACGGGGTGAACACGGCCTCGGCGTATTTGGACAACCACTTCGAGCACGGCTGGAACGAGAGCTTCTGGACCGGGCTGCGCGCGGGCATCCAGGAGGCGCAGAACAAGGACATCGCGTACCTGGTCAACGTCTGGGGCACGGTGGCGCTGGAGGGCGACCGCCGCGAGGACCGCTGCAAGGATCCGGACAGCGGCGCCTGGACCTGCCGCTGGGACGTCAACCCCTGGAACACCAGGGTCGGCAAGGGCGGGCCGTACAACCTGCCCGGCTGCGGCAAGGACGACTTCTACACCCTGGCCAGCGACACACCGGCATTCTCTCCCGGCGACGCTTACCCGGCGGGCGCGGACATGCACACCCGCGGCCAGTGGCGCCAGGAGGAATACCTGCACCGGCTGGCCACGCTGCTGCGCGACTTCGACAACGCGGCGATCGCCTTGATGTGGGAGGCCGGCGACCTGGGCTCGGGCACCTGGGGCAGCTGCGGCACCACCGGCGACAAGGTCACCCGCTGGCACGAGCACATGCGCGACTTCATCCGTCAGTACAGCCCGACCACCCTGGTGGCGACCGGCTCGCACGGGGGCAATGCCAAGCTGTTCACCGCGCTCGACTTCCTCACCGCCGAGGACAACGCGCAGAACTTCATGAAGCTGTGGTGGGAGCGCTCGGGCTGGGTCAAGCCCGTGGTGTACGTGGGCTGGGGGGTGTGGAACGAGGCCGGCGACAACTGCAGCAGTACCTGCTCGGCCCCGGACTATGCCTTTGCCCGCGAGCAGCTCCGCATCGCCTGGTCGTACGGCGTGCAGGTGGGCTCGCCCTTCTGGGAGTACAAGGACGGGTACTCCGAGCACTGGGATCCGTTCTTCCTGCGGCTGCGCGCCTTCGTGGACGGCGTGGAGTCCTGGGAGGACGAGCCCGGCGACGAGGTGACGCTGGGAACCCTGCCCCCGCCCTGATCAGAACACCTCGCCCACCTCGTAGAGGAACAGGTCCGTGGTGAAGGGCCCCTGCTGACCGTACACGAATTGCCCCTCGGAGAGGTAATTCGAGATCCCGATGTCGGTGAGCGCCAGGTCCATCTGCGAGACCAGGTCCGCGCCCGCGACCACCGCGGTCCTGCGCTCGGTGTCGAGGTAGATCGGCCAGCCTCCGCCCCCGTCCGCAAACATCAGGAAGCGCGAGCCGTCGTGCCGCATCGGCCGGTAGTCGGCGTTGTACTCGAACCAGCTGCCGTTGAGTGTGAAGCTCTCCGGCGTCGGGGCGAGGGGCAGCTGCGTGAGCCGGAACCCTGGCTCGTCCTCGATGGTGTGGATCAGCAGATCCCCGTGGATGGCCCATAGATGGACGAAGGCCAGGTCTTCGCGATAGTCCGTGGTGCCGTTCTGGATGTCGTGCACCCACACCGGCCTGACCCCGCTCCACCGCTCCGTCTGCACGATCCAGTTTCCGCCGAGGGCCAGCTCGAAGCTGGGGTCGCTGTCGCCGCTGGCGGTGAAGGCGGGGTTCAGCAGCACGTCGTCGCCGTTGCCGTATTCGTCGTCCACCAGGTCCAGCAGGATCGTATCGTACAGGCCCGGGGCAACCGTGTGCTGGTACACCACGCGGTTGCCGTCGATCTCTGCACTGGATACGGGCCAGCTCGTGTTCAGGTTCGGGTTGAGGGGCGTGTACTGCATCATCGCTGCATCGTACAGCCCGAGCTCCTGGTGGGCGTCGGGATTCTCCAGGCCCCAGTCGGGCGGCAAGCGCGAGACCAGGTAGTACTTGCCCATCTCGCCGCCCACCATGAAGCCGCCATCGACCCCGAGATCGGCCGGCTGTGCCGAGGCCGTCTCCGGATCATACTCGAACGGCACCCCGGTCAGCAGGTCGCCGGTGCCCCGCGCGAACAGGTAGCGATCGCCCATCAGGCTGGGCAGGTACTCCTCTCCCTGCTCGCTGGTGACGAGCCACTTGTTGCGGGAGAAGCTGTGGCGGTACAGGTTCAACTTGTTCTCCACGCTGGCCTCGAGGATGTACACGAGGTCGCCGGTGAGCTCGATGTCGAGCGTCTGCGGTCCCAGGGGAATCTCGGCCACCCGCTCGCCGGTGGGGATGTCGTGGACCCACAGGTAGTAGCGCGGCATCACCACGGCCATCACGGCCAGCCGGTCCTGGTACACCGAGAGCGCGAGCATGCCGTCCACCCCGAGGAAGGGCAGATCCATGCGAATGACCTCGACCGGGTTGCCCGCCGGATCGTCGGTCGTGCCGAGCAGCAGATCCTCGCCACGATCATAACAGCGCACCACGTGCTGCTCGTCAGCCTCGAGGAAATCGGTCCAGCAGACGTACCGGTCCGAGCCGTCGAAGCCGAACTCGCGCACGCTGTCGCTGTCGCCGGTGAGCATCCCCGCAGAGGCCAGGGGTTGCAGCGCGGCGCCCGAGAAGTCGCCGCTCGCGTCGGCCTGGAGGTATCTGATCTCGGCCGAGAGCTGGCTCACCTCGGCCCACACCACCTCGCGCTTGCCGCGCAGCATCCCGGCGATGCGGGGAGCGCCGTGCACTCGCTGAGCATCGACATACAGAGGCGTGGTCGTGGCCGCGCAGTCCGCAGCACTGATCGTCAGCGTGTCCGGCGCAGAGCCGGAGCCGCCGTGCAGCGTCCCGCCGAGGTCCTTGTCCCGCACCGGGCACGACCAGGTGCCCACAGCGGTGTCCACGGGCAGGGCGCCTGCGGACTGGTTCGTGGCGCAGGGGCCGGACCAGCTGATCGCGACGTAGTAGTACCGGTTCGGCTGGAGCCGTGTGTCGATCTGCATATCGTAGTAGTTCAGCAGGCCGCCCCCCCAGCTCTCCGGATCGCTGGTGTGGGTGTACACCAGCGAGTACTCCCCATCGAGGGTCTCCGACTCATACGCGTTCACGGTGAAGCTGGCTGGGCCGCTGCAGGAGAGCGGGATCCCCCCGTCGAGGTTCATCAGGTACTCGGGCTCATCCGGAGTGTGGAGCAGGTAGCCCCGGTTGCCCTCGGCCGCCTCGGCTTCCATGGCAGCACCCTCTTCGAGCAGGGTGTACTCCATGCGGTCGCCCGCGATGCGACCCCACACCGAGAGCGTGTCGTCGCTGTCGCCGTGCACGCCGTCGGCGCCCGCCCCGAAGAGCACGATCGAGCGCGTCTTCTCTCCCCTGACCCAGGGCTCGGTGACCGCGCGCACGAAGGGCAGGCCGGTCAGGTCGTGGAGGTTGGCCTCGAGGAGCGGATCCTCCGGGTTGGCGGGATTGTCGAACCACACGCCACGCTGGAGCGTGCCTCCGTCCGGGTCCGAGGCCGTGGTGGCGGCCGCGTTGACCAGCGCGCCCTGGAGTTCGACGCCGATCAGCAGGCGCGTGCCCGCCTGCGCGTCCTCGTGTTCGAAGTCGAAGGTGACCCACCGCTCCTCGGTCGTCACCTCACCCGGGACATGGAGGCAACCCTCCTGGCCCGGCTCGAACTCACCGGAGCCCGGGTTCCACTCCCGGTACAGCCGGGCGCTGGTACACTCGCCCGTGACCAGGACGCTGATCGACCGTAGCACGGTGTCCTGGCTCGCCTCGTAGATCACGCCGTACAAGTGCGTGCCCTGGCTCTCCTCGGTCGCCTCGCCGGGCGGCGTATGCACGAGCAGGGTCGGCTCGCTGGTGATGTACGCCCCCTCGTGGCCCCACAGCGCGAGGCCCTTCACGCCACTCCCGCCGGCCACCGCCGAGAGGTGGCCGTCCTCGGCCGCCACGTCCGCCACGAACACACCCATGTTGGCGAAGGCCGCCACGGTGCCGTCCAGCGCGACGGGCGGCAGATGATCGGTCCAGTTCCTCCCGCAGCCGCTGGTCGTCCCCCGGAAGGGATCGCTGCGGCCATCCGCCCACCAGAAGCCCACGTCGGTCCCGCCGTTGCCCGGGCGGCTGTTGATCGCGATCAGCGAGTGGTCGGCCACCAGCTGAGGATCCATCATGTCCTGGGCCGTGACCTCGCCGACCAGGGCGTAGCGCTGCTCCTCCACGGCCACGAAGGCGGGGTAGCTGCTGTTGCCGGCCTTGTCGACCAGCACCACCGAGATATCGTTCCTGCGGTTGGGCCGCAGGGGTATGCGGAAGTCCTGCTGGCCCTGGACCGGGTTGAAGTGCTCGTAGCTGCCCACGTTGGTGAAGTTGAGGTACTCGCCGCCGAGCACCTCGTAGTGGCTGGGGTAGTCGTCGCTGCCCGGCGAGGAGAGCGACAGCGGCACCCAGTCCGCCACCACCGTGCCGCCCGCCGAGTACAGCTCGGGCGGCGTGGGCGGCACCGAGTCCTCGATCACGGTGATCGACGCCTCGCCGCTCACGTTGCCCGCCTGGTCCACGGCGCGCACCGTGAGGGTGTTGCTCGACGGCGTGGGGTTGCCCTGCACCAGCAGGAAGGGGAAGCTGTCCGTGGCCGCGGTGAAGGTCCACTCACCGAGCTGGCCGCCGATCATCTCGTAGTGCGAGAAGTGCGGGTCGTCGGTGGGCCGCTCCGCGGCGGCCGGGTCGAGCATCACCGAGTAGATCTCCTGGTTGACCACGGGCGGCTCCGCGCCCTGCCGCAGCACCGGCGTTGGCGGAGCCACGGTGTCGCGGCTGACCTGCACCACGTCCGCGGCGCTGACGTTGCCGGCGCGGTCCTTGCCCCGCACCTCGAGCAGGTAGTCGCCGTCGCCCGTGGAGAGGTCGAAGCTCAGCCCGCCGGACACGTCGGCCACGTCGGTCCAGTCGCCGTGCGCGCCGCCGCGCACCTGGTGCGTGAGGAAGGCGCCGGTCGCGCCCTCGCCCGGGTCCGTTGACGCGGCGTCGAGGACGAGCGTGATCTGGTCCTCGGCCACAACGGGCTGGGCCACGTCGGCCATCAGCGGGGCAAAGGGCGCCGCCGTGTCGAGCAGGGTCTGCACCATGGCCGTGCCGCCGCCCGCGAACTCGCAGCTCTGGTTGCCGGCGCCGTCGCGCACGCACAGGTACACCGTGTTCACACCGTCCGCGGGCAGCAGCACCGCGGCCGAGGAGGCGAAGGCCTCCCAGCTCGCGTCGGCAAAGTCGGCGCGGGTGGACAGACGCATCGCTTCGGCGCCCGAGGCCTGGATGAACACGGTCACCGCGGCGCGGTCGGTGAAGCCGTAATCAATGCCGTCGTACTTCAGATCGGCCACGTTCAGCCCCGTGTCCGGGATCACCGGCGCCCCGGTGTCGAGCTCCACCGAGTCGAGCGTCACCTCGGAGAGGTTGCCGGCCGTGTCGCGGAAGCGCGCGTACACCGTGTGCAGGCCGTCGCCGCCGAGCAGATCGAAGCTCGCCGTATCGGCGTACGGCACCCAGTCCGCGGCGCCGAAGTCCGGGCTGTCACCGAGGATCATCTCGTCCGCGCCCTCGCAGTATAGCGACAGCGCCACATCCGCCGAGTTGACGAAGTCGGCCCCGCCCTCGATCAGCACCGACGGCCCCGAGGGGACCACCGTGTCGAGCACGAAGCTCGCCGAGGTGGCTAGCGAGATGTTGCCCGCGCCGTCACGGAAGCGCACGTGCACCGTCTTGTCGCCGTCGCCTGGCGAGAGGTCGAAGCCGACGAACTCGCTGAAGGGCTGCCACGCGGCGTGGGCGAAGGCATCGGACTCGCTCAGCTGCACCTCGGCGGGCACGGTGATCCCGCCGTTGCACCCGCCCGGGTACTCGTCGTCACAGGGCTCGTCGGCAGCCAGCAACAGCAGCGGCGGGCGCACGCGGGCGTACCCGTTGTTCAGCCCGTCCACGCTCACCGCGGCGTTGGCCGGGGGCTGCCGGTCCAGATAGATCTGCGCTGAGGCCACATCACTGAGATTTCCCGCCGCGTCGCCGAATCGCGCGTACACCGTCTTCAGTCCGTCGTCGGCCACATCGCCGCTGGCCACGCGGAAGCCGGGCACCCGCTCGCCGTAGCCCTGCTTTGCCGCGCCCTGCAGGTCCGGGTCGGTGGAGATCCACATCGTCTGGGTGCCCGAGGTGGCGTCACCGGCATCCAGCGCGAGATCGACCAGTCCCGAGGTGTCGGCGCTGAAGACCGCGCCGCCGTCGATAACCAGCGAATGCTCGCCGGCCTCGGGAGGCACCCGGTCGAGCACGGTGTGGCCCTGCAGCACCTCGCTCTCGTTGCCCTCCCCGTCGCGCAACCGCACGTACAGCGTCTTGGCCCCGTCACTGTCGGACAGCGTCCAGGACCGCTCGGTGGCGTACTCCTCCCACACCGCGCCGGCCAGATCCTCACTCTCCGAGATCTTCATCTCCGCGGCGTTGAAGCCGTACACCCGCAGCCGCACCTCCTGCGTGCGCGAGTAGTGCTCGTTGTCGTAGTCCGGCGTGTCGAAGTCGGGCCCGCCGAACACGTCCACCGCGCCGGTCACCGGCTTGAGCGTGACCTCCTCGACATCGGTGACCGTCTTGGCGCTCACCGTCACCGCGGCCACGCCGGCGCGGGCAAAGCCCTCCTTCTCCATGGCCAGGCTGTAGGTGCCCACCGGCACGTCGGGTAGGCTGTAGTTGCCGCTGCCGTCGGTGAGCGCGGTGCGCATGGCCGCGTCGCCCGCCGCCGTTTTCGGCTCCGGCGTGGCTGGCCCGGTCGCCCGCCGCCCCGGCACCGGAGGCGGCTGGGCGCCCGCCAGCACCACCACGATGCCGGCGTGCCTCGACTCGCCCTCAAGCCGGGCCGAACCGCGCAGAGCACCGCGGTGTGCGGCCAGGGTCAGCTCGAGGATCACCCGGCCGCCCACCGGGAAGTAGCGCGTGTCGCGGAAGCCGGCATGCCCGGCGGCCACCACCTCGATCAGGTACAGGCCGGACTGGATGTCGAGGATCTCGAAGTGGCCGGCCGCGTCCGGCGTGCGGCTGATGCCGAGTTCGGGCAACGATACTGTGATCGCGCCCACATCCGCGGCCTCGGCCTCGATCGTGCCGACCAGCGAGGCCGTGGCCTTCTCGCTACCCGGCGTGTCCGGGTCGTACGGATTGCTGGGTTGCACGGACTGACAGGACACCAGCACCGAGGTGGCGACCGCCAACCAGCGTATGTTCATCTTGCTCCCTCCCTGCGCAGAACCAAGTCAAGATAGCCTGTCCCGAGCTCCGGCTCAAGAGGCGTCAGGCGACGGCCCGCTCCAGCTCCTCGCGCCACAGCCGGCCCAGCCGCGCAACCAGGCCATCCGGATCGCCGCCGTCCTGGCTGCCGAGGTGCATCGTGACCGTACCCGCGAAGCCGCTGGCCGAGCAGATGAACCGCCCGCTGCGGCTGATCGGCGCGCCCACGGATGCCCTGGCGAGCTCGACATCGCCGAAGTGCGACTTGCGCTGATCGAGCACGCCGAGGTTGGTGAAGGCCGGGCCGATCAGGCCCCGGTCGCTGACCGCGCACCACAGCCAGCGCATCAGCGGCCGGCGCAGCGCGGCCGGCACCAGCGCCGAGGCCAGCAGCGCGCGCATCGTCCCGGCCAGGCCGATGAAGTTCGCCTTGTGGAAGCTCGTCTCCGCGCAGACGTAGGCCAGCGCCTGATCATAGGTCCCCAGCACGTTGCGGGGCACCGCGATGTTGATGATCGAGCTGATGTTGGCGATGATCACCTGCTCGTCGTCGAGGTAGCGCCGCAGATCCACGGTGAAGGGCACCACGCAGCGATCGCCGGGAAGCGCGAGCCTGGCCTGCGCCCGCACGAACCCGGCCAAGAGCTCGTCGTTGAGCTTGGCCCCACACGCGTCGCCGTGCCGCCTGAGCGCCTGAACCAGGTCACCGTCCAGGAACACGTCGACGTACGCCGGCTGGCCGCGATCCTCGGGAACGAACTGGATCACGGATCCAGAGGCGAGCATGGCCCGATCCTCGCGCAGCGAGGCCCGCAGCAGGCGCCCCCAGTCCCGCAGGTCGAGTCGGCCGAGGATCTGGCGCACGCCGCGCGGCCCGAGCGGCGCCGGCCCGGGATTCCAGGTCGGATCGCGCCCGAGCTCGCGGTACGTCTCGGCGAGCAGATAGACGAGCTCCTTCACTCCACCGGCGTCCGAGACCAGGTGGCTGAACTTGAGCACGACGCAATCGCGATCCGGCGCCCGCGCGAGCAGCGCCCGCAGCAGCGGCGGCGCATTCGAGGGCGGATCCCCGGCGATCATCCGCCGGACCGCGGCCTCGGCCTCGGCCGCCGAGTGCAGGATCTCGAGGTGGAACATCTGGTCCAGCGCGCTCTCCGGCGCCCAGGTCCAGCTCATCGCGCCGCCCGTCATCACCCCGCAGGACAGGATCGGCACGCGGCGGGCGAGCAGCCGCACCGCGCGCTCCATCCGGCTGGCGTCGACGTGGCCCTCGAAGGTCAGCAAAGCGTGGATGAACATCGAGGCCATCGAGTCCTGGGACTCGACGACCAGGTCCATGGGCACGTCCTCGGGCAGCGCGGTCATGGCCCCCTGATAGCGCAGCCTCGCGAAACGCACAACCGCGGCCGCCACCGCAGCCAGTTGCGGACGGCAACCCCCTTGATATCTCGCAGGAAACAGGGCCTCCCGCACGATGTGACCCTAATCACCGTTGCGAGTGACTAAAAACCGCGATACTGGTGTTCAACTAGAAAGGCCCGATGTCGGGCGGGAGGACCAATCATGAAGCGTGGAGCCATCGGCTACAAGGTGACCCTGATGCTACTGATCGTGGTCTCGTACTTCATCCTCTCGGGCCGCGAGGGCGGCTGCAGCAAGGACAACCTGGAGACGCTGAAGAGCCCGGTCCAGGCCGTGTGCACCCTGCTCGAGACCGAAGACGGCACGGTGATGGTCGACCTGGTGCTGATCAGCACGCTGAACAACCAGACGCGGTTCATCACCACCGCGACCAACGCCGAGATCCGTGTGCCGGGCGGCAACACGATCGGCCTGAGCCAGACCTCGGACGGGCACTACACCGCGAACAGCGACTCGGACAGCCAGCTGGTGTACGAGCTTGGCGGCGCGTACCTGTTCAAGTTCGACCTCGACGACGAGAACTTCACCGGCCCGGACTATGCGGGCCGGTACTTCAAGGGCGAGATCAACGCGCCGGAGACGCGTCCCTCCACGCTCACCGCGCAGCAGACCAACCCGGGCCCGGACTACAATATCGAGATTTCCTGGTCGCCGAGCTACCCGCGCGGGATCTACCGCGTGATGGACTCCAGCGACAGCGTCACCGACACCAACTGGGAGTTCGACCACCCGCAGTTCGACGGCTCCAAGTGGGCAAGCCTGCTGCAGCAGTACCCGGCCGACCACACCATCTCGGGCGAGGCGGTCCAGTCGAGCGGCACGTACACCGTGGCCTATGCCGGCTGCAACGCCCAGGGTGGGCTGCAGACCGAACTCAGCTCGGCGCTGGGCCTCGGCTCGGGCTTCCTGGCCTGCTCCACGATCAGCACCGAGCTGGTGGTGCCGTAGGGCGCCTCGCCTTCCAGACTTGCCGCAAGCCGCATCCGGCGCTCCGGAGTGCGAAGTTCGAGCACGAAAGTTCGAGCAGCACGCACTCCAATGTCGCGCGTGGGCACTCCGTCGGCCGGATGACGCCTCGCGGCTAGTGTCCCGAGTCAGAAATTCGTTCACCGCTCCAGCGAGCAATCGTCGCCGCTGGCGGCGTTGCTCCTCCTCGAAATGACGCTGCCATGTCTTCGTCGTCGCGCCTTGCCCGTGACGACGATTGCTCGCTGGATAGGCGAACGAATTTCTGACTCGGGACACTAGCGCTTCCAGCCCTCCATCAGCTGTGATCGCAGAGTGTCCGGATCGCTGGTGGGCTGCTTGCACGCGCCGTGCTCGCAGACGTACGCCGTGGGCTGGCCCTGCAGCGCGGTCTTGCCCCGCGTCGGCGGCAGCAGCGCCGCGGTCTTGTTCGACGGGCCGCTCGCGGGCACGCGCACCAGCACGGCATGGGTCGGATGCAGTTCGCGGTACGCCTCGAGCAGCGCACGGGTTCCGGCGGCGTTGCCCTGCCCGGCCACGGCCACCTCGTAGAAGGGCCCGAGGAACTGCTCGGCCGCGAGCAGCCAGCCCGCCATCTCCAGCCCGGCGCGGCCCATCAGGTCCGAGTACGCCTTAAGGGCGATCTCCACATCCTGCCGGTACTCGGCGTTGCCGGTCAGCGCCGCGGCGCGGAGCAACGCCTGCAGCATCATCGCGTTGCCCGACGGCCGCACGCTGTCGAAGAACTGCACCTGGCGGCCCAGCGGCGCCGTGACGTCTTCGGCCGCGTGATAGAAGCCGGCCGTGGGATGCCGGAAATACTCGCGCGCGTGATCGATCAGCGCCAGGGCCCGCCGCAGGTGCTGCTCGTCGCCGGTGGCCTGGTGCAGCTCGAGCAGCCCGCAGGCGAGGAAGGCGTAGTCGTCGACCACGCCCTCCCCTGCTGTACGGCCCTCGGTGGAGGCGCGGGCCAGGGTGCCGTCGGAGTGCCGGTGCACGCGCCAGAGAAAGTCGGCCGCGGCCTCGGCGGCCCCGAGGTAGCGAGCGTCGCCGAGCACCGCGTACCCGCGCGCCATCGCCGCGACGGCCATGCCGTTCCACGAGCCGACGACCTTGCGGTCCAGGCCGGGCGGCGTGCGCCGGGAGCGATGCGCCCGCAGCGCCTCCCGGTGGCGGTCGAGCAAGGTCGCGACCTCGGCCTCGGGCCGGCCGGTGCGCTGCGCCACCTCGGCGGCTGCTGCGCGCCGGGTGAGCACGGTCTGGCCCTCGAAGTTGCCCGCCGCGGTCACGCCGAGCAGCGCGGACAGCGCCTCGGCGTCCCGCTCGCCCACGGCAGCGGCGATCTCGGTCGGCGTCCAGACGTAGTAGCTCCCCTCCTCGCCGCCGCTGTCCGCATCGAAGCTGGCGAAGAAGCCCTGACCGTCGCTCATCTCGCGGATCAGGAAGTCCAGCGTGTCGCGCGCCACCACGGCGTAGCGCGGCTCGTCGAGTACCACCGAGGCCTCGAGGTACAGCCCGGCCAGCTGGGCGTTGTCGTAGAGCATCTTCTCGAAATGCGGCACGAGCCAGGTCGGCTCCACGGTGTAGCGATGGAACCCGCCGCCCACGTGATCCTGGATCCCGCCCGAGGCCATCGCGTCGAGCGTGATTCGCAGCATGCGGGCCAGGCTCTCGTCACCGGTCCTGCGATAGCGCTGCAGCAGGAACTGCCAGCGCACCGGCGTGGGGAACTTCTGCCTGCCCTGGAAGCCGCCCCAGCGTTCGTCGTACCGCGCCCGGGCCCGGCTCGCCACCTCGTCGAGCAGGGCCGCGTCGAACACGGCACCCGGCGTGAGCCGCGGATCCGCGGACACCGCATCGGCCAGGGCTTCTGCCTGGGCGTCGATCCGCCCGCGCTGCCCGGAGTACAGCTGGCGGATGCGTCGGATCAGGGAGAGAAAGGTCGCGCGGGGGAAGTACGTCCCGCCGAAGAAGGGCTTGAGCTCCGGGGTGAGGAACACCGACATCGGCCAGCCGCCGCTGCTGTTGAGCGCCATCACCGCCTCCATGTACACCGCGTCGAGATCCGGCCGCTCCTCGCGGTCGACCTTGATGCTGACGAAGTGCTCGTTGAGGAAGGCGGCCACGTCGTCGTGGTCGAAGACCTCGTGCTCCATCACGTGGCACCAGTGGCAGGAGGCGTACCCGATGGAGAGGAAGATCGGCTTGTCCTCCGCGCGGGCGCGCTGCAGCGCCCGCTCGCCCCAGGGATACCAGTCCACCGGGTTGTGTGCGTGCTGTCGCAGGTACACCGACTGCTCGGTGGTGAGTTGATTGCCCTCGCGCCGGATCTGCTCGGTGCTGCGGAGGTTGCCGGCGGTCGTCGTGCTACTCAGAGCCATCGTGATCACCCCGATCGCGGACACAAGGATCCTCATCCCGGACTCCCCGGCTAAGATGGGGACAGCGGTGCGGATTTCAACCCGGGCGCCGGGTCGCAGCGTCGTTGCGAACGCCGTGGACTGGAGCCCGGAGGGGGGGCCGGGCAGGCAGGCGGGCCTACCCGCAGCCGCCGCTGATCTTCTTGCGCTTCTTGGCCGCCTTGGTCTTCTTGGCCTGACCCAGCAGATCGGGCCGGTAGTCCAGCCGGGCCAGGGTCTGCAGCGCCTCGGAGGCGGCCGCACGTCCGGGCTCGGACGGCGCACGCAGGAACCCCCGCACCGCGCCCAGCGCCGCCTCGTACCCGTGCGGCGGCGGCTTGGCGCTGAACAGCGCCACCGGGAGATCAAAGGTGAGGAACCAGGGTCGCATGCCGCCCCTGAGGAAATGCACCTCGGCCTTGGGCGTGGCGGCACGCGCCTCGGCGACCAGCTTGCGCGTGGCCTCGTCCCGGCCGCCGATCACCAGCAGCGGTTGGCCTGCCCCGGCCCCGAGCTCGTCGGCGTCTGCGCCGGGCTGGCTCACCGCGCCCGGCAGGTGCGCCCGCTCGAAGTCGCCCGCCTCGCGCACGTCCACCACCCGCGCCCCGTTCACCACCAGCGCTGCGGCCCGGTACACATCGAGCGCGGCGTCGGCGCCGGCGGACAGATCCTCGGGCGGCTCGGCACGCGCCTCGTGACCGCTGATCAGGGCGAGCAGCATGTACACCAAGCCCAGGCCCACCAGCGCCGCGCCGCCGTGCCAGGGCTGCAGCCGCTCCCGCAACGCTCTTGCGCTCATGCCGCCCTCCCGTTGACCCAGCGCTCCACGCGCTTGACGAAGACGAAGGCGCCCGCGGCCATCAGCGTCACGCCGAACACCACCACCGCCGCGGGCAGGCCCAGCGCATCGGAGAGCAGCACGCGTCCCATCGCGCTCCCGCCGTGGAACGCGGCCACCGCGTCGTAGCTGAGCGTGAACACCATGCAGCCGAGGAAGATCCCGCCGATGAACAGCAGCGCGTCGAGCTTGCCGCTCATCAGCGCCACGACCGATGTGCCCGGGCAGTACCCGCCGATGATGAACCCGGCGCCGAGCATCAGCCCGCCCACCAGCTGCGGCGCCCAGTACGTGTCGATCAGGCCGATGCTGGCGATGGGCATGATGCCGAGCAGATCGACGAGGTACAATCCCAGCATTGCCGTGACTATCGCCGAGAACATCACGCGCAGCACGCGGAAGTCGCGGCCATAGAAGATCGCGGCCAGGTTGTCGGCGCGGCCGAAGCCGGCGCGCTCCAGCGACCAGCCAAAGCCGACGCCCACGAGCAGCGCGATCACCATCTCGGTCGCGTGGCCGAACTGCAGCACCACGCTCAGCGGTCCCTCCATCACGCCACCTCCCTTCAGATCCACTGCCGGCGCACGAAGTACGCCAGCCCGTACGCACCGCCGAACACGGCGAACATGAAGATCCAGCTCCCCAGCGAGAGCTGTGCCCCGCCGGTGATCGCCTGGCCGCTGGTGCAGCCTCGCGCCAGCTGCGCGGCGTACCCGGAGAGCATGCCGCCGAGCACGGCCAGCGCCCAGCGGCTCTCCCGCGCGATGCTGGGCCCGCGGATCGTCTCCAGCCGGATGCGCCGGCCGGTCAGCGCGCCGGCAAAGCCCCCGATGGCCACGCCCAGCAACACGAAGACAATCCAGCTGTTGAGCGCGCTGCGCTGCGGATCGGCGAAGTAGCCGCCGATGTTCTTGCTCTCCTCGGCCCAGGTCGGATCGACCTGGTGCAGCACCGCGGCCTGCACGCGCTTGATCGCGCCGCTGGCGCCGATGCCGCGGCCGGTGAGCACGAAGCTGGCCAGCACCACCAGGCCCAGCATCACGCCGGCGCCGTACGGGTTCCAGAAGGGCTTGGGCTTCATGTCCTCTCTCCGTCCTTCTCGTCGAGCTCGCGCACCCACTTATCGCTGTGGTGCTCGGCGTGCTCGCGGTCCACGTACCCGGTGATCATCGACCACAGCGCCGGCCGCTCCTCGCTGACGATCACGGCCATCGTCACGTGCAGGGCCAGGCCGAGCAACGCGAAGGCGACGGCCAGCTTGTGCAGCAGCACCGCGGCGGCGACGACCCAGGTCGGACCGATGTGGAAGGTCATCACCAGCCCGGTGAGGATGATCGTGGCCGTGCCCGCAAGCGCGCTCAGCGCGAACACCTTCTGGCCGGCGTTGTACTTGTCCTGCGGCGGCAGCGGCTTCTTTCCGACGCCGAGCATGTCAAAGGGCTTGCGCAGGATCCACTGCAGGTCGTCGCGGGTGAGCAATATTTCACGCAGCGCCTCGATGCCCCCGCGCTTGAACAGCAGGAACAGCGGCACGATCACCGCGGCCCACACCAGGCCCCACACCACGTGGGCCAGGATCAGGGCATCCGCGCCGCCGAGATGCTCGCGCACCCAGCGCGGGAAGTCCTGCCCGAAGAGGGCGAAGCTCTCCGCCGATATCAGCGCGGTGCCGGTGAACAGCAGCACGATCCAGGAGAGCAGGTTGAACCAGTGCAGGAAGCGCATGCCCGCGCGGTGGCGCGGGAGGGTGGCCGGCTTCTCCGGCGCCTGCGCTGCCTCGGCCGCGCCGGCCTCAATGCCGCCCGGAGCCGGCCCGTCCGCGGCGGGCGTGTCCGGAGCGTGTGCGCTCGGCTCTGGCGCGGCGTTGCGCATGCGCCGCCCGATCAGATTGACCACCAGCCCGCCGGCCATCACCGCCGCGCCGATCGCGGGTACGGCGAACACCGCGAAGGGCCGGGTGTATCCGCTCCAGGCCCGGGTCAGCCAGCTCCGCTGCGGCCGCTCGAGCACGCCCACCTGCTGTAGCACGATCGCGCGATCCCGCTCGCCCGAGTAGGTCGTGGCCGGTCCGACGTTGACCTCGGCAATGACCAGCGGCTGCGCGCCGGTGCGCTCGATGCGGGCGCGCAGCTCGCCCTCCGGATCGTCGAGGTCGCCCACGTGGCGGCAGTTCGCCAGGCAGGTCTGCACGCAGGCGGGCGGCTCGCCGCGCTCGAGGTAGGGCAGGCAGAGGTCGCACTTCTCGATCACGCCCTGGCTCGCGTCGTGGGTGCGGGCGCCGTACGGGCAGGTGCTGATGCAGTTGCCGCAGCCGATGCAGATGTCCTTGTCGACCACGATCACGCCGGTCTTCTCGTCGCGGTACGTGGCGCCGGTGGGGCAGTCCTGCGTGCAGGGATGCTCGGCGCACTGCATGCACAGCCCCGGGTAGAAGCTCACCGCGAGATCCTTGCCGCGCCGGCCGTGCTCGTACTCGTTGACCCAGCAACGCTGCGCGCCCGGGCCGGTGTCCCAGCGCTCCTTGCAGGCGGTGACGCAGGCGCGGCAGCCGATGCATCGCTCCAGGTCGATCATCATTGCGAGGCGCATGGGTACAGCTCCTCGGCCCGCTTCAGCGGGTGGATCGTGATGAACTGGGTGCGCATCCCGGTGGCCCCGCTGATCGGATCGACCACGTAGTCGTGGATCACGTCGGTGTCGTTGCCGCCGGTGCAGCAGGCGATCTTCAGCCGCTTGGAGCGGTGGCCGAAGCCGTGCACCATGTACGCCGTCTTCTCGGGCATCCGCTCGGTGACCCGCGCCGGCATCGGACCCGTCTCGTCGCCGTGCTCGTTGCGCACCATCACCGGCCCGCCGTGGGTCACCCCCAGCGCGGCCGCGCACCTGGGGTTGAGCCACAGGCAGTTGCCGCGCGCCACGTCGGCGAGGATCGGGTTGTTCTGGGTCCGGCCGAAGCTGTGCAGCGGGCTGCGGCCGTACAGCAGCCGCAGCGAGCCCCTGGGCGGCCGCGGCTGCGCGGCGAAGCTCGGCAGCGGATCGAAGCCGGCGTCGGCCAGCGGCTGGCTGTACAGCTCGATCTTGCCCGATGGGGTGTGGAAGTGGAACTCCGCCCCCACGTCGAGGTACGGCTCGACGCGCCTGTCGGGGAAGAACACGCCGTCGCGCTTGAGCTGCGCCAGGGTGGTGCCGCTGCCCTCGAGCCGCTTCTCGAGGTACTCCTCGAAGCCCTCGAAGGCGAAGAAGTCGCCCACGCCGAGCTCGGTGCCCAGCTCCTTGGCGATGCGCCAGGCCGGCCGCGTGTCGTGCGGCGAGCGGACCACGGGCTGGCGCAGCCCGATGAAGGGCCGCGTGCCGCTCCCCCGCAGCAGGTCGTCGTAGCGCTCGAGGTACATGTCCTCGGGCAGCACCACGTCGGCCCACTCGGTGATGCCGGTGGGCATGATGTCGCAGACCACGAGGAAGTCGAGCTGGCGGATCGCCTCCTCGGTCTCGTGATGGTTGGGCATCGACTGGATCAGGTTGCTGCCGTGCACGAACCAGCCCTTGACCGGGTACGGCTTGCCGCTGAGCGTGGCGTCGCGGATGCCGTTGGTGGTCACCTCCTGGGCAAAGGGAAAGCGCCCGGCCGCATGGTCCACGTGGTCGGGCAGATCGGGGAAGTCCGGCCCCGGGAAGTCGGCCAGCTCGGGCTTGCTCACCCGCAGGATCCCGCCGGGGCGCCACCAGGCGCCGAGCAGCGCGGTGAGGATCGCCTGTCCCCGCGCGCGCTGGGTGTCGGCCTCGCCGTACCAGGTGGTATGGCGGCCGGGGTGGACCAGCACCGCAGGCATGGCCTGCCGCATCATGCGGTACGCGGCCACGACGTCGGTCGTTGGTACACCGGCCTGCTCCGCGGCCCACTCCGGCGTGAAGGGCCGCACGTGCTCGGCGAGCGCCTCGAAGCCCACGGTGTGCCGCTCGACGAACTCCCGGTCAAAGGCCTCGTCGCGGATCAGCAGGTGGATCCAGGCCAGGATCACGGCCAGGTCCGAGCCCGGCCGCACCGGCATCCACAGGTCGGCCTTGCTCGCCGGCGTGGAGAAGCGCGGATCGAGCACGATCAGCCCGGCCCCGCGCGCCCGCGCCTCGACGAACTCCTGCACCTGCTTGTTGTGCGCGTTCTCGCCGAGGTGGCTGCCGAAGAGCACCATGCACTGGGTGTGCTCGAAGTCGAGCGGCTCGGGCGAGGGCAGCTTCTCGCCGAAGGTCAGCTTGTAGCCCACGTTGCGGGTAGCCTTGCACTGGGCGTACGCCGGCCCGGCAAAGTTGGGCGAGCCGTACGCCACCATCATCGTGCGCATCATCGGGCCGCCCGCACCGTGGTAGAACAGGGCCAGCGCCTCGGGCCCGTGCTCGGCCTTGATCCGGGCGAAGTTCTTCGCGATCAGGCGGTACGCCGTGTTCCAGCCCACGCGCTCGAACCTGCCCTCGCCGCGCTCGCCGCTGCGCACCAGCGGGTACTTCAGCCGGTCCGGATCGGTGAGGAAGGCGGCGCCCGCGTTGCCCCGGCCGCAGAGCTTGCCCGTGGCGTTGGGGTACTCCGGATGCCCGCGCAGCGAGAGCACCCGGTTGCCGCGCGCCGATGCCTGCAGCCCGCAGTTCCAGAAACACAGCTCGCAGAAGGAGTTCACCTCGCGGTCGGGCCGCGGCGCCTCCTCGCGGCGCATCAAGCTGAAGGCCCGCGCCTCGCTCGCCGCGGTCGAGGCCGCGCCGCCGGCCAGCCCGGCCGCGGCCGCCTTGAAGAAGCCGCGCCGCGAGAGCGCCGTGTGCTTTGGTCTTGCTCCGGCCATGGTCACTCCTCAGTGCACCGAGCAGCTCTGCATGCAATCGATCATCCGCACCAGGTTGGGCTCGCCCAGGCTGTAGTGGGCGAAGCCCTTCGCCCGCCGCACCGCGACCAGCCGGCTCATGCGCAGGATCCGCAGCTGCTGCGAGGCCACGGCCTGGGGCACGCCCAGGCGCGCGGTCAGCTCGCTCACCGTGCAGTCGCCCTCGCAGAGCATGGCGATAATGCGCAGGCGCACCGGATGCCCCATCGCCTTGAGCATGCCGGCCAGCTCGGTTGCTCGTTCGTGGTTCTCGCTGATCGCCGCGCCTGCCATGGCCCCTCCGCGTATCCGTTTATAGAGATATATTTATATAGATATCTTGTCAAGTGCAATTTGCTACTTGACAGTATATTTCGCATCAGTATTATTTGTCACGGGACAAAGCGGGGTGACGAGATGGGTATAGAGCAGATCGACCCCAAGGACTGCCCGTACTACCTGGTCTCTCGCGCCAGCCTCACCATCACCGCGCATCTCAAGCAGGCCTTTACCGCGGCTGGCGTGGCCCACGTCCGTCCGGGGTACCTCGGCGTGCTGATGTGCCTCTGGCGCGAGGACAGGCAAAAGGGCGTGAACCTCGGGCGCTGCGCCGGGCTCGAGCCTTCGACCATGACCGGCCTGCTCGACCGCATGGAGCGCGACGGCCTGCTCGAACGCCGCCCCGATCCGGGCGACCGGCGGGCGCAGCGGATCCTGCTCACCCGCGCCGGCCAGGACCTGCGCGGCCCGGTCACCACCGTTGTGGAGCAGACCCTGGACCGCTTGCTGCACGGCGTGCCCGACGAGGAGCTTCAGCGCCTCAAGGGAACCCTGCGCCAGGTGCTGGCCAACTCGGACAAGCTGGAGCCGTGATGGGCGAGCAGACCCGTAGGATCGGCTTTGCCTGCGCGTACACCCCGCTGCCGCTGATCCACGCGGCCGGGTACGTGCCCCACCGCATCCTGCCGACGACCGAGGTGCCGGACGCGGCCGGCTCGCTGCTGCACGACAACCTCTGCCCGCACGTCAAACGCGTGCTCGACCGCGCGCTGGCGGGTGACCTGCCCCGGCTGCAGGGTGTGGTGTACATGAACAGCTGCGACGCGATGCGGCGGCTGGCCGACGCCTGGCGGACAGCGCGCCCCGACGACCGCACGGCCATGGTCGACCTGCCCTTCGCCCATGACGCCGCGGCTGCGGAGTACCTCGCCGGCGAGCTGGGCAGGTTCCGCGACACGCTCCGCGAATGGTCCGGTGCAGCTGTGGAGGACGAAACGATCGCGGCCTCGATCGAGCTCTATCACGAGCTGGCGCTGGCCCTGAGCAGCCTGCAGCAGCGCGCTGCACGGGGAACGCTCTCCGGTGCTGCGCTGCAGACGCTGCACAACCGCTCGGTGACCGAGCCGCCCGAGGCGATACGGAACGAGGCGCAGGGCCTGCTCGCCGAGCCCGAGACCGAGGCCGACGACGGAGCGGTGCCGCTGTATCTCTTCGGCAACGTACTGCCCGACGCCGAGGCCTTCGAGCTGTTCGAGCGCTGCGGCGCTCGCGTGAAGGGCGACGACCTCTGCACCGGCTCGCGGCAGCTGGCAGCCGAGATGTTCGATCCCTCCTCGGGCACGCCCCTGGAGCAGCTCGCCCGCAGCCTGCTCTCGCGGCCGGCCTGCGCGCGCACGATCACCGCCGACCGGCCCGGCGAGCTCGGCCCGCAGGTGCTGGCCGCGGCGCGTGAGGCCGGCGCGGCCGGCGTGATCGCGTACGTGATGAAGTTCTGCGACCCATATCTAGGGCGCATGCCTCGCGTGCGCGAGGAGCTGGGCCGGGCCGGCCTGCCGCTGCTCGTGCTCGAGGGCGACTGCACGATGCGCTCGCTGGGCCAGCAGCAGACCCGCATCGAGGCCTTTGTCGAGATGCTCGGAGGTAGCCCATGATGCTGCGGAGGCACTTCGAGGACACGGTCCGCGGCATCGAGGAGAAGCTGACGGCGGAGCCCGGCGAGTTCGTGGCGCGCAAGAAGCTGGCGCTGGCCCTGTCCCGGATCGGCGTCAAGCTCTACTCGGGTGAGCACGGCGTTGCCTGGTGCGGCGTGCTCGCGCCCTTCGACCTGCTGCAGGCGATGGACGTCACCTCCTGCTTCGTCGAGTTCGTCGGCGCGATGCTCGCCGGCACGGGCACGTCCGCGCCCTTCCTCGAGCGGGCCGAGCAGTGGGGCATGGCCACCGACACCTGCAGCTACCACCGCACGGTCAGCGGCGCCATGCTAGCCGGCATGATGCCCGAGCCCGACTTCCTCATCGCCACCTCGGCTCCGTGCACGGGCGGCCTGGCCGTGATCGAGAGCCTGGCGCGGCACTTCGACAGGCCGTTGATGGTGATCCACGTGCCCCAGGACCGCGATGAGAGCAGCGTGCGCTACCTCGCGAAGCAGCTGCGCGAGATGGTCGTCTTCGTCGAGCGTCACACCGGCCGGACGCTCACGGACGAGCGGCTGAGCGCGGCGATCGAGCACACCAACCGCATCCGCGAGCTGATGGTCGAGGTCAACCAGCTGGCCGCGCGGACGCCCACGCCGGCGCGGCGGCGCGACCTGATCAACCTGGGCATCGTGATCGCGCTGCTGCTCGGCACCGAGGAGGGTGTAGAGGTCGCAGAGGCGTACCGCGACGAGTTCAGGCGCAAGGTCGAGCAGGGGATCGCGGGCGTGCCCGACGAGCGGGTGCGGCTGATGTGGATCCAGAACCGGATCCAGTTCAAGAATCCGATCGAGCAGATGCTCGAGGAGGAGTACGGCGCGGCGGTGGTGATCGACGAGTTCAACGACGTGCCGTGGGAGGCGATCGATCCCGACGATGCGTACGACGGGCTCGCACGGCGGATCCTGTCGAACTGCCTGACCGGCTCGGCCGAGCACCGCGTCAGCGCGATGCAGCGGCTGGCGAGGGAGTACCAAATCGACGGCGCGATCAATCCCTGCCACTGGGGCTGCCGCCAGGGCACCGGGGCGCGGGGGCTGGTCGAGAAGGGCCTCAACCAGATCGGCGTACCCGTGCTCAACCTCGAGGTCGACTGCGTGGACCAGCGGCCCTTTGCCGAGGCCCAGCTGCGCACGCGGCTCGAGGCCTTCATCGAGATGCTGCAGAGCCGCTAGGCTAGGGCGCGACGAAGCCGTCCTCCCCGAGCAGAGACCGATCGAAGGTGATCACCGCCTCGCAGCCCTGTTCGAGGGCGCGTTCGCGAATCAGACAGTCCGAGAAATCGCCCTTGCCCGCAGCGAACGCTGCGAGCGCCTGCTCGAAGCGCTCGTGCGACTCGAAGACGAGGTGCCGGGCTTCCTTGATCGCGGCCAGCGCGGTGAGCACGGTCCTGCGGTCGGCGCGATAGGCGCTCCGAAGCACCCAGGCGAGTTCGACGAGCACAACATCCGGCACGAAGCCCGACTCGTCCGCGGCGCTCAGGTCGTCCATCGCGCTCCGGGCTCTGTGGCGCTGCGCACGATCGTCGTCGATGAGGTAGCGCAGGAGGACATTGGTATCGAGAGCGACCATCACTCCACGCTTCTCCGATACAGCTCGTTGACCGCTTCACCGATCGCCTCGTCGATCTCCTCGATCGTCATCGGCTTCCGCCCAGGCGGCAGCTTGAGCATGCCCTTCAGTTGCGGATATCCAGGGTCTTGGCTCGCAGCTCGACGACCCGGTCATCGCGCAGCACGAATCTGACCTTGTCGCCGGATCGCAGATCGAGCTGGTCCCGGATTGCCTTGGGGATCGTGATCTGGCCCTTGGAGATCATCGTGGCTGTGGGCATGGTGGGCTCCTTACCCTCAGTGTTATCACTGAGGGCAAGGAATCGAGCGGCGGGCGTCAAGGCGGGATCGTCCATGGCAGGCCTCCAGAGCAGGGGTTGGCAAGCGCACTCGCTGGGTATACTCGGCAGGATCGGCCCGCTCGTTGCCTGTCTTTTTGAAAAATGTTCGAAAAAGTTCTAAGTGCCTATTTTCGCTGTGGTCTTGAAATGCACCTTGGCCGCCTGCGACAGCGCCTCGCGACCGTGGCGCTCCACGAAGCGGTGCGCTGCCGAGAGCACGGGCGGGCCCGCGCCCTTGGGCAGCTTCAGGCCCCAGCGCTTGGACAGCCCGCGGATGCTGCGGTTGAAGGTGTGGCGGGCGAGGATGCTGGCCGCGGCCACGGCCGGATCGGCCTCGGCGCGGGGCATCATGTCGAGCCGCAGCTCGCGGCCCTGCTCCTTGAGCGCGCCGCGCACGCGGTGCTCGGGTCCGAACTGGTCCAGCACGGCGTAGTCGGCCGGCGCCTCGGCGAGCAGCGCCTCGAGCGCCGTGGCGTGAGCCCAGCCCAGGATGCGGTTGACGTTGCCCATCTTGGCGTGCAGCGCGTTGTATTTCTCCGGGCCGATCACCACCTCGACATGCTCGACGATCGCGCCGAGCTGGCCGGCCAGCTCGGTGATGCGCCCGTCCGCGATCCTCTTGCTGTCGACCACTCCGAGCTCGGCGAGCAGGGGCACGTCCTTGCGCGCGAGGCGCGCCGCAGACACCACCAGCGGGCCGAAGTAGTCGCCCTTGCCCGACTCGTCGAGGCCGATCCAGCGCTCGGGCGCGGGCGCGGGATGGCGTGCCAGGGCCTCGGCAAAGGGATCGGGCGTCTCGTGCAGCGGATCGACGATCGTGGTCCAGAACTCGGCGCCCTGGCCCTGCAGCACCAGCTTGCCCGAGAGATAGAACACGATCACGCACTCCTTCCCGCGGGCGCGCCAGAAGGCATGCGGTGCGTCCTCGATGCCAAAACCGTTGTCGGCGAGCACGGCGCGGAGCTCCTGCTGGTCGGCGGGATCGCGCTGCAGGGTGATGGAGGTGCGAACGGACAAGGCTAGCCCGGACCATTCATGACCGCACGTCGCGAAACCGTCGAGCGTGCGTCGGATCGGGCCGAGCGCAGCGACGAGGGACGCAGGCGGGCCTGAGGGCCCGTCGAGGACCGAGGAGCGAGCACGGTTCGAGACGGCGTGCGATCGGCGGTTGCAGCAGGGCGGCTCATGAATTGTCCGGGCTACTCCGCGGGCACCGGCAGGTCACCGTAGTGCGCCGTGTACGACAGCCAGTCGCCCTCCCTGTGCTTGCGCGCCACCACCTCCTCGCAGGTGGCCCGGTCCTCCAGGCGCTCCATCCTGAAGAAGGTGCGATCCGGATCGAGGTGCACGCTGATCGCGGCGTCCTGGGCCAGCTCCGAAGGATTGGCGCCGAGCGCGAACTGCTCGGTGAAGGTACTGAGCAGCCCGCTGATGTACTTCGGTCTGGCGTCGTGGATCGTGCCGAGCTTGCGGTCGCCCCAGCGCTGGCAGTTGTACACGTCTCCGTGCAGCAGCCCCTCCATCACCGTGGTCAGGCCCGGGTTGCCGTCCATGTCCTGATCCCAGGCCGCGGACAGATCCTTCATGGTGGGCAGCGGATCGTCGAACGGATCGTCGAGCCAGGCTCCGCGCACGTCGTGCAGCCAGGTCGTCTCGAAGGGGACGCCCGGCCCCACCTCGTCGACCTCGACGGTCTGGATCAGCATCGGCACGGCCTGGTGATAGCGCTTGGGCAAGACCATCCACGACAGGTTCTCATGCTGCAGATCGTCGTCCCAGAAGTTGATTAGCTCCACGCTGCAGATCTTGATCTCGATCTGGACCTGGTTCCCCTCGTGCGTCAGCCGGGCCAGCGAGGCGTTGGAGGAGACCACGTTCTGGCTGCCGATCAGCGGGACATCGTTGACCGAAGAGGTCTGGAAGTACAGCCCCCAGGTCCCCACGAGCTTGCTCGCCTCGTAGCTCGGATCGACCTCGCCGAAGTCGACCTCGTCGGACACCTGCTCGCAGACGCTGGTGTCGCTGCCCGGGCGGCAGGCGAAGTTCCAGCCCAGCTCGGTGCAGGGCGAGTCCGCGAACAAGCGGTCGACCCGGTGACCGTCGATGACCCAGCGGCACTCGCCGGGCTCGTACCAGTCCACACCCGGCTCGAGGCAGAGCCCGATCGGCACGCAGGCGATGCCGCTGCCGCCGTATCCCTCGCAGTCCAGATCGGTACGGCAGAAGGGCGAGCAGGTGGCGTCACCGCGGACCTTGACCGAGGCGTTGCAGTACTGCCCCTCGGGGCAGTCCTCGTGCCGACCCTGCTCCACGGGTACGCCCTCGACGTCGATGATGTCGACTCCGCAAGTGGGCGTGCAGACCCTGCCGGCGCATACGGTGTCGCCGCTGCAGTCAGAGGAGCTCTGGCAGGGGTCGGGCTTCTCGCAGACGTTCGTCGTCCGGTTGCAGTAGCGATCGTCGGCGCAGTCGTCGCTATTCATACAGGTCAGGTCCTCGCCCTCGGGCACGCACTGCCCGAAGACCGTGCACTCGAGGCCCTCGCCGAGGAACACGCAGTCCTTGTCGCCCTCGCCGGGCCGGCAGTCGGACCAGCAGTATCCCTCCTCCGCGCCGCCGGCCTTGCGGCAGTAGCGCCCCGGGCCGCAGAAGCGATCGGTGGTGCAGACCTTGTAGCCCAGAGCGTCCTCGTCGACCGGATCGCCGATCGTCTCGCTGCAGCCGCCGACCACGACAACCTGGGCGATGAGGAGTATCGCTGTGAAATGAAGTGTGGTGATTCCGCGCATCGCGTCTCCTCCCCTGCTACTGGAACCGGTACGTCAGCGAGACGGCCGCCGAGAACACCCAGCCGCCCGCGTCGTATCCGGGAAAGCCCGGGTTGTTGGTCTGCAGGCCCGAGGCCTCGGGCATCGGCAGGCCCTCCAGCGCCGTGACCGCGTCGTCGCGGAACTCGTCGCGGATCTGAGTCGGATCCTTGTGCACGGTGATCGGGAACATGTACCAGAACTGCAGGCCCACGTCGGCCGAGAATGCGGCGTCGCCGATGCTGAAGTCCGCGTGGTGACCGAGGCTGACACCGAGCACGTCGCTGTCGACGTAGCTCGTCCGGCCGACCTGATCGGGCACCGGCGACGGCGCCCAGGCGAAGCCGGCCACCAGGGCCAGATCCTCGAGGTAGCGCAGCCCGGCCGAGACGCGCAGAGAATGAGTGTCCCCGAACTCGTACGGCGAGTCGTCGATCGCCGGGCTCCCGGCGTTGGTCCTCGGGAACACGGCGGCCTCCTCGGGGTGCTGCCGGTGCTTGTCGAAGTAGTTGTGCCAGTGGCTCCAGGTGTAGGTCGCCTGGGCCCAGACCTTCTCGAACTCGACCCCGACCGAGGCCGCGATCTCGAGCGGCTCGTAGTCCAGCACCAGCTGGTGCTTCTGTTCGATCGTGCGCGGGATCGTGGCCTCCTCGTCGGTGACGTGATCGTCCCATAGCTTGAGCGAGGCCACGGCGTTGGTCGCGGTGAACTTGCGCTCGCGAAAGGTCAGACCCAGGGCCAGCCAGTCCAGCGGGCGGCCGGACAGCCCGACGATCGGCCGCATGCCCGAGGTGCCGGAGAGCTTGCTGCCCATGGTCGCGTAGTTCTGGTTCATCACGTCCGGGGTGTAGAGCTGCGTGGTCAGGTCGGTGACCAGCGCCACGTCCACCGCCACGCCGACCGAGATCCAGTCGGCCCAGATCGTCGGCGAGTAGGCCAGCCCGACCAGCGCGCCCAGCGTGCGATCCCACTCGCCGAAACGCGCGAAGTGGATCGTATTGGAGAAGTACTGCTCGCGCTCGTCCGCGTAGCCCACCTGAGCGTTGAACATGCCGTCGGACGGCAGCAGGAACAGCACGCCGAGCTTGAGCCCGGCGAGCCACCACCAGAAGTCCAGCGACTGCACCAGGCCGACGCCGATGTAGTTGGCCCAGACATCGGGGTGGTTGTCGGCACGGGCAATCGGCAGCTCCACGGTGGGCAACGGGCGATCCGGGATCCCCCCGGCGTTCTGGCTCACGTCCGACTTGTAGAACGAGAGCGGAATATCGCTGTTCTCCGGCCGCCCCATCAGGTCGGCGAACATCGATTCCTTGTAGGTCAGGTAGTATCCGCTGAACTGATCCGGCTGCCTGGCGAGCAGCGCCGGGTTGCTGAACAGCACGCCGAGCCCACGCCCGAGCGCCACCTGGCTGTTGGCCGAGCCGAAAGCCGAGGCGTCGAAGCCGAACATGCGCAGCGGACCGGCCGTGGAGGCTGCGGGCAGGCCCAGCAGCGCCAGGACGAGAAGCGGCCCGGCGGAGCGGGCGAGGCATGGCAACCGTCTCATAAGCACCTCCAGCGGAAGCATGGTGTTGAACCGTATATTCACACGCTTCACGGCCGCGGTAAAGCGCTGAGTGGCAACAAACTGGCCGAAATCACGGGTTTGCGGTATAGAAGCAACCGAGGAGGCCGCATGGCCCAGCGCGAGCGGACATCATTGCGGGCGATCACCGCGGACATCGTCCAGCGCGACGACGCCCGGCTGTGCGAACACGCCACGCCGCACAGCGCGGCCAAGCGCCGGCGGCGGGAACGGACCGTACTGCGCTCCGAGTTCGCGCGCGACCGGGACCGGATCCTCTACTCGGACGCGTACAAACGCTACGCGGGCAAGACCCAGGTGGTCTTCCTCGCCGCGCGCTACGACGAGCACATCTCCACACGGCTGCTGCACACGACCTATGTCTCCCAGGTCTCGCGCTCGATCGTCAAGGCGCTGCGCCTGAACTTCGACCTGGTCGAGGCCATCGCCGTGGGGCACGACCTGGGCCACACGCCCTTCGGGCACGACGGCGAGGCCGTGCTTGACGATCTCTGCCGCGAGCACGGCATCGGACCCTTCCGCCACAACGTGAACAGCCTGTGGGTGGTGGACCAGGTGGCCAGCCGCAGCCGCGGCCTGAACCTCACGCTGCAGGTGCGGGACGGAATCCTGTGCCACGACGGCGAGTCGTCGCGGTACCGTCTGCGCCCGTCGCGGCGACCCAGACCGCCCGAGGAGGCGTATTGCAGCAACGGCGTCTTCTGCCGCGTCAACCGCGCACCGGCCACGCTGGAGGGCTGCGTGGTGCGCCTCGCCGACTCGATCGCGTACCTGGGCCAGGACCTGGAGGACGCGATTCGCCTCGGCGTGGTGCGGCGCAATCAGCTGCCGCGCGGCGTGACCCGGCGGCTCGGCACCCGGGGCAGCGCCATCATCAACAACCTGATAATCGATCTGGTGAAATCCAGCCACGGCAGGCCCGAGGTCGGCTTCTCCGGGGAGACGACACGAGCCCTGCTCGACCTCAAGGCCTTCAATTACGAGTACATCTATCACAATAAGGACATCAAGAAGGGCCTGGGCCGGATCCGCCACGCAATGCGGATCGTGTTCGAGGATCTGCTGCTCGCGGCCGGGGCCAGCGACCGTAAGCACCTGCTGTACCGGCACTTCCTGCACAACCGCTCGAGGGAGTATCGCGAGGGCACTCCACCCGCGGTCTGGGCTCGTGATTTCATCGCGAGCATGACGGACCACTATCTGGTAGAGTTGTTCAAGCGCATCGCGCTCCCAGAGGAGCGCCCGTCCCCGCTACGGGACGCTTGAAACGAGGACGAAAATGCTTATTGTTTCTCCGGGAGTACAGAAATGAAGGTCAAAAACTGGATGACGCCGAGCCCGCTGACGCTGACAGAGGATGACATCGTCAAGACCGCGGTGACCCACGTACTGCGCAACCGCATCCGCCATATCCCGATCTTGCGGGGCGGCACGCTGGTGGGCATCGTCACCGACCGGGATCTCAAGCGCGCGCTGCCCTCGGTGGTGGCCGGCTCGAGCCCGGAGGAGTACCAGAGCTTCATGGACAGCACCAAGCTCCGCGACGTGATGTCCGCCAACCCCATGACCTGCGGGCCGGAAAGCGATATGCTCGAGGTGGTGCGGCTGTTCGTGGAGAACAAGTTCGGTGCGATCCCTGTGCTCGAGGACGAACGGATCGTGGGTATCATCACCCAGACCGACGCGATGCAGGCCTTCCTCCAGCAGCTCGCCGCCGACAGCTAGGCGACCGGCGGGAAACGGCGGCGCATCAAAAGCAGAAGAAGGCCCTTGACGCCGCACTGTGTCAACGTATACCCTCCGCCGCGTCATGGGCACGTGGATTCCCCGAGTGTGCTACACGCTGCTGCCCGTCAATATGGTGGCGTCCGTTTCGACGTACAGGTGGCATTTTCCGCCGCGCAGGTGACCTGCGATCGGTGCTTCGCTTCAAGGAGAGGCTAGCCACATGAAGTCAGGTGGAAATCTCGAGGCGGTTCTCAAGGCCGGACACTTCGCCATCACCGGCGAGCTCGGGCCTCCCCGCGGAACCAATATCGAAGCCGTCAAAAACAAGGCCGCGCCGCTCAAGGGCATGGTCGACTCGGTCAACATCACCGACAACCAGACCGCGGTGGTGCGCATGTCGAGCTGGGCCACCTCGCTGCTGTGCATCAAGGAAGGCCTGGAGCCGAACTACCAGATGGTCTGTCGCGACCGCAACCGGCTGGCCATGCAGGCCGACATTCTCGGCGCCTCGGCCCTGGGCATCCGCAACATGCTCGCCCTGTCCGGCGATCACCAGAGCTTCGGCGACCACCCCAAGTCCAAGGGCGTGTTCGACATCGACTCGATCCAGCTGATCAGCATGGTCAAGAACATGCGCGACGAGGGCAAGTTCCAGAACGGCCAGGAGATCGACGGGCCGCCCCGGATCTTCATCGGCGCCGCGGCCAACCCCTTTGGCGAGCCCTTCGAGTTCCGCGTGCACCGCCTGGCCAAGAAGGTCGCGGCTGGAGCCGACTTCATCCAGACCCAGTGCATCTACAACATGGAGAAGTTCCAGCGCTGGATCGACATGGCCAACGACATGGGGCTGACCGAGAAGATCTACATCCTCGCCGGGGTCACACCGCTGAAGAGCCTGCCGATGGCCAAGTACATGGCCACCAGCGTTCCGGGCATGGACGTGCCGGGCCACCTGCTCAAGCGGCTCAAGGGCGTGAAGAAGAAGCAGCGGGCCAAGGAGGGGATCAAGATCGCCTGCGAGCAGATCGAGGAGTTCAAGGAGATGAAGGGCGTGGCCGGCGTGCACCTGATGGCCATCGAGTGGGAGCACAAGGTCCCCGAGATCGTCGAGCAGGCCGGCATGCTGCCGCGACCCGAGGTCTCTCCCGAGCCCGAGCCGGCGCCCGAGCCGCCCGCCGGGGAGGCGTGATGGCGTACGAGTTCCTCGCCGGGCCGATGGTATATGTCGCCTTTGCCCTGTTCTTCGCCGGGCTGGCGCTGCAGGTGCTCCGCTTCCGCAAGCTGACCCGCAGCAAGCCGCAACGCACGCTGCCCGCGCCCAAGGTCGGCGCCGCGCCCAAGAAGTCGAAGCAGGCCAAGGGCAAGGCCGAGCCCACGCAGCCGCTGTTCTGGCGCCTGGTGGCGCTGGCCGAGCGCTGGGGTCGGCCCTTCGACCGGCTGTGGCTGTGGGGCCGCCGCACGATCGCCGGGACCCACCCGGTGATGACCACGGTGACCGTGGTCTTCCACGTGCTGCTGTTCCTCACGCCGCTGCTCGCGCTGGCGCACAACGAGCTGATCGCGAGCAGCATCGGCTTCAGCCTGCCCTCGCTGCCCGAGGCGATGACGGATGTGATGACCTTCATCGTCATCAGCTGCGCGCTGATCTTCTTCTACCGCCGCCTGTTCCTGCGGCGCGTGCGGGCGCTCACCTCGGCCTACGACTACTTCGTATTGCTCGTCACGGCGCTGCCCTTCGTCACCGGGTTCTTCTGCTATCATCAGTGGTTCGCGTACAAGCACATGCTGGTGCTGCATGTCGCCAGCGGTGAGCTGATGCTGATCCTGATCCCGTTCACCCGGCTGGGGCACGCGCTGTTCTTCTTCCTCTACCGCTTCACGATCGGCAGCGAGTACAGCTTCGGGCAAGGGAGGCGGGCCTGGTAGGCCCGAGGAAAGGGAGAGAGCGGATGCCCGCAAAACCCAAGGGACCGGCGGATACCGCGCAGATCAATCGCATGCTGGACAGCCGCAAGGGAAAGATGAAGCTGATGCTGTCCCACTGCATGCATTGCTCGATCTGCGCCGAGAGCTGCTTCCTGTTCATGGCCAACGACAAGGACCCGCAGTACATGCCGAGCTACAAGGTGATCAACAGCCTGGGCAAGCTGTACAAGAAGCGGGGCAAGGTCAGCCGGGACGAGCTGAACGAGATGAAGACGATCGTCTGGCGCAACTGCGTGCTCTGCACGCGCTGCTACTGCCCGGTCGGCGTGGACATTCCGAGCATGATCGCCTTTACCCGCAGCATCCTGCGGTCGCAGGGCGTGCACCCGGACTTCGACGAGTCGGGCGAGATGGAGAGCTGGCTTTAAACGGGGCCTGACCCCGTTCGCGGAGGAGAGCGATGATCATCGCAAAGCAGAAGCCGCTGGAGGAGATCTTCGAGATGATCCGCGGCTTCAAGAAGATCCTGAATCTCGGCTGCGGAGGCTGCACGTCGATCTGCCTCGCCGGCGGCCAGCGCGAGGTGGGCTTCCTCACCGACGACATCGAGCAGCACTACAAGGACGCCGGACAGACGATCCAGATCCACGAGCACACAATCGAGCGGCAGTGCAACGAGAGCTTCTTCGCCGACCTCGACGAGATGGTGAAGGACTACGACGCGGTGCTTTCGATGGCCTGCGGCGCCGGCGTGCAGTTCGTCTCGGACCGCTATCCCGAGATTCCGATCCTGCCTGCGCTCAACACGACCTTCGTCGGCGTTGACAAGGATGTGGGCTGGTACGAGGAGAACTGCCGGACCTGCGGCGACTGCGTGCTGGGCGAGACGGGCGGGATCTGTCCGGTGACCCGCTGTGCCAAGAGCCTGTTCAACGGGCCCTGCGGCGGCACGCGCGCCGACGGCACCTGCGAGGTGGACAAGGATGTGCCCTGTGCCTGGTTCGAAATCCACGAGCGGCTCAAGGCGCAGGGTCGGCTGTCGCTGATCACCAAGGTCCGGCCGGCTCGGGACTGGGAGAACCAGACGCGGCGGACCGTGATCCAGGATCGGTACAAGGAGCGGTACGCCAAGGAGTAGGATCTAGGCTTTGGGCTTTAGGCTTTAGGTTTGAGAGCTGATATGAGCAGTTTGAGTTGCAGACAGGTCAGAGCGGGTTCATGCGCGCTCGTGCTCGCGCTCCTCGTCGGGTGCGGCAGCGACCATCCGACGCCCAGGCGCATGATCGGCCCGGACCGGATCGCGATGGATCTGCCCGAGAGCTTCGGTGCGACCGAGCGGCCCGCCGTCGAATTCCCGCACGCCAGGCACACCGCCGCGCTGGCAGCCGAGGGCTGCGCGCCCTGCCACGCTGCCGACGCCAAGGGGCGAGTGGTACCCCGCTTCAAGGACGCCGAGCACGCCCGCGACGTGACCACCGCGATGGAGGCGTACCACGCCGGCTGCCGCGGCTGCCACGAGGCGACCGCGGCGAGGGGAGACAGGAAGAGCGGGCCGGTAACCTGCGGGGAGTGCCACGTTGCGCGCCGGCCGGCCATCGCGACCCACCAGAGCATGCGCTTCGACTACTCGCTGCACGCGCGGCACGTGATTGCCGAGAAGGAGCGCTGCGACGCCTGCCACCACGTCTACAACAAGCAGACCGGGAAGCTCGAGGCCGCCAACGGCCGGGAAAGCTCCTGCCGGGACTGCCACGGCGACCACGACAAGGACAGGAAACTCTCCCTGCGCAACGCCGCGCACGTGGCCTGCATCGGCTGCCACCAGGCGCGCGGCAAGGCCGGCGGCCAGACCGGCCCGGACAGCTGCGACGGCTGCCACGATCCGATCCGGCAACGCGCCGTGGAGCGGCTCGACTCGATCCCGCGTCTCATGCGCGGTCAGCCGGACCGCATGTGGATCCAGGCCGAGGGCGCCACCTCGAACCTGGTGGCCTTCGACCACGCGCTGCACGAGCCGGTTACCGGCTCGTGCTCGGCCTGCCACCACCAAACGCTCAAGCCCTGCCGCGACTGCCACACGCTCGACGGGGGCAAGCCCGAAGGCGGCGGCGTGACACTGGAGCAGGCCTTTCACGCAAAGGATTCGGGCCGCAGCTGCGTGGGCTGCCACGACAACGTGGCCCGCAGCGAGGAGTGCGCGGGCTGTCACGCGATGCTGACGCGGCCGCCGGGTCGGGCCTCCTGCAAGGCGTGCCACAACGGTCCCTCGCCCGCCTCCGCCCAGGGCCTCGGCGCGGCGAGCCCGCCAGCAGAGGGCGAGACAGGGGAAGGCGTAGAGGCCGCCATCTGGCCGCCGCCCGTCGAGACCATGGTGGCCGAGCCCGTGCTCCGGCCGCTGCCCGAGTTCTCCAGAGAGGACTTCCCCGAGACCGTGGTGCTCGACCGGCTCGTCGAGCAGTACGGGCCCTCCACCTTGCCCCACGGCAAGATCGTGCACAAGTTGGACGAGATGGTCCGGAGCCGCAGCCTAGGCCTGCGCTTCCACGGAAACGGCGTGCTCTGCGCGGGCTGCCACCACCGCACGCCCCTGGGCGAACGACCGCCGTCCTGCGCGGCCTGCCACGACCAGACCGCGGAGCCGCTCAAGGACCAGCCGGCGCTGGTGGCGGCGTACCACCGCCAGTGCATCGGCTGCCACCAGCAGCTATCCCTGCCGACGGGCTGCACCGACTGCCACGCGGAGCGGGGCGGAGAGGAGGTGGCGCGATGAGCATCTCACGCAGAGGCTTCATCAAGGGCGTCGCCGCCGGATCGCTGGTCGCCGGCACGGCCAAGGCCGGTGGCACCGAGCACTTCACCGGCCACCCCGGCACGATGGGCCTGCTGCACGACACCACGCTGTGCGTGGGCTGTCGCTCCTGCGAGCACGCCTGCGCCGAGGTCAACGACAACCCCACACCGGAGAAGCCGGTCGGCGACATGTCGATGTTCGGGGAGCGCCGGCGTAACGATGACGAGCTGTACACGGTGGTCAACCGCTACCGCAAGGCCGAGGGCACGAAGCCGGCCGTGTACCGCAAGCACCAGTGCATGCACTGCCAGGAGCCGTGCTGCGCCTCGGTGTGCTTCGTCAAGGCCTTCACCAAGACGCCCGAGGGTCCGGTGCTCTACGATCCGGACGTGTGCGTGGGCTGTCGCTACTGCGTATTCGCCTGCCCGTACTACGCGCTGGCGTACGAATACGAGGACCCGGCCGCGCCGCGGGTTGTACGCTGCACGATGTGCTACGACCGGATCAAGGAGGGCAAGAATCCGGCCTGCGCCGACGCCTGCCCCACGGGGGCGATCGTGTTCGGCGAGCGCGCCGAGCTGATCGAGGTGGCGCGGGAGCGGATGCGCAAGTACCCCGGCCGCTACGTCAACCACATCTTCGGGGAGCACGAGTACGGCGGCACGAGCTGGCTCACGCTGGCCGGAATCCCCTTCCGCGAGCTGGACCTGCCGGAGGATGTGACCCACGACCCGCTGCCCAACCTGACCACGGGGTTCCTCTCGCTGGCGCCGCTGGTGGCCGCGATCTTCCCCGGTCTGCTGGCCGGGATCCACGCCTTCACCAAGAGCCGCGACCGGCACGCGGCTGACGCGGCGCGCACGGCCGCCGAGGCCGAGCGCGAGCACGGAGCCCGGGCTATGGAAGAGGCGCTGGCAGCGGCCGAGCGCCAGGCGTCCCGCGACGTGGAGCACGCCACGGCGCGCGGCATCCGCGACGGCCGACGCCAGGCCGAGGACGAGGCCCGCGCCGCGGCCGAGGCGCCGCCCCCGGCGGACGCGCCGGGCTCGGCTCCGGCGACTACTGCGCCGCCCCCAGGAAAGCCCGAGCCGCCGAAGGGGGGTGACGCGTGAGCACCGCGACCATCCCTGCACCGAAGCGAGCGCGCCTGGTCACCCCGTTCAACGTGATCGCCGGTCTGATCCTCGCCTTTGGCGGGCTGATCGTGTTCCTGCGCTTCTACAACGGCCTGGCCTACTCGACCAACCTGACCCACACCACCACCTGGGGCCTGTGGACCGGCTTCAAGCTGGTGTTCGTGGCCTTGGCCGCCAGCGGGTACGCGCTGACCACGGCGGTGTACCTCTTCGGCATGCACAACTACCACCCGCTGGTGCGGCCCGCGGTGCTTTCCGGATTCATGGGGTACTCGCTGTTCATCCTGATCCTGATCTTCGACCTCGGTCGCGCCTGGCGCATCTACTACCCCTTCTTCGTCCAGCCCGGCACGACCTCGGCGCTGTTCGAGATCGCGCTCTGCGTGGCGCTGTACTACACCACGCAGTTCCTCGAGCTCACGCCGGTGGGCTTCGAGTGGCTGGGGTGGAAGCGCTGGCGCAAGCTGGCGGTGATCTGCACCGTCGGCTTCACGGTATTCGGGCTGCTGCTATCGATCCTGCACCAGAGCACGCTGGGCGCCCTGTTCCTCACCGTGCCGACCAAGGTCTATCCGCTGTGGTACTCGCCGTACGTTCCGCTGCACTTCTTCATCTCGAGCTGCTTCGGCGGCGTGTCGATGGTGATCCTGCTCGGTGTCATCTGCAAGCGGCTGTGGAGCCACAAGATGGAGATCTCCCGCGAGAAGCTCGACGAGCTGACCGTGGGGCTGGGCAAGGCCGGCTCGATCGTGCTGGCGGTGTACTTCGCGGTCAAGGTGGTCGATATCGCGCTGGCCAACAAGTGGCACAGCCTGGTCGATCACTGGCTGGGTGCGTGGTACCTGCTCGAGCTGCTCGGCTTCGTGCTGCTGCCGAGCCTGCTCTACGCGTACGGGTACCGCGAGGCGCGGCCCGGGTTGATCCGCTTCACCGCCGCGTGGACCGTACTCGGCGTGGTGCTCAACCGGCTGAACATCTCGGTCGTGGCCTTCAACTACAACCTGCCGAGCGACGAGCGCTACTACCCGCACTGGATGGAATACGTGGTGGTGCTGTTCCTGATCACGCTGGGTATCACGATCTACCGCTTCGTGACCGAGCGCTTCGCCATCGTGCACGACCACCCGGACTACGGGGAAACGCACTAGGGTTCGGCCCAGGAGGACGCGATGCACGAGTTCTTCGTCCTGCAGGACTTCACCGCGCTGATCAAGAGCATGGGCTACATCTTCGCCGGGATCCTGATGCTGGGCTTCATCCCGTACTTCATGTTTCTCACCGGCCGCGAGGACAAGCAGAAGAAAAAGCGGTAGCACCCGGCCCGCACTGTTTCCTGCCTCTGGAATGGCCCGATGCTAGCTGGCGATCCCACCCCGGGCAACGAAATAAAAGCCGTCGCCCAGAGGCGCAGGATATGCTAGGGTTCTTCTAGAATCCCTGGGGAGGGAAGCCAGCATGGATCATACGCTCGCTGCGATCGCGGCCGAGGCAGAGGATTTCGCCACAACCGCCCGTCGCCTGGCCGAGGGCGCCCGGCACCTGCCACGCGTGGCGCACCACGCCCAGGTGGCCGTTGGCTGGACCGGAGTGATCCGCGACCGGGCGAGCAGCGCCGGCAAGGACGAGTCCGGCCAGCTGGCCGACTACAGCGAGTACCAGGAGCGCTTGCGCAACGCCCTGGCCCGGGCTCTGGCCGAGATCATCGCCGCCCGCCTGGGCGAGAGGCTGAACGAGCGCTGCAAGCGCAGCACGCCGCCCCCCTTCGAGATCATCCTCGACAGCTTCTCCGAGGACGTGCTCAGCGGAATCAGTTACGACACCTGGTGCGCCGCGTGGGGCTTCGTCCGCAGCCCGCGATGAGTCGCGGGCGAGGGTAATGCAAGCAGAGGGGAATCGGAGCTCTACTCGAGCAGGTCCTTCACCGCATTGACGATCTGCTCGGCGGTAACCGGCTTGGGCAGGTAGTCGTCGGCCTCGACGTTGAGGCCGTCGGCGTGGGTGTACTGGGTCGTGGTCACATGCGAGGCGACCGCGGTGAGCAGCACGACCGGGATCTCGCTCAACGCGTCGTCACCCTTGAGCACCTCGCACACCTGGTAGCCGTCCATCTCGGGCATCATCACGTCGAGCACGATGGCGTCCGGCGGGTTGGCCCTGATCTTTTCCAGCCCCTCCTTGCCGTCGTACGCCGTATCGACCGCGAAGCCCTCCTTCTCCAGGAAGCTTTTCACCGAGTCGACGATGTCCGGATCGTCGTCCACCACCATGATGCGCTTCTTATCGCTCATTAGCACTCCTCCATCCTGCCAAGGCCTCAAGCCGTCTCTGGCGCGCTCTCGGCCTCCGACTTCTTGGGCCGTGTTCTATCCACATTCGGACGCGGATGCAAGCCCGCGCCCTCGACGATGCCGGGTACGGCCTTCTCCCACTCGATGGCCATGATATGCGCGCCGGCCACGCCCTCCATCTCCTTCATCTGCTGGATCGTCTCGATGGCGATCTTGATACCTTCCTTCTTCTGCTGCTTCTTCTCCACGCCCTTGATCCGTTCGAGCACCGCGTCGGGCACGTCCATCCCGGCCACCTTGGTGGCCATGTACTTGCCCATGCGGAAGCTCTTCATCGGCGTGATACCGGCCATGATGTGGCACTTCTCGTGCAGACCCCGGTCGCGCACGCCCTTCATCCACTCGGCGAACTTCTCCACGTTGAACACGCACTGGGTCTGGATGAACTGGGCGCCGGCCGCGACCTTCTTGGCCAGCCGCGGCACGCGGATCTTGAAGGGGTCGGCGAAGGGGTTGGCCGCGGCGCCGAAGAACATCATCGGCGGGCCGTCCACGTCGTCGCCGCCGGCGAACTTGCGCTCGTCGCGCATCCGCGTGGCGATCTGCAGCAGGTGCAGCGAGTCGATGTCGTACACGTTCTTGGCCGACGGGTGGTCGCCGAACTTCTGGTGGTCGCCGGCGAGACAGAGCAGGCTCGGGATGCCCAGCGAGGCGGCGCCGAGGATCTCGGCCTGTGCGGCGATGCGGTTGCGGTCGCGGCAGACCATCTGCATCACCGGCTCGAGCCCCTCCTCGAGCAGGATCTTGCAGGCGGCCAGGCTGCAGATGCGGACCACGCTGGTCTGGTTGTCGGTCACGTTGCAGGCGTCGACGTAGCCCTTGAGAATGCCGGCCTTCTCGCGCACCACCTCGGGCCGCGCGCCTCGCGGCGGGCCGGCCTCGGCGGTGACCGCGAACTCACCGGCGCGGAACACGGCCTCCAGGTTGCCTAGCTGATCGGTCACATCGCCTCCGTCATTTCAGATCATCCCTCACGATCTTGCGCGGACCGCCGTCCCGGCCGCGCGACCAGTCCGACATCGGCAGGATCTCCTCGTACACGCTCTCCAGCCGACCCAGCTCCTCGAGCCGGTCCACGATCAGCTGCCAGCCGCAGGGTACTTCCGGATCGATCTCGCACTTGCCGTCGGTGGAGCCGCCGCAGGGTCCGTTCATGATGCTCTTGGAGCAACGCGTCACCGGACAGATGCCGCCGGTCTTCTCCAGCTTGCAGTCGCCGCAGGCCTGGCAGCGCTCGCCCCAGGTGCCCTTGGCCTCGGCCGCGCCGATGAACACCGTGTTCACCGCGGGCAGCACTTCGGTCTTGTGCACCGTCTCGGCCACGAGCTGGACACCCGCGCCGCAGGCCATCGAGAGGATGGCGTCGTACTCGGCGGCCTTGCCCACCAGCACCTCGACGTACTCTGGATCGCACTGGCGCTCGAGCGTCAGCTGGTCGATCTTGATCGGCCGGCTCTGCTTCTGACGCGCCAGCTGCAACAGCGAAGCCAGGATGCCGACCTCCTTCTCGCCGCCCGCGCTGCACACGGTCACGCAGCCGCGGCAGCCCACGAGCAAGATCCTGTTACACGCGCCGAGGCCCCGCAGGATCTCCTCGAGCGGCTTCTGTTCGGCAATGATCATGCTCTACTCTCCTCCTCCCGGGACGCCGAAGCCGCATCCTGCGGCGAAGGCGCCTCGGCCTGCGCCCGCGCCCATGCCGCGGCCTGCTCGGCCCCGCCCGGCCGGCCCGGATTGGGTCCCAGCCTGCGAACGTGATCGACCATCTCGCGGACGATCTCGGCGAAGCGCGGGCCCGCACCGGCGGACAGGTTGTACATCCGCACCCGTTCACCGCCGATGCCAGCCTCGTCGAGCAGCCGGGCCGCGTACTCCACGCGCTGCCGCGCCCGCAGATTGCCGCTGATGTAGTGGCAGTCGCCCTCGAGGCAGCCGGCCACGAACACGCCGTCCGCGCCGTTGAGCAGCGTCTCGAGCAAGTGCCGCACCTCGACCCGGCCGGTGCAGGGCACACGGATCAGCCGCACCTGGTCGGGATACTGCAATCTCATCGAACCTGCCAGGTCCGCCGCGCTGTACGCTCAGTGGAAGCAGCAGAATCCGACGACTCCGGGCTCAAAGCCCTGCATCGGCGACCTCCGGTTCCAGGACCGCCCGGCACTGGGCCAGGATCTGGTCCTCGGTGTAATGCCGCAACTCGATCGCCAGGCCGGGGCACTCGGCCACGCAAACCCCGCAGCCCTGGCAGCGCGCCGCCTCGATCACGGCCGTGCCCTCGTCGCCTACGTACGGCACGCCGTACGGGCAGGCCCGCACGCAGGTCAGGCACACCGCGCACTTGTCCGGATCGACAACGCTGATCGCCCCGGCGGAGCGGATCTCGTCCCGGGCCAGCACCGTTGCCGCGCGCGCCGCCGCGCCCGCGGCCTGGGCGATGGTCTCGTCGAGCGGCTTGGGCCCGTGGGCCAGGCCGCAGAGGAAGACCCCCTCCGTGGCCATGTCCACCGGCCGCAGCTTCTGGTGCGCCTCGATCAGGAAGCCGTCGGCGTTGCGCGGCAGCTTCATCAGGTTGGCCAGCTCCTCGACGTCGGTGGGCTCGATCGCCGCGGCGAGCACGACGCGGTCCACCTCGAAGGTGACCTCGCCGGCCACCGGGTCGGCCACCTTCACCTCGAGGCCGCCCTCCCTCGCGCTCACGGCCGGTATCGCGTCCTCGTCGTACCGCAGGAAGCGCACGCCCGCCCGACGCGCCTCGGCGTACAGCGTCTCGGCCAGCCCGTAGGTGCGCACGTCGCGGTAGAGCACGAACACCGACGCCTCGGGCTCCCGCCGCAGCAGCTCGAGCGCGTTCTTCACCGCCTGGCCGCAGCACACCTTGGAGCAGTACGGCCGCTCGTCGCAGCGCGAGCCCACGCACTGGATCATCGCCACCCGCCGCGGCGGCGGCGCGCCGTCGTGGAGCGCGGCCTCGAAATCGAGCTGCGTCACCACGCGCTCGTCCTCGCCATAGAGATAGCCCTGCGGCTCGCTCTGCTGCCCGCCGGTGGCGAGGATCGTCACCCCGTGCCTGATCTTGCGCGGGCCCGCGCCCACCATCACCTCGGTCTCGAAGTTGCCGATGAAGCCGGTCGAGGAGACCACCTCGGCGCCGAGCAGCACCTGCACGTTCTCGTCGCCCATCAGCTGGGCGCGCAGCGCCTCGAGCCGGCCCTGCACGTCCTCCCCGTCGAGGCTGCGCCGCAGCCGCCGCAGGTTGCCGCCCAGCTCGGTCTCGCGCTCGACCAGCGTCACCGGGAAGCCCTGGCGCGAGAGCATCCTCGCCGCAATCATGCCGGCAAGGCCGCCGCCGATCACCAGCGCGCGCTTGGTCAGCGGCAGCGACTGCTCGTACAGCGGTCGCAGCATGCGCGAGCGCGCCACGGTCGAGCGGACGAGATCCTTGGCCTTGGCCGTGGCCCGCTCGGGCTCGCCCTGGTGAACCCACGAGCACTGGTCGCGGATGTTGGCCATGTCGAAGAGGTACTGGTTCAACCCGCTCTCCCGCAGGGTCAGGCGGAACAGCGCCTCGTGGGTCCGCGGCGAGCAGGAGGCCACCACCACGCGATTGAGCCGGTGCTCGTCGATCCACTGCTTCATCTTGGCCTGGGTGTCCTCGGAGCAGGTGAACAGCGCCTCCTCGGCGAACACCACGTTGGGCAGCGTGCGGGCGTACTCCTTGACCGCGGGTACGTCGACCACCGAGGCGATGTTGATCCCGCAGCGGCAGACGAACACGCCGATGCGCGGCTCGTCCTCGGCCCCCACCTCGCGCTCATCCGGGTACTCCACCACGGTGGTCTCGCTGAAGCGCGCCGGCGCCAGCGAGGCCGAGGCAAAGGCCGCGCTGCCGCTGGCCTGGGCCACGGTATCGGGGATATCCTTGGGGCCCTCGAAGGCGCCGCAGACGAACACGCCGGCCCTCGAGGTGCTCATCGGCTCGAAACGCTTCGTCTGGCAGAAGCCGTACCGGTCCAGGTCGAGGCCGAGACGGCGCGCCAGATCCTTGACCCGCTGCGAGGGCCTGATGCCGGCCGAGAGCACGACGAGGTCGAACTCCTCGCCGTGCACCGTTCCGTCCGGGTCCACGTACTGCACGCGCAGGTCGCCGGTCTCGGGCATCTCCTCCACGCTGGAGATGAGGCAGCGGGTGAAGTTGACGCCGTAGTGCTCGGCCGTACGCTCTACGTACGCGTCGAAGCCCTTGCCCTGGGCCCGCTGGTCGATGAAGAAGATCGAGGCCTGCAGATCCGAGTGGTGCTCGCGAGCCACGGTGGCCTGCTTGGCCGCGGCCATGCAGCACACCGCCGAGCAGTACCCCTGCTTCTTGCGCTCGTCGCGGCTGCCCACGCACTGGATCCAGGCCACGCGCTTGATGTGGCCGTCGTCCGAGGGCCGCCGCAGGTCGCCGGCGGTGGGGCCGGTGGCCGAGAGCAGCCGCTCGAACTGCAGGTGGCTCACCACGTTGGGCCAGCGCCCGTACCCGTACTCGCCGACGAGCTCGGGGTCGAAGAGCTCGTACCCGGGTGCGAGCACGATCGAGCCCACCTCGACCTCGTACTCCCGCGACTGCATCGCGTGGTCGATCGCCTTGGCCTCGCAGGCGTCCACGCAGCGGAAACACTCGGAGCAGACCCCGCAGTCGAGGCAGCGCGCGGCCTCGGCCCGCGCCTGCTCCTCGGTGAGGGCGCCGCGCACCTCGTCCCAGGTGCGGGCGCGCTCCTTGGCAGGCAGCTCGGCGGGACGGGCCCGCTCGGCCTTGCTGATCCCGTCCAGCTCGGGCACCGGCGCCACCGCGGGCTTGTCGTGGCGGCCCTCGCCCACGGGCACGTGGTCGAGGAAGCGATCGATCGAGATCGCGGCCTCGCGACCCGCAGCCACCGCCTCGATAACCGAGGCCGGTCCCGTGACGGCATCGCCGCAGGCGAACACGCCGGCCACCGAGGTGAGGCAGGTCGTGCGGTCGGCCTCGAGCCGACCGCGCGGGGTCACCAGCACCTGCTCGCCCGGGCCGAGCAGCTCCGGATCCTGGGCCTGGCCGATGGCCGGGACCAGGGTGTCGATATCGAGCACGAACTCGGAGCCCGGCTTGGGCACTGGCCGCCGACGCCCCGAGGCGTCGGGCTCGCCGAGTTCCATCTCCAGGCACTCCACGCCGATCAGCTTGCCGCCCGCGTCGCCGATGGCGCGGACGGGTGCTGCGAGGAACTTGATCTCCACGCCCTCTTCCAGGGCCTCGTCGATCTCCTCCTCGTCGGCCGGCATCTCGGTGCGGGTGCGGCGGTACACGATGGTGACCCGCTCCGCTCCCCGGCGCAACGCCGTGCGCACCGCGTCAAAGGCCGAGTTGCCGCCGCCGATGACCGCCACGCGTTTGCCGATTGACACGTCGTCCTGCAAGCCCTGGCCCCGGAGCAGCTCGAGCGCGGGCAGCACGCCGTCCAGGTCCTCGCCCTCGATGCCGAGCTTGAGGTCCTGGTGCGCGCCCGTGGCGAGCAGCACCGCGGCATAGTTGTGGAAGTCCATCAGGTTGCGGACGGTGTACCTCTCGCTGGCGCCCACCCGCACGCCACACTCGATCCCCACGCCCAGGCCCCTGATCGCGTCGATCTCGGCGGACAGGATCTCGCGCGGCAGGCGGTATTCGGGGATGCCGACCAGCATCATCCCGCCGGGCTCGGGCAGGGCTTCGAACACCTTGACCTCGTAGCCTTCCAGCGCCAAATAGTACGCGGCGGACAGCCCGCCCGGACCGGCGCCCACGATCGCGACCTTCTGGCCCTTCCGCGGCTTGGGCTCGGGCAACTTGATCCCGCCGTTGGCGAGCTCCCAGTCCGAGATGAAGCGCTTCAGATCGCGGATCGCCAGCGGCGAGTCGACTTTGGCTCGGTTGCAGGCCGCCTCGCAGGGCCGCGTGCACACGCGCCCGCAGATCCCGGGGAAGGGGTTACGCTCGCGGACCAGGTTCACCGCCTCCTGGTAGCGGCCCTCGGCGATCAGCGCGACGTACCCGCAGGCGCTCACGCCGGCCGGGCAGGCATCGCGGCAGGGCGCGGTGCCGGTCTTCTCGATCGCGTACGCGCCGGGCACGGCCTGGGGGTACTGCTTGAAGATCGCGTGGCGCTGGTTGAGGCCCAGGTTCTGCTCGCTAGGCAGCTGAACCGGGCAGACCTTCTCACACTCGCCGCAGCCGGTGCACTTGGCCACGTCCACGTAGCGCGACTCCTCGCGCAGCTTGACCGTGAAGCTGCCGGCCTCGCCCCACACGCCGACCACGCCGGTCAGCGAGAGCACGTCGATATCCGGATGGCGGCCGACCTGAACCAGCTTGGGCGAGACGATGCACATCGAGCAGTCGTTGGTGGGGAAGGTCTTGTCCAGCTGCGACATGCGTCCGCCGATCGCCGAGGATTCCTCGGCTAGGTAGACCTTCATCCCGGCCTCGGCCAGATCGAGCGAGGCCTGCATGCCGCCGATGCCGCCGCCGACGACCAGCACCGCGCCGATCGGGCCCTCGGGGCGCTTGCCGGTCGCGGCCCTCTCCTCGGGTGCTGCGCTCACGACGCCGCCTCCGCCTCGGGCTCCAGGGTCAGGGGTGTGAGGTGCCGCCCGAGCCACTTCTCGGCGCCGGGCAGCTCCAGCGCCAGGCCGATCAGCTCGGTGAAGTACGCCACCGGCACCGGGTGCTCCCCGGACTGCCTTGTGTCCAGGTTGGCGAAACACATCGGGCAGGCCGTCACGAGCAACGAGGCCCCGCAGCGCCTCGCCATGCTGGCGATCTCGTCGCACATCGCCTGCACCAGGTCCGAGCGCGGCACGCTCAGGCCGGCCCCGCAGCAGCGCGTCTTGTACGGCCAGCGCCGCACGTCGGCGCCGAGCGCCGCGAGGATGCGGTCCATGCCCTTGGGATCCTCGGGATCATCGGCCCCGGTGATCTCGGGCGGCCGCACCAGCAGGCAGCCGTAGTACGGCACCGCGGCCACACCCTGCAGGGGCCGCGTCACCTGCGCCGCGATGCGCTCCACCATGTCCGCAGTGGCGAGCAGGTCGAGCAGGGAGCACACCTCGGTGCCGGCCGCCGCGGCCGGATCCTCCTTGCGCATCTGCAGGTCGGCGGCGCGCAGCCTGTTGAAGCAGGCCGCACAGCCCACCACCAGGTCGCGGCCGGCCTTGCGCGCCAGCTCCACGTTGCGCCCGGCCAAGCGCAGGCCCAGCTCCTCGGAGAGCGCGTGTGCAGAGCTGGCGCCGCAGCAGGTCCAGTCGTCGAGCTCGACCAGCGGGATCTGCAGCGCCGCGCACACCGCGCGCGTGGACAGATCGTACTCGATCGCCGTACCATGGCCGGTGCAGCCCGGGTAGTAACTGAAGGTTTCGGCCCCGTCGCTCACGGCTGCTCCCTCTTGAAGATGCGCTTGACGTCCTTGCGCCCACGCGGCCGCCGCGGCCAGAGGTGCAACTTGCCCTTGCGGAGCATCTGCCAGCCCATGCCCATGTCGCTCCCGATGGTGCCGGAGCGCCGCTGGTAGCGCATCATCAGGCCCAGCTCGAACAGGCGCCCGTGCCGGCGCAACGACTTGAGGAAGGCCTCGTGGAACTTCTCGACGTTCTTCTCCGCCGGCGCGATCCCGCGGTCCGTCGCCTCGGCGCGCAGCTCGTCCATGATCGCGGGCAGGTCGACCTCGTTGGGGCAGCGGGTGACGCAGGTGTTGCAGCCGATGCAGAGCCAGGGCGCACGTGCGGCCAGCACACGCTCGTGCTGGCCGAGCAGCAGCAGCCGGATCAGCGCGTGGGGCGGGATGTCGGTCTGCCCGGCCAGCGGGCAGCCTGCCGAGCACTTGCCGCACTGGAAGCAGCGGGACAGACCGTGCCGATCCAGATCCACTGCGCTAGCCCTCCGCGGCCACGGACGCGGCCACGGCCGGCAGCAGGTCGTCCCAACCCAGCGGCTGCAGGCACACGCCGGCGCAGTGGGGTTTCAGCGCCTTGACCGTTGCCGCCGCGATGCTCGCCGAGGCCTCGCGCTTGTCCGGCGCCTTCTGGATCTGCTTGATCACGTCCTTCGGCACCTGGTCGCCGAGCATGTTGCGGTTGATGTAGCGCGCCATGCCGCCGCTCTTGAGCAGGCTCACGCTGGCGATCACGGGCAGGCCCAGATCCGCGAACTCGGCGAGGCGTGTAGCGAAGTTGCCGGCGTCGTACACCGCAGAGGTGCGAAGGAAGCCGATCCCCTGCGCGGCGAGCGCTCGGGCCTGCTGCTTGGCCTTGTCCAGCGCCTCGCCCTCGGCGGCCCAGAAGTCGATCTCGGCGCCCACGGGCAGGTCGAAGGCGCCGTCGAGTTCGAGCCCGGCGAGGTCCTTGCCGTTGCGCAGCGCCTTGGCCGCCTCGGCCAGGCCGAGCAGGTCGAGATCCTGGGCGTGGCGCGCATTGGGGTGATCGCCAAAGGCCGGGTCGCGGCCGACCTCGAAGATCACCGCCGCGAGGTCGAGCATGCTCGCGCCGAGCAGGTCGCCCTGCAGGGAGAGCCGGTTGCGGTCGCGGCAGCTGGTGCGCAGCGCCACGGGCGGGCCGTCCTCCTCGGCCAGCCGCGCCGCCGTGGCCAGCGCGCTGGCCCGCATCACCGCCTCCGGGTTGTCGGCGATCTCGAGGAAATCGACGCGCCCCTTGAGCCGACCCGCCAGGTCGAGCAGGGAATCGAGGTTCGTTCCCTTGGGCGGGTGCAGCTCGGCCGCGAGGAGGAAGGTGCCCGTGGAAAGAGAATCCGCGATGCCCATCAGCCCCTCCGGTGTTCGCGTATTCGTTCGCTGCTGGAAACGCCTTGCGCGGGTCGGAATCGCCGACCCAGCCCCCGCTGTCGCGATCCGTTGTCTGGAGACTAGCATGTCCCCGCGGCGGCTGGCTACCCCTTTGTTTCCTCGGAATTTCGGCGGGTAACACCATAATCCAGGCCTAACAAAGCAGGCCGAAGCTCGAGGCCAAGCCCCGCCCAGTTCGATCTCGACGACACCGGATATCACCATGGCCGTCTCCGTCACCGAGCCGCGCGCCAACATCTACAAGCCGCTCGAGCAGGTCAACGTGACCGGACGATCCCGGACGGCTTCGAAGGCGCGGTGGGGGAGCAGCATCATCTCCGGGTGTTCGCGGAATTGACAAGCGTCCGAGAGCGGATAAACTGCCAAACATCACGCCGCACGCCAGGGGATCCGGAGGCTGATGAGCGAGGATCGACCGGTTTGCTGGGGAGACCCGCACCTGCTGCTGCAGGCGATTCACGCCTGCGACCGCACGCTGTTCGTGGTCGATCGCGAGTGCCGGGTGCTGGCCGCCAACTGGGACGTGCACGCGCCCGGGGGCACCTGCTACAGCATGGTCTGCGGTGACAGCAAACCATGCGAGCAATGCCCGGTGGAGCGCGTGTTCCAGACCGGCGAGCCGGTGACGCGGGTGGTCACCGGCGGGGCCCGCCGCTGCGTGTACGCCTTCCCGATCATGGAGGACGGACAGGTCCACGCGGTCGCCGTGGGCGACATCGGCGAGCTGACCGGGCTCGAGGCCGAGGCGCACCGTACCAGCGCCTTCCTGACCAACCTCATCGAGAGCTCGGTCGACGGCGTGATCGCCGCGGACATGCAGGGCACGATCATCACCTTCAACAAGGCGGCCGAGCGCATCCTGGGCTACCGCTCCGTGGACGTGGTCGAAAAGATGCACATCACCAAGCTCTATCCCAGCGTGGAGGCGGCCAAGGAGGTGATGCGCCGCCTGCGCTCCGACGATCACGGCGGCACGGGCAAGATCGACAGCCTGCGCGTCGACCTGCTCCACCCCGACGGTTCGATCATCCCGACCAATCTCTCCGCTGCGCTGGTGATGCAGAACGACGAGGAGGTGGCCTCGGTCGGCTTCTTCAAGGACATGCGCGCCCGGCTGCACATCGAGAAGGAGCTGCAGGAGGCGCAGATCCAGGTGATGCAGTCCGAGAAGATGGCCTCGCTGGGCAAGCTGGCCGCCGGAGTGGCGCACCAGATCAACAACCCGCTGGGCGGGATCACGCTGTACTCGCAGCTCGTGCTGGAGGATCTCGAGGAGGATCATCCCAACCGCCCGGACCTGCAGCGTATCGTCGAGGACGCGGACCGCTGCAAGGAGATCGTCAAGGAGATGCTGGTCTTCGCGCGACAGACCAATCGCGAGGTCCGCATGCTCGACCTCAACCACGCGATCAAGCAGACGATGTTCCTGCTGGAGAACCAGGCGCTGTTCCACAACATCGAGGTGGTGTGGAAGCTCACCGAGGGTCTGCCCCAGGTGCCCGGCGACGTGCAGCAGCTCAACCATATCTTCATGAACCTGATCCTCAACGCGGCCGACGCGATGGAGGGCAAGGGCACACTCACGCTTCAGACCGGCTCATCGGAGAGCGAGGACGAGGTGTACCTGAGCATCGGGGACACCGGTTGCGGGATCCCGGCCGAGATCCAGTCCCGCATCTTCGACCCCTTCTTCACGACCAAGCCGGTGGGCAAGGGCACCGGACTGGGGCTCTCGATGGTCTACTCGATCGCGCACTGGCACGGCGGCTCGGTCGACGTGGAGAGCGAGGAGGGGAAGGGCACGACGTTCACCGTCCGGCTGCCGCGCGGCGACCGGGCCAGGGAGGGGGACGAAAGTTGAGGGAACAGCAGCAAAAGCTCGACGTTCTGGTCGTGGACGACGAGCGCGACGTGCGAGAGGGTTCAGCGCGGGTGCTGTCCCGCGGCGCCTTCGAGGTCCGCACCGCCGAAACCGGCGAGGACGGTTTGAAGCAGATCGAGGCGCGAGCCCCGGACCTGCTGTTGCTCGATCTGATGATGCCGGGTATCGGCGGCCTGGAGGTGCTGGAGCGCCTGCAGCAGACCCATCCCGACCTGCTGGTGATCGTGATCACCGGGTACGCCACGATCGAGACCGCGGTGGAGGCGATGAAGAAGGGCGCGTACGACTTCCTGCCCAAGCCCTTCACCCCGGATCAGCTGCGCATCGTGGTCGGCCGCGCGGCCGAGCGGCGGCGCCTCGAGGAGGAGCGCCGGCGCACGCTCAACGACCTGCACGGCGAGCGGAGCCGGACCAAGACGATCCTCAACGCCCTGGCCACCGGCATCCTGGTGACCAACGCTGCGGGCAACGTCACACTGTCGAACCCCGCGGTGCTGCGGCTGCTGGGCCTCGACGCGCCGCTCGAGCCGGGCACGCCGCTGGCGGACTGGATATCGGATCCGGCGCTGCTGGAGCAGGTGAAGCGGGTCTCCGAGGCCGTGCCCGAGGAGGGCCGACTCAGCCTGGAGATCCGGCGCGACGACGGAAGCTGGCTGCGCGCCCGCTCCTCGCCGGTGCTCGACGAGAACGAGGCCATCGCCGGCGTGGTCACCGTGTTCGCCAACGTCACCGACCTCAAGCTGCTCGACGAGCTCAAGTCCGAGTTCGTGGCCAAGGTGTCCCATGAGCTGCGCTCGCCGCTGTCATCGATCGACCAGCAGATGGCCGTGGTGCTCGGCGACCTGGTCGACGGCGTGACCGACGAGCAGCGTGCCCGGCTCAGCCGCGTCCAGGGCCGGACGCGGGGGCTGATCCAGCTCGTCAGCGACATGCTCGATCTCTCGCGCATCGAGTCCGGCCTCGCCGGCGGCGAGCAGCAGGCGGTCGACGTGGCCGAGATGCTGCGCAGCGTGACCGAGATGCTGACGGTCCAGGCCGAGACCAAGAACCAGGTGCTGACGCTGGAGCTGCCAGAACCGCCGCTCCCCCCGATGTCTGCCGAGCCCACCTCGCTGGAGAGTGTGTTCACCAATCTGGTGACCAACGCGATCACGTACACTCCCGAGCAGGGCTCGATCACGATCAGTGCCGCTACAGCGGAGGGCGGGATCGCGGTCTCCGTCAAGGACAGCGGCATCGGCATCGAGGAGAGGCACCTGCCGCACCTGTTCGACCGCTTCTACCGGGTGAAGAACGAGAAGACCCGCTACACGGTCGGCACGGGCCTGGGTCTGGCGATCGTCAAGCGCATCGTGGAGGCACTCGGCGGTCGGATCGACGTGCGGAGCGAGGTCGGCGCGGGAACGACCTTCACCGTCTACCTGCCCACGGGCGCGGCCTAGTTCGCCCGGTTGACATCCCTCTTCGGCGAAGGTAGGCAGGTGCCGAACCCAGACTGTATGGAGGGAGCGATGTCTCGAACAGCAAGGACTCTCGTGGTGCTGTGCGCCTGCGGGCTGGCTCTGCCCGCGTGCAAGGAGGAGGCCGCAGCCCCGGCCGTCGAGCCGGCGCCGGCCAAGAAGGTCGAGGCGCCCAAGGCCGACCCGGCCCAGGCCCTGCTCGACGCGGCGATCGCCGCCCGCGGCGGCCTGGACAAGCTCAAGGCCGCGGCGAGCTGGACCGGCAAGTCCAAGGGAAGGTACATGGGCATGCCCTACGAATCCAAGAACGCGTACCGGCCGGGCGCATGGTACATGGACATCAGCATGCCCAACGGCGACCGGACGGTCATGGCGATGGGCGCCGACGTCTGCTGGACCCAGCACGGCGCGGTCGTCGTGCCCTGCCCGCCCGAGGCGAAGAAGAACTCCGCGATCGTCGCCGAGATGGACAAGGCGATGACGCTCTGGCCGCTGAAGGAGGGGGGCTGGAAGCTGACCGCGGGCAAGGCGGACTGCGGGGGCAAGCAGTGTGACACGCTGCAGGTCGAGCACGCGGCGAGCGGCGCCGCGGGCACGCTGACCTTCGACGAGAAGAAGATGCTCACCCGCGCGGTGTACAAGGCCGCGATGATGGGCCAGCCCGGGGAGTTCGTCTCCACGATGAGCGGTACCCAGGAAGCCTGCGGCGTCAAGTTCCCGGCCAAGATCTCTGTGACCTTCAACGGGATGCCGTACGTGGACGAGGAGACCAGCGAGATCGCCTGCGGACCGGCGGATGAGAAGCTGTTCGCCCAGCCCGAGCAGGTCAAGGACGGCACCTTCCTCAAGAAGCAGATCGTGCCCGCGGTGGTGGCCTGCCTGACCCACAAGGGACCGTACGACAAAATCGGCGAGCAGATGGGCAAGCTGATGGGCCAGCTCAAGGAGCACAAGCTGGCGCCGATGGGCCCGCCGATGATGTTCTATCTCAAGTCCCCGCCCAAGGTGAAGAAGCCGGACAAGTTCGTCACCTCTCTGTGCTTCCCGGTGGCGACGAAGCCGCCCGACAAGCCCGAGCAGAAGGGCGAAATCCATGTCAAGGCGATGCCGGCGATGTCGGTGCTCGCGGTGTACGGGCTGGGTCCGTACGACAAGAAGGGCGAAGAGCTGATGAAGGCACTGATGGCCGAGGCCAAGAAGCGCAAGCTCAAGCCGGCCGGCCCGGTGTGCCAGATCTCGCACATGGATCCGGACAAGTACAAGCCAGAGGAACTGGTCAGCGAGATGCTGCTGCCGATCAAGGCCAAGAAGGGGAAGAAGAAAAAGAAGAAGGGCTAGCTACAGCACGCCCTCCGCCCGCAGCCGCTCCATGATCGCCACCGACGCCCCGGCCCGATCCATCGTGTAGTCGTCACCAGCGATCGATACGCCATCGACCACCGTGGCGTTTGAGGAAGATCTTGTCCTGGCCGGCGAAGCTGTCGTTGAACCGGCGGATGCATCCGATCAACTCGTGTTTCTTCTTCAGCATCCTGGCGCGGTACTCGATCTCGCTCGCCGGCAGCACGAACAGCGGGCAGGCGTCGAGTGTGAAGCCGTTGTCGATGCGGCCGCGGTAGTTTTGGTACACGCTCGCCGGCTTGGTGCGGCCCCGCTCCGGGTCGCGAGGGACGAACAGCGCCTCGAAGCGCTTCTGGTTCTTCTTCTGCAACGCCGCGATCGCCTGGCTCACGGTCTTCTGCGCGGCCTTATAGCTCTTGCGGTACTGCTTTACCGCCGCAGTCTCCTCGGCCTCGCTCAACGGCCCGGCATTCACGGAGAACGGCAGCTCATGAGGCCGCTGGCCGCCGTGCTTCTCCTGCTCCAGCCCGATCTGCCAGGCCTCGACGAGCACCTTGAGGTTGCGCGTCATCTCGTTCCACTCGGCCAGCCGCCCGCGCGTGTCGGAGGCCTGCCCGGCGTCCCCGGCCATCAGCACCGCGCGCTTGAGTTGGCCGACCAGCCGGCCGTCGTAGTGCCACAGGCAGCCGCGCTTCTCGTCGAAGTCGCGCTGGAACCGGGTGCGGAACAGATCCTCGAGCAGCGCCCGCCGTTCCTGCAGCAGCGCGTCCTCGTACCGGCCGTCTGACAGCCGGGAAACGTACGCCTTGACCTCCTTGCAGTAGATCCGCGGGTCCTTGACCTCGATCCTCTTCGGCGGCTCGCTCGCGGCAAAGGTGGGTACGCCCTTGGGCGCACGCGGCTTGGACCCGAGCAAGGTGTCGGTCATCGGGCCGATCGCGTCGGCTGCGTCCTCGATCGCCTCGAGCTTGAGCGAGGCACGGTTGGCGACCTTGGCTTCCCTGGTGTCGATCAGCTTGAGCGTGAGGATGTGCAGCTTGCCCAGCTTGCCCACCTGCCCCGCGATCAGATGCCGCGCGCCGAGCGCGCCGCCGATCTGGGCCATGCACGAGTCGTCGCTGCAGCCGATCAGCTGCTTCTGCTGCTCGTGGGACAGCATCTCGTTCAGATCGGACGGGCCCAGCGCGCGCAGCCCGTGCCGGGTCAGCAGCGCCTCGAGCAGCAGCTCGGTGAGCACCTCGGCCGTGCCGGCCTCGACCTGCCTGGTCGCCGAGAAGGTCGGCACCACGACCCTGGTCTCCGCGGCCAGGACCGCGCCGCCGAGCATCAGCACGATGACGACGGGCAAAGCTCTCCGCATCGGCAACGACCTCCGTGGGTTCGACAGCGGCGGACTCACCTACCGCTAGTTCGACGACGCTGTCTATTCATGACCTCCGCCCTGCTGCCAGGACCACAGCGTGCCCTCTTCGCCACCCTCGGTGCGTCGGACATTGTACACGCCCATGCCGGCAGCCACGGGCCGGTCGGATGCACCGGGATGAAAGGCGCGCAGCTCGGCCACGCCCACGCGGTTGCCAAGACGCACAACCTCGGCGACCACGATCAGCTTCTCGCCGCGGCCGGGTCGCAAATAGTCGACCCGCAGGTCGACCGTGGAAACACGGTCCATCGGCCGGGCCTGCGACCACACGGCCACGCCGCCGGCCGTGTCCAGGGTGGTCGAAATCACGCCGCCGTGCAGGGCCGGAATCTCGGGGTTGCCGATGAACTCGGGCCTGAAGGGCAGCTCGACCCGCACGTGGCCCTCGGCGATCTCGACGAACCGCATGCCGAGGTACTTGTTGAAGGGGATGAACTGCTCGAACAGCGTTCGCAGCTGATCCGGATCCACGGTCTTCACGTCGCTGTGGGATTGCATGGTTGCTGCTCCTGCGGTCGGTACGTAGTCGGCTGAGGCGGCATGGTCGCAGAAGTTTCGATGCAGTGCAAGCGCGGAGGATCGAAGACGCGGTCAGCCGACCTCGAACAGCATGCCGCGGCTGAACAGCAACTTGACCGGCTGCACAACCTTCAAACCCGCCGCCTCGGCCTCGCCGAGCATCGCCTCGAACTGCGCCTTTTTCACGTGAAAGCTGGGCTCGACCATCATGAACCGCGCACCCGGATCGAGCAGGTTCCTCACCTGGCGCAGCAGCCGCGCCCGGTCCGGAACCTCGTGAACCATGTAGAAGGCCACCACGAAATCTGCCTGCTCGCCGAGCAGGCCGAGGTCGTTCTCAGTGCAGTGGTGCAAGGTGACGCGATCGCGCACGCCTTGCCGCTCGGCGTAGCGCTTGGTGATCTCCAGCATCTCGGGCTGCAGGTCGACCGCGGTCACCCGGCCCCGCTCGCCGACCAGCTCGGCCAGACCCGCCGAGAAGAAGCCGCCGCCGCAGCCCAGATCGACCGCGTGGTCGCCGGGCTCCACGTGCGGCCCGAAGATCCGCCGCGGGCTCTGCACCAGCTTGCGCAGCCCGCTGTTCAGCCAGCGCGTCACCGACGGCGGGCACACATGTCCGATCGCCTGCTCGGCCATGACAATCTCCCGTATCACATCAACTCCTGCATTTCCACACCGGGCGCCCGGCCCCGCGATCGGTCCCGAGCGGCGCATCATGACTTCCGCCGCCCCGATCTCGACGCCGCAGTCCCGCTATCTCTGTCTACCGCACGGGGCCGGTTTTGTTTCAGAGCGCCGGGTGGCCCCGGGAGGTCACCCTCCCGGGGCTCCCACAGATCCGGACGTGCCCAATTCGGGCATCCGGCTCCTCAGGCTACGGGCTCGCTGCGCGAAGATACACGCTATGCATGACACGCGCGGGCGGAAGCGGATATCGCGTTAAAAGGCGGTTGAAGCGGTCCCAGGGCATATGTGGACGGCCCGAGCGGCGATTCAGCCACTTGCGCCATGCACATCCAACTTCGTACCGAAACCGCTGCAGCGCCTGGCTATTGCCGGTGAGACCATAATACCCGTAATGCCCACGCAGCTTCCGTGCCAGCATCCCATGCTGTTCGGTGACCTTCAGGTGGCGGTGCCTCCGACACCACTGGGCGACCCGTTTCAGCGCCTGACTGAAACGAGTCGTAGAGGTCTTGCGCTTGACCACCCACGCTCCTTTCCGCGACCGACCCCAGTGAAGCGTGAAACCGAGCACGTCGAAGCTCCGAGGGCCATCTGGGCCTCGGCCTCCTCCTCGCGGTCCATCTCCCCTGGGACGGCGAAAATCGAGCATCCGGGTTTTCTCCGGGTGCAGCGTCAGACCGAAACGACCGAACCGTTTCGGCAAGACCTCCATCACCCGACGCGCATCATCCTCCAACTCGAAGCACAGGACCGCATCGTCGGCATATCGCACCATGAAGGCGCGGCCCCGCATCCGAGGCCCCACCTGTTCTGCAAACCACCGGTCCAGTACTTCATGTAGGTAGATATTCGCCAGCAACGGCGAGATGACACCACCTTGCGGTGTGCCGGTCACGGGGTGTCGCACCGCCCCTTCTTCCAGCACACCGGCTTTCAGCCACTTGTCAATGGCTTTCCGGAGCACACCATCGCGCACCCGGCGGTCGAGAAAGCCACGCAGATGGGTCTTATCGACATCATCGAAGAAGCTCTGGATATCGAGGTCGATTACCCAGCCGCCTCCGAGGCTCATCAGTCCTTTCCACAGTGCATCGAGCGCGTCGTGCGCCGATCGGCCCGGCCGGAAGCCATACGAGCAGTCAAAGAAGTCTTGCTCGTATACGGCCTCCAGCAGCATTACCAACGCCCGCTGGAGCACCTTGTCCTCAAACGTCGGCACTCCAATAGGCCGCGTTCGCCTGCCGTCGCCCTTCGGGATATGCACCCGACGCACCGGCGGTGCGAAGTAGCGGCCAGACTTGAAACGCTCCAGCAGGTCTCGGAGGTTGTCCTCCAAGTCCTCTGCATAGTCTGCCGATGTCTGACCGTCCACGCCGACCGCGCCGTCCTTGCGCGTGCGTCGATAGGCTTCCCGAAGCCATTCCACGTCGATGTGATGGGCTAATGTCGTCCACACCATCTGCGGCGCTTTTCGCGACCGCTTCGCTACCTGCTGCCGTTTCGTTGAGACGCTACCTGGGCCCAAAGTCCCGGACATCTTTCCCTCCAGCAGCTCCGCAGCCCGACTCCCCTCTTTCCTCCACAGGGTCGGCCGGGATGCCTTCCCCTGCTTCATCGGTACTACTGGGGAGCTCCGACTTCTCGCCGCCCATCCCTCGTCACTTCGTTGCCTTCGCTCCGAGGTGCCACCGTGACGCTCTTGGTTCGTCACTCATGCGGGGGCGAACGCCTACCGCCGCATGCCAGGCCTTGGTCTCCGGGCTGCCATCCGGTTCATTCGGCGGAGACGACGAGACCTCCCAGGTTCCTGGGGAACCCTTGCATACATGCCCCGCTCTGGGACCCCGGCAGGTCCGCGCGCCTGGCGTGACGGCGCACGGGTGTGGCCTTCCGCTCTATCGACGGCGTCGGCTCCTGCAAAGTGAAATCTTACGAGGCTGCATCACGCGGCCTGCATGCTCCCTGTGTACGCTTCGCAGCCGGGGTCACCCCGCGACCACGCAACACTCGGTTCCGACTGGTTGCCAGCCTTGTCGGGCAGGACTCGCACCTGCTGGGCTCCGTCGGAAGGTTTCGGTCACTACCTCATATGACTTCCCCCTTCCCCAGGCTTCGCCTGGCGCAACGATCGTTTTTTCCTCGACCGCGGCGGCGGTGCGTTGACATCGGCGACCGGTACGGGCAGATGCTGGGCAGCCGCGGGAGGGCATGATGAACGAAGAGACCCGGACCTACGTCGAGCTGCTGCGGGAGACGAGCAAGCTGGTCGAGCCGGCCGTGAAGCAGGCTATCGAGGCGCTGGAGCTGACCCCGGGTAGCAGCGGGCTCGACGTGGGTTGCGGCATCGGCACCGACACGATCCGCCTGGCCCGGGCCGTGGCCCCCGGCGGCCGGGTGACCGGACTCGACCCGTCCGATACCTTTCTCGACATCGCCCGCGAGGCGGGCGAGCAGAGCGGCGTGCAGGACGACATCGAGTTCAGGCAGGGCAGCATGCAGGATCTGCCCTTCGAGGACGACGGCTTCGACTGGCTGTGGTGCAAGGACACCTTCTGGCCCGGCCCGAACTCGCCGCTCCTCGGGGGCAAGGACCCGGTGACAGAGCTCGGCAGGCTGACGCGGGTCGTGGTTCACGGCGGCATCGTGGCCCTGCTCTACTGGACCACCCAGGCTCTGCTGCCCGGGTACCCCGAGCTCGAGGCGCGTCTGTTCGCGGTCTGGACCGGCACTGCGCCGTACACGGCCGATGTCGGGCCCGGCCAGCACTTCCTCAACGCGGTGAACTACATGCGCCGTGCAGGCCTGCGTAATGTACGCATGCAGCCCTTTTCCGCGGGCGTGCACGCCCCGCTCGACGCCGGGCAGCAAAGGGCCGTGGCCGCCACCGTCGATATGTTCTTTGGAGGCCTCGAGTCGCGGGTCTCGGCCGACGACTGGGCCCAGTACCGGGCGCTGATGCAGCCCGGCTCGGACGCGTACCTGATCGATCGGGACGACTACTGCTGCGTGCTGACGTACTGCCTGTTTCGCGGTCGGGTGGCCCACTGATCCGTTACGCAGCGGCTTTCCGCTACTTATCCAGCACCTTCTGTATCTTCTCCAGGGTCTCCTGGTCGATCGTCCTGAGCTTCTGGATCACCTCCAGGCGACTCGGGTCCGTCACATCTCCGATCTGCGCCGACATGTCGACCTCGAGCAGCTCCCCGACCTTGCGCAGCAGATCCCCGACCACCACCGGCTTCTCCATGTACCCGTCCGGTGGCGGGAACTCCTTGCCCTTCATCAGCTCGTCGAAGTCCTCCTGGCCCAGGTCGTCACGCACGTGGGCGGAGATTATCATCACGCGAACGTCGGAGTACTTGGGCTTGCTGCGCAGCTTCTTGTAGAGCAGTGGACCGGACTGTCGCGGCATCACCAGGTCCAGGGTGATCAGGTCCGGGGGCTGACGCTTGATCAGGTTGTAGGCCTCGTGGCCGTTCGACGCGCTGACCACGTTGAATCCGGCGTCCCGCAGCGCGGCGACGAGCACCACCTGGACATCGGGCTCATCCTCCACGACCAGGATCGTCTTCTCCTCGGCCTTGTGCATGGTGTTCTTCCTTCCTCGGCTCTCCAGAAGCCGATCGTCACAGTTCCTCCCAGTTGACGAATCCCTCGTTCACGTCCACCATCGCATTGACGATCAGCTCGACCAGCCCGGCGTAGATCATGCTCTCCTTCTCGAACAGCTCGTAGTTCTTGATGATGTCCCGGATCTGCCCCTTGCAGTTCGAGCAGGGTGCGCAGACGTACTTCTTCTGCTCCGGTCCGCGGCAGTCGCTGAAGGCATTGAGGATCTGCTCGAGCTTCTTGCGGCCGGCGACCTTGAACCGCCAGTCCGGGATGTTGTTGCGGCTCATGATCGCGAAGCCGCTGCCTCCGCCGCAGCAGTAGTTGTGCGCGCCGTGAGGATGCATCTCGCGGAACTGCGGGCAGAGCTTGCGCAGGATCTCCCGCTGCGGCTCGATGATCCCCATCAGCCGCGTCAGGTTGCACGGGTCGTGGACCGTGACCGGGAAGTCGTTCCGCTGCGGATCGAACTTGATGTCGTTGTACTGGCCGTCCTTGTTGAAGACGATGTCGCGCAGCAGCGGAAAGCAGCTCTCCCGCGGAATCTTCAGCTCGTCGGGCAGCACGCGATCGGCGATCACGGTCAGCGCCTTGTGCGCGTGGCCGCACTCGCCGAGCACGATCTTCTTCACCCCCAGCTTCTTCGCCGCCTGGGCGTGCATGATCGCGGTGCGGGCGAACTGCACGTCGTCGTAGAACACGCCGTAGTTGATGCTGTCGTACGCGGCCAGGTCCGAGGACATGGTCCAGGACAGACCGGCCGCCTCGAAGATGATGCCGAAGGCGCCGACATTGTCCGGCCAGGCGAGGATCTCGCCGGCGTTGTGGATCAGCATGATGTCGGCGCCCTCCACGTCCCACGGCGTCTCGTACTCGAAGCCCGAGATCTCGTTGATGTCCTCGTCGATGAACTCCATGTTGTCCTTGACCACCAGCGCGTTCATCCCGGTGGAGGAGCCGGCCTTGAGCTGCAGCATCGAGCCTTTCTCGTGCAGCTCCGGCGTGGTGATGTTCATCTCCTGGCTGAAGATCTTGCGGATCTCGCGGGCCACCATCCCGTTGTCCGCGCCAATGGGACAGGTCTGGGCGCAGCGCCGGCATAGGTTGCAGCGGTACGCCATCTCGCCCAGCCGGGCCACCGCTTGCCAGGTCAGGTCGATCGGTCCGTTGCGCCAGTCGGACAGCGCCTCCTTCTTGACGTACTTCTTGTACAGCCGGCGAAAGACCTCCGTCCGATAGGTCGGACGGTACACCTCGTTCTCCCCGCTCGCCTCGTAGATATGGCAGGCCTCGGAGCAGGTGTTGCACTTGGCGCAGTGCTCCATGGTGGTGACCAGCTGGGAGTAGAAGGTCCAGTTGTTCTCCTTGGTGAACAGCTTCTCCAGCCCGCTCAAGAACTTGCGCACCAGCTCCTCTTCCTCCTCCTTGGTCTTGGGCCGGGGAATCGGCAGGATGCTGGTATCGTCGAGCAGGCAGGCGTACTTCTCGCGGATCTCGTCCTTGAGCGGAGTCCAGTCCTGCTCCTCCGGCATGTCCGGGAGCGGCATCAGGTCCTCGGGCTCGACGTGTGCGAGCTGTTCCTCGTCGCTGCTGACGTCCGTTATCTTCAGGTCATTCTTGCCCATTCCTACTGCTCCTTGTCCTCTTCCGCCTCAGCCGCCGGATTGAAGGTCGCCACCTCGGCCCAGGTGCTCCTGCCGGGAATGGCGACGTGCGGCGCTGCCCAGGTCACGGGGTAGTTGAGCACCGTGGCGATCCTTGCCGCGGTCTTGGGAGAGTCCACGTTGGGCTCGTCGCCCCAGCGGATGTCGTGGTACAGGAAGTACTTCATGAAGAAGTGCGACATGTGGGTCAGCGGGATGTAGGCCAGCAGCAGGCTGGCCACGATCACCTGGACGCCGAACAGCGCACCGCCCACGGGCTCCAGCCTGAAGGCGATCAGGTTTGCCAGGAAGCCGCGCGCCAGAGCGAAATCCGCGTCCGCGGCGCGCCAGGTGTACGCGGCGAGTCCGAGCACGACGAGGAACAGCGCCAGGTTGAAGTAGTGCCCCACCGAGGAGTAGCGGCGGATGTCGGCATCCAGCAGCCGCCGGAGCAGCAGGCCGAGGGCGCCGAGGCCGCACAGCCCGAAGGCGATCGGCCCCAGCACCACGGGCAGCCGGTGCAGCCACGATCCCAGGCCGCCGGCTCCGGGCCCGACGGCCGCGCCCGCGAGCTGTGCGATGGCGCCCACGCCCAGCAGGCCGATCAACGCGGCGATCAGGTAGAGTCCGAAATGGAAGGGGAAGCTGACGAACCACAGCGGCCGGTTGTGCTCCCACACCGCCTTGAGGAACAGGATCTCCGGGATCATCACCTTCAGCTCGCCGAGCATCGAGACCTCTCTCGGCTTCTCCCACCAGTCGACCTCCTCCAGATAGCTGCCGCCGTAACTGGCGCGCTTGCCCTCGTGCGCCACCGGGTACAGCTCCCAGCGGACGTGGATCGGATTCCTGAGGTAGCCGAAGAAACGGACAGCGACGGCGATCGCGAACACCGCTATCGCCAGGTACGCCACGAGATACATCAGCACGGACATGGTCCATCTCCTGTTCGGTCTCTGTCGATGGTCGCTCTCACGGCCGCACCGCGATTCAGGCCAGCAGCCCGGCGATCATCTCGAGCAGCTCTTCCTTGTCCACCGGCTTGGCCATGAACCCCTCGGGCTCCGGGATCTGGCGCCGGCGGTCGAGGAAGCTCTTCATCTCGTCGCCGATCGCGGTGATGATGATCACCGGGATCCGTTGCAGCTCCGGGTCGGCCTTGAGGTCGCGGTAGGTGCGCACTCCGGACTGCTCGGGCATGGTCATGTCGAGGGTGATCAGGTCGGGCTTCTCCTCGCGAGCGAGCCCGAAGCCCTCGACGCCGTTCACGGCGGTCACGATGTCATAGCCGTTGTCTCTGAACAGCGCCGACAAGAAGGTCAGCAGGTCCTGCTCGTCGTCGACTATCAGGATCTTCTTCTTCCCGCTCATGTCTCCTCTGCTTCCTGGTTTCTGGTTGGTCGTCTCCCTGTCTCCTCGGCGGCGCCGGGGTCGCGGATCCCGTGCTCGCGCAGCTCGTGCTCGGCGAGCCGCCGGACCTTGTACGCCGCGTCACGCAAGCGCCCGAACACGACGCCGCAGCCCGCGTCGCGGCGATGGTTGTCGCCGAAGTCGGCGAGCTCGAGCATCTCCTGGCAGAGCCGCAGCACCTGCTCCAGGCTCCTGTTGGCGGGATCCTCGGCGGCCAAGCTCGCTCCCTCCACCCCGGCGACCATCTTGATACAGGCACGATTCATGCCACGTCACGCCCGTGGACTATTCGATAATATTTTCAGGTGCTTATGTGGTTTGCCCGATTTCCGGAGTCTATCGTGTACCGGGCTGCGAAAGCTCGATCGCAGCCAGCAGCACAGGCCGTTAATGTCTTATATCATTATCTTTTGTGGAATACTCGCGGCCCATCCGCGGCACGATATGTCTCGAGTCTCGAACCAGAGACACACCCGAGACCCGAGACACCAATCCCGGTCCTGCCCGGCTGGCTGGCCGAGGAACCCGATCGCAGAGACTCGTGGTTGGCTTTCGCCAGCCGATTCGATACGCTATCCGCCGCGAGGAGTGGAATCATGAACGAACAGGACAAGAAGAAGAAGAACCACACAGCACTCAAGGTCGTCATCGGGATCATCATCCTCATCATCTTGATCCTCCTCCTATTGAAGGGATGCCTCAAATGTGAACCCGCAACGGCTCCCGGGCCCGTGCCTCCCACAGCGACAGAAGCTGGCACGCCGGCCGAGCCCGTCGATGAAACGACGGGCGGCAGGATCTTCGTTGAATCTGCCGGAGAAATGGAGTTCAGAGTATTCACCGTCAAGCAGAGCAAGGAGGGCAAGAAGCAGTACACCGAAGTTGCGAAGGAGAACTGCAACATGGGCGAGCCCCTGCTCAAGCCGGGTCAGTACCTGGTGAAGGTGTACCCCAAGGGCAAGAGCATCTCCCTGGGCCTGGTCACCGTAGAGAGCCAGAAGACCGCCAAGCTGAAGGTGACAGGTTTCGGCACCCTGAAGGTCGGCGCAGTTCAGGACTTCATGAAGTACTCGGTCCTCAACGAGGCGGAGTCGGTAGTCGGGGAAGGGGACACGAATATCACCACGATGACCCTCGCGGCCGGCAACTACACCGTCGTTGCCAGGCCGGGTGGATATCCTCCGGTCACCGTAGGGCCCTTTGAACTCAAGGATGGCGAGCACCGGAGTGTCGGCGTCAAGGGATTCGGCCGGTTGAAGGTCGGCGCGGTGAAGGACTTTCTGAAACTGGATATCCTCGACGCAGATGGCAAGAAGGTCTCGACGGTCGATAGCAATATCACGGTCCTGACCCTGCCGGCCGGAACATACACGGCGGTCACGAAATTCAAGGTGCTGGAAAACGTGACCATCGGTCCCTTCGAGTTGCAGGACGGGGAGCACAAGATGGTCAGTCTCAAGGGATTCGGCACGGCGAAGATCGCGGCCAGCAAGGACTTCCTGAAGTATGCGGTGATCGACAGCTCCGGCAAGGAGCTCACGTCTGGAGATACCAATATCTCAGTTCATCTCCTTCCGCTTGGAACCTACTCCCTCAGATTCGGAAAAAAGACCGTTTCCGGCCTCGTGATCAAGGAAGGGGATCAGCTGAGTTTCAAATCGGGATTGTAAGAAAACCCCGGCCCATTGCCTGGTTAGCGTTGGGCGCCACCATGAAGCTCGAGATCATCGCTGCCGAATCGCTGGGCGTGCGCGGCCTCTGCTGCGTCGTCACCTTCGAGCGCCGGCGCATCGTCATCGACCCGGGCGTCGCGCTGGGGTACGTGCGCCACGGCCTCCTGCCCCATCCGCAGCAGGTCGCGGCCGGACGGCGGGTGCGGCGGGCCATCATCGCCGGTCTGCGCGGGGCCACCGACGTGGTGTTCAGCCACCTGCACGGCGATCACGTGCCGCTCGCCGACGCGAACCCGTATCAGCTGGCGCTCAGATCCCTGCCGCCGCCCGGGCCCACGGTGCACGGCTGGACCCTGTCCGAGGACAACCTCTCGCCGCCGATGGCAGCGCGGCTGGAGGACCTGCGCCGGTGGTTCGGCCCCCGGTTGCAGGTCGCAGAGGGCGAAACACACGGACCGCTGAGCTTCTCGCCCGCCGTACCGCACGGCCTGCCCGACAGCCCCCTGGGCGAGGTGATGATGACCCGCGTCGAATTCGCAAACCAAGTCTTCGTCCACGCCTCCGACATTCAGCTCCTGGACGAGACCGCGGTGACGGCCATCGTCGACTGGCATCCCGACATCGTTCTGGCCGCCGGCCCGCCGCTCTACCTGCAGCGCCTCGACCGCGAGGCGCGCCAGACGGCGTGGGAGAACGCCTGCCGGCTGGCAGGGTCGGTGGGCACGCTCATCCTCGACCACCACCTGATGCGCAGCAAGGACGGGCCACGCTGGCTCGACGAGCTGTCGGCCGCGGTCGGCCGCCGCGTGCTCTGCGCCGCCGATCACATGGGCCAGCCGCGACAGCTGCTCGAGGCGCGGCGGTCGCAGCTGTACGAGAACTCGCCGGTGCCCGAGGGGTGGCACGAACGGTACGCGAAAGGCGTGGATCTCACTGGATGCGGTACGCCTTGAGGTAACGGTACAGCGTGGCCCGGCCCACGCCGAGGAGCCCGGCCGCCTGCTTGCGGTTGCCGCCGGCCCGGGCCAGCGCCTTGAGCACCTGATCTCTGGAGAACCTGGGAGCCGGTCCGGGTCTGGAGGCCGGAGCGCCTCCGGTGTCCGAGGCGATCTCCGGCGGCAGATGGCCGGGACCGAACTCGTCCTCGTAGCACTTGACGTACGCGTACTCGATCGCGTTGCGCAGCTCCCGCACGTTCCCGGGCCAGGCATAGCCGGTCAGCAGGTCGAGCGCCGCGGGCGAGGGGACGATCAGCGGGCGGCCCGACTCCGTGGCGATCTGCTCCGCGAAGTGCTCCACCAGTATCGGGATGTCGAGCCGCCGCTCGCGCAGCGGCGGTAGCTCGAGCGGCACCACGCACAGCCGGTAGAACAGATCGCGGCGGAACCTGCCCTGCTCCATCAGCTGCCGCAGCTTCTGGTTGGTGGCGCTGATGATCCGCACGTCGACCTCTATCGCCTCCTCGCCGCCGACGCGAAAGAACTTCTGCTCCTGCAGCACCCGCAGCAGCTTGACCTGCATCGCCGCCGAGATCTCGCCCACCTCGTCGAGGAACAGCGTGCCCCCGTGGGCCAGCTCGAAGCGCCCCTTCTTGTTCTGCACCGCGCCCGAGAAGGCGCCGCGCACGTGGCCGAACAGCTCGCTCTCGAGGATGCCCTCGGGCAGCGCGCCGCAGTTGACGGCCACGAAGGGCCGCGAGCCGCGTGGACTGATCTGGTGAATCGCGTTGGCCACCAGCTCCTTGCCCGTGCCGGACTCGCCCTGGATCAGCACCGGCGCGTTGACCGCCCCCAGCTCGCGGATCTGCTCGAACAGGGCGAGGATCTTGGGGTCCTTGCCGATCATCCCGCCGAGCGCGTGGTGGTGCTTCAGCCTCCGCTTGAGCGAGACCAACTCGGTGTTGTCCTTGAACGATACCAGCGCACCGAGGATGGTGCGGTCGTCGTCGAGCAGCGGCATGGTGGCCATCTCGAGCATCAGTTCCTCACCGTCCGGCCGGAGGAAGACGACCTCATTCTTGGTGCTGGTCTTGTCGCTCTCCGCGGCGCTCTCGCAGAACAAGCAGCTGCCGCCGCAGAAGCGCCCGGTGAAGACTTCGTGGCAGTCCCGGCCCAGGACATCCTCCCGCCGGTATCCGGTGATCCGCTCGGCGGCCCGGTTGAAGAAGAAGATCCGCCGGTCCGAGGTGTGGGCCAGCACGCCGTCGAGCAGGTTGTCGAGGATCGCCTCCAGGTTGCGGCGCGACAGCAGGTGGTCATTCCTCGACACGCGGCTTCGCCCCTCAGTCCGCCTCGGCCGACTCGGGCAGCCGGCTGCGCGGAAGCGTGACCCGGAAGGTCGAGCCCTGGTTCGGCTCGGACTCCACCTCGATGCTTCCGCCGTGCTCCTGGATGATCTTCCTCGTCTGCAGCAGCCCGATCCCGGTGCCCCCCAGCCCCTTCGAGGTGAAGAAATTGGTGAACACCTTCTTCTTCACCTCGTAGTCCATACCGCATCCATCGTCGATCACCTCGAACACGATCGCGTCGTCCTCCTCGAACACACGGACCGTCACGTGGTTGCCGCCTTCGCCGTCGCTCATCTGACAGGCGTCGATCGCGTTGCCCACCAGGTTCGTCAGGCTCTCGTGGATCCCCTCGCTGTCGAGCGGGGCGACGGGTATCTCGCCGGAGACCTCGCAGCACAGCCCGACGCCGAGCTTCTGCGCATTCAGCGCGTAGAGCTCGACGACCTCGCGGGCCACCGACACCGGATCGGTCGGAGCGGCCGCGATCTTGCGACCGCGCGAGAATGAGAGGAAGGCCTTGACGAAGGTGGAGATCCTGCCGATGTTGCGATCGAGGATGTCCCAGCCCTGTACGATGCGCTCCCCGTCGCCGAGCTTGATCCCGGTGTTCAGCATGTACATGCCGCCTTCCAGGCCGGCGATCAGGTTCTTCACGCCGTGAGCCAGGCCAGCCACGGTTTGGCCCACGGCGGCCAGCCGCTCGGCGTCGATGTTGGCCCTCTCGAGCTTCTTGATCTCGGTCAGATCGTGAACCGAGAATGCCAGCCCCAGCCTCTCGCCCTTCGCTTCCAGCGGGACGCCGATCAGCCGGGCGGAAACCGGCTCGCCGTCCACCGCGATCACCGTGGAGTCCGGGAGGTACACGTGCCCCGGTCCAGAGGCGACCTGCTCGAGGAAGCCCTCGGGCAGCATCCTCACGATCTCCTCCCTGGTGACCAGATGCGCCTCGTCGATCCGGAACAGCTTGCGAGCGGCACGGTTGAAGATCCTCACCTGCCCCTCGGCGTCCAGCGCGATGATGCCGTCGATCGAGGCGGCAATCAGGGTTTCCAGGAAGGCATGGGCGATCGCCAGCTCGCGCCGCATCTCGCCAATCTCGGTGATATCGGTCGACATCTCGATCAGGAATGGAATCTCTCCGCTCTCGTTCCTGATCGGAATCGTGTGCTTGATGTAGCGCGTGGGCCGACCGTCGGACGTCCGGCCGACCTCCTCGCTGATCCGCGGCTCGCCGTCCTCGAAGGCCCCGGCCGCCGCGCATTCCGGACAGAGGGAATCGCGGCACTTGTACACCACGTGGCACCTCTGCCCCTGCCAGTCCCCGAACATCTCCTCGAAGGCCCGATTGGCCGACACGATGTCGAAGTCCCGGTCGATCACGGCGATGCTCATCGGCACGGCATCGAACAGCCGTTCCCTGATCCAGCGCTCGAGGTCGGTTCCCTGGACTCCCATGGCCCTCAATCCGTCAGTCGCTCCACTGCTTCGATCAGCTCCGGCGGCTTGATCGGCTTCTCGATCACGCCTTCGGGGAAGGGCACCGAGTGCTCGGCGAAGAGCTGCTCCAGCTCCTCCAGGCCCGCGCCGCCTCCCTGGAACAGGCCCGTGACCAGCAGGACCGGCATCTGATCCGGCTCCCACCGCTCGCGGATGACCTTGCATACGGACAGGCCGGAGCGACCGGGCATCATGAAATCCAGCAGCACGAGATCGGGCTTCTGCTCGTCGATCGCGCCGAGCTCGTCCTCCCCATCCTCCAGGACGATTGCCTGATAGCCGTTGTCCTGGAGCAAGGTCGCCAGGAACAGCCGGAAGTCCGGTTCATCCTCGATCAGCAGTATCTTCTTGGTCACTACCTCGCCGCCTAGCCCTGCTTCTTCTCCCGCTCGGTGAGGAACAGCCAGAAGAAGATGAAGGCGACGACGAAGCCGCCGCCGAGGAGATAGCATAGGCCCTTGGTGAAGGTCGCGAACTCCTGTGCCGTGGCGATGTCCATCGAAACCTCCCAGCGCCGCTAGTGCTGCCCCCGCCACTCGGGGTGCTCGTACAGGATCGGCATCCGGCTGACGATCCACTTGAACACTACCACGCCTGCGGTGACGATCGAGACGGTGATCCAGATCTCCATCCAGTGCGGCATGTACTGCTGCTCCGGAGGCAGGTTCCAGTTGAAGGCGAAGATCGACACGTTGAGCCGGTTGAGCACGATACCCACCACCGCGATCAGGGCGCTGACGCGGATCAGCGTGGGCCGCCGCTCGCGATACCCGATCAGGTACAGGAAGCAGGGCAGCACCACGAAGCCCAGCAGCTCGACGAGGAACCAGCCGCCCATCGGCGTGAGCAGGTAGTGCCAGTCGTTCTCCAGCGCGATGCTCATCACCTTGATTAGGAAGTACACCGCCAGCGCCACCGCACCGGCCTTGCCCAGCCCGATGGTCAGACGGTCGAACGCCTCGGGCTCGAGCTCCGCCTGGTCGTGGAAGACGCGGTGGGACAGCATGCCCTCGAAGACCACCATCGAGATGCCGGCCACCACCGCAGAGGCGAAGAAGTGGATCGGGATGTAGCTCGAGTACCACAGCGGGTGCAGCTTGGTCGGCGTGATCAGGTACATCGCGCCGAGCGAGCTCTGGTGCATCGTCGAAAGCAGCAGCCCGAAGATCGTCAGCGCGATTGTCATCGAGCCAACCAGCTTGCGCCACCGCTTCCAGCCCAGCCACTCGAAGGCCGCGGGCGTGAACTCCACGAACAGCGTGCCCAGGTATAGCGCCACGCACAGCGCGATCTCGAACAGCGCCGAGGTCGGCCCGGCCTGGATGACGAAGGGATACGGCAGGCGCCAGGGGCGCCCGAGGTCGAAGAGCAGGCCCACCACGACCAGCGAGTAGCCAAGAAAGCCGGTGAGGATCGCCGGCCGCACGATCGGCTTGTACTCCTTCATCCCGAAGAGGTACACCGCCGACGAGGTGACGAAGCCGCCCGCGGCCAGGGCCACGCCGGTCATCACGTCGAAGCCGATCCACAGTCCCCAGGGGTTGTCGTGGGTCAGGTTGGTCGTGGCGCCCAGGCCCTTGTAGAATCGCAGGATCGCGATCACGCCGCCCACGGCCAGGATCACCCCGGCGATCACGTTGAACGGGGTGAGAAGCCTTCCGCGGGTCGCTCCGGCGCCGCTCATGGCTCACCCCCCTTCTGCGCTTCGGCCACGGCCTTCTTCACCGCCATCTCCACGGCCTTCTCCTTGTCCTTCTTCGCCTTGTCGGCGGCGGCGGCGAGCTTCTGCTTGTTCTCGTCCTCGGCCCTGGCCTGGGCTTCGGCCACGGCGTCGCGCCTCTCCTGCTCGCTGACCTCTTCCCGGCGCTTGCTCCAGGAGTAGAACCCGAGCAGCAGGCCGGGGTAGATCGAAATCACCAGCGGAACAACCGAAAGGAAGCCGCTCATCAAGTCGGGCAGCGGCTGTTGACTGACATCCTCGGGCAGGCCGAGCGCCTTGAACCGCTCTCCCGCGAGCACCAGCCAGCTCGTGCCGCCGAACTCGTGCTCGCCGAAGACGTGGTTGATGTACTTCTCGGGGTTCTTGCGGATGCGGTCGCGGGCGACCTCGAGCAGCTCGTCGCGGCGGCCGAAGGTGATAGCCCCCGTGGGGCAGGCGTCGGCGCAGCCCGGATTCTTGCCCTCCTTGATCCGCGGGTAGCACATCGTGCAGCGCATCACCCGCGGCGTGAGGGGCTCGTCGAACTCGTACGCCAGCGCGTAGTACGGACAGGCCATCACGCAGTAGCGACAGCCCACACACACGCTCGGGTCGTAGAGCACCGGGCCCTCGGGCGTCTTGGTGAAGGCCTGGACGAAGCAGACCGAGGCGCAGCAGGGCTCCTGGCAGTGCATGCACTGGTGCTTGCGGTACACCGCCGGCTTGCCGTCGGCCTCCTCCTTGAAGCGGTTGACCACGGTGAGCGAGGTCTCGGTGGTGCGCCGCTGCGTGTCGAAGATCGACTTGTCGTCGATCGGCACCTCGGACGGCGGCAGCTCGTTGACCTGCTTGCAGGCCGCCTCGCAGGAGCGACAACCGATGCAGCGCGTGGTGTCGTGGAGCAGGCCATAGCTGCCCTCGTACCCCGGGAAGCGCGTGACGCCGCCGCCGGCCTTGGCCGTACCGGCGACCGCCACGGATCCGGCGGCCACGCCCTTGATGAATCCCCGTCGTGATAGGCTCATCGCGTCACCAGCCCTTCGGCCTTCTTGTGGCAGTCCGTACAGCCGACAGGCAGCTCGAGCTCCTGGTGGCAGCCTATGCACCGGATGTGGTACGCCGCCTTGAGCGCCGGGATGTCCCGGGTCGGGTGCGGCTCGTTCTCGTGGCAGGAGATGCACGGCGGCGGCCGCGTGCCCACCGGGCTGTTGTGATGGCAGCCGGCGCAGAGCAGCTCGGTGCTCGCGTGGAAGCGCCGCGCCAGCCGGCTGTCGCGCACGAGCTCGTCGAGCTTGCGTACCATCTTGCCGTGCGGCAGGCTCGACGGCCCGTACTCCTCGGCCATCCGGTCGATGCGCAGTGACTCGGGAAAGTCGTCGGAGAAGGGCGGCAGCTCGGCGAGCTCGACCGGCTCGAACACCGGGGGCGGCAGCGCACCGGGCTCGCCCTCGGGCCGGGCCTCTGCAGTGTCCCCACCCTCGGCCGGCGGGCCCGCCTCCGCTGTCGGCTCCGGCGTGGCAGGCCCCCGGTGGCAGAGCAGGCAGGTGCGCTCGGCCGGCGCACGGGTGATCGCGTGGTGGCAGCTCGCGCACTGGCCGACGCGCGCGTTCTGGCGGTGACAGCCCACGCAGCTGTGCTCGGACGAGGCGAGGTGGAATGCGGCCTCAATCGGCACGCCGCCGCCCTCGGGTTTTCCGGCCAGCGAGTGACAGGTCGAGCAGGAGCTCAGCGTCTGGTGGTGGCAGGTCGAGCAGCTGCGGCCGGTGGGCTCGTGGACCTGGTGGTGAAAGGGCACCCGGTTCGACCTGGCGCCGGGCGCCTTGATCCACAGCACGTCCTGCTGGCCCCGCATCAGCCGCGGCACCTCGGCGGGGCGCTCGTACGCGGCCTGGCGCGCAGCGTCGTGGCAGCCGAGGCAGTCCGCAGGCCCGGACTTGCCGCCCTCGGCCGCGGTGGCCATGTGGCACCTGATGCAGCCGCGGTGCGAGGCGTTGCGCAGCGAGAGCTTGCGCTCCTCGTCCGCCGCGCCGTGACAGTCGGCGCAGGCGCTCTCCTGGCCCTTGGCGTACACCAGCTTCTCGGTCTGCTCGTCGAACACGTGGTGGCAGGCCTCGCACTTGTCCCCCGCCGACTTCAGGTGCCGGTGGTGCAGCGAGTAGTCGAGCCTGATCTCGCGCCAGCCCGGCTCGGGCGCCGGACGCCCGGCGTGGCACCCGGCACAGAATCCCTCAGGCCCGGTCTGCCGGCCGTCCGCGGCGCGCTCGCGGTGACAGCCGATGCAGCGGTCGTGGTACAGGTTCATCAGCTCGTCGGCGTCGGCCGGGTACACGGCCGCACCCAGCCTGTACACCAGCCCACCCTCGGCGTGATCCGGGTGGCAGGCCGTGCAGCCCTCTGACTGCAGCGCGGCTTCGTGCTTGCCGTGGTTGAACTCGACCGCGGGACGCCGCAGCTCGCCGTACGGATCCGGCAGCCGGAGCGTGAGCGTGGAGCCGTCGATGGTGCGGGCCGTCTCCGGAGCCTCCCCGCAGGAGCAACCGGCGAGGAGCAGCCCGAGAAGGCAGGGCAGAATGTGGTTGAAAGTCGATAGTTGAAATTTGAGAGCTCGGGCTCGGTCTCCACTTTCGACTTTCGACTTTCGACTTTCGACGCGAGGTTCCGCCGAACAGCGCGCCGGGTCGGTCTGAGACGGAGCCTCGCTGGAGCACATCTTCGTCTCTCCCCTCATGCCGCGTCCTCGGGTTTTTCCATGGCCCTGAGCAGCAGCTCGATGATGAAGGTGGTGTGCATGCCTAGCTTGTAGTGGCCGATCACGTCCTCCACGCCGCTGTGGCAGTTGTGGCAGGGCGTGACCACGGTGTGCGCCCCGGTGGCGGCGAGCTGCTCGGCCTTGACCCGGATGCTCTTCATCCGTGAGAGCTTCCACGGCGGGCCGCAGTTGATGATCCCACCGCCCGCGGCGCAGCAGTAGTTGTGCTCGAAGTGCGGGTCCATCTCCCGCACGTCCTCGCAGATCTGGTCGAGCACCCAGCGCATCTTGTGGTGCAACCCCCGACCGCGGACGATGTTGCACGGGTCCTGCACCGTGACCGGCTCCTCGATCTTGTTGGCGATCTTGATCCGGCCCTCCTTGAGCAGCTCGTAGTAGAACTCCACGGCGTGGATCATCGGGATCGGCGGCTTGCTCCAGCCGAGCCACTTGGGCCCGTCGTACACGGCTCCGCGGAAGGCGTGACCGCACTCGCCCATCACCACCCGCTTGACCTTGAGGTCGAAGGCCCTCTCCCAGTGCAGCCGCTCGACCCGGCCCATAACCTCGAAGTCTCCGGAGTACATCGCCATGTTACTGTTGTCCCAGCCGTCGGTGCTGGGCATGGTCCAGTCGATGCCGGCGACCTTCATCACCTGCGCCATGTACGCGATCAGGTGAGCCAGGATCTTGGGCTCGGGCCCGATCACCGAGTACATGACCTCGGCGCCCTCCTTGTCCAGGGGGATCCGCGTACCGGGGAACTCGTCCGCGGCGTCCTCCTCCTGCCACATCAGCGCGTCGATCCAGTCGTCCTGCTGGACCCACATCTGGTTCATCGTGACCGCGTGACTGTTGACCGTGTCCTGGAGGTACTGCGGCACCACGCCGAGCCGGGCGCAGATGCGCCGGACCATCAGCATCAGGTACGCGATGTCGATGCCGAAGGGGCAGTACATGCTGCAGCGCCGGCAGGTACCGCACTCGGTGAAGGCGATGCGCGCCGCGTTCTTGATGAACTGGCCGTCCACCCGGCCCTTGCGTTTCAGCATCTCCCAGATCGTGTCCCGGACCTTCGCCACCGGCGCGTAGTCCGGATCCTTGTCGCGAGAGAGGTAGGTGTGGCAGGCGTCCGAGCACAGCCCGCAGTGCACGCAGGTCTCCACGTACACCTTGAGCCGCGCGCTGCACTCCTGGGTCAGTACCTCGTTGACGACCTGCTCGATCCGCTCCGGCGCGAGCTTGCCGACCACCTCGTCTATCCCGGGGTCGACGACCTGGGCATCCTCGAGATCAGCCATGCGCTTCCTCACCAGTCCTTCGCGTTACGAACATTGCCGAAATCGCTTCCCATCCAGGCCCGGGTGAACACGAACCACAGGGCGTGGGACAGCCGGGTGAAGGGGATCAGCATCAGCCATAGCGCCCCGCAGGTGATGTGCAGCCCGACCATCGCCTCGCCTGGCAGCCACTGCTTGTGCGCGATGAACCCAGTGAGGAACGGGGAGATGACCAGCAGCAGGATCAAATAATCGGAGGTGTAGGTCACGTTGCGCACCTCGGGCGCCGAGACCCGTCGGGCAAAGAAGAACAGGCAGCCGCCGATCACCACCAGCGTCATCAGGTCGGCGATCAGCGGGGGCAGGCTCCACCAGCTGATGCCCCAAGACTCCTGCCACAGCACCGCGTGGCCCATCACCAGCAGCGGTGTGGCCAGAAGGCATACGTGGAAGGCGAAGCTGACCGCGGTCATCGCGGGGTGCTTGCGCATGTTGGTCGCGGCAAAGGGAATCACCCAGTGCAGCAGCGAGCGGCCGCCGTGCTTGATGTTGTACATCGGGAAGACGACCTTCTCCTGCTTGGCCAGCAGCCCCATCATCACCAGGCGCAGCAGGCCGCCGCCGATGAACACGGCAAAGGCGATCCACACCAGCGGGCCTCGAACGAACTCGTACATCGTCTCCTCCCTCGCTCTAGCCTTGACCGATCGCCGAGAGCGGAACCACCTCGCGGGCGTACTGTCCGCCTTCGACGCCGCGCACGAGGACCTGCTTGCCGTCCGGGCTGAAGGTCGGCTCCCACAGCGCCTCGAAGGTCCGACCCCAGGGGCGACCGTCGGCGGCCAGGGTGTAGCGACCGCCGCGCTCCACCTTGGCCAGCACCGTCGCGCCGTCCGGGCTGAAGACCGGATCCCAGATCATCTCGAAGCTCTCGGTCCAGGGCTTGCCGTCCACGACGATGCGCCACTGCCCGTCGCCCCGCGCCACGGCGGCGACGCGTTTCCCGTCGGGTGAGAACACGGGGGGCAGCACCGCGTCGTTGAAGGTGACCTTCCACGGCCGGTCGTCCACGGCGATGGTCCACTTGGCGGGAAGCACCGCGACCACGGCGGCAACGCTCTTGCCGTCGGGCGCGAGGGCCTGCCGCCAGAGCTGCGAGTAGCGGCCGTTCCAGATCGGCTCACCGTTCTCGGCCAGGGTCCAGCCCTGCTTGGTGCGCACCGGAGCGAGCAGCCCGCCGCGAGGCCGGTAGAGCGGATCCCACACGCAGCCGTACTTCTTCTCCCAGGGGCTGCCGTCCTGGGCCAGGGTGTACTCGTACTGGTCCAGCCGGGCCTCGGCCGCGACGTGCTCGCCGTCCGGGCTGATCACGGGATTGTACACGTTGAGGAACTTCTGGCTCCAGGCCTGGCCGTTCACGGCCACGCTCCAGGTACCCTCGAGGAACTTGAAGATGTCGCCCTCGGCCAGATCCTCCACCTGCACCGCGGCCGCGACCTTCTTGCCGTCGTCGCTGATCGCGAAGCCCCGGCAGGAGTTGAACCGCTGCTCCCAGGGCACGCCGTTGACGGCCACGCCATACTGCATGTCCTGCTTGATCTGGACGCCGACGGCGCTGCCGTCGAGGTTGAACTTGGTCTCCCAGGCGAACTCGAACTGCTGCTCCCAGGGCCTGCCGTCCACGGCCACGGTCCACATGTCGTCGACCCGGACCAGCGCGGTGAGCCGGCCGTCCGGGGCGTACTTGAGGTGCCAGGCCTTCTCGAAATCGCCCTCCCACAGCTCGCCGTTGACGCAGACGCCGAGGACGTCGGCCTCCTTGAGCACGGGCGCGGCGATCTTCTCGCCGTCCGGGCTGGCGACGAATTCGTGGACGGCATCGAACCGGCCCCGGATCCCCGTCAGATCGGCGACTGCTTTCCTGCCCGTCTCCCAGTCCCAGGTATCTCGCTTGAGCATCTAGCCGCTCCTTCTCCTGCGCCCTAGCACTTCAAGGGCTCGTCGCCCTGATCATCTCCTTCGAGGATGCTCCGCAGCTTCTTTTCGGACACGTCGGCCACGGTGTACTCGAACAGCACGTCGGCGATGCGAACGTTGGCCAGCCCCCACATCCGGCGCGCGGCGCATACGTCCTTGAAGCGGCAGGTCGTGTCCGGGTCGAGGCAGTCCATGATCCGCATCGGGCCGACCGCCGCCTCCATCACCTGGCCGACCGAGATCGACGCCGCGTCATGCGCGAGGTAGTAGCCTCCCCGCTTCCCGGACACGCTCTTGACCAGGCCGGCGCTCTTCAGCGGCACGACCAGCTGCTCCAGGTAGCGATGGGACAGTTCCAGGTCTGCAGCAGCCTGCCTGAGGTGGACCGGCTCGTCCGGCCGGGCCCAGTCGGCCAGGTACGCGGCCAGCCGCACCGAGTAGCGCACCCGCGTCGGAATCTTCAGCATCGCGGCTCGGCATCAGCCATGTTCAGCAGAATTCTCTCGTCATTCTGGAGTCTTCCAATTTGCACCGACTCCGCCTATAGGTTTACCAGGTCCAAATCTAGCACGACTGTCCAGCATGTCAACCGATTTTTTCACCACTGTGGTATAAGGAGATCCAATGCCGGGACCGCGGTGACGCTGCTGGGCGAGAAGCCCGGAGGAAGCAAAGGTGGGGACCATGCATCTCCTTCGATATCTCCGACTGATCGTCTTCACAATCGGCCTGCTGGGAGCCGGCTGCGGGGGCGGCGAACAGGACAAGGAAGGGCTCCAGGCCTGGGATTCCCATGCCCACCTGCACCACCACGGGGAAATCACGCACTCCCATGCCCACCACGGCAAGCACGAGCATCCATGGATGAAGAAGGGCGACGTTTCCCGCCACCTTCCCTATCGGCCGGCGTCCGTTACCGCCGGGAAGGCCGGAGACGCCCCGTAGGCTTCCTCTGGGTGGCGCCCTGTGGCGAGGGGGGGGCGGGCCGGGAGCTCACTCGTCCGCGGGGCCGATCGCCTGCTGCACCGCGGCGAGGAACTCCTCGGGATTGATCGGCTTGTCGAACACGGCGACCGCCTTGTCCACGGCCAGGTGGCGCCCGGCCACGGCGCTGACCACGATCACCGGGGTCTCGGCGATGCTCTTGTCCCGCTGCATCCGGCGATAGAAATCCGTGCCGGTCTTCTTGGGCATCAACAGGTCGAGGATCACCAGCGCGGGTTTCTCGCTCTTGGCCAGCTCCAGGGCCTCGTTGCCGTTCTCGGCGACGAGGACCTCGTACCCGGCCTCATCGAGCACCGTCGTGAGGTACGTTCTGATGTCGGCCTCGTCATCGACGACCAGGATCTTCTTACTCATCTTGTCCTCCTGAACCAGGCTCCGGAAGCCGGGACCTGGGAAGCTCCATCCTGAACACCGAGCCCTTGTCCTTGGTCGACTCGAAGGTCACCTGCCCGCCGTGCCCCTGCACGATGCGGCGGGTCACCAGCAGCCCCAGGCCGGTGCCCTTGCCCGAGGCCTTGGTGGAGAAGAAGGTGGTGAACACCTTCTGCTTCAGCTCGTAGTCCATGCCCAGGCCGTTGTCCTCGACCTTGTAGACCAGCGTGCCGTCCTCGTCGCGAGTGGAGAGCACCACCCGGCTGTCGGTCTGGGTGCTCATCTCGCAGGCGTCGATCGCGTTGGAGACCAGGTTGGCCAGGCAGGTGTGGATCTCCTCGGCGTCCATCGAGGCCGGCTCGAGCCCCTGCGCCAGGTTGCCGACCAGCTCGATCTTCTCGCGGGCCGCGGCAGCACGAAACAGTTCCAGCACCTCGCGCGCCGGCCCGTTCGGGTCGATCACCTCGACCCGGGGTTCCCGCCGCCCGCGAGCGAAGTCGAGGAACTCGCGTACGAAGGAGGAGATCCGCTGGATGTTGCCCTCCAGCATCTGCCAGCCCCGCTCGACGCGGTCATCGTTCTTCTTGCGGATCCCGGAACGGAGCACGTACATGCCCCCCTCCAGGCCCATCAGCACGTTCTTCACCCCGTGGGCCAGCCCGGCCACGGTCTGGGCCACGGCGGCCAGGCGCTCGGCCTCCAGCTTCTCCTGCTCGACCCGCTGCAGCCGCTCCTCAAGCTCACGGAACTCGGTGACATCCGTGGACATCTCGATCACGAAGCGGATCTTGTTCTCCGGATCTCGCAGGGGGGCAAGATGCACCATGTAGTACACGGCCTTGCCGTCGCGGATCCGCCCCCGCTCCTCCTTGACGCGCACGCGGCCGTCGAGAAAGGTCTGCGCCGCGGCGCACTGGGTGCACGGCTTGCTCCGGCCCTTGTACGCCTCGTAACAGAACCGGTCCTTCCACGGGCCGTACCGCTCCTCGAAACGCTGGTTGGCCTCGACGATGCGGTACTCGCGGTCGATCACGGCGATGTCCACCGGCACCTGGTGGAACAGCTTCTGGTGCAGCCACTTCTGGATGTGCTCGGGGCTCACGGCTTAGCACCTCTCAGGTTTACCGATGATCGACTCCACTGTATCGAGATACCTCTCCGTGTCCACCGGTTTCTCGAGAAAGGCCTCGGGCTCGGGCACGGACAGATCCGGAATCAGTATGCGAAACCGCCGGCCGGCGAAATCCTCCAGTCGGCTGAAGGCGGTGACCACCATCGTCGGGATATGCCCGAGCTCGGGATCGGTCTTCACCTGACGGTAGAGCGAGATACCGGAGCGCCGCGGCATCATGATATCGAGGGAGAGCAGGTCCGGTTTTCGCCGGTGCATCTCGGCCAGCGCAGCGTCGGCATCGTCGGCCGAGCGAACCCGGTATCCGGCGTCCTCCAGGAGCATGCTGAGGTAGGTGACGACGTCCGGCTCGTCATCGACGATCAGCACCGTGCTCGGCAGCGGCTCCTGCTTCATCGGCATCCCATCAGGCGAGCCGGGCCACGACCTCGTCCCGCGGCACGCTGCAGATGCCGGCCACCTGCTTGGCGTCGGCGCCCATGCACAGCGCCAGGAGCTGGTTGTAGTCGAACACGGGCAGGTTGTACTTGCCGTTGCCCTGGTTGAGCTCCTTCTGCACGTTGTCGAGATGCATCAGGCAGGTGATACAGGAGACGACCATGAAGTCGGCCCGGGTCTCGGCCTGGATCGCGTCGAGCTTGCGCTGGGAGTAGGCGTTGGCCTCGCGGGCCGATGCGGTGTGGAAGCCGCCCGCCCCGCCGCAGCAGGTGTACTCGCAGCTGAAGTGATCGACCTCGGCCCCCAGGGCCCGCACCAGGTCGCCGAGAATGTGCGGTCGGGTCGAGGGGTGGTCGAATCCCACCAGCTCGCTGGGGAACAGCGTGTGGCAGGGGTACTGGATCACCGCGTGCATGCCGTCGAGGCGCTTGCCGATGCTCTCGGCGATCCTGTCCAGGCCCACCTCGTGGTACAGCACATCGGTGATGTGGCGCACCTTGGACTTGCCCTCCACGCTCCGCCCGGTGGGCTCGAGCAACTCGTTGACCCGGGCCTTACGCTCCTCACTGTGCAGGATGTGCTCACGGCCCATGCTCAGCGAGCTGTAGCACGAGCCGCACTCGACCAGCAAATCCAGTCCTTTTTGCTCGGCGAGCGAGAGGTTCCAGCCGCTCACCGCGAGATGGGAGTCCTCGTCGGTGGAGGGGAAGGTGCCGAAGGCCGGGCAGCAGACGTACCCCTCGAGATCGACCAGATCGACGCCCAGCTTGGGCATCGTCGCGCGAATTGCACGCTCCACGTCCGGCCGGATCGCAGGGGTGTTGCACCCGAGGAAGAGACCGATCTCCATGTCACTCTCCCTTGAACATGTAGTCGTTTTCGGCGATCACCGGGGTCTTCATCAGCATCTCCTGGAACTTCTGCAGCAGCTCCGGGTAGTCGGTGAGCACCGGGAGCTTCTCCGGGAGGCCGAGTGACTTGCGCTGCTCGGTGTTCTTCTCCACGGCCTGGGTGTACCCGCGATTGTACAGCTCGACCAGCGAGGGCGGGATGCGCGTCTCGTCGTTCGCGCTCTGCCAGCGCCGGATCGCGAGGCACAGCTCGAAGGGCTTGACGTCCATCGGACACATCTCCTCGCAGCGCGAGCAGGTCACGCAGCTCCAGGGTGTGTCCTCGTCGAGCAACTCGTCCTCCAGCCCGAGAATCACCATCCGCGCCAGGTTGCGGATCAGCAGCGGGGGCTCGGCCTCGGAGGCCGGACAGCCCGAGATGCAGGTGCTGCAGTTGTAGCAGTGCAGCAGATCCTCGGAGTCGTAGACCTCCTTCCAGAGGTCATTCTTCGCCTCGGATAGATCGGCCATCGTCGTCCTCCTCCAGCCCTAGCCGGCCGCGGCCGGCAGCGCGCCGCCCCGCAGCTTCTCCTCGATCGCGCTCATCGTCTGCCGGTCGTTCCACCCCAGCACCTCGGCGGCGCCGTTGCGGCAGGCCACGGCGCACATTCCGCAGGCCTGGCAGGCCGCGGCGTCGACCACGATCCGGTCTTCCAGGGCGTCGAAGCTCCGCGCCTGGAACGGGCACACGTCCACGCAGAGCTGGCACCGCGTGCAGATCGCGTCGTGCACCTTGGAGACGACCCGCGCTGCGGCCAGCTCGCCGCGGGCGAGGAAGGCGTGGGCCTTCTGCGCCGCGGCCTCGGCCTGCATCAGCGCCTCGTTGATCGGCTGCGGCGAGTGGGCCGTGCCGGCAATGAACACGCCGGGTTTCTCCATGTCCACGGGCCGCCACTTGGAGTCGGCCTCGGCGAAGAAGCCGTCCGCGGTGAGCGGCACGCCGAACATCGCGGCCAGCGCCTCGTTCTTATCGTCGGCCTCGATGCCGGTGGCGAGCACGATCAGGTCGGGAGCGAGCTCGAAATCCATACCGAGCACAGGGTCGCCAAAGGCGATCTGCGGCGCGCCGTCCTCGCCGAGCTCGACCTTGGGCTTGGCGTCGAGCTCGTAGTTGACGAAGATCACACCCTTGGCCCGGGCCTCGGTGTAGTAGCGCTCCGCAAAGCCGTAGGTCATCACGTCGCGGTTGAGCACGAAGATCCGCGCCTCGGGATTGCGCTCGAGGATCTGGAAGGCGTTCTTGATCGCGGCCGCGCAGCAAATGCGGCTGCAGTACTCGCGCCCACCCTCCTCGCGGGAGCCCACGCACTGAATCATCACCACGTTCTGGAGCGCCTCGGCGTCGATCGCCCCTTCGCTCAGCTTCCGCTCCAGCTCGACCTGGGTCAGGATCCTGTCGCTCTGGCCGTACGCATACTCCGTGGTCGGGCCCTCGCGGCCACCCGTGGCGAGGATCACCGCGCCGTGCTCGACGGACGTGGTTGTCTCGCCGCTGCGGATGTCGGTGAGAAACTGGCCCAGCCGGCCGTCGCTGCGCACGACCTCGCTCTCGAGTTGCACGCGGATGTTCGGATCCGCGCCCACCTGCTCGGACAGACCCGCCAGCAGCGCGGCCGGGTCGAGCCGGTCCACGGTGTAGCGCAGGCTCTCGGCCACGTGTCCGCCGAGCTGCGCAGATCGCTCGACGAGCTCCACGGGCACGCCCTGCTTGGAGAGGGCCAGCGCCGCCCGCATGCCGGCCACGCCGCCGCCGACCACCAGCGCGCGCTGCACGATCGGCCGCAGCTCGGCGTGCAGCGGCTCGGCCTCGCGCAGCCTCGCCGCGGTGGCGCGCAGCTCGGCGGCGGCCCGTGCGGCCCAGTCCTCGGCATCCGAGGGCACGCGCAGGGTCCGCACGCCGCCGTACACATCGATCACCTCGGTGAGCGACGGGTTGAAGCCAGCCCGCCGCGCGATCTCGCGCAGCTTCTGCTTGTAGACCAGCGGCAGGCAAGCCCCCAGCAGCACCCGGTTGGCGGCGCTGCCCTCCAGCACCTCGCGCAGCGCCTGCGCTCCCTGCTCGGCGCACTTGCCGTCGACCACGTGCACCTCGGAGACACCGGGAGCGCCCTGCAGCGCCGCCTCGATCGGCGCCAGATCCACGCCATCGGGGTGCTTGTCGTCTTTGCAGCGGCAGAGGATCGCCGCCACCCGCGGCGGCTCGCGGTCGATCGGCCGTTCCTCGACCGGCTCCGGGCCGGCCAGAGGCTCGGCCCCGAGCTCGGCCATCAGCTGGGAAGCCTTGCTCGCGGCGGCGGCGCCGCTGGTGATCGCCTCGCTGATGTCGGTCAGCCCCATCAGCGAGCCACAGAGGTACACGCCGGGCCTGTCGAGCGCGACCTTGTCGAACTCCGGGGTGGGCAGCAGCCCGGCGGCGTTGACCTCCACGCCGAGCAGCTCGGCCAGCCGCCGGTGGTCCTCGAAGGGCGCTTGGCCGGTGGAGAGGACCACCAGGTCGTAGTCCTCGAACACGAACTCGCCGGCTTTGGGATCCCAGTAGCGCACCTTGAGCGTGCCGTCCGCGTTGCGCATCACGCTCTGCAGCCGGCAGCGCACGAGGCGCACGCCGTGCTCCTGCTCCGCCTTGACGCGGTAGCGGTGGAAGCCCTTGCCGTAGGCCCGCATGTCCATGTAGAAGATCGTAGCCTCGGTGTCCGGGCCGCCCTTCTCCTTGGCCAGCACCGCCTCCTTGAGCGCGAACATGCAGCAGATCGAGGAGCAGTAGTCCCTGCCCTGCCGCCGGTTGCGCGAGCCCACGCACTGGATCCAGGCGATGCGCTTGGCCGGCCGTCCGTCCGAGGGCCGGCGGATAGTACCGTCGAAGGTGCCCGAGCCGGAGAGGATGCGCTCGAAGGCCAGCGAGGTGACCACGTCCTCGGAGGCGGTGTAGGCCTGGGTGTCCTCGGCCGCCGCCGGGTCGAACAGCGAGACGCCGGAGGCGAGGATCACCGAGTCCACGTTCACCGTGGACTCCCGGTCCTCGGCCTCGAGATCGATCGCGCCCGTGGAACAGACCTTGACGCACTCGCCGCAGCGATCACAGCGCTCGGCGTCGATCAGCAGCGTGTCGGGCAGGTTGTGCGGCACCGGCTTAAAGATCGCCTTGCGCTGCGTCAGCCCGTGGTTGAACTCGTCGGGCGCCTCGATCGGGCAGGCCTCGATGCAGGCGCCGCAGCCGTCGCAGCGGTCCGGATCCACCCGCCGGGCCTGCTGCCGCAGCGACACCTCGTACGCGCCGGCGTCGCCCTCGATCGACGTCACCTCGGTGAATGGCAGGATCTCGATGTTGTCGTGGAACAGGCTATTGCGCATGCAGTGCTGCGAGGCGTGCTCCCGCCCGATCATCGGCAGCATGCGGCACATCCCGCAGTGGTCCGTCGGGAACTGGTAGTCGAGCTTGGCGAGGATGCCGCCGATCTGGGGCGAGGCATCGGTCAGCAGCACCCGGTACCCGGTCTCGGCCAGCTCGAGGGCCGCCTTGATCCCGGCGACGCCGGCGCCGACCACGAGGGTGGTGCCGATCTTCTGCTCTTCCGTCTCCGCCATCAGAATCCTCCCGTCACTTGACCTGCCCGGTGACCTCGATCAGCTCGTCATCGTGGAAGGTGGCCAGCGGCTGCGGCTCGTCCAGCGCCCGCCCGGCGAGGTAATCGAAGCGGGCCTGGGTCTTCTCCGAGACCGAGCGGAACAGCGGCATCAGCTCGATGTCGTTGGGGCAGGCGCTGGTGCACTGGCCGCAGCCCACGCAGAGCGTGCTCATGTGAATCAGGCGCGTGAGGTGATAGAACACGGTGTCGGTGGGCATCTTCAGCGCACCGCCCGAGTCGGCCCAGCTCATGTACTGATCGCCGGCGTGGCGGAAGGTGTCGGTGACGAACACGCACTCCTTGCAGTAGCACACCGGGCAGGCCACGCGGCAGTTGTAGCAGTTGATGCAGCCGGCCAAATGATCCTGCAGCTTGTGGAGGTCGCCGGTGGCATCGCGGAAGGCGGCGAACTGCTCGTCGCGCACCTCGACGCGCTTGGCCGTGAGGGCCTTCACCGCGTCGTCGCGGCCCGCCGGCGCCTCGCCCGCATCGAGCCCGAGCTTCTCGCGCACGACCCGGCCCTTCTCGCTGATCCACTCGACGTGCAGCGCGCCCGGGTCCGCGCCGATCAGGCAGAGCCGGATGTCCACGTTGTCGGCCACTGGGTACTCGCAGGCCTTGCAGGCCAGGTTGACGTCGACATCGCCGGCCTCGGTCTTGCCGGCGAGCGCGCCCTCGATGAAACTCTCGGCCGTACCGCCGCCCTCGCGGAAGGCCCGGTAGTCGGCGTTCTCATACCGGCCCAGGCAGTCCAGGCCGATCAGCACCAGGTCGCCGAGGTCGGCCTGCTTGAGCTTGACCAGCTCGACCAGCGCCCGCACCTCGCAGGAGCGCAGCACCGCGGCCACGGGGCGGCCCGACGGCGTCGCAGTGAGGGCCGAAGCCAGCTTGGCCGAGTTGATCGGCACCATCGGCGCGAAGGGATCGATCCCCTCGAGCCGGCCCGCATCCGTGATCAGCGTCTGCATCACGCGCTCGCCCGGCTGAACCGCCGGAACCATCACCGCGTCCACCACGCCCTTGTCGAGCATGTCGCGCAGCAGGCCGGCCAGCGTCTGGTTCAGCTCGCCCTGATTGAAATCCAGCTTCGTGAATTCCGACATTTCCCTACTCCCCATCGCCTCAGGCCACCCGTCGATCCTTGAGCGGGCTCGGACCGAGTTGCTTCAGCTTGGCGGTCATCTCCTTGACGACCTCCTGGAACATGTTGCCCTCGCTGGCCGCGACCCAGCGCAGCCAGAACCGGTCCTCCTCGATGCCGAACTGCTTTAGGATCTCGGTCAGCAGCGCCGCGCGGCGGCGCGCCTTGAGGTTGCCGTTGATGTAGTGGCAGTCGCCGGGCCAGCACCCGCCGATCAGCACGCCGTCCGCCCCCTCGAGGAAGCTCTTGATCACGTACTTCGGGTCCACCATCCCGCTGCACATCATGCGGATGATCTTGACGTTGGGCGGGTAGGACAGCCGGGAGGTGCCGGCCAGGTCGGCGGCGGTGAAGGTGCACCAGTTGCAGAGGAAGGCTACAATTGTCGGTTCGTACTCGCTCATCTTGGCTACTCCTCCTGGCTAGCTCGCCATGATTCCGTCGATCTCGGCGAAGATCTGCTTGTCGGTGAAATGTCGGATCTTGGCCGCGCCGCTCGGACAGTGCCCGGCGCAGCTCCCGCAGCCCTTGCACAGCGCCTCGTTGACCTCGCTGATCCGCTTCAGCTCGTTGAACTCGATCGCGGTGTACGGGCAGAGCCCGATGCACACCTGGCAGCCGATGCAGATGTCCGGATCGATGTGGCTGATCATCGGCGCCACGGTGACCTGGCCCGCGGTCGACAGCGCCTGGGCCTCGCTGGCCGCGGCCTTGGCCTGCGCCACCGAGTCCGGGATGTCCTTGGGCCCCTGGCAGGCGCCGGCGAGGAACACGCCCGAGGTCGGCGTGGACACCGGCTCCAGCTTGGGGTGCTCCTCGGTGAAGAAGCCCTCCTGGCCCACCGAGATGCCGAAGGTCCGGGCCACCTCCACCGCGTCATCGCGCGGCTCCATCGCGGTGCACAGCACCACCATCTCTACCGGGATGCGCAGCAGGGAGTTGGTCAGCGAGTCCTCGGCCTGCACCACCAGCAGGCCCTCCTCCTCGGGGTTCTCGGCCTTGTCGCTGACCGCGACGGCCTTGCCGCGGATCATACGCACGCCTTCGCTCTGGACCCGCTTGTAGAACTCCTCGTAGCCCTTTCCGAAGCAGCGCATGTCGATGTAGAAGTTGTAGATCTGCGTCTCGTGGCCGCACTTGTCCTTGATCAGGTGGGCGAACTTGAGCGCGTACATGCAGCAGGTGCGCGAGCAGTACTCGTGATACTTGGCGTCGCGGCTGCCGATGCAGTGCAGGATCGCCACGCTGTTCGGCGGCCGGGTGTAGCCCCAGCGATTCTCGGGATCGCGCAGCAGGATCTTGCCGCTGGTCTGGCCCGTGGCGTTGGAGAGCCGCTCGAACTCGAGGTTGGTGATCACGTTGGGCAGCCGGCCGTACCCGTAGGGCGTCAGATCCTCGGGCCGATCCATCACGTTGAAGCCGGTGGCGATGATGATCGAGCCCACCTCGAGGTTGACGATCTCCTCCTGCTGCTCGTGGTCGATCGCCTCGGCCTTGCACACGCCCTCGCAGCCCTTGCAGTCCATGTCGCCCCGCAGCTTGAGGCAGTGCTCGGGATCCCGCACCGCCTTGAGCGGCACGGCCTGCGGAAAGGCCATGTAGGTCGCCTTGCGCGGCTTGGTGCCCTCGTCCCACTCGTTGGGCACCACGATCGGGCAGGGGTTGATTCGCTCGATCGCCTGCTCCTCGCAGGCCTCGAGGCACTTCCAGCAGCCGGTGCAGTCCAGGGTCTCGTACTGCGGCTTCTCGCAGTTGCACTCCGCGGCCTGCTCGACGGAGCAGTCGATGCCGATCAGGCGCAACCTGCCGCTGTCGAGCACGCCGATGCGGTCGAGCTCCTTGAGCGCGCGCTGGTCGCAGCCCCGCACCACGGCCGCCAGCTTCAGCTCCTCGGAGCGCCCGAGCATCGAACGGATCGTCCGCGTCAGGACGTACTTGGGCTCGACCTCCAGCTCGGAGAGCTCCTTGGCCTCGGTGAACAGGTACGGGCCCACCTGCCCCCATTGCCTGCGCAGCCCGAGCACGCCGTGACAGCCCGCCTCCAGCGCCGCCCGCGCCTCTTTCCTCACCCGATCCATCGTTGGTTCCGCCATCGCGCCTGCCTTCTTCTCCCGCCGCACCGCGTCGGTGCTAGCTTGCCTTCTCCATCCTCACGCCGCAAACCTTGTAGCCTGGGATCTTGGACACCGGGTCCAACTTGGCGTCGGTGAGCACGTTGGCCGCGCACTCCGCGAAGTGCATCGGTACGTACACCACGCCGGGCTCCACCTCGTCGGTGACGAGGGCCTGGATCTCGATCTCGCCCCGGCGCGAGGTCATCTTGACCTTGTCGCCGTCCTTCACGCCGAGCGTTTCGGCGTCGTCGGGGTTGATGCTGGCCAGGCCGCTCGGCACCTCCTGGTCGAGCGGCTCGATACGCCGGGTCATACTCCCGCCGTGGAAGTGGAAGGGTATCCGGCCGGTGGTCAGCAGGTAGGGGTACTCCTCGTCCGGGGGCTCGCCGGGCAGGACGAAATCGAGGGCGTGGAACAGCCCCTTGCCCCGGGTGAAGCCCTGCTCGTGGAGCACGGGGGTTCCGGGGTGCTTCTCGTCCGGGCACGGCCAGTGCAGCACCTCGCCGCGGTCGAGCCGCGCGTAGGTGATGCCGCCGTAGGACGGCGTGAGCTGGTTGATCTCCTTCATCACCGCGGCCGGGGAGTCGAAGTCGAAGCCCTCGGCCTTCATCTGCCGCGCCAGCTCGCAGACGATCTGCCAGTCCGGCCGGGCCTCGCCGGGCGGCTCGACGGCCTTGCGCACGCGCTGCACGCGGCGATCCGTGGCCGTGAAGGTGCCCTCTTTCTCCGCATAGCAGGCCGCGGGGAGCACCACGTGCGCCAGCCGCGCCGTCTCGGTGAGGAAGATGTCCTGGACCGCGAGGAACTCCAGCGCCTGCAGCCCCTCCTGCACGTGAGTGGTGTCCGGATCGGTCATCATCGGGTTTTCACCCACGATCAGCATCGCCCGGATCGATCCCTCCCGCGCCGCGTTGAGCATCTCCACCACGGTGAGCCCCGGATTCTCGGGCAGCGTGCAGTTCCAGCCCTCCCCGAACTTGTCCCGGGCCTCGGTGCTGGCCACCTGCTGGTACCCGGAGAAGACATTGGGCAGCGCACCCAGATCGCAGGCGCCCTGCACGTTGTTCTGACCGCGCAGCGGGTTCACGCCGGTGGCCGGGCGCCCGATGCTGCCGGTGGCCATCGCCAGATTGGCCACCGACTTGACCGAGTCGGTCCCGGTGACGTGCTGGGTGATGCCCATCGCATAGCAGATCATCGCGTTCTTCGACCGGCCGTACAGCTCGGCCGCTTGCTCCAGCAGCTCCGGGGCCACGCCCGTGATCTCGGCGACCTTGGCCGGCGGATACTCCTTGACCTTCTCGCGCAGCTCGTCGAAGCCCTCGGTGCGCTCCGCAATGAAGCTCTCGTCGGCCAGGCCCTTGTCGATGATGATGTTGAGCAGCCCGTTGAACATCGCCACGTTGGTCCCGGGCTTAAGCTGCAGGAACAGGTCGGAGTACTCGGTGAGCGGGATCTTGCGCGGATCGATCACGATCAGCTTGGCACCCAGCTCCTTGGCCCTGATCATCCGGCTGGCGATCATCGGGTGCTGGCTGGTGGTGTTGCTGCCGGTGACCAGGATACAGTCCGCCTGCTCCAGCTCGGGCACCGAGTTGGTCATCGCCCCGCTGCCGAAAGCCGCGGCCAGCCCGGCCACGGTCGAGGAGTGGCAGAGGCGCGCGCAGTGGTCTACGTTGTTGGTGCCGAGCACACCGCGGGCGAGCTTCATCACGAGGTAGTTCTCCTCGTTGGTGCACTTGGCGCTGGAGAACACTCCGAGGGCGTCGGGGCCGTGGCTGTTCTTGACCGAGAGCAGCCCCTCAGCCACCCGCCGATACGCCTCGTCCCACCCGATCGGCACGAACTCGTCACCCTTTCTGAGCAGGGGCGTGGTCAGCCGGTCCTGGTGGGTGACGAAGCGGGAGGCGTTGCGGCCGAGCACGCACAGCTTGCCCTGGCTGATCGGATGGGTCTTGCAGGGGACCACGTCGACCAGCTGGCCGTCCTGGGCCTGGAGATAGAAGTTGCAGCCGCTCCCGCAGAAGGGGCAGGTGGTCAGCGTCATCTCAAACTGCATAGCTCGCCCTCCTCGCCTCTCCCTGCTTGCTCTCGACAAAGGCGAGAATCTCCTGCTGGATCTCCTCCTGCAGGCCCGGAACCAGCTCGAAGACCCTCTCCGGCGGCAGGAAGCGCACCAGATCCTGCAGCATCTTCAGCGGGATGTGGGCCGGGCAGGTCCGCTCGCACTCGCCGCAGCCGACACAGGTGTCCCACACCTGGAAGGCCCGGATCAGGTGGAACGCCGGGTGCCGGGGCGGGATCTGGCCGCGGGTGACCCACTTGGTCAGATCGAGATCCGGGGTGCCCACGTGCACCGGGCAGGTGTCGATGCAGCCGTAGCACTTGATGCACTTGCTGAACTGCTCGTGCCAGAACTGCTGTCGCTCCTCGGGCGACAGCACCAGCAGCTTCTGCAGCCAGGTCGGCTCGGGCGGCGTCTCGCCCGCGGCCACGGCGTGGAACCGCCGCTCGACGATGTTGGTCATCGCGTGGGTCTCGCCGTTCTCCTCGATGCAGGCCTGGACGCAGGCCCCGCAGTGGATGCACTGGGCCTCGTCGATCCGGATCCGGTTGACCCAGTCGAGGCCGTTGTGTGTCTTCGGGGGATGATCCTCCTCGAGGATCAGCGCGCCGCAGTCTCCGCAGCCCGTGCACTTGGTGAGGTTGACGTAGCGCGGCCTCTTGCGGACCTTGACCTCGAAGTTCCCCACGAACCCGTCGACCTCCTGGACCTCGCAGTTGGTCATCACCTCGATGTTGGGGTGCTGGCCCACGGAGACCATCTTGGGCGTGCCGATGCAGGCCGCGCAGTCCAGGGTGGGGAAGGTCTTGTCGTACTGGAGCATGTGCCCGCCGATGGTCGGCTGGCGCTCCACCAGGTACACCTTGTACCCGGCGCTGGCGATGTCGAGCGAGGCCTGCATGCCCGCGATGCCGCCGCCCACTACCAGGGTGTTGGGGTTGACCGGGAAGGTCGTGGGGAACAGGTCGGACTGCCAGAGCACGCGCTGCACGCCCGCCCGGCAGAGGATCTTCGCCTTCTCGGTCGCCTCGTCCATGTCCAGCGTGACCCACGACACGTGCTCGCGCACGCAGACGTGGTGAAAGGCGCGAAACGGATTGAGCCCGGCCCGGGCACAGGCGCCGCGGAAGGTGTTCTCGTGCATCCGCGGCGAGCACGAGGCCACCACCACGCGTGTCAGCCCGTGCTCGGCCACGTCCTTCTCGATCAGCTCCTGCCCGGGATCCGAGCACATGAACAGGTAGTCCCGCGAGATGACCACGTGGGGCATCGCCCCGATGTACTCGGCCACCTCGGCGCACCGCACCTTGTACGCGATGTTCAGGCCGCAGTGGCAGATATAGAAGCCGATCTTCTCTTCCCGGGTGAGCTCGTTGTCAGGCACAGCCACCATCGTCACGTCCCCTTACTCTTCGATCGAACGGTGAAGCAGCTCGGCCACGTCCAGGATCTGCACCTGCTCCTCGAGGCTCAGCGCCTTGACCGCGTCCTCGAGCATGATCGTGCAGAACGGGCAGGCCGTGGCGATGACCTCGGCGCCCGCCTGCTGCGCCTCCTTGACCCGCAGCACGCCGAAGCGCTGCTGCACCGGCACCTCGCTCCAGATACCGCCTCCTCCGCCGCCGCAGCAGAGGCTGCTCTCGCGGCTGCGGGGCAACTCGATGTACTCCAGGCCGGGGATGCTCTGCAGCACCCGCCGCGGCTCCTCGTAGATCCCGGAGTGGCGACCGAGGTAGCACGGATCGTGGTACGCCATCTTGAGCGGGACCTCCTGCTTCGGCTCGAGCTTGCCCTCGGCGATCAGCCGGTCGAGCACCTGGGCGTAGTGGATCGCGTCGAAGTCGCCCTCGTAGTGCTGGTTGAACATCGCCATGCAGTGCGGCGAGGTGGCGATGATCCGCTTCACGCCGCGGTCGGCGAACAGCGCGTCGTTGGCCGCGGTGAGATTCATGTACACCGAGTACGCTCCGCACTTGTGCGCCTGATCCGCGCAGCAGCTCTCCTCGTCCCCGATCAGGCCCATGCTGACCCCGCCCCGCTGCAGCAGGCCCACCAGCGCCTTGAGCACCTTCTTGTTGCGGCCATCGTAGCAGTGCGTGCAGCAGGCGTAGAGCAGGTACTCGGTATCCTCCGAGTACTGGGGCACGCCGATCTCGTCGTTCCAGGCGGTGCGCTTGTCGCGCTCCTCGCCCCAGGGATTGCCGTGGGAGCGCAGGCTGCCCAGCGGCGCCCGGAAGGGAGGCGGAACCGTGCCCGACTCCTGCATCAGGCTGCGCGTGGAGCGGATCACGTCGATGATGTCCACGTCGCGCGGACAACGCTCCATGCACGTTCGGCAGGTCACGCAGTTCCACAGGGCCTCGCCCTCGTACCCCTCGATGCCGAGGCTGGCCTGACGGATCAGCAGGCGTGGGCTGAACGCCTTGACCAGTCCCCAGGGGCACACGCCGGAGCAGGTGCCGCACTGCATGCAGGTCTGCAGGGTCTCACCGCCGATCTCGAGGATCGCGTCGGTGATCTCGAGCATGGGTGCCACAGCCGTCATTCGGTCGCTCCCTTCAATCCACGCCAGCCCGCGGACCGTGCTCCGGACCGTAGCGCTGGTAGTACTCGCACTCCCCGCAATCGGGAATCAGCCGCCGACCGGCCGGCAGCAGCTCGTGCAGCTCCCAGCAGGCTCGGGCCCCGGCGCGGAACACCGGACATCCGACGCACAGCGCGCCCATGCCTTCGCCGCCCTCGAGCAGGCCCCGATGGTACTCCCAGCAGTACGGCTCGGTCCCGGTCTCCTCCTCTAGCAGCTCGGTGCTCATGTTGTGCGCGACCAGGAACTGCCTGAGATCGGGAACCCGGATGCGGTACTGGCCGCCAGCGGTCCGCTGGGCCGCGAGCTGTCCGGTGCGAATCCAGTTGAGGATGGTTTCCGAGGTGACGAAGCAGTACCGGGCCGCCTGTCCGGTGGTCAGTGCCAGCGGGTTTCCGGGTCGTGCCACGGTCGCAGCTCCATCATCCCCCCAGGATGCGTGCGACAGACCCTCGTGCATTTTCCGTGCCGCACTGCGCCATGGGCCGAAAAGCTCCAGAAGCAGCAGGGGCCTATCAATTTTTTACTATTTAATTAAGATAATTACGGGATTCACTTTGCGTTTCTTGCGTAATCGCGAGAACAACAAAAAACGCAAAAAACGACGCATTGTGCGACAGCGTCGCGCGACAGTGTTGCATTTCGCGACGCTGCCGGGTATTCTGAGCATCGGCCGGCAGAGACGGAGGATCAGATAGCATGGATCGCAAGTCAGGGTCAACCAGGAAGCCCAGGGAGAGGCTGGACCACCGGTACTTCCCCCTGGTGCTCGACGTGGTCAGCCAGGGCGTGTTCACCGTGGACGCCAAGGGCCACATCACCTCTTTCAACCGCGCGGCCGAGGAGATCACGGGGTTCTCCAAGGACGACGTGGTCGGCAAGCGCTGCTCCCGGGTGTTCTACAGCGATCTCTGCGACATGGTCTGTCCGCTGAAGCAGAGCATCCGCTCCATGAGCCGGATCGACAACAAGGAGGTGCGCATCCGGACCAAGGACGGCCGGTCGGCGCCGATCTCGGTCTCCACGGCGCCGCTGACCACGCCGGACGGAAGGCTGCTCGGCGGGGTGGAGGTGTTCCGCGACATGAGCCAGGTCGAGGACCTGCGGCGCAAGCTGGACAGCCGGTACCGCCTCGACGACATCGTGAGCAAGAACCCGCAGATGCAGAAGATCTTCGAGCTGATCCCGCTCGTCGCACAGAGCAACAGCACGATCCTGATCACCGGAGACAGCGGAACGGGCAAGGAGCTGGTCGCCAAGGCGATCCACAACCACGGTCCACGCAGGGAGCAGCCCTTCGTCCCGGTGAACTGCGCTGCGATGCCGGACACCCTGCTGGAGTCCGAGCTGTTCGGGTATGTCAAGGGCGCCTTCACCGACGCCCACCGGGACCGGCCCGGCCGCATCGCTCAGGCCGAGGGCGGCACCCTGTTCATCGACGAGGTCGGAGATATCCCCAAGCCGCTCCAGGTCAAGCTGCTGCGCTTCCTCCAGGAGCGAGAGTACGAGCCGCTGGGATCGGACACGCGGATCCATTCCGACGTCCGGGTGGTGGCCGCGACCAACCAGGCTCTGGAGCGGATGGTCGAGAAAAAACGACTCAGGAAGGACCTGTACTACCGGCTGAACGTGATGCAGATCCAGCTCCCGCCACTGGCCGACCGGATGGAGGACGTGCCGTTGCTGGTGCAGCACTTCATCCGACGCTTCGGCAAGATCTCGGGAAAGAACATCACGGGCATCTCGGACGAGGCCCTGTCGCTGCTGATGCGCCATTCCTTTCCCGGCAACGTACGCGAGCTGGAGAATCTGATCGAGCGGGCGTTCATCCTCTGCCGCGACGAGGAGATCGGCCTGGAGAGCCTGCCTCCGCAGTTGCTCGAGCAGAACATGCTGGGCCGCGAGCGCGGCCGCTCCGACCTCGATCCCCTCGAGAGCATCGAGCGCGAAGCGCTGGAGAGCGCGCTACGGCGACACCACGGCAACCGCACCCGCGCGGCCCGGGAACTCGGCATTCACCGCAGCACGCTGTTCAGGAAGATCCGCAAGTACGATCTGTAGCGAGCACGAGAGCGGCTCTACGAGTCCTGCTTCTTGAGGAGCCGCAGCGCCTCCTGGAGCTTCTCCTCATCGGCCCCGTCGATCAGATCCTTGAGCTGTTCCTTGAGGCCGCCGTCGGGCGTCTTGCCCCCCTTGGGGGTCACGAAGGTCTTGACGTTCTCGCTGTCCAGCGCTCGCCCGACGCAGTCGAGGTAGGTCTCGGCCGATACCGGTTTCTCGAGGTAGGTCTCGGGGCTTTGCACATCCCCGCCCGACATGATCTCGTCGAAGTCCTTCTTGCCCACATCGTCCTTGGCGTGGGCCGTGACCAGAACGACCGGGATGTGCTGCAGCGCCTCGTCCCGGCGAAGCTCCCTGTGGAACATGGCGCCCGACTTCCTGGGCATCACCAGGTCCAGCGAGATCACGTCAGGAGGATTGGCCCTGGCCTTCTCGAGGGCCTCCTCGCCATCGGCAGCGGTCTCGACCTTGTACCCGGCGTCCTCGAGAACGGACTGCAGGAAGAACCTCACGTCCTCCTCGTCGTCTACGACCAGTACGGTCTTCTCTGCCGGTCCCGCCATCTCGGTCTCCTCCGATGAAACAGCATAGCCCGTTCTTAACTACAGAAGATCTCATCGACATCGCTCTCCGGACTGCATAGCACGGGCGGTGAAGGCTGGCAACCCTGGCCGCGACCCTGGTCGCGACGGGCGCGGTATCCGCTATAAAAAAAAGGCGATCTTTGCCATTGCCCTTTCAGCAGCCAGACCATTCCACACCGCGCGCCGGGTGCTTATCATAGATACTGCCGGGTTTGGTGCCACGGGTGGCACGACGCAGGGTAGATCAGTCACGAGAAGGGCGGGGGCCGGGTGAAGCGATGCAAAGATTTCGAAGTAGCGTAATCACCCAATCGGGGGATTCACGAACCCGAATTTCCTGATAGAGCACCTCCGCAATGGAGGTCCTCGTTGAAGGAAACGATCTACCGAGTTCTCGTCGCCGAGGACGACCATGATACCCAGAAACTGCTCGAGGACATCTTCACCCAGCGTCGTGAAGTCGAGCTGGTGGGGATTGTCTCCGACGGTCTAGCCGCCCTCGAAACACTGCAGGGCATGTCCGAGATGCCGGACATCGTGGTCCTCGACCACCACATGCCCCAGCTCAACGGCCTCGAGACGGCGGCGCGAATTCGGGAGCTGAGCACCGAGATCAAGATCTTGATGATGAGTGCGGACGCAGCGATTCGCGAGTCGGCACGGTCTCACGGTTTCAAGAACTTCATCCAAAAACCTCATCCTGTATCGGATCTCGTCGAGACCGTTGTGCGGATCGCAGGCGAGGCCAAATCGCGGCCGGTTGGATCCGGTGAATAGGCGATCAGGAGGGGCATGAACACGGAGGCAACAACTTGGCCGGCTCGAACAACAAGCTGGAAGCCCTCGAGGCCGAAGAAGTTCTTGATGTTTTTCCGCGAACCATTCTAGCGGCCATCGAGGACTGGGTCGCCGTCATCGACGCCCGGTACCGGATCATCTGGTCCAACGACCTCGAGGTCGGGAGATTCTCGCTCGGCGCCGAGCAGATCATCGGCAGGCGGTGCCACGAGATCCTGAAAAAAGCCGATGATCCTTGCTCCGGCGAATGCCAGGTAAGAAAGGTATTCGAGACCGGCAAGCCGTGCGTATCGGAGCGGCGATTCGTCCTTTCCGATCGCTCGTCTCTGTGGGGAGAGTTCAGAGCCTATCCGGCGTTCCAGGCAGACGGTACGATCGCGTACGTCGTCAACATCGGGCTGGACATCACCCGGCGAAAGGAGAACCAGAAGCGACGGAATCGCTACATCGTCTCTCTAGAGAGAGCCCTCGAGCGCATCACCCGAGACGCGGCTCGAAAGCCGCCCCGACAGCCGTACCAGATCTCGGGGCTCGACCTCACGACCAGAGAGCTCGAGGTGGTTCAGCTCCTAGCCCAGGGCATGTCCAATCCCGAAATATCCAGGGTGCTGGCCATCAGTCACCATACGGTGAAGCGACACGTCGTTCACATCTTCGACAAGCTCGGCGTTCGCGATCGAACGCAGGTTGCGGTCTGGGCGGCTCGGTACGGTCTCACAAGCAAGCGTGATTGAGCCGCACGGCTGATCAGCAGCGCGCCTCGGCCAGGGGAAGCCGGAACGACGCCGCGGTGCCCTCGCCCGGTGCGCTTCGCAACTCCACCTCGCTGCCGTGTGCGGCACAGAGCCCCGAGACCACCGCGAGGCCGAGACCGGTACCGCCGTGGGAATCGTCTGCCCTGAAGAAGGGCAGCATGGCCTGTTTCCGAACCTCTTCGATCATCCCCTGGCCATCGTCTTCAATCGTGACTCGGATCCCGTTCCGCTCGTCCTCTTCGGCGGTAATCCGCAACGTGGTGCAATCCCCTGCGTGCCTTCGCGCGTTGTCCAGCAAGTTCACGATCACCCTCTGGATCATGTCCGCGTTGCCGAATACCGGACCCAGTCCGTCCGGCAACTCGACGACAGGCTTCAGTCGATCCATGGAGGGCCGGCGCGCAACCTCCTCGATACTGTCCCGGATCACCGCCGCCAGGTCGAAGCTCCCCTTGGCGAAATCCGGAAATCCGCTCTGCTGCTCCAGGCTCTGGTACTGGAGGATGTTGTCGATCAGACGGGCGAGGTTACGAAGGTTCTTCAACGCGACGCGAACGCCCTTGGCTCCGGCTCCGGAAAGGGCTCCCACTGTGCCGCCGTCGAGAAGTTCGAGGTATCCGATACCGGTGACAAGCGGCGTTCGAAGCTCGTGATTGACCATCGCCACGAACTCGTCCTTGGCTCTGACAAGCCGCTCCAGCCGTCGGTTGGCGCCTTCCAGCTCTTCGTTGCGACGGGCCAGCTCGGCCGAGCGTTCGGTGACGCGAGCCTCGAGCGAATCTCGAACAGCCTGAAGCTCGGCATCGAGACTCTTCTGCCAGAGCCCTGCGCCGGCCACGTTGGCGAACACCTCGAGCACGTCTACATCGAGTGGCGGGGCTCCTCGCGGCATCATCACCGGCATCGTGCCGATCAACTCGTCGCGATGATGCAGGGCCAGGCCGTACACCTCTCCAACACCAAGCTCCTGGGTCAACTCGTTCGCGGCCTCTTCATCGAGCCGACCGAAGAACAGCTCCCGCACTCCGGGCAGCCGAGCCGCCTTGACCGCGATCACGTTGTCGCTGGGGAATTCCTGAAGCGAAGCCACAGCGCCGAGCATTGGCTCGCCGAGATAGCGCTCGATCGTCTGCAGGTGTCCCGGATATGTGCACACTCGGACAATCGTCACGGAGTTGCTCGATGGGTCGTACTCGGAGAACCCTACCAGCAGCGCGCCAGCTATTTCTTTTAGCTGTTTGCTAATGTATTCCTGGGCTTGCGGAATCGTATCGACGCCTGGCAGCGCGACCGCCATCTCGTTGATCTTCCTGAGGCCGTCCGCCCGGCGACTGAGTACAGCGATCTCTCGGAAGGCCTTCTCGACTTCCCCGCTCTGCATAATATCTATCTACTGTACTCTGAAGATCATCGCAAGGCCTGCGGTGAACCCATCAGCATGGCCAGCGTTGAGGAGCGCGGGAAGGCCGTTTGCCGCAGATCCCCGCTAGCCAAGCCTCAGTCCGGCGAGCCGCACCGCGCCCCGGTGGTATCCCGCGGGGAACATCGAAGCCAGGTCATCGACCGTGAGGCCGAGGGTCTCGCAGGTCTCGTACACCGTGGGTACGCGTCCGGTACTCTCGAAGCGCTCCCGCAGGAATCTCAGCATCTCCCAGTGGGCGTCGGTCAGCGAATGATGCAATCCGAGATCTCGGGCAACCAGCCCGACGAAATCCTCGTCCCACTCGGCGGGATCAACGAGATGGCCGCGGGAGTCAATGCGGTACTGCTTGTCGCCGGGTCGGGTGCAGAGGTAGTTCATCCCGGCCAGCCGGCAGGCTCCACGCCAGTGCCCAGCCGGGAACAGCAGGCGCAGACCGGCCAGGTCGAGACCGCAGGCCTTGCAGGTCTCGTACACCCGGGGATTGCATCCGGTCTGTTCCCGGGTCTGACGGATGTACCCGATCACGCTCCAGTGGGCGTCGGTCAGCTCGCCCTCGACACCGACCTCCGGGGCCAGGCCCGCGGCAAAGTCATGGTTCCATCGCCGCTCGTCCAGCAGGAACCCCTCGTCATCCACCTCGTAACGCCTGCCCCGAAGCTCGATGGACTTCACCATGTCTCTCCAGCGCGCGTATCCGCCGGCGGCGGCGCTCGCTCCACAAGCCGCACGGCCATGATACGGGCCAGGATGCTGAAGGGGTATCGGAGGTTTCGCTATGATCGCGTGGCGGTATTGGCCATGCCGGGCCCCGGAGGCCGCGATTTACCCGGCGAGGATCTTCTCCACCGCTTCCGCGTCCACATCGCTGACGTGGGGGATCCCGCTGATCTCCGCCGCCTCCCGCGTGAGAGCCCCCAGGTCGTCGCGTGAGATGTACTCCGGGGAGAACTTGCGCACCCCGGCCATCAGCTGTCGCAGGCCCTGGGCCAGCCGCTCGTAGTAGGTGTACAGCCCGATCGCACCCGGCGGCAGACGGTCGAACTCGTCGTTGCCCAACTCCTCGCGGAGCGCGCTGGCAGTGACGAAGATCTTGTCCTTGGTCGAGCCGAAGCGCTCGACATACACCGGGAGCTGATGATCGTCGATCGCCTTGCCGATGGTCTTGCCGACCATGGCCGCGGCAATCGGCGCCCGGGCCATGCCGGCCAGCTTGACGTACGGCGCGCCGAGCGCCAGGCCCTTGAAGATCTGGTCCTCGAAGGCGATGCCCCCGGCCACGACCAGCGCCGGCAGGTGCCGACCCTGCTCGTCGAGACGCTTCGCGTACTTGTACAGCAATGAATGCAGCTCCACCGGCGGCATGCCCCACTCGTTCATCATCCGCCAGGGGCTCATACCGGTGCCGCCGCCGGCACCATCCACGGTGAGCATGTCCAGCTCGTACTTCGAGGCGTAGACCAGCGCCTGGGCCAGGGCGGCCGGACGGTACGCGCCGGTCTTGAGGAAGATGTACTTGGCGCCGGCCTTGCGCAGCTCCTCCACGCGCTTGGCGAAGCCCTCCTCGCTCACCATGCCGACCCGGGAGTGCCGCTCGAACTCCTTGAAGGCGCCCTGCTCGAAGGCCTTGATCACATGCGGCAGCGTCGGGTCGGGCAGCACCACGTACCCGCGCTCGTGGAGCATCTGGGCCTTCTTCAGGTCGTGGATCTTGACCTCGCCGCCGATATTCTTGGCGCCCTGCCCCCACTTCATCTCCACGCACTGCACGCCGAGGGTGTCGATGGCGTACTCCTGGACGCCGAGCCGCGTGTCCTCCACGTTGGCCTGGACCACGATCGCGCCGTACCCGTCACGCATGTTGTCCTTGTACAGCGTGACCCGGCGCTTGAGATCCACGGTGTCCTTGATCACGCCTTTCTCGATGACGGCCTCGGGATCCATGCCGACCACGTTCTCGCCGATGGTCAGGCCGGTGCCGGCCAGGGCCGAGCCGATGGCCAGGCCCTCCCAGTTGTTCTTGGCGATGTTGGTCGAGCCGATGCCCGGTATGATCCACGGCAGGCGGAACTTGATCCCCTTGTCGTGGCCGAAGGCGACCTCCAGGTTAACGGCCGGGAAGACCGCCTTGTCGCTGTCCGCCTCGATGCCCTGCGCACCGACCACGCCGCCCATGATGTTGAAGTGCGAGAGGTCGACCGGGTAATCCTTCTCCCCGGCGCTGGTGATCACGCCGAAGGGCTGCGGGTAGATCACCTCGTGTCCGCGGTACGCTGACTTGCCGATCTCGCACATGCCGATGCAGCCGTCCACGCAGGTCACGCACATGCCCGAGGACGGCACCACCGATCCCTCGGTCCGGTTCTTGGTCAAGGTGGCTGCCGTCGCGTTGGTCTTGGAGAGCGACATGGCTTTAGTTCTCCTTTCCTCTACTCACTCCTTGGGGATCTCACAGGCGACGCAGGGGTCCATGTAGCACATCATGTCGTTGAAGCCTTCCTTCTCCAGACACGGGGGCTGGAGGTTCTGGCAGCCGCCGCAGACGGCCTTTTCCGGCTCGTTGTACGTGCAGCGCAGCTCGCAGACGGGGCAGACATACATGCAGCCGCCGCAGAAGCGGCAGACGTCCGAGGGCACGTCGAAGGGCGTGCCGACGCTGCGGTTCTCGCCCCGGCCGCGGAAGCCGATGGCCTTGGCCATCATCTGCTCCTCGCACATCCGCACGCACAGGCCGCAGAGGATACAGCTCTCGTACTCCTGCTTGAAGCGCTGCTGGTTCACGCCGTGCGCCGAGGCCAGGTCCTGGATCGTCTTGGACTGCGGGCAGCTCGCGAGCAGCAGCTCGATGATCATCCGTCGCGCCCGGACCACGCGGCTCGAGGCCGTGCGCACGACCAGGCCCTCCTGGGCGGGATAGGTGCAGGAGGTCACCAGCTTGGACCGCGGCGCCTCGCCGATCTCGACCAGGCACAGGCGACAGGCGCCGTACGGCGTCAGTCCCTCCTTGTGACACAGGGTCGGGATGGGAAAGCCGACCGACCGTGCCGCCTCGAGCAGCGTCGTGCCCGGCTCCACCGCGACCGGCAGACCGTTGATCGTGAGGTTCAGCATAGTGCCGTCTCCGTTGCCGCCGACATCATCAGAGCACCTCGATGGCGTCGAACTTGCACACGCTCCTGCACGCACCACAGCGAATGCACTTGTCCTGGTCGATCACGTGGATCTGCCTCTTCTCGCCGGTGATGGCCTTCTCCGGACACGCTCGCAGGCAGACCATGCAACCGGTGCAGGCGTCGGTGATCGAGTAGCTGATCAGCGCCTTGCAGACTCCGGCCGGGCAGCGCTGGTTCTCGATGTGCTCGAGATACTCGTCCCGGAAGTAGCGCAGCGTTGACAGCACGGGATTCGACGCCGTCTGTCCGAGACCGCACATCGTTGAGTCCTTGACCACCAGCGCCAGCTCCTCGAGCAGATCGATCTGGTCCGGTTTCGCCTGCCCCTTGGAGATATCGTCGAGGATCTCGTACATCCGCTGGGTGCCCTTGCGACAGGAGAAGCACTTGCCGCAGGACTCGTCCTTGAGGAAGTTCATGAAGTACCTGGCCAGGTCGACCATGCAGGTGTTCTCGTCCATCACGATCATGCCGCCGGAGCCCATGATCGAGCCGGCCCGGCCCAGGCTGTCGTAGTCCACCTGCAGGTCGAAGTCCTCGGCCGGGATGCAGCCGCCCGAGGGGCCGCCGGTCTGCACGGCCTTGATCTTGGCCTTGCCAGACGGGCCGCCGCCGATGTCGTGTACGATCTCGTTCAGCGTGGTGCCCATCGGTACCTCGACCAGACCGGTGTTCCTCACCTTGCCGACGAGGCTGAAGATCTTGGTGCCCGAGTTGCCCTTGGTGCCGATCCGGGCGAAGGCCTCGGCGCCCTGGCGCAACACGACGGGGATGTTGGCCCAGGTCTCGACGTTGTTGATCGCCGTGGGCTTGTCCTCGATGCCCTTCTCGATCGGGAAGGGCGGGCGCTGGCGCGGCTCGCCCATCTTCCCCTCGACCGAGCGGATCAGGGCCGTCTCCTCGCCGCAGACGAAGGCGCCGGCGCCGCGCACGAGATCGATGTCGAAGCTGAAGCCGGTGCCGAGAATGTCATGACCCAGCACTCCCAGCTCGCGCGCCTGGCGCAGAGCGATCAGCAGGTGCTTGATCGCCAGGGGGTACTCGTCGCGGACATACACCACGCCGCGATCGGCCCCGGTCGCGAACGCGCCGAGGAGCATCCCCTCGATCACGCTGTGCGGATTGCCCTCCAGCAGGCTGCGGTCCATGTACGCCCCGGGGTCTCCCTCGTCCGCGTTGCACACCAGGAACTTGCCGCTCCCGTTCTTCTGTGCGGCGAGCAGCTCCCACTTCACCCCGGTTGGAAAGCCCGCGCCGCCGCGGCCGCGCAGCCCGGAATTCTTGATCTCGTCCACGAGCTGTGCCGGCTGCAGTTCGGACAGGGCCTTTGCCAGAGCGATGTACCCGCCGCTCCCGAGGTAGTTGAAGATGCGAATCGGGTCGAGCCGCTCGTTCTGGCCCATCAACACGCGCTGCTGCTTGCTGAAGAAGGGAATATCGTCCTGGCAGGCGATTCGCTCGCCAGTCTCGGGATTCTGGTACAGCAGTTCCTCGATCACCGCGCCCACGGCGGCGGAAGCCAGCACGCGCCCCATGTCCGACTGCTTCAGCCGAGGATAGAAGATGCGACCCGGCTCTACCAGCACCGAGGGCTCGAGCTCGCAGAACCCCTGACAACCCGTGATCCGCAGGTCCAGGCTCTCGGACAGGCCGCGCGCCAGGATCAGCTGCTTGGCCGCACGGATCAGGTCATTTGCACCGCTCGCCTGGCAGCAGGTCCCGGCCGGGATGATCACGGTCGGGCGTTCAGAGTCCTGCGCTGACTCGAGCCGGTCCCGGAGCATCTGCAGATCCTCGATCGTGTTCAGCCGCTCCATTTGTGCTCCTCGAGGCTGACGCGCTTGTAGAACGAGATGACGGGGAGCGTGCTCACGCGTTCACCCCGCTTAGGTCGAGCATGTGTGCACGGCACCCGTGGCGAGAGCAGATCCTCATCACACCGCCCCCGCGGACGATCATCGCGATCATCGGCGCGCCGCAGTCGGCGCAGTCCGTAGAGCTACGCAGCTCGGCATGGCAGTGAGGACAGAAGAACTGGACGATCGTGTCGGGCGGGATCTCGTACTGCGACTGGATGTTCTGGCTGCCATACAGCGAGGAGAGCCGGACCCAGCCATGGCGTCCGCCAAAAGCGGCGGTGACCCAGATGACCGGCTGCCCGTCGAGCTGGTGCCCCGGGTGCATCAGCCGGTGATTGCATCGCGGACAGCTGACGTCGACCGGGAAGGTGAAGGCGTCCGGATCGGCTGTCAGCCCCACATCCCGCCCCCGGGCCTGCTGGATGATCTTGCTCACCTGTGCGGTGCCGACCTTGGCATGGTAATGTCCGTCCACCACGACGATCGGCCCCAGAGCACATGCACCGAGGCAGTTGACCGTCTCGAGGGTGAATTGCCGGTCCTCGGTGGTCTCGCCGGCCCGGATTCCGAGCTGCCGCTCGAATTCCTCCGCGACCATCGGCGCGCCCCTGACGTGACAGGCCGTGCCCAGACAGACGCTGATCAGGTGCTCGCCCCGCGGCTTCAGGCTGAAGGAGCGGTAGAACGAGGCGATCCCGTACAGGTCCACCAGCGAACGCCCGGTCTTCTCCGCTACCCGTCGCAGCGCTGGCTCCGACAGGTAGCTGAAATGGTGCTGCACACCCTGGAGAATGGCGATCAGACCACCCGGCTTGCCGCGATGCGACTCGATCACGCGATCGACGGCGTCCAGGCCGTCGCTTGCCGTGCTGACCGCTTCCTCGTCGGATTGGAGAGCCATGCCCGACCTCCCCTACTTGAACTCCTCGCAGTGCCAGACGCCCCCCTCGGGCTTGGGGTAGGTGCAGGTGTCCCTTCGCTCGCAGGTCCGGCAGAGGCCGCGCAGCTTCCCGGTGTGCCCGGACTCGCGCGTGGCTGGTTCTTGCGCTGACCGAGGAAGGGCAGGTTTCTTCGGCGTGAGCGTCGCTCCCTCGAACTCCTCGCAGAACATCACAGGCCTCCCAGGCTGTCTGGGAAATGTGCACTCGGCCGCTTTGATACAGGTAGCGCACAGGCCCAGCGGTGTGTGCGCGTCCGGCGCGGGTTGCTTGCTCTTGGCTCTAGATTCGTTTTTCATGCCCCAGCTCCCTTTGAGTCCTCGCGGCCGATGGCACCACGTCCCCGCAAGCGGCGTGCCAGACCAGACGAAGCCGAGATGTACCTGATAGATCAATCTGTTGGGCAGGATCACCACCGCGGTGGAGGGCTCGATCTCGTACGAGGAAGTGGGGATTTTCGGACCGGCGGGGACAAACTCCCCGGCCCGCAATCAAGCCGTGTCGTCGCCGCCGAGCTCCAGCTTCTTGCGCAGCGTCTTGCGGTCGATGCCGAGAATCTCTGCCGCCCGTGTCTTGTTGCCCGCCACGCTGGCGAGCACGTTGCGAACGTGCTCGGCCTCCACCTCGGCCAGGGTTCGGTGCAGGCCCATCTCCCGCGGTACCGAGAAGCGCATCACCGCCGGGAACTCATGTGCAGCGATCTCGCCGCCTTCCGACATCACCACAGCCCGCTGGACCGCGTTCTCGAGCTCGCGTACGTTCCCGGGCCAGTCATACCGGCGGAGCGCCGCCAGTGCGTCGTCCGCGAACCTCGGCAGAGGTGCGTCGAGTTCCTGGGAGAACCTTTTCAGGAAGTGGCGGGCCAGCAGGAGCACGTCGTCGTCGCGCTCGCGCAGGGGTGGAACAGGAATCGTGATCACGTTGAGCCGGAAGAACAGGTCCTCCCTCAGGTAGCCCTTCCTCACGAGGACGCGCAGATCCTTGTTGGTCGCCGCGATCACCCGGACGTCCACGGTCCGGGGACTGGACGAGCCGACCATCCGTATCTCTCGGTCCTGAAGCACCCGGAGCAGCTTGACCTGCATCGGGAGGCTGGTCTCACTGATCTCGTCGAGGAAGACCGTGCCGCCGTCCGCGGTCTGGAAGAAGCCGGCGCGGGACTCGGCGGCTCCGGTGAATGCGCCCTTGACATGACCGAACAGCTCGCTCTCCAGCAAGTTCTCCGGGATGCTCCCGCAGTTGATCGGAACGAAGGGCGCGGAGGCGCGAGCACCCGAGTAGTGGATCGCCCTCGCGACCAGCTCCTTGCCGGTGCCGCTCTCCCCGCTGACCAACACGGTGGCGGGTGTTCTCGCAGCCTTCTCGATGGCGGAGAGAACATGGGCCATCGCCTCGGATTCGCCCAGCAAACCGTGCGCGGCAGGCGCGGCGCCGTCCTTGTCAACCCGACCGGTCCGCCGCAGGTGAAGCTTGTCCAGGGTCCGCCGCACCGCCGAAAGCAGCTCCTCATCGGTGAATGGTTTGGCCAGGTACTCCTCGGCGCCGGTCTTGACCGCCTCGACCGCCCCGTTCACCGTGGCGTACCCGGTGATCATCATCACCTCGGTGTCGTCGAGGTTCTCGCGGACGTGGCGAACAAGGTCCATCCCGCTGACCTTTGGCATCTTCAGGTCGGTCACGACCAGATCGACCTGCTCCTGCTCGAGGAGCTTCAACGCCTCCTGCACACCGGATGCACAGAACACGAGGTACCCTTCCGCGGACAGGTTGCGGGACAGCACTTCGAGCGTGTTCGGATCGTCATCCACGGCCAGAATCCTGTGCTGGGCCGACTCGCGCGTCATGAGTGATGCTCCATATTGGGTTCCTGGCGAATGTCAACCGGGAACAGGATCCTGAAGCGGCTCCCTTTTCCAGGTTCGCTGCTGACCTCGACGTCGCCGCCATGCGACTTGACGATCCCGTGGACCACGGGCAAGCCCAGGCCGGTGCCCTCGCCGACGTCCTTGGTGGTGAAGAAGGGATCGAAGATGTGTTTCCGCACGTCCGGACTCATGCCGGTCCCCGTATCCTCGACGACCAGTGCGGCGCGATCGGCGATCACCTCTGTCCTGATGGTCAACCGACCGCCTTCCGACATCGCCTGGACCGCGTTGACCGCGAGGTTGACCAGCACCTGATGCAGCTGCCCCTGGTCGGCGTCGATCTCGGGGAGCTCCGGCGACAGGGTGTGGACCACCTCGATGCCCCCTCGTTCGCAGCGGGACTCGATGAAGTACAGCCCGTCCCGTACCACCTCGTTCAGATCGACCAGGGAGCGCTCGGCCGGTGCCTGGCGAGCGAAGATCATCAGCTTGCGCACGATCTCACGAGCGTGCAACGAGACCGCGACGATCTTGTCTATGTCCTCCGCGGCTTGCCTGGGAAGATCCGAAGTCTTCGCGACGAGCTGCGCAAAGCCCAGAACTCCGGCCAGCGGCTCGTTCAGCTCGTGCGCAACACCCGCGGCGAGCTGGCCGATGGTGGCGAGGCGGTCGGCATGAAGCAGCTGTCCCTGTAGCCTCTTCTGGTCGTGCTCCGCCTCCAGGCGCTCCACGATCTGCGCGACCTCCCTGGCCACGGCGTCGAGCAGGCTTCGCTCTTCGGCGAGGAACGGACCCTCATCAAGGTCCGGCCGGTCCTCGAGGTACACGACCTCGACCGTACCGCGCCTGGTGCCCCGGATGTAGATCGCCGAGGTCTGGGCGATCTCGCCCGGCCTGAATCCGGGCGTCTCGAAGGATTGCTGGTCGATCCGGATCCGGGCAGCGGCGATCTCCGGGTACTGCCATGCCGGCGGGAGCAAGCCCACGATCTCCTGGAGAACGCCGCCCGTGGTCTGGTCCGGGCCTTCCGCCGCCTTGGCGATTCCATAGAGGCAGGTCAGCTCCTTCACCCTCTCACGTTGGGCAAGCTGAACGCGATGATGCTCCAGGGAAACGGCGACGAAATCCGCGATCCGGTTGAAATCCTCCCGCGCCGCATCGGTCGTCCGCGCAATCGCCCTGCCCGACCATCTGAGGAGGCCGACCGTCCTGCCGTCCATGACGAGCGGAGAATCGACGGTCGTCTCATCCACCTCGCGTTCGGCGTCGCAGTCCTCCACGACCTCCTCGAGCTGCGCGATGGTGGCGTCAGCGAGGCGCAGGAACCGGCGCGGCTTCCGCGTTGTCGTCCATCTCGAGCAGTGCGTCGCCTCAAGCAGCCAGAGCTCGATTGCGTCGTACCCTGACGAGGCCAGCAGGAGTCCGGTCAGCTCGTTGAGGAACTCCGCCGTGGGCCGACCTCGGCCGGCGCAGAGGAGAAGCTGATGAGAAAGGGCCGGCAACCTCGATCGCAGCTGCCGCTGCTTGCTGGCAGTCGCCTTGTGCTGGCCATTTCCTGCCATCGGCTCGGTCTCCTGCCGCCGGCCAATAAAATCTCGCCAATTCTGCACGTTCGGTCATCCGATGTCCATACCGGTGCGTGGAGCGGGCTTCTGCGTCGGATCGAAGGGCCCGGACTTGACACAAAAATGCTGCGCAATATCGGCTACGAACAGCTTCAACAGGTTATGTAGCAAGAACCTCGCGACCACTTTAGCAATCCTACCGATGGGCGGGCTGCAGCGGCGATGGTTTGATTGACTCGAAGTTACAGGAGGTTGCGCTATTGGCATCGTCGATGGAAGCACGCAACCGCAGCGTGGATGCGCCATGAGCGAGGGTGCCGAGCAATCCGCCACCCATACCGATCCGGGCCAGCCGGCGGGCCATCTCCGCGCTCTGCTCGAGGAACACGAGCAGACGGCCTTTCTGCACGACCTGATCGAGTCATCGCTCGACGGGATCGTCGCCGCGGACATGTCGGGACGCATCCAGCTCTTCAACAGGGGCGCCGAGCGCATCCTGGCCTACTCGAAAGACGAGGCCCTAGGCAAACTCGATATGCGCAGTCTCTTTCTCGGCAGCACCGCGCAGGAGATGGCGGAACGCATGCGCAGCGACGAGTACGGAGGCAAGGGCAAGCTCTCCAGACAGGAGCTCGTCGCCATCACCAAGCATGGCGCGCGAATCCCGGTGAGCCTGAGCGGCGGCATCATCCACGACAGCACCGGCCGCGAGGTGGCCACGTTCGGTATCTTCCGCGACCTCCGCAAGTTGCGCGAGATGCAAGACAAGCTGGTGCAGTCCGAGAAGATGGCCAGCCTCGGTCGTCTCGCAGCGGGTGTGGCCCACGAGATCAACAATCCGCTCTCGGGCATCATGCTCTATGCCAATCTGGTCGTTGAGCAACTCGGCGAAAGCCACCCGACCCTGGAAGATCTCAATGTCATCATCCGGGAAGCGGAGCGCTGCAAACAAATCGTGGCCGACCTGCTGGACTTCTCCCAGCCCGGGAGCCAGGAGAACCTGCTGGCGAACCTGAACTCCCTGCTCGAGGAAACCCTGACAGTACTCGGCAAGCAGCCGCTGTTTCGCGAGGTGAGCACAGAGCTGCGGTTCGATCCGCAGCTTTCGAGCATTCTCTGTGATCCCAATCGCCTGGGCCAGGTCTTCACCAACATCCTCACCAACGCCGCCCAGGCGATGCAGGGTCGAGGCAAGATCGAGGTGTTCACTCGCAACCGCGCGAAGGGCAATATCGTCGAGGTGGAGATCTCGGATACCGGTCCGGGAATCCCCGAGAACGTCCTGCAGCGGATCTTCGAGCCGTTCTTCACGACCCGCGCCGAGCAGGGCGGAACCGGCCTAGGGCTCTCGGTGTGCTACGCGATCGTCCGCGAGAACCGGGGTACGATTCGCGTGAGCTCGCACCCCGGGAAGGGTGCAACGTTCTCGATCCGCTTCCCGGCGATCAAGCTCGAGCAGCACCCGCAAGAAAATCGGGCCACACCGGACCGAGAGCAGTCCGGCAACCGGAGGGAAGATCATGGGTGAGAAGAAGAAGATCCTGGTGGTCGACGACGATCCGGACTTCGCGGAATCGATCCGCTCGATGGTCGAGGACGGCGGATACGAGGCCGCGGTCGCGCACAACGGAAAGGAGGCGCTCGACAAGCTCGGTCATTTCCGTCCAGACCTGATCCTGCTCGACGTGATGATGCCGGTGATGCACGGACATCGATTCCACGACGAGCTGCGAAAACTCCCCGACTACGTCGACATACCAGTCATCCTGCTGACGGCCGTGGCCGAGCACGTGACCAGCTCGACCTATACACACCGGGACATGCTGGCCTCGGACGCCGAGGACTACCTACAGAAGCCGGTGAGGCCGGAGGTTCTGCTGAAAGCGATAACGGACAACCTCTAGGCCGGTCGTGGCCCAGGATTCCAGGCCGGCCGCCTCCCCGGAGAGATCCGAATCGGCGCGCATCCTCGTGATCGACGACGAGGCGGTCGTCCGCAGCGGATGCCGACGCCTGCTCGAGGCCGTCGGGTACTCCGTAGAAACCGCTGGCGGCGGCCGTGACGGCGTCGGTCATCTGGAGGACGAGGTATTCGACGTTGTGCTGCTCGACCTGATGATGCCGGACATGGACGGCCTGGAGGTGCTCAACTGGATCCAGGAGCACTGTCCCGAGATACTGGTCATCGTGATCACCGGCTTCGCCACGGTATCGAAGGCGGTCGAGGCGATGCGTGCCGGCGCCTTCGATTTCGTCGGCAAGCCCTTCACGCCCGACTATCTCCGCATCGTGGTCCACAGGGCCCTCGACAAGCGGCGGCTGGTCACCGAAGCGAAGAAGCTGAGGGAGGAGAAGGCGCTCGACCTGTACACCATCGTCCAGGAGCAGAGCCGCCTGCGCACGGTATTCAACTGCATGGAGGGTGCGGTGCTGGTGACCAACCGAAACGGCGAGATCGTGCTCCACAATCCCGCCGCCCTCCGCCTGCTGGGGCTTCCGCAGGGCACCGTGATCGGCAAGCCCTTCGCCACATCCGTGCGCAACGCCGACGCCGTGGAGATGGTCAACCAGGCGATGACGGAACTCGCGGCCGTGACCCGCGAGTTCCATCCCGGCACGATCTCCCATTGCTTCCTGAGGGCCTGCTGTGCGCCCGTGAGAACCGCCAGCGGCAAGTTGTTCGGCTCGGTAACGCTGTTCGAGGACGTCACCGACCAGAAGAAGATCGACCGGATGAAATCAGAGTTCGTGGCGATGGTGGCCCACGACCTGCGGTCCCCTCTGGCCTCTATCCAGCAACTGGTGTGGGCGGCCCAGAGCTGCGCCGAGCGCGCACCGAAGCGCCGAACCCGGTTGCTCGAACGCATCGACACCCGGCTGACCGAGCAACTGGTCCTGATCGGTCGGCTGCTCGATCTGTCCAAGCTGGAGAGCGGCGAGTTTCCGCTCGAGCTGCGGCGCTGCAGGGGAGACGCAATCGTCCGCGACGTTGTCGACCTGTGCCAGCCGCGAGCAGACGGCAAGCACATCGTGCTGACGCACCGCGCGCACCACGAGCCGTGGTGGATCGAGGTGGATCGCAACCAGATTCACGGCGTGCTCCTCAACCTGATCGACAACGCGATCAAGTACACCCCCGAGGGGGGCAAGGTGTGCGTAACCGAATCCGCCGCTGGCGACACGTTCATCGTCGAAGTAGCCGATACCGGAGTCGGCATCGAGCAACAGGAGCTGCCGCAGATCTTCGATCGCTTTTTCCGATCGAACTCCGTCCGGGACCAGACGATCGCCGGATCCGGGCTGGGCCTGTCCATAGCCAAGCGGATCGTCGAGGCGCACGACGGACACATCGAGGTAGCTTCCGAGCCGGACAGAGGCAGCAGGTTCTCGGTGCATCTCCCGCTGGCGGGAACCGACGGAATCGAGTAGCATGACTTCACCGATACTGGACGCGCTCCTGAAACCGAACTCCGTTGCCGTGATCGGCGCATCTCGCACGCCAGGCAAGGTCGGACACGAGGTGCTGGCCAATCTCGTCGCCGGCGGCTTCCAGGGCGTTGTCGTGCCGGTAAACCCAAAAACCGAGACGCTGCTGGGCCTCGAATGCTGCCAGACCGTCTGCGCCCATGGCGCGCCGGTGGACCTCTGCATCGTCGCCGTGCCGCTGGACCGCGTACGCGGAGCGGTAGAGGAATCACTGCAGGCCGGCGCCCGGGCCATCGCCATCATCACGGCGGGCTTCCGCGAGATGAACGACGAGGGTGAGGCCCTGGAGTTCGAGCTGGTGAAGCTGTGCAAGGCGCACTCGGCACGCCTCCTCGGCCCGAACTGTCTCGGGCTGATCAACACCCACCACCGCCTCAACGCCTCGTTCGTAAAACCCATGCCGCGCGCCGGCACGATATCCGTGATCTCGCAGTCCGGTGCGATCTGCAGCGCCATCCTCGACTGGGTGAAACGGCACCACCTCGGCGTGGCCAAGATGGTCAGTATCGGCAATCGAGCCGACGTGACCCAGAGCGATCTGCTCACCGCCCTCGGCGAGGATCCCGAGACCGAGGTAATCGTGGGCTACATCGAGAGCATCGAGGCCGGCGACGTGTTCATCCAGGCCGCGCGGGAGGCGGCCTCGCGAAAACCAGTTGTCTTGCTCAAGGCCGGACATAGCGACGCCGGCTCGCGTGCCGCGGCCACGCATCGCGGCGGCACATCCGGCGAGGATATCGCCTACGGAGCCGCCTTCCGTCAGGCCGGCGTTGTGCGCGCCGACAGCCTTGGAGATCTGCTCGACTTCACCACGGTGTTCGCCACGCAGCCGCTCCCCGAAGGACAGAATGTCGTCGTGTTCTCGAATGCCGGCGGTCCGGGCATCGTCGCCGCCGATGAGCTCGAAGGGCTGGGCTTCCGCGTCGGACGCAGCTCCGGGGGCACTACAACCCCCCTGCGCGGCAAGACGCCGAGAGATGCAGGCCCGGACAGCCCGATCGACGTGCTCGGAGATGCCGATCCCGATCGCTACGCTGCGGCGATCTCCATGGCGCTCGCCGATCCCGACGTGCACGCCGTGCTCGTCATCCTCACGCCCTCGACGATGACGCAACCCGCCGACACGATCGCCGCCATTGGCGCCTGCGAGCGACACGGCAAGCCGATGCTCGCGGTGTTCATCGGAGGAGAAGGGATCGTGCCCGATCACGAGCGTCTGATCGATCTCAATCTACCGGACTTCGATCTGCCCGAGAAGGCGGTCCGCGCGCTCAAGGCCCTCCGGGACTACTCGGCCTGGCGCCGACGCCCGCCGCGAATCGTCACACGATTCGCAGTCAATCGCCGACGCGTCAACCGGATCCTCCGCCGCCAACAGCGGATCGGCCGGTCGAAGATGGGGGAGCTCGAGGCCAAGGAGATCCTCGGTGCGTACGACTTCAGGGTCCCGGCGGGCGGTCTGGCAACCTCGGCCGTTGAGGCTATCGAGACGGCACAGCGCGTAGGCTATCCGGTGGCGATGAAGATCGTGTCGCCGGACGTGATTCACAAGACGGATGTGGGCGGTGTTCGGCTGAACCTCGCCACATCCGAGCAGGTGCAGGACGCCTTCGAGCTGATGATGCTGCGAGCTTGCAGGCGGGCACCCGGAGCGCAGCTGGATGGCGTGTACCTCGAGCAGATGTGTCCTCCGGGGCGCGAGGTCATCCTCGGGATGACTCGCGACGCCTTGTTCGGACCGATGTTGATGTTCGGTCTCGGCGGTATCCTGGTGGAGGCGATGAAGGACGTTGCCTTCCACCTGGCGCCGATCAGCGAGGACGAGGCGATGCAGATGCTCCAGTCCACGCGCTCCTACGCGCTGCTGGAAGCCGACGCCAGCAAGGGAGCGATCGATCTGGCGTCGATCGCCGGCGGCATCCAGAGGATCAGCCAGCTGGCAACGGATTTCCCCCAGATCCTCGATCTCGACCTCCACCCCTTCTTGGTCGGAGAGGCGGGCACCGATTCCATCGTGGCGGACGCGCGCATGACGGTGACGCTGAGGAAGAATGATGAACCCTGAGCCCGGGCCGGAGCGCTTCGACCGAAACTGGCAGGACCGCTACCGCAGCATGGTCGTCAAGGCCGAGCAGGCGGTCGCTCACATCCGCCAAGGGCAGCGGGTATTCGTGGGGACTGGATGCGGTCAGCCCGAGATCCTGGTCCGGGCGCTCGTCGATCGAGCCGACCCGCTCGCCGACATCGAGATCGTTCATCTGCTCACGCTCGGCGATGCGCCCTACGCCGAACGCGAGCTGGCGGAGCGCTTCCGCGTCAACAGCTTTTTCATCGCCGCCAATGTTCGCGACATGATCCAGGAGGGCCTGGGCGACTACACGCCGATCTTCCTCTCGGACATCCCACGTCTGTTCACGTCGGGCCGGCTTCCGCTCGACGCGGCGCTGATCCAGGTCTCGCCGCCCGATGAGCGCGGCCGATGCAGCCTGGGAATCTCGGTCGATATCGTCAAGAGCGCCGCCGAGAACGCGAGCCTGGTGATCGCCCAGGTCAACCCCCGGATGCCGCGGACGCTCGGCGACAGCTTCCTCGACATCTATGATCTGGACCTGCTGGTCCCGGCCGATGTGCCCCTGCTCGAGATGCAGCCTCCCCGGCCCACCGAGGTGACCCGACGCATCGGACGAAATGTCGCAGCGCTGATCGAGGACGGCGCGACGCTCGAGCTCGGCATCGGCCGGATCCCCCAGGCGGTACTCGAGCTCCTCGGCGAGAAGCAGGACCTCGGTATCCACACCGAGATGCTGACCGACAGCGTGATACCGCTGATCGAGTCCGGCGTGATCAACGGCAAGCGCAAGACGCAGGATCGCGGTAAGATCGTCTTGAGCTTCGCCATGGGTACGCGCAAGCTGTACGATTACATCCGAGACAATCCCGGCTTTTCCTTTCACCCGTCGGAGTATGTGAACGATCCGTACGTGATCGGCCGCCAGCACCAGATGGCCACAATCAACGTCGCGCTGGAGGTCGATCTGACCGGCCAGGTCTGTGCCGACTCTCTGGGATCCCGCTTCTTCTCCGGCATCGGCGGTCAGCTCGATTTCAATCGCGGCGCCGCCCGTTCACCGAAGGGCCGGGCGATCATCGCCCTGCCATCGACCGCCGGAAACTCCACGATTTCTCGGATCGTGCCGCAGCTTTCTCCGGGCGCGGGCGTGGTCACCACCCGCGGCGACGTGCACTACGTCGCCACCGAGTTCGGTGTGGCCTACCTTCACGGGAAGAGCGTCCAGGAGCGCGCCCTGGCCCTGATCAGCATCGCGCATCCCCAGTTTCGCGCGGGGCTGCTGCGGGAGGCCATCGAGCTCAGGTACATCCGCTCCGAGCTCGCCGACGTCGAGGGCAAGATCGAAGTCGGCCCGCAGGAGCTACGAACCTCGATGGTGCTCAAGGACGGAACGCTCGTCAGCTTCCGTCCGATCCATCCGACGGACGAACCGAGGATGCGTGACCTGTTCTACGCGCTATCGCAGCAGACGATCTACTACCGCTTCATGGCCAACATGACCCGCGTCCCGCGCAAGCAGATCCAGGATTTCGTCTATGTCGATCACCGGACCGAGATCGCCATCGTCGGCACGGTGCCCGATCCCCAGGGCGACGAGATCGTCGCCCTGGGAGGGTACTACCTCGACCCGGCGACCAACCGGGCCGAGGCCGCACTCGTCGTACGAGATGACTGGCAGAATCACGGCGTGGGCACCTTCCTCCTCTCCTACCTCTGCACCATCGCACGGCGCAACGGCATCGCGGGCTTCACCGCCGAGGTCCTGCCCCAGAACCGTCAGATGCAGGCTGTCTTCGAGAAGATCGGATACCGGGTGAGCAGCCGACGCACCGAGGACGTGTACAGCTTCCAGGTGGACCTCACCTGAAAGACGATTCCTCTTGCTAGCCGCCGAGCACTTCCGTGGTCTGGGCTCCCGCTGCACCGGCGGAGGATCGCCTCCCCCGCAGACTCCGGCCTCCCTGCAGCAGGGATTCGAGACTCAACGAGGCGAGGTCGATGACCCGGATCTCCTCATCGAGGTCGAGCAGCTTGACCGAGTCCTCCAGCATCTGCAGACAGTAGGCGCATCCGGTGACGATGGTATCGGCCCCGACCTCCCGGGCCTGCTCGACGCGCATGTTGTTGATCCGCTTCGGCCCCTTCAGATCCATCCAGAAATGCCCGCCGCCACCGCCGCAGCACAGGGCCTGCTGGTGATGATTGCGCATCTCGACGATCTCGACGCCGGGCAGTGCATTGAGCACCTCCCGCGGGGCTTCGAAGATCTTCTGGTACCGCCCGAGATAGCAGGGGTCATGATAGACGATCCGGTGGGGCACGCCGAGTCCGAACTGCAGCTGCCCGCTCCAGACCATCTCGTGGAGGAACTCGCTGTGATGCACCACGTTGAAGTCGCCGCCGAACTGCGGGTACTCGTTCTTCAGCACATTGTAGCAATGCGGGCAGGAGGTCAGCAGCACTCTGAAGTCACGCTGGCGGATCGCCTCCACCTGCCGCTTGGCCGTCTCCTGGAACAACCGCTCATCTCCCATCACCCGCGCCGGATCTCCGCAGCACCGCTCGTCGGCTCCGAGCACGCCGAACTCGATCCCGCAGTGCTTCAACAGCCGGCATAGATCGCTTGCGATGCGTTGCTTGGTCGGGTCGAAGGTCGTGCAGCATCCGATCCAGTAGATGACATCACAGCTCTCACCGGGTCCGACGACCCGTATCCCGCTGTCGTCGATCCAGTCGATTCGCTCGTCCTGAGGTCCGAAGGGATTTCCCAGCTTCTCCAGCATCCGCAGGGCGCGCGCACCGTCGGCCGGCAAGCGGCCCTGCATCACGACCTCGTTGCGGCGCAGGTCGATCAGTGCATCCACATGCTCGACACACGCGGGACAGACCTCCATGCAGGCGGTGCAGGTACGGCAGAACCAGAGAAAATCGCTGTCAAAAGCCTGCCCCACGATCGTGGCGCCATCTCCGCTCTTCTGCCGGCGCAGCAGATCCCGGCACTCGGCGATCATCTGCTTGGGGGAAAACGGGTGCCCGGCGAGGTACGCCGGACAGACCTCCTCGCAGCGTCCGCATTCTACGCAGGCGTCGAGATCGAGCCGACGTTTCCAGCTCAGATCCGCGGTCTTCTCGACGCCGACGTTGAAATCGTTTTCGTCCAGGTCTTCGTCCTCGAGCAGGGCCTGGATGTCCTGGCGCTGCAGCGTGCCCCACGGCTCGAGCTTGCGGAAGAACAGGTTGGTCGGCAGGGCGATCAGATGAAAGTACTTGGTATAGGGAATCGTCGCGATCCAGAGCAAGGCCACGCCGGTATGGACCCACCACAGAACCGCATGCAGCCCCCGGCCCGTCTCGGGAGACATGCCGCCGAGCAGAAACGAGATCCCGTTGCCCACCGGCGAGATTCCGGCCCAGCGATCGCCGGCGGCGGCGATACGCGCTCCCTCGACCAGGAAGCCGCTGACGACGATGAATCCCACCAGCAGCAACATCCACCCGTCGACCGTCCTGCGGGTCAACGTTTGCGGCCGGAGCACTGTGCGTCGGAAGGCCGCGATGGCGAGGCCGACCACGATCAGCACGCCGGCCGCCTCGGCCGCGATGCTCAGCACCACGTACAGCATGCCCTCGAAGAGGTGGGTGCCGAAATCGTAGTCGGACGCGACAACCGCCGTGGTGAGGATCAGCACCAGAAAGGAGTAGAAGATCAACCCGTGGAACAGACCGGGCAGCACCGACTGGCGCACGCGGCGCTGAAACAGCAGCTCGCCTAGCAGCAGCCACAGCCGCCTGCCCCACTCCGAGAACCGCTCGTCGTCCGGCTTGCCCCTGCGCCAGCTCGCAACTCTTTGCTGGAGGCCGTAGGCAAACACGGCCAGGGACAGCCCGGCCAGCGCGTACATCAGCCACGCCGGAGAGATGTTCCACATGATCTCGCGCGTCGCACCCGACAGATCTCCCATTGCGGTCGCCTCCTTCCCGGCGCTACTGCGGACCAGCCTCCGGCTTGGGCACGAGGAAGTGCAGCCGCTTGGGCTTGTGCACCCGCCCGCGCTTCGACGGCGCCACCGGGAGGGGATCCGCTACCGGCGCGGGCACTCGCCGCTCGCCCCGAGCGAAGTTCCGGCACTGCTGCGACACGCAATCCCACAGCAGGGTCGCCGACTCGAGCTGCCTGCCGTGCTGCTCGAGGGCCTTGAGGAATCCCCGCAGGGTGGGCCACTGCCGCGACAGCGCCCAGACGCGCTCCACCAGAACGCAGTCGCACTCTTCCTCGCAGCCGAGCAGCCGCTGGATTCCAGGGCGGGAGAGGATGTCCTCGTTGTACACCTCGTCCTCGAACCAGGCGACGATCTCGATGTCGTTCTCCTCGGCGTACTGTCGCAGCAGCTCGCGCTGGGCCGAGCGCCGGATCACCTCTCCCGTTCTCCCGAGAATCACGTCGCTGACATACGCGATGGCCTTCCTGGACATGTCTTTTTCTCCTTTCTCGCCCATGCTCGGGTCCGAACCCCTGTCCAAGCACCATCAACGCAATGCGCAATCGGCGTGCCAGGCAGACCTCGATCGTCGCAAGGCATTGCTTTCGTTGTTCAATCCACCAACCGTTAGCCAGCGGCAGGGGTCGGAGATAGCAGGAGGTGTACCTCGCTCAAGTACACCTCACGGCCACGCCGCCACCCTGCCGAATGCCGCAACCCCATACGATTTCTGTGGATCTCGTGGGTGGCCCGGCCCGATCGCCCACTGTCGTCTTTTTGCCTACCCGTATTTGGAAATCATACGGATGGTCGAGGCTGCCGGAGCACTCTAGGCTCGGGGTGGAATCGAGGATGGAAGCAACTGCACCGAATCGATCGACCCCGCGGCAGGTACACGCCCTGTCCGGGCCTGCGCTCTGCCGCCGGGAGGGATGACGATGATCCAGTGCTCTGGCTTGCCGCGAATGATGACAACGCTGTTGCGGCGCCTGCGCAGGCTCTCTTTCCGAACCAAGCTCGTCGCGGCCTTCATCGTGCTGATCACCAGCTCGGCGCTGGCCACGATCTTCATCGCCGACGCGGTGTTCGGGCAAACCGTGCTGCGCCTCGCCACCTCGAAGGTGGATTTCTATCTCAAGGCGGCCGAGCAGATGTTCCAGGTACGGCTCGAGCGTCTGCGAATGGCAGCCTGTGCTGCCGGCAACGAGTTCTCCGGGTTTTCTGCCACAGAGCCACGGATGAACTGTCTGCTCGAGGAGATCCGATTCGATTTCGCGCTGCTGCTGTCCGAAGAAAAGGGCGAGATCCATCGCTTTCCACTGGTGAGCGACGTACCGCTATCGATCTCCGAGGATCAGGTCGCCGAGCTGCTCGGCTCGACGCTCTGCACGCTGATCGAGAAGGCGAATATCCAGGGCTCCTCCGTGGCAGGGCTGGCGGTTCTCCCCGCCGCCGAGGCGCGGCTGCTGGGCTACGACGATCCGCCCGACCGCGGGATGTACATGCTCGCATCGCTGCCCAGCGAGAACGGACGTTCCCTGATCCTCGGCGCCATGCTCAACAGATCGATGGACATCCTGGGCAGCCCTTCGGCCTTTCTCTCACTGGTGGATGCCAGCATCTTCCTCGACGACGTGCGCATCTCGAGCATCCTGGGTCCCGAGGCGCTGGGCACGCACGCCGATCCTGCCGTGGCCGAGCGGGTGCTGCGCGACGGGCAGACATTCGTGGGACGGGCGCGCGTCGTGGACCGGAACTACTTCGCGGCGTACACGCCCCTGCGGGATTCAGAGCAACGGATCATCGGCATGCTCGGCATCGGCACGGACGAACGCGCGTACCAGGAGGTCCGCTCGCGCACGATCTCGCTGTTCGCGTGTCTGATCGCCGCCGGGATGCTCTTCGGCTTCGCCATCACCTATCTCTTCGCCGGCTGGCTGATGCGGCCGATCGCCCAGCTCGCGGTCGGCATGAACCGCGTCGCTGGAGGCGACCTGGACTACAAGCTCAGGCTGCACTCGGCGGACGAGCTGGGCAAGGTGGCCCACGCCTTCAATTTGATGGTCAAGGCGGTCAAGCAACGGGACATGAAGCTGCGGGAGATCACCGAGGCACGGCTGTCCCAGGTCGAGAAGGAGGTCTCGATCGGCCGGCTGGCCGCGGGCGTGGCGCACGAGATCAACAACCCCCTCACGGCCGTGCTGAGCCTCTCCGGCCTGATGCTGCGCCACCTGCCCGAGCAGGACGAGCGGGCCGAGGACCTGGACATCATAGTCAAGGAGACGACGCGCTGCCGCGAGATCGTCCGCGGTCTGCTCGACTTCGCCCGCGAGAGCCCCACCGAGCTCCAGGTCATCGACGTCAACCAGGTGCTGGAGACGACCCTCTCGCTGGCGAAAAAGCTGGAACGGATGGAGACCGTTGCCTGGACGGTCGAGCTGTCTTCGACGCCGCTGTACGTGGACGGCGACGCCAAGCAGCTGCAGCAGGTATTCACCAACATCATCATCAACGCGGCAGAGGCCGCGGGCGAGAAAGGCCGGGTCTGGATCCACACCGACGAGGACTCGTCGGGAGGTTTCGTCGTGATCGAGGTCGAGGACTCGGGCAGCGGTATCCCCGACGAGTACCGGACCCGCGTGTTCGAGCCGTTCTTCACCACCAAGGGCGTCGGCAAGGGGACCGGGCTCGGACTTTCGGTTTCCCTCGGCATCGTGCAGAAGCACCACGGCGAAATCGAGCTGGAGAGCCGGGAGGGTCTCGGAACCAAGGTCACGGTGATGCTGCCAAGAGCCGACGAGCTGGCTCCGAGTGACTGATGACAAACGAGGAGGAGAGCATGAGTGACGCTCGCGCGAGGATCATCGTAATCGACGACGAGAGATCGGTCTGCATCAGCTGCACCAAGATCCTCGAAGATGACGGACATCGAGTCGACTACTGCCTGTCGGGCCTCGAAGGCGTGGAGCGGGCGCTGGGCGGCGACTACGACGTGGTGCTGCTCGATCTCAAGATGCCCGATCTCTCCGGCATGGAGGTACTGGGACGGATCAGGAGCGAACGCCCCAACATGAGCGTGATCATCATCACCGGGTACGCGACGATCCAGACCAGCATCGAGGCGATCAAGAAGGGCGCCTTCGACTACGTGCCAAAACCTTTCACCACCGAGGAACTATCGGTCTCCGTGGCCAATGCCCTCGAGGCCCGAAGGCTTAGAACCGAGAACGAGTTCCTGAGAAAAGCACTGATGAAGGTACAGCGGACGAACCAGCTCATCGGCCGCTCCAAGGCAATGGAGGAGATCGTCCGCCAGATTCTCAAGGTGGCACCGACGGACTTCACGGTGACGATCCACGGAGAGTCGGGTACGGGTAAGGAGCTGATCGCCCAGGCCCTCCACAACAACAGTCAGCGCTCGGAGAAACCCTTCGTGGCCGTGGACATCTCGTCACTCTCTCCCACGCTGGTGGAGTCCGAGCTGTTCGGTCACATCCGAGGCGCCTTCACCGGCGCGACCCATAACCGCCCGGGGTACTTCACCATCGCCGAAGGGGGCACGCTGTTTCTCGACGAGATTTCCAATATCTCCCTCGAGCTGCAAGGAAAACTGCTGCGAACGCTCGAGAGCCGAAAGATCCGACAGGTCGGCAGCGAGGACGAGCAGAGCATCGACGTGCGCGTGGTGTGTGCGACCAACCGCAATCTACTGCAGATGGTCGAAGCCGGTGATTTCCGTGAGGACCTGTACTACCGGCTCAACGTGATCCCGATCGATGTGCCCCCTCTGCGGGACAGACCGGAGGACATCCCGCCGCTGGCGACCCACTTTCTCGGCGAGGCCTGTGCCGACACCGGTTCCCGCATCACCGGATTCTCCACCGAGGCGATGGCCGTTCTGCTGGCCTACCCGTGGCCGGGTAACGTGCGGGAGCTGAGGAACATCATCGAGCGCATGGTGGCCACGATCGACGACACGCTGCTCCGGCCCGAGCACATCCCCGCCGAGATCCGCGGCGGCGTCGCCGACGCCGAAGCCCTGCTAGTGGAGCGGATCCCTGCCGATGCCGAGGAGCTCAGGGCGATGAAGCGACAGCTCAAGGACATGGTGTACGAACGCATCGAGCGCAGCTTTCTCCAGCAGGCGCTCGAACGGTCCGGCGGCAACGTGACGCATGCCGCACAGCTGGTCGGAATGCAGAGAACCAATCTCCACGCCCTGATGCGCAAGCACGGCGTGCGGGCGTCGAGCCGCGACGAGACCTGAGAGACACCGAACCCAATCGCGGCTCTTGCGGACGACGGAGCGCTACTGGCGGCCCTCGACGAGGGCGTCCACCACACCCGGGTCGGCCAAGGTCGAGGTATCGCCGAGCTTGTCCAGCTCACCCTCGGCGATCTTGCGCAGGATCCGGCGCATGATCTTGCCGGATCGCGTCTTGGGCAGTGCATCGGCGAACTGCAGCTTGTCGGGCGTGGCGATGGGGCCGATCTCCTTTCGCACATGCTGCGTCAACGTTTTCTTCAGCTCGTCGCTCTTGGCCACGCCCTGGTTCAGCGTGACGTACGCGTAGATCCCCTGCCCCTTCACCTCGTGCGGCATGCCGACCACCGCGGCCTCGGCCACGTCGGCGTGCGCCACCAGCGCGCTCTCCACCTCGGCGGTCCCGATGCGGTGTCCCGAGACGTTGATCACGTCGTCCACGCGGCCCATCAGCCAGAAGTACCCGTCCTCGTCCTTGCGTGCGCCGTCGCCGGTGAAGTACAGCCCGGGGTACATCTTGAAGTAGGTCTCCTTGAACCGGTCGTGTTGGCCGTACACGGTGCGCATCATCCCGGGCCAGGGCTCGGAGATCACCAGATAGCCGCCCTCGTTGACCTCGGCCTCCTCTCCGCTCTCCTTGATCACCTTCGGCCGGACGCCGAAGAAGGGCAAGGTCGCCGACCCCGGCTTCAGCGAGAAGGCTCCGGGCAACGGTGTGATCAGGATACCGCCGGTCTCGGTCTGCCACCAGGTATCGACGATCGGGCAACGCTCGCGGCCGACCTGGGTATGATACCATATCCAGGCCTCCGGGTTGATCGGCTCGCCGACAGTTCCCAGCAGCTTGAGGCTCGACAGGTCGTGCTTGGCGACCCACTCGTCACCCTGGCCCATCAAGGCCCGGATCGCGGTCGGTGCGGTGTAGAACTGGGTCACCTTGTACTTGTCGACCACTTCCCAGAAACGGCCGGCGTCAGGATAGGTCGGCACGCCCTCGAACATCACCTGCGTGGCGCCGGCGCACAGCGGACCGTACACGATGTAGCTGTGGCCGGTGACCCAGCCGATGTCGGCGGTGCACCAGAAGATGTCCCCCTCGTGATAATCGAAAACGTGCTTGAAGGTGACCGCGGTGAACACCATGAACCCGCCAACGTTGTGCTGCACGCCCTTGGGCTTGCCCGTCGACCCCGAGGTGTAGAGGATGAACAGCGGATCCTCGGCGTCCATGATCTCGACCGGGCACTCGGTCGAGCCTGCCGAGATGACGTCGTGGTACCAGCGGTCCCGACCCTCGGCCATCGGCACCTCGATGCCCGCATCGGGCCCGAGCCGACGCACGACGAGGCAGGTCTTGATCTCGGCGCCCTCCTTGGCGGCGAGGTCCATGGCCACGTCGGCGGTCTTCTTCATCGGTACGGCCTTCTTGCCGCGGTACGTGCCGTCGGTGGTGATCAGAAACGAGCAGCCCGAGTCGACGATGCGATCCTTGAGCGCCTCGGCCGAGAACCCGCCGAAGACCACAGAGTGAATCGCGCCGATGCGCGCGCAGGCGAGCAGCGAAACCGGCAGCTCGGGCACCATCGGCAGGTACACCGAGACCCGATCGCCCCTCTTAACGCCACTTTCTTTGAGCACGTTGGCCAGCCGGCAGACCTCCTCGTGGAGCTCGCCGTAGGTGATCTTGCGTTCTTCACCCGGCTCGTTGCCCTCCCAGTAGTACGCCACCTGGTCCTTGCGCTCGGGAAGGTGTCGATCCAGTGCGTTGTAACAGACATTGGTCTTGCCGTTGATGAAGTACTGGATCGAGATGTCGTCCTTGAAGTCGAACTCACGCACGCGATCCCACTTCTTCTCCCACCAGAACTCGTCCGCAACCTCGGACCAGAAGGCCTCCGGATCCTCGATCGACCTCCGGTACATCTCCTGGTACTGCTCCATGGAAGAGATGTGAGCCTCGGCCGTGAACTTTGCGGGCGGGGGGAACAGCCTGTTCTCGCCCATCACCGATGCAATGGTCTTGCTCGCATCGCTCATCCAATCCTCCTTTGCGACTTCCTGCCGCGTTGCGTCGAGAGAGGCGCAGTGTACCGGCGTACGATTCCACCGGTATCCGGCACCTCGCCAAAACGCGCTAGCGGTAATTGCCATCAGCGAGCCCAAGAGCTCCGGCCGGAGAGGCGCCTCAAAGGCGCCGGAGCAGAATCTCCGACCGTAAGCGTTCTTGTGAGCCAGGGCGGGCAAGCGCCGCTATCCGAACTTGGCCGCATTTCCGATACCGCTCGCCGGTAGCGCAGATACGCTTTTGAAAATGACGCCAACCCTCGCCAAGCGTGCGAGGGCACGGAGGTTCCTGTATGGATGCGGCGACGACCAACGGAGCACCAAGAATCGACGCGCCGGCACGCCGCGGCTGGATCGTGACCTTTGCCGGAACCGGAGTCAACCTCGCTCTCGGCGTGCTGTACGCGTACAGCGTCTTCAAGGCAGCCATCATCCGCGAGGTGGAGTCCGGCGCCTGGCACTGGGACAAGGCCTCGCTCAACGATCCTTATGCCGTCGCCTGCATCGTCTTCGCCCTGGTGATGATCGCGGCCGGCCGGATGCAGGACCGCATCGGGCCGCGCCTCACGGCCAGCCTCGGCGGAGTGCTCACCGGGCTCGGCTTCGTGGTGGCCGCGCTCTCATCGTCTCTGTGGGTCTGGATCCTCGGCTTCGGCCTGCTGGCCGGCTCGGGTATCGGGCTGGCCTATGCAGCCGCCACGCCGCCGGCGGTCAAGTGGTTTCCACCCAGCCGCACCGGTCTGATCGCGGGGCTCGTCGTTGCCGGCTTCGGCCTGGCCTCGGCCTACATCTCGCCGCTGGCGAACTGGCTGCTCGCCAGCCTGGGCATCCGCACCGCGATGATCGTCTTCGGCGCGGCCTTCTTCGTCGCCGTGGTGCTCCTCTCCCAGTGGCTGGTCAATCCTCCCGAGGGGTACACGCCGACGTCGAATGGGCCGCAGGGCGGCTCGGCCGCGGTCCAGGCCGCCCCCAGCGCCGATTACGCGCCGGGAACGATGCTGCGCACTCCCACGTTCTACCTGCTGTGGGTGATCTACTTCATCGGTGCCGGCGCCGGGCTGATGATCATCGGTAACGTCGCGGGAATGGCCAAGCAGGGGCTCGGCGACTGGGCCTGGGTCGCCGTGACCGTTCTCGCCTTCGGCAACGCTGGCGGCAGGATCACGGCCGGCGTGCTGTCGGATCGCATCGGACGCAGCCGAACACTGCTGATCATGCTGCTGTTCCAGGCGCTGCTGATGTTCCTGCTCATCGGCCTGCCCAAGGCTAGCGCACCGCTGATGCTCGCCGCCGCAACGTTGATCGGCTTCAACTATGGCTCCAATCTGTCGCTGTTCCCCTCCGCGACCAAGGACTACTTCGGCCTCAAGAACTTCGGCGTCAACTACGGGCTGGTGTTCACCGCCTGGGGCGCCGGCGGCCTCGTCCTCTCGCGGGTAAGCCAGATGATCGTAGCGACCACCGGCAGCTACGACTACAGCTACGTAGCCTCGGGATGCCTGCTCGTCGTCGGAGCGATGCTGACCTTCGCCATCCGCGCCCCGGCCAGTGACGCCGGTGGCTGATCGAGCGCCGGGCCCGGGGGTTGCCATGCCCGGAGCCGTTGCCTCGGCCGGATCGCGGATCCTCGAGGAACAGGTCTTTTCCCGGGTCGGAGCCCAGGTCGCATGAGAGCGGCCCTGCGATCGCTCCGACTGCGAACCAAGATCGGCCTGTCGCTCGGGCTGGCGCTGCTGCCCCTGCTGGCCGGTATCGGCCTCGCACTGATCTTGCTGCAGGCGAGCCTGCGCGAGGACGCCGAGCGCGAGCTCGACAACCTGGTGGCGCACCTCCACCGCATCTGCGAGCAGCATCGGAGAAGCATGCCATCCGGAGCGCAGCCGGATCTGGAGTTTCTCGCACCGGTCTTCCTCGGCCTCAAGGTCGGGCGCACCGGGTATCCGTACGTGATGGACAGCACCGGCACGCTGGTGCTGCATCCGGCCAAGAGCGGTCAGAGCATCTTCGACAGCCGCGACTCCAGCGGGCACGCCTTCATCCGCGAGATCTGCGAGCGGGCCGTAGCCCTCGCGCCAAACGAGACGGGGACCACGCGCTACTCGTGGCTAAACGCCGAGGAAGGCGAGACGTCGTCGCGGATGAAGATCGTCAAGTACCGCTACTTCCCGGAGTGGGACTGGATCATCGCCGCCGGTGCGTATGAGGAAGAGATCTACAGGCCGCTGCGTCCCGCACAACGCACGGCGCTGCTGCTGCTCACCGCCAGCCCGCTGCTCGTGCTCGGGCTGGGCTGGCTGCTCAGCCACCGCATCACCGGCCGGGTGATCCGAGTCGCCAAGGCCGCCGCCCTGCTGGCCGACGGTGAGCGGAGCGCTCCGGTGCCGGTGGCGCCCGGCGGCGACGAGCTGTCCCTGCTGGCGCGATCGTTCAATGCCATGGCCCGGCAGATCGGCCGCAAGAAGACCGAGCTGGAGCGCCTGGTGGCAGAGCGAACCAAGGCGCTGCACGAATCCCGCGAGCGCTATCGCAGCCTGGTGGAGAACACCATCGACTGCATCATCACCTCCGACCTCTCGGGCACGATCACCTTCGTCAACGTGGGCATGGAGAAGCAGCTCGGCATGAACCGCACCATGGTACTGGGCCGGAAGATCTGGGAGTTCTACGAGGGCGGCAAGGAGCAGGCTCGCGACATCATGCACCGCATCCGCGAGGACGGCAGCCTGACCAACTACGAGCAGACGCTGATCATCGGAGACCGTCGCGTGCCGATCATGACGTCGGCCTCGCTGCTGCACGATGCGGACGGCAACGCGGTGGGCACGCTGGGCATCTTCACCGACATCACAAAGCTCAAGCAACTCGAAGAGGAGCTGCGCAACACCCAGGTCGAGCTCGCCCAGACCAACAAGCTGCGCGCGCTGGGCGACCTGGTGGCCGGCGTGGCGCACGAGGTCAACAACCCGCTGATGGCGTCCACGACGATGCTGCACGTGCTGGAGAAGAGTTTGCCGAGCAGCGAGGCCAAGCTTCACTCGCAGATCGACGTGCTCAAGAAGTGCAACATCCGCATCACGCGCATCGTCGATCACCTCCGTGAGTTCTCGCGGCAGACCGATATCGACAAGAGTGAGATCGACATCAACCTGCCGCTGTCCAACGCACTGCTAATCAGCAGGCAGCAGCTGATGAACATGCAGATCGAGATCGAGCACAGTCTGACAAACGGGCTGCCGCCGATCCTTGGAGACGCCAACCTGCTCGAGCAGGTGTTCCTCGATCTGCTCGCCAACGCACGCGACGCCATCGAGGACCAGGCCGGCGAGCGGCGGCTGCGCGTACGGACGGCCCACAGCATGCTCAACACCCAACCTGCGGTAGCGGTGACGATCAGCGACACCGGGCCGGGGATCCCTCCCGAGGTGCGGGACAAGATCTTCGAGCCCTTCTTCACCACCAAGCCGATGGGCAAGGGCACCGGGCTCGGCCTGTCCACCTGCCACGGCATCATCGAGGAGCACGGCGGACGGATCGACCTGGAGACCGCTCACGGCCGGGGGACCACCCTCACCATCCTGCTGCCCGCGCTGGACTCATCCGCAAGAGCCGAAACCGTTGCCGAGGGAGGCACGACATGAGCTAAGGTATCCCGGTGATCGATGACGACGAGCACGAAGGACTAGCGAGTCATCCGGGAGACGAAGCGCTGCCTGAGAAGATAGGCCAGCACCTGCTGGGCGATCTCCGTCGGCGCGTCGGACTCGGGCTTGACGATGAGCTCCGGCTGGCTGGGCGGTTCGTATCGACCGCCGACTCCGGTGAAGCCCGGAATACCGCCGGCGCGGGCGCTGCGATACAGCCCCCTGGTGTCTCGCTGCTCGCAGAGATCCCGAGGCGTATCGACATAGACCTCGACGAATCCCAGCGCCGCTTCGACGTGAATCTGCCGGGCCAGCTCCCGGTCGGCGCAAAACGGCGAGATGAAGCTGGCGATCACGATCAGTCCTGCGTCGGCGAACAGCTTCGCCACCTGGCAAGCACGACGGATATTCTCGGAACGCTCGGCGGCGGTGAATCCCAGATCCTCGGCCAGGCCATGTCGGATGTTGTCCGAATCCAGCACGTAGGCCGTGTTTCGATTCGACACCAGCTCGCGCTCGAGGGCAAAGGCGATCGACGACTTCCCCGCGGCGGGCAGCCCGGTGAGCCAGACCGTGCAACCCCGCTGCCCGAGCATGTCCTCCCGCTCGGGGCGCTGGACGTAGGTCACCAGATGATCGGTCTTGCCGACCCGCGCGGATCGCTCCGCAGATTCCGCGGTCCCGGGGTGTAGCAGCTCCGGTCTGATCTCGCGGATCACGTCGAGGATCTCGTGGCTGTGGTCCTGATTGAGCAGCGAGACGAGAAACGACTCCAGCGTCGGGTCGCCCCGCAGGTCGATTCCGATGCGACTCGCCCGCTGGTAGATTCGGGTGAGCCGATCCCCTCTGGCCGTCGCCTCGAACAGCAAGACGAAAGCCAGCGGCTTCTTGCCGAACCTGGAGAACAGGTACAGCGGCGCGTTCTTCTCGTCATACACGATGCGATAGAAGTCGAAGACCTGGTCGAGCCGTAGCTCTTCACGGCTGATCGGGATGCTGACGTAATCGAGGCCGAGCTCGCCGGCGCGCTTCGAGACCTGCCCTCCGAACTTCTCGTGCTCCTCCCGCACGTCGACCACCGTGCGATATCCCAGATCGCAGAGCTGCTGCAGATCCTCCCCGTCCGGCACGAGACCGATACTGATGTTCTCGTCGATCCTTCTCGCGTTCCTCATCCGAGCCTCCCGCAGCGAGATCGCGCAAGACGATACTCGTATCTCCCATTGCGGCAGCAGCGGAACTGGGCAAAACGCCATTTCGGGCTGGCAAATACCGCCATGCGGCGTTCGTGGACTTGTCTCTTGTGGCGGAGTTTCCCGCAAGAAAATCACGGGACCAGCGATGGCGAGCCGAGTCCGCTTCCGATATAGAGCCGGACAGCCACTGGAGGTGTACGATGACGACGCCGGATGACCGTCACATCACGGAGCAGGAGCTGCGAGTTTCCAGAGAGGCCAGGGAATGTCGCATGGGGCACAGAGGCGTGACGATCTGGTTTACTGGATTGAGCGGCTCGGGCAAGTCGACCGTGGCGATGCTGGCGGATCAGATGCTCACCGAGGCCGGGGCGCACAGCTTCGTGCTCGACGGCGACAACGTGCGCCACGGGCTGAACTCGGACCTCGGCTTCAGCCCGGAGGAGCGCAACGAGAACATCCGCCGCATCGGCGAGGTGGCCAGGCTGTTCACCGAGGCGGGGATGATCAACCTCGTGGCCTTCATCTCGCCGTACCGTCGGGACCGCGACCGGAGCCGCGCGATCCAGGACAGCGGGGACTTCATCGAGGTCTTCGTCGACTGCCCGCTCGAGGTCTGCGAGGCACGCGATCCTCGCGGGCTGTACCTCAAGGCCCGGGCCGGAGAAATCCCCGAGTTCACTGGTATTTCGGCACCGTACGAGGCGCCGACAAAGCCGGAGCTCGTGCTGCGAACAGACCAGGAGGTTCCAGAGCAAAGCGCCGAGCGCGTGATCAACTACCTCAGCGCAAACCGGTACCTCGAACAGCCGCATTCGCGGAGACAGAAGCGAGTCGGATAACGCCGTGTCTTGGTTGAGTTAGCCCTCGGCCGTAGCCTCCGGGTGGCAATACACACCACTCCAAGTTGGCAATCGAGCGGATACAACCGGTTCTCTCGGCGTGCTTTCCTGGGACCAGTGAGCCACGGATCCAGAAGGTGGATACCGGGGAGGGAGAGCACTCGATGGAAGACGGCAGGCGCAAGCACTCCGGGGGAAAACGAAGCTCCGCCACCAGCCGCCGAATCGGGTCGGGCCGCGGCACCACCACCCGGCGAGGCGCTGGCGATCGTCCTGTCGGCAACGGCCGCGGCAAGCGAGCCGCGCCGTCAATGGCACTGCCGGTCTCGTTCCGCGATCTGCTCGACGAGCTCGACGACGAGCATCTGGCTCCAGCGGCGGCGCACGCGCTGCTGGAGTTCGGACGGGCTGCGCCCGAGTTCCTCTGCAACCACGTGGAGACGATCCGCACATTGCTCTCGAGCTCGGACGAGAGCATCGTGGCCTGCGGCCTGGCGATGTTCTCCCGCATCGCGATTCTGGAACCGAACGTGATCTGGCGTTACAAGACGCCGATCATCAAACACTTCGAACAGGGCACCGGTGACGTCCAGGAGGCCGCTCTGATGACGCTGGCCGTGCTCGCGGCCTCGACACCGACACGACGCAACCACCTCTCTCCGATGCTGGTCGAGGCCCTGCGTACCTGTCGGACGAACGACCTTCCGCGATGGACCCAGCGGGTGATCCCGGCCCTCTCCGGACGCGGGAGAGCAGAGGCCGCCGAGGTGCTGTCCGGGCGAATCGCCGAGCTGGATCGAGAGGCCCGAAGCCGGATAGTACCGGTGCTCAAGAAATACTACTGGTCGAGCAGCCTGGCGATCTTCCCGGGGATCATGATCGAGTCAGCCAGCGCCGCGAACACCCGCCGCAGTGACTCTGTGGCCTAGGATGGAACCCGCATGATCCGAGTACTGGTGGTCGACGATCACGCCCTGGTCCGCGCCGGTCTGTGCCGCCTGCTCGGCAACGAGGATGGGCTGGAGGTCGTCGGGCAGACCGGCTCGGGCCATGAAGCGGTCCAGCTCTGCGAAGCCCTGCTGCCAGATTTGGTCCTGCTCGACTACAGCATGCCCGAGATGGACGGGCTGGAGCTGACCACTCGGATCAAGGCCCTTGAAGCCGATATCCCAATCCTGATACTCACCATGCACGCCAACGAGGAATACGCGATCCGCCTGCTCCGTGTTGGCGCCTCGGGCTTCATCGTGAAGGGCGCGGATCCTGCCGAGCTGGTCGTGGCGATCCGCAAGGTCTCCCGCCACCAGACCTACATCAGCCCCGAAATCATGGAGAAAATGGTCACCCGCATCGGCCAGCCGCGCGGCGAGACGCCGGAGGCGGTGCTCTCCAACCGCGAGATGCAGGTGCTGATACACCTCGGCCGCGGAGCCACCACGCGGGAGGTCTCCGAGGAGCTGCGGCTAAGCACCAGCACCGTGGAAACCTACCGCAGCCGCATCCTGGACAAGCTCAATCTGCGGAACAACTCGGATATGACCCGGTTCGCCATCCGCCGCGGGCTGATCGACCTCGAGTAGGGCTGTTACCCGACGATTTTCCGATCGCCGGGTCCGTTCTTGGTGTAACCTCGGATCCGGCCCGTCGAAAAGGCAGACGGAGGATCGATGCCGCCCAACCGGCAGGACACCCAGGTCCAAAGATCAGCGGCCCCCTGGCTGATGGCCATCGGGATCTTCTCCGTACTCGCCACGATAACCCTGTTGCTGTGGCGGCAGGAGAGCTCTCGCCAGACCGCACGCCTGCTGAGACATACCGAGGACGTCTGCATCCAGTCCTCGCGGCGACTGCAGATCTTCGTGGAGTCGCACCTCAACCCGGCTGCGGTCTTTGCGCGCCGCTGGGCCACGCACGAGAGCCGGGACTTCTCCGAGAAACGCTTCGTCGAGTTCGCCTCGGTGCTGGTCGAGGAGCTGCCCGGGTACAACGCAATCGGGTTGATCGATCCGGGATTGGGTCCGGGCTGGGTCGTGCCCGAGAACGTGGGCCGTCTGAGGGGCCTGCTCGGCACCGAGTCACGCGCGATCCTCGAGGATGCGCGCCGGCTGGACCTGCCGATGCTCTCCCGGCCGGTGCGCCACGAAACCGGTTACACAAACTTCTTTGCCGCCCTGCCGCTGCAGCGCGGCGCCGAGTTCCTCGGCTACCTGGTGGTCGACTTCCGCGCGGACGCGCTGCTCGACCAGTGCTTCCACCAGCGCATCCGCTCCGAGTTCCTCCTCCGCGTCGAGGAGGAGGGCGAGCTGATCTTCTGCTCGGAGCAGGCCGGCTGCTCCCGCGATCTGACCGACTCGCCGCTCCGTGTTACCCAGAGCTTTCCGGTGCGCAACCGGACCTGGCGGCTGACGATGGTGGCCAGGGAAGCCGGCGAGGAGACCGGCTGGAGCGCGGGCCTGGCGCTGGGCGGGCTGGGCTTGCTGCTCTCGGTCGCGCTCGGCGGGCTGTCCTTCCTGCTGCTGCGCCGGCTGGCGCTGTACCGCGAAGCACGGGATCGTGCCCTGCTGGAGGTGGCCGAGCGGAGAAAGGCCGAGGAGTCGGTGCGCGCCTCGGAGTCGCGCTACCGCGACGTGTTCAACGCCTCCTCGGACGGCCTGTTCGTGCTCGACGAGGACAAGCGAGTGCTCGAGGCCAACCACGCGACCTACGCGCTGCTCGGCCTGCCGCCGGACGAGCTCAACGGCCGTCCCTTCGCAGATCTCTTTTCCTCGGAGCACCTCGAGGTGAACCGCTACTTCCTCGAGCAGCTCGAGCGCATCAGCGCGGCGCAGGTGGAGACCGAGGCCAGGCACCGCGACGGACGGAACCTGGAGGTGCACCTGCGCGGCACGCGCCTGAAGCACCAGGGCGGTGCCCGGCTGCTGGTGGCGATGACCGACCTGAGCGAGCGGCGCCGGGCTCGCCGACGCCAGGCCCTGCTCTCGCGCAAGGTGCTGGTAGCCCAGGAGGAAGAACGCGCCCGGCTATCGCGCGAGCTGCACGACGAGCTGGGGCAGCTGCTCACCGCGCTGCGACTCGAGCTGGGCTGGCTGCAGAAGGCGGCCATCGGCGCCAAGGCGCTGGAACTCGATGCCTTCGTCAACTCGGTGGAGCTGATCGAGAAGTCGACCGAAGAGCTGCGGCGGATCTGCCGGGGCCTACGGCCGCCGCTGCTCGACGACCTCGGCCTCGAGCCGGCGGTCAACCAGCTGATCGACGAGTTTCGCGAGCGCACGGGCATCGAGGTCGATCTCGAGCTCAAGCTCGATGAGCCGGAGCCTCCGCTGCCGCTCGAGATCGGCCTCTGCGCCTACCGCATCATCCAGGAGTCGCTGACCAATGTCAGCCGCCACGCCGACGCGCACTCGATGAAGGTCTCGGTCCTGCGCACGCAGAACGAGCTCGTGCTCTCGGCGTACGACGACGGACGCGGCTTCGATCCCGACGAGCTCGAGAACATCCAGGGCGTCGGCCTCGAAGGCATGCGAGAACGCGCCAATCTGGTGAGCGGCTCCGTCGAGATCCGCTCGGCGCCCGACCAGGGAACCCGCGTGACATTCCGGGTTCCGCTCGACGGGCCCAGAAGGGAGGGATCATGATCCGGGTCATCGTGATAGACGACCACACCCTGGTCCGCGCCGGCCTGTGCAAGCTGCTCGAGGCCGAAGAGGATATCGAGGTCGTGGGCGAAGCCGGGCTCGGCCGCGAGGCGGTGCGTCTGTGCGAAGAGCTCGAGCCCGACGTGTTGGTGCTCGACTACAGCCTGCCCGACATCGACGGGCTGGAGACCACCGAACAGATCACGGCGTTGAACAAGAACACGCGCATCCTGATCCTCACCATGCACGCCAACGAGGAATACGCGATCCGGCTTGTGCGCTCGGGCGCGGCGGGCTTCATCGTCAAGGGCGCACCACCCGACGAGCTGCTCACGGCCGTCCGCAAGGTGGCTCGAAATGGAACCTACGTCACACCCGCGATCATGGAAAAGATGGTCAGCCGCATCGGCCAGCCCGAAGGCGACACTCCGGAATCCGTGCTCTCCAACCGCGAGATGCAGGTCCTGCTCCGCCTCGCCCGCGGCTCCACGACGCGGGAGACGGCCGAGGAGCTGTGCCTGAGCCTCAGCACGGTCGAGACCTACCGTAGCCGCGTGCTGGAGAAGCTGAACCTGCGCAACAACTCGGACATGACCCGCTTCGCCATCCGCCGGGGGCTGATCGGACTGGATTGACCGATCCGGAGCCGTGGAGATGAGCATCGCGATCTTGCTCGTGACGTCGATCCTGCTGCAGCTCGCCGCATCGGTGCTGGCGCTGCGGATGATTCGCATCACGGGCTGGCGCGTCGCCTGGATCCTGATCGCCACGGGCATCGCACTGATGGCGCTCCGTCGCCTGATCACGCTGGCCGGCCTGCTCTTCGGTGCGTTGCCCGTCCAGCACGATCTAGCGGCCGAGATCGTGGCGCTCGCAACCTCAGCCCTGCTGTTGGTGGGTGTGGCCGCGATCGGCCCGTTGTTCCGGCGGGCCAAGGCGGCGGAACACGAGGTCGTGACCCGGAACAACGAGCTGATCTTGAAGACCCAAGAGCTCGAGAGCGTGAACCGGTCGCTAGAGGCTTTCTCCTACGCCGCGGCCCACGACCTGCGCACGCCGCTGGTCGCGATCAGGGGATACAGCGAGGTGATACTGCGCCGGTCGATGCTCGACGGCGCCGACCCTCGCTCCCGCGACCTGCTGCAACGGGTGATCCGATCCTCGGAGCGTCTTGACGGCCTGATCAGCGCACTGCTCGACTTCTGTCGCTCCAAGGACGCCAAGATCGAGCGGCAGCAGGTCGACCTGAGCGCCCTGGCCCGGTCGATCCTGGACGAGCTATGCGGCCAGGACGACACCACCGAGACCGAGGTGCAGGTGCAGCCGGATCTGGCCGCCTCGGGCGACCCGGCGCTGCTGCGCCAGGTCGTGGAGAACCTGCTCTGCAACGCCTGGAAGTACTCCCGTCAGGCACAACGACCGAAGATCGCGTTCGGACGGACCGAGTACCGCGGCCGCGAGGCGTTCTACGTGTGCGACAACGGAATCGGCTTCGACGAGGCAGAGGCGGACATGCTGTTCGAGCCCTTCCAGCGCCTCCCTGGCGCCGCGGGCACCACGGGCATGGGCCTGGGTCTGGCGATTGCCCGCCGCATCATCCGCCGTCACGGCGGCGAGATCTGGGCCGAGGGACAGCCGGGCAGAGGCGCGACCTTCTACTGGACGCTATCGCCGGGCGCCGCACCCGAGCCTCCTGTCGTCGCTCCCTGATCGCCTGGCACTTCCCGCTACGCGGTGTGAGCGAATCAGCCGACGCGGCTTTCCCGGTTAGGCGGATACCGGGTACTCCCGAACTCCTCTAGCGTTGCAGCCGAACAGACTCGACGGGGTATTCCCCGGTAACCCAGGAGGAGGTGTTCGATGGCGCTTGGTGATGAGCAGGAACAAGGGGCCTTCACGCCAGACCAGCTCCAGCGCATCGACTCGGTGATCGCGTCTCACGCCGGCAAACCCGGCGCTCTGATACCGGTGCTCGAGCAGGTGCAGGAGATCGCCGGCTACCTTCCCGAATCGCTCCAGCGCCGCGTGGCCCGCGGTCTCGATCTTCCGCTGAGCCGGGTCTATGGCGTGGTGACGTTCTACTCGTTCTTCACGATGCAGCCGCGGGGAAAGCACCAGGTCCGCGTGTGCCTCGGCACGGCCTGCCATGTACGCGGCGGCAAGCGATGCCTCGAGCACATCGAACAGCAGCTCCACATCAAGCCGGGGGAGTGCACCGAGGACCGGCAGTTCAGCCTCGAGGTGGTTCGCTGTCTCGGCGCCTGCGGCCTCGCGCCGGTGATGGTGATAGACGAGAACATCCACAAGCAGGTCAAGGAAGCACGCCTGAACCGGATTCTCAAACAGTATCAGCAGCATCCGGAACAGACGGAGGGTTGAAGCATGGCTGACGCAGGACGGATCTCTCGCGAGGACCTGAAGACCCTGGCCGAGAAAGTGACCGCGGAGCGGGCACTCTCGAAGAGCGGAACCATTGCCCGGGTCACCGTGCACATGGGCACCTGCGGCCTCGCCTCGGGAGCCCAGCCAGTGATGGATGCGCTCGTGGCCGCGCTGTCCGAATCCGGAAAAGACGGGGTGCATGTCACCTCGTCCGGCTGCATCGGGCTATGCTCCCAGGAGCCGCTGGTAACGGTCGAGCGGTGGGACCAGCTCCCTGTGATCTACCGTCAGGTCGATCCCGAGGCGATGCGCCGCATCTTCGAGCAGCACGTGCTCGGCGGGAAGGCCCAGACCGATCTCGCGCTGGTGCGCGGCCTGGCCGTGAACGAGGAGCCCGCGCCGGACGACGCCGGGGAGGACTCGGAGATCCCGCATGTCTCGCAGTTTTCCTTCTTCGCGCTCCAGCGAAACTGGGTGCTGCACAACAAGGGGCTGATCGATCCCGAGAAGATCGAGGAGTACATCTGGCGCGGGGGTTACCAGGCGGCGGCCCAGGCCCTGCTCGACATGAAGCCGCGGGCGATCATCGATGAGATCAAGACCTCGGGCCTGCGCGGGCGCGGAGGCGGCGGGTTCCCCACCGGTCTCAAGTGGGAGTTCTGCGCCAACGCCCAGGGCGATCAGAAGTACGTGCTGTGCAACGCCGACGAGGGCGATCCCGGCGCCTTCATGGACCGCAGCGTAATGGAGGGCGATCCCCACGCGGTAATCGAGGGGATGATCGTCGCCGCCCGCGCGATCGGCGCCCACCAGGGCTATATCTACTGCCGCGCCGAGTACCCCCTCGCGGTGCACCGCTTCGGCCTCGCGCTCGAGCAGGCGCGCGAGCGCGGCCTGCTGGGCCAGGACATCCTCGGCTCGGGCTTCGACTTCGACGTCGAGGTGTACCAGGGCGCGGGCGCCTTCGTCTGCGGAGAGGAGACCGCGCTGATGACCTCGATCGAGGGCCAGCGCGGCACGCCGCGGCCGCGGCCGCCCTTCCCCGCGGTGTCCGGGCTGTGGCAGAAGCCGACGATCCTCAACAACGTCGAGACCTACGCCAACGTGGCGCAGATCCTGCTAAAGGGCGGAGCGGCCTACGCCGCGATCGGCACCGAGTCATCGAAGGGGACCAAGGTCTTCGCGCTCACCGGCAAGATCAACAACGTCGGCCTGGTCGAGGTGCCGATGGGCACCACCGTGGGCGAGATCGTCTTCGACATCGGCGGCGGGATCCCGAACGGGAAGAGATTCAAGGCCGCCCAGCTCGGAGGGCCGTCCGGGGGCTGCCTGCCGGCCGAGTGCCTCAACGTGCCCACCGACTACGAGGCGATCACCAAGGCGGGCGCGATCATGGGCTCGGGCGGCATGATCGTGATGGACGAGGACACCTGCATGGTGGACATGGCCCGCTTCTTCATGGACTTCTGCCAGGACGAAAGCTGCGGCAAATGCACGCCCTGCCGCGTCGGCACCCGGCGGATGCTGGAGATCCTCGAGCGCATCGTGGCCGGATACGGCCGCGAAGGCGACATCGAGCTGCTCGAGGACCTCGCGGTGCGGATCAAGGACGCGGCCCTCTGCGGGCTGGGCCAGACCGCGCCCAACCCGGTGCAGAGCACGATTCGCTACTTCCGCGACGAGTACGAAGCCCACATCCGTTATCACCACTGCGCCGCCGCGGTCTGCAGCGCCCTGTTCAAGAGCCCCTGCCAGCACACCTGCCCAGTAGGGATGGACATCCCGGCGTACGTCGCGCTGGTGCGGGCCGACCGCATCGACGACGCGTACCGCGTGCTCAAACGGACCAATCCCTTCCCCTCGGTCTGCGGTCGCGTGTGCGGACACGACTGCCAGAGCCGCTGCCGGCGCGGTCAGCTCGACGAGCCGGTTGCGATCATGCACCTCAAGCGCTTCATCTCCGACCACGCCACGCGGCCCGAGGTGACCGAGTTGCCGACCACGCGCCGCGAGAAGGTGGCCGTGATCGGCGCTGGCCCGTCCGGGTTGACCGCCGCCCTCGAGCTGCGCAAGCGCGGGTACGCGGTCACCGTGTTCGAGGAGCTGTCCGAGCCGGGCGGCATGCTGCGCTGGGGCATCCCGGCCTACCGCCTGCCGCGGGACGTGCTCGCCGCCGAGATCGAGGAGATCCTCGCCACGGGCGTGGAGCTGAAGACCGGCGTACGCGTGGGGCGCGAGGTGAGCTTCGAATCGCTGTACAGCGAGTTCCAGGCGATCTACCTCGCGGTGGGCGCTCATCGCAGCCTGCCGCTCGGCATCCCCGGCGAGGACACCGAAGGCGTGCACGGCGCCGTGGAGTGGCTGAGGAAGTACAACTCCGGAGAGAAAGTCGCGATCGGCCGCCAGGTCGCGGTGATCGGCGGCGGCAACTCCGCCATCGACGCGGCGCGCACGGCGACGCGGCTCGGAGCGGAGACGGTCACGATCTACTACCGTCGCGAGCGCAAGGACATGCCGGCCCAGACACACGAGATCGCCGCGGCCGAGGCCGAGGGCGTAAAGATCGTCGAGCTCGCCGCGCCGGTGCGGGTAGTGACCGAGAAGGGGGGTGGCGTGTCCGGCCTCGAGCTGGCGCAAATGCACCTCGGGGACTTCGATCGCAGCGGTCGCCGACGCCCCGAGCCGATCGACGACTCGGAGTTCACTGCCGAGGTGGACATGATCATCTCCGCCATCAGCCAGGGGTCGGAACTCGACTTCCTCGGAGAGGAGAGCGGCGTGACCCAGGGGGACGTCGGCGTCGAGATCGACGGCTCGCGCTGCACTTCCAATCCCAAGGTCTGGGCCGGCGGTGACGCGGTCACCGGCCCGGCGATGGTGATCGATGCGATCCGGGCCGGCCGCGATGCGGCCTGCTCGATCGACTGCTCGATCCGGGAGGCCAACGGCGAGCCGCAATGGGTCGCGCCGCCGGAGGATCCGATCGAGATCCCCTTCGAGGTGGACGAGGATACCGAGGAGCAGCCCCAGACGCCGATGCCCGAAGCGGATCCCGGGGAACGCAACCAGAACTTCCGCGAGGTCGAGCTCGGCTACACCCTGGAGATGGCCATGGCCGAGGCGCGGCGCTGCATGCGCTGCGATGCGAACGCGGACTGACGCCGCCGGGAAAGGAGACACGGGATGGTAACGCTTACGATCGACGGCCGCGAGATCGAGGTCCCGGAGGGGACCACCATTCTCGAGGCCGCGCGCTCGGCCGGGATCTTCATTCCCACGCTCTGCGCGCACACGGAGCTGAATCACACGCCCGGAGCGTGCCGGGTCTGTCTGGTCGAGGTCGACCGCAGCCGCAGCCTGGTGGCGTCCTGCGTCTACCCGGTGGCGCCGGGGCTCAAGGTCAAGACCAACAGCGCCCGGGTGAGGCAGGCGCGCAAGGCCGTGGTGGAGTTCCTGCTCTCCGATCACCCGCAGGACTGCAACACCTGCCAGAAACACGGGGAGTGCGAGCTGCAGGCGGTGGCCGAGCTGGTCGGCGTGCGGGAAGTGCGGGTGCCGCGTACCGACTTCAGCAAGCACCGCATCGACGACTCCTCCCCGGCCCTGATCCGCGACTCCTCCAAGTGCATCAACTGCCTGCGCTGCGTCACGGTCTGCGCCGAGGTCCAGGGCGTGAGCCTGCTCACGCCCGAGGGCCGGGGCTTCGACTCGCGGGTGGTGCCGGCGATGGCCGCCGACCTCGCCGACTCGGCCTGTACCTACTGCGGCCAGTGCGCCGTGGTCTGCCCCACCGCGGCGATCGTCGAGCGCGACGACACCGACAGGGTCTGGGCCGCGCTGGAGGATCCGACCAAGCACGTGGTGGTGCAGGAGGCGCCCGCGATCCGCGCCCAGCTCGGCGAGGAGTTCGGCCTCGAGCCGGGCACGCTGGTGACCGGCAAGATGATCGCCGCGCTGCGGCGTCTCGGCTTCGACAAGGTCTTCGATACCAACTTCTCCGCGGACCTGACGATCATCGAGGAGGGCAACGAGCTACTCAAGCGCGTGCGCACCGGCGGCGTGCTGCCGATGACGACCTCCTGCAGCCCGGGCTGGATCAAGTTCGTCGAGCACAACTACCCGCAGCTGCTGCCGAACGTGAGCACCTGCAAGTCGCCCCAGCAGATGTTCGGCGCGCTGGCCAAGACGTTTTATGCCGAGTGGGCGGGCATCGATCCGGCGAGCATCGTGGTGGTCTCGATCATGCCTTGCACGGCCAAGAAGTACGAGGCCGACCGGCCCGAGATGTGCGACTCGGGCTACCGCGACGTGGACATCGTGCTGACCACCCGGGAGCTGGGCCGGATGATCCGCGAGGCCGGCATCGACTTCGTCAACCTGGAGGAGGAGCCCTTCGACGCGCCGATGGGCCAGTACACCGGCGCCGCCACGATCTTCGGCGCCACCGGCGGGGTGATGGAGGCGGCCCTGCGTACGGTGTATGCCGTGGTCTGCGGCGAAAACCTGCCCAACCTCGATATCACGCCGGTGCGCGGCCTGGAGGGCGTCAAGGAGGCGGCCGTCGAAGTCGGCGAGCTGGGCGAGGTGCGCGTGGCCGTGGCCCACGGCCTGGCCAACGCGCGCAAGCTGCTGGATCGTGTGGTCGACGGCACCGCCAACTACCACTTCATCGAGATCATGGCCTGCCCGGGCGGCTGCGTGGGCGGCGGCGGCCAGCCCCTGCCGGCGAGCGACGCCAAGCGCGCGGCGCGAGCCAACGCGCTGTACCAAGACGACGGAGAGGTCCAGCAGTTCCGCCAGTCGCACGAGAACCCGGCGATCACGGAGCTGTACGAAAAGTTCCTCAAGGAGCCGCTGGGCCAGCAGTCACACAAGCTGCTGCATACGAAGTACGTCGAACGACCTCTGTAGCGGCCCGAGGGGCCCTGGCCCGAGGAGGAAGCATGCCGACCAAAGCCGAAATCCTAATCGTGGACGATGATCCAGACATCCGGGATTCGCTACGCATCGTGCTCGAGGCGAACGACTACAGCATCCGCACCGCGGTCAACGGCCGCGAGGCCATGGCCGAGCTGACGAAGCGAACTCCGGATCTGATGATCCTCGACGTGATGATGTCCACCGATACCGAGGGATTCGATCTGGCCTACGAGCTCGAGCAGACGCCCGAGTTCGCAGATCTGCCGATCATCATCCTCACCAGCTTCCTGGACAAGGTACGCAAAGAGGGTCCCGAGCAATTCCAGCACATCCTCGGCGAAGAGTGGCCGGCCAGGTGGATGTTCGAAAAGCCGGTGGACTCCGAGCAGCTGCTGGTCAAGATCGATGGCCTGCTTAGTCGCAAGGTCTGACTAAAAGCGCTCGGAGCACAGCCATGAGTGAGATGCTCGAACCCGACGACAGCCAGAAGTCGGAAGAGCTTCCAGGTCGGCGCCGGCGCGTGATCCTCGCCGAGCTTCGCAAGCGCACCGTCTGGTTCATCCGGCTTCGCTGGTGCGTGCCGCCGAGCATCGCCATGGCAACGGTCCTGGCCTGGTTGCTGGGCGTCGAGTTCGACGCCCGCGGCGTGCTTTCCGTGGCCGCGGCGATCCTGGTATACAACCTGCTTCTGGCTCTGGCCTCCCGGCGTTTCTCGACGATAATCCAGGCCCCCGATGACTTCACCAGGCGCTTCACCTACTGGCAGGTCGCGCTCGACTACGCCGCGATGTTCATGCTGATTCACCTCACCGGAGGCGCGGCGAGCCCACTGCTTTTCTTCTTCCTGTTTCACATCATCTTTGCCTCGATACTGCTGCCGCCGCGTTCGGCCTACGGATTCGCCTTCATCGCCTCGGCGGGTGTGGTTTTGTTCGCGCTCGTCGGGTTTCTCCAGCTGATACCGCAGCATCCTCCGTCATTCCACGGCAACTCGATTGACCTCGGCGGGGGCGGTCCGTTTCAGCTGGCGGCGGTGCTGCTCTCCTTCACCGCTTCCGTGTTTCTCACCGCATTCCTCACCACGGCCATCGCTCGTGTACTCCGCGGACGTATCGTGGGGATGGCCGAGGCGCTGGAGGAGATCAGCGCACTCAACGACAAGCTCCGCGCACTCTACACCATTGCCGAGGCGGTGGGCGCCAAGCAACGCCTGGAGCCTGTGGTTTCCATCGCCAAGCAGGGCCTGGCGCGCGTGATGGGTGTGCACGGCGTGTCGGTGAAGCTGCTGAGTGATGACGGCGACGAGCTGCGATTCGCCGCAGTGCACGGCCTGCCGGAGAGCCTGCTGCGCTACCGGATCAAGCTCGCCGAAAGCCCGCTCAACCACAAGATCGTCGCTGGTGAGCCGTATGCCGCAGGCGACCTGACCGATCAGGAGCAATACGAGATCCGCGAGGAGCTGGATCGGGCAGGCATCCGCTCGGTACTGTTCGTTCCTCTCGGCGCCGACAGCCGGGTCATCGGCATTCTCGGCGCTTACTGCCGCCATCCGAATCGGTTCGGCGAAGACGACATCGAGTTCCTTCGTCTCGCCGCCGGCCTTCTCGCCATCGCCATCGAGAACGCCCAGGCGTACGAGGCGGTGCAGCGCTTGATGCAGGACCGCTCGCGCTTCATGTGGCGGGTGGCGCACAACCTCAGGGCGCCGCTGGCCGCGGCCCTAAGCATCCTCGACGTGGTCCGCGGCGGGTACCTCGGTGAGCTTACTCCATCCCAGGCCGAGTACATCCGTCGCGTCGACCGCCGCGGTCGAACGATGGCCTCGATGATCAACGAGCTGCTCGCCCTGGCCAAGTGCCGCACCGAGAAGCGCGAGATCGATCGAGATCTACTGGACTTCGGATACCTCGCCAGCCGGCTTCGCCGGAGCTTCAAGGACGAGGCGGCCCGGAAGAGCCTGGGATTCGAGGTCCATGCGGCTTCGAATCTGCCGTCGGTCTCCGGCGATGTGGATGCCATCGAGCAGATGCTCGAGAACCTGGTATCGAACGCCATCAAGTACACACCTCATGGTCACGTACGCATCGGCTTCACTCGCGGAGATGCCGGAGGCGTGCAGATCGAGGTGGTCGATACGGGCATCGGTGTTCCCCGCGAGGATCGGGACCGCCTGTTCACTGAGTTCTTCCGTGCCGAGAATGCCCGCGCGATCGAAGAGGTCGGCACCGGTCTCGGCCTGGCGCTCGTCAAGGAGACGGTTGATCGACACGGAGGCCGGATGGAAATCGAGAGCACAGAAGGGAAAGGAACTCGCTTCACGGTCGCCTTGCCGGGCGCATCGGAGGCATCGGCTTGAATGTAGTACAATTCAGCTCGACCACCGGCGGGCTCCAAATCGACGACGCCGCGATCTGGACCCACCTCGAGGCCGCCGCCCGCGCCGATGCGAGCCTGGCCCGAGACGCGATCGCCAAGGCTCGCTGCCTGGGAGGGCTCGATGCGGATGACGTTGCCGTGCTGCTGCAGTGCGAGCATCCGGCCGTCATCCGCGAGCTGTACGAGGCCGCCCGGGAGGTAAAGGAGGAGATCTACGGCAAGCGGCTGGTGCTCTTCGCTCCGCTGTACATCTCGAACCTCTGCAGCAATGATTGCCAGTACTGTGCTTTCCGGACCAGCAATCAAGACGTGCGGCGACGCGTGCTCTCCCAGCAGGAGATCGCGAGTGAGGTTCGCCGCATCATCGCCTCGGGGCACAAGCGGATCCTGCTCGTTGCGGGAGAGCGCCGCGGCAGCAATTCGCTCGGGTACATCCTGCGATCGATCGAAACGGCCTATGAAACCCGCGAGGGCAAAGGCGCGATCCGTCGCATCAACGTCAACATCGCGCCCCTCACCGTGGAGGAGTTCCGTAAGCTCAAGAAGAGCAATATCGGCACCTACCAGCTGTTCCAGGAGACGTATCACCGATGCACCTATCGAGCTGTCCATACCCACGGGCCCAAGCGCGACTACGACTGGCGGCTGGGTGCCATCGGACGCGCGATGGAGGCCGGCATCGACGACGTGGGCATCGGCGTGTTGTTCGGACTGTTCGACTTCCGCTACGAGGTTCTCGCGATGCTCGAGCACATCCGCGGCCTCGAGCGCGAGCACGGCGTGGGGCCGCACACGATCAGCGTTCCGCGGATCGAGCCGGCCGAGGGCTCGGCGCTGTCCGCGCATCCGCCGCGTGCCGTGAGCGACCGGGACTTCAAGCGAATCGTGGCGATCCTGCGCCTCGCCGTGCCCTACACCGGGATCATCATGAGCACGCGGGAGACGCCGCAGATGCGGCGGGAGACGTTTGCCCTCGGTGTCTCGCAGATCAGCGCGGGCAGCCGGACCAACCCGGGCGGGTACGGCGAGGAAGGCTCCTGCGCTCAGTTCCAGCTCGGCGACCACCGCCATCCTGACGAGGTGATCCGTGACTGCGTCGAGCTGGGCTACATTCCCTCGTTCTGCACGGCGTGCTACCGGCTGGGCCGCACCGGCGGCGACTTCATGGAACTCGCCAAGCCGGGTCTGATCAAGCTGTTCTGCCTGCCCAATGCAATCCTGACTTTCAAGGAGTACCTCGAGGACTACGCGAGCGCGGAGACGCTCGAGGCGGGCCGGACGGCCATCACAGAGAAGATCGCGGAGATCCCATCCGACGAGCGTCGGACCGAGGTGCGACGGCGGCTGCAGCGCATCGAGGCGGGTGAGCGCGACCTCTACTTCTAGGCGGCGGCGATGCAACGTACTCCCCAGGGCTTGCGCTTGCACATCGGGCTGTTCGGGCAACGCAACGTGGGCAAGTCGAGCCTGCTCAACGCGATAACCGACCAGACCGTATCCATCGTCTCCGAAATCGCCGGCACCACCACGGACCCGGTGCGCAAGCCGATGGAGCTGCGGCCGCTCGGACCGGTACTGTTCGTGGATACCGCGGGGATCGACGACGAAGGAGCGCTCGGCAGCCTGCGAGTAGACAGAACCCGCAAGGTGCTGGAACGTACGGATCTCGGGGTGATCGTGTCCGAAGCCGGCCGCTGGTGCGAGTTCGAGGAGCGCCTGCTGGCCGAGATGAGCGGCCTGGGGATTCCGGTGATTGCGGTGTTCAACAAGCGAGACCTCGCCCGGCCCTCCTCGGCGCTCCGTGAAGGTCTCGAATCCAATGGCCTATCGGTCGTGGAGACCTCGGCTCCGGCAGGAATCGGTATTCCCGATCTCCGCCAGGCGCTGCTCGACAAGGCACCGGCCGACTTCGTCAACCAGACGACCATCCTCGCCGACTTGGTCGGTCCGGGCGAGACGACCGTGCTGGTCACGCCGATCGACAAGGAGGCGCCACGGGGCCGTCTGATCATGCCCCAGGTGCAATCGATCCGCGACCTGCTCGATCACGACCGCTGGTGCGTGGTGGTGCAGGACGCTCAGCTTCGTGATGCTCTGCGAAGCCTCGCTCGACCGCCGCGGCTGGTGGTCACCGATTCGCAGGCCTTCGAACGCGTTGCCGCAATCGTCCCCCGCGAGGTGCTGCTGACTTCGTTCTCGATCCTGTTCTCGCGGTTCAAGGGCGACCTGACGGCGCAGGCGCAGGGCGCCATGTCCATCAACAGCCTGCGTCCCGGCGATCGCGTGCTCATCGCCGAGGCCTGCTCCCATCACCCGATCGAGGACGACATCGGCCGGGTGCAGATCCCCCGCAAGCTCGAACAGCAGGCCGGAGGAAAGCTCGAGATCGACTTCGTGCGGGGCCACGATCTGCCCGACGATCTGTCGCCCTACCGCCTCGTGATCCACTGCGGGGCTTGCACCTTCAACCGGCGGGAGATGCTCGGCCGGATCCTGCGCTGCCAGCAAAGCGGCGTGCCGATCAGCAATTACGGGCTGACCCTTGCGTACACGCTCGGCATCCTCGGGCGAGCCCTCGAGCCGTTTCCCGGGACGCTGGAGCACTGCCCCCAGGCAACGCTGAAAAGCACTACGGTGTGCACGTGCCCTGCGGGATGACCCAGCCGCTGGTGACCACCGTGCCCGAGCGCTGCCGGGTGTGCTATACCTGCGTGCGCGAATGCCCGGCCAAGGCGATCCGCATCTCGGGCGGACAGGCCGAGGTGATCGCCGAGCGCTGTATCGGTTGTGGCAACTGCGTCCGGGTCTGCAGCCAGCAGGCAAAGCGGGTGCTGAGCTCGGTAGAAGCGGTTGGCACACTGCTCGCCTCCCCGAAGGACGTCGCCGTCTGCCTCGCCCCCTCGTTCCCCGTCGAATTTCCCGACATCGATCACCGTTGCGTGGTGGGAGCGTTGCGGGCGCTGGGATTCCGCTTCGTCCACGAGGTGGCCTTCGGGGCGGATCTGGTGGCCGAGGGCTATCGCAGGCTGATGGCCGACCAGCAGGATCGCCGGTTCATCGCCGCTAACTGCCCGGCGGTGGTCGGCTACGTCCAGCGCTATCATCCCGAGCTGGTCGATTCGCTGGCACCGGTGGTCTCTCCGATGATCGCCACCGCCCGGGTCGTACGCAAGCTGTACGGCGAGGCCGTACCCGCCGTGTTCATCGGACCCTGCATCGCCAAGAAGGCCGAGGCCGCCGCCGAGGAGGTGGCCGGCGATATCGCGGAGGTGCTGACCTTTGCCGAGCTGCGGGAGCTGCTCGAGATCCGCGCCATCGAGATCGCCTCGGCGCAGCCCTCCGAGTTCGATCGGCCGCACGGCGGCCTGGGAGCGCTGCTCCCGGTGAGCCGCGGCCTGCTCCAGGCCGCGCACCTTCCCGAGGATATCCTGCTCGGCGACGTGGTCGCCGCCGATGGGCGGACGGACTTCGTCGAGGCGATCCGCGAATTCAAAACCGGCGATCTGGATTCCAGCCTGCTGGAGGTCCTCTGCTGCGACGGCTGTATCGCGGGGCCCGGCATCACCACCGACCTGCCGCCGTACACCCGGCGGTCCCTGGTCAGTCGCCACGCCCGCCGGCGCTTCGCCGAGATCGACCGGCGGCAGTGGACCGACGATCTGGAGCGCTTCGGCCGGCTGAGCCTGCATCGGCGCTACGTGACCCACGAGCAGCGTATTCCCGATCCTCGGCCCGACGAGGTCCGCGAAGCCCTCGCGCGTATGGGCAAGCACGAGCCGCAGGACGAGCTGAACTGCGGGGCCTGCGGGTACGCCACCTGCCGCGAGCACGCGATCGCGATCTGCGAGGGTCTGGCCGAGAGCGAGATGTGCCTGCCCTACACCATCGACCGCCTCCGGCAGACGATCGACGAGCTCAATCACTCCAACCAGGATCTGGCCTCCGCCCGCGAGGCGCTTCTCCATTCCGAGCGGCTGGCCAGCATGGGCCAGCTTGCCGCCGGCATCGCACACGAGGTCAACAACCCTCTGGGCGTCGTGCTGATGTACGCGCACCTGCTGCTGGACGCCTGTGAGGGTGAAAGCGCCTTGCGGTCAGACCTGCAGACCATCGCGGAGCAGACGGACCGCTGCAAGAAGATCGTCTCGGGGCTGCTCAACTTCGCTCGTCAGCAGAAGGTGGCGCGGCAGCCCGTGGACGTGCGCGAGCTGCTGCAGCTGGCCGCACGGGCGATCCCGGTTCCCCCCGGCATCGAAATCAGCGTCGAGCACGCAATCCAGGATCCGGTGGCCGAGCTCGATCGAGATCAGATCACCCAGGTGATGGTCAACCTGATCACCAATGCCTGCGACGCCATGCCCGCAGGGGGGAACCTGCGCCTGCACGCCACGGATGAGGAGGGGCAGATCCGCCTCGTGGTCGGCGACACCGGAGAGGGCATCCCACCGCAGAGCATCGGCAAGATCTTCGAGCCTTTCTTCACCACCAAGGCGATCGGCCACGGCACGGGGCTGGGCCTTGCCGTGACTTATGGTATCGTCAAGATGCACGGAGGCGATATCCAGGTGAAATCCAACGCCGACCCGGAGGCCGGACCGACCGGCACGACCTTCACGGTCACGCTTCCACGCCGTGGCGACGCCGATGAGCTGTCGCTGGGCGGATCCCGCCTGTCGGAGAACGGCGGACCGCCGCTGCAGGTCGGCGATGGCTGAGCCGGTCCGACTGCGGATCCTCGTGGTGGATGACGAGCCGGGGATGCGCTCCGCCATCGTCCGCGCCCTCGAGGATTTCTCGCCGCGATTGCCCGACGTCGAGCTTGACCTTCTGTTCGAGGTCGCAGAGGTGGGCACCGGAGAGGAAGCGCTGGAGCGCATCAGGCAATCTCCGCCGGACATCCTGATGCTGGACTACAAGCTACCGGGCATCAGCGGACTCGAGGTCCTGGAACGTATCGCCGGAGGTGATTTCATCACGGTCGTGATCAGCGCCTACGCCTCCCTGGATATGGCGATCCAGGCGACCAAGCAAGGCGCGCACGATCTGCTGCCCAAGCCCTTCACGCCGGCCGAGCTCAAGGCCACGTTGATAAAATCGTCGCGACACCTGCTGCTACAGCGGGAGGCCCATCGCCTGGCCCAGGAGAAGAAGGAGATCCGCTTCCGCTTCATCCAGACCCTGGCCCACGAGCTGAAGGCACCGCTCGCGGCCGTGCAGTCCTACCTCGCCTTGCTCCGCAGCCACGTGGATCGGGACGATCCGGCGCTCCACGAGCAGATCGTCTCCCGCAGCCTGCTCCGCGTGGAGGGCATGCGCAAGCTGATCTCGGACCTGCTCGACCTGACGCGGATCGAGTCGGGGGAGAAGCCGCGCCAACCGCAGGAGCTCGATCTAGCCGAGGTGGCGCGCGCCATTGCCGATGGCTTCCAGGCGCTGGCATCCGAGCGGCGCGTCACGATCGAGGTTGTGACGTCCGAGCGGATACCCGTGGTGGCCGATTTCTCGGAGATCGAGATCATCCTCAACAATCTCGTCTCCAACGCGATCAAGTACAACCGCGACGGCGGCCGTGTCGAGGTGCGCATCGGCTCCGACGCCGAGCAGATCCGGATCGAGGTGTCCGATACCGGCATCGGTATCAGCGCCGAGGACCAGGCACAGCTGTTCCGCGAGTTCGGTCGGATCAGGACCCGCCAGACCGAAAAGATCGTGGGCAGCGGCCTCGGCCTGTCGATCGTCAAGAAGATCGCGGCGCTCAACAGCGGCGAGGTCGCGGTGACCAGCGAGCCGGATATCGGCAGTATTTTCACCGTCACCCTGAGGAGACCAGACAATGGATCATGAGCAGATCCTCGAGTGGCTCCGGGAGACGAGGGTCGAGCACCTCGAGGAGCTCTGGCAACGCGCAGACAGCGTGCGCCGGCAGACGGTGGGAGACGAGGTGCACCTGCGGGGCCTCACGGAATTCTCGAACATCTGCCGCCGGAACTGCGAGTACTGCGGCCTCCGTGCGGCGAACAGGCAGATCGAGCACTACCGCATGACGATCGAGCAGATCCTCGACTGCGCGCGCGAGGCCCACGCGCGCGGCTACGGCACGATCGTGCTCCAGTCCGGCGAATTCGATCTCGCGTCGGGCGAGTGGATCGGTGTCATCATCCGCGCTATTCGCTCGCGCTTCTCGCTGGCGATAACCCTCAGCGTCGGTGAGCGGAGACGCGAGGCCTATGCCTTCTGGCGGTCGTGCGGCGCCGATCGCTACCTGCTCCGCTTCGAAACGTCCGACGCGAAGCTCTACCGGCGGCTGCATCCTCCCGGTCCCGATCATCATCAAGATCGCATCGGTCACCTCAGGATCCTGGCCGGTCTGGGCTACGAGGTCGGCAGCGGCATCATCGTCGGGCTCCCCGGACAGACCTGGGACAGCGTGGCCAACGATCTCGTACTTTTTCGCGACCTGGATCTCGACATGATCGGCATCGGCCCGTACATCCCCAGCCCGGACACCCCGCTCGGACGTCGATTCCGCGAGGGCGACTCGACAACGCCGGACCAGGTCCCCAACACCGAGATCGCGGCCCGCAAGGTGCTGGCCCTCTCCAGGATCCTCTGCCCGGAGGCGAATATTCCGGCCACGACGGCCGCAGCGACGACCGATGCCGGGAGTTACGAGAGCGCCTTGCGCGCGGGTGCCAACGTGATCATGCCCGATGTCACGCCATTGAGGTGGCGCCGTCGCTACGAGATCTATCCTTCCCCTGTCCGGGAATCCGACGATGGACACGAGCGAGCCCTGCAGGCCATCGCTTCCACCCGCCGCCGGATCGGCGCCGGCCGCGGAGATCGCGCTCGCCAGCTTTCCGCCTGACCGAGATACCCTAGCCCGCGGCCGAGCCGGAGCATGGCGAATACCGCTATCTGCGATTGGCAGTTCTTTCTCCTGTCGCTTCGTGCGGCCTGCCATGCGCAATTAGCAACACCCTCGATACTGGACGTCCGGTCGAGATGATTCACTCGGGCCATGATGCCGACAACACCCCGCCCGAGCCGCCCCTACCCGCCAGAGACTGGCCGGCCGCAGTCGGACCTGACGCGGCTGAACCGGAGCATCGTCGCCATTCTGCTGCTCGTCTCCCTGCTACCACTGGCCCTCTCCGCCATCGGCTCCTGGGTCGTGTTCGGGCGAATGCTGGAGGAGCGAACGCTCGAGCTGCACCGCAGCACGGTCGAGTCGCACTCCACCGCGATCCAGCTCTACCTCACCGAGCGCATCCGCGCCCTCGAGCTGCTTTCGCGCTGCCTCAGACTGGATGACGCGCGCGATCCGGCCGTGCTCGGAGAGCTGTTCAAGGCGATCAATCAGAGCTACGACGACGCCTTCGTCGATCTGGGCGTGATCGACTCGGACGGTCGCCATCTGGCCTATGTCGGGCCGTACCGGCTGGAGGGCAAGAACTACGCTGGCGCCCAGTGGTTCCACGACGTGCTGGGCCAGGGCACGTACGTCAGCGACGTGTTTCTCGGCTTCCGCGGCATCCCCCACGTCGTGATGGCGGTCAAGCGAGAGGACGGCCGGGATACATGGATCCTGCGGGCCACGATCAACAGCCGGCAGTTCGACACGCTGGTGCGCACCGACGCGCTGGGCCAGTCCGGCGATGCCTACCTGGTGAACGACCAGGGCATCTACCAGACGCCGCCCCGCAAGGGCGACGTGCTGGAGCAGTCTCCGCTGCGCCTCCCGCAGCGGCACCGCGGACTGCGGGAGCAACGGCTGCTCCAGGAGGACCGGGCCGTGGTGCAGATGACGACCTGGCTCAACAAGGGGCGCTGGATGCTCGTGGCGCAGCAGGACGAGGCCGAGATCCGCGCTCCAATCAACGCCGCGCTCGTCTGGGGTGGGCTGGTGGTGCTGCTCTCGGTTCTGCTGGTGGTGGTCACCGTGGTGCTCGCCACCCGGCATTTGACCGATCGCATCGCCCGGGCCAACGAACGAACGCGAGCGATGTCACGCGATCTGATGCGCTCGTCCAAGCTCGCCTCGGTCGGCGAGCTGGCCACCGGCCTGGCTCACGAGATCAACAACCCGCTGGCGATCTTGAGTGCGGAGCAGACCAACATCGAGGACGCACTCGGAGAGCTCGACGTCGGGTCCTCGGGTCTGGAGGAGATCGCCGGGTCGGTGACGCGCTCGAAAAAACAGATCGGCCGCTGCGGCGCGATCACGGCCAAGATGCTGCAGTTCGGACGCCAGGGCGAGGCCCTCCTCCAGCCCACCGACATCGAGCCCAAGATCCACGAGATCGTCAGCCTGCTCGGCAAGCAGGCCGAGATCCGCAACATCCGGCTCACCGCCGAGGTGACGCCCGGTCTGCCGAGCGTGATGGTCGATCCAACCGAGCTCGAGCAAACCCTGGTCAACCTGACCAACAACGCGATGCAGGCGATCAATGGCAGCGGGGAGATCACTATTTCGGCCACGAGCGAGGGACAGGAGTTACGGCTGGAAGTTCGCGACACCGGGTGCGGCATCCCGGCGGACGACCTCGACCGCCTGTTCCAGCCCTTCTTCACCACCAAGCCCGTGGGCGAGGGCACCGGCCTGGGCCTCTCGGTCTGCTACGGCATGGTCCGGGGCTGGGGCGGCACGATCGAGGCCCAGAGCCAGGTCGGCGGAGGCACGTCGATGATCATCCGCCTGCCCGCCCCGGCCAGAAGCGGACCAGGCAACCTCTCCCGGGAGGTACGGTGATGGACGACCAGGTACACGCGCCGCGCATGCTGCTCGTCGATGACGAGGAGGATTTCCTCGAACCCTGCGCCCGCGCCCTGGCTCGACGCGGTTTCGAGGTGAGCACCGCTCCGGACGCCTTCCGCGCGTTCGAGCTGCTCGAGCGCCAGCGCTTCGAAGTCGCGATCCTCGACGTGAAGATGCCGTGGATCGACGGGGTCGAGCTGTTCCACGAGCTGCAACAGCGCAACCCCGAGCTGCCGGTGATCATGCTGACAGGCCATGGCACCGTGCAGGAAGCCTTCCAGACCTCGCGCGAAGGCGTCTTCGACTACCTGAGCAAGCCCTGCGACATGGACCGCCTGGCACAGGTCGCGCGCCGCGCCGTCGAGACACCGGCCGCCAAGCGGCGGATCGAGACTGGGACCGTGGCCGAGGCCGACGAGGAAATCCGGCTCCTGCTGATCGACGATGAGGAGGAGTTCCTCGCGGCCGCGGCCGGGCCGCTCGCGCGCCGCGGGATGCAGATCCACACCGCTACCGATGGCCCCGACGCGCTGGCGCTGATGGCCCGCCAGGCCTTCGATGTGGTGGTGCTCGACGTCCGCCTCCCCGGGATGGACGGCCTCGAGGTGTTACGGCGGATCCAGGCTGACCACGCCGACACGGAGGTGATCTTGCTGACCGGCCATCCTTCTGTCACGCTGGCACTCGACGGCATCCGCTTGGGAGCCTTCGACTACCTGATCAAACCCCAGCAGACCAGAGATCTGGTGCAAAAGATCAAGGCGGCCTACGCGCGCAGGAAAGCCCGCGAGCAGGAGGCGCGCGAGCGGCGCGTGAAGGAGATCCTCGAGGACAGGCCCGACTAGCGCAGAGGAGAAGGACATGAAGCCGATTCGCTTGCTGATCGTGGACGACGATGTCGAGTTCCGCCGCGCGGCGCGTCAGGTCCTGGAGCGCAGGGGATTCGAGTTGACCGAGGCGAACGACGGTCCGGCCGCGCTCGAGCTGATCCGAGAGAGCCCGCCCGACATGGTGCTGCTCGATTTCAAGATGGAGGGCATGGACGGAATCAGCGTGCTGCGTGAGATACGCATGTTCGACGAGAGCCTGCCCGTGATCGTGGTAACGGGTCATGGCAGTTTCGACGAGGCACTCACCGGAATCGGGTTGCGCGTCGTCGATTTCGTACAGAAACCAGTGGATCTCGGCAGGCTCGCCGCCCACATCCGCAAGTGGATAGTCAAGGACAACGGCCAGCCGCTGGAGGAGCGCTCGGTCCGCGACCTGATGGTGCCGGCCACATCGTACGAGAAGATCTACGACGACCAGCCATTGCGCGATGCCATCAACAGGCTCCGCGAATCCCTGCTGCTGCGGGTGGCCGGCACCTCGGAGCGCGGGCACCGCTCGGTTCTGGTCTACGATCGCGGCGAGCGCTTCGTCGGGCTACTTCGCATCGCCGACGTGCTGCGCGCCGCGGTGCCGGCTTTCCTGCGCGACTCACCGAGCTCATCGTCATCCTCCGGAATGTTCCTCGCGCAGAGCAAGGTGCTGGGCAACGAGCCGATCTCGGAGATGATGACCGGCCCGCCTTCGATAGACGTGAACACGCCGCTGGTCGAGGCGGTGCACTTGATGGCCAAGCACCTCGCGATCAACCTGCCCGTGATCGAGGAGGGCGATCTGATAGGCGTACTGCGGGACAAGGACGTCCTGCTCGAGCTCCACGAAGCCTGCGATGTCCGGAGATAGATCCCTTGTAGTGGATTTCGCTATACCGCTATCGGTTTTCCTGCCAGCTGTATCTGGCGCGGGCCGGGATATCTTGGATAACCGACGGGTGCTCTACTCCTGGACAGCATAGGCTTCTTGCGGAAACGGAGGCGCTCGCGATGACCCGATCCCGTGGACGCGTAACCTCGGCCCGGGCAGCCAGGGCGATCGAGACCATGCTCGAGTCTCTTCCGAGCTGCCCGCCCACCCGGCTCTACCGCTTTCTCGGCCGCGAGCTGGGCGCCCACCCGGTGACCTTTCTCCGCTACCACCGGGGGGATCTCAAGTCCGTTTCTCGCCCGCAGCTGAAGGCGCTCGAGCGCCTGGGACGGAAGATCGAGCGGGGTGAGGTTCGAGTTCCGGACTCCAGTCGCAAAGCCTCCCGCCGGCTCAAGGTCGTTGACGACAGGGTGCCGTCGCGGGTGATCATCCCGCTGTTCGATCGGGCGATGCAGCGACTCCATCTCACCGAGCGGCAGGTGCTGTACCGCTGCCTCTCCGAGCGCACCGGGCTGGACTCCAGCACCCTACACCGTTACCACAGCGGCCAGCTCTCCACCGCTCCCTCGCCAGTCAAGCAGGCTCTCGAGCACCTCCTTGCCGAGGCCGAGGGAGAGGTATCGCCCGCGCTCTACCGATCCGCGGGCGGCGTCGGCGTGGTTCCGTGGATGGTCTACCGATCCGCAATCGAGCGGTTGATCCATCTCGGGGTCTACGAGTCCAGGTCCACGCTGTTCCAGGATCTCGGACGTGCGCTGGGCCGCGATCCCGAAACGCTGCGCAAGGCGTACTACGACCGCAGAATCCGCCTGGTTCGCCGCGAGTGGTGCGATCAGGCGGCCGCGATGGGGGATAGCTTGGCCTACGATCCGGCTAGAACCTACGCGGTCGGTCAGCGGATCAGCCACCCCGACTTCGGCGCCGGCGTCGTCCGCGAGAAGCTGCACGGTCGGGTGATCGTGGTGCACTTCAAAGATGGCGGGCAGATCCGACTCCGCGAGGGCTACCAGCACGATCCCTTCTGGGAGCGAGACGCGGCATACACCTGGCTGTCGGAGGCGGGATGATCGAGGAGCTCCGGCAGCGTCATCCCGACAAGCTCGCCCCCCTGGAGCGGATCTTCTCCCACATCCGGCCCGGCAATCGCATCTTCGTCGGCACTGCGTGCGGAGAGCCGCAGTTCCTCACGCGCTCGCTGGCCGACTATCTCTCCAACAATCCGGGCAATCTCTGCGACGCCGAGTTGATGCAGATCTGGACCCTGGGATTGAGCCGCCTCGCCGAGGAACCGCTGCGAGGCCGCATCCGCTTCAATACCTTCTACATCGGTGACAGCCTCAAGGAGGCGGTGAACTCCTGCGAGGCCGACTACCAGCCAGCCTTTCTGTACCAGGTGCCGGCGCTCTTCCGCCGGGGCCTGGTCCCGGTCGACGTGGCCCTGATCCAGGTCTCGCTGCCCGACGCCAACGACATGGTCAGCCTCGGCATCAGCGTCGATATCGCCAGGGCCGCGGTCGAGGCGGCCGACATCGTCGTCGCGCAGATCAATCCTCGCATGCCGCGGATCCCGGGGGCGACCTTCATCCCGCTTGCCGATATCGACTTCATCGTCTTCCACGACGAGCCGCTGCTTGAGTACCGGGGCAGCGTGCCACGAAAGACCAAAACACAGATCGGGCGGCACCTGGCGCGGATCGTCGAGGACGGAGCCACGCTCCAGATCGGATACGGCAAGCTGCCGAACGCGGTGCTGGGCGGACTCAAGGGGAAACGGCATCTGGGCATCCACAGCGAGCTGTTCACGGACGGGATGGTCTCGCTGATGCTCAACGGCGTCGTGGACAACTCCAACAAGACGGCCGATCGAGGGAAATCGGTGGCCTCGTTCTGCATGGGCTCACGCAAGACCTACGGCTTCCTCGATGACAACCCGTCGGTCCGGTTCATGCCGATCGACGCAACCAACGATCCGTTGCGCATCGCGTCCCAGGAGAGGATGACCGCGATCAACTCGGCGCTCCAGCTCGACCTCACCGGCCAGGCCACGGCCGAATCCATCGGCTCCACCCTGGTCAGCGGGGTTGGGGGCCAGGCCGATTTCATTCGCGGCTCGCAGCTCTCCTCCAGGGGACGCAGCATCCTCGTCCTGCCTTCCACCGCCCTCGGCGGCCGCGTCTCCCGCATCGTCCCGGCACTCGACGCGGGCGCCGGAGTCACGGTGACCCGGGCGGACGTGCAGTACGTGATCACCGAGTACGGCGTGGCCTATCTCGCTGGCAAGTCGGTCCGCGAGCGGACGATGGCGCTGATCGGCGTGGCTCATCCCAAGTTCCGGGGCGACCTGCTCGACGAGGCCAAGAAACGGAACCTGGTGTACCAGGATCAGGCCCTGGTGCCCGGCCACCGCGGCCAGCACCCCTTCGAATGGGTCGTCCGGCGCACCACGAAATCCGGGCTGGAGCTGATGCTCAGGCCGGCCCGACCGGCGGATGAAGCCCTGCTCAAGGAGTTCTTCTACTCCCTGTCGGACGAGGCGGTGTACCGCAGGTTCCTGAGTCCGCGGCGTCGCTTCCCGCACGAGTTCCTCCAGAAACTCTCGGTGATCGACTACACGCGCGAGATGGTAATGCTCGCCATCACCGAGCAAGAAGACAGCGAGCGCGTGGTGGGCGTCGGCCAGTACGGCATCATCGAGGACAAGCCCATCGCCGAGGCCGGGCTGGTCGTTCGCGACGACCACCGACGCCGGGGCATCGCCACCGAACTGGTCAAGCATCTGACCTACCTCGCCCGGACGCAAGGATTGGAGGCCTTCACCGCCGAGATCCTCGCCGGCAACGCGCCGATGCTGGGCCTGATCCAGAAGTCGAACTTCGACCTCTCCACCCGCTGGGAGCAGGGCATCCAGTTCGTCACCGCGAGGTTCCGCACATGAGCCAACCCGTCGAGACCCAAGACATCCAGCATCTGTTCGAGCCGCGTGGCGTGGCGATCATCGGCGCCTCGGCCACGCCGGGCAAGATCGGCTACACGCTGGTCAGCAATCTGGTGCAGGGGGGGTACCAGGGACGGGTGCATCCGATCAACCCGCGGCACTCGGAGATCATGGGTCTGCCGGTGTCCCGCTCGGCGAGCGCCCTCACCGGCCCCGTGGATCTCGCCTGCATCGCCGTGCCACGTCCGGCCGTGATGAACGCGGTGCGCGACTGCGCGGCGGGCGGCATCCGCTACCTGGTCCTGATCACCGCCGGTTTCTCCGAGGTCGGTAACGAACGCGAGGAGCGTGAGATCACCGAATACGCCCGCTCCCACGGCATGCGCCTGCTGGGCCCGAACATCTTCGGCATCTACTGCGCCCGCTCCCAGCTCAACGCCACCTTTGGGCCCAGCCGCATCGAGCCGGGCTCGGTGGCGATCGTCACCCAGAGCGGCGCCATCGGCGTGGCGATGATCGGCAAGACCGCCGACGAGCGCCTCGGGCTGTCGGCGATCGTGTCCGTGGGCAACAAGGCCGACGTGGACGAGGCGGATCTGCTGGGCTACCTGGCCCGCGACGAGAGCACCCGGGTGATCCTGATCTACATCGAGGGGGTCAAGGACGGCACGCGGCTGGCCGAGGTCCTCCGTGAGGTCACCCGGGTCAAGCCCGTGGTGGTGATCAAGTCGGGCCGCTCGCGGCGCGGCGCCGCGGCCGTGGCCTCGCACACCGGTTCGCTGGCCGGCTCGGACCAGGTGTTCGATCGGGTGATGCATCAGTGCGGCGTGCTGCGGGCCGATCATCTCCAGGAGGCCTTCGACTGGTGCAAGTTCCTCGCCTCGGCGCCGCGGCCCTCGGGCGAGGGCGGCGTGATCGTAACCAACGGCGGCGGCGTCGGCGTGCTCACGACCGACGCCTGCGAGCATCACGACGTCCGGCTGATCGACGACGCGCCGACCCTGGCCGAGACCTTCGGCAAGATCGTCCCGGACATCGGCTCACTGAAGAACCCGATCGACCTCACCGGCCAGGCAACCGAGGACGACTTCGGCGCCGCGCTCGACGCCGCAATCGCCAACGAACAGATGCGGTTCGTCATCGCCTCGTACTGCGAGACGGCCAGCACGCGGTCCGAGCCGCTGGCCCGGGTGATGGCCCAGCGCTACCACGCCCACGGCCACCGCAAGCCCATCGTATATTCGCTGTTCGGCGGCGCCGGGGCCCGGGCCTGCGCCGAGCGGCTCCACGCGCTCGGGGTGCCGGTGTACGACGAGACGTACGAGGCGGTCTCTTGCATGGGCGCCCTGTACGAGGATCACCGGCTTCGCCAGCGAGAGGACAACGAGCGGGAGGAGCGACTCGTGGCCACCGACGTGGTCGCGGAGGCTATCCGCGCAGCGCGCAGCGAGAACCGGACACTGCTGCTGCCGGCCGAGGCTCAGCGCGTGCTCGACGCGGCCGGGATCCCCCACCCGCGATCCGCCGTGGCGCGGGATCTCGAACAGGCCCTGGCCGCGGCCGAGCGGATTGGCTATCCAGTCGGGCTGAAGATCGTCTCGCCCGACATTGCGCACAAGAGCGATGCCGGAGGCGTGACCCTTGGCCTGGACAATCGTGAAGAGCTGATCGCCGGGTACCAGGCGATCCTCGGAAGCTGCCGCCGCCACGATCGCTACGCCCGGCTGCAGGGCGTCGAGGTCGTCGAGATGGCCCGGCCCGGCGTGGAGGTGATCGTCGGGGCACGACGCGACGATTCGTTCGGTCCGATACTGATGTTCGGTCTCGGCGGCGTCTACGTGGAGGTGATGAAGGACGTCACCTTCCGCAAACTGCCGATCTGCCGCAGGGAGGCCGAGGAGATGATCAGCGAGATCCGCTCCTACCCGCTGCTGCTCGGCGTTCGAGGGCAAAAGCGCAAGGCCATCCACGCCGCGATCGATACCCTGGTGAAGGTCGGCTCCCTGATCCAGGGGGCCCGGGGAATCGAGGACATCGAGATCAACCCGCTGGTGGTGTATGACCAGGGCGAAGGTTGTCTCGCGATCGATGCCAGGATCCTCATCGCTGGCACCGAAGGGACGGTACGATGAAGCAGATGGTCATCGGTTCGCTACGAAAGAACGCTGGCAAGACCAGCCTGATCGCCGGCCTGGCGGGCGTGCTCGACGCTCGGGTCGCCTACATGAAGCCGATCGGCGATCGCCTGGTGTACCGCCGCAAACGGCTGTGGGATCACGACAGCGCCGCGATGCTGTCCCTGCTGAAAAGCGACGACGACCCGGACGCCGCGACCATCGGGTTCGAGCCCGAGAAGCTCCGCTTCATCTACAAGGAGACCGGCATCAAGGACAAGCTGCGCGAGATGGCGGACGCGCTCTGTTCCGAGGACCAGACCCTGCTGGTGGAGGGCGGGCGTGACCTCACATACGGATCGTACGTGGGCCTCGATCCGGTATCGGTGGCGCAGACCCTGGACGCGCGGCTGGTCCTGGTCGTCCGTGGCGACGAGCGCAAGGCGATGGACGACACCACCTTTCTCACAAGACGCCTCGCGCTGCCCGGTATCGAGCTCGCGGGAGTGGTGATCAACAAGGTGCGCGATCCGGAGGACTTCTGCGAGGTCTATCTTCCGGAGCTGCGCCGTCTCGAGATTCCGATCCTCGGGTTGATCCCGTACACCCCCGAGCTGGACCGGGTCACGGTGCAGATCATCACCAGCCGCCTGCAGGCCAAGCTGCTAGCCGGCGAGGCCTCGCTGGACCGACGCATCCGCGGGATCGTGGTCGGTCCGATGTCGCTGACGCCGACCCGCTCCCGGTCGGCGCCTCGACTCGACGACAAGCTGGTGGTCACCGCCGGCGATCACAACGGCGAGGTGCTCGCCGCTATCGAGCGCGGGGCGCAAGCCGTGCTGCTCACCGACGACCTGGTGCCCTCGGCGCGGCTGATCGCCCGCTTCGAGCGGGAGCAGGTCCCGCTGCTGCTGACGGGAAAGGACTGCTTCTCGGCCGCCCGGGCGGTGCAGGAGATCGAGCCGCTGCTGGAGAATGACGATACCGAGCGCTGGGCTCTGCTCACCGATCTCGTGCGTGAGCATGTCGACCTCGACGCGCTGCAGGGCTGAAGCGGCGTATCGAGTAGTAATCCTTGCCAGCGCGTATTGGCAATGCCTCCGATATCGCTGCACTTACAGCTGTGAGTAGATGAAGATGGAGGTCGGACGATGGCACACTTCGAAGACCTCGAGGCGCCGCGTGCAGGGACCGAGGCCGGCAACGGGTGCGACGAGGGCTGCGACCTGGGTTCAGTTATCGACATCTCGCTGCTGCTGCTGTCGCTGTTGCTGTTCGTGATCAGCGAGGTCGGCGTGCTGCCCTGGCTGCTGCACTAGAATCCGCCGGGCGCAAGGTCCCGGATTCGAGGGCAGCCCGCCTTGGTGGTGCTGTGGGGCCGGATCTTCTTCAGTAGCAACCGATCAGACCTCTTCGGATGGCAAAGCGCGTGATGTCCGAGTTATTTCGGAGATCGAGCTTCTCGAGCACCCGGCTGCGGTACGTTTCCACCGTGCTCAGGCTGAGGCACAGCGCCTCTGCGACCTCGCGAGTTCGGGCACCCCTGGCAAGACGAAGCAGGACCTGCATTTCCCGGTTCGAGAGGGCGGCTTCCGGCGCGTCGCCCAGCGTCTGTCCGAGCCGGCTGATCATCTGCTCCATGAGCGCAGGAGAGACATAGGTACTCTGGCTGGCGACCTTGCGGATCGCTGTTTGGAGATCGTCAGCGGTGGAGCTCTTGGCGATGAATCCGGACGCACCAGCTTGCATCGTCCTTGTCGCGTATTCCACGTTGTCATGAACGGTCAGCACCAGGCTCCGCGTTCCGTTCCCCAGTGCCGAGATCTGTTCAACGGCCTCCAGGCCGTCCATATCAGGAAGCACGTACTCGGAGAGCACCACGTCCGGATGGAGTTGCTCGCAGAGCCGGACACCCTCACGGCCCGACCCCGTCTGACCGACAACCTCGAAATCGGCCACTTCTTCCAGCACGTGGGAAATTCCCGCCCTGACTAGCTCCTGGCCGTCCATCATGAGGATGCGAATCATATGATTCTCAATCCCATCGATTCATTCCCCGATGGCTGCCAGGTCGTGCTGCCCAGAGGACTCCGAATGCCTGCGCACATAGAAGGTCTCATCTCCGTAGGTCACGGCAACCAGCTGCCCGCGTCTCTGAAGCGCCTCCACCCGATCCCAGGACGCCCCTGCCTGCTCGATGACGGCTGCCACCGCGCTATACCTCATGGGATGGACTGCCGTGATCGCGAGAAGATCCGCTTCCGGGTCGCCCGTGAGCGAGAAATGGTCGCCCTCGGAAACCGTGAGACACTCCACCTCGCGCAGGTGCTGCTGGAAGATGGCGTAGGCCCGCGCAACGGCGCTCTCCGACGGTGCGCGCACCCACGGCTCTGCCGGAGGGCGCAACGGAATTGTGAGAAAGGCCTTCCGTGGATTCAGTGACTGCAGGAATGCAGCTAGGTCCAGCAGCACCGGTTCCTCGTCGTTCATATGCTCCACGAGCATGGTCTCGGTGCACAAGATCCCCTTGTAGCTTCGGGAGAAGCGGGTCATCCCGTCCAGAATCTCCTTCAGTTTCAGGCGGCCGTGCGGTCGGTTGATCTTCCGCCACAGGCCTTCATCGACGGCGTCCAGCTTGAGCGATACCCAATCGAAATGCCTCAAGGCCCTGCTCACCTCGGAGCGGTCGATCAATGACGCGTTGGTGAGAATCGCGGTCCGCATGCCGACCGAGCGCAAGATCTCGGCTTCCACGGCCAGGTTTGCATCCAGGGTGGGCTCACCATCCGCCACCAAGGTCACGTAGTCGATGGTCTCGCCCAGGTTGCGGACCTGGGATTGCTTCCGCGCCACGGCTTCCAGGACGGAGTCGAAATCGTACCAGGGACGAGGCGTTATCGTCATCCGGGCCGTCCTGCCGAGCTGGCAGTAAACGCAGCCGTAGGAGCATGTCTTAGCGGGAACCGTGTTCACGCCCAGGCTTCGACCGAGGCGGCGGGAGGGCACCGGCCCGAAGACGAAGCTGTTCTCTGTCGGGCCGCTCATGACCTCTCCTTTGCCAACCCTGATCAGATCACTGCAATTCGCTTGCCACGGGTACTGCCCTCCCAGGCCAATCGTGCTGGGGCTGGCCGTCTTCGGGGAAGAAGAGCTACTGACGTAGCAGTGGGGAAATGGGGAGGGAGATTGCCATGCAGGCAGTCGAAGAACAGACGGTCAGCCCCAGCACGATGGTCATCCTCTTGCTCCAACCGATTCACCTCGCGTCGCTCCTTCTGATACCGGCAAGGTTGAGGTTGACTCCGGATTCTGCCCTGGTCTGTAGCAATCATCGTTCCAGAAATGACGGCGACCGGAAGAGGGTGCATCCGCCGGGGCAAAGAGCCCACGACAGCCCGAGAACAGCGGGCGGATCCGTGCAACCGAAGTTGACGCTTCCGGGGTCCGGTCAGTATTTATCCCGCAATATCTTTATGCTGCACAGACTCGCGGAGAGTTGACGGAGCAACGGAGGTTACTACAATCCCAGCACTGTCAATCACGCGGTTGATTCCTCCTCCCTGGCCCGCAAGTGCTTGTTCAGACCCTGCCGGGTGATTCCGAGCAAGTGTGCGGCCGTTGACTGGTTGCCTCCGGCACGCTCCATCGCCTCATCGATCAGGAGCGACCGGACCTCCTTGAGCGTCGGCAGCTGGGGACCGAACCGAACGGAGCCCTTGGCCACGGCCCTGCTCGCCGGGGCGGATTCATCGTTCTCGAGCACACGCCTGAAGGTCTCCAGCGACATCACACCGGACTCGTGCTGAGTGACCGCGTCGAACAGGATGGCCTTGAGCTCGCGGATGTTTCCCGGAAAGTGGTAGGCACCGAGCACGCTGTAGATCTCCTCCGGCGTCGTCGGCTTCTTCCGGTCGAGCTCCCGGGCGGCCTCCTCGATGAAATGATCGACCAGCAGCGGCAGGTCATCGGTCCGCTCGCGCAGTGGCGGGACATGCACATGATGGGAGCGAAGACGATAGTACAGGTCCTTCCGGAAACCACCGCTATCCTGCAGCTCCGTAAGATCGCGGTTCGTGGCAACCACTATCCGGGCATCGGTCTGGCGTGGCGTATCTTCACCCAGCCGGAAGTACTCTCGCTCCTGCAGGAGCCGCAGGAGCTTCACCTGCGAGGCCGCGCTCAGGTCGCCGATCTCGTCCAGGAACAGGGTGCCACCGGCGGCCCGCTCGATGAGACCCGGGCGCGGCCGGTCCGCGCCGGTGTACGCCCCCTTGGTGTGGCCGAACAGCGTGTCAGCGAACAGGTTGTCGTCCAGGCCCGCCACGTTGACCGAGACGAACTCACCCGAGCGTCGGCTCACCCCGTGCAGCGTGCTGGCGATCAGCTCCTTGCCCACTCCCGTCTCACCGATGATCAGCACCGGCTGAGACGTCCCCGCGATCGCCTCGACGTAACGGAAGATCGACTGCATCTTCTGGTTGGCCGTGATGATGGCGGAGAAGGCCTCGGGGTTCTTCAAGGCCCCGGCGCGGAGCCCCTCCCGCAGCAGATCGTTCTCCCGGCGCAGATCCCGCATCTCGATGGCGCGGCGGACGGCCGAGAGGATCCGGCTCTCGTCAAGCGGCTTGACGAGGAAATCGAAGGCTCCGTTCTTCATGCATTCAACTGCCGTCTCCACATCGTTGAGCGCCGTCGATACCACCACCGGCAGGTCTGGATGCTCGCGGGTGATCTGCTCGAGGAGCTCCTGGCCCGACAGGACGGGCATCACGAGATCGAGAACCACGCACGCCGCCTCGCGCTCGGACAGGGTATTCATCACCTCGCGGCTGTCGGAGATGCCAATCGTGTTGCTGTATCCATTCGACAGCAACACCGCGGTCAAGCTCCGCAGGATGGCCTCCTCATCGTCCACGAGGACGATCGGCTGTCCCGGGAGGGCGTGTCCGGTCATGGCTCACCTCCCTGGCGCTTCTCGTCGGATCGAGGCAGCAGCACCCGTACCACGGTCCCCGCTCCTGGTCTCGACTCGAAGCGCAGCGCGCCACCATGGTCCTTGATTATCCGGTCGGCGATCGAGAGACCCAGTCCTGTCCCCCCAGAGCTTCGCCTGGTCGTGTAGAACGGGTCAGAGATCCGCGTCAGGTTCTCCTTGGGAATTCCGATTCCTTCGTCGGCAATGGTAACGACGACCCGGTCCTGCTCCTCGTCGAAGGTCGTGTTGATCGACACGCCTCTCTGGCTGTCCTCGAGCGCCTCGCAGGCATTTTGCAGGAGGTTGATCACGACCTGCTCGATTCGCTGGCTGTTACCGAGGACGGCCGGCAATTCGTTGTCGTACTCTGCCGAGAAGTGCTGCGTGCGCTGCTTGATGAATGAACTGCAGAGCGTGATTGCCGAACGCACGACCTGGTTGATCTCCACCTGCTCATTGTGTTCCGTCGGTTGCTGCCGGGCGTAGTCCTTGAGTTCGCCAACGATGCGCTTGATACGCCAGGCCCCCTCGAGGATGTCGTCGAGGAGCTGCGGGACCATTTCCCGCGCCTTGCCGAATGGCAGTCCGCGTAGCTGGAGCTCGCCGTGCTCCTCGAAGTACTCCTCGAGGACCGGGAGAGCGCTCTCCCAGACGCCCTTGATCAAGGGCATGTTCAGCATCACGAAGTTGTTCGGATTGTTGATCTCGTGGCCGATACCGGAGACCAGCGTACCCAGCGCGACCATCTTGTCCGCCTGCACCAACTGCTCGCGTTGGAGCGATGCCTGGGCTTCGGCCCGCCTTTGCCTTTCACCCATCTCGAGGCCGTGGAGAGCAAAGGCGACATCGGAGGCTATCTCCGGGATGAGTTCCCTTTCCTCCTCGAGCATGTCTCGCCCGGAAGGCAACGAGAGGCCCAGCAAGCCCAGGACCTTGCCATCATGCTCGATGGGTGCGACCACCGCTTCGTTGCCGGGAAAGGCCTGTTCCAGCGGGCATCCGCCGCAGGTATTCACGCGATCCTCGATCCGCAAGACACCAGGCGAATCGAGAACTCCTGCGATGCAGCGGGGCAACTTCCCTTCCTCGAGCCTGGCGCCGAGATCGGCCCTGAATGCCGCGAGCCCTGCTTCTGCCCGCAACTCGAGATTGCCCGACGCGTCCTGCAAGGCGATCCAGGCTGTGTTGTATCCCTGATTGATGAGCAGGCAATTACACACGCCATCGAGAAGCCGCTCCCGGTCCTTCTCCCGGACGATGAGCTGGTTCACCTCACGAATGGCAAGCAGCACGGCGTTGAGGCGCTCCAGCCGCTCCTCGGCGAGCTTACGCCGGGTGATATCTTTGTAGATGCCGAACGCGCCAGAAATCTCTCCGGCCGCATCGCGAATCGGGGCAAGGGCAATGCTGACGTGTACCAGCGTGCCGTCTTTCCTTTGCCGCGGGACTTCATAGGCTGGAATCGTCTCGCCACCCAAGACGCTGCTCATTACCTGGCGGTACTTGAGTTCTCCGTCTTCGGGCACGAGCGGGTAGATCTGGCCGAGAATCTCGTCAGCTCTCCATCCGAACAGGCGCTCCGCCGCCGGATTCCACGCCGCCACCCGGTCCTCGGTATCGATGGCCACGATCGGAGCTGGCGAGTCCTCGAACAGGGACCGGATGAATCGATCGGTTGGTTCCATAGAAGCCATGAGTCACCCCGTGCGAGAACCAGCGCGCTGCAGCGGCAACTCTAGTCTGATGTCGATGATATGGAAAGCCCCAGTCCGATCCGCTACCCGGCCAGGGCACTCGGCGAGGTCCTGATCAGGCTCCTGCCGGATTCCTTCACCGTCAGCACCGGACACGGGGATCTGCGAACAACTCGCTCCGCCACGCTCCCGAGCACGAAGCGCTTGACGCCGGTCAATCCATGGGTCCCGATGACGATCAGGTCGCTGCAGTTCTCCGCGGCAAACTCCAGGATGCCCCGACCGGCTCCCCCCTCGAGCACATGGATCTCGACCGGAACATCAGGCCCCGGGGTGCTCGCGACCAGCGTCTGCATCTTCTTCAACGCCTGCTTTTTCCTGTCGGGCAGGACCTGGAAGATCGAGCTCTTTCCAGCAACCAGGAAAACGGGATGGAGATGCTCCTCCACGACATGGACCAGGTCGACTCCAGCGTCGTACCGGGCCGCAGTTTCCCTGGCGATGGCAAAGGCCAGCTTCGAGCGCTCGGAGAAATCGACGGGCACCAGGATCCGCGACCATCCGCCTGCAGGTACTTTCTGATCTCGCCCGCGCATCGTCAGGACCGGACAGGGAGCCTGTCGGACGACCTCCTCGGCCACGCTGCCGAGGAAGAGATGCGTCAGGCCACGACGACCGCGCGTGGCCATCATGATCAGATCGATCTCCCGGTCCTCCGAGTACCTGAGTATCGCCGGAGCCGCCGAGATCGCGCGGACGATCTGCCGCTCGACCTCCAGGTCGCCCACGTCGTAGCAACTCGGGAAAGCGTCTGCCCTCCGGTTCGCCGGGTGTTCGGATGGAGCCACGCCAACCCATTCGTCCGGAAAGAAGCATGCCGTATTAGAAGGATCGTACTCCCCGGGTAGCTCCACATGCAGCAGATGGAGATCAGCGCCGTATCGTCTCGCCAGCTGAAGGGCATGAGGGAAGCCCTGGTTGGCGCCGCTGGAGAAGTCGGTGGGGTACAGAATATTCCTGATGCTGATCATGGTCAGCCTCCGTTGAAACGGGTCTCTCCCGAATGGTCTCTTCCGCGCTGGCTCAAGCGAGTCAATACCTGCCTCAGAATGGGGCGCCGGATGTATTCTCGAACCTCCGGCGGCTCCGATGAGGAGGCTGCGGGCTCCTGGCTCGGCTCGACCCGCCCGGGAGAGAGGTGCCATCCGCCGTTTTAGCACAGGGCTCTCGAACGCGATTCATCACCACCGCCGATGCCGAGATGGCACTCGAGGAATTCCGCGATCGCCGCCCCGGGCTCACCGGTGACACCCCAGATGACGTCAATTCCGCGGTCGTTCAAGGCCTTGCAGATCTCGGCACTGGTCTTGTCGCACATGACCAAGCCGACATGATGCTCGCAGAGCCAGTCCACGAAGTCGGAGATTCGTCGCAGCGATCCGAGATAGACCCTGTGATGCCCGGTCGCGAGACCTTTCTCGACCTGGTACACCAGCAGCTCCCGGGCCGACCAGAGCCCGGGGCTGATCCGGGCTCCCAGCAAGGGTACCGCGATTTTCATGTCACACCTCCGCCGATGTCGAGATGCGATCGGGTCCCCGGCTGCCCGATCTCGGCCGCCAGGCGGGATGCTCTGCACCGGTTGAGTCCAGCTTCCCTGCCGAGCCTGGCCCGAGCTCCGGAGGCGGCAGACAGGACGATTGGATTCTGCCACGGCCGAACTCCGGCCCTGTATCACCGACGGATTCAAACCTGATTCGATGCTGGGGTGCTGGTTCCGGGACAGCATCGTCCTTCCTGGACTGCACGCGCGAGGCCATCGGATGTCCTCCTTCGTCCCCGCCGTGGAGCTAGTGCAGCAAGCCGCGTGCCAAACCGCCTGGTCAGGTAACACCGTGCTGCAGGAGAATTATGGATCGAGCTGGCTATCCGTCCTCGGCAACCTTGATGAAGGCATCGAGCAGCACACGTCTTCGGGGCCTGTCTTCATCGTCCTTGTACCAGGCGATCTGCTCTCTGTTGATTCTCAGCAGACCGCTGTGCTCGCCCTCGGGGTCGACGACTCGAACTGTCACAGCGCCATCCTCGAGACCGATGCCGACGGAGAGATCGTCGGGCGGCCGCCGCTCGTCGTTTCTTAACCAGGTGATGTGCTCGGCCCCGATGTTCAGCCGACCTGAACACCGGTCTTCTCGGTCCTTGAGCTCGAGCGACAAGGGCTTGCTGCTGATATCGAAGCCAAGGGAAGCACTCTTGACCCTGATCTGGTCTGCCATGTGTTGACCTTCCGTTCCATCAGCTCCCGAAACGGCGGAAACGTTCCGGCATCGCCATGTAGTAGATCGGCGGATTGCGTATGCAGCGGACGTCCATGGCGCCCCTCTGCCCCTCGATCTCCCTGGGCAGCCCCACCTTCGGCGTGGGCGCTTCTCCCGTGAGCAAGGTCCAGATCAGCGCCCTGATCTTGGTTGTATCGAAACTGCAGCCGCTCTCCTCGATCGCTGACGGCAGACGATCGACGAGGATCGCCGGCCTCTCCGGCGGATCCGCCCGCGTCGCCTCGAGGAACGCGTCGTGCGCCTCGGGACAGTCCTTGAACAGCCGCTCACTCAGCCTGGCCAGCCCTTCCACCAGTTCCCTGTCCGCCGCCCGGCCGATCTTGCGCAGCTCCGCATCGATGCTCGAGGCGGCCGGTCGCGGAACCGTCTCCTGGTCCTCCTTGAGGGACTGCAGCCAAGCCCTGAAATCGGCTCGGCCCTTCACGGTCCTGGAGGACAGGCGTCCCGTAGCATAGGTCCAGAGCAGCGCCTTCATTGCCGCCATGTCCACCGAGCAGCCGCAGTTCGCGATCGCCGGCGCCACACGCTCGGAGAGAATTCTCGCCCTGTCGGCGCGGGAAGCCTGGAGAGTGGCCTGGAAGGCCCGCTCGAGCCGCGGGCAGTCCTGGCTCAGCGTAACCGCGAGCGCTAGCAGCTTCACCGCCGTGTCGGTGTCGGTCTCCTCCGTGATCGCCCGGAGCCGCTCATCGATATCCGAAGCCGCAGGCTCACTCGCCGCATCGGGGCTGACCATCAGTTCGACGAGCCAGGTCTCGAGCTCTGCCGCGGCTTGCTCACACGGCACGACGCTCTTCCCGTGCGATCGGCGCTCCTCGGAATCACCCTCGTAGCCCTGCATCATCCTGCAGCCCGGAGCGGAGCCAAAGAGCAGAATCAAGGTAACGGCGAGCATCTTCCGATTGTTCATGGCAAACCTCGCTTCGACAATCAGATTCCCCCGACGGACCCTCGACAGCGAGTCCGCGTGCACCCTTGACAATCAGAGCCCGAAGAAAGCACATAGCGTGCCAGGCCAAGAACAAGGTTGAGTTCAGGCCTCAGACCCGGACCGCATCTTGCACGGGTTCCGTCGAATCGAGAGCCGGAGGATCGTGAAGATGACATCCGAGAATCCCGAGCAGGCCGCCAACGTCGAGCGCTGGGGCTGGGCCTCGATCGCGGTGAACGTGGGCCTGACCGCTCTCAACCTGACCGTGCTCTGGCTGTCCGGCAGCCTGGCCGTGGCCGCAGAGATGGTGCACAACCTGGTAGACCTGGCCGCCTCGGTGGCGGTGCTCGTCGGCCTGAAGCTGTCCCGCCGGACGAGCGAGCGTTTTCCATACGGTCTGTACAAGGTGGAGAACCTGGTGGCGGCAGGGGTGGCGATGCTGATCTTCCTCGCCGCGTACGAGATCGCTCGCGAGGCGCTGCTGGGTGAGACTGCGCTGCCACGGGTCACGCCGTGGGTGCTGGCCGGTGTAGGTGCGAGCGCCCTGGTTCCCATGGTATTCAGCGTGTTCCAGATGCGAGCCGGCCGAGCGGCCAACTCACCGAGCTTGATCGCGGACGCACAGGAGTACCGCGTGCACGTGCTCACGTCGGGCGTGGTCTTTGCCGCCCTGGTCGGCCACCATCTCGATCTGCACCTGGAGCGCATCGCCGCGCTGCTGGTGGTGCTTGCCGTGGTCAAGACGGGCTGGGACCTGCTCTCCGACGCAATGCGCGTACTGCTCGACGCCTCGCTCGACACCGAGACCCTGGCTCGAGCGCGTGAGATCCTCGAATCCGAACCATCGCTCACAAACGTGAGCTCGCTCCTCGGTCGCAATGCCGGACGCTATCGCTTCCTCGAGGCGGTGGTGGAGGTGAGGATCCGTCAGTTCGAGCGGGCCGACTTCATCGCCCGCGAGCTGGAGCGAAAACTGCTTCGGCAGATACCCTTCCTGGAGCGAGCGCTCGTCGAGGCCAGACCGGTAAGCCGGGAGATCGTCAGGGCAGCATTGCCGCTCGAGGCGCCCGAAGGCCCGCCTTGCCAGCGCTTCGGCAAGGCGCCGTACTTCCTCCTCGTCGAACGGCGTCGCTCGGACGCACAGATTCTGCAGCGAAACCCAATCGCCAATCCGTTCTATGAAGAGCCGAAGGGTCGGGGCATCAAGGTTGCCCGCTGGCTAATCGAGCAGGAGGTGGATCTTGTCATCACCCCGGACGATATCGGCGACAAGGGTCCCGGGCACGCCCTGCGGGAGGCCGGAATCGAGGTCGTACTGACGAAGGCCGCCACCGTCGAGCAGGCGCTAGAATCATGGAACTAAAAGCCAAGACCCGCAACGGGAGTTCGTCTCCCTCTCGGAGCTGGCTCCTGAATCCACTGTAACACTGCAGAGGTATCTGGAATGAAACGACAGTTGACAGAGCATCGAAAGTTGCAGCCCTCGTGGTGAGCAGAGGCTCCGAACCACGAGCTGTCGATTCCCACGGGGTGGAGTTCCCGAGCTCGCCCTGCTGGTGCGCTCGTGCGGGCTACAATATGAGATCGGTTTCGCAGCGACATCGCCTTGACATTATCCATCCGCGGACCACCATCGAGGTGAGGTACCGGCGGGAGGAGATTGGAGTGACGCCATGAAAGTAGTCGTGACATCGACGGGACCCGCGCTCGACGCGCCAATGGACCCGCGGTTCGGTCGCTGCTCGTACTTCGTCTTCGTGGAGACGGACGACATGAGCTTCGAGGCGATCGAGAACCCCAACCTTGCGCTCGGTGGGGGCGCGGGCATCCAGTCGGGCCAGCTGATCTCGCAGAACGGGGCACAGCTCGTCCTGACCGGCAACTGCGGCCCCAACGCGTTCCAGACGCTCTCCGCTGCCGGGATCGACGTGATCACCGGATGCAGTGGAACCGTGGCGGATGCGGTCACGCAGTACAAGACCGGAAAGCTGCAGGCCGCGGGCCAGGCCAATGTCGCCAGCCACGCCGGTGCGGGCGGCGGGGGAACAGGTCAGGCCGCGGGCCCGGGCACGGGCGGCGGCATGGGCGGCGGCATGGGCGGCGGCATGGGCGGCGGCATGGGCGGCGGCATGGGCGGCGGCATGGGCGGCGGCATGGGGCGCGGACGTGGCGGCGGCGGCATGGGACGCGGCATGGGCGGCGGCGGCATGGGACGCGGCATGGGCGGCGGCGGCATGGGGCGCGGCATGGGCGGCGGCGGCATGGGGCGCGGCATGGGCGGCGGCGGCATGGGACGCGGCATGGGCGGCGGCGGCATGGGCGGCGGCGGCATGGGGCGCGGCATGGGGCAAGGCGTACAGCCACCTCCCGGTCAGTCGATGCCGGCACAGCCTGCGCTGGTCGCCGTGGTCGACGCGAACGTGTGCGATTCCTGCGGGCTATGCGAGCCGGCCTGCCCCGAGGGAGCGATCTCGATCCCCAAAATAGCCCGCGTGGACCGGGCGAGATGCAACGGCTGCGCACTGTGTCTGGCGGCCTGCCCGCTCGGCGCGCTGTCGCTGCACAAGGCATAGCCGGTCCAGCACCGGGAATGGCACGATGGACAGGCGCAATCCCTACGAGGTGCTCGGGATAGGTCCGGAGGCCGACCCGGAGGAGATCAAGAGCGCCTTTCATCGCGAGGCCCTTCGCTGGCATCCCGACCGAAACCCTGACGACCCGTCGGCCGAGTCCCGCTTCAAGGCCGTATCCGCCGCGTACGAGCAACTCCGGGACGGGGGAAGCCGGCGCCGCCCCGACCGCGTGGCCGGCCGCGAGGGCGGGTTCGCGGGCTTCGGCTCCGGGTTCGGAGCCGGTTTCGGATTCGGGTTCGGGTCCGGCCGCGGGCGAGGTCGCGGTTGCGGTCGGGGCCGCGGCGGGGGCTGCGGCCGCTGGTTCGAGCACGGAGCCCGGGCCGGGCGTGGAGCGACGCGCCAGCGCCTCGTCGAGATCGGCCTCACCCCGGCCGAGGCGCGCCTGGGCTGCGAGCGGAGCATCACCCTCGAGTCCTCCGTCGGCAGCACGGTGCTGACCTTCCGTCTGCCGCCGGACCTCGCGGACGGGGACCTGGTCAGCGTGGAAGGTCCGACCCAGGAGGCGGCGGCCGTTCTCGGAGGAGAGATCCACCTGCGCATCCGTATCGAGCCATCCGCCTGAGCAGACCCGCACGAAGGGAGAGCCTCGATGGGCAAGAAGAAAAAGAAGAAGAAGAAGCCGCGCGTCAAGAAACGCTCGCGCTCCTCCTCTGGCAAGGCATCGAAGCTGGTCCGGGAGATCTCCGGCCCGACGCAGTGGCGCGCCGAGGTCCTGGAATCGGAGATACCGGTGGTGGTCGATTTCTGGGCGACGTGGTGCCGCCCGTGCCTGGCGATGGCGCCGGTCTTCGAGCAGGTGGCCCGGGCCCATCCAGACACGGTCCGCTTCGCCAAGGTCGACACCCAGGCCAATCCCCAGATCATGCAGGAGCTCAACATCCGCAGCATTCCCACTTTGATCATCTTCCACCAGGGAAAGGTGTTCGACGTGCACGTCGGGGTCATCTCCGCCCAGGGGCTTCAGCGGATGCTCCGGCGGGTGCTCGACAAGCACGAGGGCGTGGGACTCATGGGAAAGGTCAAGCGACTGTGGAGCCGCGACGAGTCGACGCCGGAAGAGGAGGAGAGCTGACGCATCGGACCGGGCGGGCCGAGCGGCAAGAGAGGGGGGAGAGGAAGAGAAATGACGAAGCTCAAATGGAACTACCTGATCGACGCCGTGCTCTACACCCTGATGACGGCGGTGATCCTCACGGGCCTGCTCCAGGCCTTTGTGCTGGCCGAGGGGCCGGTGGCGCACGCCGAGACCAAGTACTTCTGGGGCCTGCACCGACATCAGTGGGGCGACATCCACCTCTATCTCTCGCTGGGCCTGTGCGCCTTCATCGTGCTGCACCTGGTGCTCCACTGGAGCTGGATCCTGGCCAGTACCCGCAAGTTCCTGAAATCGTCCTGGACGCTGCTAGCGATCCTGGTGCTGCCGCTGGCATTGCTGCTGCTGGCCTGGTCCCTCTCCGAGCAGAACTCGCCGGATTATGCCGGGTACGGCAGCGGCGGAGGCCGCAGGAGCCGCGGCCGGATCGCGGGACCGCCGGTCGAAGACAACCCGGGACAGCCGGCCGGGGGCAGCGCCGGCGCTGACGAGCAGCAGCCTGCACCGCCGCCCGCCGACGAGCCCGCACCGCGCAGCGCACCGCGCAAGGTCGTGGTCCGCGGCTCGATGACCCTCGCCGAGGTCGAGCAACAGACCGGCGTGGCCGCGCAGGAGATCGCCCGCCGCCTCGAGCTGCCCGGGAAGGCCAACCTGAACCAGAACCTGGGACGGCTGCGGAAGACGTACGCCTTCGAGATGGAGCGGTTGCGGGAGGTGGTGACCGACCTCTCCGGCGGCCGGATCGTCGCCATCGATGGAGACGAGGCCGGCAGCACCCCGGCCGCCCGGCCGCGCGAGCCGCGGGCAGGCGAGCCGCGGGCAGACGAGCCGCGGATGGGCAAGCGGGGAGGGAGCAGCTCCCGCCGCCTGGGGCGGCAGCCCATCAGCGGCCAGCTGAGCCTGCAGGACGTGCAGCGCCAGACCGGGATATCGGCCCGGGCGATCGCCGAGCGTGTCGGCCTGCCCGCGGACGCCCCCCTGGACGAGCAGCTGGGCCTCCTGCGCAAGAGGTACGGTTTTCGCATGCAGGACATCCGTGATAGCGTGGAAGCGCTCCGGAGAAAGACGCCGGGCTCGAGCACGGAGGCAGGGCATTGATTTAACCGAGAGCAGGGGGTTGGAAGCTGGAGAGGATACGATGCGCGAGACCTTGCGGATAGCGATTGCCAGCGGCAAGGGCGGTACCGGCAAGACCACGATCGCCACCAACCTGGCCGTGACCCTGGCTGCCGAGGGCCAGTCGGCGGCGTACCTCGACTGCGATGTCGAGGAGCCCAACGGACACATCTTTCTCAAACCGTCGATCGAGCATAGCCACAGGGTGAGCATCCCCGTGCCCGAGGTCGACGAGTCCCGCTGCAACTCCTGCGGTGACTGCGCCCGCGCCTGCCGCTACTCGGCGATCCTGGTGCTGGAGAAGAAGCTGCTGCTGTTTCCCAACCTATGCCACGGTTGCGGCGGCTGCACCCTGGCCTGCTCCGAGGACGCGATCAAGGAGGTGCCCCGGGAGATCGGCGGCGTGGAACAGGGCACTGCGAGCGGCGTGGCCTTTGTCCACGGGCGGCTCGATGTGGGCGAGGCGATGTCCCCTCCGGTGATCCGGGCCGTGCTCGACGCGGGCCCGCCAGACCACACGCTCGTCCTCGACGCGCCGCCTGGAACCTCTTGCCCGGTCGTCGAGTCCGTCAAGGGAGCCGACGTTGTCCTGCTCGTCACCGAGCCCACGCCCTTCGGCCTGAACGACCTGAAGCTGGCCGTGGAGATGGTGCGAACGCTGGGTCTGCCGCTCGCCGTGGCGGTGAACCGGGTCGGGATCGGCGATCGGAAGGTCTTCGAGTACTGCGAGCAGGAGGGCATTCCGATCCTGCTCGAGCTGCCCGACGACCGCCGGGTCGCCGAGGCGTACTCCCGGGGCGAGCTGGCGGTGCAGGCGCTGCCCGAGCTGACGACGCTCTTCATCGATCTCGCCGCCAGACTCTCGGATCTCGCGCACGGTCCCAGGCCCGAGGCCGTACCGCGCGCCGAGCCCGTTCAGGAGCCGGACGAGCTCCAGCCGATGCCTTCCTCGGAGATACCGCCCGAACAGACAGCTGGGGTTCGCGAGCTGGTGGTGATCAGCGGCAAGGGCGGCACCGGCAAGACCAGCGTGGTCGCCTCCTTCTTCGCGCTGGCCAAGGGGGCTGTTGCGGGTGATTGCGATGTGGACGCGGCAGACCTGCACCTGGTGCTCGATCCGACGATTCGGAAGCGATGGCCCTTCTCGGGTGGGCACGAGGCACGGATCGACCCGAGCGCCTGCACCGGCTGCGGCCTGTGCTTCGAGCACTGTCGTTTCGAGGCCATCCGGCCGGTGCAAGTCGGTGCGGATCAGATCTACGAAGTCGATCCCGTCTCCTGCGAGGGCTGCGGAGTGTGCGCCGATATCTGCCCCGACGACGCGGTCGAGATGGCGCCCTCGGCCAACGGGGAGTGGTTCGTCTCGGACACGCGGGTCGGCACCCTGGTGCACGCCCGCCTGGGCATCGCCCAGGAGAACAGCGGCAAGCTGGTCTCGCTCGTGCGCAAGGAGGCCAAGGCCGTGGCCGGCAAGGAGCAGGCCAATCAGCTGATCTCCGATGGGTCGCCGGGCATCGGCTGCCCGGTGATCGCCTCGATCACGGGCGCCCGGATGGCGCTGGTGGTCACCGAGCCCACGCTCTCGGGCCTGCACGACATGCGGCGGGTGGCGGAGCTGACCCAGCATTTCGGCATACAGACCGCGATGTGCATCAACAAGGCGGACATCAATCCCGAGCTGGCCAGCCGGCTGGAGCGCGAGGCACAGGAGCTGGGCCTGTCCGTGCTCGGACGCATTCCGTACGATCCCGCGGTCACCCGGGCGCAGGTGCAGATCCGTTCGGTGGTGGAACACGGAGACAGTCCCGCGGCGCAGGAGATCCGCCTGCTCTGGGAGCGGGTGCGAGATGCCCTTGCCTGAGCCGACGCCGGGCAGCCGCATCGCCAGCGGCATCACCGGGATCCTCCAGGAACGCGCCCGTCAGGCCCGGGTCGCCGAGGTCCGCATCGGCCTGGGGTACACGGCGGTCCGGCTGGAGGACCGCAGGACCGGTGTGGCCTACACCTTCCGGCAGGAGGCGCAGGGCGGCTGCTCGGTGTTCCACGGCCTGCGTCCGCTCTCGGGCCGTCTCGCAGCGGAACTGCTGCCGCTGCTGGAATCGATCGACCCGATCGAGTCTGCCGTGGGGCTGGCCTGCGCCAACGCGCTGGCCAACCACCACGGCGCAGCCTACCAGCACGGAGACATCCTGGAGCAGCTCGACCTCGGGCCCGAAGACCGGGTCGCGATGGTCGGGAACTTCGGCCCGCTGATCGCCCCGCTGCAGCAGCGCGCCTGCTCCCTGACCGTGTTCGAGAAGGTGAAGCAGCCGCAGGGATATCTCCGGCCGGCCGAGGAGGCCATAGATCATCTGCCCCGCTGCCAGGTGGCCCTGATCACCGGGACCTCGATCATCAACCATACGATCGACGGACTGCTCGACGCCGCCCGGGATTGCCGGGTGGTCGCCGTCGTCGGCGCCTCCACTCCGATGCTGCCGGAGGTCTTCTCCTCGACGGTCGTGAGCTTGCTCTCCGGCGTCGTGGTGGAGCAGCCCTCGGAGATCATGAAGGTCGTCTCCGAAGGCGGTGGCATGCGCCAGTTCAAGGGATACATCCGCAAGGTGAACCTTGCGGTTGGTAGAACGTAGAGCATGACTCTGCGGACCGGGAGGTGCCTCCATGTCGGATCTCGATGAAGCCGTCGAGGCCATGCAGCGGCAGATCATCGAGCAGGCGCTGCGGGAATACTCCGCGATCGTGGTCGAGCACTGGACGCACCCCAGAAATCAGTACGCCATGGACAATCCCGATGGCTACGCCCGGATCAAGGGGCCGTGCGGCGACACGATGGAGTTCTTCCTCCGGGTGCAAAACGGCAAGATCGCCGATGCGAGCTTTTTGACCGACGGCTGCATCACCTCGATCTCGTCGGGCAGCATGGCGGTGGAGCTGACCGTCGGCAAGAGCCTGGCAGAGGCGAGAGCCGTGTCAGCTGAAAACATCCTCAACGAGCTCGGAGGCTTGCCCGAGGAGAGCCAGCACTGTGCGGTGCTGGCCTCGGACACCTTGCGCGCCGCTGTCGGTGACTACATGATCTCGGAGAAGGAACCGTGGAAGAGGCTGTACAATACCGGGCCTCGGAGATAGCAAGCTGCAAGGCAAGCGTGCGGCGGAGGACAACGTGAGGCGTCGTTTTCATCCGAGAGCCTTCTTCACCCTGGTCACCGCGCTGTCGTTCCTGGTGCTGCTGCTCACCGGAGCGGTGCTGTACGTGGAGCCCCACGGACGCATCGCCTTCTGGACCGACTGGCGCCTGTGGGGGCTGGGCAAGGAGCAATGGGACGGAATCCACATCGTGATATCCGTGGTCTTCCTGATGGCCTCGATCGGACACATCTATCTCAACTGGGGCGTCCTGGTCCGGTTCCTGACCGGCAGGCTGCGCCAGGGCGTACGCCACTGGCGCGAGCTGGGACTGGCGTCCGCGGTGGTCATCCTGTTCGCGGTGGGCGCAGCCGCGGGCTGGCCTCCTTTCCAGTGGCTGCTGGACCTCAACACCGCGGCCAAGACCTCCTGGGTCGAGGCGCGGGAGGCGAAGCCCCCGTACGGTCATGCAGAGCTCTCGACGATCGCGGAGCTGTGCGGTCGGCTGGGCATCGATGCCGATATCGCCGTCGGCAAGCTGCAAAAGCATGGTTTCCGCGTGGACAGCTCCCAGCAGACCCTGCTGGAGGTGGCCGGCGCCAGCGGCAGCTCGCCACACCTGGTCTTCCGGGTCATCGGCGAGGGCATGGACTACCGTCGAGGAGGTCGGTCCTTCGGGAAGCGAAAGAGGCAGATGCGAGAGACGAAGCCGACGATATCTGGCGAGGCGGGAAAGGTACCTTGAGCGACAGCCCCTTCGACAGGCTTGCGGCCCGGTACGAGGAGTGGTTCGACAGCCCCGGCGGGCGCAGGATCTTCGCCGCGGAAGTCCAAGCGCTCGAAGATCTCCTGGTCGACATGCCGCGGCCCTGGCTGGAGGTCGGCGTCGGCACCGGCCGCTTCGCAGAGGCCCTCGGTGTCGATGCGGGCCTAGACCCCAGCGCCGCCATGCTCCGAATCGCTGCCGGTCGGGGGGTGAGCACGCGGACTGGATCCGCCGAGGACCTGCCCTACCCTGACTCCGCGTACGGCGCCCTGCTGCTGGTCGTCACCATCTGCTTCCTGTCCGAGCCGCGAGAAGCACTACGTGAGGCGGCCAGAGTCCTGCGAGACCAGGGCCGCCTGCTCGTGGGGCTCGTCCCCAGGGACAGCCCCTGGGGGATACTCTATTCGCGCAAGGGGAAAGACGGTCACCCGTTCTACTCGGAAGCGACCTTCTACACCTGCAGCGAGATCATCGGCCTCGCCGAGAGCGAGGGTTTTCAGCTGGAGCGAGCGAGGAGCTGCCTCTTCGAATCTCCGGAGGCCGACCTGCCGGCCTACGAGGAGCCGCACGAGGGACTGGTTTCGGGCGCCGGTTTCGCGGTCATGCGTTTCACCTTCGACGGTCAGAAGAGGCGCCCGTGAACAGCGAGCAGCTCGCGGAGATAAAGAGCTGGTTCACCGGCTATCTGCAGTCCTTCGCGCCCGAAGGTGAAACGATCCATCCGATGCTGGAGCTCAAGGTGCGACACAGCGAGCGCGTGGCAGAGGAAGCGCGCGGGCTGGCCGCGGACCTCGGCTGGCCGGAATCCGAGCAGAACACGGCAGAGGCGCTCGGCATGCTGCACGATATCGGTCGCTTTCCCCAGTTCGCCGAGTACGGCACCTTCTCGGATGCGGTTTCAGTGGATCACGGCGAATGCGGCTGGTCCGTTGCCGAGCGAGCGCCGGTGCTGGCCGCCCTGCCGTCCCCGGAACGCCAGCAGATTCTCGCCGGCATCCGGCATCACAACGCCAGGGCCATGCCCGACGATCTCCCCCGGGACGATCTTCGCTTTCTCGAACTGATCCGGGACGCCGACAAGCTCGACGTGTTCCAGGTCGTTCTCGAGGCCGTGCGCCGGGATGGCTTCCGCGACCTTCCGGAGATGCTGCCCCATGTCACGCTCGAGCGATCCTGCTCTCCACAGGTCATCGAGGACGTCCGGAACCGTCGCTGCTGCTCGTTGAACGACCTGAGATCACTGGGAGATTTCCTCGTGATGCAGCTGTCGTGGGTGTCCGACATCAACACGCTTCCCGCGCTGAGGCGCATCCGCGATCGTCGAATCGTATCGCAGATCTTGAGCCAGCTGCCGCAGAGTCCCGCCCTCGAGCGTCTCGGCGAGGCGGTGAACGGGTATTTGACCGAGCGCCTCGACGGTGCTGCGTCGTAGGCACTCGCGATCCGCAACGGCCGGGTGCGGAGGCAGCGGGGCAGGCCTCCATCGATCTACTCGGTGGGCTTCGGCAGCGGGTGATCCAGCGACATCTTGATATCGAGCACGGGCGTGCCGTTGATCGCGTCCAGCCCGCGGACGGACAGCACCGTGCCCTCGATCCCGAGCAGCTCTACCTCGGTGATCGCGATCGGCGTCAGGCGGTCTGGCGTGCGTGAGGCAAAGGGGCCCACCTGCTTGCCGTCCCGTCCGCGGGCAAAGGCCGTCTTGACCCCCCGGGATCGGTGGAGCAGCCAGACGACGACCAGATGCGTCTCGTCCGCCAGGCCCTCGAGCAGGGGCGCCATGCCGGGATGGAGCTGGATCTCCGAGACGTCGCTGTCGGTCGACGACCGCGTGCCGAAACCCCTGTCGCGGCGCTGCTTGTCGTTGACCACCACGCCGATGGGGTACATCGCCACCGGCTGCACATCGCCGTACAGACATGACAGGCAGACCGGCTCGCCGTCCACGGTTCTCGTGTCGCCGCGCGGGCACGTTTTTCCGCATCGAGCGCACGAGGCAACCTCTCCGGCCTTGATCGACATCACGAGTCCTTGCTCATCGGCCTGGCCCCTTCCGTGACCGATCCAATCGTTGCTCCAGCTCCTCCAGCTCCTGCGTCATCGACGGGCCACCGGCCGCGTTCCGGCGGCGTCCGCTGCGGCGGATCAGCAAGGCGACCGGAACGCAGACCAGATAGATCAGGAAGAACCGCACCCGAGCGCCTTCGACGCGAACGCCCTTGCGGTACGCCTCGACCGTGTTGCTGCACAGGTTGCCCAGCTCGACCATCCGCATGAACACTTCCATGTAGCGGACCCTGTCCTCACCGTAGCAGCTGACGGCGCGGTCTCTCGCGGCCGCGGAGGGCCGGCCCCGGCTCTCGGCCCAGTGCTGGGCGTATGCGATGCCGATCGCCTCCTCCCCGGCAAAGCCCGCGACATCCCCGGCGATCAGCGCCCGGATCTCGTCCTGGCTCACGCCTTGCTCCAGGGCGGTTCGGGTGTGCCGGTACGAGCAGAAGGTGCACTCGTTCACGCCGGACACGGCGAGCATCAGCTTCTCGGCGAAGGCCTGGGAAACGCGATGCTCGCGCCGCGTGCCGATCGCGCCGAGCACCGCGGCGAGGCTGGAGCGCAACACTCCGTAGAACTCGCCGGGGGTGCGCAGGTACCGCTTGCGAAACGCTTCCATCTCGTGGCGTTGCTGCCCGCTCCTCACCTGTGGCGGTTCACGAGCTCATCCGATCCGCTCGAACTCCGTGGGGTAACGGGCCGCGAGATCGACGTAGAGCTGCTTGCCGTAGGTCCAGAAGTCCTTGTGCCGCTGCTCCACCCCGCCCGCGATGCGGGCCGGCACGCCGACCACGAGCTTCTCCGCCGGGATCTTGGTTCCGGACGGCACCACGCAGCCCTCGGCCACGATCGCCCAGCGGCCCACCTCCACCTCGAAGCTTAGCACCGCCCCGATGCCGATCACGGCGAAATCCGCAACGCTGCGGCAATGCAGCGTGGCGGAGTGGCCCACGGTGACCCGCTCGCCGAGCTCGAGCAGGCCATCGGGCCGGATGTGCAGCATGGCCATCTCCTCGACCGCGGTGCCCGGACCGAGGCGGATGCTGCCGTAGTCGCCGCGCAGCACGGCCCCGTGGCCCACGTAGCAGCTCTCGCCCACGACCACGTCGCCGATCACCCGCGCCGAGTCGCTGACCCAGGCGCCCTCGGCGATGCGGGGGACACGATCTCCGAAACGGTACAGCGCCATCCGCTGACTCCCTTCTTCAGACCCAGCAGCCGTCCCGGACCTCGGCCACTGCCTCGGCCGCGGCAGGGGAGAGCACGCTCACCGTATCGCGGACCGGGATGCCGGAGTTGCGAAAGGCCGCGGCCAGACGTCCACAGACCGAGGCGGCCGCATGTCCTCGTACCTCAACGCACGCAGTCCCGCCGTCGCCCTCGCACGAGGGATCCAAGAATACCTGGCAGCCGTTCCATTCCGCTGCGGGCTCGATCGTGGCCAGCAAGGCGAGCACGAGCTGCCTGGGCTCCACGCCGCGGAAAACCACCCGCGCGGCATCGAGCACGAAAGAAAAGGCTTGTCCCATGTCTCCGTCTCCTGCAGGAGGACCTTCGTCAGATCCCTGCACATTGGGGGCCTGTCATCCGGAATTCGCTCACCTGGCCAAGACCACTGCTCAGCTCCTCCTGCCGACGGACCAGGCCGCCGGCTTCGAAGACCGGCCGCAGGATAGCTGCAACTCTCCCGCTCGGTCAATGCGCGATAGCTGCGCTCGAAGCCAGCAACCAAAGTTGTTCCTGACCCGAGGCTCGGCACCGAACCAACCACAACACCAGAGAATCGCGGGATTCGCTTTGCAGTTGACCGAGCAACGGAAGTTGCGGCCCTTCCCTCCAGGAGAGCCGTCGAGCGATGCCGCGAATCGTCCCCGGAGGGTGTGGGCCTTGGCGCCTCCACTGCCGGCCCACAACGATCCGCGCCCGCCCTCCGTTAGAATTGGCACGCTATTCGCGTACCCATCTGCCGGAGATGACAAGTACGAAAACGAGGACAGCATGATCAGCATCAAGAAAATCCTGTACCCCACCGACTTCTCACGCTGCGCCGGCCAGGCCTTTGCGCACGCGGTCCATCTCGCAAGGAGGCACGGAGCAGAACTCCACATTTCGCACGTCACTGTGCTGCACGACGACGATCCTCACAACGCGGCCCACCATTTTCCAGAGGTCCAGGACGTCCTCTCTCACCTGGAGGACCTCGCCCATCAGGACATGGCTGCCGTGCTAAGAGAGTACCACGTCCGTGATCTGGAGACGAAGTGCATAAACGTCCGCGCCAGCTCGGCAGCGCCGGCGATACTGGAGTACGCCGAGGACAACGACATCGACCTGATCGTGACGGGGACTCACGGCAGGCGCGGACTCAAGCACCTCTTCCTCGGCAGCGTGGCCGAGGAGGTGGTCCGCCTCTCGAATTGCCCGGTGCTGACACTGCGGGAGCGCGAGGAGCCGCAGCCAGTTGCGGCGATGACGCGCATACTGGTGCCCATCGACTTCTCGGAGCACTCGCGGCGAGCACTGGTTCACGCGAAGTGGATCGCCTCCTGGTACAACGCGAGGCTCGATCTGCTCCACGTCATCGAGGAGCAGCTTCATCCCGCGTTCTACGGCACCGGCAGAACGTCGATCTTCGAGGTGATGCCAGACATCAGGACGAAGTCGAAAGAGAAACTCGGCCACCTACTCGAAGACACGCCCGGCCCGAATGTCATGACCGAGTCCTATGTGATCGGCGGCCGGGCCAGCGGAGACATCGTGGAATTCGCGAAGGCCAATCACAGCGACCTGATCGTCATCGCAACCCACGGCCTAACCGGAATCAGAAGCCTCCTGCTCGGAAGCGTGACCGAGAAGGTCGTTCGCATGGCACCCTGTCCCGTGCTGACGACCAAGCCCTTCGGAAAATCGCTGGTGTCCGAACAGGGAGCCTGACCTGCAAGGCGTGGAAGCTCCCGCGATCAACGGAGATGCTCACCGAGCGGTGAGAGCTCGGCGCCCACTCCGAGCTCCAGATAGCCCTCGCCCAGGGTTCGCCGGCACACCTCCCGGGTCAGATCGCCGGAGCAGTGGCTCGGACCCAGACGGCGCAGACCCAGCGCCTGGAGTCTCGAAAGAACGCGCCGCAGCGCTTCCTCGTTCTCGTCTCTCAGGTGGAAGCCACCCAGGGCGAGCCGTACCGGATCGCCGCCGTGGATCTCGTTCGTCCGCTCCGCGATGTTCACGATGCCCGGATGCGCGCAGCCGGTGATCAGCACCAGCCCCTGGTCGGTCCGGAGCACCAGGGACTGCTCGATCGGACCGCTTCCCAGCTCACCCGTGGAAAGGACGCCCTCGTCGAGCTCTTGCGGACCATTGACCTCGACCACCGAAGCGCCGGCATCCCGCACCTGCTCTTTAAACGACACGGGGAAGGCGGCGGGCAGGCTCACGACCACCCCGGGATTGAAGGCCAGCAGCGCGCCGAGGCCGCCGGTGTGGTCGCCGTGGGCGTGGGACAGCACCACCAGGTCGATCTCGCGGGGGTCGATTCCCAGGCGCCGCATGTTGTTCAGCAGGATCGCGCCGTCGCCCCCCGTGTCGAAGAGGACCGTCTTCCCGGCCCCTCGGAGCAGGCAGGAGAAGCCCCATGAGGTGACCAACCCCTCGCGGTGAGGGTAGTTGTCGAAGACAACGACGAGCGACAGGTCGGCCGCCGTGAGGGTCTTCCGCTTCATCGGCCCCGACCCAGGCCCCGGCCCCGGCCCCGGCCTCGTCCTCGGCCGGCGCCTTGACCGCTGCCCTGGCTCCGGCCCTGGCCCCGACCCCAGCCCCGGCCCCGGCCCCCGCCCTGGCCCATGCGCGCTCCGCGCTCCGCTCCGAGCCCCGGCCGCCAGGGGATGAAATCGAGCAGGCTCTCCAGCCGATCCCAGAGACCGGATCTCCCGGTCTTCGGTAGCGGTCCGGCCGGGCCGGAGGGCGTTCGAGGTCTGGCGGCAACACCCGCAGAGCTGGTCGGCCCGGGCAACGGTCGCTCCGCCCACTCCGGCTTCGGCGCTTCAATTGCGCCGCTCGGACAGACATCCACGCAGGCCAGGCAGGCCACGCAGTCGGGTCCGACCACGGCCTTCCCGTCAACCAGCTTCACGGCCTCCATGCCGCAGACCTCCACGCACTCGCCGCAACCGGTGCACAGCTCCGGATTCACCTTGACGCCATTCACGATCCATTACTCCTTGCGCCCCCTAGCTCGATGGATGCCCCCGCAGCACCAGCATATCGCCCACCCCGCAGCCGATGTCCGATGCAATCACCGGGCACTTGGCCTTGAGCAGGTGGAACACCTCCCGGCTCGCGCCGGAGAGGGTCTCGTAGTTGCCCTGTCCCTTGGAGATCACCAGATCGGCTCTCCGGAACCGCTCCTGCAGATCCGCGCTGCAGTCCTCGAGCAGCGTACCCGGCACGTCCGAGCCGTTGCTCACCACCTCGACCAAGTCGGTGAGCCCGACGGCCTCGGCGTCCTCCAGCGTGGCGTCGTTGATCACCGGCGCGCCCCGGACGACGAAGGTCACGCGCTCCCGCGGCATCTGCTCGAGCAGGAGCCGGTCGAACACGATCTCGCCGGTGTTGTCGCCGAGGAACAGGATCGACGACGCCCCGTCGACGGCCGAGCGCAGCAGCTCGAGGTGATCCACGGCCAGCGGGTGTTGCAGGGCGTCCTCGATGGTCCGCGCCACCTTTTCCTCCTCGAGGTCGGCGCCAAGCGCGAAGTCGATCACGTTGCCGGCAATGGACATCCGCGCCGCGGCCGCAAAAGGGTCGCTCGCGGCGGCCACGCGCTCGCGCAGCTCGGGCAGCAGGCCCAGCGCAAACTCGTTGAACCGGGCCTTGGCCCGCCGATATGGATCCGCGTCGCCGGTCTCCTCCCTGATGATCCGGTGGATGTCTGCCCCCATCTCAGGAGGCGAACGCTCGAACGAGAACTCGCTGGCCCGGCGCAGCACGCGCCGCAGCACCCGGTCGTGAACCGCGGCATCGTCCGTGGCCATGCGGCAGGCGCCGAGCGCCTGTCCGAGGAAGCACGGAAGGCAATCAAGGAAGGTCTTCATCAGCCAGCCTCGCCGGGCAAGCTTGAAGACCGACGCCACACCTGTCAAGAGGCGGTGCTGCGGCGCCCGCCCCGAGCTCGACGATAACACGCCAGGTGCCCGTCAAAGTAGAACCGCTCGAATCCCGGGGGCAGGAAGGGCTTCAAGCAATCGGCGATGCTGAAGATCACCACTGGCCGTTCTTTGCGGGCCAGGGCCGCGCCGAAGCGCTCGTAGAACTGCCGGCCCTCGCCCTCGGGCCGCACCGGGCGGTACAGGTACACGAAGTCCATCCCGGCCGGTGAGCCACGCTCGAGCACGTCACCGACGACCCACTCCACGCGTCCCGTGGGGATGCCGAGCCAGTCCTGCAACGCCCGGCCGGCCTCGACCATCCGGCTCGAGATCTCGATCTGCACGGTCTTGCGATGCGGGTACAGCGCCTGCATCAGCAGGGTCTGCAGCCCGTTGCCCGCGCCGAAGTCGCAGCTCACCGTGTCGGGCTCGATGTGGTCGCCGGCCTTGAGGATCGGTGACAGCCCACCGGCGTGACACCAATACCCGCCGCTCTCGGTCACCCGGCAGCGCTCCTCGGCCGAGTACGGCGCCTCATGACCATGGAGGTGACAGTACAGCTCGAGGAAGCGCTGCTCGAGGACCTCGCCGTCCTCGCCCGCCGCGGCCTCGACGAAGCGCGCCTTGAGCTCGGCGTAACGAGGTAACAGGGCATGCGGGTCCGGGGGCAGCCGCAGCTCGGCGAGGAGCTGCATCAGGCGCACCAGCCGCTCGCGCTCCCCGGGCGATCGCCCGTCGCCGGCGAGGAGTCGGGTCAGGCGCTGTCCGTCGATACTCACGTTTCTGTCATACTCCAGGCATCGAGCAGGCGCCAACCGCCGTGCTTGGGTCCCGGCCTTGCCCGCCGCAGCCGATGGGCGTAAGCTGCCCCATGCCGGAGGTGCGAGGCAGAGCCCATGGCCGACCGCGGACTTACCGAGAAGCTGTTCCCGCTGATCCTCGACTCGGTGGCCGATGGCGTGTTCGCGGTGGATCCGAAGTTCCGCATCATCTACCTCAACCGCGCTGCCCAGCGGATCACCGGCTTCAGCGAGAAGGAGGCGCTGGGCAAGCAGTGCTTCGAGGTGTTCCGCGCCAACCTCTGCGCCCACGACTGCGCCCTGCGCCACACGATCAAGACCGGCGAGACGCTGCGCGACGTGCGCGTCGACATCCTCACCAAGGACAACGACGAGCGCCCGCTCAGCATCAGCACCGCGGTGCTCAAGACACCCGCCGGCAGACTGCTCGGCGGCGTGGAGGTGTTCCGCGATCTGTCCGAGCTGGAGACGCTCCGTCGTCAGGTGCAGGACCGGTACGTGTTTCAGGACCTGATCGGCCGAAGCCGGTCGATGCAGGAGATCTTCCACCTGCTGCCCACGCTCGCCACCTCGGACGCCACGGTGCTGATCCAGGGAGCGAGCGGGACCGGCAAGGAGCTCGTGGCCCGTGCGCTGCACGAGCTGGGTCCGCACAAGGACGGACCGTACGAACGGGTCAACTGCGGAGCTCTGCCCGGCACGCTGCTCGAGTCCGAGCTGTTCGGACACGCCAAGGGCGCCTTCACCGACGCCAAGCACGAGAAGCCGGGGCGATTCCAGCTCGCCGAGGACGGCACGATCCTGCTCGACGAGGTCGGCGAGATCCCGCTGCCGCTGCAGGTCAAGCTACTCCGCGCGCTCCAGGAGCGCGAGGTGCAGCCGCTGGGCAGCACCGATACCATCAAGCTCAGCGCCCGGGTGATCGCGGCGACCAACCGCGATCTGCGGCAGGAGGTAGCCGGGGGTCGGTTTCGCGAGGATCTGTACTTCAGGCTCCGGGTGCTGCTGATCGACATTCCCCCGCTCTGCGAGCGGCGGGAGGACATCCCCTTGCTCGTGGAGCACCTGGTGCAGCGGATCGCGGCGCGCACCGGCCGCGTAATCGAGGGCGTCTCGACCCAGGTGATGGAGCGGCTGTACCGCCACGACTTCCCGGGCAACGTACGAGAGCTGGAGAACATCCTCGAGCACGCCTCCGTGGTGTGCGAGGGCACACGAATCGAGCTGACCCACCTGCCCGCGGACCTGATCGACGGCGCGGGCACCGCGGCGCTCGCCACGACGGCACCGGGCGAGGCGCTCGATCCCCTGGCGCACGCCGAGGCCGAGGTGGTGCGCAAGGCGCTCGACCGCGCGGCCGGCAACCGTGCCGAGGCGGCGAGGCTGCTGGGCGTCAGCCGCACCACGCTGTGGCGCAAGATGCGGCGGCTGGGAATCGGCTAGGCGCCATCCCGGCACGGTCCTTGCAGGTCGATCCGGACATGGCAAGCTCAACACTCTCGCGTCGTCCTCCCCGATCCGATGCCAAACGCGCTGCCAAGCTGATCGACGAGATGCTCGACAGTCTCGACGGCTGCCCTCCGGCAAGGCTGTACCGCCTGCTGGCCGAAGAACTCGGCCTGCATCCGGTGACGCTGCTGCGCTATCACCGCGGACGACTGGCCACGCTCAGCGCGGCCCGGCTTGCCGCGCTCGAGGCGATCCACGGCAAGGTGCTCGACGGCGAGCTCGAGCCGCCCCAGCCTCCGACTCGGCTGCAGACACCCGCGTCGGCCAACGGCCGCGTACCCGCAAACCGGATCAGGCCGCTGTTCGACCGCCTGCTCGAGCGCCTGCAGATCACCGAGCGGCAGGTGCTGTACCGCTGCCTGACCGAGCGCACCGGGCTGCACGAGACCACGCTGATGCGCTACCACAAGGGCACGCTGCAATCGGCGCCGGTGGCGCTGGAGCAGGCTCTGCGTGCTCTGCTCTCCGAATGCACCACCGAGCACTTCCCGGTGCTGACCCGCGCCAATGGCGGCGACACGGTGGTGCCGCGGGCCGTGTACCTCGGCCGGATCGATCGCCTCGAGCGCAGCGGCGGGTACCGGCACAAGTCCGACCTGTTCCGCGATCTGGCGCACCTGCTCGACGAGCCGGCCGAGCGCCTCCGCAAGGCGTACTACGACAGCCGGATCCGCCTGGTGCCGCGGAGCTTCATCGAGGCCGCAGACCGGCTGACGAAGCGAATGGACTACGATCCGGCGCGGGTGTTCCACATCGGCGAGCGCATCCGCCACCCGCACTTCGGCGCCGGGGTGGTGCTGGAGAAGCGACCGCATCGCGCAGTGCTGGTGGCGCTGGAACAGGGCGGGCAGGTGCTGCTGCGGGAGGGGTATCGTCACGATCCGTACCGTGAGCGCAGCTCGGATCGAGGCTGGCTGCCAGAGACCATGCACAGCCGTTCGGCCGCTTCATGAGCGTTTCACGAACGAAACGGGTTGCTGAAACATGTTTCGAAAACGTAACAACACGCGAACCATTCCGGTAGGACCGGCATGAGGATCGCAATTCCGCTGATGGGCTCGCGGATCGCGCCACGCCTGTGCTTCGCCCAGGATCTGCTGCTGGTGCAGGCCGAGAACGGCGAGGTGCACGAGCAGGAGCGCGTGCACGTGGGCCGGCTGCCCGGTCCGTGGGCCTTCCTCGAGTGGTTCGAGCGGCAGCGCGTGGATCTGGTTCTGTGCTGCGGCGTGAACCGCCAGGCCAGTTCGTCGCTGGGCGCACGCGGGGTGCAGGTGATCTGGGGACTCACCGGCGAAGCCGACCAGGTTGTCGCCGACTTCCTCGGCGGACAGCTCGACAAGTACGCGCCCGGCAGCGTGGGCCCGGACCTCGGAACCGGCCGTGGATTCGGCCCGGGCGGCGCCCGCGGCCAGGCCGGCAGGCGAGGACGCGGCCGGGGCGGCGGGCGCGGGCGAGGACAGGGCGGCGGGCGCGGGCGAGGACAGGGCGGCGGGCGCGGCGGTGGCCGAGGAGCCGGCCCAGGAAGCGGCGCGCCGCAAGGAAGTTGACCCGGCGCCTCGCAGGAGTGGGGGACACAGCCCCCTCTCGCCCCACTCCTGCGAGGCGTCATCTTTGGAGAGGGGTGCAGGGAGTATTAACCATGCCTGGATTCGACGGAACAGGACCTAGAGGACAGGGATCGATGACCGGCTGGGGCCGCGGGTACTGCGGCACCGGCACCACCACCGGGTACCAGGGTTATCGCGGCCTCGGCCGCGGCGGACTGCCCTGGGGCGGCGGGCGTGGCTACGGCTGGGGCGGCGGACGCGGCCACGGCTGGGGCGGCGGACGCGGCTACGGCTGGGGCGGCGGACGCGGACGGGGCTGGGGCTGGGGATACGGTCGGGGCTGGGGCGCCGGCTGGGCGCCCTGGGGAGCGGATCCCGCGGCGTACGCTCCGCCCGACGCCAAGACCGAGGCGTCCTGGCTCCAGGACGAGGCTGCAGCCATGGAGCAGGAGCTGACGCGCATCCGCGAGCGTCTGTCCGCCCTGGAGAAAGAACCAGAATCTGAGTAGCATGCAGCCCCGAAAGTAAGCATACTAGTATTCCTTCGAACGGCGGCTCGCCGGCCACAGGGGCCGGCGAGTGCTCCGTTCGGGACGGAGGCCACGTGGCGAATCAGCAAGAGCAGCAACGCGCAGACGAGCGAGAGCAGAGGAAGCAGCGTATCACCCGGAACCTGGCACGCATCAAGCACAAGGTGATCGTGCTCTCCGGCAAGGGCGGCGTGGGCAAGACCACGATCGCGGTCAACCTGGCCGCGGCCGCGGCCAAGCAGGGTCTCGAGGTCGGCCTGCTCGATGTGGATCTGCACGGACCCAATGCGGCGCTGATGGCCGGCGTGGCCGACAACGCAACGGCCGTGGTCGAGGGTGTTATCCGGCCGGCGCCGGCCAGTGGGATGCAGGTGCTCTCGCTGGCCGGGCTGCTGCCCAGCGACGAGTCCGCCGTGATCTGGCGCGGGCCGATGAAGCACGGCGTGATCGAGCAGTTCCTCGGAGACAGCGCCTTCGGCGATCTCGATCTGCTGGTCGTGGACTCGCCGCCGGGAACCGGCGACGAGCCGCTGTCCGTGGCCCAGAGCATCCCGGAAGCGGACGGGGCGATCATCGTCACCAGCCCGCAGGACGTGGCGCTGATGGACGCCAAGCGCTGCGTGGTCTTCGCCAAGCAGGTGAACCTTCCCGTGCTGGGTCTGCTGGAGAACTTCAACGGGCTCCGCTGTCCGCACTGCAACGAGATGATCGAGCTCTACGGGCCGAGCCGCACCGAGGAGGTGGCCCGGCAGCTCGAGGTGCCATTCCTGGGTTCGATCCCGATATCGCCCGATGGTCCGCAGGCCGGCGACCGCGGCAAGCCGCTGGTGCTCTCGCACCCCGAGGATCCCGCGGCCGAGGCGCTGATCACCCTGGCCCGGACCGTGATGGAAAGCATCGGCGAGGGACAGGCCTCCGAGCAGGAGAAAGGGGACGAGATGGAGGGCATTCTGAAGATCGCTGTCGCCTGCGAGACCGACGGTGGCCTCGAGGGCGAGGTGAGCGCTCACTTTGGACGCTGCCCGTACTACACCGTGGTCAGAGCCAAGGACGGCAAGATCCTGGACCACGAGGTGGTGGAGAACCCGCACTACAACGAGCACCAGCCGGGGCTGATGCCGCGCTTCATCAAGGGTCTCGGCGCCGACGTGATCCTGTCCGGCGGCATGGGCCCCCGGGCGGTGCAGATGTTCGAGAGCTTCGGCATTGACGTGGCCACCGGCGCGGTCGGCGTGGCGGGCAAGGTGCTCGAGGCCTATCTCTCGGGTGAGCTGACCGGCACCGTGCCCTGCACGCACGACCATCCGGAAAGCTGCGGTGGAGGCCACTAGGATCCGGACTACAGGGAGAATCGCGATGAAGATAGCCATATCTGTCCAGTACGGCGAGGACCTCAAGGCGCCCATGGACCCCCGCTTCGGACGCTGCGGCGTGTTCCTCGTCGTGGACGACGCGAACGGCGAAATCTTGAAGATGATCCCCAACAAGAACTACGACGCGGCACACGGAGCCGGCGTGGGCGCCACCGCGCTCGTCGCCGAAGCCGGCGTCAAGGGCGTGATCTCGGGCCGCTTCGGGCCCAAGGCTATGATGGGGCTGGAGGCCAAGGGCATCCACATGTACTCGGCGCCCGAGGGCATCACCGCCGGCGAGGCGCTGGAGCGGATGAAAAAAGGCGAGCTGGTACAGGAGAAGATGCGCGAGTTCCGGTGAAGATCCTCTGCGCCAGCGGCCGTCGAGGACGCGGCGTACAGGGAGAGGGGCGATACATGCCGTTACGCGAGTACCGCTGCACGAGCTGCGGGAAAACCATCGAGCGCCTCGAGTTCGGGAGCGACCCGCCGCCCACGGGCTGCAAGGTCTGCGGCGGTCAGCTCGAACGGATCATCTCGGCGCCGGGCAGCGTGCGGGTAGGGGCGATGCGGCCGCCGGGCAAGACCTGTTGCGGCCGGGACGAGCGCTGTGATACTCCACCCTGCGACTCGGGCGGCCCCTGCTGCAGCGAGTAGCCGCCGGCACTTCGTGTCGAAGTGTATCGCACTCGCGTTCGTGAAGGCGTGAGATGACCGAGGAGATCCTGCTGCTGCTGTGCGGCGGATTGCTGGCCGGTCTGATCGGCGGACTGCTCGGCCTCGGCGGCGGAATCGTGGTGATGCCGCTGCTGCGATTCGTGGTGGGACTGCCGCCGGCCGAGGCCGCCGGCACCTGCATCCTGGCCGTGTTCTTCACCACCCTGGGCGGGACCTACCGACACGCCAGGGCCAGGTTCCTGGTGCTGCAGCCGATCCTGCCGATTGTGGCCTCGGCCTCGATCGCCGCCATCGCAGCCTCGCTAGCATTCCCTGCCCTGGCCACGCACGGGCACTGGATCGACCTGGGGATCGGGATCGTGTTCTCGCTGATCGCGGTCCGCATGCTCGTCGAGGGAATCCCCTCGCTGCTGAAACCCCGAGCCGAGCAGGACAACGCATTCGAGATACCCGGCTCGCTGCCCCGCAAGCTCGGCGTGGGCGCCGCGGCCGGGGCGCTGCCCGGCCTGCTCGGCATCGGCACCGGCAGCATCCTGGTGCCGGCCCTGACCTTCCTGCTGCGCGCGCCGATCAAGGCGGCCATGGCCGCCTCGCTGCTCTGCTTCTGCTTCACCGCCGGGATCAGCGCGTGCTTCAAGCTGGCGCAGGGCTTCGTAGACCTCGAGCTGGCCCTGCCGATCTGCCTCGGAACCCTGCTCGGCGCCGGCCTCGGCGCCGAGCTCAACCGCAGGCTTCCGTCCGGCACGCTGAAGCTCGTCTTCGGTACGCTGTTCCTATATGTGTCATTCAAGTTCGCAATGCTCGGCTTCGGGGTGACGATATGAGCGAAAAGCCATCCTTGCTCGAACAGACACGCCAGCAGCTCCGCCAACTGGCCGAGGAGGCGAAGCTGCTCGAGGCCCACATCTCGGTCACGGCGAAGACGCTCACCGCCGAGGAGGCGATCGGCAAACCCGAGCGCCAGGACTTCCCGATCGTGGTCGGCAAGGAGAGCATGATCGAGGCGCGCGTGGCCGACGCGCGGGGCCAGGCCTTCACCGACTCGCCGCAGGAGTTCACGGGCTCCCTGGACGAGGTGCTGCACCTGGAGCTCGCCTCGAACCAGAAGCGGGCCGTGTACGTGGCCGCGCTCAACGCGGTGCTGGCCCATCTTGGCCGCGTCGAGGGCACGGTGCACTGCCGGGACGAGGATCCCGAGCTCTGCGCCCGGGAGATCGCGGCCGAGCTGTTCGAGGAGTACGGTCCGGTGAAGGTCGGCCTGATCGGGCTCAACCCGGCGATCGCCGAGCAGCTGGCCGAACGCTTCGGCCCGGATCGGCTAGGCATCTCGGATCTGTTCGAGGGCAACATCGGGCGGCAGCGATTCGACACCGAGGTCTGGGACGGCAGCACCCGCAATTCCGAGCTCGTCGATGCCTCGGACCTGGTGCTGGTCACCGGGACCACGCTGGTCAACGGCGCGCTGGACAGCATCCTCGAGCGGCTGCACGACGGACGGGGCACGGCGCATCGGATCTACGGCGTGACCGGCGCGGGCGCCTGCGCGCTGCTCGGCCTGCCACGGATCTGCCCGTACGGACGGAGCGGGAGACCGTAGGGCGGTATCGGTCACAGCAAAGCCCGGAAATTCACTTCCGCTGCAGTGCCTGAACTTGACAGGCTATTTCGCCTGCGGCATGCTCTGCTACCGATGAGCCGCCGGCACACCAGACCCTTGCTCGCAGCGATCGCCGCCCTCGCGGTGCTCGGCGCGGTGCTGATATCCAGCGGCCACACACACGATGATGGCTCCCCCCACGGCCGGGACGATTGCGCGATCTGCCAGATCTCGACCGGCATCGCCGCCGGGCTGGTGTCGCTGATCGCGGTGCTGCTGGTCGTGCTGGCCCTGCTGGCACGCCTGGCCTCGCACGAGGAAATCGCGCTGGTCGAGGCCATCCGGCTGACCCACCGCGCCCGCGCCCCTCCCCTCCCGGCCTAGCGTCCAACCGACATCCAGAGACGACGAGGCACAGGTGCGCCCGGAGATCGCGCGGTTTCGCGCATCCGGACGCAGGGAGGATTATCATGTGGAGAGCGAGGTGGCTCGTACCGCTCGCGACAGGGCTGCTCCTGCTGCCGGCTGTGGCCCGTGCAGACGAAGACACGAAAGAGGACAAGAAGGCGCCGGCACCGCAGCCGGCACCGGCGCCGGCTGCAGCGGATGACGCGGCGCTGACCAGGAAGATCGAGGCCCTCGAGGCGAGGCTGCAGGAGCTGCAGGACTGGAAGGACGACCAGGAGCTGCAGGCCCTGCAGCAGTCTGCCATGACCGAGGCCGCGTCCGAGGCCGAGGAGAAGCTCGAGGACCGGACGTACATCCAGACCGTGCGCGCGCTCCAGGCGCAGAACCCCGAGATCAGCATCGCCGGGGACTTCCTGTTCCAGCTGATCGCCGACGGGGACGGAAGCTTCTACTATGCCGCGGACGACCGCAGCGGACTGCCGCTGCGCGCGATGGATGTTCACATCCAGAGCTCGCTCGACCCCTTCTCGCTGTTCAAGTCCGCGATCGGATTCGAGGCCGAGGGCGGTGTCGGGATCGAGGAGATCTACGTCGTCTGGTCCGGAATGGTCCCCTCGCTCACGCTGACCCTGGGCCGCTTCCGCCACCAGTTCGGCGTGGTCAACCGCTGGCACGAGCACGACCTGGAGCAGACCGGGTACCCCCTGGCGCTCACCGAGATGCTGGGCGAGGACGGGCTGGACGGCGACGGCATCGGGGTCACCTGGCACATGGGCCAGCTCATCGCCCACGCCAACGAGCTGACCGTGCAGGTCACCAACGGCACCAACGACCACCTGTTCAGCGGCGAGCACTTCAGCATCCCCACCGTGCTGGCGCACTTCAAGAACTACTACGATCTCAACGAGGATACGTACCTCGAGCTCGGCCTGACCGGGATGTGGGGCCTGAACAACAAGCGGGGCTACACCGTGGAGGACCATTCCGACGAGCTGTTCGACGAGGACTTCCGCCACACCTGGGTCGCCGGCGCCGACCTGACCCTGTTCTGGGAGCCGCTGAACAAGGCCAAGTACTACAACTTCACCTGGCGCACCGAGTACTTCTTCGTGCACAAGGAGGTCCTCGAGGAAGGGAGCTTCACCGACAACGTGTTCATCGACCAGGGCTGGGGCCTGTACTCGTACGTGCAGGCCAAGGTCGATCCGAGCTGGTTCATCGGCCTGCGCGGCGACGTGGTCGAGCCGCTGCAGCGGGAGCGGCACGGGTACCAGTGGCAGGTGACGCCGTACGTCACCTTCTGGCAGAGCGAGTTCGTGTACCTCCGGCTCGAGGGGCAGTTCGGTGAGGGTTTCGAGCACGGCAGAGACGCCCGCATCCTGTTCCAGCTCGACTTCGCGGCCGGTCCTCACAAGCACGAGAAGTACTGAAGAAGGAGCAATCATGAGACGCAATCTGACATTCGCAGCCGCCGCCCTGCTGGGGGCCGCGCTGATCGCCGCGCCCGCCGCGGCCAAGAAGATCAAGGTCGTCACCACCTCGTCGTCGTATGCGCCGATCGTCTCGTACATCGGCGGCGACAAGGTGGAGGTGAGCTACATCGTCAAGGGCTACCAGGATCCGCACATCGTGCGGCCCAAGCCCAGCCTGGCCCAGTCGCTGGCCGCGGCCGACCTGCTGGTGGCCACCGGCCTCGATCTCGAGGCCTGGCTGCCCTCGCTGCAGGACATGGCCGGCAATCCCAAGATCATGAGCGGCCAGCCGGGATACGTCGGTGTCAGCACCGGCCTGGAGATCCTGGAGAAGCCGACCTCGCTCGACCGCTCCGAGGGTGACGTGCACATCTTCGGCAACCCGCACATCCACACCAGCCCGCTCACGGGCATCCCGATCGCCGAGAACATCACCATCGGCCTGCGCAAGGTCGCGCCCGAGCACAAGGACTTCTTCGAGGCCAACCTGAAACGCTTCCTTCAGGAGATCGACGAGCGGCTCTTCGGCAAGGAGCTGCTCAAGCTGCTCGGCGCCAAGACCCTGCGCCAGATGGCGCTCAAGGGCAAGCTGATAAGCTTCCTTGAGAGAAAGAAATACAAGGGCAAGCCCCTGCTCGACAGGCTCGGCGGCTGGATGAAGGCCGCCCTGCCGCTGCGCGGTCGGAAGGTGATCAACTACCACAAGAACTGGGCCTACTTCGCCCAGCTGTTCGGCGTCGAGGTGGTGGGGTACATGGAGCCCAAGCCGGGCATCCCGCCCACCCCCGGCCACGTGGCGACCCTGATCGAGAAGATGAAGCGCGAGCAGGTCAAGGTGATGCTTGTCGCCAACTACTTCGACATCAGCAAGGTCAAGCGAGTCGCCGAGAAGACCGGAGCCATTGCCGTGGTGGTGTCGCTAGCCGTGGACGGTGATCCCGAGATGAAGACCTTCTTCGACCAATTCGACATCTGGATCAGCGATCTGAACGCGGCCTTTGCCAAGGCCGACCAGAGCTGAGCGGAGCCGCGGAGACGACCCGATGAGTATCACCGACCTGATGCTGCTGCCCTTTTTAGAGTGCCTGATCCTGGTCGGCATCCACGCCTACCTCGGACTGCACGTAATCCGGCGGCGCGTGATCTTCGTCGATCTGGCGCTGGCCCAGATCGCGGCGCTCGGCGCCACCGTGGGCATCATCTTCGGCGTCACCGAGGACAGCACGGCGGCCTTCATCTACTCGATGACCTTCTGCGTCGCGGGCGCGGCCGTGTTCGCGCTGACCCGCGTGCGCAACGACCGCGTGCCCCAGGAGGCGGTGATCGGCCTGACCTACGCCATCACCTTTGCGCTGGGCATCCTGGTGGTGCAGAAGCTCGAGGGCGTGGAGCACATGGAGAGCATCCTCGTCGGCGGGCTGCTCTGGGTTCGCGCATCGGACGTGGTCGTGGCCGCGGTGGCCTATGGCGCAATCGGCGTGGTGCACTTCATCTTCCGCAAGCAGTTCCTGATGATCTCCGAGCATCCCGAGCAGGCCTATCGCTCGGGCATGAACGTGCGCTTCTGGGACTTCCTCTTCTACGCCTCCTTCGGCATCGTGATCACTATCTCGGTCAGCGTGGCCGGCGTGCTGCTGGTGTTCGTGTTCCTCGTGGCGCCGGCGATCCTCTCGGTGATGATCAGCGACAACATGAAGACCCAGCTGGTCGTGGGCTGGATCTCGGGCACGCTGGTGACCGTGATCGGGCTGTACTTGAGCTACGTGCTCGACCTGCCCTGCGGACCCTCGGTGGTCGCCTTCTACGGGGTGTTCCTGGTGCTGGCCGCTGCCGTGGTCAGCGTGGTGCGTGCCGAGGTGCGCGGCCGCGCCCTGGCCTATGCCGCGGCCAGCCTCACCGTGGCGGCACTGGTGATCTTCGGGCTGGTGCTCGAGGGCCAGCTGCTCGCCGGGCTGGAGGACGACTCCTACCACGGCCCTCACCACGTCCAGAGCCATCACCACGGCCGCGGCCATCAACACGGCCGCGGCCATCAGCACGGCCACGGCCATCAGCACGGCCACGGCCATCACCGCACCCTCTCCGCGCACGCGCTTGCCGAGGAGGCCGGCCTGCCGCCGGCGACCGCGAACGGCGCCGCCGCAGACGAGGCCGAGGAGCGGGACTACGATGAGGAGCTCGAGGAGATCAAGGCCGCGCTGGGGCGGGGCGAGACCGGCGGCCTGCCCGTGCTGCTCGACCTGCTGCAGGACGAGGAGGTGCCGCTGTTCTTCCGCACCGAGGCGCTGGCGCTGCTCAACCTGACCGCGGGCAAGACCTTTGCCTACAATCCGGAGGAGACTCCGGAGAGCAACACCAAGTCGCTCAAGGCGATCCGCGCCTGGGTCCGCGACCACAAGGACAAGGGCAAGCTCAAGCTCCACCGCAAGAGCGGCAAGGACGGGGCCGTGTTCTCGAACTCGGGCTGAGTGTCGCAGCTTCGAAGGTACTTTACCGATCGAGCAAAACGGGCTTTGACACGACGCGTCTTGCCCGCTAGACTCCGTCCATGTTCACCTGCCGTCCGTCGGTTCTTCACCCATCAAGCACCGTTCGAGCCCGTGGACCGGGCCCCCACGCACGAGGAGTGATCCGATGAGCGACGAGAGCCAGGAACGCAAGCTGGAGACGATGCGCGTCGAGGAGCTGATGCTCCCCCTCGACAGCTATCCCCATATCACCACCGAGACCACGCTGGCCGAGGCGGCGAAGGTGCTCAAGGCGTCCAGGATCGAGTTCGGCGGCCATGTATCACTGCCGCGCTGGCTGCTGGTCTTCAGCCCCGAGGGCCAGCTGATCGGCTCGTTGCGCCGCCGGGATATCATGCGCGGACTGGAGCCCAAGTTCCTCCTCAACGAACCGCTCGACTACCGCAAGAAGCTGTTCGACGTTAAACTCGATCCCGACCTCTCGGAGCTCTCGTACGACCAACTGGTCAAGGAAGTCCGGGGGCAGGCCAAGCGTCCGGTCAAGAAAGTGATGAAGCCGCTGCAGGTGACGATCCACCACGACGAGCACCTGATCAAGGCGATCTACGAGATGGTCAGCTACGGCGTGTCACTGCTGCCGGTGCTCAAGGAGCGCCGGGTGGTGGGTGTGCTGCGCTCGGTCGAGGTGTTCAACGCCCTGACCACGATTACCGACTAGCTGGGCAGTACACGCTGATGCAGCTGTTGAAGAGGCCGTGACGATGAATGAGACCAAACTCGGCGGCGCCGAGAGTGCGCCGCTGGACGAGCCGCCGAATCGCATCGACTGGAAGCGGATCTCCCTGATCCTGCTCGGCCTCGGCCTGTTCCTCGGAACCTATCTCTCGCCGGCCTGGCCCGACGCGGTGGACCCGAACCAGAAGCACTTCCTGCTCACGCACCAGGGCAAGGCCGCGGTGGGCCTGTTCCTGCTCGCCGCCACCTGGTGGGTCAGCGAGGTGGTGCCGATCGGCATTACCAGCATCCTCATCGGCGTGGTGCAGGCGCTGTTCCTGATCCGACCCGACCAGATCCTCGAAACCGGCGAGACGATCTCGGGCGTGCGCATCGCCTTCACCGATTTCCTCGCGCCGTCGGTGTGGTTCATCTTCGGCTCGCTGGTGATCGGCATGGTTTTCACCAAGACCGGGCTGACCCGCCGGCTGGCGTACAAGATGCTGTCGATCATCGGCGAGAAGACGAGCATGATCTATCTCGGTTGCTTCTTGCTGACGATGCTGCTGACGCTGATCATGGCGCACACCGCGGTGGCGGCCACGATCTTCCCGTTGCTGATGGCGATCCATGCGCTGTACTCCGACGAGGACAGACCGACCAGGTTCGGCAAGGGTCTGTTCATCGGCATGGCCTTCGTGGCCGGCGCGGGCAGCATCATCACCCTGCTCGGCGCGGCCCGCGGCGCCGTGGCGATCGGCTTCTTCAACGACATATCGGGCAGGTCGATCGGTTTCTTCGAGCTGACGTACTACATGGCGCCGGTGGGCGTGGTGATGACCTTCCTGCTGTGGCTCTACTTCCTGATCTACTACCCGCCGGAGAGGAAGACGATCCCGGGCCTCAAGGAGCGCTCCAAGTACCTTTACTCCAGGCTCGGGCCGATGACGAGGCAGGAGCTCCTCGTGCTGGTGGTGGTGCTGACGGTGATCGCCACGCTGAGCGTACGCGCGATTCTGCCCGACGAGCACTGGCTCAAGCCACACCTGCACAAGAGCGCGGTGATCCTGCTGGGCACGATCCTGTTCTACGCCACCCGCATCCTCGAGCTGAAGGACCTCGAGGACACGCCGTGGAACATCATCCTGCTCTTCGGCGGGGCGATGAGCATCGGGTTCTGCCTGTGGCAGACCGGCGCGGCCAAGTGGATCGCCGTTCACTGGCTCACGCTGTTCGAGAAAGCGCCCGGCTTCGTGTTCATCCTCGGCATCGCCTTCTTCGTGCTGATCATGACCAACCTGATTATGAACGTGGCCGCGATCGCGATCTCCCTACCCGTGGCGCTGGTGATCGCGCCGTACCTCGGCGTGTCCGGCGAGGTGGTGCTGTATGCCAGCCTGGTGACTGCGGGCATGCCCTTCCTGCTGCTGGTCGGCGCGGCGCCGAACGCGATCGCGTACACCTCGGGGCAATTCACAACCAAGGAGTTCTTCATCTGTGGCATCCCGGCGAGCCTGCTGCTGATGGCGGTGACCGCGCTGTTCGTGTGGCTGATCTGGCCGTTGATGGGCATGCCGGTCTATGTCGATCCCGTGGCCGCGGCGACGGCTGCGGGCGCGGGGGGATAGGCTACCTCTCGACCTCGAGCACCGTCTCATTCAGCAACCGCGCCAGCTCGTCAGCTGCGAGCTGGTGCCCTGCTGCGTTCCAGTGGCCCTCGTCGTGGTACAGCCGGTCGCCGGCCTCATGGCGCTGACGCAGGACTGGCAGAAGATCGAGTATCGTGATGCCGGCCGCGGTGATCCGCCCGACAAGTCGCTGGTGCAGCGCGTCCGGTGAGAACAGCTCCCTGGGGTACGCCTGCTGCTTGTCGAAGAAGCGATCGAACATGGCCAGATCCACCAGCACCGCGGGCGGCGCCAGCACCACGACCAGACGCGCCTCGCGCGCCGCGCACAGCCTCCGGATCTCGGCCAGCGCATCGATGGCGGCCTGCTCGGCCGCGACCACCTGCGGATCCGGAGCCTTGCTGCAGGAGCGGATCAGGAAGTCATTGTACACCACGCGCGGGTGCGCCCAGCCCGCGCTCACCAAAAGCCGGTGGACCCGCGGCAGCACGAGCCGGCCCAGGGCCGAGGTGCCGGTCCAGTACGTGCCGCGCTTCAGATCCGTGAGAGCACCGCCCACGTGGCGCCGCTCGTCCCTGCGCCAGGGCGGTACGCCGCCCGCGACTGGCGCGGCGCCAGCAGCCCGCCGGCTCTCGAGCCAGCCATTGAACAGCGCGGCCTCCTCCAGATCGTTGCCCGTGTACAGCAGCACGACCACTGTGTCGGGCTGCACTCGCGGCAGCAGCGAGTGCAGCAATCGCGAGTACTGCGGCGGGCCGTACCCGGGCACGCCCGCGTTGAAGGTCCACGACCCTCCGTGCGTCAGTCCGTCGGCGGCCTCGAAGCGCCGCAGGAAGACCTCTTCGGCCTGGACGCCGGTGCCAAAGGCGAAGCTGTCACCCAGCCCGAGCACCCGCCCCCCCTCGGTCCCGGGCGGCGCCGCGGACCATTCGCGGTCGCGGAAGCCCTCGGAGTTGATCTTGACCTCAACGCCCGGGAAATCCCAGTGCCGGAACCGGCCAGCAAAGCCGGGCACGAGCCTCGTCTGCAGTCGGTCGTCGCTCACCGCGTGCGCCGGAGGCGAACCCTCGGCGGGCGTGATCTCGTACGGGTACGCCGGCACAAAGGGCTTGATCGCGCTCTCGGCCGCGATCAGGGTGACACAGGCGGCCAGCGCGACCAGGGCCAGCCGACGGATCCACTCCCGCAGCCGGCCGGCCTCGACCGACGCGCCGCTGTTCAGCCAGCGCAGCGAGAGCAGCACGTACGCCGCCGTGACGGCCAGCAGGCCCCACACGCCTCGCGGGTGCGGTGTGCCCCAGATCCCCAGAAGCTCCAGGCCGAGCAGCGGCAGCGCCAGCACGCCCCACACCGCGCCGGGTGCGGGCAGGCGGCCGGGCTCGTCTTCCTCGCAGCGGGCCTCGCGGATCAGCACCCACAGCTCCACGCCCAGCACGGCCGCGCCCGAGACCAGCACCGCGATCAGCAGCAGCGCGGCGTCGTTGCCGCCGATCAGCAGCAGGCCCGCGAGCAGCAGCAACGCGGCGTGAGAGAGCGGGACTGACAGGCGTCGGAAGCTCATGGCCCCGGCTTCAGCGCGTCCCGTCGAGGATGCCCCGGGCAGCCTCAACGTCGTCGGTGAAGATCGCATCCACGCCGAGGCCGGCGATCCGGCGCAACGAGCTGGCGTCGTTCACGGTGTACGCGACCAGCGTCAGCCCGGCGGCGTGCAGCTGCGCCACGATCTCGGCGCTGACGTGCTCGAAGTTGAGGTTCAACCCGTCCGCACCCAGTTCCTTCAATCGAGCCACGGGATCAAAGTCCACGGCCTCGTGGAACAGCCAGGCCGCGCGGATCGCGGACGCGCTCCCCCCGACCCGGGCCACGGCCCGCGGGTGGAAGGACGAGACCAGCACCTGGCGCTGCATGCCCCGCTCGCGCACCAGGGCCACGACCTTGTCCTCGATCCCGCCCTCTTCGCTCCCGGTCACGGCCTCGGGCTTGATCTCCACGTTGAGCGCGCAGCGGCCCCGCACCAGATCCAGCACCTCGGCCAGCAAGGGGATCCGCTCGCCCGCGAACCCGGCCGCGAACCACGATCCGGCGTCGAGCCGCCGCAGCTCTTCCAGGGTGAGCCCACCCGGCGGTCCCGAGCCGTCAGTGGTGCGCTCGAGGGTCTCGTCGTGGAGCACGATCACCGCGCCGTCTCGGGAGAGCGTCACGTCGAGCTCGATCATCTCGGCGCCGGCGTCGAGGGCGGCGCGGAAGGCGGCCAGCGTGTTCTCGGGATAGCGCGCCGACAGGCCGCGGTGAGCGACCAGCAGGGGTGTGCGCCGACCCGGCCGCAGCAGCTCGCTCACGGTCCCAATCCTCCCCTCGCCCCGGCCGGCGCAGGCCGCCGTCACCAGGCTCACGAGCAGCAACCAGGTCGTCGGGCGCTTCATTTCCGGGCATCCTAGCCGACTATCTAGGTCTGGACAAGCAACCGGGCTCCGGATAGCATTTCCGGGAATTGCGCCGGCCAGGAGGATATCGATGGACTTGACGATCCAGCGCCTGGGCCCCGCCAGAATCCGCTCCCCGCTCCAGCTCTCCACCGAGCAGGGCGACCGCATGGCCAACTTCGTGGACGACGACGAGCGTGTGCTGTACGACGTCTCGTTGCGATCCTGCCTGGCGTGCCGCGCGGCCGGCTGCAGCGACCTGCCGCTCAGCTTCGAGCGAGCCGGTCCGCGGGAGATGATCTACTTCGACCCGAGCAAGGTGCGGGTTGGCATCGTCACCTGCGGCGGGCTGTGTCCGGGAATCAACAACGTGATCCGCGGCCTGGTGATGGAGCTGTACTACCGCTACGGCGTGAAGCGGCTCGTCGGCTTCCGCTACGGCTTCGCCGGCATGGTTCCGGACTTCGGCTACGATGTGGTGGATCTCACGCCGGACCTGGTCAAGGACATCCACCACGACGGCGGCTCCTTCCTCGGCTCTTCACGCGGGCCGCAGGCCCCCGAGACGATGGTCGATACACTGGAGCGGATGGGCATTGGCCTGCTGTTCACCATCGGCGGCGACGGCACCCAGCGCGGCGCCCTGGCGATCCACGACGAGATCGAGAAACGCGGCCTCAAGATCGCGGTGGTCGGCATACCCAAAACGATCGACAACGACGTGTTGCTGGTGGAGAAGACCTTCGGCTTCGACACGGCTTTCTCCATCGCGATCCAGGCCATTCGCTCGGCGCACACCGAGGCCGAGGGCTACCCCAACGGTATCGGCCTCGTGCGCTTGATGGGCCGTCACTCGGGATACATCGCGGCCACCGCGGCCGTGGCCGAGGCCGACGTCAACTGCGTGCTGATCCCGGAGGTGCCCTTCGAGCTCGACGGCGGCCAGGGCCTGGTGCCGTGGCTGCGCAGGCGCCTCGAGCGGCGCGGCCACGCGGTGATCGTGGTCGCCGAGGGGGCGGGCCAGGAGCTGCTGGCCCGGGACGCGGACGCCGCCGATGCCTCGGGCAACGTCAGGCTCGGCGACATCGGGCTGTACCTCAAGGCCAAGATCGGCGAGGAGCTCAAGCGGCGCGAGTGCGTGCACAGCCTGAAGTACATCGACCCGAGCTACATCATCCGCAGCGCGCCGGCCAACCCCAACGACTCGCTGTTCTGCAGCTACCTCGCGCAGAACGCGGTGCACGCCGGGATGAGCGGCCGCACCGGGATGATCGTCGGACTGTGGAACAAGGATTTCACCCACGTGCCGATCACCGAGGCCACGGCAGGCCGCAAGACCGTCGATCCCGAGGGCGAGCTGTGGCTCTCGGTGCTGGAGTCCACGGGCCAGCCTCCGAGCTGGAGCTAAGCTGCATCCCGATCGGTTCTCCCGCCTTTTACGCGGAAGCCTGGATCTGCTATTCTCTGTCGCGACGGAAGGCCCTTGAAGAACGGCAGGAAGCAGAGCCTGGTCGTGCTGGCCGCGCTCATCGTGCTCGCCACGGCCGCGGCCGTGGTCTGGCTGACGATGTCCGCGGCCGCGCCACCCACACCCGAGCCGCCAATCCCGTCGATCGAGAAACGGGTCACCGGACCGGCGCCCGCAGCGCCCCGGCCCGCGCCCGCCGCCACCGTTGCAGCCGCCAGGCCCGGCTCCGAGCCGCAACGCGATCCCGGCGTGGTCTTCACCGCGGGCTGGGGCTCGGCCCCGGGCGAGCTGGGCCACGACATCCCCGAGGAGGGCGCACCCGAGGGCCCGATGAGCTTCGTGGTGGACAGCCGGGGCCGGGTATTCGTGCTCGACCAGATCAACCGGCGAGTGCAGATCTTCGAGCCGGGAAAGCCTCCACGGATCATCCCGCTCGACCGCGACACCTTCCAGGACCTGGCCCTGCGGGGAGACGGCGGCCTGGCCCTGCTCGACCGCCTGGCCGGCAAGGAGCTGGTGCTGCTCGATGACCAGGGCGCGGAGACCGGCCGCGTGCCGCTCGTCGGCGATGGCGTGTCCGAGGGCGGTGCGGCTACCGCGCTGTTCCAGCGCGACGACGGCGCCTGGGTCGAGGTCGAGCATCGCGAGCTGGTGCGGCTGACCGACGCCGAGGGGCGCGCCGACCCGAAGCGGCCCAGCCTGACCGGCCGGCCCACCCCTGACGGCCGGTCCCTGCTGCGGGCACGGCTCCAGCGGCCGTCGACCGCGGTGGTCACGATCCTGCCCGTCGCGGGCGGGCCGCCGCGCGAGATGCGGGTGGACTTCGCGCTCCGCGTCGGCCACCTGGTGGCCCTGGCCGCGGACGCGTCCGGTCGGATATTCGTGGCGGCTCACCTGATGCGCCTGCGCGACGGGCCGCCCTACGACGTGCTGGAGAGCCGGCTCGAGCTGGTTGTGCTCGACACCGCAGGGGAGGAGCTCGCGCGGCAGCGCCTGCCCGCACCGGGCGGACCCGAGGAGCAGTTCCGCTCGATCCGCGTCGGCGCTGACGGCGCGGTGTACCAGCTGGTGCTCGACGAGAGCGGCGCAACGATGAGGAGGTGGACGCTGTGAGACACACCCCGACCCGCATCGCCCTGGTTCTCGCGGTCGCCCTGACGCTGACCGCTGTGGCGCAGGCAGCGCCCCAGCCGATGACCCGCGACCAGATCATCAACATGGCGACCCCGGCGGTGGACTACTCGTACTGGTGGGGCCACGGCTGCTGGCGCACCGACGGCACCCAGCACGGCTCCTGCTCGGGGAGCTGCCCCAGCTGCACGCACAGCGGCTCGTACGGCGCGGACTGCTCGGGGTACGTGGCCAAGGTATGGCAGGTGCCGAGTCCCAGCCCGGTGGAGACCAACTCGCACCCGTACTCCACCGAGAGCTTCCGCTACAGCACGACCCACTGGTCGCAGATCTCGCGCGACGACGCGCAGCGCGGCGATGCCTTCGTGTACCGCAACGCCGGCAACACCGGCGGGCACATCGTGCTGCACGACTCGGGCGATCCCTGGGGCAGCGTTTGGACCTACGAGGCGCGGGGCTGCAGCTACGGCATCGTGCACAACCTGCGCACGCTGAGCAGCAGCTACGTCGCGATCAAGCGCGATCTGGTCGACGAGACCGTGACCGACGGCACGCTGCGCGGCGTGGTGTTCGAGGACAAGGGCCAGGGCACCGGCGACATGACCACGCGCATCCCGGGCGCCACGGTGAGCATCTCGGGCCACGGCAGCCAGACGGCCAGCGATCCGGACGCGGACTGGTCGTTCACCCTGCCGCCGGGCAGCTACACGGTCAGTGCCTCGGCCAACGGGTACCAGGACAACGCCCGCACCTGCGAGGTCGCCGCCGGGACCACGACGTGGTGCTCGATCGGGCTGTTCGAGGATGAATGCACGCCGAACTGCGGACTGCGCGAGTGCGGGCCCGATCCGGTCTGCGGTGAGAGCTGCGGTTCCTGCACCCCGCCCGAGACCTGCAATGCGCTGGGCTTCTGCACCTGCACCAAGGACTGCTCGGGCCGCGAGTGCGGGCCCGATCCGGTCTGCGGTGAGAGCTGCGGCCGCTGCACCCCGCCCGAGGTCTGCAGCGACGAGGGTCAGTGCCGCTGCGCGCCCGACTGCTCCGGCCGTGAGTGCGGGCCCGACCCGATCTGCGGCGTGAGCTGCGGCACCTGCCCGGCGGGATCGACCTGCACCGCGGCCGGGCAGTGCACCTGCCTGCCCGACTGCACGGGCCGCGAGTGCGGGCCCGATCCGGTCTGCGGCGAGAGCTGCGGCAGCTGCCCGGCGGGCGAGCGCTGCCACGAGATGGGGATCTGCGTCTGCGCCGCCGAATGCACGGGCCGCGAATGCGGCCCCGACCCCAACTGCTACGAGAGCTGCGGCGAATGCCCGGACGGCGAGTTCTGCAACAGCAGCGGGATCTGTGAGGCCGACTCGGCCTGCGCCGCCGACTGCGAGGGCCGGGAGTGCGGCCTGGCGCCGACCTGCGGCAAGAGCTGCGGCCGCTGCGCGGAAGCGCAGATCTGCGACGACGCGGGCCAGTGCCAGGCGATCGGCGAGAACGAGGGCAAGCTCTTCGGCACCGTGCTCGAGACCATCGAGGTGGGCACGCCCGACGAGGCGCTGGCACCGGTCCGCGACGCCGAGGTCAGCACCGACGGCGTCGCAGCGGAACACTCTGACGAGATCGGGTACTACGAGCTGCTCGTGGATCCCGGAGAGCACGAGGTCACCGCCGTGCTCGGCGTGTTCACGGGCACGGCGACCTGTAGCGTGGAGGGCGGCGGGCACGCCAGGTGCAACATCATTCTCGCCGGGGCCGGCGACCCGGGCCCATCCAAGACCGGCGGTGGCTGCGCCGCGGTGCGGGACACGGACCGTGTGGCGTTGCTACTGCTCGGAATCGGATTGCTGCTGATGCGCCTCGCGCGGCGGAGCTAGGTCCAGATCACCGACACGCCATACGGCTCCATCCACGAATCGTGCGTGACCAAGGTTAGCCCCTCTATCCTGGCTTGAGCGATGAGCATGCGGTCGAAGGGGTCGTGGTGGTGCTGTGGCAGGCGTGCTGCGAGTTCGGCATGAGCAAAGACGATCGGCAATGGCTCGAAGCCGCTCTCCAGCACACCGGCCTCGACCGTATCTGGCAAGTCGAGCCTTCCCAGTGCAGCCTTGATCGAGGCCTCCCAGGCTGTGGCCGCGCTGACGAACACCAGACCGGCCGTGGCGATGGCCTCGTGGGCAGGCTTCTTGATGCGACGATCGTTGGTCCTCCACCAGAGGAAGACGTGGGTATCGAGAAGCAGCTTATCGGTCGACATCTGACTGCCCCATGAAAGCTGCGAGAATCTCGGGAGGCAGCGGATCGTCGAAATCCTCGCCGATACGCAGCTTGCCCTTCCAACCGCCCGGCCGGCGCCGACGTGACGGCTTGCCGACCGGTACGAGCTTGGCCATCGGCTTGCCTGCCTTGGCGATGTAGATCTCCTCGCCATCGGCGACCCGATCGACGAGGCGAGACAGGTTGGTCTTGGCCTCGTACAGGTTCAGGATGTGGATGTGCTTGGCCATCTCCGCTCCTTGGTCAACCTTGACCAAGATAGCAGATTGGTCAAGGTTGGTCAAACCAGCCGGGGAAGCCCCTTCTGCGGGAAGAACGGCCGGCGCTGCCCCAGGTGCCCCCCTCCCCGGAACTAGCGCTACGGCCGCCCTCTTGCGTGCCGCGACAGGTTGGCGCTCTCGTCGCCCGCGCGGAAGTAGCGTCCCATCCAGTACGAGCCGCGGAACTCGCCGCCAGGGTTGAGCCGGCAGCAGCCGCCACCGTTGACCGAGAACGGGCTGCTGCGCCACTCGAAGTTGCTCGGCGGACGAAGCTGTATCGGCAGCGGCGCGTCGGCCCAGGCGCCGCCGCGGCCCGCGTCCGGGTTCTCGATCGTCAGCGGCGTGCCGTCGTTGGCGATGCAGCTCCCGCTGCTGACCTCGTTGTCGTCGCAGTTCTCCACGTACGGGTTGAAGTACGGCGGATCGTGCCAGTTCGCCAGCGTCTCCAGGCCGTCGGCGATGGCCTGGGCGTCGGTTCCGCCGGCGCGCTGCGAGGCGTAGATAAAGTCGAAGAAGCTCTGCTTCAGACCCCGGGGCGCGTGCTTCTTGCCCGGGTCGTAGAGCCGCGACTCCAGCCGCTGCTGCCAGCGGGCGCGCACGTCGGCGTCGGCCTCGTAGCGCAGCACGTTGTAGACCGCCACCATCGCCATGTTCACGTTGGAGTAGTTGGTGCTGGTGCCGGCGTAGAGCACTTCGTCGAAGATCGCCATGTCCAGCATCTCGATCCAGCCGCGGGTATCGATCAGGTCGTCGTAGTAGAAGGCGCCGATGTCGGCATCGCCGGTGATGGTGTGATAGACCTTGATCGCCCCCGCGCCCAAGAGCCCGTTGAAGCCGTTCTGCAGCGAGGCCGTGGAGCTGGTGATGATCGCGTTGGCCTCGTCGAGCACCCGGGGGTTGAGGCCATAGTAGCGCGTGGCGCAGCCATCCGCGTCCATGATCACCATGTCGAGGTTGATGTCGAGGATCGTGCCGCGCACGTCCTGCGCTGTCATCAGCACCTCGGCGTTCCTGCGCGCGTCCACGATCATCTGGTCGCGGTAGCTCTGCGGGATCGCGGGATCGTCGGCGATGGCGTCCCACAGCACGCCCAGCGCAAAGACGTACCCGTCGTACTGGTCCTTGCTGCATTCGTCCTGCCAGATGAAATCCGGGTGTCGGCCCGTCTGGTCCTCGCGCCAGGTGCCGCGCTTGTCCTTGGGGTCGGTGTTGCACGAGCCCGGCATTGCCTCGGTCGGGGGCACACCGCCCGGCATCGCCGGATCGCCGGGTCTGGGCCCGACCTTGCGGCGGATGCCGCGGGCCACAACGCCCGCGCCGCCGGTGATGTCGGTGTACACGTGCCAGCCGTCGATCGCCCGCAGCACGGCTTGCCGGGCGTGCTCCACGTCGGCGGCCGGTGCGCCCGAGTCGCGCAGCGTCATGTAGCGAAAGGCCTCGGCCGCGGTGGCCACGCCGCCGAACATTCCAAGATCGCCGTGCTCGCCGTAGTGGCTCAAGACCTCGTACGGGTGCTTGCCCGTTGCCGCCTCGAAGTCCCAGCCCGAATGGTTGTCGATGAAGTCGCGGATCACGCCCTGCTGGGCCTCCCACTCGTGAGCGTCGAGGGAGAGGCCGAAGTTGTACGCGTTGAGCGCCAGGAACTGGCGGTCGAAGTCGTGCGCCTTGGCGGCGAGAGCAGCGTCGTACCCCGGCTGGCCCGGACCGGGCACAAAGGCCTCCCAGTCCGTGTCCGTGTCCGTGTCCGTGTCCGTGTCGGCATCCGTGTCCGTGTCCGTGTCGGCATCGCCGCTCGATACGCAGTTGCACCAGTCCGAGATGTGGCCCGACGGTACGTCGCAGTCCAACTCCTCGGCCGCGTTCCAGGAGCAGGGCTGGTCGTCGTAGTTGTTGAAGGTGCTGCCGCAGACCAGCCCGGCCGCAGCGCAGAATGCGTCGCAGCCGGCGCTGTCGTAGAACACGCCCGAGCAGGTCGTGGCCGTGGACTCGCACAGCTCCCACTCCGGCTCTGCAGCGATCGGCAGGCAGTGCGCATGGAAGCCCGTGTCCGTATCGGTGTCAGCGTCCGTGTCCGCGTCCGTGTCCGCGTCCGTGTCCGTGTCTATGTCGGTGTCCGTGTCAGCGTCGGTGTCCGTGTCGGTGTCCGTGTCAGCGTCGGTGTCTGCGTCCGCGTCCGTGTCCGTGTCGGCGTCGGTGTCTGCGTCCGTGTCCGTGTCGGCGTCGGTATCCGCGTCCGTGTCCGTGTCGGCGTCCGTGTCCGCGTCCGTGTCCGAGTCCCCGCCGCGCGGCTCGCAGATCCCGCCATCGCACCACTGATCGCTCGGGCAGTCCTCGTCCCGGGTGCAGGTCTGGTCAGTGTCCGTGTCGCTGTCAGCGTCGGTGTCGGCGTCGGCGTCGGTGTCCACATCGGCGTCACCGCCATCCGAAGCGCTGCAAGCCGAGAGCAGCACTACCAGACAACCGGCCACCAGTGCCCCGGCACCCTTCCGCAGATTCATGGTTTTCCTCCGGGCTAGCTCGTTTCCCTGGCCTCGGCCTTCAGACCGCTCGGCCCGACGCCGGCGAAGCGGAAGCTGGCGTCCTCCTTGAACAGCTCGGACAGCCGGCGAAAGCCCAGCGCTGCCCGCAGCATGCCCTGCTTGTTCCGGTACAGCGCCTGCAACGAGTCCTTCCGGCCGGACAGCCGCGTGTCGAAGAAGGTCTCGATGATTCCGTCGAACTTGCTCGGTCCGCCAGCCTTGGTCGCGCGGAGCAGCCCGCCCGCCTGCTCGTACTCCTCGAACTCCTGGAGCGTACGCGCCGCCACTCGCGGCGGCACGTGGAAGGTTATCAGGTGCTCGATGATATCGGACAGCTCGGCGAGATTCACATCGAGCAGATGCGCCTCGAGTCCGCCCTCGCGGTATACCATCTTCAGCTCGGGCGTCTCGCGCAGCACCTTGGCCTTCTTCATCCGGCGCGTACGCGAGATGTGGACCAGCACGATGTTCTTGTAGAACTGGTACAGCTTCTCGCTGCCGCGGTACCCGCGCTCTCCCTTGGGCGGATGACACGCGCGGTTGTCCCGGAAATCCTCGATGATCTTGTCCCGCGCCTCTCTGGTCCCGTCGTCGAAGACAGTCCGCAGCCGCCGCTCCGTGATCCGCGCAACCTCGGCGCGCTTGGCGCTCTTGCGCCGCCGGATCCGGTAGTCCTTGGACAGATCCAGCGAGTTGGTCATTCGGTCGGCGAACTTCACGGCGATCGCGCGGTCGATCCCCTGCTGGCTGTGCAGCAGCCTCCGGAACACGCCACTCTCGGTGATCACGGCCATCGCCTGGTAGTAGGTCTGGTTGTGGGTCCGGGTGACCAGCGACACCGTTCCGAGCAGGTTGCGCAAGAATGTATCGGCCTCGCTGGCCTTCACCCGGCTATCGAGCATCGCGAGGCGGAGCAGCTTCTGCAGCTCATCGAGATAGCCACGGATCAGGTTCTGCTCGGCCTGCTCGAAGGTTGCAAGGCCGGCTCTGCGCAGCGCCGCGAGCTCCTCGGGCAACACCGCGGCGCCGTGCAGCGCGCGGTAACAGGCCTCGGCGTGGCGGATGTACTCCTTGCGCAGCCGTGAGATGCCCTCCTCGGGAACATCGTGGTACAGACCGGCCGCCACGGTCACCGGCGAAGCGCCCTCTCCTGCCAGCACCTGCGCCACCTGCAGCGGATGGTTGGCGAAGAAGCCTCCGAGATTTCGCTTCTTGTCGCCGTAGCGGCGAATCGAATCGAAGATGCAGATCCGCAGCATCTCGATCTCGCTGCGATTCTCCGGGGGCTTGCCGCCGTACAGGTCGTGGAGGAAGGTGTCGATCTCGAAGGCGCAATCATCGATCTCGGCCCGCGTGAGGATCACCCTCAAGAAGGGGTCGAAAGCGCGGTCACGACTCTTCACCGCCATCGCTCACCCGCACCCAGCCGTCACAATCCGCGCCCTAGCCGCTCTACTCCACGGTCACGCTCTTGGCCAGGTTCCGCGGCTTGTCGATCTCGCATCCCCGGAAGTTCGCGCAGTAGTAGGCGAACAGCTGCAATACCACCGTCGAGAGGACTGGAGTCAACATCTCGTGGGCCGGTGGAACGTAGAGCACGTCGTCAGCGTGCTCGAGGATCCCGTCGTCGCCCTCGGTGGCCACTGCGATCACGGGGCCGTTACGGCTCCGGACCTCCTGCAGGTTGGTGACCATCTTGTCGTACGACGGCGCCTGCGGCACCACCGCCACGGTGGGGAAACCCTCGTCGATCAGCGCGATCGGACCGTGCTTCATCTCACCGGCGGCGTAGCCCTCGGCGTGGATATAGGAAATCTCCTTCAGCTTCAGCGCCCCCTCGAGGGCGATCGGGAAGTTGTACTTACGGCCCAGGAAGAGGAAGTTAGCGAACTTGTGATACTTCTGCGCCACGGCCTCGATGCGGTCGGCGCGGTGCAGTATCCGCGTGACCTGCTCGGGCAGGCGCTCGAGTCCCTTGATCAGCTCGATCCCGTCGGTCACCGGAAGCCGCTGGTGCCGGCCGATCAGCAGAGCGATGCAGGTCAGCAGGGCGAGCTGCGCGGTGAAGCACTTGGTCGAGGCCACGCCGATCTCCGGGCCCGCGTGGATGTAGATCCCGGCCTCGGTCTCGCGCGCGATGGTCGAGCCGACCACGTTGACCAGGCCGAGCAGCAGCGCGCCCTTGCGTCGCGCCTCGCGGATTGCCGCCAGCGTATCGGCCGTCTCGCCGGACTGGCTGATCGCCAGCACCGCGGTGTCGGGCTGGAAGTTGAGCGCGCGGTAGCGGAACTCGCTGGCCAGCTCCACGTCGACCACAACGTCGGTGAGCTGCTCGAAGATGTAGCGCCCGACCATGCCGGCGTAGTACGAGGTGCCGCAGGACACGATCACCAGATGGCGACATTCGAGCAGGCGATCCCACACCGGCTCGAGGCCGCCGAGCTTGGGGACGCCCTCGCCCGGCACCAGGCGTCCGCGCAGCGTGTTGGTCAGTGTCTCTGGCTGCTCGAAGATCTCCTTGAGCATGAAGTGCGGGTACCCCTGCTTGTCCACCGCGTCGGCGTCCCATTCAACGGTCTCGGCCGAGCGGCTGATGCGCTCGTTCTCGAACGTGCTGATCTCGAAGCCCTCGCCGCTGATGGCGGCCATCTCGTTGTCCTCGAGATAGATCACCTGGTCGGTATGTCGTCGCAGCGCCGAGACGTCCGAGGCGGCGAAGTACTCCTCGCTGCCCACGCCGAGCACGATCGGGCTGCCGCGCCGGGCCACCACCAGCTGCTCGGGATGGTCGGCCGAGAGCACGCCCACGCCGAAGGTCCCGTCGACGCGCGCCAGCGCCCGGCGAACCGCGTGCCCGAGGTCGCTGCCGTTCTCCGAGAGCTCACGCTCGATCAGGTGCGCCACGACCTCGGTGTCGGTCTCCGAGTTGAAGCTGTGGCCCTGCTCCACCAGCTCCGCCTTGAGGCCCTGGTAGTTCTCGATGATGCCGTTGTGAATCACGAACACCCGGCCCTGGCAGCCGCGGTGAGGGTGCGCGTTCTCCTCGGTGGGCTTGCCGTGCGTGGCCCAGCGGGTGTGGGCGATGCCCACGTTCCCCGGCAGCTCCTGTTCGCGGGTGCAGACCTCGAGCGCGGCGATCTTGCCCACCGAGCGAACGCACCGCGCATCGCCCCGATCCAGAACGGCCAGGCCGGCGGAATCGTACCCGCGATACTCCAGACGTTTCAGCCCGTCGAGCAACAGGGGCACGGCCGGACGTCGACCCACGTAGCACACGATGCCGCACATCAGCCGGCCTCCCGGGCAATACTCCAGCCATTCTAGGGTCGGGGATCGCGATTTGTCAACGAGACCGCTACGGTATGACCGTCTGCGGATCACCGAAACACGGATTGGCCTCGAGTAGCGTCATCGCCAGCTTGGGCGCCTCGAACAGGGCCGCGGCCAGGGTCACGCCGGGCACCTCGTCGCCGGGCACGCGGCAGACCTTGCACGGCCCGCCCGAGCGATCGGCGAGCAGGGCCAGCAGATCGCCTCGCTGCGAGGGCTCGAGCTCGGCAGCCCGCCGCTGCAGGGCCTCGAGGCGGGGACGCGACGAGCGATCGAGGTAGTCTGCTTTCTCGTCGAGGCCCTGCATCTCCTCGTGCAGCAGGTGATTGGTGTGCAGGTGCACGCCGGACAGCGCCGTCACCTCGCGGCGATGATGCTTGCCCGGCCAGGTCTCCAGCGAGACCAGGCGCCCCTCGGTCAGCGAGGCCAGGTTGTGGTGCCAGGGAAAAGCCCGCCCCTCAACCGCGGCCAGCGCTGCGGCGTGGCCCAGATCCCGCGCCTCGCAGATCGCCCGGCCCACGAAGTAGCGCGGGATGCCCTGGGGCACCTCCCTGGGCGAGATGTAGTTCGTGGTCTGCACCACGCCGCGAGCGTTGAGGCCCGGCCCGTTGCCCGGCATGGTGCCGGGGTACACCAGGTACGCGAAGCTCACGCCCGATGGCGGCGTGGCCCTGAGCACGAACATCTGGCCGAGGTACGGCTCGGCGCCGTCCTCGTTGTGGGCCAGCAGCATCCGGCCCTTGTCGCCGACCAGCCCGACGGTGGAGCAGCCGGCCTCGCAGCTCTTGCAGCCGGCCTGGATCTCGGAGCGGCAGTTCCAGGCGAAGAGGTAGTCGAAGGGCAGGTCCGCGCCCTCGGCCATGCCCTCGAGCTCCTCGACCAGGTACGAGAAGCGCATCGTGGCCGCGTCGAGGAAGGCCTCGACCCGGGCCTTGTACTCGCCCTGCGCCGCGCCCACGACCTGGCCGTACTCCTCCAGGCCGCCCAGCACGTTCTTGATCCGCTCGCGGAAGTGCTCACCCACGGCGCGGCCGATCTCTCGGTGCGAACCCGAAACCTCGAGCACCTCGAAGGGTTTGACGCCGGGCTCGCGACGCAGGCGCGCCCCGCCGCAATGCAGGCCCGCCGCACCGAGCAATCCCGCGGCAGCGCTGCCGCCCAGCAGCCCGAGCGCCTCCCGTCGGGAGAGGATCATGCCAGCTCCGAGAATGTCACGGAAGCGCATCCTAGCACATCGGTACAGGACTGGAAGCCCCTTCTTCACCCTGGATCCAGATAAACCACGTTACTAGCTTGAATCATTTGTGAATCCAGGGAGGACTGGAAAAAACTTGACCCGGAAACATCTGTTCAGTGATACTGCCGCAAGTATTGGCAACCGGAGGGAGCCCCAACGATGCAGAAAGTCGTGAAGCTCACCGACCGGCAGAAGGTGGTGCTGGACTACATCCGGCGCTGCGTGACCGACCGGGGATACCCGCCGACGATCCGCGAGATCGGCAGCCATTTGGGCATCCGCTCGACCAATGGGGTGAACGATCACCTCAAGGCCCTGGAAAAGAAGGGCTATCTGCGGCGGACCGGGCTCAAGTCCAGGGCGCTGCAGCTCACCTCGGCCGTGCCCGCCGCGATCCCCAAGAACGGCGACATCGTCGAGGTGCCGGTGATCGGCCGCGTGGCCGCGGGCGAGCCGATCCTGGCCCAGGAGAACATCGATGACACGGTCCAGGTCGATCGCTTCTTCATCGGCCGGGGCAAGGAGGTCTTCGCGCTCAAGGTCATCGGCGACTCGATGATCGAGGACGGGATCCACGACGGCGACTACATCTTCGTGCGGCAGCAGCTCGAGGCCGAGCCGGGCGGCATCGTGGTGGCGATGATCGAGGGCGAGGCCACGGTCAAGCGCTACTTCCCCGAAGGCGAGCTGATCCGCTTTCAGCCGGCCAACTCCGAGATGGATCCGATCCTGGTCAGGCAGGAGGACTTCCGCCGCACCGACCTGATCGGGGTGGTCGTGGGTGTGTACCGCAAGTACTCCTGACCGCGTCCGACGTGCGCCGCTCCGAACCAGCTCCACACATCGGCCTGCGGCGGCTCGGCCCCCTGCTCCTGATTCTGCCCATCGGCTGCACCACAACTCACAGCGTACGAACGGTGGGCAAGGGAAACCTGGAGTTCGAGACCACCCTCGGCGGGCCGATGACAACCTCCCTCGGCCCGCCCGCACCGATACCCAATGCCTTTGTCGGCGCACGCTACGGGATCCTCGACGATCTGGACTTCTCGGCGCACTACAACCTGACCGCGCCGATCGTTCCGGGCATCGGCCTCGACCTGCAGACCGCGGTCCACTGGATCCCGATCCAGCCCGGGCTGGCCCGCCAGCAGCAGACGCCGGAGTACGGTTGGAGCCTGGGCGGCGGCCTGGGCATCACCTGGATCAGCGATTTTCGGAGCGGACTGGTCGTGCTGCCGTACCTCGAGGCGGCCGTGGGCTGGCGGCACGCGTGGTTCAACCCCTTTGCCGGCACCGCGCTGGGGCTGAACCTGTACCGCCCGCCGGGGCGAGAGCACGTGATGCAGCTCAGTCCGTTCCTCGGCGTCGAGCTGATCCTGCCGCGCGGCGCGGCCCTGTCGCTGCGGCTGACCTGGCACGACGTGACGTACAACGCGTACGGCAGCCAGGTCGACTGGATCTACATGATCGACGATGTGGAGGCCGAGGAGAAACGCGCGCCCCTCGGGGTCTCCCTGGGATTCAGCATCGGCATCCCGCTGGGCCGGGAGAGGTGAGCATGCGGCGACCGGTGGCGATCCTCGCGCTGACTACGTTGCTGCTCGGCCCGGGCTGCATCAAGCTGGACTTCTTGTTCTTCGAGGCGGACAGGGCCTCGTCGATCGAGGGCGACTACCACGGCCTGCCGCTGCACCTGGGCCAGGAACCGCCCCTTTGGATCGACGAGATGTCGATCGAGCGCGAGATCCACGTGGCCGTCCCGACGGCCGAGGCGATCGAGCCGTCGCGGCTCGCCGAGCACACGCGATACATCCACGGCGTCTTCCTCCCGGCGCCCACTTCCTGTCCCGCGGTCGAGTGTCCGCTCGTCGACCGCGATCTGATCTTCGTGTTCCAGCACGGCAACTCCGGGCACCTCTGGCGCTACTGGTACCGCGCGGTCGCGCTGTGGAGCATGGGCGCGAGCGTGTTCGTGTACACGTACCGCGGATACGGGCTGTCGAGCGGCGAGGCCAGCGCCGAGCACGTGCTGCAGGACGCGGACACGGCTCTGGCTTACGTGCTCGACCGGCCGGAGCGCACCGCCACGACGCGGATCGCGGCGTACGGCTACTCGATGGGCGCGATCCCCACCAGCTACCTGATCGGCGCCTCGCCGCGGCGCGGGGAGATCGACGCCGCGGTGCTCGAGTCGGGCCTCGACGATCCCCAGAGCATCGTCTCGCTGAGCACGGGCACTGACTTCCCGGCCGGGTACTTCCTCGAGGCGGACGGCTTCGACGGGCCCGCCTTTGCGGCGCGGGCAGCGCCGGACCTGCCGATCCTGCACGTCCACGGCGGCCGGGATCGCCGGGTGATCCCGGAGCAGGCCGAGCGCTACACCGAGGCGCTGCGTGGCCGGCCCGGGTTCACCTCGTACCTCGGCCGCACCGACCGCGAGCACGAGAGCTGGATCCGCGAGGCCGGCCACCGCAACGTGCCGCACGCCGCCTTCCTGGCCGAGCATCACATCGCCGACTACTGGGGCCACCCTGCCAACCCGGGGCACTGCTGCGTGCATCCGGACGAATTCGCCGATCCCCGGCATCAGGCCTTCCTCGAGCAGGTCGGCCAGACCAGCGGCCCGGCGATGACCCGTTCGGCCGGGCAGTACCGCGCGCTGGTCTCGGGCTGGATCCTCGAGCAGCTCGGGGACTGAGGCGGGTTCGGTCAGACCGGGGTCACTTCCCGCGGATCAGCCGGTCGATGTTCCGCTTCTCCCAGGCGACCGCCTCGTCGTACCCCGGGTGCGCGCGCTCGGCGTCGCGGAAGTCGCGGGTGTGCACGCGCCGCCGGCCCTTGACCAGCCGGGCGCCGAGCTGCACGTGCAGCATCTCGTGGTACAGCGTGACCTCGACCACCAGCTCGGGCACGAAGCTGCGGTCGAGGTGCGGGTGGATCCGGATAAGGTTCTGCGCCTCGTCCCAGGTGCCGAGGTGGATCTCGCGCTGCCGCGCCCGGCGCGGCCGGGCCCCGGCGCGGCCCCAGGTGACCTGTACCTCGAGCTGGCCGCCGAAGAACGTCCGGTTGAGCCGGTGGAATATCGCGTTCAGGTCGTGGACCCGCCCGCGGGTGCGCAGCACCATCCGCCGAGCCGCGGGCCTGGCGTCCGGCCCCGGCGTCTTGCGGATCGGCAGCAGCGGCTCGCGCAGCGCCGGGGGCTCCGGCGTGAACGGGAGCTCCAGCTGCTCCCCGATCGCGCGCGTCACAGGTAGAACGGGCTCGGCCGGCCGCCGAAGAAGGGATTGCTCTGCTTCTCGCGGCCCACCGTGGTCGGCGGCCCGTGCCCGGACAGCACCTTCACATCGTCGCCGAGCGGGAAGATCTTCTCCTTGACGTTGTTGATCAGCAGATCGTAGTCGCCGCCCGGGAAGTCGGTGCGCCCGATCGACCCCATGAACAGCAGATCGCCGACGAACACCATCGGCTCGCCGCGCACCTTCAGCGAGATACTGCCCGGAGAATGGCCCGGCGTGTGCAGCACATCGAGCACGATGCCCTGGCCGACCTCGATCGTGTCACCCTCGTCCACGGTCCGGCTGGCCTCTGGCGAGTTGGGCACGCGGACGCCGAACATCATCGAGTTCTGCTCCAGGTTGAGCAGCCACTCCTTCTCGGCGTCGTGGATCACGATCGGCAGATTTGGATCGTAGCCCTCGGACAGCTCCTTGTTGCCGCCCACGTGATCGAAGTGTGCGTGGGTATTGATGATCAGCGTGGGCGTCAGCTTGTGCCGGGCCAGGAGCAGGCGAATCTCGGCCACGTTGCCGCCAGGATCGATCACCGCTGCCTCACCGGTCTCCTCGTCTCCGATCAGGTAACAGTTGGTGGCGAGCGGTCCGGCCTCGAGTGCATCGAAGATCATCTCACCGATCTCCCTGTCCCTCCCCCATCTTCACGACAGCTTGAACTTCAACTTTCGTGCAATCTCCGAGTTGCCGCTGGAGATGAAGTCACGCAGGCGCTTGTCCGCGGACCGGCTGAGCGGGAACAGCTTGATCTTGAGGCCGGACTCGCCGAGCGGCGATCGGTCCTTGCCCACGACCTGGCCGAAGATCGAGAAGCGGTCGTGGCTCGTCGGGTGCACCAGCACGATCTCCAGCCTCTGTCCCGACGGACGCTCGCCGGCCGCCGGCAGCCACAGCTGCTGCTTGCGGATGCCCTCGTGATACACCTCGATCAGCCGATCGATGCTGCTCACCCGCAGGCCGAGCCGCGGTCCGGCCGCCGGCATGCTCTGGGTGCTGCGCCGCCTAGCCGGCGCAACGCCCTTCTGCTTCTCCAGCTTGTCGACGAAACGCTCCCAGGCGGCCATCGAGCCCTTCTCCAGGGCGTAGAAGTCGAGGGCGAACCCGCCCTTGGCGTCTTCGTCACCGGGCACGACCCGCGTCACCATGGCCATCATCGGTACGGGCAACGGCTCATCGGGGATGGTCAGCTCGACCTGGATCAGCTGCCGCTTGGGCAAGTCGCGCTCGGACTCGACGAACACGCCGTGGCGGCTGACGTCCTTGGTCTTTCCCTCGATCGCTCTCGGTGCTCGCGGAATACGGACGCTGAGCTGGGTGTCGAGGCGCGTTGATCGTCGGCGCTCCTTGCCCATCGCTCCTCCGCCGGCACCTCGGCGCCGGGCTTCGCAGGCGCAGATTCTATAGTCTATATCCGCGCATGGGGCAAGGGCAAGCCTATCCGCGCCCCTCAGGCGGCGCCGAGGGCCGCAGCAATCGCGCCGGAGAGGTCCCCGTAGGGCGCCTCGCAGGGCGGTCCCGGGGCGTGCCACAATCGGATCTCGTCCGATCCGCGGCCGAGCCAGATCAGGGTCGAGGATCGGGTGCCGTAGCCGAGCTCGGGCGCGTGCACGCAGGTCCCGTCGAGGGGATCCTCGGCGTGTAACGACAGCAAGCTGCCCAGCTCCATGAGATCGGGTGCGGCGGGCCGTGAGCCCAGGCGCTCGTGGATCAAGCGCTCCCGATCGCCCGAGGCGGCGCCAAGACTGCGCTCGGTGAGCACGTGCAGGCCCGGAGCGAGGTCCTCGTGCTCGAATCGCTCGCCATCGCTCCAGACCAGCACCGCGCGCTCGCGGTCGGCCAGCATGAGGTGGAAGCGGTTGTGAGCGGTGGGATGATGGCGCAGCACTCGCTCCGCGGCCGATGTCGGGTCGCGCTCGGCCAGGGCGTCGAGCACCAGCAGGCCGCGCGAGCGCCGCCCCGGCTCGGGCGGGCTGGCGCCGAAGCGGTTGGTCACGCCCGCGAACAGGCCTGCTGCGTTGAGCCCGAGCCAGGTGCCGCCGGCCTGCTGGTCCACGGGCGCGAACAGCGCCGGCGAGCGGCCGGGCCAGGCCTGCGGCGGCGCCGACGGCCGGCCCAGTTGCTCGTCGCGGTTGGCTGCCACGAGCAGCGGCGATTCCTGCCACAGCCGGCTGGCCACGATCAGCGTGCACACGATTGCGCCTCCCAAAGGTACGAATATGCGATCATGGTCAGAGTGGCAAGGTACGCAACTCTCCGCGGGCTACAAGCCTGCGCTCAGGGTGGGTTTCGCCCCAAGCCCGGAGGGCTTTGCCGCCCAGCCCGCCGCAGGCGGGCTTCCAGCAAGACCCTGACCGCGGGTTTCCAACCCGCGGCTCGAGGAGCGGATTGACCCCGGCCTCGGCTATGACTAGGGTACCCCTGCCACGCTGCGGAGGCCACGATGCGACGTCCTGTCTCGCTGCTCGCCCTTTTCCTGATCGCCTTCAGCCTCGCAGCCTGCGGCGGCTCGAGCGGCGGTGACTCGGACGCTGACACCGACGCGGACAGCGACAGCGACACCGATGCCGACTCGGATCTGGACCTGGATCTGGATGTCGACACCGACACGGACACCGACTCGGACACCGACAGCGACGCGGACACCGACAGCGACGCGGACACCGACAGCGACGCGGACACCGACACCGACGCGGACACCGACACCGACGCGGACACCGACACCGACTCGGACACCGACACCGACTCGGACACCGACACCGACACCGACACCGACACGGGCTGGCCCGGCGTGGAGATCCAGTCGGTTCGCGCGCCGGACCGTTTCACCGTGGAGGTCGTGTTCAGCCAGGATCCGGGCGCTGCAGCCGAGGTGCTGTCCCACTACGCGGTCACCGCTCCCGACGAGACGCTGACCCTCGAGGGCGTGCAGTACAGCTCGGCCGCGCGCAGGGCCACGCTCACGACCGGCAAGCAGCGGCTGGGTATCACCTACACCCTGCGGGTCGATCCGGCCGACGACGAGGCCGATTTCCTCTCGGCCGACTCGGCGAGCTTCTGGGCGTACGACTTCTCGACCACCGGTCAGTACCAGGTTACCGCGGACCGCGTGGGCGTGGGCGACTCCTGCGTGCTGTACATCGAGCGCGGGCACTCGGCGTCGGACACGGCCACCGCGGTCTCCGAGTTCGATCACAGGATCTATCCCACGCTGACCGACCTGCTCATCGCGGCCCCGGACATCGACGGCAACGGGCGCATCCTGCTGCTCGGCCTGGACGGCGGAGACTACTACGGCGGGTACTTCGACGCGACCAACAGCTATGCAGACGCCGACGCCATGGCCTGGTGGGGCATCCACTCAAACGAGATGGAGATGATCCACGTCAACGTCAACATGAACACCTGGTACGCGGACCAGGTAGTGCCCCACGAGTTCCAGCACCTGCTGTATTCCGAGCGGCATGAGTACACCGGCGAGTACTGGGAGTACCACGACGAGGGCCTGGCCGAATGTGCGGTACACGCGGTGTACGGGGCAAACCAGTACGCCGTCGACTTCTACCTCGACGACTGCCAGGGACTGATCGGCGACGGCCTGTCCCTGACCCACTGGACGTACGCGCTGTACGAGAACTATGCCGTGGCGTACATGTTCTGGACCTACGTGGCCTCGCGGCTCGGCGGCGTGGACGGGTACCACGCGATCTTCGAACTCGACAGCGGCAGCCCGGACGAGGTCGACACCTGGTTGCTCAACACGCTGGGCTCGGACATCTCCACGATTCGCCGGGAGAACCTGCTGGCCAACTGGGTCGATGCCGCCAGCGGGCCGTACGGGTACTCGGGCATGATCAGTATCAGCCCGCGACAGCCCCCGGGCGTACCCCAGGGGACCTCATCGGTCGATCTGGAGCCGCTGGGTGGGACCTTCTTCTTCCTGCCCCAGGCCAGCGTGGGCTATCCGGGCACCCAGGGCTCGAGCATCGTGTACGCGGGCATCGACTCGGCCGGTAACGTCGATCTCGACGCTCCGTTCAACGTGGACGGCGGGGCCCTGCTGGTGCTCAACCAGAGCAACGAGCACTCGATCTGGCCGGCCGAGCACTCGGGCCCGGACATCGCCTCCGGGCATCCGCCCGCGCCCGTGCCCCTGCCCCGAGCCGGGGTTGCGACGCCCTTCCCGCCGCCGACCTGGCGCGACCCGCCGCCGATCCATCCGGAGCGCATGGAGCTGCTCGACGCCTGGCGCGAGGCCACGGGACGACGCATCGAGGCCAGGGACCACTAGCGGCGTTCCACACGTACGCACCGGCCCTCCCGAGTCCCTTGACCGCCACGGACCGAACCGCATAACATGTCCGCAGATTCCGACGTGACCGAGGCGACGATATGGCCGAAGACGAGAGGCAGTTCACCCAGCCCCTCGAGTGGGAGAGCGAGTCGAGCCAGTACGTCCGCTCGGACAAGCTCCTCAACGAGCTGATCGCGCTGATGCTCAAGACGGAATTCGAGGACGCGGCCAGCCTGTACATGCGGGCCGGCGACGCGGTCGGTGACGAGCTGGTCCGGCGCTTCGCCGCCGATCCCGACCGCGCCAAGCGCCTGGCCAACGTGCTCTTCCGCGCCAAGGACTTCTCCCGCGCGGCGCAGGTCTGCGAGAACCTCGGCGAGGTGGACAAGGCGGCCGAGCTGTACGAGAAATGCAACCAGCCCGAGAAAGCCGCGAAGTGCTTCCTCAAGGTCGGCGACACGCAGCAGGCCGCCGACCGCTTCGAGCGGGCCGGCAACGCCAAGCGCGCCGCGGCGCTGTTCCTCGAGCAGGGCAACAACCTGCGGGCCGCGATCAACTTCGAGAAGGCCGGCGATTTCTTCGAGGCGGGAAGGAACTACTTCCTGGCCGAGCAGGACCACATGGCCCTCGAGACGCTGCAGAAACTCGAGCCCGGCGCGCAGCACGAGATCGAGGCCGTGCAGATGATCTGCCACCTGCTCGAGCGCCAGGGTTCGCCCGCGATGGCCATCCCGCGGCTGCGCCTGATGTTCGACGGCCGCCGGCTCGAGCCGAAACTGGTCGACCTGTACTACCGGCTCGGCGAGCTGGAGCTCGAGCACGGGGACCGCAACGCAGCGCGCTCCGTGTTCCACCAGCTCGCGGCGTTCGATCCGAGCTACAAGGACGTCACCGACCGGGTGCAGCGCCTGGACTCCGAGCCCGGACTGGTGATCGGCGAGGCGATCCCGAGCGGGCCTTCGATCAGGCCACCGGACGATCTCCCGGGCGCACCCTTCGACCCGGCCGCGAACCTGCGACCGCGGGCCTCGTCGGTGACCCTAATCGCGCCCGAGGTCGAGGAGATCGCCAACTTCCCGGTGTTCGCCGACCTCTCGCTGCAGCAGGTACGCACCCTGTTCGCCCTCTCCGAGGCGCGGCAGTTCGAGCCGGGACAGATCCTGATCGATGAGGACGAGCCGGGACCCGGGCTGTTCCTCGTGCGCAGCGGGCTGGTGCGGATGCTGATCATGGACGACGGCGGCAACGACGTGACCGTGGCCGATCTGCCGCCGGGCACGCACTTCGGCGAGACCTCGCTGCTCGGCGACTCGCCGCCCCTGGGCCGGCTGGAGGCGATCGACCCGACCACGGTGCTGTTCATCGCCCGTGACCGCTTCACCTCGGTCGTCCAGTCCGATCCCAACATCGCCACCGGCGTGTATCGCGCTCTGCTGCGCTCCCTGGTCTCGCGGCTGCGTGCGACCACGCGCAAGATGCTGCTCTCGGCGCGATAAAAAGGGCATCGCCACCTGATGTTCACGGACAAGATCCAGGCCGCACAGCAACCCAAGCTCGGCACCTTCCTCGGAGTCTTCACGCCGACCGTTCTGACGATCCTCGGCGTGATCATGTACCTCCGCACCGGCTGGCTCGTCGGCCACATGGGGCTGACGCGGGCCCTGATGATCGTGGCGCTGGCCAACGTGATCACCGGCATCACCGCCCTCTCCTTCTCGGCGGTGGCGACCAACACGCGGGTCGGCGTGGGCGGCGCGTACTTCATCATCTCGCGCAGCCTCGGCCTCGAGCTCGGCGGCGCGATCGGCCTGCCGCTGTTCCTCTCGCAGGCCTGCTCGGTGACGCTCTACTCCTTCGGCCTTGCGGAGAGCTTCCGCATCGTCTGGCCCGGGGTGCCGGTGCAGATCGTGGCCTTCATCGTGGTGATCGGCGTGGCCGCGCTGGCCTTCAAGGGCGCCGAGATCGCACTGCGGGCCCAGGTGCCGCTGATGATCCTCGTGGCGATCTCGCTGGCGGCCCTCACCGTCGGCGCGCTGGGCCACGCCCCGGCCGGCGACCTGCCCACGATCCACCCCTCGGGTGAGGTGGAGTTCTTCGTCGGCTTCTCGGTGTTCTTCCCCGCGGTGACCGGCGTGATGGCCGGGCTGGGTCTGTCCGGCGACCTGAAGAACCCGGGGCGCTCGATCCCGCTGGGCGCGATCCTCGCCACGGCCACCGGCCTGGTGATCTACCTCGTGGTGCCGGTGCTGCTGACGATGGGCGCGCCGGCGGACCGGCTGCGCGACGACCCGCTGGTGTGGACCGAGATCGCGCCCGGCGGCGCCTGGCTGATCCTGCCCGGGCTGTGGGCCGCGATCTTCTCCTCGGCCGTGGGCTCGATGCTCGGGGCGCCGCGAACGCTGCAGGCGCTGCTCAAGGACCAGCTGACCAGCCGCCGGATGGCGCGCGTGGTCGGCGGACCCAAGGCGTTGTTCGTGGGCCTGATCGTATCCCTCGGCGTGGCGCTGGGCACGGTGTTCCTCGGAGACCTCAACCGCGTCGCACCGGTGGTGGCGATGTTCTTCCTCACCGTGTACGGGATGGTCAATCTCGTCACCGCTCTGGAGACGGTGAGCGGCGATCCCTCCTGGCGCCCCAAGTTCCGGGTGCCCTGGGTCGTCAGCCTGGTCAACGGCCTGGCCTGCGTGGCGGTGATGTTCCTGATCAGCCCGGCGGCGAGCGTTTTCGCCATCGCCGCCGAGGTGCTGCTGTGGCTGATCCTCAAGCGCCGCGAGCGCAAGGCCGGCTGGGGCGATGCCCGGCGGGGGCTGTACGAAGCGCTGATCCGCTGGGCGCTGATCAAGCTCGAGAGCCGGCCGATGAGCGCCCGCAACTGGCGGCCGCACCCGCTGGTGTTCACGCAGCACCCCAAGCAGCACCTCGACCTGGTCCGCTTCGGCGACTGGTTCAGCCAGCGGCGCGGCATCGTCACGGTCTGCCGCCTGGTGCTGGGCAACCTGCGCGAAACCGAGTTCGATCTGCGCGGGATGCGCAAGGAGATCCAGGCGCTGCTGGTCCAGGAGGGCCTGGTGGCCTTTGCCGAGGCCAACGTGGTGCCCGAGCTCGTCGAGGGCATCAGCACCGTGGCCCAGGCCAACGGCATGGCCGGCATGGAAAGCAACACGATCCTGCTCGGCTGGCCCAAGGATCGGGCCATGCTGGGCGAATTCCTGCGGGTGATGCGCCGGCTGGAGAGCCTCAAGAAGTCGGTGATAATCGGCCGGATCAACCCGCGCTACCTGTTCCCCCGCGAGGGCGTGGAGCGCTCGGTTCACGTGTGGTGGGGCGGGCTGCAACGCAACAGCGACCTGATGCTGCTGCTGGCCTACCTGCTCACCCGCAACCCGGCCTGGCGCGGCGCCAAGGTACGGGTGATGAGCATCGCCTCCGGCGAGGTGGCCAAGACCGAAACCGAGACCAACCTCAACAAGCTGTTCGCCGAGATCCGCATGGACGTCGAGGCGCACGTGGTGATCAAGCCCGAGGACAAGAGCGTCCGCCAGGTGATCCACGAGGAGAGCGAGGACGCCGAGGTGGTCTTCTTCGGCCTGGCCTCGCCCGCGGTCGGCAAGGAGGAGGAGTACGCCGAGCGCCTCGAGCAGCTGGCCGGCGATCTGGGCACGGTGTTCTTCGTCAAGAACTCCAGCCTCTTCGTGGGCGAGCTGCTCCAGCCCACGGATCAGCCCGAAGCGCCGGTGGCCAAAGATGATGAGGAGGAGGAGGAGGAGAAAGAGGAGGAAGTTTGAGATTCTCGCCGGAAGAGAGGCAGCGCATCGAGACGGACTTCTCGCGTCACATCAACGCGGGACAGGTGCGCTACCTCAAGGCCGGCCACCTCGACGTGATCGAGTGCGAGCGCGAGGGCATTCGCTTTTCGGACGCGTCCTCGGGCCGGCCGATGATCGACGCCTTCAGCTCGGCCGGCAGCTTCAACGTGGGCCGGCACAATCCGGACGTTCTGGCCGCGCTGGAGCAAGCCCTCGACGACGGCCTGGACCTGGGCACCCACCACCTGCCCTCGCCGGCCAAGCTGGCCCTGGCCCGCAAGCTGGTCGATGTCGCGCCGGGCGATCTGAACCACGTGCTGTTCGCCTCGGGCGGAGGCGACGCGGTGGACGGCGCGATCAAGCTGGCCCGCGGCGCCACCGGCCGGCCGGGCGTGGTGGCCACGGTCAAGGCGTACCACGGTCACACCGGCTTCGCGCTGTCGGCCAACGGCAAGGAGCACTACCGCCGCTACTTCGAGCCGCTGATGCCCGGCTTCGAATTCGCGGCCTTCAACGACCTCGCGGCGATGCGCCACGCGGTTTCGGAGCGCACCGCGGCGATCATCATCGAGCCGATCCAGGGCGAGGCCGGGATCTTCGTCGGCGACGAGGAGTATCTCCGCGGCCTGCGCACGCTGTGTGACGAGCTCGGCATCGTGCTGATCTTCGACGAGATCCAGACCGGCTTCGCCCGCACGGGCCGGATGTTTGCTTGCGAGCACACCGGCGTGGTCCCCGACGTGATGACCGTGGCCAAATCGCTGGGCGGCGGGCTGTACGCCAACGCCGCGATCCTGTACCGCGACGTGGCCGTGCTGGCCGACTACGTGGACAGCAACCCCCGGTTCCACCCCACCAGCTGCGGCGGCTCGGACCTGGGCTGCCGCGCCTCGCTGGCTGCGATCGATTTCATCGAGCGGGAGCGGCTGTGGGAGAACGCCGAGCGCCAGGGGGCCCGGCTGAAGGACGCGCTGCTCGCGCTGATGCGGGACAATCCGAAGATCATCAAGGAGGTGCGGGGACTGGGCCTGATGGTCGGCCTGGAGTACCTCCACGAGTTCATGGGACCGATGATGTCCGATGCGCTGGCCCGGCACAGCGTGTTCGCCGCGTACTCGGGCAACGCGCCCCAGGTGATGCGCTTCATGGTGCCGCTGACCGTGAGCGACGCCGAGATGGACCGGCTGATCGACTCGATCCGCGCGGCCGTGGGCGAGATGAAGCGCCTGCTGCCGCTGGCCCTGCCCGCGGCCAGGATCCCGGCTGTGCGGCGGCTGCTCAACAGCGAGCAGGTGCAGACCGGCCTGTTCGGGATGATCCGCAAGGCCGAGGACGCGGTGGCCCGGCTGCGGGGAAGGCGCCGGCCATGAGCCGGGAGACCCAGGAGCAGGTAGGCGCGGCGATGAAGGAGATGGCCGCGCTGTTCTCGCCCGGCCACGTGGAGGCACTGCGCGAGCTGGGTCACGATTTCCTCGAGGGAAGACGCGAGGGAAGCCTGCTATGGGACACCCAGGGCCGGCGTTTCATCGATTGCTCGAGCGGCTCGGCTACCTTCAACCTCGGACGGGCGGCCGCCCCGGTGCTCGCCGAGCTGCGCAAGGCCATGCGCGAGACCGACCAGGGCAACTTCCCGATGATCTCGACCGAGAAGGCCGACCTGGCCCGGGCGCTGGCCGAGTTCACGCCCGGCCATCTCGGCTGCGTGGTGTTCAGCGTACACCGCGGCGAGACCGTGGAGTTCGCCTGCAAGCTCGCGCGCGGCGTCACCGGCCGGCAGGAGCTCCTCACCTTCGACGGCGGTCACTTCGGCGAGACCGGGTTCGCGCTCAGCCTGTCCGAGCGCGACGACCGCGACGACTTCGAGCCGCTGATGCCCGGGATCCGCGTGTTGCCCTTTGGCGACGAGGCGGCGATCGCGGAGAGCATCACCGAGCGCACCGCGGCCGTGATCGTGGAGCCGCTGCAGGCCGAGAACCACTGCCGCCGCGTGGAGGAGCGGACCCTGCGCCTGCTGCGACGCCGCTGCACGCGCAAGGGCGCGGCCTTGATCCTCGACGAGACCCAGACCGGCCTCGGCCGCACCGGCCGGCGCTTCGCCTGCGAGCACGCGGGCGTGGTGCCCGACGCGCTGATCCTCGGCGAGGCCCTCGGCGCGGGCGTGTTCCCCATCGCGGCCACGGTGTTCACCCCGCAGCTCAACCTGTTCCTCAACGAGCACCCGCTGATCCACCTGTCGACCTTTGGCGGCTCCGACCTGGGCTGCCGCGTGGCCGCGCGTGCGCTGGAGCTGTACCGCTCGGAGCAGCCGTGGATCGCGGCGGAGCGGATCGGCGGATTCCTGCGCACCGGGCTCCAGCGAATCGCGCAGGCGCGTCCCGGCGTGATCCGCTCGGTTGCCGGACTGGGACTGCTGCTCTCGCTCGATCTCCGCACGCCAGAGCGGGCCAGGACCTACTGCCGCGAGGCCGCGAGCCGCGGCGTGCTCGTCGTGCCGGGCAGGGTGGCGCGGCACACGGTGGTGCTGCGACCGAGCCTGACGATCAGCGAGGACGAGGTGAGCGAGACCGTCGAGGCGCTGGCCGCGGTGGCCGGCGGCCTGGCCAGCCAGGGCGATGGATGAAGTCGTTGTTCTTCGAGAACAGCCCGGCCCGCTTCGTGGCGATGAAGGCCGCCTCGCTGCTGAGCAAGAACGCGGCGCTGGGCCCGCTGTCGACCCTGCGCTATGCCGACGTGCCCGAGCCCGCGCTCCCTAACCCGCGCTGGCTCAAGCTGCGCAACCACGCGTGCGGGCTATGCGGCACCGACCTGCACTTCATGTACATGGAGCTCGACCCGCGCTGCTTCCCTGCCGCATCGCCAGGCATAGCGGCCAAGCACCTCGGCCACGAGCTGGTCGGCGAGGTGTTCCAGCTCGGCGACGAGGTCGGCGGCGGGCTGCAGCTCGGCGACCGGGTGGCGATGCGCATCGACTGGCCGAGCTGCTTCCAGATGGAGCTCGACCCGCCCTGCGCCCAGTGCGCTGCCGGGAACTACATGCTCTGCGAGAACCTGGGCCGGACGGAGCCCGCGGTCCTGCACACCGGCGGCGGGTTCTCGCCGTACATGGTGATGCACCGGACCCAGCCCTTCCGCATCCCGGACGAGCTCGGTGACGACGCGGCGCTGCTGATCGAGCCGATGGCCAGCGCGGTGCACGGCGTGCTCAAGGCGCCGCCAGAGGCCGGCCAGACCGTGCTGGTGCTCGGCGCGGGCACGATCGGACTGCTGACCGTGGCCGCGATCCGCTCACTCTCGCCCGAGACCTTAGTTCACTGCCTTTCGCGCTACCCCTTCCAGTCCGAGGTCGTACGCGCGCTCGGCGCCGAGGTACTCGACGAAGGCGACGGGCTGTACGAGCGGATCGCCGAGCGCACCGGTGCGCGGAAGGCCAAGGGCCAGTTCGGCAACCAGATCCTGCTCGGCGGCTTCGACACGATCTACGACACCGTGGGCAGCGACCACAGCCTGCACCACGCGCTGCGCTGGATCCGCGGCGGCGGCAAGCTGGTGATGATCGGCATCAACTTCAAGCCGGGCAAGATCGACTACACGCCGATATGGGCGCAGGAGATCGAGGTGGTGGGCATCAACTGCCACGCCACCGAGGAAGGTGGCGAGACCAGCTTCGGCGTGGCCGCGCGGCTGCTGCTTCAGGGCTGCGTGGAGCCGGGGGCGGTCATCACCCACCGCTTCCCTGTGGCGAAATGGAAGGACGCGGTCAAGACCTTCATCGACAAGAAGCGTACCGGCGCGATCAAGATCGTGCTGGAGCATCCAGCCTAGGGCCGCCTCGGCAGGACAGGGACAGGTGCTATCGCGCTCTCGAGCGCACCCCGAGCAGCAGGGCCAGCAACAGGACGACCCGGACCGGCCTCGCGCCCCTGTCGCCGGTCCCGCAGCCGCAGCCATCGCCCAACGACTCGTCCCCCTCGGGCACGCAGCAGACATCGGTCAGGCACTCCGCCGGCTCGCTCGGACCGAAGCCTTCGCGGCAGCCCTGGGTCGCCCAGTCCGCGCAGTACCCGCCGCGCTCGGCGCAGGTCCGCAGGCTGGGTCCGTCGCCGTCCGCGTCGGTGTCCGAGTCGGCGTCTCCATCCACGTCCGTGTCCGCATCAACGTCCGTGTCAGCGTCCGTGTCCGTATCACCCACAGCCTCGGCATCCGCTCCGGCGTCCGCTTCACGCTCCCGTTCGCGCTCGGGCTCGAATACTCGCGCTAAACCGATGCTGGCCCACGCGGTCTCGCCGGCCGACACGTTGCGCGTCTGCGAGCCGGGTTCGTATCCGACGGCCTCGGCGCGCACCGTGTGCTCTCCCGGATCGACCTCGAAGGCCCAGGCCGTGACGCCGTCGTACGTCACGCTCTGGCCGCCGTCCAGGATGACCCGCGCGCCCGCGATGCGATCATCGAGGCTCGGCTCCTCGTACACCACGCCGGTGATCGTACCCGTGGCCGGCGCCTCGAAGTCGCGGATCGCGCAGTCCGGCTGGTAGTGCGCCAGGATCTCGCGGTACCCCTCCCCGTCCATCGAGCGCTCGATCGAGCCCCACTGGCAGGTGCCCCAGACCAGGCAGCTGTCGCTGCCCGGCAGGTTCGGATTGTCGGCGTGGCCGGCGCAGTTGTCGTGTCCGCACCAGGCGCCCACGCAGGCCCGCACCGGCGTGGGGTCCGGGATGATGCCTCCGCGGTACGCGGGCTCGGTGCCATGCTCGGCGCAGGATGCAGCATAGAAGTAGCGATCGATCACGTCGTGGTCGCTGGCCTTGACCAGGACCTGACCGCGGGTGGCCTCCACGGCCGCGCTGACCTCGGCCTGGCGGTCGTCCTTGTACACCTGGTTGCAGGCCGTGTCGTTGATGTCGTAGTTGGCGTACGGGCTGGTGAGAACGAAGTGCAGCGCGTAGGAGCGCGCGGCCACGGCAAAGGCCTTCCAGCACTCGGCCGCGGACCCGGGCCCGCCGGACACGCCGCGGAACACGCCGACCTCAGCGTTGACCACGCCCTTGACGTACTCCTCGAAGTCGAGCGTGTCGATGCGCTCATACGAGCCCGAGCAGCCGGTGGTGAAGTAGCGCGCGACCTTGATCGTGCTCGGCAGCGAGCCGGGCACCGAGGCGAGCCAGGGCGATTCGGGCAGACGCACCGGACCGCGAGGCTCGGGCCCGAGCCCGGCACCCCGGCCCACGAGGCTCTGCGCCGAGGGCATGAAGTCGGGCGGCACGACCTCGGGGAACAGGTGCGCGCGTCCCGGCCGCTCGATCCCGCCCACACCCTGGTTGGCCAGGGCGCCGGCCACGTATCCCTCGGCCTCGACGCGCAGCCGCCAGGTGCCGGCCGGCAGGTCCAGCGAGTACTGCCCCGCAGCATCGGTGGTGTCGCAGATGCTGCAGCCCTCGGCGCAGACTCGCGCGCCAGAGAGCGGCCTCCCGTCCAGGGCGTCGACCACGACGCCGGGGAGAGGGGACGCCGACGCAACGGCGGGTGCCGCTGCGAGGAGCACGAGCCCGATCGCGATCCCGGTCCTGCTCACCCGACCTCCCAAAGCCCGAGCGCCGCAGAGTATACCGGAGACACCCCGGGCCTGGAAGGGCGCCTCACCCACCGCTCGCCTGGCCCAGCACGCGGATCTCGGTCTCGCCCTGCTGCGCGGGCACGGCCATCCGCACCTGCAGGGCGCCGCGGTACGGCTCGGACACGGTGAAGGTATCCGATGTCCGGTCCTGGCCATTCACGGTCACCTGCTCCACGCGGCGCAGCTCCACCAGCAGCCGCAGGTGGACCTCGTCGAGGCCGAAGCCCGCGGGTTCGTCTTCGCAGGTAATGGCATAGCGATACCCACCGCGCTCGCGGTCCACGCGCAGGTGAAGCGGGTGGCGATCGAACATCAGGTTGGCCGCCTCGAGCCAGTCCGAGCCGTGCAGGAGGCGTGGAGTCAGCCGGATGAAGCCCTCGATCACGTCGGCCTCGTACCCGATCAGGTGGTTCACGATCGCCTCGGCCACGATCGCGCCCTCCCACTCGCGGAAGCGGCCGTACAGCTCGCCCATCACGCTGTTGTCGAAGTAGATCGGACAGAACGCCGCCTCGGGCTGGGCGAACAGCCCCACCTCGTGGGCGTTGCCCGAGGGCGAGAGATAGGCCGCCACCGTGTCGAAGGTCTGCTCCGCCGATTCCAGCTCGAGCTCGCTCGAATTGTACAGAAAATACGCCGGCGCCATGCCCGTCATCAGCCCGCCGCCGACCTCGAAACCGAGCATCTGGCCCGGTTCCTCCGGGATGTTCTGCAAGATGCCGTTGCCCTGGCCGATCAGCTCGATCGTGGAGCGCATGTTCTCCCGCGCCTGCTCGCTGTCCGCGTCCAGGTAGTGCAGCCAGATCGGCTGGGTGTTGACGTCCTCGGCCGCGTGCGGATCTGCGATTAGGGTGTCGATGTACACGAAGGGGCTGTACCGCCCCTCCTCGTCGAGCCAGTAGTGCTGCTCCGCGGCCGCACGGATATCCGTCGCCTGTCGGTCGAGCCAGGCGATGTCCTCGGCACGGTCCAGCCCGTACTCGCCGGCGTACCCGGAGAGCATCTCGCAGGCGCGCACGTACAGGAAACTCGAGTTGGCCGAGTAGCACAGCTCCTCGAACTTGTAGCTCGCCCCGCCGGGCAGGCCGATGTTGGCCGAAAGCTGGGGCCGGAAGGTCTCGTCGCCGCTGAAGTGGAGCAGCCCCTCGGCCCCGGGCGCATCGGCGACGGGCTGCCCTCTGAGCGCATGCATCAGGAAGTCCCAGCGGTCTGCCAGATCCTGGCCCTCGCCGGTGTAGCGCCAGTAGTACGCGTACATCAGCGGGAGGTGGCTCGGGCCCTCGCCGCGCTCCCGCCCGGAGAAGGGCATGTCTCCGTACCAGTCGTGGGCCGGCAGCGGGTCCGGGATTGCGAGGTTGCTCTCGAGCGCGTTGGTGATGCCGCCGCGCACCGCGGAGCCCTTGAACAGGTAGTCCATGATGCCCCAGGCCTCGTCCGGGTACCCCAGCTTGAGCCAAATGCGCACCGGCGCGTAGCAGTCGCGCAGCCAGGTGTGGGTGTGGTGCGACATCGGCGATACCGCACCCGAGGCCGAGGTCTGCACCCGGATCGTGCTCTTCAATCCCTCGACCAGGTCGTTGACCCGGGCGTCGGGCGTGCGCACCTGCAGGCCGGCCCGGTGCCAGTCTCGCCACCAGGCCACGGTTTGCTCCAGCAACGCGTCGAAGCCCGCGGTGAGCACGGCCTCGCGGCCCGCTCCGGGAGCAGCGTCGGCCAGGCTGAACTCGTACACCATCAGCCAGCGCCGCTCGGCGCCGGGATCGAGCGCGAAGCTCGGCGTGACCAGCGCGGGGAAGCGCTGCTCGGCCTGCTCGGCCAGAATCCAGGCGTCCGTGTCGGCCGGCCGCACGCGCAAACGATGGTGATCGCGCACCTGCTCGAGGAGCACGGCGTCCGCATCGAGCGTGTCCGCGTCCGAGTACGACTGGACCCGCAGGGTCAGGCCTTTCACCGGTTCGCCGCCGCGGTTGCGCACGTCGAGCAGCTGCACGATCGTGCGCCGCTCCTCGCCGGGGAGATCCGAGGCCGGCGCAAAGGTCACGGTGCACAGCTCCACCGGCGCGCCCTGGACCTCCATCCGCGTCAGCACCACGTTGGCCTGGCGCAGCTTCCAGATGTGGTCCCGGGTCCAGCGCAGCCTTGCGCCGTCCTGCTCCAGCTTGGCGCGGAAGTCCGAGAAGTAGCCCCGGTCGAAGCGTTGATAGTCCGGACCGAGCATGCCGTGCAGGGTGTTGCGCGGGTGGCTCGTACCCACGAAGCCGAAGCTCACACCGTTGCCCAGCCCGTAGTACCCGAGCAGGCTGGAGTCGGCTGCTTCCTCACCCGGCTCGGCGTACCCGGTCACCTCGAACCAGCTCGACATCCCGGTGATCAGCTCGGGGTGCTCCTCGAACAGGGCGCTGTGCTCGAGCAGCTCGGTGATGCCCGACTCGTCGGGCACTGGCCACCAGGTCTCGCTGAACAGGTCGAGCGGACCTTGTGGGCCGGATTCGGCTGGATCGTCGCAGGCGCTGGCCATCACGGCCCCGGCTGCGAGGCACAGGGCCAGCGCCGGATGGCCGCGGCCCGACGCGCTCAAGATTCCTCGATGTCCTCGTACTCGGGCTCGGGCCTGACGCACAGCACCGAGCACTTGGCTTCGCGGGCGACCCTCTCCGCGGTGCTGCCCATGTTGTTCTTGGGGTCGTCCCAGCTCGTCGCGCCGATCACGACCAGATCGATCTTCTTGGCCTCGGTCGTGGCCAGGATCTCCTCGTCGGCCTTGCCGCCGCGGACCCACAGGTTGACCTTGCGTCGGTCGACCTTGTCCAGTCCGCCCTCGTTCCACAGGTCGTCGAGGCGGCGCTGCACGCCTTCCTCGACCCGCTCGATCGTCTCGCGAGTCTCCACGTAGCGCCGCTTGCTGAAGTCGAAAGCGCGGATCGGCTCTGACACGTGCAGCACGTAGGTCTCGGCGCCGAAGCGCGTGGCCAGGTTGATCCCGGCATAGAACGCGCGGCGCGACGCCTCGGTGAAGTCTATGGCGATCAGGACTCGCCGGATCGGTACCTCGTCATGCATGGCGGCTCCCCTCTTTCTGCCCGGGACCGGCCGAGCGTCAGGGGCCCGGCCGAATCCAGGAAAACTCCTGGTAGCTCGGTGTCGACCTCCCAATACCGGACTCCGACGCCGGGATCAATCCCGGACTGCCGGCCCCGGCACCAGCTGACCATCGCAGACCGTGGTGGAAACCGCCCTAGAACCGGCCGGAGAGCCCGAGCCAGGCGCCGCGACGACCCGCGCCGAGCTCGATGCCGGTGAGACCGCCTGCGGTCTCGGGAGCGGTCTCGCCCGCGTCGGCGGGCTCGCCCCAGTCGTGGAGCAGCATCATCACGCCGCCCGCAATCACGAGCAGGCCGCCGGCGCCCCACAGCCCGTACGACCAGGAGTTGTCCGGACAGCCGCCCTCCTTGAGGCTGCCGTTCGGCTTGACACAGCGGTTGTTCTCCACGTCGCGCTTCCAGCCGCTGTAATCTTCCACGATGATCGAGGCCACCAGGACCAATCCCAGCCCGACGCCGATCGCGGCCGAGCCGTACCAGTGAAGATTGTCCGGCTCGGGTGCCTCCATGCCCTCCTGCTCGGCCAGCTCGGCCGAGATATCGCCGGTCCCGGCCGCCGTGGGCACGGACTCGGGCCGCGGCTCGCCCTCGCCGTGCCAGTCCGTGGAATCCTCGAGGTCCACGACCGCCTCTGCCCCTCCAGGCGGTGCCGCGGGCGGGACGCGGCGCCTGCGCTCCCTCTCGCGCAGCGTGCGCTCGCAGCCGACCATCGCGTCCATGGTGCGAGGATTGTCCGAGTGCCTGGGCTCGGCTTCCAGGGCCCGCTCCAGATGCGGTATCGCCTCGCCACAGCGGTCGAGCATGGCCAGGCACTCGCCGAGCAGCCGGTGGGCCTGGGACAGTCCGGGATCCTGCTCCAGCGCCGCCTGCAGCGGAGCCAGGGCCTCCTCGCAGCGGCCCACGCTGTACAGCTTGCCGCCCTCGACGAGCAGCGCGTCCGCGCTCTTGCCCCTGCCCAGGGCCGGGCCGGTGAGCAGCGCGACCAGCGCGATCAGCCCGAGGCGACGCATCATCACAATTCCCTGGGCCAGCACAGGCTGTCGTCCACGCCGGGGGGATAGCAGCTCCAGCCTGCTGCCATGCAGGCGTTCCGCGCCGAGGTGGTGTCGCAGCGCGGGCTGCAGGCCGCGCCGACCTCGAGGAACCGCGTCGCGTCTGGATCGAACACCACCCAGTCGCAGGCGCCGTTCATGCCGCGGTACTCGCAGGTCGGGGCATTCCGCATCTGGAAATCGCCGGGGTGGCAGAGGTGCATGCAGTACGGGATCTGGGATTCGTGCTCGGTGAGGCAGACCAACTCGTCGCGGCAGGGCCTCGAATCGCAGAGTTCGAGCAGGCCCGCGCCGTCAGGCGGGCCCAGCGGGTAGCAGTAGCTGTTTCCGCCGTACACCGTACGGTACCGGCAGAACAGCGTCTCGTCGCAGTCGCTCGGCTTCTCGCAGGCGGGCATGCACACCGACCCGGCGTCGAATGGAATGCAACGCGCGCCCTTGGGACAGTCCCAGCGGTTGCCGCAGGCCTTGGTGCACAGCCCGGTCACGCTGTGCGTCTTGATCAGGCACTGGCTGTACGGGGCCTCGCAGTCATCCGCCCCGCTGCACACGTCGCCGAACACGCCCTGGGGCCAGGTCGTCCGGCACAGGCCATCCAGGCAGACCAGGTCGCCCGGGCACTCGTCGAAATCGTTGCAGGGGAAGGGCTCGAAGGTGCCGGACTCGAGGCAAGCCAGGCCGAGGGCAAGCAGCAGAACTGCGACAATGGTCCTCGGTCCTCGCATTGGTTCGACTTCACCACGGGCGGCGGCAGGAGTCAACCGATGAGCTGGTGCACCACTGGTATCCTGGGGCTTGGCCGTGCTAGGATTGGCGCCCACCGAAACGGAGGCGCGCAATGGAGCTGCTCAGACGCCTTGGCCCGTCCGTGCTGCTGGTGCTGTTTGGCGCGGTCGCGTGTGGAGACACGGACAGCGGCGGCGATTCGGACACGGACGCGGACACCGACACGGACACGGACACAGACACGGATACCGACGCCGACACCGACGTGGACACCGATACGGACACAGACTCGGACACCGATACCGACACCGACGCCGACACCGACACCGACACCGACACCGACACCGATACCGACGCCGACACCGACACCGACACCGACACCGACACCGACACCGACACCGACACCACCAACGATCGGCCCGAGCTGCACGCCGATCCGCTCAGCTCGCCGCAGCGCGGGCCGGTGAACATCATCTTCGACATCCGCGACGACGAGGGCGACGAGGTCACGGTCACGGTGAGCGCCGCTGCCGACCGCGGCCCGTACCTGCCCTGCACCCGGCTCGGCTTCACCGGCGACGGGCTGGAAGATCTGCCCTCGGCGCCGGGGTGGCAGCGCTACCGCTTCGTCTGGGACAGTTTCGCCGACCTTCCCCAGCGCGTCGAGATCGTGCACGTCGATATCACGCCGCACGACAGCCGGGGCGCGGGCCAGAGCGTGACCCTCGGGCCCTTTGCGCTGGACAACGACCCGGCGCGGACGCGGGTGGTGCTCGCCGCTCACGACTATGACAGCGCGGTGGGCGTGTACGAGCTCGCCTCGGACGGCACGTTGACCTCGACCGGCAACCGGGTTCAGATCTCGGACTCCCCGGAGCGCATCGTGTTCGCGCCGGACGGCCGCAACGCGCTGGTATTCCACAAGCAGGAGGCTGGCCACGCCAACGCCCATTCCTATCTCGGCATCCACGAGGATCGCACCGTGGAGCTGCTCTACGAGATCGAGGTGCCCGGCACGTACCTGGTCAACGCCGCCTTCACGCCCTGCGGCAGCCAGATCTGGGTCGTGGACGGCAACCACGAGATCAACGACGGCGGGATGATGATCTTGAGCCGCCCACCGGACGACGTGGTCTCGCTGGCCGCGCTGTTCGTCTCGCTGCACACGCCCCATGCGCTGGCCTGGGATCCGCTGGGCCGCTTCATCCTGCTCGGCGCCGGCGTGGTGGCCGAGGACGGGTACGACGCGTCGCTGTTCGCGCCCGGCTCGGGCGTGCTCGACGGGGTCGACGTGGGATTCGAGATGAGCTCGCCGGCGGTTGCGATCAACGAGGAGGGCACGATCGGGCTGCTGACCGAGGACGGCTCCTTCGCCACGCACGGCGGCGCCGCGGCCTCGGTGATCATCGATCCCGAGCTGATGACCCTGGCCGAGGGTGACTTCCTCACCGGAGTGGAGGCGGCCTCGGACGCGCACCTGGCGCCGGGCGGTGACGTGGCCCTGGCCTCGAACTACTTCGGCGACGGCGTGTACGTGATCGACGTCGCCGAGAACGGCGATCTCACGCTGCGCGAGACGATCAAGGGCATCGGCCTGGCCGGCGAGATGGACCTGGTGCGCAGCGGGCCCCAGGCCGGGCTGGCCCTGGTTCCGGCGATCTCGCCCACCGAGGGCGTGGGCAGCCTGTTCGCCCGGATCCGCGTGCATGCGGACGGCCGGGTGGAGAAGCTGGAGCACATGATCCTCGGCGAGGGCCTCGAGAACATCATGAAGGGGCTCGCGATCCAGCCCTAGCTCGGCCGGGCGATCGACCCGATCGAAAGTGCGACCGCCCGTGGCCGTCGAGTCACCCGAGGGTAGCCAGCAGCGCCACGCCGGCCACCGCGAGCATCGTGCCCAGCAGACCGCGAGCCGTGATCCGCCGGCCGATCACCCGGGACTCGATGAACAGGCTGAACACCGGCGGCATGGCCAGCAGCACGGCCGCGATCGAGGCCGGGGCGTACGCCACCCCGGCCATCATCAGCAGGATCGCCACGTACGTGCCGAGCACCGTGGGCCCGAGCAGCCGCTTCAGGGCCCGCCCCGAACCGAGAACCCGTCCGATCGCGGCGCCGCGGCCGACCGCGGGCATCACCACCAGCAGGCCCATTGCGGCCGTGGTCAGCCGCAGCGCGCTCGCCGCAAGGAAGGGTATCTCCTCCATCCCGGCCTTGGCCAGCACGACACCGGTGCCCTGGCCAAACGCCGCGACCACTCCATAGACCAGGCCTGCGGCGTCCAGCCGCTCCGGCGATGAGCCCGCCTCGTCCGCAGGACGGCCCAGGATCACCAGCAGTACGCCTCCGAGGATCACCACGCCGCCGAGGAGCTGGAACGGGCCGAGCCGCTCGTGGTACAGCCCCACCGCGATCGCAGCGGTGAACAGCGGCGCCAGGCACTGCATCAACAGCGCACGATGCACGCCGAGTCGATCGACCGAGGCGAACAGCGCGGTGTCACCGAGGGTCATGCCGATCAGACCCGAGATCGCAACCAGCACCAGGGCCCGGGACGAGGCAGACAGCAGCGCCGGGAGCTGCCCCATGACCAGGGTGCTCGCCACGAGCAGCGCCGCCGCGATCACGCACTTGGCCAGGTTGACCGCGTTGGCGCCGTACTCGGTGATGGGCCGACGGAACAGCTGCACGGCCACGGCCCAGCACAGGGCCGCGGCGAGACAGCAGGCCTCGCCGACCAGCACGGTCCCCGACATCGCCACCCGCTCGCGCCCGGAGCTCCCCCGGGAGGCAGCATACTCTCCCACCGCTGCGTGTGTCATGGATTTCCGGTAGGCATCGCGACGAGGCTCTGCTACAGTAGCGCACCATGCTACGCCGCACTGTCACGCTGCTGCCGGTCCTGCTGATCCTCGCCCTTGTCGCGCCGAAGGCGGAGCCAGAGGCGGGGGTTCCGACCAAGCTGCTGCGGCTCGCCGCGCTCACCGTGGATCCGCTGAGCCTGCCAGCGCCTGACGGCTCGTCGAGCAAGGTGCAGGTTGTGCAGGCGCGAGGCCCGGCGCGCACGCTGGCGACAGCACTGCGCGCTCGCGGGTGCACGATCCTCGGGTACCTGGCCGACGATGCGTACGTCGTGCAGGTGCCGACGCCCGACGCGCTCGACGGCTTGCCCGGCGTTCGCTGGCGCGGTGCGTACCGACCGGCGTGGAAGCTCTCGCCCGCGCTGCAGGAGCTCGAGCACCCCGCCGCACACGACCTGCTGGTCCATGCCTTTCCCGGGCGCTCGCTGGAGGCGCTGCGCGACGAGCTGAACAGCATCGGGCATCTGGTACGCCTGCGCGACGACGTCAGCGGCACCGGCGTGGCCCGCTTCCGCATGCCCACCGCCGGAGTCGAAGATCTCGCCGCGCGTCTCGCCGAGATCGAGGCCGTGAGCCTGATCGAGCCCGAGGGACCGATCGTGCTCAGCAACGACGACTCGGCCTGGGTCGTTCAGGGCGGCGACGATGCGACGCCGCTGTTCGACCGCGGCCTCACCGGCTGGGGGCAGATCATCGGCATCGCCGAGTCGGGCCTGGACACCGACGCCTGCCAGTTCCGCTACTCGGCCGACGCCTCGGCCCAGACCCTGCTCAACCAGGCCCAGCCGCCCGCGGTCAACGTGACCGACCCGGACAACAAGGTCATCGCGTACTACCTGCTCTCCGGCGCCACGGCGTATGACGACAACTCCAAGCTGGGCCACGGCACGCACGTGGCCGGCTGCGCGGCCGGCGACAACCACGCCCATCTCGCCACCCGGCGCGACCCGGGACGCGACGCCGAGGACGGCATGGCGCCCGGAGCGCAGATCGTGCTGCAGGACATCGGCCACCGCGACGGCAACCAGTCCGGCGTGCCCGACTCGCTGGTCGACCTGACCTTCCAGGCCTACGACTCGGGCGCGCGGCTCCACTGCAATACCTACGGCCTGACCGACGACGAGACGCGCTACACCGGCCGCGCCTGGCAGGTCGACGAGGCGATGTGGCTCAAGCAGGACCTGCTGGTGCTGTTCAGCGCGGGCAACCGCGGAAACCAGTCATACAATCCCGGCTCGCTGCACGGCATGGGCTCCACGAACAAGAACGGGCTAACCGTGGGGGCCTCGCTGCCCGGCTCGGACAACCTGGGCCGCGGCGTGTGCGGCTTCAGCTCCCAGGGACCGACCTCGGACGGCCGCTTCAAGCCAGACCTGGTGGCGCCGGGCGTGGTCCGCTCGGCCCTGGAGACGGCCTGGACCGGCCAGGGTGACTCGACCACGGATCCGCCCAACGACAACTGCGCGGTGGATTCGAGCTTCCGCGTGGGTACCAGCTATGCCACGCCGGTGGTGACCGGCGCCGCGGCGCTGGTGCGGCAGTACTTCGAGGACGGGTTCTACCCCAGCGGAGCGCCGAGCGCCGGTGACGAGCTGTCGCCCTCGGCCGCGCTGGTCAAGGCCGTGCTGCTCAACTCGGCGATGAGCCTGGTCGGCCCGCTGCGCAACACGGACAACGGCACCACGATCAGGGCTCTCGCGGCCGCGCCCACGAGCGTGCAGGGCTGGGGCCTGCTGCGGCTGGATCGCACGCTGTACTTCTCCGGCGACGCTGCTGGGCTGGCCCTTCTCGGTGACGTTTGGAGCGACGGCTCGGATCACGGCGCCGCCTCGACGGCGCCGCTTCAGCAGGGCGAGGAAGCGTGGTTCCACGCCAGCGGCGTGGCCGCCACGCACGGCCAGCCGCTGCGCATCACCCTGGTGTGGACCGATCCGTCCGGCACCACGGGCGGAGGCCGCAGCCTGGTCAACGACCTCGACCTCGAGGTCAGGGACCGCGACGGCAACCTGTACCGCGGCAACGTGAACTTCGTAAACGGCAAGTCGCAGCCCACCACCGCCGGCCCGGACACGGCCAACCCGGTGGAGCAGGTGATCCTCGCCGGCATCGACGGCACCGTGAGCCTGCGCGTGGCCGCGCGCGACGTGCCCGGCAACGGCCGGACCACGCCGTACCCCTCCACGCAGCAGGGCTTTGCCCTGATCGCGGCCGGCGTGTTCGAGTCGGCCGGTCCGGGCGCGGACGGCGACAGCGACGCGGACAGCGACACCGACACGGATGCCGACACGGACAGCGACACGGACAGCGACGCCGACTCCGACTCGGACACGGACAGCGACACGGACAGTGACGCCGACTCGGACAGCGACGCCGACTCCGATGCGGACGGCGATGTGGATTCGGATAGCGACGCGGATGCGGACGGCGGCCGGGTGGAGGGCGGCTGCGGCTGCAACGCCGTGGCGTCGAGCCCGCCGGTGTGGCTGGTGCTCGCGGCCGCGTTCGCGGCTCTGAGGAGATTCGAATGGCAATGAGCAAACAGCTCCTGTGCCGGTTGCTGCTCGCCGCGGTGCTGACGCTGGCGGCCTGTGACGATGGTAGCGGCGACGCGGACACGGACATCGACACCGACTCCGACACGGACACCGACACCGGGTGCGAGATGCCCGGGGTGCAGGAGTGGGACACCGACGCCGGCGCGACCAAGTTCGCGCTGACCATGTTCCACTACAACATCGAGTACGTGGCCGGCGGGCTCGAGGGCTGGGAGGACATGGACCACTTCTGCGGCGACCCCTGCGCGGGCTGGGACAACGAGGCCGTGGAGGACTGGATCGTTCGCGAGAGCTTTTCGCCGGTGGTCGAGTTCTACCACGAGCACCCCGAGTGGGGCGTGAACTTCGAGATGCAGGCGTACATGCTGGACTCGATCAACGAGCGCTTCCCCGAGCTGATGCCCAAGCTGCGCGAGATGGTCGCCCGCGGTCAGCTCGAGATCTCGAGCCTGCACTGGGCCGACCAGCTGTTCCTGGCCTACCCGCTCGAGGATCTCGAGCGCTCCAACGTGATGACCAAGGATGCCTTCGAGGAGCTGTGCATGCCGCTCTCCGGCGTGGTCTTCAACCAGGAGGGCCAGGCCGGCGAGGGCCGGCAGAAGTTCCTCGCCGAGCACGGGTACACCATCGGCGTGTTCCCCAAGAACCTGTTCCGCTACGTGCGCGACGGCGAGCAGTGGTGGCCGTATTACACCTCGTACGGAAAGCACCTGATCGTCGGACCCGGCGCGACCGATCCGGCGGCCGGCATCGACGTGGACTGGCTGTTCTTCGACGACGGCGAGCTGCTGTGCACCGCCGGCATCGGCGGGCCGTACGCCGCGCCGATCGACAGCTATGTCCCGTCGAAGATGCGGGACTACGAGCAGAAGCTGCAGGCGCGCGAGGCCGAGGGTTACCGCATCACTACCATCTCGGACTACGTCAGGCACCTGCAGGCCCGCGGCGTGGAGGCCAAGGCCGCGCCTCCGCTGCTCGACGGCACCTGGCAGCCGCCCTCCACCGACTCGATCCATCGCTGGCTCGGCGGCATGGGCCAGGCGCCGTACTCGCCGGACCACGAGCAGGACAACAAGGTGCGCACCGGCAACTACCACGCCCGCACCGCGCTCAAGGCGGCGGACGTGCTGTACGAGCACTGGAAGGCGCAGAACAGCGCAGACGCCGCGCTGGAGACTCAGCTCGCCGATGGCTGGCGCAGGCTGATGCACGCCGAGGTCAGCGACGGCTCGGGGGTCAATCCCTGGGCCGGGGAGATCCGCTGGTGCCTGCTGCTCAACGACGAGGTGAGCCAGATCGCCGACGAGCTGATCACCGAGCTGAAGACGCGGCTTGCCACGCCGTACGTGATGATCGACCTGCAGGACGAGAACGTGACCCCGCTCGACGACCTGCCCCTGCCCGAGCAGCTCGAGGAGGTGGATCCACAGCTCGCCGAGTTCCAGGTGACCGCCGCGGGCCGCGACCAGACCGTGACCTGGCGCGAGGTGACGGCGGACCAGCAGTGGCGCATCGAGATCCAGCTCGGCCCGGTCACCGGCGACGAGGAGCGCACGATCACCGCCGAGTTTCCCTGGTACGACACGCGCATCGTGTACTCGCCGGGCCTGATGGACGAGGCGGTCGTGGACTACGATCGCTCCGAGTTCAGCTACCTCGACCCCGAGGTGTACCTGCCGCTGCCCAACGGGATGATCGGCCTGGGCAACGACTTCTACGCGATCAAGCACGTGCATCACAACCACATCGCGGCGCGCGTGCCCGAGGCCGAGTCGGTGATCCAGTTTATCGACGAGACCGCGCCGATCGACGAAAGCGTGTTCTGGGTGTTCGACGTTTTCAAGGGCACCCGCGCCGAGGCCCTGGCCACGGCCAACCGCATCAACATCAAGTCGGCACGGTACTACTAATCCGTGAACGTGAACGTCACGCGGCCCCTCTGCCTCGGTCTGGCCTTCTCCCTGCTCCTCGCCGCCTGCAGCTCATCCGGCCCCGACGGCCCGGTCACGCCCTCGCTGTCGCCCGATGTCTTCGCCGACCCGCCCCCGGAGTTCCGCCCCTGGGTCCGCTGGTGGTGGCCCGGCAACGACGTGACCGACGAGGAGCTGAGCCGCGAGGTCGCGGCGCTGCACGCGGTCGGCTTCGGCGGTCTCGAGATCCAGGCCTTCGACGCGGCGCTCGACCCGGACGCGACCGCCGAGGAGCTGGCGCGCCGCCGCTCGTACGACACGGAGTCCTTCTACGACCACCTGCGCACCGCGCTCGAGGCGGCGCGCGCGCACGGCCTGACCGCGGACCTCACGCTCGGCTCGGGCTGGCCGCTGGGCGGCGCGCGCATCGCCGCCGAGGACTCGCTGCAGACGCTGCTGTTCAACGAGTGGTCCGTGACCGGCCCGACCGAGGTGACGCTCGACGCGCTGGCGCCGAAGAAGACGGCCTTCTACGAGATCGCCGAGATCGCGGAGGAGAGCTTTGGCGAGCGCATGGCGCGCTTCGAGCCTGAGCGGTTCGACGTGGTCGCGGTGCTGGCGGCGAAGCGCACCGGTGGCAAGCGCACCAGCTCGATCATCGACCTCACCGACACGCTGAACCTCGACCGCGACTCGGTGCAGGACATCACGGATCGCGTCGGTTCCGACGGCACGCTGACGTGGTCGGCGCCCGAGGGGCGCTGGCAGATCGTGGCCCTGTTCCGCGGGCCGGACGGGCAGTACCCGCAGCTGGTGGCCGAGCCCGATGCGGCGAGCGGGTATGCCGTGGACCACCTCGCCGCCGAGCGGGTCACCGCACAGCTCGAGCACCTGCTGGGCGCGCGCACCGGTCTGGCGAGCCTGTTCGGAAAACCGCTGCGAGCGTTCTTCACCGACAGCCTGGAGTTCAAGACCGAACGCCACTGGGCCGACGGCTTCGTCGAGGAGTTCGAGCAGCGACGCGGGTACGACCCGACGCCCTGGCTGCCCGCGGTGTTCCTGCCCGGCGCGGACAACTACATCTTCGAGGCCGGCCGCCTTGACCGTGCGCCCGAGTTCGCCTTTGGCGACAACGACGATCGTGTGCGTCACGACTACGGGCTCACCGTGTCCGAGCTGTTCGTCGAGCGCTTCCTCGGCACGACCGAGAGCTGGGCCGGGGCACGCGGCCTCGGGACGCGGGTGCAGGCCTACGGCATGGACCTCGACAACCTTTGCGCCGCCGGTGCCGTGTCCTTCCCCGAGGCCGAGCAGCTCTACGCCGGCGGCTCGGACCTGTTCCTGCGCATCGTGAGCTCGGGCGGGCACCTGTACGGCCGCAGCCCGGTGTCGGCCGAGGCGATGGTGTGGCCGCTGCGCGACCACATGACCACCCCGACGAAGGTCAAGGCCGGCGCGGACAAAGCCTTCGGCGCCGGGATCAACCACCTGATCCTCCACGGGTACCCGTACGCCGCGGCCGGCGACTTCGGCGAGATCGGCTGGACGCCATTCTCCTCGCGCTACGGTGGGACCAACACCTTTGCCTCCAGCTTTGGCGAGCGCTGGGAGTACGCCGCCGATCTACCCGCGCTCAATCGCTACCTCTCGCGTTGCCAGTACCTGCTGCGCCAGGGTCGGCCCGAGGCCGACCTGCTGGTGTACTATCCCTGGCTCGGCTTCCCCACCTCGCTGGCGCTGGAGCCGGGCTTTGTCGAGCCGCTGCTCGGCGGGTACCTCGACGGCGTGGAGCCCGAGCTTCGCGAGATCCCCTTCGGCGACGTGCTGGCCCTGCTCGGCGCGCCCGCCACCGACCGCCGCGCGGCGTGGCTGATGCGGATCCGGCCGGTGCTCGAGGCGCTGGAGCGTGCCGGGTACACCTGGGACTGGGTCAACGACCACAGCCTGGCCGAGGCGACCGCGCGAGGCCGGCGGATCGACGTGCGCGGCGTGGAGTACAGCGGCCTGCTGCTGTTCGAGGTGCCGTGGATCGCGCCGGACGCGTCCGATACCGTTGCTTTGCTGGCCCGCGCTGGCGTGGCTGTGGCGGTTCTGGGCACACAGCCCGCGCAGCAGCCCGGCCTGTACGACCGCGAGTCCGGCGACGGGCGGGTAGCCGACGCGATGGCAGAGGTCGCCGGCGGCCGGCGCTTCGCTGGCGCGAAGGGCGCCGACGACGTGGTCGCTGCGCTGGCCGCGGTGGACGCGCAGCCCGCGGTCGCGCTCGGCGGCGACGGCGCGGCGCGGGTGATCCACCGGCGCCTTGACAGCGGCGGCCGGCTGAGCTTCCTGCGCAACCCGCTGCGGGAGACCGTTGCGGTCACGGTCGCGCCTGCCGAGCCCTGTGGCGACGCGCACTGGCTCGACCCCTGGAGCGGAGAGATGCTGGCCGCGGGTGAGCCGGTCGGCGGCGCCTTCCCGCTATCACTGCACAGCTTCGAGTCGATCGCGCTGGTGTGCAGCGACGGCCCACGCGACGCGGCCAAGCTCGGCCCGCCGCCCGGGGAGCGCCGCCTGAGCTCGCCGGCCACCGCCACGGCGACCCAGCTCGGCCCGTGGCGGCTCGTGGTCACGGGCGACGACGTGATCGGATTCGAGGCCGAGGGATCCACGGACGGCCGCTTCGACGCGCCCGTGGGTGCCGGCGCCGACTACTTCGATTTCGACTCGCTTCGCCGCTGCTCTAGCCCGGGGACTTACAGCACGAGCTTCGAGTGGGATGGCGGCTACGCGCGCGCCGAGATCGATCTCGGCGAGGTTCTCGGCACGGCCGAGGTCGAGATCAACGGCGAGCACGCAGGCCGGCTGATCGTGCCTCCATTTCGCGTGGACGCGACCGGCCAGCTGCAGGCCGGCACCAACACGATCGCGGTCACCCTCACACCGCCGCTGCGCAACCGCCTGGTGGGTTACGCCGCAGACGGGGATGAACGCTACGCCCAGTTCACGGGCAAGGAGGATACCGCGATCCACATCGGGCTGATCGGGCCGGTGCGGCTGCTGCGGGCCGCGCAGTAGGACCATATCTCCCTGACAACCCTTGGACAGCGGGTCTCGTGATCTGACCTGGAATTCATGGACTGGCCTGCCTTCGAGCGCCTAAGTGTCAAGGCCTGACCCCTTTCCCTTGTGTGGCGGAATCAGCCCCCGTCCGCCTCCGCGTCCGGCTCGACGCGCAGCGCAGCCATGTCGATCGCCACGTCGAAGCCCCCGCCAATGAACCAGCTCGGGGTGTTCGAGCCGTCGTTGACATTGGTCACGCTCTGCTCCACCTCGAACCACATGGTCAGGCCGCCGGTGCTTCCCTGCTGCAGGTACAGCGCGTGGTACCCCACGACCTCGTGGCCCTCGTGGGTGAGGCCGTGGGCCAGGTGCTCGTGGTACCCGTCGCCTGACCCGCCGCCTCCCGGGAATGCCTCCCAGTAGCGCGTGCTGTAGTGAATAGCGAACGAGGTGTGCAACGGCGGCGCCCAGATGTCCTCGGGCATGGTGGCCCGGGCGTGGTAGCGGATCACCACCGAGTCGGGATCGCCCTCGGCAGGAGGCGGCGGGCAGAAGAAGCTCAGCGTGCCCTCGAAGCTGGCCTCGCTGCAGCGGAACTCGATCTCCCACTCGGAGAAGGGCGGCGGGCCGCCCTCGCAGACCGCCCTGGACTCGGCCGCCGAGAAGATCACCGGCTGGCCGCAGGGCGTGTACTCGCCGAGATGGATCCGCTCCAGGTCCTCGGCGATACACGCTGCGTCCTCGAAGCAGGCAGCCTCGTAGCATTCGCCGCAGGACGCATCGGCGTCGACGTCCGCGTCAGCGTCGGCGTCAGCGTCAGCATCCGCGTCAGAGTCAGCATCGGTGTCCGTGTCAGCATCGGTATCCGAGTCAGCGTCAGTGTCCGAGTCAGTATCGGAGTCCGAGTCTGCGTCGGTGTCTGCGTCGGAGTCGGAGTCCAAGTCCGCGTCATTGTCCGAGTCTGCGTCGGCATCCGAGTCCGCGTCGGTGTCCGCGTCGGCATCGCCGCTTCCAGCGTCGTCGTCACAACCCGCAAACGCCACGGCACTCACGAGCATGGCCGCGGCTAACCACCGTTCGATCCGCCTCATGGCCCCCTCCGCTGCCGCCCTGCTAGCCGAACAGTTCCCGGTGCAACGCACGCATCGCCTGCTCGCCGAAGGGCGGCTCGGTGACGATGGTGATGTTGATCCGCGATGCGCCCTGCGAGATCACGTGCACGGGCACGCCCTGCTCGGCGAGCACCTTGAAGATGCGTGAGAGCAATGTGGTATCCGTGCGGAAGCCGGCGCCGACCAGGCAGAGGATGCTGCGCCCGGGTACCCGCTCCACCTCGGCGAAGGCCCGCAGCTCCTCCATCGCCCGCTCCAGGTCGCCCTCGTAGATAGGATCGAGCGTCATCGATACGCTGACCTCGCTGGTGGCGATCACGTCGACCGAGATGCCGTGCCGCGCGAGGATCTCGAACACGCGATTGAGGAAGCCGGGCGCGGCCATCATCCGCAGCGAGTGCAGGTGCAGCGACTGCACCTGCTTCTGGATCGCCAGCGCGCGCACCCGCTCATCCGGGCACCCGGCGCGGATCACGGTGCCCTGTTCTGACAGCGGCGTCGGGTCGTCGGGATCCACGTCGAAGGTGGAGAGCACCCGCAGCGGGATGCCCGCGGCCCGCACCGGCGCCAGGGTGCGCGGGTGCAGCACCCTGGCACCGAAGTACGCCAGCTCGGCCGCTTCCTCGAAGCCCATCTCCGGGACCACCCCAGCCTCGGGCACCACCCCGGGATCGGCGCGCAGGATGCCGGGCACATCGGTCCAGATCTGGATCTCGCTCGCGCCGAGGGCCGCGCCGAACAGCGCCGCCGAGAAGTCGGATCCGCCGCGGCCGAGCGTGGTAATCTCGCCCTGCTCGCTCTTGCCGAGGAAGCCGGTGACCACCGGGATCGCCTGCGGGTCCAGCGCGCCGACAGCCGCGGCGATGCGCGCATTCACGTCGGGCAGCGGCTCGGCTCGCCCGTGGTTGCCGTCGGTGACGAGCCCGAGGTCGCCACTCAGATGCGCCGCGGCCGGCCGGCCGGCCCGATTCAGCGCCGCGGCCACCAGCTCCACGCTGGTGCGCTCGCCCAGCGAGACCAGGGCGTCGTGGACCCGGGGCGACAGCTCGCCGAGCATCTTGACCCCGCCCAGCAGGCGCTGTAGCTCGGCCTCGACTCGCTCGATCTCGAAGTGCTCGAGGCCGACCGCATCGGCGATCGCGCGGTGCCGGCGGCCGATCTCCTCCACCAGCTCGCCATGGTCGCCGCTCGTGCGCGCCCGCTCCGCCGCATCGAGCAGCAGGTCGGTCACCCCGCTCACAGCCGACACCACCACCAGCGGCCGGCCCGGCGCCCGCAGCACGTGCCGCACCGCGCGGCCCAGCGCCTCTGGCGTGCCCAGGCTCGTGCCGCCGAACTTGATCACCGGCCCGATGCTCATCGCGCTCCCTGCAGATCCGCGGTGGACCACGGAGCCTGCAGCATAGTCGGCCCGAAGCGGATCCGTCAATCGCACCCCGAGGGAGATGCCTCTGGCGCGCCGTTTCGCCTGCGTGTATGATGCGCGGCAAATGGGATATCCGAAACGCCCAGATCGTCGCATGACCAGCGTTACCAATCGACGATTGAGCCTCCTCGCCTTTGCCGCGCTCCCGCTGCTTGCCAGCCTCGTCACACACGCGGCGCCGGGCATCCCCTCGGACGGGCTCAAGCCCGATCCAGCGGTCCTGCTCGAGGGCTGGGAATACCGCTGGGGCGATTCGCCTCGATCGGGGACCGGACCGCCGCGGTGGGCGATCGAGACCGAGAACAGCGATGGCTGGACGATCACCTCGGATACGAGCAACCTGCCCGGCCGCGAGGGCCGCACCCACCTGTGGCTGCGCACCAACCTCCCGCAATGGAAGGGCGGAGCACCGTGTCTGTGGATGCACAGCGCGGACCTGAACTTCGAGATGTACCTCGACGGCGAACTGCACTACCGCTTCGGCGAGATCGACGCCCGGGGCCGCGGCGCGTTCATCGGCTGGCCGTGGCATCTGATCCGTTTGCCCGAGGACCACGAGGGCGTCTTCGTCGCCTTCCGCATCTGGTCCGACGCGCCCGACATCGGCATCATCGGTGGGGTGCGCCTCGGCTCCGAGGCGCAGCACGTCAAGGCGATCCTCCTTCGCGACCTCGACCGGCTGATCATGGCCCTGCTGCTGTTCTTCGTGGCCGCGTTCTTCCTCCTCGTCGCGGCGCATCCCGAGGACAGGGGCGCCACGGTGACATTCAGCCTGTTCGCGCTGCTGATCGGCGTGTACACGGTGACCGAGACCGAGGCCAAGCAGCTCGTGCTGAACGCTCCGATGCTCTGGATCTACCTCGACCTCGGCTCTCTGTTCGTCGGGCCGGCCTTCCTCGCGGCCTTCATCGGCAACACGTACGGCGCCTCGTACCGCCGGGCGATGCAGCTCACCGCCTGGGCCTTCCTGCTCTACGCCTCGGTCTCTCTGTTCTTGAGTGCAATCGGCGCGATCAGCATCGCGGACACGATCTACCCCTTCAACATCCTCGAGCTGACGGCGATGGCCGTGATCCTGGCATTCACGATCCGGGCCGGCGTGCTCGGCAACCCCGATGCCCGCATCTTCACCTTCGGCGTCCTGGTACTCGCCGCCTTCTCAATATACGACATCGTGCGCGCCTGGACCGTATGGTCGTCGCCGATCGCGCACTGGGGGCTGCTCTGCCTGGTGCTCTCGCTGGCCTGGATCCTGCGGCGCCGTCTGATCGGAGTACATACCCAGTCGATCGTGGACGGGCTGACCGGTCTGTTCAACCGGGCCCATTTCGACACGCTGATGGAGCAGGAGTGGCGCCGGGCGCGGCGCGACAGCCGCCCGCTCGGCCTGATCATGGTCGACATCGACTTCTTCAAGAACTACAACGACACCTACGGGCACCCCCAGGGCGACGAATGCCTCAAGACCGTGGCGACCTCGATGTGCCTGATGACCCGCCGGGCCGGCGACGTGGTGGCTCGTTACGGTGGTGAGGAGTTCGCGGTGCTGCTGCCGAACATGAACGAGAAGGGCGCCCGGCAGATCGCCGAGCGCATGCGGATCGCAGTGGCCGCGCTGGAGATGGAGCACAGCCGCTCCGCGGTCGCCGGCCACGTGACGATCAGCGCGGGGGCGGCCGCGATGGTGCCGATTCCCGACCGCAGCTGGGGCGAGCTGCTCGAGCTGGCCGACAAGGGGCTGTATTTGGCCAAGCACGACGGCCGCAACCGGGTCTGCGTGGCGCCGCCGGCAGCGGGGTCGTTACCGTCACCCCCGTCCGGCTCGCGGCCGCAAGCTCAGCTCAGCAGTTCCGGATCGGGGCCGCATCGCGAGCCGTCCGCCGGCTCCGGACCGCACCGGGCGCCGGAGGCGCCGCCGCCGCTGCCCGTTGACGAGGACGACTAGCGCTCCAGCCACTCCGGGATGCGATCGAGCCGCATCAGCTCCTCGGGCGTCTCCCGGGCCGAGAGCAGACCGACGCGATCCGGGCCGAGCAGGATCACGGCGGGCCGGGGCACCCGGTTGTACTGGCTGGCCATGCTGAAGGTGTACGCTCCCGTGGAGAGCATCGCGATCACGTCGCCGACCCCGAGCTCGGGCAGCCGCACGTCGCGTTGCAGCATGTCGCCCGACTCGCAGCAACGACCCGAAACCGACCACAGCGCGGTCGCCGGCCGGTCGAGCTTGGTCGCCGCCACCACCTCGTGGTGCGACTCGTAGAGCGCGAAGCGCGGGTTGTCGGTCATGCCGCCGTCGAGGCTGACGTAGTTACGCAGTCCCTCGATGCGCTTGAGGCTCTGCACGGTGTACAGCGTCACCCCGGCGCGGCCCACGATCGAGCGCCCTGGCTCGTCGAACAGCACGGGCGGCTCCACGCCGAACTCGGCCGCCGCGGCCGTAACCGCCTCCCGCAGGCCCGCCAAATGCTCCGTTACCGAGGGTGGGCAGTCATCGGGCAGGTAGCGGATGCCCAGCCCGCCGCCGAGGTTCAGCTCGCCCAGCGGCGCGCCCAGCTCCTTCTGCAGCCGGGCGTAGAACTCGACCATGGTCCGCGCCGCGATGGCAAAGGGCTTGAGCGCGTAGATCTGCGAGCCGATGTGACAGTGCAGGCCCACCAGCTCGAGCGACTCGAGCTCCAGCACGCGCCGCGCCGCAGCCTCGGCCGTTCCGCCCTCGAGGTTGAAGCCGAACTTGGAGTCGACCTGCCCGGTCTGCACGTAGCGATGGGTCGAGGGCTTGACCCCCGGGGTCACTCGCAGCATCACCCGGGGCCTGCACCCCTGCGCCGAGGCCAGCTCGGCCAGCCGCTCGATCTCGTCCATGTTGTCGATCACGATTCGACCCACGCCCGACCGCAACGCCAGCTCCAGCTCGCCTTGCGTCTTGGCGTTGCCGTGCATCAGGATCCGCTCCACCGGGAAGCCAGCGGCCAGCGCGGTGTTGAGCTCGCCGATCGAGACCACGTCAAGGCCGAGCCCCTCGTCCTCGATCAGCCGGCAGAAGCCGGTGGTGAGAAAGGCCTTGCTCGCGTAATAGATCCTCGTCTCGGCCGGGTAGTCGGCCATCTGCTCGCGGTACGTGCGGCACGCGGCCCGGATCAGATCCTCCAGCATCACCACCAGCGGGCTGCCGAAGCGATCGAGCAGATCGCGCACGTCGCGGCCGCCGAGCAGCATCACGCCGTCTGGGCCGGCTTCGTAGATCTTGGAGAGGTGCGGCATGGGCGTCACTCCTCAGTCGCGCGAGGCTCGATTCAGGCCAGCAGCGATCGGTGCAGCGGCGGACCTCGACGCGGTACCCAGCGCTCCGCGAGACGGGCCAGACGGAGCAGCAGGTCTTCATCCCACGGCCGCCCGATGACCTGGAAACCGATCGGCAGGCCCTGGCTGTCGTACCCCGCGGGGAAGCTGATCGCGGGCAAGCCCGTCACGTTGGCGGCCGGGGCGAAGCGCATGATCTGCGAGAGCGTCTCCATGTTGGACTCGCCGGTCTTCAGCGCGTCGGCCGGCAGCACCGGCGCGGTGCGCCCGGTCGCGGGAGTCGCGATCACGTCCACCTCGCCAAGGACGCGGCCGAAGGTCTCGCAGATCGCAGCGCGATGGCGCTGGGCGTGCACGTAGTCGGTGGCCTTGAGCGAGCGAGCCAGCGCCAGGGAGATCCGCGTGTCGTAGCCGTAGTCGGCGCGATGCTCGGCGTAGTACTCGTCGTGCGCGGCCGCCATCTCCGAGACGATGGTCACCAGGTGCACCGCGCGCAGCAGGTCCAGGTCCGGGATCTCGATCGCCCGGATCTCGGCGCCCGCGTCGCCCAGCCGATCGAGCATCTGGCGGCACACCGCGACCACGTCCGGCTGAGCGTGCTCGAACCAGGGCTCGTACACGCCGACACGAAGGCCCGGGCAGTCCTCTCCACCCTCACGAAAACGGTCTAGCCGCACCGGCGGGTGCCCCAGGCTGTTGGGATCCTCGGGATCGGGTCCGGCGATTGCGGCGAACACGACCGCCGCGTCGGCCGAGGTGGCGCCGAGCGGCCCGACATGGGCCACGCTCCAGCACAGCGGCGCAGCGCCGTGCTCGCTCACGCGACCGAAGGTCGGCTTGAGCCCGACCAGGCCGCAGAGTGATGCCGGGATGCGGATCGAGCCGCCGCCATCGGCGCCGAGGGCGGCCGGGCACAGGCCCGCGGCGACGGCAGCGGCGGATCCGCTGGAGGAACCGCCGGTGGCTCGCGACCGATCGTACGGATTGCGCGCCGGTCCGTGGTGTGGGTTGAGCCCGGTCACGCCGATACCGATCTCGTGCATGTTGGTCTTGCCGATCAGCAGTGCGCCCATCCCGCGCAGCCGAGCCACGGTCGTGGCATCCTTCCCGGCCGGCTCCTCGCCGAGAAAGCAAGTGCCGACCGTGGTCGGGTAACCTCGCTGATCGAGCTCGTCCTTGACCGCGATCGGCACGCCCTCCAGCGGCGAGCGCGGTCGGCCCGCGGCGAGCCGCTCGGCAGAGGCCCGGGCCTGGGTCAGCAGATCGGCCTCGTTCTGGGCCACCAGCGCGCGCAGCGGTGGATCCTCGGCCTCGCCGATGCGATAGCTCTGCAGTACTCGCTCCGCCACCTCCACCGGGCCGGTCATGCCCTCACGGTAGGCCCGGGCCAGGTCGGCCACGGACTCGAAGGCGAATCCGGCGTCTCCGGTCGATGCCGCGGCCGGCTCGAGCAACGCCTCCAGCGCCGGCGGCTCTTCGACTGCGCCGGCGTCCCCGCCGGATGAGCTGCCGGGCAGCACCGGCCGCACCGGCAGGCTGGCCGCGGCCAGACGCCGGCGGAAGCTGAAGATGCCGGCGTCGGATAGCATCTTGCGCTTCAGCGGCGACCCGGTCACCGGTCGCTCCGAGAGACTGGCCACCAGCCGCAGCAGCTTGCCGGCCAGCCGCGGCGACTTGATCTCGCTCACATCGTAAGACATGCTCTGCTCCGCACTCGCGATACCTTCCCGGCAGCGGCTCGAATGCGCTCGCGGGCGATCCTCGCGCTAGCCACCCTCGGCCTGCGCCAGGGCCTTGCCGATCAGGGTGAACAGCTGCTGGTTCATCGTCGGCGCCAGCCGGTGGCCCGCGCGGGCGTACTCGTGCAGGGTGACGTCCAGGCCGATTCCGTTGAGATGCTTCACGCCGTTGCGCACCCACTGGATGCGGATGCGCTTGTCGAGGAAGCCGTGCAGCGCCCGCACCGGCGGGTACTTCACGCCCGCGACCCGCTCCCTGGGCAGCAGACCCGGCGGCAGGAAGCCGGAGACCGGAATGGCAAAGCCCACCACCTCGGGCCGGTACAGCACCAGGCTGAAGGTCAGCATCCCGCCCTGGGAGTAGCCGGTCACGATCGGCATGCCCCTGGTCGGCCGCACCTTGAGCAGAGAAGCAATCAGGTCGCCGACCTTCTCGGTCGCGGTCTTGATGCCCTGCTCCATCTGCGTGAAGTCGCCCATCTTCACCTGCACCGGGAACCAGGAGTACCCGCGCTTGTGGCGGGTATAGCCCTGGGGCAGGATCAGTCGCACCGGCTCGCGCACGCCGGCGAAGACCTTGCCGAAGTGACGCGTGTGGCTACCCAGCCCGTGAATCGCGACCAGCATCGGCAGCTCGTCCTCGGGCCGGGCACCGCCGAGGATCACCTCGAGGTACTTCTGCCCGGCGATCGAGCCCTCGAGGTAGGTCGGCGACGGCTCCACGGCATGCGGGGGTATGGTGGCCGGCTGGGGCGGCCCGGCATGGGTCTCCTCCGCCGCCGCGGCCCCGAACGAGAGAACGCAGGCGAGCAGGACCGAGACCCAGAGCATGTTTCCCCATGTTCTCATGGTCCCGGAGCATGGCACGCGCGGCGGCCGAGGTCAACGTTCACGAACCGCTGGTCATCGCCGGCGAGTTGGCCTATGCTGAGCCTACCCCGCTCGGTGGAGGGTATCATGCGAGCCAGGCTTCCCGTCGCCGTCTTCGCCATCGCCGCACTGGTCGTCATCGGCTGCTCGGCCGGTGTCCAGTTCGCCCGGGAGCAGACCAAGCACCCGGGGCAGCTCGTGTTCAACGGCCACGTCAAACCCGAGGTCAACTGCTGGAAGTGCCACAACGGCGACGGCCGCGGCTCGGGAAAGGGGCCGGACCTGGCGCCCAAGGTGGCCAAGCTGGACAACGCCGCGATCCTCGAGGCCATCGATACCGGGACCTTCGCCATGCCCGGCTTCGGGGAGTTCATCAAGCGCGACGAGCAAACCCAGATCCTCGACTGGCTGCGCAGCGTGTTCGGCAGCCCGGCCACGCACCGGACACCCGCGGTGGAGACCGAAGCAATCGAGGAGTAGTCCGCCCGCCCGCATCAGGACGCGCACGTTGTCATCGCCGCGGTTGTGAAGGATAATCCGCCGAGATGACCGAGGCCAAGACCAGACGCCGGGGAACGGCCATCGCCGTGACAGCAGCCGCGCTGCTCCCGGCGCTGTACTACTTCGAGGTCATCGTCGGGAGCGAGGTCCTCTTCGGCGGCGAGATCCTGTACATGCACTACCCGTCGCTGAGCTTCGTGTTCCGGGCGCTAGCCGCGGGCCACGGCTTCCCGGAATGGGCGCCCGGCGTGGCAGCTGGCGTGCCGCTGGCAGGCAGCATCGAGTTCTCGCTGTTCTACCCGCTCAACTGGTTGCTCTACCCCCTGGCGGAGCGGCATCTGTACTACGGGCTCAACCTGCTGACCGTGGCGCACTTCTGCCTGGCCTCGTCGCTGACCGCCCTGCTCGCCCGCCGCTGGAAGGCCAGCCCCGCGGCCGCGGTGGCGGCCGGCGCGGTTTATTCGCTCAACGGCTTCGTCGGCGACGGCGTGACGCAGCTGATGACTCTCGAGACAATCTGCTGGCTGCCGCTGCTGCTGCTGCTCACCGACCGCATCGTCAGCGAGCGCCGGTTGAGCCTGGCGGCCGCGGCCGGCGCCTGCGGCGGTGTATCGCTGCTTGGCGGCATGACCCAGTACGCGATGTGCGGAGTGCTGATCTGCGGCGGGTACGGCATGGCCCGCTGCATCCAGGACCGCGGTCTCGGCGCGAAGATCTTCGGACACCGCGCTGCTCTGCTGCTGGCCGGAGCAGCGCTGGCCAGCGGTCTGTTCGCGGCGCAGCTGCTGCCCACGCTGGAGCTGCTCGGCAAGACGCAGCGCTCCGAGATGAGCTACGAGTACGCGCTGGGGCCGGCCGAGGAGAGCACGACCGCGCCCGGGCTGCTGGGCCTGGCGGTGCCCTCGGCCCTGGGCGACCGCGAGCACCAGGAAGCGGTCCGGGGGAGCTTCCACAACATCTACGTCGGCCTGCTGGTGCTGTGCCTCGCCGTGCTCGCCGGCGCGCTGCGCCTGCCCCGCGCGCGCTTCCTCTGGGCCGTGGTGCTGCTCGGCCTGGGCGTGGCCATGGGACGGCACCTGCCGCTGTTCTATCTGCTCTACCACTCGGGCCTGCCCGGGATGAACCTGCTCAAGGATCCCAATCGCTACATCTTCCTGATCACCCTGCCGCTGGCCCTGCTCGCGGCGGGCGGGATCGACGCCCTGGCGCGGCGGGCGCGGACCGCCGGCTTCTGGCGACTCGGAGCCGTGCGCGCGACCACGGCGTTCTGGGCTGGGCTGTGGAGCATGGCGCTGCTGGCAGGCCTGTACTACCACGCCGCAGCGCCGCAAACGCTCGACCGGACGTCCGTGTCGATCGAGCTGGTCCTGGGCCTGTTCCTGCCTGTGGCGGCTGCTCTGTTCTGCCTTCGCGCGCCTTTGGCGAGCCGGCTGCGCCTGACATCCGGCGCCGCGGTGTGCCTGCTGGTGCTGGTCGAGCTCGTCCTGGTCCGGCCGCGAACGGACGAGCTGCTTCCGCGAGCGAGCTTCGAGCGCTGGCTGGCCATGGACGGCGCGCTGCCCGAGTTGAGGTCGCGCCTGCCCGCGGACCAGCGGTACTACAGCGACCGGCCGGCGCTCACCTGGAACATGGCGCTCAAGCATGGGCTGCACGGCGCACCGGCCAAAGGCGCGCTGCTGCCCGAGCGATATCTGACGCTGACCGGCCTGGGTCGCACGCCCACGCCGCGCGATCACTTCAACTTCACCGAGTACCTCGCGAGCCCGACCATCTCCCGCCTGGCCGGCGTGTGCTGCGCGGTCTCTGACGGGCCGCGACCGACCTGGCTCGGGGCGCAGTTCGACGCCGGTGAGCCGGTTCACGGTCTGACCCTGTTCCGCCAGCCGGGCGCGTACGGGCCGCTGCGCCTGGCCAGCCGGGCGATCCCGGCCGCCACGCCGGACGAGGCGCTGGCCGCGGTGCTGGCGCCCGGCTTCGATCCCGGGACGCAGGTGGTGCTCGAGGGCCAGGGCGCCTCCGCGAAACGCGGCGCCGCGGGGGCATCTGCACCCGGCCGGCTGGAGCTAGTGCGCTGGCTGCCGGACACCCTGTCGGCCCAGGTCGACCTTCGGCAGCCGGCGTACCTGGTGCATCACCAGAGCCATCATCCCGGCTGGCGGGTCTCGATCGACGACCGGGACGCAGAGCTACTACGCGCCGACTTCGCCTTCCAGGCGGTGCACATGCCCGCGGGCCGACATCGGGTGAGCTTCGTCTTCCGCTCGCCCGCCATGCGCCAGGGGCTGATCGTGGCCGGGGTCTCGCTGGCGTGCATGATCGTCCTGCTCGGACTTCCGCGGCTGCGAGCGCGGCGATGACCTTCACGCGACACCTGCGCCGGATCGGCCGCCGGATCCGCTGGCTTCCGCGGTTGCGGGAACGGTTCCCCGGCCTGTACAGCCGGGCCGCGCAGATCGGTCTGGACCTGATCCTCAACAACGCCGGACGCCGGTCCCGCAGGGTCCACGCCCCGCAGAGCGGCCGGCTCGCGCTGCCGCGCTCGGCCATGCTCGAGCCCACGCTGCGCTGCAACCTCGACTGCCGGATGTGCTTCCAGCGGTCGAGCCGCGACAGCGAGCCCGGTCCCGAGTGGACGCTGGCACAGATGCGGCAGGCCTTCGACCGCATCGAGCTCGACCTGGTGCGGCTGATCGGCGGAGAGCCCCTTGTCCGCGAGGACATCCACGAGTGGCTTGCGTACTTCGACCGCCGGGGCGTGGCGCTGTCGCTCTGCAGCAACGGCACGTTGCTCGACGACAGCGCGTTGCGCCAGCTCGAGTCGCTGGACCACCTGGTGCTGGCGGTGATCTCGGTCAACGGCCGCGACGAGGTCTTCCGCCGGATCACTGGATCCGATCGCTACAGTACCGTGGCGGAGGCGATCGCCCGCTGCGCCAAAACCTTGCCGGTGGGCATCTCCACGGTCTGCCTCGATGACAACCTCGACGAGCTCGCGGCGCTGGTTCCGGCGCTGCGCGGCAGCGGCGCGCTGTTCGTGTACATCACCTTCGAGCAGATCTTCGAAGAGCAGGACCTGGCCGAGACACGGCGGATCCTGCAGACCCACCTCGGCTGGGGCGCCGACTGCGTACTGGACGCGCACGTGGCCGACACGACAGGTCTGGCGCCGGACGCGATCCGGGCCGGGACCGGGTCCGCGATCGAGCGGGGGCAACGGCACGAGCTGCCCGTCTTCACCCTGCCGCCCGTATGGTCGCGCCACCTGGAGAGCTACTGCCGGGGTTCGGCCCGCGAGGATCTCCGTCTGGGCTGCCGCTACCTGATCGACCCGGTGCTCAACGTGGACCCACAGGGCAATGTGCTGCACTGCGAGTTCATCCGCCACGGCTTCGGCAACCTTGGCGAGCAGCCGCTGGAGCGGATCTGGAACGGCGACGAGTTCGTGGCCTTCCGCGAGCTGCTGCTCCGTGAGAACCTGCTGCCGATCTGCAAGCGCTGCTGCAAGGCCGTCGAGGTTGGCTAGCGTCGTTACGCCTTGTTCGCGAGCCAAACCCTTAGCATGTCGGCGGCCGTGGCCAGGATCACCGGCAGCGTTGTGATGCGAGAGCGGCCCGCCGGGCGGGAGAGGAACACCAGCGGGAACTGGACCACCCGGCCGTTCTTCCTGCGGGCGTGGATGAACAGCTCCACGTTGACGAAGGGGCTTTGCGACCGGAAGTTCAAATCACGGACCAGCTCGCGTCGAACGACCTTGTACCCCGAGTTGATATCCGCGACGCCCAGGCCGAACAGTCGTTCGACGAGGAAGTTGTACGCGCCGGAGATGACCTTGCGCTTCAGCGTGTCGCCCTTCTCGATCCGGCTGCAGCCGGTCACGATGTCGGCTTCCGCTATCAGCGGCAGGGATTGCCGGATGTCGGCCGACCGTACCGGCAGGTCGGAGTCGAGGTACACGATCAGGTCCTTGCTCGCCCGTCGGAATCCCTCGGCGTACGCGCCGCCGAACTTGGTGTTGCGCTCCAGGTGGACTGGCCGGATCGCGGGATCGCGCTGGGCCATGCGGTCTACGATCTGCCCGCTGCCGTCGGTGGAGCAGTCATCGACTATGATGATCTCGTAGTCGTCGCAGGTCTCCCGAGCCAGGGCGGCGATCACGTCAACGGTATGATCGATGTTGTCCTTCTCGTTGAACATCGGGAGAACGAAGCTGATGCTGGCCCTGGCCTCGCTCACTTCAAATCGCTCCTACCGAACAACAGGCCGAGCCCGGAGCGCAGGTAGCGCATGAACATCTGCGGCGAGCGGATGCTCAGCACGTGACGGGCCAGCACTCGGGGATGCATATAGAACTGACGGTACGCCCTATACGCGGCCCGCTCGATCTCCGCCTGGGTCAGCTCGGTCCAGGGCGAGGGCAGCCGTATCTCCGGCTGGTTTCCCAGGGTGTACTCTCGCCAGTAGTCGTAGCCCAAGAATTCGGTGACGATTTCGTTGAGCACGGTATGCGGCTTGGGCATGGTCCGGTGGAACTGGGCGTAATCCAGCCCGAGCTCCCTGGCGAAACGCACGGTCTCGTCGACGGTCTGCAGGGTCTCGCCCTGCGAGCCGATCAGGAAGAAGCCCAGGGCCTCGATCCCGGCCCGGCGGGCGTCGCCCACCGCCTGGCGCACCTGCTCCATGGTGATCCCCTTCTGCATCACCTCCAGCTGCTGCTGCGAGCCCGACTCGATACCGTAGAGGATGCGCCGACAGCCGGACCGCGCCATGCGGTTGAGCAGCTCGGCGTCGACCTGGTCCACGCGCGCCCGCACCGCGTAGTCCAGCTTCAACCGGCGCCCTTCGATCTCGTCGCACAGAGCGATGACCCGCTTGCGGTTGATCGTGAAGCTCGGGTCGAAGATCTCGAACTCGTTGATCCCGTAACGCCGCTGGCACAGCTCCATCTCATCGATCACGGCATCCGGTGCGCGGGCCGAGTACGGCGTGGCGTGGATGTGGCAGAAGGTGCAGCCCCCGGGGCAGCCCTTGGCCGTGATCATCGAGGTCAGATTGCGCTTGCGGCTCATCACCGCGTGATAGATGTGGTGCGGCAGGCCCTCGCGCTTGGGAAACGGCAGCGTGTCGAAATTCTCACGCAGCGTGTCGGGCAGACGGATGACCGGGTCGCCGTTCCGGCCTCGATGACACAGACCCGGCACATCGGGCGCCTCGCGCCCCGCCTCGAGGGCGGCGAGCAGCTCTGGCAGGGCCTGCTGCGCCGAGCCGATGATGCCGTAGTCGATCGCCGGATAGCTCAGCGTCTCCTCGGGGTAGAGCTCCATCTGGATGTTGCCGACCACGACCGGCAGGCCGGTCCGCTCCTTGAGCGCCGTGATGTACTTCATCGTATCGTGGAACATGTAGGTCGTGAGCATGAATCCCAGCAGATCCGGCTTGAACGGACGGATCCGCGCGTACACCTGGCGCGGTGACAGCGCCTCTGCGTGGGCGTCCACGATCATCGTCTCGTGGCCGGCCTTGTCGGCGATGGCCGCGGCAAAGCCCAGCCCGAGAGGCGGGAAAGTCCCGAACTCCCGGCTGACCACGTCCACGTCCTCTTCGAACTTCTTGTGCAGATAGGGCGCGAAGACGAAGGCGATGCGCATCAGACGGCCTCCGTCCGCCCGGCGGCGCCAAAACGGTACGCCACGTACCCGCCCATGGTGTCCAGGCGGACGCCGCGCGCCCGCAGCGAGTCGAGCCATCCGCTGAGTCGCCCCGCAAGGGCCGCGCCAGTGGCTCGCGTCACCGCCCTCGGTAGGTTGTAGCGTCTGCGCACCCGCTCCAAGTCGGCGAGCTCCCATCCGTGGAAGTACAGGCAGAGCAACCCGTCCGCGGCAAGGCTCCAGCGGGCGAGCAGGCGCACCAGAAAATCAGGGTAGTTGCGGAACCAGATCCAGGACAGGGGCAGCCGGAAAACGGGCGTCACCGAGACCGGCACCTCGACGATCCCGCCCTTCCGCTCCGGCGCGCGGTTGCGGGCGAGGTTGTTGTAGCGTCCGGGAACCCAGGTCGGGTGCACCGAGCTGTCGTACGCGAAGCCGGCTCGCTCCAGCACCTCGCGGCGCACCGGCTCGAAGCGGGGGCTGCGGTAGCCGATCACGGGCCGGCCCGCGATCAGCTCGAGTCCGCGGCGGGCCGCGCTTAGCCGCTCGACGTGCTCCGCCTCCGGGCCGCGCCCGTTCAGCCCGGCGTGGGTCGGACCGTGGCAGGCGATCTCGCAGCCCACGCGGGCCAGCGCCCCGATCGTCTCCGGGAAGCGTTCGCCGAAGCTGCCGGTGACGAAGCAGGTGACGCGCAGGCCGCGCTCCTCGCAGAGATCGAGAAGCCGCGTGGCGCCCTCGTGGGCCAGGGTGTACGCGTCGGCCTCCGGGATGCTCCCGGAGAGGTCCCGCGGCAGGTCGAACTCCTCCACGTCGAAGGTCAGCAGTAGGGTCTTCTCGTCCATGGCAGGCGCGCGGTTCTAGAAGGTGAGGGTCCGCGCGGCATCCCTGGTCTCGGACATGAAGGTGCTCCCGCCGACTATCTCCAGATCGTCCCGTAGCTCGTCCGGCTCCACATGCAGGGCCTCCAACGACAGCTCGCAGAGCATGAACCGCCCGCCCTGCTGCTTGATGTTGTCGACCAGCTCCTTCATCGGCGGCATGCCCTTGGCCTCCATCTCCTCGAGCATGTCGGGCTCGAGCGCGGGTACGGCTCCGGGCGTGAAGTAGATTATCACCTGGTCGCCCAATCCGGAGGCGGCCGCGGCGAGGGTGAAGGTGGGCCAGATGCTGGTTCCCTGGGAACTGGTGCAAACGAAGGCGACCTTGGCCATGACACTGCTCCTTTCCTGGCGCCGTGACAGTCGACAGGAAACCAAGCTACTCGAAAGGCCAGAGCCAGGCAACCCGTGTCCACCGCAGCTCTTGAACCGCGGGCCCGGGGATGCCATGATGCCGCCCGCGGAGGTGACCGATGAGCGCCGAGAACGAGGGCGGCTGGGAGGCGGCCCAGGAAAAGCTGAAGAGCTTCCTCGACCAGGCCGGCGACAAGGCCAAGACGCCCGTCCGCGCCGCGCACCTGGCGTACAAGTTGTTCCGCGATCCGCGGGTACCGCGCAAGGCCAAGATCGCGGCCGCCGCGGCGCTGGGCTACTGGCTGCTGCCCTTCGACCTGCTGCCCGAGGCTGCGCTGCCGATCCTGGGCAAGGCCGAGGATCTGTTCTTCGTATTGCGCGCGTTGCGGATCCTGCTCGCCGACACGGACCGCGCCGTGGCCCTCGAGCACTGGACCGGCACCGAGGAGGAGCTCGACAGCCTCCGCGAGACCCTGGCCGGCTGGGACGACAAGGTGCGCAGCGCGCTCTCCGACCTGGTTTCCTGGGCCTTTGGCGAGAGGAAGCACGACGGCATCGTGAAGGGCGGAGGCGAGGGATGAGGCGACCGTCGATCACGCTGCTGCTGGCATCACTGCTGCTCGCTGGGGTGAGCACCGCTCGTGCCGACGAGGGTATGTTCCTCTTCACCGACCCGCCACGCAAGCTGCTGAAGAAGCGCTACAAGATCACGCTCGATGATGCCTGGCTGGCCCGTATCCGGCGCGCCTCGGTGCGCTTCGGCTGGGGCGGGTCCGGAGCCTTTGTCTCGCCGCACGGGCTGCTGCTGACCAACCACCATGTGGGCCGCGGCTGCATCAAGCGGCTGTCCAGCCCGGAGCACGACTACGTCAAGGACGGCTTCTACGCCGTGAAGCGCGCCGACGAGCAGCGCTGCCCGGGCACCGAGGCCAGTATCCTCGAGGCGATCGAGGATGTGACCGACAAGGTTCGTGGGGCGCCGGGCGGTGCCACCGACCCGGCCGAGGTGGCCCGGCTGACCCGGGCCGAGATGGAGCGGCTGCAGAAGGCCTGCGGCGAGGAGCCGGGCACGCGCTGCGACGTGATCGAGCTCGCCGGCGGCGCGCGGTACCAGCGCTATCGGTACAAGCGCTACGACGACGTGCGCCTGGTCTTCGCGCCGGAGACCCAGTTCGCCTTCTTCGGCGGCGACCGCGCCAACTTCAACTACCCGCGCTACAACCTCGACATCGCCTTCTTCCGGGTGTACGGCGCCGAGGGTCGGCCCATCGCCACTCCGGAGTACCTGCCGTTTTTCGCCCCGGGCGTGAAGCAGGGCGATCTGGTGTTCGTGGTCGGAAATCCGCACCGGACCCAGCGCCACACCCTGGTCAGCGAGCTCGAGACTCTGCGACGGATCGAGATTCCATACAAGCTCGAGCGGTACGGGCGGCAGAAGGACCTGGTCGCGGCGTTTGCCAAGCGCGGCAAGGAGCAGGAACGCATCGCCCGCGACACGCTGTTCTACCTCGAGAACGGGATCAAGGCGCGCACCGGATACCTCGAGACGCTGAAGCGGCCCGCGCTGATCGCGGCGAAGCAGGCCAAGGAGGACCGGCTGCGCAGGAAGCTCGGGACCAATCCGCGGTGGAAGAAGACCTTGCTGCCCTCGCTCGACGCGATGGACGCCTCGCAGCGGCGCTGGGGTGAGCTGTGCCGGCGCTATCACGCGCTGGAGTGGAGCTGGTCGAGCCGGCTGCTCGACATCGCCCGCACGCTGGTGCGCTGGGGCGACGAGCGAGAGAAGCCGAGCCCCGAGCGCTTGCCCGAGTACGGCGACTCGCGGCGCGCCGGTCTCGAGCACTCGCTGTTGAGCCCGGAGCCGATCTACCCCGCCTTCGAGGAGGTGGGCGTGGCCTTCCTGCTCGACGAGATGCGCCGGGTGCTCGGCGACAGGGATCCGACGGTACAGGCGGTGCTCGGCAAGCGCACGCCGCTCGAGGTGGCCCGCGCCGCGGTCAAGGGCAGCAAGCTCGCGGACGTCAACGAGCGCAAACGCCTGTTCAAGGGCGGCAAGCGGGCGGTGCAGCTCTCCAAGGATCCGCTGATCGCCCTGTGGCGCAAGATCGACGGCGCCGCGCGCGACGTGCGCAAGCAGAAGGAACGCGAGGTCGACGGCGTACGCCGTCTGCACGGGCCCCGCATCGACGAGGCCTGGGCGCTGCTCTCGGGCAAGGAGGGCTACCCGGACGCCACCGGCACGCTGCGCATCGCCTTTGGCCCGGCCAAGGGTTACACGGACAAGGGCAAGCGGATCCCCTGGTGCACGACCTTCGGCCAGATGTTCGAGAAGGTCACCGGCAAGCCGCCGTACGATCTGCACCCGCGGGTCCACGAGGCCAGGGGCAGGATGAAGCTCGATGTTCCGTTCAACTTCGTGGGCACCGCGGACATCACCGGCGGAAACTCGGGCAGCCCGGCGATCGACGTCGAGGGCCGCTGCGTGGGCACCGCGTTCGACGGCAACATCCACCAGCTCGGAAACGAGTTCCTCTACTCCGAGGACAGGGCCCGCTCCGTGTTCGTGCATTCGGCCGGGATCGTTGAAGCGCTGAAGAGCGTGTACGGCGTGAGCGAACTGCTCGAGGAGCTGATCCCGCCCGCACGGTGAGTGGGAGGCGGCCGGTGGGCGCGCACCGCCTCTGGTTGATCGACGAGAAGGAGAACAAGCACAGCATCGCTGCGCTCTGCGGCGCGCTCGAGGTCTCGCCCGCGGTCGCCGAGTGGGAGATCGACTTCGCCCGGCGAGGCAACCTGCTCGAGCTGCTGCGCGCGGCCCGGCCGGCCCGCCGGCCCGAGGTGCTGGGGTACTCCTTCTGCACGGCCCGGGCGCCCGACGTCGCGGCCTCGCTGCTGGAGCTGCGCCGCGCGGCCCGGCGCTGGAGGCGGCGTCCGTACCTGGTCGCCGGGGGCCCACACGCGTCCGGCGATCCCGCGGGCACGCTGACGCTCGGCTTCGACGGCGTGGTGGTCGGTGAGGGCGAGGCGGCCCTACCCGCCCTGCTCGCTCGGCTGGGACGAGGCCGCGATCCCAGGGACGCACCGGGCCTGGCCTGGCTCGACAACGGACGCGTGCGCCGCAACCGGAGGCCGCGGCCGGTGGATCTCGACCGGTACCCACCATTCTCGGCGCGACACCGAAGGTACGCGGCCACCGAGATCAGCCGCGGCTGCCCGCACGCCTGCCGCTTCTGCCAGTCCACCGGCCTGATGGGACGACGGATGCGGCACCGCTCGCTCGACGCGGTGATCGCCGCGGTCGAGCGGGGCCGGGCCTGCGGGCTGCGCCACCAGCGCTTCGTGTCGACCAGCGCTCTGGCGTACGGCTCTGCGGACGGCCGCACACCCGAGCTGAAAGCGGTGGAGGTGCTGCTGCGCGAGGCGGCCCGCGTGTTCGGCCGGGGCTCGGTGTTCTTCGGCACCTTCCCCTCGGAGGTGCGGCCCGAGACGGTGAGCGCGGAGGCGCTGGCCCTGATCACCCGATTCACCGCCACCGAGCGGATCGTGATCGGCCTGCAGACCGGCTCGGACCGCCTGCTCGAGGAGCTTCACCGCGGCCACACCGCGGCCGAGGTGGTGCGCGCGGTGGAGCTGATCCGCGGCGCCGGCCTCGAGCCGGTGGTGGACCTGATCTTCGGCCTGCCCGGGGAGACGGCTGCCGACCGGCGGGTAACCGCAGCGCTGGCGGAGCGCCTGGTCGGCCTGGGCGCCAGGCTGCACGGCCACACCTTCATGCCCCTGCCCGGATCGGCGCTGGGACACAGCCCGCCCGGTCGGCTCGACCCGGAGACACGGCAGCTGGCCAACCTGCTGGCCAGCCGCGGGCAGCTCTTCGGGAAGTGGCAGACACAGGAACGAATCGCATCACAGGGCACTTGACCGCGGGCGCGATCCGACCTAAACAGATAGCCCCAACCAGCAAGGAGGGAATCATGGGACTGCTCGATGACCGTGTCGCCGTGGTGACCGGCGCCGGCCGCGGCATCGGCCGCGCGATTGCCGAGACCTTCGTGCGCGAGGGCGCCAAGGTGATGATCAACGACGTGGACGAGGTGCCGGCCGGCGAGGCCAAGGCGGCTTGCGAGGACATCGGCGGAGCCGGCTGCGCCGAGTTCAGCATCGGCTCGGTGACCGACCCGAGCTACACCGACGCGCTGATGAAGGCGACCGCGGACAAGTTCGGCAAGGTCGACATCCTGGTCAACAACGCCGGCATCACCAAGGACAAGGTGATCCACCGCATGGATGACGAGCTATGGAACTTCGTCATCGACGTCAACCTGCGCGGCAGCTTCAACTGCATCCGCTCGGCCGCGCCGTACCTGCGCGACACCGCCAAGGCCGAGATGCAGGAGGGCGGGCTGAAGTACCAGCGCAAGATCGTCAACTTCTACTCCACGGCCGCGATCCGCGGCAACCCGGGCCAGGCCAACTACACCGCGGCCAAGATGGGCAACGTCGGGCTCACCCGCACCATCGCCCAGGAGTGGGGCCGCTTCTGCGTCAACGTCAACGCCGTGGCGCCGGGGTTCACCGACACGCGGCTGACCAAGCCCAAGGAGGCCGCCGAGGGCAACATGGGCATCCCGGCCGCGCAGCGGGACGCGATGATCAAGAACATCCCCTTCCGCCGGCCTGGCCGGCCCGAGGACATCGCCAACGCGGTACTGTTCTTCAGCAGCCACCTGTCGGACTACGTCACCGGCCAGGAGATCAACGTCAGCGGCGGGCTGCAGATCCCGTAGCGCGCTGACGAGCTTCTCTGCTGCGGCCGCTAGTAGATATCGAAATCGAGTTCGTACGCCACGCCGAGCAGCAGGTGCAGATCCATGCTGTTGAAGGCGACGACGCTCCAGGGACTTCCGTACGGATTCCCTGACGGGTAGTGGGTACGCTCCTGATAATCCTCGGGCTGGCTCGGATAGTACGAATAGCGGATATCGAAGGTGACCGCCAGCTCCCACACCTCGAAGGCGATGCCGATGCCCACGGCAAGCGCGGTATAGCTCCGCTCTTCGACCCCGAACATGGTGTTCCAGGCATCGAGAGCGGCCGCGGTGTTGGCATCGCTGGTGACACTGAGAGAGGTGTACTCGACACTGGACTTGGGCTTCACGCCGATCACGAACTCGGGACCGATGGCCAGCGTCAGGCGGGTCGCTCCCACCGGCAGGATCCCCTTGAGCAGCAAGGGGATGCGGACGTTGGTCCAGTCCATCAGCCACTTGGCCTCGCTCCAGGTGTAGTTGTTCGTCTTGTTCTTGATCTCGGTCCACATCGTGTTGCGCTCGAACATCAAGTCGAACTCGAGGCCGACGTACCCCCACACCGCCCTGAACTCGGCGAAGATCCCGCCTCCCGCGGACCAGCCTCCAGCCATCCCGTCGAAGGGTGCGAAGTTGGACATGGCAACGGGCACGTTCTTGGATTCGGTCCACATGTTGCCGCCGGCGCCGCCCTTGGCGCCGACCGTCAGCGTGAAGAAGCTTCGGCCGTCCCTGCGGTTGGCCTTCCGGCTCGACGCGGTCGCCGGCGGCTTCTCACCCGCGGGTTCGGGGATCGACTCGGCCGCGGGCGCTTCCTCGGCCGCGGGCTCTTCCTGTGCCATCACGGATGAAGGCGCCGCGGCCAGGAGCAGCGCGAGGATTCCCGCTCTCATCAGAAGTCCAGCTTGTACGCGAGCCCCAGCATCAGCCGCAGATCCATGCTGCTCGACGCGACGAAGTGAGCGCCCTCCTCGTTGACGTTGGCCCGCTCCTCGTAGTCACGCGGCTGGCCGAAGTTGTACGCGTAGCGCACATCGAAGCTGATCACCACAGGATCGAGCTCGAACAGCAGCCCCAGACCGACGCAGAGGTAGGTGTCGGTCTGGATCTTGGCGTGGAAGTTCTTGGTGCCGGCCTCGGTGGCCTCGTCGATGAAGGCCGGATCCGCCACGGTGCGATCCAGCTCAAGGTAGGAGAACTCGGCGTTGGCTCCCATGCCGACCACGAACTCCGGACCGATGGCGAAGCTCATCCGCACCCAGCCGATCGGCGCGTACGCCTTGAACAGCAGCGGCAGGCGCACGTTGGTCCACTCCAGCATCCACTTGGTCTTGGCCCAGTCGGTCTCGATGTTGTTCTCGATCATCGCGTGGGTGATCTCGGTCCACGTCGTGCACCGCTCGAACATCACGTCGAACTCGAGGCCGATGTAATCCCACACCGCGCGGAACTCGAGGAACAGCCCGCCGCCGGCCGACCAGCCGCCGGCCATCCCGTCAAAGGGCACCAGCGGCCAGGCCGGCACGTTGGCGGACGACGACCACAGGTTGCCGCCGGCGCCGGCCTTGAAGCCGACTGCGAGGCTCATGAAGCTCTCGTAGTCTTCCTTCCTGATCTCCCGGATCTCGGTCTCCTCGGACTTGGCCGAGTCCGGACCGGTGAGGATGCGCTCCTCGTCCGGCTGCGCCGCAGCAGGCCCGGGCCACACCAGCCCGAGCAGGATCACGAGGGGCCACGCTGCCGTTCTCCTGAACCCCATGGCTCGCCTCCGGGATTGTCCTACCCTGCCAGGAATTCGCGATTAGGGCAAGAGTTGGCTTGACGCCACGATTCCGCGGTAGCAGTTCGCGGTGGCAGACCTCGACCGCTCGACGTCGCCAGACGCGGTGAAGCGGGCCCGGCGCTATCGCCCAGATGGTTTCGTATGGCAGAAAAGTAGCGATATCGGGC